>RKMJ01000032.1_pt1 | contig 429822 bp, 390 predicted proteins | sample 2174201 | NCBI WGS metagenome assembly RKMJ01 (sample SAMN10236717, study PRJNA505202) | synthetic metagenome | isolation source: mock community containing 12 organisms: Thioclava sp. ES.032, Psychrobacter... | place: USA: Walnut Creek | collected 2015-10-01 | reverse complement strand
AGAAAGACCGAAGAAGAGTCTTGGAGGGCTGACACCGTCAGCCTATGCCGAGCAACTGGTGGTAAAACACGATAAAGTTATTTCTGACTCTAAACCCGGGTGCTACTGAAGATGGGGTGACGTCGCAGGTATAGTGATCCAGGCTTAAGTTCGTCCTCGTGAAATTAGCCATTGAGCACCTCTTTTCATCCAGTGAGATTGCCCCTGATATCAGGGGCCGTTGCCGCATCCTTCTGGCGAGTAGGTAATCATCCCGCGTCTTTCAAAGCGACACCCCCAGCGTTGCAAAAAGTGTCATTTATGCTTGCAGCGAAGCAGCCTGATGGATACCCGAGAAGAACGCCAGCTCGGGTACAAGCTCATGGCCACCATGGATACGCTGAACGAGAAGATGGGAAAGGAAGCGGTTAGACTGGGGATATCGGAAAAGAACGGCCCCTGGCACCTACGGTGTGCCCACCGCAGCCCGTGTTATACGACGCGTTGGGATAAGTTGATGCGAGCGTATATGGATGAGGGGGCGGCAAAAAAATAGAAATGTAAGTAAGAAATTGGCTTAACCAGGCCATTTATGCTCACTACCTATGTGTCATAACACTATGAAAATCTAAACCAAATGAGACATATAAAAAATTAACCATCACCTGTAAGAATGATGAGTGATATTTTCTATATTTCCATTAGGAATAGCCACCACCTTGCTTTTATCTCTGACCGTAACAAATGAGAACTCGCCCAGTCTGCCTAAAAGCCAATGATAACATTCGTCACAATCTTTAACTTTCACATATCGCACCTTACCCAAATTTGAATCATGAATTCTTAAACCCTCCCAAACAGGTACAGATATGGAAAAGCTCACACCTGATATTATTACAAATATTGAGACATAAGCGTATAATCTGTTTGTAAAAAAATTAGCTATTTCACCTTTACTTGCTAATGAAGATGAGAAATAATGCACGGCAACTGCATTGGATAACAAAATATACCTCCACAACCATTTATACTCATATGGCAAATGTAAAGATGCAACCACACTTAGTGACATAGTAAATATTAAAAATATCAAATACCACTTTAAAGACAGAAGCGACCTACCTTGAAATAATTCAAATTTATAAAAAAACGCCACTCCCAAAATAACAAATGCTGTGAAATATAATGAAAACTCGCCTGAAGAAAATATAACGTCTTGAATTGCAACATAATCAAAAAAATCGACACCTAAGACCTTCCAAAAAAAATACAAATAAATCACAGAAAAAATCTGTAACAGTATAAAATACGCTGCAAACGCTTCAAATATAAACTTTAACTTTTCATTCATTACGCCCTCTCAAAAAAACATAACATCTAATCGCCTATATTAAGGCCTATAGATCTTGCAAACTTTCCCATATTCTCAATGAGCGACGTTGTCACATTGGCAGCTTCAGCCACTTTAATATAAGCATGCAACATATCATTTAGCTTTGCATGGAAATCACTGAACTTACTCTTATCAAGCTCAGTTGTGTGTAACCCTACTCGCCCACCAAGCGTCGATACTGCTTCTTCGATACCATCCAAGCCATGCAGCTCATAGCGAGATAGTGCTTTTTTTATTCTTATAACATCACCGCAAAGTTTTAGTCGCAAATCACGAGGCAAATCGCTATGCAAAATATTACCAAACAACTCTTCTGCAGCTTCCCTTAGCTTCAATAGGTACTCGTCACCTGCTCTCTTTTCACTTTTATCTACCAGACTATTATAAAGAGCCTTGCCCATATTCAATGAAAGAAGCACACCCTCGTCTATCTTAGCATGGTAAGAGTTCCATTTTTCATTCGTCAAAAAAGTAAAAGCAAGAGCCTTTAACTTTTCAAATTCTTTTTCATATAGATCCCGTGTCACTTGATCCTGAACTAAAACCCCTAAAGTGTTTTCAACGTATTGCACAAGACTATAAAACTCTACAGAGTGCTCATAAATCTCAACTCTATCTGAGTAATCAAAATCGAGAACCTTACCCCATACCCGCTTTGTAGGAAAAGTTCGATTGCAACCCTTAGCATCGGTAATAATTCTATTCAATCTGGCAATTGGAGAAAAATCTTCCATCTACTAAAGCTCCGTAGCTTATTTATTAACGGCCTCAAAACCACAAAGCTGCCTTTATGGTTATGCAGTCACACAACCCGCCCAATCCGAATCTCACACCGCCCCAAAATCTCCACATTGTGCATATCCTGAGGCTTGATCATTTCCGGCTGGTAGTGATCTTTGTCGCTGATCAGGTACAGTACAGTACAGCGCACCGCCCGCCAGGCGCTGTACTCGTTTGATCTGCCGCTCGCCGCACAGCATTTCATTAACTTAATTAACAAACCCTAACCCATGCTCAGCGCTAACACCATCATCCCGAAGTCAATTTATCCACGGATGACCAACGATCTGCGGCGCTCGAGCTGCGCTCCGACTCCCGCAGACTGTTGGTCTGGGCTGAGGGGCCTTTTTTGCGTACAATTGCTCGCCATTAAACGCCCTGCGCGAATACGCTGGGTGTGCTGCCCTTTCGTTCCGTCGTCGCCACACTCTGATGAGTGCCGTTAATTCGGTGATGACAAATAGGATGGGTATTTAAACGCTTTTCATACCGCATCGATATGATGCAAGTGATTGATATGACAAATCAAAGCCCCGCTAACGTAGCTCGCCGGTTTTCTGTGGCCCCGATGATTGATTAGAACGAAACCCCGCCGTTACGCCTCTCGTACAGAACAAGTACCAAAATTGTGCCAACTAAATCAGGCTTTTTGCTCTGTTTGCCTTCCTTGGTAAATACACACATGACGCGTGTGCGTGCGCATCATGCGAGAAGGGTACGTCAGAATGTTTGGTGGTCTCGGAAAAAGGTAATAAAGGTAACCAAACTCGAAAATATGGCATAAACTACTGAAATTAATAAATTTAAAACAGTCGTTCAAAAGGTGATCAATAGGTAACCACATTACCTTTTTATAAGGTGAAATGATCAATTATTAAAATAATTAATTATCAACAGCTTACGGGAAAATTACCTTTTAGAGGCAATCTATATATCGTTTTAAATCATTTAGTTGCGTTAAAAAAACAACCAAATCACCTAACTTACCTTTTTCCGACGCTTCCCATACTTCTCAGAGCAACCCAGTCTGCCTGAGTCACGACCATCCGCTTTGTGAAGAAATTCGCAGGATTCCGCATGAGAACGAGCCCAGGCGATCAAGTCGTGAACCCTAGTTCCGGCGCAGCTTTGCGGCATGTGCATGGGTGCATAAAAACAAACAGGTTTAGCGCGCAGGCGGGGAGTCGACGGCGCGCCGTGGGCTGAAAGTGCTAGGAATCTGTTGGGTTGAGCTCCTCATATAGTTTCAATGCTTTGGACTCAATTTCTAAAGCCATTATAAGCCCCCAGCCCATATAGCCCAAAAAACCACCAAAGACAGTCACAGCTATTCCAATGCTACCAGTGGAAAAGACCTTAATGCCCTTCTCAACGCCTACTTTTAATATTTCATCTCCACCTGCTAAATACACCTGCGAAACAGTCCCAATCATAAGCACAAACCCAGATAACACAGAGGCCATACCTAACATTAAAAATGTCAGCCCAAGCATCAAAGCAATTAGCACACGCTTAGAGCTGCCGTGATTGAACCATCGGCTAAGCCTAATATTATGAGTATTGAAGTCGCAGCTCACTGCTACTGAAGTCCGCCCAAAGACGTTAAATGCCTCACGCGGGCCCCAGTTACTATATGCGAGACGTGCGAGAAATTTAGCTGAAGCAGGTTTCTTATAAGCTTTGAAAAAAGCAGCTTCCAATCGAAGCTGCCTAGCTGGGCTTTTTTCATTAGCCTCATAATAGTCAAGCGCTTCCCAAAGCTCATCGAGATTACGCTGACGACTGAAGAACTGTGAAATCAAAGTCAGAATAAGCGCCTGCATGGGCAAACTCCTTAATCGTGAACATAAGAAACCGCCCTCATTGGAGCGGTTTTTGTAAGTAAACTGGCTGAAGCCTAACGGTTGCCTAGCGGTTGGTGATGATCAGCTCGCCGCGGGGCTCGGTTGCCTGCTGGCCTACAGTGTACCTAATTTGTGTGGTGTGATGGGTTAAGCCTTGGAAGGTGTCGCGCATTTCGGGGGTGTCATTGACGCTGATCACGAACTGCCCCTGCCCTGTTCGGGCCAGCTCGCCCATGCGGTAATACTCCTTGATCGGGAAGTCATCGTCATAGCCAGCGGCACCCCAATACGGCGGGTCAAGATGATAAAACAAAGTCCCTTCCCGATCGTAGCGATTGATGCACTCTGCCCAGTCCAGTTGCTCAACCAGGGTGCGCGCCAGGCGCAGGTGGGCAGCGTTGAGATCTTCTTCAATGCGCAGCAGGTTCATGCGTGGTGGGGATACCGCAGATGTGCCAAACGACTGGCCGCTGACCTTGCCGCCGAAGGCCAGCTCTTCACCGTGGAAAGCGGATCGCTAACCACCAGCGACAACGCCCGACTCGCAAGCGAAGCCGAGGTCAACTCACAGAACTACAAATCAGAAAACAACGATATCGAATGGCTGGCGACGAAAGTGGTGCGCCAGTAAATAATGGTGCGTTTGGCACACAATGTGTCATCGGATCCTATTCAGATTTACCAGGCCCTCGCAGTCCGCATTCTACACCTCCACAATGAAGGTCAATGATACGCAGCAGAACGTAAGGAAATAGCGGAAGGATATGTGGGCATGGCCACATATCCTTCATGGAAAAAAGCAGTAGAGTAGGGCCCATAATGAAAAGCCTCAGTCTTGAGGGACAGAGGCTTAATTACATCAGGCGTTGGCGCGCCTTCAACACAGGGTTATTGCATGGCACATCGTAGACCAGGCAGGGCCTATGTCCAATGGCTCTGGTTAAAGTTCGATTTCCCCGCGTCTCCATTCATTCGGTTCAGCCTAGGATCCTTGATCCTTTTGCTGGGTCTGGGGGCTTTCTTCCAGCTCGGTCAGCCTGTTCTACTGGCACTACTGCAGTAGCATAGTGGCAACATGTACTACTCAACTGACATACGCCAGGACGATTGCCCCTTCTCGCAATACTTGCCGCTGGTGGCTCTGGGCTGAGGGGCCTTTTTTGCGTACAATTGCTCGCCATTAAACGCCCTGCGCGAATACGCTGGGTGTACTGCCCTTTCGTTCCGTCGTCGCCACACTCTGATGAGTGCCGTTAATTCGGTGATGAGAAATAGGATGGGTATTTAAACGCTTTTCATACCGCATCAATATGATGCAAGTGATTGATATGACGAACGTTAACCCAGCAGACGCTGGACGCCGGTTTTCGGTTGCACCCATGATGGACTGGACCACACGCGACTACAGAGCGTTCGCGCGCACCTTAACCACGCGTGCGTTGCTGTATACCGAGATGGTGACAACCGGTGCTATCTTGCATGGCTCGCCGCGTGCGCGCTTTCTGGGCTTTGATGAGGTTGAGCACCCGATTGCGTTGCAGCTTGGCGGCAGCGATGCCGTTGAGCTTGCCGAGTGCGCGGCGATTGCCGAGGCGTGGGGCTATGACGAGGTCAATCTGAACGTCGGCTGCCCGAGCGATCGGGTGCAGAACAATATGATCGGCGCCTGCTTGATGGGCTACCCGGAGAAGGTCGCCGCGGCGGTCAAGGCCATGCAGGCGGGGGTGTCGATCCCGGTGACCGTTAAATGCCGTATCGGCATCGATGACCAGGATGAAGACGCTGACTTGGCACGCTTTATTGATATTGTGGCGGATGCGGGCTGCCAGACGTTTACCGTTCACGCGCGTAAAGCGTGGCTGCAAGGCTTATCACCCAAGGAAAACCGCGATGTCCCCCCGCTTAATTATCCCCGCGTGCATCGCCTGAAGCAGCAGCATCCAGAACTGCGCATCGGCATTAACGGCGGCATTAAAACGCTGGCAGAATGCCAGGCGCAGCTTGAACACGTGGATAGCGTCATGGTGGGCCGTGAAGCCTACCAGAACCCGTGGCTGCTGGCGGGCGTGGACGAGCAGCTGTTCGGCACGCCGGGACCTGCCGCCAGCCGTATGGACGCTGCACGCGCGTTTCGCCCCTATATCCAGAAGCGGTTAGACGAAGGCGCCAAGCTCAACCACATCACGCGCCATTTACTGGGGCTGTTTCAAGGCTGCCCGGGCGGGCGGCGTTTCCGTCGGCATCTGTCGGAACACGCCCATAAAGACGGCGCGGGGTTACGCCTGTTTGACGAAGCGCTGAGTCTGGTACGCGAGCCAGCTAACCCGTCAGTAAGCTACGCATCAGACGCACACACCTCAGACGCAAAACAGCCCGCCACCGCTTAACGATGACGGGCTGTGCTTAGTCCACGGCCGGAGTGATGACTTACTGCCCGCGCACGCCTTGTTCGATGCGCCTGCCAATGTCCGGGTCGACGTTGCGCCAGTATTCGAACGCACGCACCAGGACCGGCTCGGTGACGCCACCGGAAAGGTGGCCCACCACGTTGTTTACCAACCGCTCTCGCTCTGCATCGTCCATTACCTCACGGACCAGCGCGCCCGGTTGGCTCCAGTCATCATCGTCGGGGCGTAGCGTGTAAGCCGCACGAACAAACTGACCATCCGTCGACCAAACGGCATCTTCCGGATAGCGCTGCGAGTCAGGTACCGGGCCGCCTTTGCTGTTCGGCGTATACACCGGATCGGTCGAATGACGAATACGCATGGCGCCACCCTGCGCATAGCTATTAACAGGGCTCTTGGGCGTATTCACCGGTATATGCTTATAGTTTACTCCTAACCGGGCACGGTGCGCGTCGGCGTAGGAGATTGAGCGCGCCAAAAGCATTTTGTCCGGCGAGAGGCCGGTTCCCGGCACCATGTTGTTGGGTTCGAACGCGGCCTGTTCGATCTGGCTGTGAAAATCCGTCGGGTTCTCATTAAGCGTTAGCTTGCCGACCTCAATCATCGGGTAGTCGTCGTGGGGCCACACCTTGGTCAGATCAAAGGGGTTGATGCGGTAGGTTTTGGCGTCGTCGAACGGCATGATTTGCATCTTCAGCGTCCAGGTCGGGTAATCACCCCGTTTGATCGCCTCGAACAGATCACGACGGTGATAGTCCGCATCAGTACCGGCCATTTCATCTGCCTGTTCCTGGGTCATGCATTTGATGCCCTGATCGGTCTTGAAGTGATACTTCACCCAGAAGCGCTCGCCTTGTGCATTGACCCACATGTAAGTATGGCTTGAGTAGCCGTTCATGTGCCGCCAGGTGGCCGGAATGCCCCGGTCGCCCATTAGCCATGTCACCTGGTGAGCGGATTCAGGCGAAAGCGTCCAGAAATCCCACTGCATATCGTGGTCGCGCAAGCCATTGTCAGCACGACGCTTTTGCGAGTGGATAAAGTGCTGAAACTTCATCGGGTCGCGGACAAAGAACACGGGGGTATTGTTACCCACCATGTCAAAGTTGCCCTCTTCGGTGTAAAACTTCACGGCGAAACCGCGTGGATCACGCCACGTATCTGGGCTGCCGCTTTCCCCGGCTACGGTTGAAAAGCGAATCAACACATCGGTTTTGGCGCCTTTCTGCAAGAAGTTGGCTTTGGTGTATTGGCTGACGTCATGGGTTACCTCAAAATGGCCAAACGCGCCGCTACCCTTGGCATGGGGCTGACGGTCGGGAATCATTTCTCGGTTAAACGCCGCCATCTGCTCCATCAAATAGTGGTCGTGCATGACGATTGGGCCATCTTGACCCACCGTGAGCGAATGCTCATCGCTTGCAACCGGGTTGCCTGCTTCGGTCGTTGTATAGTTGGGCTTGTCGCCTGCCATCGTTAGTTCTCCCTTCATTCGAGGTGGCGCGGTCACCACCCAGCCACCGTCTATGCTGCCAATCGTCGGCGGCTGGCTAGTTGGCTGCGTTAGTCACGTCATCAGTTATAGTTAAAGAACGGCCTTCCCGCCATCCGTGGCCGAAGGGCGCTAACTATTACAACGATAGTTTTTGGTTATCAACAACCATTCAGTAAAGCGAATCGGGCGGCGGTGTGAGGCTCGAATGAAAGCTTTCTATCGCCGTTTCAGCTTCTTCTATGGCATCAAAACGGGCAATGTGAAAAAGGGCTTCGCCTTCATTTGCCAATGGCAAACGACTCATGCCGATCACAATGCCATCGGCTATCGCACGAACGTCGTCTTCATCGTTGCCAAACGGGTCTGCGACCTTGCCCAACACTTCGCCTTTTGCCACCCGCGCACCCAGGCGGACTTTAGGCCGCAAAATGCCGTCGATCGGCGCCCGCGCCCAGCTTGAACCATTGGCCACTTCCGCCGGCGCTGGGGAACGTCGGCGTTGCTCACCACTGAGCATGCCCAAGCGACGCATCACTCGCAGCACGCCGCGAACCCCCGGTGCAATCGCCCACTCATCAAAGCGCAGCGCTTCACCGGCCTCATACGTCAGCACGGGAATGCCGCGACTTTGCGCATAATGGCGCAGGCTGCCTTCGCGCAGCTCAGCGTTGAGCACAACCGGCGCACCAAATGCGTCGGCCATACGCTCGGTTTCACTGCCCGGGCTCAGTTGGGCGCGAATTTGCGGCAGGTTAGTGCGGTGAATCGCTCCGGTGTGCAGATCAATAATATGCGTCGCGTGATCAACAATTTCTTCACGGAACAACGCGGCAATACGCCCGCCCAAGGAGCCGGATTCGCTACCTGGGAAGCAGCGATTCAAATCACGCCGGTCGGGTAAATAGCGGGTTTGCTGCAAAAAAGCGAACACATTGACCACTGGCACGGCAATCAACGTTCCTCTCAGGCTGGTAATCGCTTTTGCGCGTAAGACACGGCGCACGATTTCCACGCCGTTGATTTCATCGCCATGAATCCCACCGCACACCAGCATTACCGGGCCGTTCCTTCGTCCGTGAACCACCTCGACGGGAATATGCAGCGGCGTGTGGGTATACAGGCGTGCGACCGGCACGTCGATTTGTAATCGTTTACCGGGCGCAATGGTATGCCCAGCTAATTGAAATGAGGCTCGAGCCATGGTGGTTTGTCTCGCATTACGGGCATTTAAAAACAGCGTTTCTTACACTTCTTTATACCCGCGTCGCACAAAAATAGCAGCCCCCAAAGCTAGTTAGGCACTTCAATGCGTTTCCATACACAAATGAATGTAAAATAATTGCCAAATCAGATAAAATCTGTACACAAATATTGTTACTGAGGTTGTGTTTCCATGGCGAGAAAAACAAAGGCTGAAGCAGCGGCCACGCGCGAGGCGCTACTCGATGCTGCTGAAGATATGTTTATGGAACACGGCGTCGCGCGGACCTCGCTGGAGCAAATCGCTCGCCATGCTGGCATGACACGAGGCGCAGTTTATTGGCACTTTAAAAATAAGGGCGATATTTTTCGCGCTATGCTTGAGCGGGTACGTATGCCGTTTCAGGACTTGGTAGACGAGATTGAAGCTTTGGAACACGATGTTTCATCTTTAGAGGCTATTCGGCTTGCCTGCTTGCAAGGCTTACAGCGCTTTGAGCAGCATCCACGCTCACACCGAGTGCATGCAATTTTGATCCATCGCTGTGAATTTTTCAGCGACATTGATCCTATCGCCATGCAACAGGAAATCGCTGATGAATGCCGCGACTCGCTTTACCAGCATATGCTAATCTCAAAAAAACAACACATGCTCGCCGAAGATCTATCGCCCGAAGTCGCCACCGACATACTGCAGGCAATGCTAGCCGGCCTGTTCCATGAATGGATTAGAGACCCTTCGCGCTTTTCGATCTATGAACGGGGAGTGCTGCTGGTTAACCAACTGATTGGCATGATGCGCCGTTCAGCCGACCCCAGCAGCAAAAGCTAGGCGTTAATGATGAGCTAAAGGCCCAGCAGATCCAGACTTTCCTCTTAGCATACGCAGCCGCGTGCGGGTCTCGAGAAACGACTCTTGTGCGACACTGCGGAAAGCATCCTCTTTAGGCAGATATTTGACCAGCACGCGGTATTCTCCCGCGTTTTCTAAGCTGTCATGCTTGCCCAACAGCCGCACCTCACAAGAGGGGTCATCGATGAGAATGGCACGCCCTGGTTGCCCATCGCTGGCCACTTGGGTCACCTTTACGCACTCGCCTAATAAGCTACGACGGGCATTGTGGCGATGAAACCACGGCCCTACCTGCCGACACAGGCTTTCCGCGATGGGCGAGGCCAGGGCAAAGCTTGCCCACAATAAAACCACCCCGATGGGGATGATAAACAGCCCTACCGACAGCCAGCGCAGTACCAGCAACTCTACTGCTAGGGTAATACTGCCCGCCAGCACAATCAGCCAACTCAAGGCGACAGTGGTTGGCACCCCCACAAACCCTAGCGCGACCAAAGCGCTCGCCAAATGATCATCGCGCAAACTGTCTTTCTCGAACAGCTCGACAGGCGCTAACCGTATCAGGACCAATAGCCAATAAAGCCCAACTAGCGGTAGCAATAAGCTAAACAGGATAAACGGAAAACTAACCAACAGCTGGCGTACGGTATCCATATCGCATCCCTCCTAGGCTTAGGCTCAATATAGTGAGCCTTGTCCTTTCAGCGTAGCCTTACGAACCGTCAATAACATGTAGCAGCGCAGCATAAAAAACGGGCATCACCGCTTGCGATGATGCCCGTCAATTTTCTACTGGAGGGTAGAGGGTTTAGCGCTCGCGATGCTCCAGGGCCGGTTGCTCATTCGCGTGAGATTTACCGCGGAATTTACGCCCCAGCCAGTCGGAAACATGCGCGATCATGGCATAGTAGCTGGGCACGAACAGGCTGCCCAAAATCGCCACGGTGGCCATGCCCACCGCCACCGTGGTGCCGATGTGGTGGCTACTTACATCGCTTGCACCGGTGGCCAGCGCTAGCGGCAAGGTGCCGAGGATAAACGCCAGCGACGTCATCACAATCGGCCTGAAGCGCAGCTCGGCGGCGGTGATTGCCGCTTCGCGAATGCTCTTGCCCTGTTCTTTACGCTGTAGCTCAGCAAACTCCACAATCAGTATGGCATTTTTGGCCGCCAGGCCCACCACCACCAACAGGCCGATTTCCACGTACACACTGGTATCCAGCCCGCGCAGCACAATACCGCCTACGCCGCCCAAGAAGGCAAATGGGGTAGAGGTCAGTACCGCGAGTGGTAAAGACCAACTCTCGTACTGGGCCGCCAGAATCAAGAACACCATCAGGATGCCGAAGACAATCGCAAGCACAGCCGCATTGCCTAGCTCGGCTTCCTGGTAAGCGGTACCTGTCCAGCCCATACCCCAGTCGCGGCCCAGGGTTTCTTCAACGATCTCATCCATGGCTTCGATCGCCTGGGCTGAGCTGTAGCCTTCCGCCGGGCCACCCTGGAACTGCGCCCCTAAGTAAACCCCGAAGCGTGACACCACCGCGGGCTTGGCCTCGCGCTCCAAGGTGACGAACTCTGACAGCGGAATCCGCTCGCCGTCGCCCCCACGCACATAAATGTGATTGGTGTCATCAGGGGTTAAGCGGAAGTCGTCTTCGTTTTGCATATACACCTGGAAGTTACGGTTTTGATAACTGAAATAGTTAACAAAGCCGTTACCGAAGGTGTTAGCAAGCGTCGTCTGCAAATCTTCCAGCGATACGCCATAGCTCAGCGCTTTTTGCTGGTCGATATCGGCGCGGTAGCCGGGCACGTTAACGCTGAAGGTCGAGAAGACCTGCTCAAGCGCCGGGTGCTCGCTGGCTTTTTGGGTTACCTGAAGTGCGGCCTCGTAAAGCTCTTGGGAGCTGGCCCCGCCAAACGATTGCAAGTAGCCGGTAAAGCCGCCGGTGGTCGACAGTCCCTGTATGGGCGGTGCGTTAAACGCCATGGCCGAGCCACCGGGGATTTCAGCGCCAATCTGCATAATCTGCCCGACCAGATCGTTGGCACTAAGATCACGGTCTTCCCAAGACTCAAGGTTAATAAACATGACGCCACGGGCGGTGTTGACCGAGCTCGACAAAATGTCATAGCCCGCAATCGCCGAGGAGTAGCGCACCCCTGGGATTGCCTCGACCCGCTCGCTCAGCGCTGCCATGTACTCTTCGGTGCGGTCCAGCGACGCTGCATCGGGCAACTGCACGCTGGCCAGCACTATGCCCTGGTCCGTTTCCGGCACCAGCGTCGTGGGGTTGCTTTGATACAGCCACGAGGAGCCGGCAATGACCAAGGCCGTTAGCGCCAATGTCAGCACCCAAAAGCGCACCAGCACTTTCACTATGGCCATAAAGCCTGCGGTGATGGCGGCAAATAGCCTGTCAAATAAACGCAGCGGCGTTTGTACCGCGCGCATAAATTTGGACTGGGCGTGCTTTGGCTTATGTTTGATAAAGATGGCGGATAGCGCGGGCGTAAAGGTCAGTGCCATAAGTGCCGAGAACGCCACGGAAATCGCCACCGTCAAGGCAAACTGCTGATATATCTGCCCGGTAAAGCCACCCAAAAATGCCACCGGAATAAACACCGCCGCCATAATCAACGACGTGGCGATAACCGGGCCACCCACCTCTTTCATGGCGCGAATGGTCGCGTCTTTGACGCTAATATCCTCTTCTTCGCTTAGCACCCGTTCAACGTTTTCGACCACCAGTATCGCGTCGTCCACCACTATCCCTATCGACAGCACCAGCGCAAACAGCGTTAGCAGGTTGATTGAGAAGTCGAACATGTAGAAGCCAGCGAACGTCGCCAGTACCGAGACCGGCACCACCGACATGGCAATCACCGTGAACCGCCAGTTCTGCAGGAAGATAAACAGAATCACACCGACGATTAAAAATGCCTCAATAAACACCTTCACCACGGTGCTAACCGATGCATCAATAAACAGCGTGGTGTCGTAAGGCACCACGTATTCAAGCCCAGGCGGGAAACGTTCCCCCAGCTCTTCCATGGTGTCGTTAACCGCGCTTGCCGTTTCCAAGGCGTTGGCACCCGGCTGCTGGTTAATGATGATGGGCGTCATGGAGTCGCCATTCAGCTTCGCATCAACACCATAAGAGGAAGCACCCAGCTCAATGCGGGCAACGTCTTCAAGCCTTAAGGTCGAGCCGTCTGAATTGGTGCGCAGCGCTATGTCACGAAAATCGTCAACGTCGCTCAGGCGGCCGCCTGCGGTAATCGTATAGGTATACGAACGCGGCTCGCTCTGTGGCGTTGCCGCCAAGCTGCCCGCTGGAATTTCAGTGTTTTGCGCTTGAATAGCGCTGGAAACTTCGCTGGGAGTCAAATCGTATTGCGAGAGTTTTTCCGGATCCATCCAGATGCGCATGGCGAACTCACCGCCACCCAGCACTTCGGCTTCGCCGACCCCGGGCACCTGGCGTAGTTCGTCAATAATGTTCAGGGTGGCGTAGTTCTGCATAAAGACGTTGTTGTAGTCGCCTTCGGGCGAGGTCAGCGCCACAAACATCAAAATCGAGCTTGAACGCAGCTCAACGGTAACGCCCTGCTGCTGTACCGCTTCAGGAAGTTGCGACAGCGCACCCTGAACGCGGTTGTTGACGTTGATCGTATTGGTATCGCCTTCGGTACCAATATCAAACGCAACATTAAGTGATACGCTGCCGTTGTCACTGCTGTTTGAGGTCATGTAGAGCATGTCCTCAACGCCGTTAATCGACTCGGCAAGCGGTGCGGCCACCGTCTGCGCGACGGTTTCGGCATCGGCCCCGGGGAACTGCGCCTGAACCGAGACAGTAGGCGGCACCACGCTTGGGTACTGCTCAATGGGCAGCACCCGCATGCTGACGATGCCGATAATGGTCAGGATAATCGCCAGAACTGAGGCAAAAATCGGCCGACTGATGAAGAAGTTTGAGAAATTCATTGCGAGGAGTCTCCTTCCTCTTCGCTTTCTTCACCACCACCGGCACCGCCGCCCTGGGCTTGCTCGGCCTGCTCGGCAGCTTCTTCCTCTTGTTCGGCCTGTTCTTCCTCAACGTTTTCGACGACTTCGTCTGCATCACCGTCAAACGGCTGCGGATCAATGGCAGTGCCTGGCTCAATACCCGCTGGGTCGCCGACCACAACGCGGTCACCCTCTTCCAGGCCATCGCGCAGAATTTGCCAGGGGCCAGCCACTTCGCCCAGGCTAACCGTGCGTGAGCGAGCACGGTCATCTTCATCCAGTACAAACACCTGCGGGCCCATTAAGCCTTGGGTGACGGCAATTTCAGGCACCGCGTAAACGTCATAGCGCTTCAAGCCATCAATTCTGACGCGCACAAACTGGCCTGGCAGAATATCGCCGTCGGGGTTGTCGAAGGTGGCACTGGCCTGAACGGTGCTGGTGCTGTCGCTAACGCGCGAGCCTAGGTATTCCAAGCGCCCTTCAAGGCTGCTGTCTTGCTCGCCGCCGCGCCCTGGCAGAGTTAGGCTGGCACCAATATCTTCCACCGACTCGCCTTCACGCAGTTGACGACGCAGCTCAAAAGCGTCGTTTTGCGGCATTTGAAAACGCACTTCCAGCGGGTCTAGCGGCGTAATGGTGGCGAGCTCGGTTCCTGATTCAACGAAATTACCCACGTTGACTTCACTTAAGCTGATCATGCCGCCGACCGGGGCGGTGACCTCGGCGTAGTCCAGGTCTATCTGCGCGCTTTCCAGCGACGCTGACGCCTGGGCAACGCTGGCTTGCGCGACGCCAAGGTCGGCGCGGGCCTGGTCATATTCCTGGCGGCTTACTGAGTTTTGGCTTAGCAGCCGCTCAAAGCGTTCAGCATCACGCTGGGCTCGGGAAAGCTCAGCTTGGGCGCTCTGTAAATCGGCTTCACGCTGGTTAACGGTAGCTCGGTAGACGTCGGGCTCAATGGAGTAAAGGCGCTCACCTTCTTCAACAAACCCGCCCGGCTCAAAGTGACGCTCTTCTAAATAGCCACTCACGCGAGTTACCAAGGTGACTTCTTCGTCGCTGCGCAGTAGTGATGAGTAGGTTTTATCCAGGGGGAGATCTTGCCTTTCCGCTTCCATGACCTCAACGGGGCGTGGTGGGGCTTCTTGCTGTTCGCTGCTTTGCTGCTCCGCTTGCTCTTCTTGGCCGCAGGCCACCAGCAACGCGCTAACACCCGCCACCAAGAGCGCGCTGCGAGCGCCATAAAACATCTTTTTCATTACTTTCTTCCCTTGAGGCGCCTATAAACCGACACAGACTACAACCATACATGTATGAATGTAAAATATTTGACAGCCACTGGCGCCGCTAACAAGTATCTTTATTGCTCAAGTTCTGGACGCTCACCAATGTTGGTAACGCTGCTTGAGTCACTATCCTCTGGCAACGTAAAGGTGATCTCATCGCCTTGTAGCCACGCGTTGATGTCTTCTACGGCCTCAACGTCCAAACGGCCGGACTGCTGGCGCAGCGACAGCAGATTAACCACGTAGTCGTAGCGCGCCTGGGCATAGTCGGAGATCGCGTTGTACAGGTTTTGCTCGGCGTTCAATACATCGACAATATTACGGGTGCCTACTTCGTAGCCAGCTCGTGTAGCATCCAACGCGCTTTGGTTGGAAACGATCGCTTGCTCGCGAGCATCTACCGTAGAGACATCGTTGCTCACCTGGGTGTAAAGCGAGCGCACCTGCTGAACGGTGTCACGGCGCTGAGCCTCAAAGTCGAACTGGCTGGCTTCCAACTGATAAGTACTTTGGCGAATGCTGGCTTGGGTGCTGCCACCTGTATACAGCGGCCAACTGGCGCTTAGCCCCACCTGGCTAGACGTGTCGTGCCCTTCGATACCATCGATATCGTTATCGGCGTACTGATAGTTCGCGAAGGCTTCCAAGGTAGGCAAGCGCTGGGCTTCTGCCACGCCGACACCGCTGCGGGAAACTTCAACGCCCGCCTGTTCGGCGAGCACCAGCGGGTTGTTCTCCACGGCCAGATCCACCCATTGGTCGCGATCACTGGGGCTGGGCTGTTCAATGGGGTAGTCGTCACTCAGCGCTTCAATGTTGGCATAACGCTGGCCGGTCAAACGCTCAAGCGCCTCAAAGCTCACCTGCAAGTCACTCTGCGCGGCGATCCGTTCAGCACGCGACTGATCGAAACTCGCCTGAGCCTCTTCCACTTCGGTAATTGCGATCAGACCGACCTCAAACTGCTCTTCGGCTTGCTCCAACTGACGGCCAATGGCGCGTTCCTGAGCTAGGCGCGCATCGAGAATGTCGTTGGCGCGCAAAATATCAAAGTACGCCGTTGCCACATCGATCAGCACTTGCTGCTCGGTGGACGCCAGCACGTAGACCTGCTGGTCGATCTGCCGCTCGGCTTGCGTTACTTCACGGCTGTTGCGCGCGTCAAACAGCGCCTGCGAGGCTTCGAGCGTCAGGCTGACGCTATTGAAAGGATCGTCATTGCCGGCGGTGTTGCCTGTGCCATCCCCCGCCTGTCCGGCCTGGGCGCCGCTTTGGCTTTCATACTGGCGGTTGTGCGCCACGTTGCCCGAAGCATTCACCTGGGGCAGCAGGTCGCCACGGGCGACGTCCCGCCCCGCTTCGACGCTTTGGCTTTCCGAACGCACCGAACTCAATTCGGCATTGTTTTCCAGCGCATCGCGGGTGATGGTGATCAGGTCCGCCGACCATGCGGGAACCGACCATATCGATAGCAGCAGCGCAGGGAGCAGCATACGCTGCGTGGCAAGAGGACGAGAGGCCTTAAAAGCCAACGTGGAAGGGAGTCGCAGCATAGCGTTTTTCCTCAATAATATCGATCTGGGTGCTTACATACATTGTCGCATGTTTTTTTAGCGATACCAGACCCTGGTCAGATTTTCGGCTTATTTTTCACTTTTCTTTGCACCCAGACTGCACTGTTGTGTCACCGTGCATATCCGCCTCACTCAGCTATGCTGTACGTCAACATGCTGCACAGCAATATACAAATCACTGAGGAGCACCATGGATCGCATCGAATATATCAGCGTACGTCAACTCGAGATCGCCGTTCGCATCTGGCATCCCGATGCTCCAAACACCGTGATTGCTTGGCACGGACTCGCCCGACACGGCGGCGATTTTGCGTCCCTAGCCCGCCAATTAGGCCCCAAGTGGCGAGTCATCGCCCCCGATACACCTGGGCGCGGCCTTTCCAGCTGGTCTTTGTATCCTGCCAATGATTACTTATATAGCCACTATATGACGATCGCATTGGCGTTACTCGATCACTTTAATATTGATCGTGCTGCCTGGATCGGCACGTCGATGGGCGGCTTGCTGGGTATGCTGCTGGCCGCTAATGACGCCACCGCAAAGCGAATTCGCTGCCTGGTACTTAACGATGTTGGCCCTGAACTGGATAACCAAGCGCTGACCGAAATGGCCACCTACTTTAGCGTGATCAAACGTTTCTCTACGCTTAGCGAGCTGCAACAGGCCCTTGAACAACATTACCAGGGGTTTGGCGAACTGAGCCGCCGAGAATGGCAGCAAATGGCGCTCAGTAGCGCTAGGCGACTGCCCGACGGTAGTTGGAGCTTCCATTACGATCCCCGCATAGGCGAGCAGTTTTTACACGATACACCACGCGACACCTGGAGCGATTGGCAGCGTATCCGTTGCCCGCTAATGGTCATTCGCGGTGAACATTCGACATTATTGCGCGCTGAAAGCGTGACGCAAATGCAGCGTGACCAACCAAGCCTTGAAACACTTGAGGCAGCGGGTTGTGGCCATGCCCCCATGCTCAACAATGCACAACAGGTAGCGCCGCTCATGCGCTTTTTGATTCGTAATGGCGGCGTTAGCGAATCTCTAACCGCAAGCCCAAAGCAGCGGCTCAGCCAGTGGTGGCAACGCTTCGTTCATCAACGCGATTAAAAATGATAGTTAATCAGCGCGCCACCCATCACTTGGGTTTCATCGCCCACGTCATCCACAATCGGGCTATCGGCGGCATCGCCGGTTAAACGGGAGACGCCCAGCAGCCCTGTCACCGACCAATCACGACTTAGGTAGTAGCTTAAGCTGCTGGTCAGTCCATAACTGAAATAGCCATCGTTAGGGCGGTAGACGGCAAGCCCTGAACGAGCGCTTTCAGCCGGCGAAATACCGAACATATCATCGGTCCAGTCGTCGCTTGAGTAGGTTAGTTCAGGACCAATTGTGAAGGCCATTTGCTCAGATAGCATGGTGCGCCAGCTTGCCTTCAAGTCGGCTGCATAGCCATCCACATCACCGCCTAGCGGGGTTTTGGTAGCTGCTTCTAGTCCCCAGGGGCCGTTTGAATAGCGAGCGCGTAAACCTACAGCCGCGCCGTCATCCACCTCGTCTAGCCCACGTAGCTCACCGTCATTATCCCGCCCGGAGAGATAACTGATAAATGGCGAAACCTCCCAATCTCCCTGGCGTAACAGGTTAAAGCCAATACCGTCGCGCACGCTGGCATAGAAGGTATCGCCATAGGTGATGCTGCCGCTCGGCCAGACACGGGTTTCATTTTCATCGCTACCCAGGTACTCAGGTACGCTAAACACCCCGGCGCCCACGCTGCCTTCCCACTGCGCCATGGCACTGCCAGATGCAATCATCAGCAGCGTGGATAACGCTGCCGTGCGCCACACAGGGCGGAACCTACTTAATGCTGAATTTGGCATAGCAAATAATCTCGATGTAGTGAAACTCAATGTTGTGGTGAACAGAGGAAGCAATGCCTTTACCAACCGCAGGCCGTCTTCCTTGACGCGAGCGTTCAACGACGAAGCCGCAACTAGCGCTGCCAGTTACGCCTGGATCGCTTGTTATTATGGCGCAAAAAAATGCACCATAACATACATTTATGAATGTAAATTAGCACTAGGTCGCTATCCCGTCAATTTTCCTTCCGCCACATGGTCAACGCTATTAACCAGGGTAATCAACGCCTGACCGGTAAAAGGCCAACTTCCCAAAATAATGCACTCAGATCGCCACCCACCATCCTAAATAAATTGTGCTAAAGAAGTGCAACAGCGCCATTGGTATTGGAAATTAGCCATGTCGAATGCATTGACGATACGCCTTATATCCTGGCCGCGTATGTATGCCTTCAATAAGTGCATGGCGACTAATCAAACGCCTTTTAATGGTGCAATTTTCATCGAGTCATCTTGCGCCAGCTTTTCCTCAGGCTAATTCTCCCAACCGTTGGTCCCACGCCAAAAAAATATAAATTGATGATATAAATCGATTTTAAGGTTTTGGCAGGCAACCAGTTAATAACTTGGCATACCAAATGCAGTTGTCAGTGCACGAACAAAGTGCCTGCGATATCCAGATTTGGCCAAAGGATTAGCACTGGACGCTTAAGCGCAGCGTTAATTAACCCAAATGACACAGGATAACTAATTTATGTCGTATCTAATGCCCAGTGAGTTTGTCACTAAGTTGGTAGATCAGGGTGAATCAAAAGTTTATATGGGTACCCGGGATACGCTTATTCGTGCCTTTATGGCGGGAGCTACCCTGGCGTTGGCAGTTATTTTTGCCATCACCATCGCGACACAAACCGGAAACTTTTTGATTGGAGCACTGCTCTTTCCCGTTGGTTTTGTGATGCTCTACCTGATGGGCTATGACCTGCTCACTGGGGTTTTCACATTGGTGCCCATTGCCTGGCTCGATAAACGACCGGGCGTCACCCTGCCCCGTATGTTGAAGTGCTGGGGGCTGGTGGGAATCGGCAACCTTGCCGGTGCCCTGTTCATTGCCATCTTTGGCTACATGAACTTCACCATGGGCGGCACCGAAGAAATCAACGAGGTGGGCCTCACCATGATGGAGGTCGGTGAAAGCCGTACCGTGGGCTACCAGGATGCGGGGCTTGCCGGCTGGATTGTGCTCTTCCTGCGCGGCATGTTCTGTAACTGGATGGTGTCCATGGGCGTTGTAGGTGCAGCCATCTCCACCACGGTATCCGGCAAAATCATGGCCATGTGGATGCCGATCATCGTGTTTTTCTATCTTGGCTTCGAGCATTCCGTGGTCAACATGTTCCTGTTCCCCATTGGCCTGCTAATGGGCGCTGACTTCACGCTGTATCAGTACATCATGTGGAACGAAATCCCCACGGTGCTGGGCAATCTGGTGGGCGGCCTCACACTAGTTGGCCTTGTGCTCTATACCACCCACGTCCGCACCCAGCCCAAGAAAAATTTATCTTGATCGCCATCCAGCCAACAACGGGGCGCTACGCGTCCCCCTCTTCACAGGAGACCTATCATGGATAAACTTGAAATGCGCCACACTCTGCTTGCTGCCAAAGCACGCAAGAAAATGAGCTGGGACGATATTGCCAGTGCTGTGGGGATGTCGCCGGTATGGGTAGCGTCGGCTTGCTATGGCATGAACAGTGCAAGCCCCGATGTTGCCCAAAAGATCTGCAACACTCTGGACGTTGAAAGCGATGTCGCCGATGCCCTGGTGACATTTCCCACCAAGGCGTGGGATGAAGCGATTCCCCAGGATCCCTTCATTTATCGTCTCTATGAGGTCGTCGGCGTGTACGGCGAGACACTCAAGGATGTGGTGCAGGAGCAGTTTGGCGACGGCATCATGAGCGCCATCGATTTCACCATGGAGGTCGATAAGGTAAAAGACCCCAAAGGCGACCGCGTCCTGCTTACCCTCAACGGCAAGTTCTTGCCTTACAAATCCTGGTAAGCCTCAAGCGTAGCAACGCTGCGCTCCACCCCGCTGCGGTAGCTGGCCCCAAAGAGCAGCAGATGGTTAAGCAGCGGGTAAAGCTGGAATAGTGCTTCACGCCTCGGCCAATCGGTCGGGGCGTCGCCGTTCCAGTAAGCGTTATAAAAGTGGTCATCCAGCGAGCCAAAGAGCGTTAACATGGCAATATCGACTTCCGGGTAGTGTCGGTATATCGCCGGGTCGATGATCGCGGGGCCACGCGACGTGAACAGCACATTGCCTGACCAAAGGTCACCGTGTACCAAGCTCGCTGGCCTATCGGGCAGCCAGTCTTCCAGCGCATGTGCCTGGCGAACGATGCGATCAAACAGCTTTTTGTCGAGCAAACCGCGCTGATAGCAGGCATCGCTGAGCGGCAATAGCCGCCGTTCGCGCTGAAATGCCCGCCCATCGTTCAACGGCGCATTGGGTTGAGGAGTACGGCCGCAGGCATTATCCCAGTGCCAGCCATGCTGCTCTCCAACGTTTGAATGGAGCTCTTTCAGGCCCTCACCCAGCGCGGCATTATCACGTTTGCCAGACGTTTCAAGGGCCTCCATGATCAGCCAGCCCTCGGAAAGGCCTAGCACCTGGGGGACAATCAATACGGAGCACGCCCCGCTTAATGCGCGCAACGCCTCAGCTTCGCCACGCAGTCGATCGACGTCGTCATGCTTGACGACGACACGGCCCTGTTGGGTATCAAGCTGATAGACAACGGCAATATCACCGCCGCTAAGCGGTGTTAATGCGCCCTTGGGTGTAAGGTCGAGTGTTTCCAGTAACGCGCCTAGGTCTGAGTCCATTACATGCTCCCGTGCGCTGAATGCCAGTCCATTGTGACTGGCAACAGGGGGCGACGTCGACTCACCCCAGCCGCTGATTGATCAGCGTTTCCAGCTCAAGCTGGTCGTCGTGGAAGCGACGAATACCTTCCGCCAGCTTGTCGTTGGCCATGGCATCCTGGTTGTGCCCCCACCGGAAATCCGCTTCATTCAGGGCGGGGAATGGCTGACCACTGCCGGTAGGCGCGGCAATCTGAGGCGTTACCTGACCCTCTGCAGAAGCCAACTCCTCAAGCAGCGCCGGGGAAATGGTCAAACGGGGGCAGCCCGCCAGCGCCAGCACCTGGCCGGTAGTACGGAAACTAGCCCCCATCACTACAGTATCGTAGCCGCCCTGGCTGGCACGTTCACACACACCGCGTACAAACAAAACGCCTGGATCGTCTTGCGGCGCATACTCCTTGCCGGTGGCGTTTTTATACCAATCCGTTACGCGACCCACAAACGGCGAAATTAGAAACACGCCCGCATCAAAGCAGGCCTGGGCCTGGGCGTCGCTGAACAGCAGCGTCAGGTTGCACTGAATGCCTTCGCGCTCAAGCACCTCGGCGGCGCGAATACCCTCCCAGGTGGACGCCAGTTTGATCAGCACGCGGTCGCGGCCAACGCCCCGGGCTTGATAAAGCTCGATGAGCTCGTGGGCCTTGGCGATGCTTGCCTGGGTATCGAACGACAGCCGGGCAGCCACTTCGGTGGACACGCGCCCAGGCACCACGGCGGCGATTTCGCTGCCTACCGCCACCGCCAACCGGTCCACGGCGTGGGGCAGCTGCTGCTCGCGCCCGCCGCCTGCGGCTTTCACCTGGCTCAGTTCTTCGTCGATCATCGCCTGATAGCCCGGCAGACTGAACGCCTTGAGCAGTAGCGACGGATTAGTGGTGGCGTCCTGCGGCTGGTAGCGGCGAATCGCTTCCAGGTCACCGGTATCGGCCACCACCAGTGAGTGTTGTTTTAACTGCTGTAATTGATCAGCCATATCTAAATCTCCTTGTTGACCGCGTACCTGTCTGTTAATCAGTGTGGCCGTGGCGCTGTTGAAGCGCACTGCAATAACGCGCATACGCCGTCTGGTAAGCTGCCACCCGCGCTGGGTCTGGGTCCGCCTGGGAGTGGGCATCCAAGGTTACCAGCCGTTCACATAGCGCTTCCAGGGTAACGCCTGACGCGCGCTGGTCGCACCACGCTGCCTGGAGGGCCCCGCCCAGCGCGGCGGCATCGGTAATTTCGGGGCAGATCACCTGGGTATCGGTTATATCCGCCACCATCTGGCGCCACACCGCGCTCTTGGCGCCGCCGCCAATCAGGCGAATCTGGCTGGCGCCGGCGGTCAGATCCCCGAGCAGCTCAAGGCCATAGCGCAGCCCGAATGTCGCCCCTTCCATCACCGCCCGGCATAGATTGGCCTGGGTGGTATTGAGGCTGGTCAGGCCGAGGAAATCCGCCGAGGCTTCCGGCAGCATGGGTACCCGCTCGCCGTTGAAAAACGGCAGCACGGTCACGCCTTCCGCGCCGATGGGCGCACTCGCCACGCGCTGGCCAAAGGCGTCTAGATCCAGACCAAACAGCTCGCGCACCCGGGTAGTCGCCGAGGTGACGTTCATGGTGCAGATCAACGGCAGCCACCCGCCGGTGCTCGAGCAGAAATTGGCGACCATGGCATTGTCGAGGACCACCGGCGCAGGCGAATACGCACACACCGTGCCCGATGTCCCCAAGCTTAACGTAATCAGCCCCGGGGTAATATTGCCGGTGCCAATCGCCCCCAGCATATTGTCCCCGCCGCCGGAGGACACCACGACGTTATCAGATAACCCCAGTTCAGCAGCCACAGCGCTTTGCACCACGCCGGCGGGCTCATGGGCCTCGAGCAGTCGCGGCAGCACACGCTTCGGGTCCAGCTCGGGGGCGATTTCGGCGAACACATCCAGCCGCCAACGGCGCCTCAGGGTGTCGAAGTAGCCGGTGCCGGACGCATCGCCTGCCTCGGTCACGCGGTTGCCGGTCAGCCAGAAATTGAGGTAATCGTGAGGCAGCAACAGGCTGTCAATACGCGCGTAGGCATCGGGGTGGTGATCGCGCAGCCATGCCACCTTGGAGGCGGTATAGCCGGTCTGCAGCACCAGGCCGAGCTTCTCCAGGCAGCCGGCTTCACCGCCCAGGCGGGCGACAAGATCGCTATTGTGAGCGCTGGTTTCGGTATCGCACCATAGCTTGGCCGGATACACCGGCACACCGTCAGCGTCCAGCGCCACCATGCCGTGCTGCTGGCCAGAAACCCCGATACCGCGCACCTGCCCGGCGTCGACACCCGCGCGCTCCAGGGCTTCAAAGAAGGCGCCCTTCAGGGCGGACAACCATTCGCTTGGGGCCTGCTCGCGGCGGCCGTGCTCGCCTTCGTCGAGATGGTGAGGACGGCTAGCCTCGCCGCGGATCAGGCCTTGCTCTACATCTACCACCACCACTTTGGTACTTTGCGTGCCACAATCGACGCCGATATACATCACTTAATTCCTTTGGACGAGACCAGATCCTCAAGCGTAGCGCGTGCGCCGCGATCGTGCAGCGATGCAAGCGCCGCCAGATAGGCCGCCAGGAAGCGCGGCTGGTCGGCCAGATCGCCGAACAGCTCGCGATTTTCGACGAACGCCGTAGGCCGAGTGCGGTTCTGGGCGGCAATCTCCATCAGCGAGGTTTTCAGGCGATCGACGATGTCGATGGGCTCACCCTGCTCGTCCCGGCCTTCGGCGTAGCGGGCCCAGCTGGCCACCACCGCGGCGCTGCGGCGGATTTCGCCGCCCTGCGCCAACTGCTGACGAATCACCGGCACCAGCCACTTGGGGATCCGGTCGGAGCTTTCCGCGCACAGCCGGGCCAGGGTGTCCTTGATCTGCGGATTGGCAAACCGCTCAATCAGCGTCATCCGGTAGTCCTCAAGATCAACGCCGGGTACCGGCGAAAGCGTAGGCGAGCCCTCTTCGCGCATGTAGCCGAGCAAGAAATCCACGAACAGCGGGTCCTGACACACCTCATGAGCGTAACGGTAACCGGCCAGATAGCCAAAGTAGGTGAGCGCCTGGTGGCTGGCGTTGAGCAGCCGCAGCTTCATGAGCTCGTAGGGTTCAACGTCATCCACGATTTGAACGCCCACTTTATCAAACGCCGGGCGACCAAGCGGGAAGTGGTCTTCCAGCACCCACTGCGTAAACGGCTCGCATACCACCGGCCAGGCGTCATCGATACCGAAATGCGCCGCCAGTTCGCTGATATCCGTCTCAGACGTGACTGGGGTAATGCGATCCACCATGGCATTGGGGAACGCCACTTCGTCGGCCAGCCAGGCGCCCAGCGCCGGATCACGGGCCTGGGCATAGGCACTGAACATCCGCTTGGCCACATCGCCGTTGCTTTGTATGTTGTCGCAGGACATCACCGTGAAAGGCGCGATACCGCGCTCCCGACGACGAACCAATGCTTCTACCACCAAGCCAAAGCTGGACGAGGGCTGGGTAGGATTCGCCAAATCGTCGCGTATTTGAGGATTATCCAGGTCAAATTCGCCGGTCACTGGATGGAAATTGTAGCCGCCTTCGGTAACCGTCAACGACACGATACGAATCGCCGGGTCGGCCATTTGCTCGATCACCGCCTCGGTAGCCTCCGGCGCAAACAGGTAGTCGACCATGCTGCCAATCACCCGCGGCTCATACTGGCCGTCAGGGTGTTTGACGACCAGCGTGTAAAGATGATCCTGCGCGGCCAACGCCTGCTGCATGCGCTTGTCGCCGGGCATGACGCCGACCCCGACGATGCCCCAGTCCAGCGCTTCGCCCTGGTTCATCAGGCCGTCCAGGTACATGGCCTGGTGGGCACGGTGAAAGCCGCCGACACCAATATGCACGATGCCGGGGGTGACGGCGCTGCGGTCATAGTCGGGGGTGGCAATGGGGGAGCCTAGTGTGCCCACATTGTGATTATTGAGTTGGGTCATTATCGCTCTCCAGGTTAGTCCTAGGGTATGACGGGCTAACGCCAATACTGATCCGGTGAAAAACTGCACGTTTTCACCAGTTGGGCGTTGAGCATGTCTTTTTGATGGGTGCGCTCCAGGGCCCCAGCGCGGTCTTGGCCCATGGCCAACCAGCGGGCCACCAAGCGTTGGACGAGGACGTCGTCTTCAACGTCGAGCATCAGCGTCCAATCAAACAAGGGCCGCAGGTCACGCCACCCGGGGCGGTCGAGCAACAAGTAGTTGCCCTCGACAATCACGATGCGCTGCTCGGTGGTGATCAGCCGTCCACCGGCCCGCGCCAGGTCCAGCGGACGGTCGAAGACCGGCACCGCAACCGGCCTGTCGGCGCAGCGGATGCGCTCCAGATCCACGCGCAGGCCATCCACGTCGAAGGTATGCGGCGCGCCCTTGAGCGGCAGCTGCGACTCGCCGATCACGGCGTTATCGAAGTGGTAACCGTCCATCGGCACCACCCCGGCCTGCCCCGGCGCCTGGCGATTGATTGCCGCGCAAAGCTGCTCGCTGCGATAGGACTTGCCCGCCCCCGGCGGGCCTGCCAGCGCCACCATGTAGCGCGGCAGGTCGGTGGCCGCCTGAATAATCTGGCGGCTCAGGGTGTCAAGATCAGTCGTCATGGCAGATCAACTCATCCAATTGCCGCCATCGACATTAAGCGTCTGGGCGACCACGTAGTCACTGTCCTGGCTGGCCAGGAAAACCGCCGCCCCGGTATGGTCTTCCGGTAATCCCATGCGGCCAAACGGCACGGCCTCGCCAACCAGGCGTTTTTTCTCGCCTAGCGGACGGTTTTCATAGCGGGCAAACAGGGCATCGACGTCTTTCCACATCGGCGTATCGACCACGCCGGGCGCAATACCGTTGACGTTGATACCGTGCTTGATCAAATCCAGCCCGCAGGACTGGGTAAGGCTGATCACCGCCGCTTTGCTGGCGCAGTAAACGCTTACCAGCGCTTCGCCCCGCCGCCCCGCCTGGGAGGCCATATTGATGATTTTGCCACCCTGCCCCTGATCGACCATGGCCTTGGCGACCGCCTGCAGGGTGAAAAACATACCTTTGGTGTTAACGGCGAATTGCTTATCGAAGCTCGCCTCGGTGACTTCAAGCACCGGCGCCATATCAAACACCGCCGCGTTGTTCACCAAAATATCGATACGCCCCATACGCTCGCGAACCTTTACCACCATCGCGTCTATCGACGCTGCATCGCAGACATTCAGCTCAACGCCCAGTACTCGCTCAGCGTCCACGTCCTGACGCAGCAGGCTAACCGCCTCATCGATCGCCGCCGTGTCGATATCGGCGACGACCACGCGGGCCCCTTCGGCCAGGTAACGCTGGGCGATTGCCAGCCCGATGCCTTTTGCCCCACCGGTCACTACGGCGACGTTATTGGTTAGCTTCATGTCTATCTCCCACACTGATAAGACCTTGCCATTCATTAACCAGGTCATTTAGCCCCTGCATATGAGACAAGATGCGCCAGGCACCCGCCTGACGAAGCCGCTCCGACTGCCCGTCATCCACATGACTGGCGCCCACAAACCCAATCACCCACATGCCTGCTGCAGTGGCCGCCGTGACGCCCGCCACGCTGTCTTCGACCACTAGACAGTTACTGGGGGCTTCGCCCAGTGTGGTGGCCGCCAACTGATAAAGCGCGGGATCTGGCTTGGGATGTTCCACTTGCTCCGCGGTAAAAATCGGCACATCACCGAGGGCAGCGTCCAGCCCAGTACCCGACAGCGAGGCCAGCACCCGACAGCGACGACTGTTGGAAACCACCGCCTTGGGCAGCGTCACCGCCCGCACCGCCACCTCGGCACCATCAATCGCGGTTAGTTCGCGGGCCAACCTCGCCTCGATGGCGGTGTCGACCCGCTCCGCGGCATTGACGGGTAACGGGTAGACGCTTAACTGTTCGGCGTGGCGCAGAATATTGGCAGTGGTCATGCCCAATGCCTGGCCAAGCGACTGCTCAATATCAATGTCCGGCAGCCAGCGGCTCAGATGTTCCGCCAAGGTGCCCTCGGCCAAGGCTTCGCTATCGACCAGCACGCCATCGCAGTCGAAAATAAGCGCCGTCATGCGGACGCCTCGGGAGAGGCGTCTTCACCGTTGGCGCGATTGTCCCCGCGTGTGAGCCCAGCCAGCGGATGCTGCTGCAGACTCGGCAGGGCCATACCGTCAGCGTCAAACAGGTGCGCTCGCTCGGGGGCAAAGCCAAAGCGCACCGTATCGTTAACCCGGTACGCCACATCGCCATCGGCCATGATGGTGATGAGCTGTTCGTCCGTCTTGACGTAGAGCGAGGTTTGGCCGCCTAGACGCTCCAGCACCTGTATTTGCCCGACCAACGGCCCTTGCTCGTCAAGCACCAGGTGCTCGGGCCGGATACCCAGCTCCAGGGCGGCGTCGTTACTCAGGTGCTGACCGTCTACCGGCACTTGGCGCTCGCCGCCGCCAGGCATCCGAATACTCACCCCGCTAGGCGTAACGTCAACCAGCGTGACGTCAAGAAAGTTCATCTTGGGCGAACCGATAAAGCCCGCCACGAACCGGTTTTGGGGATGGTGATATAGCGCCATGGGCGAGCCCACCTGCTCGACCACCCCATCGCGCAGCACGACGATTTTATCCGCCATGGTCATGGCTTCGATCTGGTCGTGGGTCACGTAGATCATCGTGGCGTCGAGTTCGTCGTGCAGGCGCGCAAGCTCAATGCGCATCTGCACGCGCAGCGCCGCATCCAGGTTGGAAAGCGGCTCATCGAACAGGAAAATACTCGGGTTGCGGACAATCGCGCGGCCAATAGCCACGCGCTGGCGCTGGCCGCCGGAAAGCGCTTTGGGCTTGCGGTCGAGCAGCGGCTCAAGCTGCAGAATTTTGGCGGCTTCCAGCACTTTGGCCCGGCGCTGCTCTTTAGGCACCTTTGCCAGGCGCATGCTAAAGCCCATGTTGTCTTCCACCGTCATGTGCGGGTAAAGCGCGTAGCTCTGGAACACCATGGCGAGGCCGCGATCAGCGGGGCCCACTTCGTTCATCCGCTGGCCGTCGATCAAGATATCGCCGTCTGTGGCGTTTTCCAGACCGGCAATCATGCGCATCAAGGTGGACTTACCACACCCGGAAGGACCAACAAACACCACAAACTCGCGGTCATTGACGTCCAAATCAATGCCTTTGATGACCTCGGTGTCGCCAAAGCGCTTGGTAATATTATTCAGTTGTAAGGTTGCCATAGGAAAACTCCTTTACTTGACGGCACCGAAAGTCAGCCCGCGCACCATTTGTTTTTGGGTTAGCCAGCCGAAAATTAAGATCGGCGCGATCGCCATCGTCGAGGCCGCCGACAGCTTGGCCCAAAAGAGCCCTTCGGGGCTTGAGAACGAGGCAATATAAGCGGTTAGCGGAGCCGCCTTGGACGAGGTGAGATTGAGGCTCCAGAAGGCTTCATTCCAACTTAAGATGACCGACAACAGCCCCGTGGAAGCAATGCCCGGCAGGGTCAGCGGTAACAGCAAAAAGAACACCTCTTGCAGCGTTGAGGCGCCGTCCATGCGTCCGGCTTCGAGAATGTCTTTGGGCATATCTTTGAAAAAGGTATAAAGCATCCACACCACGATCGGCAGATTCATCAGCGTATAGATGATGATCAACCCGGTTCGCGTATCCAAAAGCCCTGTGCTGCGATAAATCAGGTAAATGGGCACCAGCACCCCGACCGACGGCAGCATTTTGGTCGAGAGCATCCATAGCAGGGTGCCCTTGGTGCGTTTGGTCGGTAAAAAGGCCATCGCATAGGCCGATGGAATGGCGATCAGAAGCGCCAGCAGCGTCGAGCCAAAGGCGACAGCGACGCTGTTAAGCGCGAAGCGTGCATAGCCAGAGCGCGCCTGCACCGCCTGGTAGCTTTCCAGGGTGGGCGAAAAAATCAGCGTCGGATCGGCAATCGCCGCCGACTCGGTTTTAAAGCCGGTTAATATCATCCAGAAGATGGGGAAGAAAATCACCAGCGCCACCGACCAGCCGAAGACCGCCAGCAGCACTCTTTTACTCGCAGCCGAGCGCCACGGGGACGCGCTGTTAGAGGAACGTAAGCTTGTCATAACAAGTCTCCTAAGACACTTACGTGCCGGTTAGTCTTCCAGGTTTTTGGCCACCATACGGACCAGGAAGATAGCGACGATATTGGCGAGAATGATCGCAATTACCCCACCGGCTGAAGCGGTACCCACGTCGAAATCGAGCAACGCGCGGATGTAAATCAGATAGGCCAAGTTCGTCGTAGCAAGCCCTGGCCCGCCGGACGTGGTCACGAAAATTTCCGCAAAGATGGTCAGCAGGAAGATCATTTCGATCATGATCACCACGCTGATAGCACGCTTGAGATGGGGCAGCGTGATAAAGAAGAAAATGGCGACGGGGCCAGCGCCGTCCATACGCGCGGCTTCAACCTGGTCTTCATCCAGTGACTGCATGGCGGTGAGCAGGATCAGCAGCGCAAACGGTAGCCACTGCCAGGCGACAATAATCACAATCGAGGTTAACGGCAGCGACGAAAACCAGTCCAACGCGGGCAGCCCGAATGACTCCGCGAGCCAAGCCAGCACGCCGTTGGATGGATGCATCATCATGTTTTTCCACACCAAGGCGCTGACGGTGGGCATGACGAAAAACGGCGAAATCGCCAGCACGCGGGCAATGCCCCGCCCGGCGAAATCTTGTTGAAACAGCACGGCCAGTAGCGTGCCGCCCACCACGGTAATCGCCAACACCCAGCCGACCAGCAGCAGGGTGTTGCCCATCGCCGCCCATAGCGACGGATCGGTCAGTAAATACTCATAGTTTTCGAACCCGACAAAGCCAGTCACTTCAGGCATTAACAGGTTATAGCGCTGCAGCGAAAACCATATCGTCATGCCGAGCGGCACAATCATCCACAGCAGCAAGAGCGTCACAGCGGGTGCTTGAAGCGACAGCGTTCTTAGCCCGCCGACGGTACGGCCGGAAGCACGTGTTTTAGTCATGGAAGTACCTGCCAGAAAGCACAAGGAAAGACGCCTGAGCCTATTGGCTCAGGCGTTAACAGCGTTAGTCCAGGTAACCCGCCCGTTGCATGGCGCGTTCAGTGGCACGCTGGGCGCTGTCGAGCGCCTGTTCCACCGAGACATCACCCGTTAGCGCGGAAGAGATGGTCTGGCCAACCTGGGTGCCAATCGACTGGAACTCAGGAATGCCGACGAACTGCACACCAATGTAAGGATTGGGTTCCAGAGTTGAGTCGGTTGGGTCGGCCTCCTGAATCGCCTTGAGCACAAAGTCGGCAAACGGCGCGGCGTCGGTATAGCGCTCATCTTCGTAAGTCGATTTACGCGTGCCGGGAGGTACGCTGGTCCAGCCTTCAGTTTCACCCACCAGCTCGATATATTCTTCAGAGGTGGCCCAGGTAACAAACTTCTCCGCAGCCTCCTGGTTCTCGGAAGACGCCGGGATGGCTAGCGCCCAGGACCATAGCCAGTGGGAGCCTTTAGGCGTTTCGGCTACCGGTGCAGGGGCATAGCCAAGGCTGTCCGCCACTTCTGACTCATCTGGGTCGTACAGCTTGCCCGCCGCTGAGGTGGCATCGACCCACATGCCGCAGTTACCGCGTGAGAACAGCGCCAGGTTTTCGTTAAAGCCGTTGGAGCTGGCACCTGAAGGACCGTAATCATTAAGCAGGTCAACGTAGAACTGGATGGCCTCTACCCAAGCATCGGAGTTCAGTTCAGGGTTCCAATCCTCATCAAACCAGCGACCGCCGAAGGTGTTCACCAAGGTGGACACAAACGCCATGTTTTCGCCCCAGCCAGGTTTACCGCGCAGGCAGATACCGGCTAGACCGTCTTCCATGCCGTCCAGTTTGCCCGCCCATTCGCGAACTTCTTCCCAGGTGGGCTCATCGGTCATCTCGATGCCCGCTTCCTCGAACAGGTCCTTGCGGTAATACATCATCGAGCTTTCAGCGTAAAACGGCAGCGCATGGAGCGTGTCGTCATGGCTAAGACCATCGCGGACCGAGGTCAGCAGATCGTCTTCGTTGTAATCGTCGGGCAGGTTGTCAAGCGGTGACAGCCAGCCGCGTTCAGCCCAGATCGGCACTTCATAGGTACCGATGGTCATCACGTCGAACTGACCACCTTCGGTGGCAATGTCGGTGGTCATGCGCTGACGCAGCACGTTTTCCTCTAGCACCACCCAGTCCAGGGTAATGTCGGGGTGCGCCTCTTCGAATTCATCGGTAAGGCTTTGCATGATAACCATGTCGTTATTGTTGACCGTGGCAACGGTCAGCTCGGTTTCCGCTTGAACCTGACCAGCAAAGGCGATGGCTGCCGCTAGGCTGGTAAGTGGTAAGTGACGTGCGAGTCGCATAAAGCACTCCTGTTGGCTATGTGTTGGCATTGTTGTCGCCAGACGTTTTACAACTTGATCTCATTGATCATCAATCGAACAAATGATCGTACTTAAACCAAAAAAAAGCAAAGCCTCAGACCTTAGACTTTACGCTAATTAATCAGAAAAACAGCATGTTGCACTGCAGAATCCCGGCCTCATAGCGCCCCTAACCCTTCTGCATTGACAATATGCCGAGCCGCCATCTCATCTGTAACCAAGCCCTTTAGCCAGTTGCCCTTCAGGGCTGCATGAATAGCAGGGGCTTTGTCGCGCCCGCCTGCAATCGCCACCATCAGGTGCTTACCAAAGCGTTCAAGGGGCAAGCTTGTGACCCGTCGGGTAATCGAGCAATCGATCACATCGCCCTGCCGATTAAGCGGCCAGCCCAGCAGTTCGCCCACCGCCTCTAGGCCAAGCAGCTCATCGAGTTCGCTTTCACTAATAAAGTGGTCTTGAAACAACGTTGCCTGACGGTCGATACGTCCCACACCAATAAACGCCGCCTCCGACTCTCTAGCCACATCGGCAATCGCCTTGAACAAGCGCTGCGACAGCATGGCCTGCTTCTCGGCCAGCGACTCGGCCACCACCGGGGCGGGCAGCAAGAAGCGTTCACCGCCGGTTTTATCCGCTAGCACCATCACCGCGTCGTAGCGGTTGGCAGAGCCGTCCCGGGCGACGTTGCCCACCAGCGAGACAAATCGGTGCTGGGGGCGTTCAACGCGGCTCAGCGCTTCTACCGCCGCACGCACAGAACGGCCTGTGCCCAACGACAACGTCAGCGGCTCACTACGCTCAACGAGTCTTGAAAGCCGCTCTGCCCCAGCCACTGCCAAGTAGTAAGCTGCACTTTCAGGCGCGTGGCTATCAGCCGGCACCACATCACAGTAGGCGAGCCCAAAGCGCTCACGCAGTGCACTACCCAGCGCCATGCAGGTGGAAATCGGGTGGTCGATATGCACCTTTACCAGACCTTCCTGGCGTGCCAAGGCCAGCAATCGCTGCACCCCCGGCCTTGAGACGCCCAGTTGGGTGGCAATGTCATCCTGCGTCATGCCGCCAACATAGGACATCCACGCCGCCCTGGCCGCCTGATCTATTTTTACCTCGAATTTATCCATTCACCGGCTCGCTACCCAGGTGGTTAAATCGTCATCATACAAAGCAAACGAGGCGACCAGAAGTCGCCTATTCGCTAATATGACAGTAGCGCAACCATACACCATGGCGAAATCAAGAGGCGTTAACCTATGTATAAACTGGCATTTTTTGTTCCCACCGAGGAAGCGGAAAGCGTCAAAGAGGCCGTGTTTGAAACCGGCGCGGGGCGCATTGGCGACTACGAGGCCTGCTGTTTCCAGACCCAGGGCACAGGTCAGTTCCGCCCGCTCGAGGGGTCAGACCCGCATATCGGCCAGGTAGGGGAGCTTGAGTTCGTTGATGAACTCAAGATTGAGCTAGTGTGCAGTGACGACCATATTCAGGCCGCCATTGCAGCGTTAAAACTGGCGCACCCGTATGAAGAAGTCGCCTACGACGTTTGGGCGCTGGCGGATTTATAGCCCGCTTATCAGGCGCTACCGGCGTAGCGCTCGCGGTCTTCGGGGTTAATCGCGCTAATATGCAGCGGATACTCATGACGCACGCGGTCAGCATAAAAGTGCCGCAGGGTTTGCTCAATCGTCGGGAAAGCGAGCTCATCCCAGGGGATTTCGTGCTCCTCGAATAACGCTACTTCGAGGCTTTCTGGCCCGGCGTTGAAGCCACCGGTCAGTTCCGCCCGAAAAATCATATAAACTTGATTGATGTGCGGTAAGTCGATCAGCGTGTAGAGGTTAGCTAACGCCACCTCGGCGCAGGCCTCTTCGCGGGTCTCGCGAGTGGCGGCCTGTTCAGTGGTTTCGGCATTTTCCATGTAGCCCGCTGGCAGGGTCCAATACCCTCGACGCGGTGAAATGGCGCGCTTGCATAGCAGCACCTTGGTACCGCTAATGGGTAATGTCCCCGCGACAATGCGCGGGTTTTGATAATGGATGGTGCCGCAGGCATCGCACAGATAGCGCGGGCGGTCATCGCCTTCAGGAACGGCAAAACGCACGTTATTGCCACACTGGCTGCAAAAGTTCATCGCGATTTCTCTACGGCTGCTGGGGAAAAGGAAACAACGCTTAGGGATGCTCCATGTTAGAGACACTTCGCAAACGTCTGCAACAACTCTCGCCTCAACGGCTAGACCACGTTGTGATGCCGGAAGCGGCCGTTTTGTTACCTATTGTCGAGCGCCCCACCCCCACATTGCTGTTTACCCGGCGCGCCAGACACCTCAGTACGCATAGCGGACAAGTGGCGTTTCCTGGCGGTAAGCGAGAGGCGTATGATCGCGATCTTTACGCCACGGCGCTGCGTGAGGCCCAGGAAGAAATTGCGCTTGACCCAAGCGATGTCAGAGCGGTGGGCCGTTTATCCGATGTGATCTCACTACACGGCATTCGGGTAACCCCCTGGGTGGGCATTATTCCACCCGACCTCCCCCTGGTGGCAGACCCGGGTGAGTTAGACGCCATTTTCGAGGTACCGCTTAGCCATTTTCTGGACGACCAGCGCACTCATACCGATGTCATTACGGTGGATGGCGTCGCCCACTACGTGCCCAGCTATCAAGTAGACGGTCATGTTATTTGGGGGCTGTCTGCGATGATGCTAGTGGAATTGCTGGCCGAAGGTTTTGGGATGCAAATTGACCTTTACCAACGACCGGTCGGCGCGCTGCGCCATTACCCAGCACGCAAAAGCCCCCAAACGTCGTCATCCCCTCGTTCAACGCCTGTGAGACCCAACGAATGACCCCAAGCGTGTGTTTATCGCCTTCTTTACTGGCACCCGCCACTCAAGTCGCGCTGGTGGATGCGCTGGTTGAGCAAGGCTGGTACGTCGGTAAAGGCGTTATTGATCTCGACCTGTGCCATGCCCTTCATCACGAGCTCCATCACATGGCCGCGCATAATGTGCTTGATGAGGCGGGCATTGGCCGCGGCCAGCAGCACCATCTGCGCAAGGACATCCGTGGCGACGCCATTCATTGGCTCGACCGCGCAAGCGAAGCCCAGCGGCGCTATTTAATGACCATGGAAGAATTACAGCAGGCGCTCAACCAAGCGCTGTTTTTGGGGTTGTTTGAGTATGAAGCCCATTTTGCTCACTACCCGCCAGGGGCGTTTTATCAGCGCCATGTGGACAGCTTTCGCGGAAGAGCCAACCGCGTGATCTCAACGGTGGGCTACCTGAACCCTGATTGGCCTACCGATGGCGGCGGCGAAATGGTGCTGTATCACCCGGATGCCCCTGACCAGGAAGTCGCCCGTGTGATGCCGGAGGCAGGTACCTTTGCCTGTTTTATGTCGGAGACCATCCCCCACGAGGTGCTCCCCACCCACCAGCCACGCGCCAGCATTGCGGGCTGGTTTCGGCGCAATGCCTCTATGGGCGGGGTTTTGGACCCGGCGCGCTAGTCATTCAGCAGGCACCCCATTAAAAACGCCCTGGCGAATGCCAAGGCGTTACGATCTAAGGCAGCTTGTGATTCAAGCTTGGTCAAATCATTGCCATCGAAGGCTCAGTTCTTGAGCTTGGCCGTCATGCTGATGTCGGCGTTGAGCACTTTGGAGACGGGGCAATTGGCCTTGGCCGTTTCTGCCGCTTCTTTAAAGGTCGCGTCATCAGCACCGTCTACCTGGGCCTCAACGTCCAGATGAATTTTCGAAATATCGAACCCAGCATCGCTCTGGGAAAGCGTCACCTTGGCGCTGGTCTCGATGGAGGTGGCCGTTAAATCTTTTTCACCCAGCACCATCGACAAAGCCATGGAGAAACAGCTGGCGTGAGCCGCACCGATTAACTCTTCTGGATTGGTGCCTTTTTCATCTTCAAAACGTTTTTTAAATGAATAACTAGCGTCGAGGACGCCGCTTTCAGTGGCGACGTGGCCACGGCCGTCTTTCAGTCCACCTTCCCAACGTGCGCTTGCTTTACGATCCATGAATAGCTCCTTTCGCGTCAAAAGTCAGGTTGTTGATGGAGCCGCTGTTTGTCTGCGACTACCTACCCAGAGTAGCTGATTTTTGTCGCCCTGCCGACAAGCTAGGTTCCATTGCCGGTAAGACGGTCGTAAGCTTATCGGCCTTATGCCACCACTTTTGCGCAAGGATTTGCTATGTCGTCGGCAGATGCGTTGAGATTGATGCTGCTGTCCTCTCTTTGGGGATTATCGTTTATTTTTATGCGCGTTGCCGTGCCTGAATTTGGCCCGATTCCGCTGATTCTGGTGCGCATGGGGGTAGGCGCGCTGCTGCTGATACCGTTTTTACTCAGCGTTCACTATTTGCGCTTGATATGGCAGCACAAGGGCCCGCTACTGTTACTTGGCATTATCAACCACGTCCTGCCCTTCTCGCTGCTGGCCTTGGCCACGACCCGCCTGGAAGCGGGGTTCACCTCGCTGATCAATGCCACTACACCGATTTTTACCGCGCTTATCGGGGCATTATTTTTTGCCACGCCAATCATTCGCCAGCAGTACTTGGGGCTAGCGCTGGCGCTGGCGGGCGTTTATGTACTGTCGGCGAACCGCCTCGACTTCGCAGTCGGCGGCGACGGCTGGTTTATTCTGGCCGTACTGGGCGCAACCTTCTGCTACGGCATTGCCGGTAACTATTCGAAAACCCGCTTGAGCCATCTACCCAGCCGCGTGTTAGCCGCCGGTAGCTGTGCGATGTCAGCGCTCGTGTTACTGGTACCGGGGATGTTGTGGTGGCCAAGCGACCCCATTTCCCCGTTGGCATGGGGCAACGCGCTGGCGCTTGCCATGCTCAGCACCACGCTGGCGTTTTTACTTTACTTTGGTTTGCTCTCAAGCGCTGGCGCCACTGCCACCTCCACTGTGACGTTTCTGGTGCCGGTCAGCGCGCTGCTTTGGGGCTACCTGCTACTAGGCGAGACACTCAGCCTGCAAATTATCGCGGGTATGCTGATCACGCTATTGGGCACGGCGATTGCCACACGCCTGCTGCGTATCAGGCGTCGCGCTCGCGTGCCTCAAGCGCCGCCCCCACCTGGATAGTCTCGCCATCACCCTTGGTCAAGGTAGCATTCTGGCCAAAGTGAGCGCCTTTCAAGGTGGGTTGGGTATTCAGCGCCAGCAAGGTTTTCAGCGGCTCGGCGGGTTCAGGAATAACCGCCGTTTGCTGGTCAATGGTGGTAATTTTGCAACGCTTGCAGGGTTTACGCAGCGTAAACTGAAATGCCCCCGTTGATTCGGTAAGGGTGGCCCAGCGGTCTTCGGCCCACGGGGTATCGGTCTCGATCACCACGTTGGGCCGAAAGCGACTCATCGGCACGGGCGCGTGGTCGCCCGATACCAACGCCTCGTTCAAGGCGTCAAGCGAGCCGGTGGTGGTCAGTAAAAAGGGATAGCCGTCGGAGAAATAGGTGTGCGCCGCTCCACCCTCAAGAAAATCCTCTTCGACAGCACGGGTAAACTCAGTGGCAAAGCGCACTAAGCTAATCCCTTGAGCCTGCTCACCGAGCGCGGCCTCGAGCCAACGCGATACCTCTGGGCCTTCCGGCAGCGCTTTGCAGTGGTCGTCCCAAACGCTAACCAGCCGTATATTGCCCTCAGGCTCTTCAAGCGGTACAGCGAGCGGCTCCATCGCCGGGTGCGAAAGCACCAAGGCATTTTCGGTAAGCGCAACCCCAACGGTGGCTAAGACAGGAAGCTGGCGCTGGGTAACAAACCGCTGCCGAGCGTCGACCAACATCCAACGACGATCCCAGGCCAGCCCGTGCTCGTTTAGTCTGGCGTGCTCAACGCGGATGCCCTGCAGCGATTTCACGGGATAAACGTTTAACTGAGTGATCTTCACAGCATAGTGCCCCTGTGCAAAAAACTTTACTCTAGTCAGTTGTCGTAAGCGACGCCAGGCGATGCAGCTGGCGAAAGCGTTTTTCCTGCTTCAATGGCATAGCCCAGGTCAATCACCGTTTGCTTAACCGGCTCTCCATTGATGCGGGCTAGCAAAGCCTCGGCAGCCGCTTTACCGATAGCCTGGCGGGGCGTGATCACACTGGCGAGCCTCGGGGTCATCGCCTGGCCAACGTCGTGGCCGTGAAAACCGGCAATCGCCATTTGTTCGGGCACCTTGATACCCCGACGCTGGCATTCAAAATAGGCCCCCACTGCGACGTCATCGTTCGTACAGAAGATCCCATCGGCGGAGGGATACTCGGCCATTATCTGCTCCAGCAGCGCCGCCCCCACGGTGTAAGACGACCGCTGACTGCTATACAGCGTCACCGGGGTTAGACCATGGAGCTGCATGGCCTCACGATAGCCCTGTTCACGTTGCCGGGTACGCTCGTCAAGCCGCACTGCCAGGTAAATAACTTGTCGCCGACCGCGGCGGATCATCTCGCTGACCATATCGAAAGCCGCGCTGACGTTGTCGTAGCCTACCGCCTGCTGCAGCGGCGCTTGACGGGTATCCATGATCTCGACAATTGGAATACCGGCGGTTTCTAGCATCCGCACGCTGCGGGCGGTGTGTTCGCGGTCGGAAAGAATCACGCCGTCCACGTTGTAGGACAGCAACGAGGCCAGGCTGCGCTCTTCAAATTCAGGGCTATAGCCATAGTGGGACAGCATCAGGTGATAGCCGGCCGGCTCGGTCAGCGCTTCGATGCCGACGATGACGTCGGCAAACACCTGGTTAGTGAGCGACGGCACCAACACGCCAATGGAGTGACTGGTCGCCCTGGAAAGCAAATCGGGGGCACGATTAGGGATATAGCCGACCTGCTCTGCCATGGAAAATATCTGTTCGCGCAAGCCTGCTGACACCGTTTCGGGGTCGCGCAGGCAGCGGCTCACCGTCATTTTGGTAGCACCAACGCGATCCGCGATATCCTGCAAGGTGGGGCGTTTTTTTTTCAAACGAGGCGCCTTCTAAGCAAGTGTCAGGGGCCTTAGACTAGCGAAGCCTTGGCCCCAAGGCGATACCCGCTTAGTGGGAGGGCTTAGCCGACGCGGGCAGCGTGGCGATAAACTCGCGCACAATTTGGCTGGGCGTTAACGCAATTGAGAGGCTAACCGCTTCAGATTGCCCCGGCGGTTCCAGATCAGCCAACTGGCTTGCCAACATCGTATCCCCCTTAAAAAAGTGGCCCGCCCGCGTGGTAAGCCGCTCGCGGAGCAGGTCACGACTTCCTTCCAGATAAAGAATACCCAACGCTGGATCCCCTACCCGCAGGCGGTCACGGTAGCGTTTTTTCAGCCCCGAACAAGCAATCACTAGCGAACGGTCCTGACGGCAATACTCGGCGAACAAGCCTGCGAGTGTGTCCAGCCATTCGCGCCGATCATCATCGTTAAGCGGTGTTCCGCTGGCCATTTTGGCCACATTGGCGGGTGAATGATGATCGTCACCGTCAATAAAAGTCGCACCCAACGTGGCCGCCAGCTGTTGTCCTATATGAGACTTACCCGAGCCAGACACGCCCATCACTAGAATACGTTGAGAAGCACTTCCCATCCTGACGCTCCACTTAATTGCCGCGCACAGCGGTGAGATCAGGGAGCCAGGTTACCACGCCAGGAAACGCAATCAGGATCACCAGTACGACCAGTAACGCAGCGTAGTACGGCAACATGGCACGCACCAAGGACTCCATTGACACCTTGCCAACCCCACAACCCACGTAAAGGCAGGTGCCCACCGGCGGCGTTAAGAGACCAATACCCAACACAAACGACATCAGCACGCCAAAGTACACCGCGTCTACGCCCACCGAGGTCACAATCGGGGCCAGCATGGGTGCCATAATTACCATGGCTGGGGTCAGGTCCATCACAAAGCCGACCAGCAGTAGCAAAGCCGCCACAATCAGCAGTAACAAGAATGGATCCTGGGTAATCGCCTGCACCTGGGTGACCAGGGTTTGCGGCACCATGTTAATGGTTAAAAACCAGGCGATAACGGTGGCAAACGCCAGCAACATCATGACCATACCGGTAAGGCGTGCGGTACGAATCAACATTCCGCCCAGCTCTTTCACGCTGAACTCACGGTACACCAAAACAGAAATGGCCAGCGCGTAAAGCAATGCAGCCACCGCCGCTTCTGTGGCAGTAAACACACCACCGATAATGCCACCGATGACGATCACTGGCAGCACCAGCGCCAGCCAGGCATCCTTGAAGGCTTTCCAGAGGACATCCCAACGGAAGGCCCGCACCCCGCCACCATCCTTAGAAGCCATGATGAATGTCGTCACCATTAGCGCAAAACCTATCAATAACCCCGGCACGATACCGGCAATAAACAGGCGGCTGATTGAGGTCTCAGTGACAATGCCATAGAGAATCAGCGGAATAGATGGCGGGATAATAATGCCAATCACCGACGACACGGTATTAATCGCGGTGGCATTGGCGGCGGTGTAGCCCTGCTGCTTCATGGACGGGATCATCATCGCGCCCGTGGCCGCAGTATCCGCCACCGCAGAGCCGCTGATGCCGCCAAAGAACATTGAACCGGTGATCGCAACCTGCCCCAGGCCGCCGCGCATAAAGCCGACCAGGGCGCCGGCAAGCTCCATCAAGCGGCGCGCGATGCCACCTTGGCTCATCACCTCACCCACGAGAATGAAGAACGGGATGGCCAGCAGTGGGAAACTATTCACGCCACGAATCGACTGCTCAATCATAATCGACAATGGGATATCGGAAATGACCGCCATCACTACAGCCGCCACTCCTAGCCCGAACGCTATCGGCAAACCTAAAATTATAGATATCAACAAGATTGCTAGAAAAATCCATAGCATGACTTAGTCCCCCTGCCCTGGCTGGCGAATGATGCGAAGACTGACCCACATCCTCCATATCGACACCACAGCGATAAATAAAACGCACAGCACCAGCGAGAGGCTTACCAAGCTGGAAGGTACGCCGAGAATAGCAGAACGGCCAGTGGAGCTCGCCATAACATGGAACCCACCAACCAGCATGACGCCCATCAACCCAGTAATGATCAAATGCTGGATAAAATACAGCACGTGAGCAAAACGCATTGGTAAGCGACGCACCAATGCATCCACCGCAATATGTTCATAACGTGCAAAGGCTGCAGCAGCCCCTACAAACACCAGCCAGATAAACAGCATGCGCGCCAGTTCATCGGCCCAGGGCAGCGAATGATTAAACACCGCGCGACCAATCACATTGCACGACACTGCCACGATAAGCGCTACTAAGATGGCCCCTATCAGGTATTCCATCCCCAGGGTGAGCCAGCGAAATAACACTGGCCCCTGGCGGGTGTCAGTATCCAGCTCTAACTGCTTGCGATTAGGGTCATCCAGGTATACTGAAGGATCCTCAATCACGGGGTCGTTAAGCGGGGTGGTCTGGGAAGTCGTCATGATAACTCCAAGGGTACTGACAACTCGGGCAGGCCAATAGGCCTGCCCGATCACTGGCTGAAGGGAAGGTTATTCGGTGCTATCGTCGACGATCGCCTGGATGTCTTCGATCAGCTCTTCACCAATACGCGGCGCCCACTCTTCGTATACCGGCTGTACCGCTTCCTGGAAAGCCGCCAACTGCTCGTCATCAAGACGGGTGATCTCCATGCCGCGCTCTTCAAGCTGCTCGCGCGACCATTCGTCGTACTCCGCCGACAGCTGAATTTCGTACTCGGCGGACTGACGCGCCGCTTCCATCACCAGTTCCTGATACTCAGGCGCCATTTTGTCCCAGGTACGCTCAGACAGCATCATGATGAACGGCGTGTAAACGTGACGGGTTTCGGTGCCGTAATCCTGCACTTCGTGGAAGTTGGACGTAAGGATGGTGCTCCAGGGGTTTTCCTGACCGTCGACAACGCCTTGCTCCATCGCCGAGAAAAGCTCACCAAATGCCATCGGCGTGGGATTAGCACCCAAGGCTTCCCAGATATCCAGGTGCACCGGGTTTTCCATGGTGCGAACGCTCAGGCCGCGTACATCAAGGCCCGCAACGTCTTCCGGTGTCTCGATCGGACGGTCACTGTTAGAAAGCTGGCGGTAGCCGTTCTCGGAAAATGCCAGCGGCTTCAGGCCGGAGTCTTCAAAGCCTTCCAGCAGCTCCAGTGCCACATCGCTTTGCAGCACTTCGATAGCAGCTTCACGGCTTGGCAACAAAAACGGCAGGTCAAACACAGCCAGTTCTTCGACGTAGCTGGTGGCGGCTGAACTGGAGGGATATGTCATATCCAGCGTGCCGGTCTGCAGCATTTCCAGCATTTGTACGTCGTCGCCCAACTGGCTGTTGGGGAAAACGTTGACGGTGATACGCCCATCGGTGCGCTTCTCGAGAATCTCGCCGAAATACTGGCTGGAAATATACTGCGGGGAGTTCTCCGACAGGCCAAGGCCCATGCGCAGGGTGTGGGAGCCGTGATCACCCACTACGTCGCCGTCAATCTCCGGCGGGTCGGATAGTTCAGGGCTTTGAGCATGAGCCATACCCATTGTGAGCGTGGTCGCCCCAACCAGGGTCAGCGTGTTGCGCCAAATTGCGGTCATGAAGTGTCTCCAATCGAATCGTTGTTGTTGATCATCTTAGTGGATAGCGAAGACAGCCATCGCTATCGAGGGAAGGTTGCCGGTCACCAACGGTCAGCGCCGCCTTGTTACCGGTAACATTCGATAAGCGAACACTAGCCACCTGCCAGTACACTGTCAAAGCTAATCGGGTAAATTACGACCAAGGTATAGAGCGCTAGCCACCTGACGGTCGATCACGCTACATTAGGGGCACGCATTTTGTTAGGGAGCCTTCATGGCCGACGCCCCGACCTGCAGCGAGCTGGAGCTCGATAACCAGCTTTGTTTCGCGCTCTACTCCACTTCCTTGATGATGACCAAGGTCTATAAACCGCTGCTCAGAGAGTTAGGCCTCACGTACCCTCAATACCTCGCCATGCTGGTGCTATGGCAGGAAGATGGCATTACCGTCAGTACCTTGAGCAAGCGGTTGCTGACTGATCCTGGCTCGGTCACCCCACTCCTTAAACGCCTGGAAGCCGACCAGCTATTGCGCCGGCAGCGCAGCCGCCAGGATGAGCGGGTAGTAGAACTTTTTCTTACCGAACGGGGCCGCACCATGCGTGAACAGGCGCACCACATTCCCAGCTGCGTGATCAACGCCAGCGAACAATCCATCGAAGCACTGACCCAGCTTAAAAACGACCTCGTCAAACTGCGCGATAAGTTACACAACCATCAGTAGCCCGGAGCCATGGTAGGGATCAATATTTTGGGCATTTAACTTGCGCGCAAACTAAAGCTGCACTAAATTATTACTCACGCCAACATTATGTACAGGTTGGGTGAACCCATTTATCGAGCCATTGAGGGAGTTTTGACGATGTCGATCGAAACAATTGCTTACCGTGCACACGCAACCGCCACCGGCGGCCGTGAAGGCAATGCCAAGTCATCTGACGGTGCGCTGGACGTCAAACTGAGCACGCCCAAGGAACTCGGCGGCCCGGGCGGTGACGGCACCAACCCCGAACAGTTATTTGCGGCGGGTTACTCAGCCTGCTTTCTGGGCGCCCTCAAGCATGTCGCCAGCCAGGAAAAGGTCAAGCTTCCGGACGCCACCCAGATCGACGGTCACGTCGGCATTGGCGCGATTCCCACCGGTTTTGGCATCGAAGTCGAGCTGAAAATCAGCTTGCCGGGGCTTGAAAAAGACGTCGCTCAAACGCTGGTCGATAAAGCTCATGTGGTGTGCCCCTACTCCAACGCCACGCGCGGTAATATCGACGTCACCTTGACGCTGGTATAAGGTCAGTAGTCGGCGAACCATCAGCCACCGCTTGCGCATCAAGCGGTGGTTTTGCATTCATAGGAGGGCAAATGAGCGACAACACCTACACCCCACCTCGCGTCTGGAAATGGGAACCCGGCAACGGCGGCAAATTTGCCAACATCAACCGCCCCACGGCGGGTGCGACGCACGACAAGGCCTTGCCGGTCGGCAAGCATCCGCTGCAGCTCTATTCGCTGGCCACCCCCAACGGGGTCAAAGTCACCGTGATGCTGGAAGAGCTGCTGGAAAAAGGCATTAGCGGCGCTGAATACGACGCCCACCTGATCCAGATTGGCGAGGGCGATCAGTTCAGCAGTGGTTTTGTCGAGGTGAACCCCAACTCGAAGATTCCTGCTCTGATGGATCACAGCACTGCGCCTCCCCAGCGGGTGTTCGAGTCCGGCGCTATTCTTCTCTACCTGGCCGAAAAGTTTGACGCTTTCCTGCCCAGCGACCCATCAGCACGCACCGAATGCCTGTCATGGCTGTTCTGGCAAATGGGCAGCGCGCCAATGCTGGGCGGCGGGTTCGGGCACTTTTATGCCTATGCCCCAGAGAGCTACCAGTACCCCATTGATCGCTACACCATGGAAGTGAAGCGTCAGCTGGATGTACTCGACCGTCACCTGGCCGAAAATCGCTTCATGGCAGGCGATGCGTACACCATTGCCGACATGGCGATACATCCCTGGTACGGCGCCCTGGTCAAAAACCGGGTCTACGAAGCGGCCGAGTTCCTGGAAGCCCACACCTACAAAAATGTCATCCGCTGGACCGAAGAGATCGATGAGCGTCCGGCCGTCAAGCGGGGCCGCATGGTCAACCGCACCTGGGGCGAACCTCATGAGCAGTTACATGAGCGTCATGATGCCAGCGACTTTGAACTGCGCACCCAAGACAAGCAATAATGGCGCTTTTGCATTAACGAGCGTTATCGCAAACGGCCCATCGCGGGTCGTTTTGCGTCACGCCGTGTATAAGCTTAGCCGCATAAAGAGAGACGTCATGATTGACCCTAAATACAGCCAACTGCTGTTTACTTTTTTGATGGCGCTGTTCATGTCAGGCGTTATGTCGCTGGTGATCACGCTATACAACATCGGCCTCATTGACGGCATAGTGATGATCTGGCTTAAAGCCTGGCTGTTTGCTTTTATCGTCGCCTTTCCGGTCATCAACCTTGTGTTACCCCTAGTCCGCCGGCTCGTCGCCCTCCTAGTCAAAAAGCCGTCCAGCTAACGCAAAAAGGGCGACATACGTCGCCCTTTTCAGTATCACTACCTCGTTCAACAGATAGCTAGAACTGATAGCGCACGTTGGCCGTCACGTTGCGCCGCTCGCCGTAGCCGCAGTCACCGCCTTCGTAACGGCACCAGGAGACAAATTCTTCATCGGTCAGGTTTTTGGCATCCAGACTTAGATCCCACTGCCCAACGGTATAGCCGATCATAGCGTCAAATAAGGTCTCAGACGGCACCTTAGGCGCACCTCCCGAGCCGACGTTATCACCGATATAACGCACACCGGCGCCTAACCGCCAGTTATTGCCGACGTACAGCTTGTTCCACCACGATGCCTGCTTTTCGGCCACGGCGGACAGACGCTCACCGGTGCTGTCATTATTGGCATTCATGTTGGTGTAGCCCAACTGGGTTTCGAAGTCCTGCCAACGCTTGTTGATCTGCAACTCCCAGCCATCGATCACTGCCCCGGTTTGTTCAACGCCACCGGGGGTAGCGCCTTCCTCGATGCGGTTTTGCTGGGTGATGTCAAAATATGCCGCGCTAATCGCCAGCGATTTATCCGGCGACAGGTACTTAACGCCCGCCTCTTCCTGCTCGCCGGTGGTCGGTTTTAGGGTGCTTTGATTGGCAGTGCCGTCAGTACCCAGGTTCATGGTGAAGGCTTCAGAATAGCTCACATAGGGCGAGATGCCGTTATCAAACTGGTACATCAACCCGAGACGGCCAGTAGTGGCCTCCTCATCGCTGACCGTCTCCGTCCCTGTAGCCGGTACCTCCCGATTTTCCGCCCAATCATGGCGTAGCCCGGCGGAAACCACCACTGGGCCAACTTCAATATGGTCAGCCAGATAAATACCTACTTGCTCAATGTCGTTTTGCGAGCCGTCTATAGGATCTACTGAATCCAGTTGCAGATTGCCGTATTCAGGATCATAGATATCAATCGTACCGCCCAATCCTGCCCCAGTAGAAAAGTAATTATCCTGTTCCCAGTGGGCATCTTGCCTGTCAATACCGGCAATCAGATTATGCTGAGTATTGCCTAGTTCAAAATCACCTTCCAAGCGCGCGTCGATATTGAAAATTTGCGTTTCGTCATCAGCAGTAAAAATGGTCCGTGAAACCTCGCCGTTGGCATCGGGCACGCTTGGAATGTCGACCCAGTGCTCGCGGGTTTCGGTACTGGATTCGGTATAGCGCGCCGTCGCGGAAAACGCCCAGTCCCGGTTCAACTGGTGGTCGAAGAACAGCGTGGTCTCGGTTTTTTCGCGATCATAGCGATCCCAGCCTGGCTCGCCAACAAACCGCTCGGAGCCGATAAAGCCCTGGGAACCCGGCTCCAGCGTCCCCGCCTGGGGCAGGAACTGGGCCGATACCTGACCTTCATTTTCTTGGCGGTTAACCAGCAACGTGATTTCGGTGTCATCACTCGGCCGCCAGGTCAGTGAGGGTGAGACCACATAGCCATCGTCCTCGACGTGATCCACCTGAGTGTCGCTATCGCGCTGCAAGGCCACCAGGCGATAGAGCAGCTTGCCGTCCTCATCGGCGGCGCCTGTAACATCCACGGCAAGCTGTTTGCGGTTGTGCGAACCGTACTGCGCCCAGACCTCGCCCTGGCGCTCCTCTTCGGGCAGCTTGGATACCCCATTGATAATGCCGCCCAGATCCGCCTGCCCGTAAAGCATCGACGACGGCCCTTTCAGCACTTCCAGGCTCTCCAGCGCATAGGGGTTGGTACGCACTGAGTTGTAGGAGCCGTAAATCTGGCGCAGGCCGTCCAGATAGCGACCGGCTTCGATACCGCGCACCGAGGCTCCGTCGATGCGCGTGTCAAAGCCGTAATTACCAGCGTAGACACCGGGCGTATAAAGCAGCGCATCCTGAATCGTTTTACTGCCGGTATCCTGCATGAACTGCTCATCCACCACCGACATAGAGAACGGCTGCTCGTTTAACGGCACGTCCAATTTGCCCACGCTGGGCTGTTTTTCCGCTTCGATATAGCCCATTGCATCCAAGGCGGTACCTATGACCTGCATGGACTCAAGTTCGACGTCACTAGCGGGTTCGGCTTGCTGAGCGGTGGCATACGCAGGCGTCATAAGAGACGCAAGCGCTACCGCACTGGATAGCTTGCGCAAATGAAAGGCAGACTTTTGCATGATATTTTGATCCCGGAGCTAATATTAATAACAATGATAGTGATTTTTATTTGCGCATAATATAAAGACCGGAATAACGTCTGTCAAAGATCGTACGTGAAACGCGGAAAGAAGAAGAAAAGACCATCTGTGGGAGATACGCCCGCTGGCAGGACCCAGTGAACAAGATAAAAGACTGCTACGATCGCCAGGTACTCGTGGCAATCGCTCCATTACGAAGGACGGTCAAACAAGCTTACCGACGGCTCGCCCACCAGTGCGCGTAGGAGCTGTTATCGGGCGCCAGGCCGCCTTCATCGGGGCTGTCATCGTCCCACCATACCGGGCCGCGCTCGCCCAGCGCTTCCTTGGCCACCTGCACCGCGTCACGAGCCTCGCGTAGCGCATCTGCATCATCCTGTTGCTGCGCCGTTCGCACCGCACGGCGTGCTTGCATCAGCGCCTTGATGTGGGTGCGTTTCTCGTCTTCGCTCAAGCGCGGATCGGTACAGCGCCAGAGGCGATTTTTGGCCACAAAATAGCGGCCATCGGGCGTGTGGGGGTATTGCTTCCTGGCCATTAGCATCCTCCATTACGTCAACCGTCTTTCGCCGCACAGTGCCAGCACCGCGGTGCAACTAGAAGCGTTTCGACAGCGTCAGTGCTCCAAACTTATCCTGCTCTTCCTGACCATCAAACTCTCTCGAGCGCGCCACGGCGGCATAGGTCACTTGCCAATCCTCCCATGCCAGTGCCAGCCCACCCGACACATCACCCACCCACTCCTTGCGGTCGACCGAGTGACTATTGCGGAAAGTATTACCATCCAGGGTAAGATTTTGGGCCATGTAATAGCCATCCACACTGGCAAATAGGTACCACTGCCAGCCATCATTACCGGTCAGGTGATGACGGCTGCCCGGATTAGGCGTCATCGTAGGTATGCCCGAGGCGTCATCGCCCCAGCGCACGCTGTAACCGGCGCCAGCATAAGTGTAGAAGTTACCCAAGGCACCGCTTACGCTCGGGCCATGGGCAAACTGCTTACCGCCCAGCGGTGTGCTATGCCACCACTGGCGGCGTATGGCCGCATTGAGTATTGCCTCATCACCTAGCTGGTTGTCCCAGCCGCTAGGGCGGTCGCCATCAGTGAAGCGATGCACTTCGCGCTGAATGCTATCGGCAAGTGATGACGGCCCCGCTAGTCCAATATCCAGATGCACGTCGGTTGCTTGCTGCCAGTTGCCCATTGGCACATCTTCGTAAAGCGAAATACCGCCGTAGACAAGCCCCGCGTAAGGGCGATCATCCTCAATTAATTCACTCTGCGTGATATTGTTCGGCGTATAAATTTGATGCACTAGCCGATAAGCAGCTTTATCCGCGCTACCGATTAGGCTATCAGGCAGTGCCGTTGCTAGACGCTGAGTCCAGCTGTCAGAAGCAGGCTCAAACGACCAGTTAAGTTCAAAGCCGCTGGTAAAGTGGCCGTCGTCGCTGCTGGCCAAGTTATCATTTTCAAATTTTACCGATAGCACTTCATCCGCTGCATTGGCCAACCCGGGCAGCAGGCTAACGCAGGCAAACAGGCTGGCAAGTGGCCAACGCAGAGGGGAATATCCATTCATTGCTAAGTCCTTGAGTTGAGGGAGGCAGCAGCGGTTTAAAACAGCCAATCACAGACAAACATTCCTGTATGTATGTAACAATGTAAAAATATAGCAAGCATACTTCTGTCTTTCCAGAAAAAACGCTCCCAAATAAAAAGGATGGCCATTAGGCCACCCTATTGCATACGTTAAATTTAAAAGAAACAAAACTTTAAGGCTAACGATCCTGCAGTAACCACTGAGGTGTAATCTCGTGCTGACCATTTTCATCCGTAATAAACAGCGAACCTTCGCTAACCATCACGGCCCAGTTAATAGCCCTTGGCAGGTCTTTAGCAATGGTGGCTAATGCCTCCTGTGGCAGTCCTGCCACATGTATATTTTTCAGCGACGATATATTGGGTAGCACTTTGCTTTCCCATAGGTCTACCCGGCCATAAGCGAGTAAGGTAACGCGCTCGGCACGGCGGGAGCACCAGGTGATTCGCTCTGCATCCGGCAGCCCCACTTCGATCCAATGCAGCACACGACCATCTAGGCTTTTCTCCCACAACGCGGGCTCATCCACATCAGAAAGCCCACGGCCGAAGGCGAGCGACTCGCTATACCAAAGCACATAAGCAAGCAGGCGTGCGGTCATACGCTCTTCGGTTTCTGACGGGTGACGGGCCACGGTAAAGCGCAGCGTTTCGTACACCCCCCGATCCAGGTCAGTCAGGTTGATATCGACTTTGTAAGGCGTTGCGCTAAGAGCCATTGCAGTGTCCAAACGAAAATTTTCGCCAGTGTACCTGATGCGGGCGCGTACTGGTTCACGACCGCCGATAATCGGCTTTCAGGGTGCCGCTTTTTAGCGTTTCGGCCTCGTGCATCGGTTCGCGCCACGTTTCCTCAAGCGCGGCTTGATACCACGCCTGCATGGCCGGCAGCGCCAGCAGGTGTTCGACATAGGCGCTGGCGCGATCACTCAGCGGCAGGTTGAACGTCTGCACACGAAAGGCCACGGGGGCATAAAACGCATCGACTGCGGTAAAGCGGTTACCTGCCAAAAACGGTCCGCCGAAGCGCTCGAGCCCCTGCTGCCACAGGGCATCGAGGCGGGCTAAATCGGCACTGAGCGTGTCAGACAGGGCATTTAACTCAACGCGCACGCCGCAGTTCATGGAACATTCATCGCGTAGCGCCGCAAAACCGCTGTGCATTTCGGCGCTGGCCGAGCGCGCCCAGGCTCGCGCGGCCTTGTCACTCGGCCAGGTGTTGGGATACTGCTCGGCCAGATACTCGACAATCGCCAAGGAGTCCCATACCGCAAGCTCGCCATCGGCCGTCTGCTCAACCAAACAAGGCACCAGCCCCGACGGCGAAAACTCCCTAAAGGCTTGATGACTGGCACCGAAGCCGCCTTCAAATGGCATCAGGTGTTCGTTAAACGGAATCTCCAACGTTTTCATCAGAACCCAGGGGCGCAGCGACCAGGACGAGTAATTCTTGTTGGCAATGTATAAATCCATCTTGCAGCGCTCCTTACTTGAGATTGAATTTAGCGAGGGAGTGACAACCACTAACGTGTTGCCTGGGCCAGCGTATTACCGCCTAACCCCATCAATACGCCACCACCTGTGCGCTGAATCAGGCGCGAAGAACCGTGAGATTTTTGTAACCACTCACGCAACGGGCTGGCCAATAGCACCACCACGACATCCGCAGAAGAGAACAGCACATTGGTGGCGATACCGAGCCAGAGCAGCTGCCAGGCCACTGGCATAGCGCTATCGGGCTGTACGAATTGAGGCAGGAACGCGACAAAAAAGAGTGCGGTCTTGGGGTTGAGCACCTCCACCAGGAAGCTATCGCGCAGCACGCGTTTCGTCGAGGCAAGCGGCACGTCATCGCCGTGGGCTCGAATGCCCTGCTGCCATAGCCGCAGTCCCATCCAGAGCAGGTAAAGTCCGCCGATGACTTTCATGGCGATATAGGCAGGTGGAATCGCCACAAATAACAGCGCCAGGCCAAGCGCGGCGGCAATAACGTGGACGTAACAGCCCATATGCACACCCATGACCGCCAGCCAGCCTGCCCTTCGACCGCGCCCCAGGGTTTGTGCTGCGGTGTACAGCATCGCCGGCCCTGGGAGATAGGCAAAACCAAGCGCAGCGAGGATAAAGGCGGCCCATTGCATGGCAACTTCCTAAACGTCAAAGATAGTAAACCTGAGAATAAAACGGGGGTGACGCAAGCGCCACCCCCTAAATAAGCAAAATTGCAACGAGCAACTTTTAGAAGTTCGGTTTACGCTTTTCGACAAAGGCCGCCATGCCCTCTTTCTGCTCGTCGCCGGCAAAGCAGAAGGCGAACAGGCTGGTTTCCAGCGCCAGGGCGCTGTCCAGATCCTGGTCCATGCCATCGTGAACCGCTTGTTTGGCGCCGCGCACTGCCTGCGGGCCGTTGCCTTTGAGCTGCTTGGTGAGCTCCTCGACGTAGTTTTCCAGCTCCGCCTGCGGCATTACCCGGTTGACCAGACCGATGCGCAGCGCTTCCTGGGCATCAATCTTGCGCCCGGTAGTTACCAGGTCGATCGCCATCGCAGGGCCGACCCGGCGCGGCAGGCGCTGGGTGCCGCCAAAGCCGGGGATCACGCCCAGCAGCACTTCCGGCTGCCCAAAAACGGCGTTATCGCTGGCTACCGCCCAGTCGCAGGCCAGCGCCAGTTCGCAGCCGCCGCCAAGGCAAAACCCGTTCACCAGCGCGACCACCGGCACGGGCAACGTCTCTAGGCGTTTAATGGTGCGCAGCGCCTGGCTGGCAAAGGCGCGCGCTTCTTCAGGGGTCTTGTCGCGCATTTCGGTGATATCCGCACCGGCGACGAAGGATTTCCCACCAGCGCCGGTGATCAACACGGCGCGCAGGTGGGGATGGGCTTCAAGCTCCACCAGGTGGGCTTCAAGGGCGGTGAGTACATCGCTGTTCAGCGCATTCAGGGCGCTGGGGCGATTGATGGTCAGTCGCACCACTCCATCGTTATCGACTTTTTCAATCACTGCTTCGCTCATGGCGGGCTCCTTGTTGTTGTGTCAAAACGTTGTTTTACCGTGAAGGGGATACCGCCCAACCCTAGCGAACGCTTGGTTGGGTGGCAATGACTTCTTTATATCACGACTATTTATTCATAAACGTAGAAACCACGCCCGCTTTTACGGCCAAGGTAACCGGCGTTGACCATCCGCTTAAGCAGCGGGCAGGGCCGGTATTTGGGGTCGCCAAATCCTTCCTGGAGCACGTCCATAATCGCCAGACAGACATCCAGGCCAATCAAATCCGCTAGCGCCAGTGGCCCCATGGGATGAGCCGCGCCAAGCTTCATGGCATCGTCAACCGCTTCTGGCGTGGCGGTGCCTTCTTGGACGATAAACGCTGCTTCGTTGATCATCGGCACCAGCAGGCGGTTCACCGCAAACCCCGGCGCGTCACCCACCGGCACAGCGGTTTTACCCAACGCCTTGGCGAGCTGTTCAATACGTTCGACGGTGGCATCCGAGGTCTGCTCGGCGCGAATGACTTCCACCAGCTTGAGCACCGGCACCGGGTTAAAGAAGTGCATGCCCACTACGCGCTCTGGTCGCTCACACACCGCGGCTAGGCGGGTCAGCGATAACGATGATGTATTAGAGGCCAAAATCGCATCGTTACTCAGGTGGCTGAGATCACGAAACAATTTCTCTTTGAGCGCAGTCTGCTCTGGGGCCGCCTCGATAATCACCGTGCAGTCGCTTAAGGCATCCAAGGAAGTGGTGGTTGAAAGACGCGCCAGCGCGGCGTCTTTATCTGTCTCACTGAGTTTTTGTTTGGCAACCAGCTTGCCCAGGCCTTTCTCGATGCCCGTCTCAGCACGACTAAGCTGTTCCTCAGCCACATCGTAAAGGTGCACCTGAAAACCACTGGCAGTCGCCACCTGGGCAATCCCCTGCCCCATGGTGCCGGCGCCTACCACGCCAATCTGTTGATCATTCATGCATAGTCTCCTCTATCGATTACCAGTACTCGGCGGTTATCAATGCTGTTTGGCTTCTTCGCGCAATACGAATTTCTGAATCTTGCCCGTTGAGGTCTTGGGTAGCTCGCTGAATACCACCGTTTTAGGCACCTTGTAGCCCGCCAAGTGCTCGCGGCAGTGGGCGATAATATCGGCTTCGGTGACTTCGCCGTAGCCGACTTTGAGCTTCACAAAGGCGCAGGGCGTTTCGCCCCACTTTTCATCGGGTTTAGCGACAACAGCCGCTTCCTCAACGGCGGGGTGGCCGTAAATGGCGTCTTCCACTTCAATCGTCGAGATATTTTCACCGCCGGAGATAATGATGTCCTTGGAACGGTCCTTGATCTCGATGTAGCCATCCGGGTGCCACACGGCCAAGTCGCCGGTGTGGTACCAGCCGCCTTCCAGTGCCTGCTCGGTCGCCTCGGCGTTCTTCAAATAGCCCTTCATGACGTTGTTGCCGCGCATCAGTATCTCGCCGATAGTTTGGCCATCTTTGGGTACCGGCTCCAGGGTCAACGGGTCGGCCACGCACAGCGCTTCGAGCATGTGATAGCGCACACCCTGGCGGGCTTTAATCTTGGCCCGCGCCTCCAGTGGCAACTCATCCCAGGCTTCGCGCCAAGCGCACACGGTAACGGGGCCATACACTTCGGTCAGGCCGTACACATGAGTCACTTCGATACCGAGGTTTTCGACCCCGGCAATGACTGACGCAGGTGGCGCAGCACCAGCGGTGGTCACTTTCACCGGATGGTCGAACTGATGCTTATCTTCCGCAGGCAGGTTCACCAGACCATTGAGAATAATTGGTGCCCCGCTGAAATGGCTAACTTTCTCGGCGACGATCAGCTGCATAATCTTTTTGGGATCGACTTTACGCAGGCAAATATTTACCCCGGCGTTGGCGGCAATCGTCCATGGAAAGCACCAGCCGTTGCAGTGGAACATCGGCAGCGTCCACAGGTAGATCGGATGGTGGGGCATCGCCCACTCCATGATATTGCTCACGGCGTTCAGGTAGGCACCACGGTGGTGGTAAACCACGCCTTTGGGTTTGCCAGTGGTGCCCGAGGTGTAATTAAGCGAGATGGCATCCCATTCATCCGCAGGCAGTTGATAGGCGAAATCGGCATCGCCCTCTTTAAGCAGCGCTTCGTACTCGACATCGCCTATGTGTTGGGTTTCTCCCAAAAACTCCGCATCGGCGACGTCAATGATCAGCGGCTTATGTTCAAGCTTCGCCACGGCCTGCTGGATGACGTCGGCAAACTCGGGATCGACCAGTACGGCCTGAGCCTCGCCATGCGCCAGCATGTAGCTGATAGCCTCTGCATCCAGGCGGATATTCAGGGTATTGAGCACGCAGCCCGCGAGCGGCACCCCAAAATGGACTTCAAACATGGCGGGGACATTGGGCAGCATGGCCGCGACCGTTTGGCCCGGTTGGATGCCCCGCTGCTGAAGGGCGGAAGCAAGCTGGCGGCAGCGTACCCAGGTCTCGCTCCAGGTACGGCGTGTACTACCGTGGACTACCGCAGGGTAATCAGGGTAAATCGACGCCGAGCGCTCGATAAAGGTCAGCGGTGAAAGCGGCACGTGGTTAGCAACGGTTTTGGGCAAGCCTTGCTCAAAAATCGATGGCATGGTCGGCTCCTGGTGGTGTTGAGAACATTGTTATTGAAAGCGTTCGTTTTAAATACTTGTTTTGATTGTCTAGAAACAGCACCGCCGCCTCAAAGGGCGGCGGTGCGAAGCTGCAAATTAACGTTAGTGAACCTCATAGTCGCTTAAACACTGTATGCCCGCCTCAATCACCGCCCGCTGGGCGCGGCCGACCGGCAGCCACTGGGTGATGGCAAATTCAGCGCTGCGCATCTTGGTAGTATAGAAGGGGTCGTCGCTGCCATTATCAATGGCGGCTGTTGCGCTCAACGCTGCCTGGCCCATCTGCCATGCGCAGAGCACATGCCCCGCCAGATTCAGGAAAGGGGTCGCATACGCTTGAACGGCATCAGCGCCGCTATCCGGGTCTTTCCCCTGCGCAAGCACAATGGCTTGAGCGGCCTTTAAATCTTCAAGCCCCGCAGCTAAGCCGCTGCCCAATAGTGCCAAGTCCGGTTTTGCCTTAAGCTGTTCGACGGTCACTGAGATATCATTCAACAGCGCGGTCAGTGCTTCGCCGTTGTCACGCTGTAGCTTACGCCCCGCCAGATCAAGCGCCTGAATACCGTTGGTGCCTTCGTAAATGGGGGCAATACGCGCGTCGCGCAGCAGCTGGGCCGCCCCGGTTTCCTCTACATAGCCCATACCACCGTGGACCTGAATGCCCATGGAGGCGATATCCACCGCCTGGTCGGTGGAGAAGCTTTTGATGACGGGGATCAGTATGTCCGCGCGGGCCTGGGCGGCATTGCGCGCCTCATGACTCTCAGCATGGCGGGCAGTGTCCAGCTCGGCGGCGCAATACAGCGCCAGCGCACGTAGCGCATCGGTTCGCGCGCGCATGGAGAGCAGCATGCGGCGCACGTCAAGATGGTCACTGATAGCACAATCTTTACCGCCCCGTGCTTTGGGGGAGCGGCCCTGGGTGCGCTCTAACGCGTAGGCAATCGCATGCTGACAGGCCCGTTCGGCCACGCCGATGCCCTGAATACCCACTTTGTGGCGCGCTTCGTTCATCATGGTGAACATATGGTTGAGACCACGGCCTTCTTCGCCGACCAGATAGCCAATCGCGCCGCCGTTTTCGCCAAAGCTTAGGGTACAGGTGGGTGAACCGTGAATGCCCAACTTATGCTCGATGGAAGCGCAGGTGACGTCGTTGCGCTCGCCAAGCGAGCCGTCCTCATTGACCAGGAACTTAGGTACCAGGAACAGCGAAATGCCTTTATTGCCTTCCGCCGCGTCGGGCTTGCGGGCCAGCACAAGGTGAATGATATTCTCAGCGGCGTCGTGCTCGCCCCAGGTAATGTAGATCTTCTGGCCGCTGATAAGGTAATGGTCACCTTCCGGCACCGCTTTGGTGCGGACTTTCGATAGGTCCGAGCCGGCCTGGGGCTCGGTCAGGTTCATAGTGCCGGTCCAGGTGCCTTCCACCAGCTTGGGTAGATAGCTCGCTTTTTGGTTGTCGCTGCCATGATGGGCCAGGGCTTCAATGGCGCCCGCGGTCAGCATAGGGCAGAGACCCAGCGCCATATTGGCGCCATGGAGCATTTCCTGAACGGCACTGGCCACTACTTCAGGTAGGTTTTGCCCGCCTAGCGCCTCTGAAACGCCAATGCCGTTCCAGCCACCTTCCACATACGCCTGGTAAGCCGCCGCGAAGCCATCTGGCGTTGTCACGTTGCCATCGGCATGACGCGTCGCGCCTTGCTTATCGCCGACATCATTCAGCGGGCCCCAGACATCACCGGCCAGCTTGGCAGCTTCTTCAAGCACTGCCTCGACCAAATCGGGGGTGGCTTCTTCAAAGCCCGGCAGGTTCAGCGAACGATGCGCTAGCAGCTCTTCAAGCACAAAGCGCAGATCGCGTACCGGCGCGGCGTAGTAATTCATAACAAGACCTCGGGCTGAAAATTTAAACAATTGTTTGAAAGCCTGAAGGAGATAGTAGTAATCCTCACCACTACACACCATTAGCCCAAGGTCTCACCCAAACGCGGTTAACGCCTTAATGTCGCCCGCTTGCCTGCTCTACATCTGAGTAGTAAACGATATGATTTTCGTCTTCGGGCGGCGGTCCAGCGATGGGCTCCGCCACATCCACATCGGGCACCAGGTCAGATAAATCCTCTAAATGCTCGTGCTCAAGCGCCCCTTGCATCAGTTCTTCAGTAACCACCAGCTCGGCACCTGCAGAACTCATCGGCGTTGTAGCGGTGAACGGTGCCACCGGTACCGGTGCGGGGCGCACACGACGACGCCAGGCGAAAAACAGCAAAAAGAATAAACTCAGCGAGCCAAAGGCCCAGAATAGACCTGCATCGCCCATGGCGGTCATCACCGGTGAAATCATCAGCGGGCTGATCGTCGCACCGATCGAATTGATCAGCAGCAATCCCTGGCTCATACGCACCAGGGCACCGGCCGGTGCGCGGTCGGCTGCATGGCTGACGGCCACTGGGTATAGCGCAAACACCCCACCACCCAACAGGAACAACAGCACCACCAGCAGCGGCGTGGAAAGCGGCAGCCACAGCATGGCCGCTGAAATTAAAACGCAGAAAGCGCTGATTGCGATCAACACCATCTGACGGTCGTGGCGATCCGACCAGCGACCAATGGGATACTGGAGCAGCATGGCGCCCAGTATCACCACCGCCATCATTTGGCCGACCTGACTGACGCTCAAACCAATTCGCTGAAGATAAAGCGGCAGCAAGGTATACGCCGCTGCGACCACCATGCCGGAACCCAGACTGCCCATCACACCGGTGGGCGTCATGGTAATCAGACGAAGCGGAGGAAGCGGTTCGGCGTGTTCGATAAGCGGCGATACACGGGGAATCATCGCCATGGGCAGTACCGAAAGCGACGCCAAGAGGCCAATCACCATAAATGGCGCGGTGGCGCCCATGGCGTCGGTTACCCCCAGCAATAATTGACCCAACACCCCGGCGGCATACAGCGAAATCATGTACAGCGCGAGCAGGCGACCACGCACTTTCTGGTCGCCGGAGGTGAGCAGCCAGCTTTCAATGACCAAGTACACGCCCACCGTGGCCCAGCCGCCAATTAAGCGCAGCACAAACCATGCCCAGGGATCGAAAAACAGACCTTGCAGCAACACTGTCACTGCCACTAAGGAGGCAAAGCTACCGTAGGCGCGAATATGGCCAATGCGCAGTAACAAGCGGTCGTTGACCATGGCGCCTAGCGCCAGACCAATAAAATAGGCGGAAGAGACGATACCGATCACCGTGGCCGATTCACCCGCCGCGTCCAGGCGAATGGTGATCAAGGTGGCCAGAAAGCCGTTACCGATTCCGAGAATAAAAAGCCCTAACAAGGGCGCGAGCGCCATGGCTAGCAGTTGCCGCGACATGCAAACCTCACCTTACCGACTGGAGTAATAACGTTGCCAACCAAGTTCAAAACAGCGGTCATCTCGCCTGGCGCATCCAGTCAGGCAAGAGGAACGGCGCGCAATTATTGCCCCCAAGGGAACAAAGTCAATGCTTTTTTCACGACCCTGCCACTGTTGTTAGCGGTTTATGTAGAATAACCACATCGGCCTCAGGAAATTCCACTTTAAAATGTTGCTGGGCGGCCCACCAACGAAACGTTGCTTCGCTGAAAAAACTCACGTGGGTCGGGTCTGCAATATAATGCCAGCGCGCAAATGACTCGGCCGATGTGACTCGCTTGGTCATCAGCCCAAGGTAGCCGCCAGGGGTAAGTAGCGCTGCCAATTGAGCCAGCACCTGGCCGGGCTGGGCCAAATGCTCCACCACCTCCGTCGCGGTGATAAAATCGTATGCCTGGGTCAACGCTGCCTGGTCTGGCGCGTAAAAGGGGTCATAAATTGACATCGGGTAGCCCTGCTCTTCGAACATCACCGAGAGCGTGGGTCCAGGGCCTGACCCGAAATCAAGCCCGTGTGCATTGGCCGCCAACTTAGCCCTCAGCGGGGTAAATAAACGCGCTAAAAAGCGTCGATATCCCGTATCATACGGCGAGTTTTGGTGCTTATCGTACTCCGCCTTTTCGTCAGCGGCGCTCAAATGCTGCTCCGGCGGCACAAAGACCAACGCACACGTGGCACACTGGTAATAGTCTCGACGACGATCGCTGTGATACAGCACGACACTCCCCGCATCGCATAGCGGACAACGTCGCATCGTCGTATTCTTTGGCTCACTGTTTTGGATTAAGGAAAGTGGCATGCTCTCAGGTCTGGACCATCTCGTTGTGACCGTGACCGACATGGGTCGCGCGGTGGATTTTTACTCACGTGTTCTAGGACTGGATGTGCGCTACCGAGACGCTCAGCGGGTAGATTTATTGCTCGGCGATACTGCATTGCGTCTACATCAAACCGATACCGATATCGCGCCGATTTCCGCAACGCCCACGCCGGGCAGTTTAGACCTCTGCCTGCGCTGTCAGCTACCGCTGGATGAATTCCAACAGCACCTAGACGCCCTGGCCATTGAGATTGAGCTAGGCCCGGTCGCGCGCCAGGGAGCTAACGGACCGATTGAGTCGATTTACTTACGCGACCCGGACGGCAACCTGCTCGAGATTTGCCGCCCTGCACGCTAGGCGCCGAGTTAATGCGCAGACGAGCCACGCACGCTATGATAGCGCGCGTTAATGCGTCATGGTCGCGCCAGTGGCTAAGACTTTGCGAAAGGAACGAATATGAACCACAACCCAGATGAGCGCCCAATTGAAGGTGAGATGATCTCTGACAACCCCCAAGAGACTCAAACGCCGCCCGACACCACCATGGCACTGGTGATTTACGCCCTTTACCTGGCGAGTTTTGTGGTCGGTTTTACCGCCGTCGTCGGTGTGGTGATGGCCTATGTGTTTCGCGGCAAAGGGCCTGTCTGGCTTGATGAGCACTACCGTTACCAAGTGCGTACCTTTTGGATTGGCCTACTCTACGCATGCATAGCCTTTATGCTAACGCTCGTGCTGATCGGCTTTCCTTTGCTGTTGGCTCTGGCGGTGTGGTTGATTGTCCGCTGTGTTAAAGGGTTTAAGTGTTTGCACGAGAAACGTGCCCCCTCCAATGTGAATAGCTGGCTGATTTAAGTTATGCCGAAACGTCAGTCACTTTTAAAGCGCATCAAGCAGCGTTTTCCGCAGGCCTCGGCCATTGCTCGGCTGTGGCGATTGCTTGCCGACTGGCCACTGAGTAGGCTATGGCGTTGCGCCAAATGGCTGGGGCCGCAGGTCTATCGGCTGAGCCGTCGCGAGCGCCACGTCACCAACGCCAACCTGACCGTCGCCTACCCCACGCTCACCGCCGACGAGCGCAAGACGCTGGCCCATCATAGCCTGCGCCACTCCGCCGCCACCATGCTGGAGCTTGGCCATGCGTGGATGGCCGAACCCGATCGCGTAGAGAGCGGCATTCTAGCGGTGCATGGGCGCGACAAGCTCGACAATGCCAGGGCCGAAGGACGCGGCGTGATTGTGCTGGCGCCGCACTTTGGCAATTGGGAAGTACTTAACTTCTGGCTGTCGAGCCATTTCCCGTTCACCGCCATGTACGAGCCGCCTAAAATGGCCGCGCTTGACCCCATTATCCGCCATGGCCGTGAGCGAATGGGCGCCGCGCTGGTGCCCACCAACCCTCGCGGCGTTGCCGCGCTTCTCAAGGCGCTCAAACGTAGCGAAGCCATCGGCATCCTGCCCGACCAGGATCCCAGCTGGGGTAGCGGCGTGTTCGCGCCGTTTTTTGGCCGTGACGCCTATACCGCAACGCTATTGCCCAAACTGGTGGCCCGCACCCAAGCGCGCGTGGTAACCGGGGTCGCTTTGCGGGTGCCCGGCAAAGGGTTTGAAATCCATTTCCTTGACGCCGACGAGCGGGTCTATAACGAGGATGATGTCCAGTCTGCCACCGGGGTCAATGCCAGTGTGGAAGACGCCATCGCGCTTTCCCCGGCGCAGTATCAGTGGGAATACAAACGCTACGGCAAAACCCCCGAAGAACAGCAAAAACGGCCCAACTTCCGCGACTACCGGCTTTACTAACTCGGCTCAACGTTACTCATCACTGTTGCGCTCATAGGCATCATCAAAGCGTTCGATATCGTCTTCGCCCAGGTAAGTGCCCGACTGGACTTCAATCAGCTCAAGGGGGATCTTGCCGGGGTTTTCCAGCCGGTGCAGTGCGCCAATGGGAATGTACGTCGACTGGTTTTCACTGACCAGATAGCAGCGCTCCTCCACCGTGACTCGCGCAGTCCCGCTAACCACCACCCAATGCTCGGCCCGGTGGTGGTGGCGCTGCAGCGAAAGCCGACCGCCGGGCTTAACGGTAATGCGCTTGACCTGATAGCGCGCCCCTGCGTCCATCGCTTGAAAGCTTCCCCACGGCCGATGCACCCTCGGCGCTTCATCCACTTCGCGCCGCCCTGCCTGGCCAAGGCTGGCCACCAGGTGTTTGACCTGTTGCGCCTGATCGCGGTGGGCTACTAACACGCTATCCGCGGTTTCCACCACCACCAGATCCTTGATCCCCAGCGTGGCCACCAAGCGACTTTCGGCCATCACCAGTGAATCCTGGGTCTCGGTCAGCCACACATCGCCGTGACTTACATTGCCGTTAGCATCCGGCGTAGCCGCTGCGCGCAGCGCATCAAAGCTACCAATATCGCTCCACTGAGCCGCAAGCGGCACTACAGCGGCGTGCTGGCAGTGCTCCATCACTGCATAGTCAATCGAATCCGCCGGGCACTGACAAAATGCGTCTTCCCCCAGGCGCAGGAAATCAAGGTCGCGATGCGCGCCACTGACCGCCCTTGCGCAGGCGTCGCCCATGGCCGGCTGAAGCCGCTGCAACTCGGCTAAATAGGTGGAAGCACGCAGCAAAAACATACCGCTATTCCACAGCGTGTCGCCGTTTTTAACCAGTTGGGCGGCACGTTCGGCATCGGGTTTCTCGATAAACGCCTTCAGGTGATAGCCACCGCCTAGCGGTTCACCACTAGCAATGTAGCCGTAGCCCGTTTCCGGGTGTGTCGGCACAACGCCAAACGTCACCAGATACCCCTGCTCAGCCAACGGCACCGCTTTGTCGACACTGTGCTGAAACGCCGCCACATCGCCAATCACATGGTCCGCGGGGAGCACCAACAATAATGGATCATCACCGGACTGGCACGCCAGCAGCGCGGCACAGGCAATCGCCGGCGCAGTATTACGCCCTTCGGGTTCAAGTATAAGGCGTGCGGCCGCATCTATTTCACGTAGCTGCTCGGCCATAAGAAAGCGGTGGCGATGATGGCCAATGACCATCGCTGGCAATGCATTGATCCCATCCAGCCGCGCCAAGGTTTGCTGCAATAGGCTTTGGGGAGAGGTTAAGCGCAAAAACTGCTTGGGCATTTGCTCCCGCGAAAGCGGCCATAAGCGGGTTCCGCTGCCACCGCTAAGAATCACCGGCTGGATCATGGCGCCGTCCTTGAGTTGTTAGTGTCAGAGGCAAAATCAGCGTGGAGCCAGCGCCGCAGTTGGCTTAACTCGGCGGCGGGCGCTTCGCTTTCAGACGCGGGCCACATGCCCGAAACAAATCCTCTGGCTTGAAACGGGGCGAGCAAATCGGGGTCGCCGCTGATGATGTGCACCGGTACCGCGCCGCTAGCATCGTCGCCAGTAATCATTGGGGCCGGCTGATGGTCGCCAAGTACTATGAGCAACGTATTATCATCCGCTACACGTTCAGCCCAGCGTCCCACCGTTTTAATCGAGTAGTCGATCGACCAGGCGTAGTGCTCGCGGATACGCTCGATGTCCTGCCATAACACTTCCGGCGGGTCGCCTGCCTCCTCCCATGGGGCGAAAATCGCCCCGTCGCCAATGGTCGACCAATCGTCCAATACCGGCAAAATCGGCGTCCAAGGCGCATGGCTTGAGATCAGCGCCAGTTGAGCAAAGACCGGCGATTCATCCAGCAGTTCGCGCTGAGTATAGTCCAGAGTGAACTGGTCGGGCATGGTCACCCAGTTCAACATGGGCCCGGCGTAGTCGATGTCTTTCTCCACTACTAGCTCGTCAAATCCATAGGCCGCGCCTTCCGGCCACGCTTGGGTGATGGCGGGCATCACCGCCAGGGTGCGCTGCCCAGTGGCACTAAAATCGTCCACTAGCGTGGTTGCCTCGCTGTCCAGCATCAGTTGGTACCACAGCTGATTGTCGATGGTATAACCACTTAACGCAGTGGCATGGGCAAGCCAGGATTGTCCGCCACGAATCGGCGATTTGAGCAGCCCAGATACCACTGCAATATCGCGTCCTGCTAGGCGTTGCTCAATCTCGTCAAGCGTCGGGGCCACCGCCGGGCGATAACGATCATCTGCCAACGCCGATACACCGTAGGATTCGATAAACGTCATCAGCACCCGGCGCCCCGCCAAGCCGCTTAGCGAACGCTGCTCAATGGGAGATGCTGCAAGCGTGCGTGTGAATGCTTGTTTCGCCTGATGGGTGGCCCATAATTGTTGCGCCTGGTCGTGAGTGGCCTTCACCGCCGGTAGGCTCGCGTGCACGATGACACGCTTGCCGCCAAGCTCAAGTCCTATGCCTAGGCTCGCGCACACCAGCATTGCAAGCGCTACTCGCTTCGTTCCCAGGGTTAGCGGGTAACCCGCTCTCGGGCGCAGCAACTTGATCACACCGACCGCAAGCCCCGCTAGCAGCATAACCGCCACTAACATTGCGCAAATCGCCCAAACTTGGCCTACATTACCAACAAGCAAGTCATAAACGGAGCCCAGCAGCGGCGTATCGAGATAGAGATTTAGCGGTCGACCAAAGGCGGTGTAAGTAGCAGCGTCTCCGAGGTTGATCAACGTGGCCAGGATGAGCCAACTTGCCAGTGCAACGCCCAGCCCAAGGCTGAAGCGCCCTCTGGGCACCAGCAGCATCATCGGCATGACCCACCAGGCCTCCCAGGCGATCACATTTGCCTGGATGTCGCCGTAGCGCCACCACAGCGGCGCCACCAAGCCTATATTGAGCGCTAACGCCCCTATCCATAATCGACGCATTGCAGGCTTGCCATCCGTTGCCAACAGAGTGAAGGAGTGCCATATCGTCGCACGAGAACAGCGGTGCTGGTAAATACACTCAGCATGTACTTTACTAGCCAAATGTATAACTATTGTTTAAAAATTGCACGAAGTGGTAGAAGATAGCGATTAGACCAGCAACTGAAAGGACATCATTGTGATGCAACAAATAGCGAAAGGAACGTTGCTCGTCATTATTACTAGCGCGCTGACCACGCTGCCAGCGATGGCGGATCAACACACTCATTACCAAACCGTGTTAGACAAGGCACGAGAGTTGGCCGATACCCCCTATCAGCCGCCTGAAGAAGATTTGCCTGCTGCGCTCCGCGAGATCGACTACGATACCTACCGACAGATTCGCTTTGATCCATCGCACGCATACTGGCGTGACGAGAGCCCTTTCAATCTGCAATTATTTCACAGCGGTTTTTTGTTCCAGGCGCCGGTTCGACTCAACGTGATTGAGAACGACGAGGTGTCGCCGTTACGCTTCTCGACAGATGACTTTTCCTACGATGACGATGCCCGTGCATTGCTTGACGATGACCTAACAGGCAGTGGTCATGCTGGGTTCCGTCTGCACTACCCACTTAACAGCGACGACTACGCCGACGAATTTGCGGTGTTTCTCGGCGCAAGCTATTTCCGGCTGGTAGGACGCGATCAGGCATACGGCTTATCGACCCGGGGATTAGCTATCGATACCGCTTCAGCTGACGGAGAAGAGTTTCCTGCTTTCCGTGAATTTTGGCTATACAAACCCGAGGCTGACGCCGAGCAATTAGAATTACTCGCGCTGATGGATAGCCCGTCGCTGAGCGGCGCTTATCGCTTTGTGATTAAGCCCGGCGATAATACTCAGGTAGAGGTCGAAGCAGAGTTATTCGCCCGCGAAGATGTCGGCAAATTGGGCCTCGCGCCCCTTACCAGCATGTTCACCTTCGGCGAAGCCAGTCGCGAACGTCCCGATGACTTCCGCCCTCAAGTTCACGACTCTGATGGGCTGCTGATACAAACGGGAACCGGCGAGTGGATTTGGCGGCCGCTAAATAACCCCGAAAGCGTGCGTATTTCGTCCTTTACTGACGATAACCCCAAGGGGTTTGGGCTGATGCAGCGCGAACGCGATTTCAACCGTTACCTGGACACCGAAGCGCAGTATCACCGTCGCCCCAGCCAATGGGTAAAGCCACTTGAAGACTGGGGCCAAGGCCACGTTGAACTGGTGGAGATTCCCGCGCCTGACGAGACCCACGACAATATTGTCGCATACTGGGTCGCCGACGCCCCGTTGGAGGCTGGTGAATCACGTCGCTTGCACTACCAAACCCATACGCTCAATACACAACCGGAAAGCCATACGCTGGGCCGCGTGGTACGCACCCGCCACGGACGCGCGGAGGTGCCGGGTCAAGCAGAACCGTCTCGCGAGGGCGAGCGTCAATTTATTGTCGATTTCCAGGGCGGCGAGCTTGACGATATTGCCGCCGAGAGTCCCGTCGAGCTCGACATCAGCACCCAACAAGGGGAGATAAAACAGCCCCAGGTCACCCCGCTGCCAAACAATGGCTGGCGCGCTAGCTTCCGGCTACCCGCCGACGACCAACCCAGCGATATTCGCCTACGGCTGACCCTGGAGGGCGCCCCCGTTAGCGAAACCTGGAATTACGTGTGGTATCCCGATGACTGATACAAGCGCCCTGATACCCTCGATTCCCTGGCTGAAAACACGTCGAGCGCTCTTAGCCATCGCGGTACTGGTCTCAAGCGTGGCGGGGTGCATTGCCATGTATCGGGTAACGTTGAGCCTGGCCATGGGTTGGCAGATCGCCATGCTCATGCTGTTTGCGCTCACTTTTACCTGGATCGCGCTGGCATTTTGGGGGGCGCTCTGCGGCTTTGTTGTATGCGCACTGAATCTCGACCCCCTTAGCCTGCGCCGACTCAGCCGAGAAATACCCAATGCACGCTTGCTGGTCAGCCGCACAGCGCTTGTTATGCCGATTTACGCCGAACCGCCGATTCCCACCTTTGCAGGGCTGGAAGCCACCTGCCGCTCGCTTTTAGCACATGCGCTTGATGATCACGACGAGCAGGAAGCGGCTAATCCGCTGAGCGAGCATTTTGACGTCTTTATTCTCAGCGATACCCAGGACACTGACCATGCGAAGCTGGAAGAAGCCCACGTAGCGGCTTTGCAACGTCGCTTTGCTGGCGAGCTCGCTATCCATTACCGGCGGCGTCCCAACAACAACGGCCGAAAAGCGGGCAATATCGCGGAATTCTGCCGCCGTTGGGGGCGGCGTTACGATTTTATGGTCGTGCTGGACGCCGACAGCTTGATGAGCGGTGCCACGCTGCTACGAATGGTCCAGCGCATGCAGCGCCAACCAAGTATTGGGATGATCCAAACTGTGCCGATCCCGGTAGGCCAAAAGACGCTATTTGGCCGTTTTACCCAGTTTGCCTCAGCGCTATATAGCCCCATGCTGGCGGCTGGCCAAAGTTTCTGGCAGGGCGATGCCGCCAACTACTGGGGGCATAATGCCATCATCCGCACCCGCGCTTTTATGGACCACGCCGGCTTGCCAACACTACCTGGCAAGCCACCGATGGGCGGTGAACTGCTCAGCCATGATTTTGTTGAGGCTGCACTGCTTAAGCGCGGCGGCTGGCAGGTGTTGCTGGACACCACGGTGACCACCGCTGTCTCGCGTCATAACCCCTACGTCAGCGCATCGCACAACAGCTTCGAAGCCATGCCGAGTAATTTACTCGATTTTGCCAAACGCGACCGCCGCTGGCTCCAAGGCAACCTTCAGCACTTGCGCCTGTTGGGCGGAGCAGGCTTACACCCACTTAGCCGGCTGCACTTTTTTTACGGCGCCTTCGCCTACTTATCATCGCTGGTGTGGCTAGGCTTGCTGATCTGCACCAGTGTGCTGGTGACCTATCATGTATTGGGTGAAGTGTCCGGCCATCCCCTACCTCAGCCACTGTCGCTCGGGCTGTTGTCGATCACTCTTGGCATGCTACTGGCCCCTAAATTACTCGGGCTGGGGCTGGCTTTATGGCAAGCGCCTCACGCCTTTGGGGGCCGGTTGTGCTTGATCGTGAGCACCTGCCTTGAAATGGTATTTGCTGCTTTAATCGCCCCGCTGATGATGGCTTGGCACAGTCTTTTCATCATCAACGTATTGCTGGGGCGCTCCATCGAGTGGCAAACCCAACCACGCGGTGAGCGCTCGCTTAGCTGGCGGGAAACCTGGCAGCACACCGGCTGGATGACGCTGAGCGGGCTACTCTGGGCGGGGATTATGGTAGTCTTTTCACCAACGGCTTTTGGCTGGCTAACTCCCGCTTGGCTTGGGTTAGTGGGTGCCGCCCCGTTGGTAAAATACACAAGTAGCGGCACCTGGGGGGGCGTTGTTCGCTATCGCCTGGGGCTACTTAAAACGCCCAGCAGTACGTTAAAACCACCGTTATTAGAGGCGTTTGAAACCCTGGTGGAAAATAGCCACCCTTACCCGCTAGACCCAACAACCCAGCATCCTTTCCCATTGGTGCCCACGCCTGCTGAGCACAGAGGTGAGATGCCCTGCCAGTCGTTCAAACAATTTGATCGCCAAGCAGCCACCAACCCTTCGGCCACCTTCAAGGAGCCTCATTAATGCAGCGTTGGTGTCCGCAACAGCTGCGGCATGCGGGCGGACTTGCCCGATCGCTATTTATCTACTGGCGACCTGGGCGCCAGCGAGGGTTGAAGCGGCTGTACCAACCCTTCATTGTTAGCAACAAACCCGCATTTGATATCGGGGCCCACCTGGGTGACCGAAGCGCTGCGTTCAATGCATTGGGAGCCCGGGTCGTCGCCCTTGAACCACAGCCGGCACTCGCCAAGTGGTTCAAACGCATGATAAAAACGTCAAATGTCACGTTACTACCGCTGGCCGCAGGACCCACCGCGGGGTTTGCTGAAATTGCCATTAGCCAAAGCAACCCCACGCTTTCGACACTGGCGACTGACTGGCGCGAGCAGATTGGTCAACGCAACGCAGGCTTTAGCCAAGTACGCTGGGAACAACGGCTTCGCGTGCCCGTCACTACTTTGGATCAGCTAATCAGCGACTACGGCGAACCCAGCTTTATCAAGATTGATGTAGAAGGCTTTGAAGCCGAGGTGCTGGCCGGGCTAAGCTGCCCGGTGGCAGCACTTTCGGTGGAGTTTGTCGCAGGCGCCTTGGAGGTAACCCACGCCTGCGTTAACCGGTTAAGCCGCCTCGGCGATTATCGCTACAATGTGGTGGCCGGAGAGCAACGCCATTTCCGCTGGGCTGAGTGGCAGACACCGCAGGCTATCATCCAGTGGCTAAGTGACGGAGCCGAGGCTTTGCCTTCCGGCGATCTTTACGCCTGCCGCGACGACCATCCGCACCTCTTAACTACCCAATAGGCACGTTAACCAATGATTCACCACTGGCAAATGCTCACCGCATCGCAGTTAGCCGAGTTCGCCCAACGTGACCCGGTGGCGGTGTTGGTGCTTGGCGCCATTGAACAACACGGCACCCACCTTCCTTTGGCAACAGATCTGACCATCGGTGAAGGCCTACAAAGCGCCATGCTGGAACAGCTAGCACCTTGTGTTGACGCACTCTGCCTACCGCCGATCGCCGTGGGCGCCAGCGATGAGCACGCAAGCTTCCCGGGTACGCTTAGCCTGCCCGCGCCGCTGGCCATCGCCACTCTGGAGGCCTACGGCGATAGCCTAGCCCGCACAGGAATTCATCGTCTGGTGTTAATTAACAGCCACGGCGGTAACAAAGCCGTGATGGACTTAGCTGCACTGACGCTGCGCCGCCGCCATGGCATGCGCGTGGTAAAAGCGACTTACACCCGCTTGCCGCCGCTTGACGATGCGATTGACGCGGATGAACTTCGTAACGGCTTGCACGGCGGCGCGCTTGAAACCGCCATGATGCTGCACTTAGCGCCAACGCTGGTTCAACTAGACGGCTACCAAGCCCCCTCGCCTGTGGCTTATCAAGGCGAAGGGTTGGTAGCCCCCGAGGGTGCCGCCGCCTTCGCCTGGCTAGCGGAAGATCTAAGCGCGCAAGGCGTCGCGGGTGATGCACGCCAGGCAACCGCCGAACTAGGCGCGCGTTTGGTTGACCATTACGCCCGCCAGTTGGCCAGAGTGGTGACCGAAACCGCCAGCCTGCCGCCACTTAAAAAGGCTTAGCGCTGACAACTTAGGCTTCTTCCTTCTTCCTTCTTCCTTCTTCCTTCTTCCTTCTTCCTTCTTTCTACTTACTACTTAATACATCTTCCAAAAAGTGCCCGGCCCGGGTGGCTTTGGCATTGAGATAACGATGGTTCTGGTCGGTCAAACGGCCATACAGCGCCTGGCGAGCGACTACCTCAATCCCACCCTCGCTGAGCGCCTGCATCTTCAATGGATTATTGGTCAATAACTGCACGCGGGAAATACCCAGGGCACGCAGCATGTCGACCGCGACGGCATAGTCACGCTCATCATCGCCAAACCCCAGTACCTGATCGGCGTCGACCGTATCCAAGCCGCCATCTTGCAACGTGTATGCACGAAGCTTGTTAGCCAGTCCAATCCCCCGCCCCTCCTGGGCCAGATACAACAGCACGCCACCCCCCATCGCCTCAATATCGGCAACGGCATTGCGCAGCTGCTCGCCACAGTCGCAGCGCAGGCTGCCAAACAGGTCGCCGGTTAAACACGCAGAGTGCATACGTAACGGCACGGCCTCGGTGTTTTCCTCAGGACGTCCAATCACCACCGCGACGTGCTCACGCAGCCCGTCTGGCTCACGAAATAACACAAACCGGCTCTCAGCAGCGTTTTCTAATGGAATAGTGGCCTCGCTGACGCGCTTTAGCATGCCCGGTGCACCGGCAAGGCAGGTTTCAGCATCATGGGCGTCTACCGCGAGCAATTCGCCTTTTGCCAGCCGGTGGGCGATGCCTGCTGCTGCCTTATCACTGACAACGGCTATCAACGCGGCAGGGATTAGCAGAGCCCGGCGCATCAATGCGACCGCGCCCCGCTCACCCATGCCGGCTGGCTGCAGGCCGCTCAACCAGGCAGGTGCTTCATCCTCACTTAGCTGTCCCACCGCAAGCGCGTGTAGGGCCTGCTCGTCGATATGGGTAGCCAAGGGTAGATGCGCGGCGTCCGCGGTGATAGATACGCCTATGGCCTCTAAACGATGTCGCGTTAACACTAGCGATGGACGAGAACCGGACAAATGTGCCAATTCGTTAATTGACTCACCGCCCTCCAACGCCTGAACCAGCAGTTGCTGTTCACCCGCTTTAACCACCACGGGAAGTCCTCGTCTAATATCAAAAATGGCGCGTTCAATGTGATACATAGAAGTCTCCTGACTGACTGGCGCGATGGGCGGATGGCGCTTGCGCTGGGCCACCGTGCAACGCATGATGCAACGGTTGATCCCACACGGAGGCGTCATGCCCGACTCCATGGAACGTACGAATCGAGTGAGCCCCCACGCTTGCATCATCCCAGACACTATCTGGCAGCAACTGCTGGCGGGGTACCCTCTGGATGACGGGCAGACGATATCCGATGAAGCCAACGAACTGGTGAGCTGCCTGGCTCCCCTGGCGACAACAGCGTCGTGGGTGGTGGCACAGCTGGGACAAAGCCTGGATGGGCGGATCGCCACCCAAAGTGGCCACTCCCACTACATCAATGGTCGGGCTAGCCTGGTGCATCTGCACCGGTTGCGGGCACTGGCAGATGCGGTGATTATCGGCGCCGGCACCGCCGACGCCGATAATCCGCAATTGACCGTGCGTCACGTTAGCGGTGCCCACCCCACGCGCGTGGTGCTGGACCCGCGTGGCCGTGTGCCGATGGGTCGGCAACTGTTCCAAAGCGACCTTGCGCCCACGCTTCATGTGGTGGGACCTGACGCTTGCCTTCCTGTCCCGCCCGATGCGGTGGAGCGTTGTGTGCTGCCGCTGGATCGCCGCGGCCAATTTGTGCCCCGCGATGTGCTTGAGCTGCTCGACACGCACCAATTGCGCCGGATTCTGGTCGAAGGCGGTGGCATCACGGTCTCGCAGTTTATCGAGGCGGGAGTAGTGGACCGGCTGCATTTGTTGGTCGCCCCGCTGCTGATCGGCTCGGGCCGCCCCGGCTTGCAAATGACCCCGATCGAAACGCTGGACAGTGCGCTGCGCCCTGCCCTGCGAACTTTCCGCTGCGGAGAAGACACCCTTTTCGACGTTCTGCTTCGCCCGGCCGCTTTCGGGAGGTAGCGCAGACTGACGGTGGCCAATGGCCACCCAAAGGCCCGGCAAACTGGCAAGCAGCACGATCACCCCGTAGGCCAGCGATACCGCTACGCCCTGCGCAGCAGGCAAGCCCACCCAGGCCCACACGCCCGCGGCCGCACCTTCACGTACGCCCCAGCCAGCAACCGAAACAGGCACTAGCATAGCGAGCAGCACCACGGGTGCCAGTGCCAGCAGGCTCAGCACTGGCAGTTCAACGCCAATTGCCCGCGCCGCACACACCATCACCACCCCATAGCTGACCACAATCGTCAGCGAGGACAGCAGTTGGATAGGCCAAACGCCAGGCGTTAATAGTCCACGCTGGATATCGCTTCCAACGTCCAGACACCAGCCGGGTAACGTTACCGCCCCCTTAAGAAACGCCAGACTCAAAGCGACCGCTATAAGCCCTGTTGCCAGCAGCGCCACCAGGCCGATGGATAACCATGCAGACCAGCCCAACGCCGCGTGCCACAGCGGCGACAGCGCAAGCGCCACCAACGTCAGCAAGGCTAAAGCCAACTGCCCCGAGATACGTTCGATAATCACTGCGCGCCATGCACGCCCTCGGGAAGCTGACTGGGCGGCATGCCGATGGGCACGGCCCACATCACCCAATACGCCCCCCGGCAACAGTTGATTAACCAGCAAGGCGAGGTAATATTCGCGCAGCGCGTAACCAAAGCGCATCGGTACCTGTATTAATTTGGCCGTCAGTTGCCATCGCCAGGCGCTGAGAGCTACCTGACCCACGCTAATCAACAGCGCCAACAGCACCCAGCTTGGCGACAACTGCTGAACCTGCGCAAAAATCGCCTGGGGTTCGACCCACATCGCAACCGCCCCCAGCAACAAACTGCTGACGGCCACGCGGCGTAACCACGGGGAGCGCCACCATTGTGCATTCGCCATGGCGTTACCCCTGCCCCTGGGGTTGAACTTCCATGGGCAAAGCCAGCAGGTCACGGTGGCCGACCCAAATACCCAGTTCACCGCTGGCGACAGCATGACAGCGCTGCACGGCCCAGTTGGCAATGCGTACAGCGGCCTCAGGCGCGTGCTCGCTAGCTGCCGTCGCCCAACCGTCAATCAATGACGCCATCAGTGGCCGATGAGCAGCATCTTCCACGGATAGCTGCCATGGCGTATTGGCTTCTTCAATGCGGTAATTGACGCCCTCAAAGGCAGCGGCCAGTGTTGCATGGGCGTGGCCGCCCTGTGCCTCACCGAGGCCTTTGTCGCGCTGTTGGTGAGCGCAAAATAACTCAAGCACCCACCGGTCTTCGTCGTCGGCAATAGGCCGCTGATGGCGATCGGTAAACCACCATTCACCGCTAACGCTAAGCGCCATGAGGAGTCCCTGGCGGTGCCTCGCGCAGTGGGCAACCAACGCGTCGATCCAGCGTTCAGATACCAAATCGAGCAACGCCGATGCAGTGATCAGATGGGCACCGTTCAACGCTTGCGTATCGAGGTGGGCGAAAGATGCCGCCTGGGTTTCGGCGACAATCGACTGCCCGTCTGCGTCGCGCAGGGTCATCAATCTCGCCCGGGCTTCGCTGAGCAATGTCGCGTCGTGGTCGATCAAGGTCCAGGTTTGCGGGCCAGGTAGACGGGGGGCCAGGTAGTGAACATTACTGCCCCGGCCACAGCCAAGATCCACCAGCCGATAAGGACCGGGGCAAGCAGCTAGCCACTCTCCGGCCAGCATGGCCAAACGCTGGGAACGCGCGGCACGATCCACGGGTTCACGCAACGCCAGCCACGAGGCTGCAAACTCGCTACCCGAGGCCATAGATACAGGCGCTGACGTCAGTGCACCGGCAAACGCCGTGGCAGCATCCTGCCAGTCATTAAGCGCTTGGCGGGCTTCAATGGCCCCTTGACGCAGCGATGCGCGCAACGGTGCATCATTGCAGAACTGCTCAATGGCGTGTTGCAGGGCCTCTACGTCGCCTGGCTCCACACTCAAGCCAGCACCGGCAGGCAAGGTATCGCGCAGCGCGCCGCCGGTGGTAGTGATCACCGGCAGGCCATGGGCCAGCGCTTCGGTCACCACCATCCCGTAACCCTCGTACCAGGAAGGTAGCACCAGCGCATGGGCGCGCTGATAGGCCGCTTCGAGGGTGTCGCTGTCGCATTCACCATGCAGGGTGACATTCGCTTCAAGATCGTGAAACTCGACCAAATACTGCAGCCGCAGGGTGAACTCGGCATCCCGCGCGCCACCGTAGCAATCGCAGCGCCATCCGCTCGCGTCAAGGCCCGCCAGCGCTTCAATCAACACATCCTGCCCTTTGCGAGGCGTTAAGGTGGCCACACACAACAGCCGCAACGATTCACCCGCTTCACAGGCTGGGCTAACCGGCGCCTGCTCAACGCCGGGTTCGACGACGCTGATGTTGGCTCTTAGCGGTATGGCGTAGTCATCGGCAAGCGCCGACAAGCGGCGGGCGGTAAAGTGGCTGGTCACAATAATGCGCGGTACAGCAGCAAGCGCGTGCAGTTCGTTGCGGTGTAGCCTCTGCTGGTCAGCCGTATTCAGTCCCAACTCATCGCCCAGCGGGTGATGCACCAGCGCAGTGATGGCCAGGCGCTCGGTGTGGCGGGCTACCACGTCGGGCAGTGCTCCCATGGCCAATCCATCAATGACCACGGCGGCGCCATCAGGCTGGTTTGCCAACGTTTGCTCAAGTGCCCGGGCCGCGCTTTCGTCGGCATCGGGGAACGTGCCTTCCAGGCCGATCACCTCAATTGCCCAATGCTGAGCCCGCAGCGCCTCGACGATATGGGCATCGTAAAGGTAGCCGCCGGTACGCTGGTCAGGGTCGCCGGCCACAATCAAGCTGAAACGCTGATTCATAGCGCGCCTTCGTAGCTTGCCCAGGCCACATGCGATTCATGCAGCTTGACTTCCAGACGGGTCAACCCACGGGCCGTCGTGCCCATCTCACCGGCGTTAATCGCCGCGGCGAGCTGGTCGAAAATCACCTTGGCCATGAACTCGGTGGTGGTGTTCTTACCCTGAAGCTCGCTCACTTCGTCCAAGTTCTGGTAGTTGTAGCCCGCCAGCACCGCTTTTACAGTCTCGCTCGCCAAGCCAATATCGATGACCAAGCCATCGTCGTCCAACTCGGGACGCTGGAAGATCACATCCACCACGTACGTCGCGCCGTGGGTACGTTGGGCAGGGCCAAAGACCTCGCCCTTGAAGCTGTGGGCAATCATAAAGTGATCACGAACACATAAGCGGTACATAGACACTCCTGTCATGTTGACGTTACGGGGGGATAACGCAGCCGGTGGCACAGCTCAGTGCTGCCGGCTGAAAACAACCGTAGGGCCAGGTCGGGCATGCTGGCAAAGTCACTTTCACCGCTGATCAGCACATCCAGGCGGTCGTCCACCAGCAGATTCAGCGCTAAGCGCAGCCGCCTTGAGTAATCCCACCGCGGGCGTAATTTAGGCGGCAGTTGGCCCACCTGGCTGGCGCGCAGAGTAAGTCGCTGGGAATGGAAAGCACCGCCTAGCGGCAGCGCCAGTTCGGCTTCGCCAAACCAACTCATTTCAATAATGCGTCCTTCGTTACCTACTAAGCTAAGTGCTTGGCGCAGGCCATCTGGATGGCCGCTGGCGTGAATGACGCAGTCCTGTTCAGCACTGGCCTCATCAGGCAGACAAAAAGATACGTTCAGTTGCTTCGCCAGTGCTTCGCGGCAGGGATTAATATCTACCAGTTGCACCTCGACGCCTGGTATCTGGGCGCATAAATAGGCCACCAGCGCGCCAACCACACCGGCACCAATTACGCTGATACGCTCGCCTAGTACCGGTTCTGCATCCCAAACGCCATTAATCGCGGTTTCCATATTGGCGGCCAGTACGGCGCGCTCAGGCGGCACATCATCGGGAAGCCGTGTCACGGCAGAAGCAGGCACCACGAACTGGTCTTGGTGGGGAAACAAACAAAACACCCGCCGATCTATCAAATGCTGGGGCCCATGCGTTACATAGCCGACATTGGCGTACCCGTATTTGACCGGCGTAGGAAAGTCGCCCGACTGGAAGGGAGCCCGCATGCGGGTGAACTCGCTTTCCGGCACGCGAGCATGAAACACCAGTGACTCGGTGCCACGGCTTATCCCGCTGTAAAGCGTACGTACAAGAACATCGTCCTCGCCCGCAGCGGGCAACGCTTCTTGTCTCAGCTCACCGCAGCCTGGGTAAGTCACCCAAAATGCAGTGGCATTGTTGATTTCACTCATCAGCACCCCTTCCTTGTGCCACTCGCTTTTCCTGGAGTCTGCCGTTGTGCAAAGCGGGGCCAGATAGACCGGACTGGCTTCGAATTGTGTTCACTGGGCTGACCTTTTTAGCGTAGCGTTAAACAAACGGATATTCGACATGGCACCACTAGACAACCCTACCTTCTTCTACAAGAATGGTACATATAAAAATATTTGCATCGAATTATTTTATTAGTGCGATGATCGTAATGGCAGGAGAAGCCATGCATTCCTTCACAAACACGCCACCCATCTCAGCAGCCAAACGCTGTCAGACAGCCATGGAAGTAGTTCTGGGCGGTATTGCGCTGGGGCTTTCGGGCTGGCTATTACCTTCACTGATTTCTGGGCCGTACAATTGGGTCATCGCCGTTTTGTGTTATGGGCTAATCAGTGGATTGGTGATTACTTACTGGCCCTATGGGTCGCTTGGCTGGGCAAATCGGATAACGTTGGCCCGAGCGGTGCTGGTCGCACTGGTGGCGGGCGCTCTCGCTTCCCAAGCCTTTGCCACTTCGATATGGTCCTGGCTGGCCATTGCCGTGCTTGCCCTCCTTCTGGATGGCATTGATGGTTGGGTTGCGCGTCGCACGCACAGCTACTCATTATTCGGCGCGCGCTTTGATATGGAACTGGACGCCCTGCTGATCATGCTGCTCTGCGTAGGGCTGTGGCTTGACTCGTTAGGCGAGTGGGTGCTGCTAATTGGCGGTATGCGGTACCTGTTTGTGGCTGCAGGCTGGCAATTCACATGGCTCTCACAACCGCTTTTTGTAAGCATCCGCCGCAAAGCCGTGTGTGTGTGGCAGGTAGCCGCGCTGCTGCTGGCCTTAACGCCGTTAACTTCGCCCTTCGTTGCAGGGCTGCTCGCGTTAAGCGCGCTGCTGTCTTTAATCTACTCGTTTGGGGTCGATGTGTGGTGGTTGTACCGTCAATCGCACGCTAAATAGCGCCTACTGGCGTTATCGCTCCAAGCCCAGGCGTTGATGCCATTCGGCTAGGCTTTCGTCAGGGTAAGCATAGAAGCACTTGTCCTGGATCTGCGCGTTCACCTCAACCCATTCCGCCTTGCTGCCCAGCATCATATGGGTAAGCTTTGGCGGTGAGGGTAATGGTGTATCAATCGCCGAGGCGAAAGGGTGAACAAGCTCAGGCCATTCGGGATCGTAAACCCAGAGGGCACTGGCGCACCGCTGGCAAAAATGCCTCTCCCCTGTGCTTTGCTCCCCATCTATGACGGCTTGGTAGATAGCAATGTGCTCCTTACCGCTAATCCTGAGCGTATTAATATCCCCGCTGAGATTGATCGCGTAGCCACCACCGCCCGCTGTTTTGCGGCATACCGAGCAGTAACAGCGATTGAAAGGGAAAGGGTGGGATGATTTCACGCTGAACGTGACGGCCTGGCAATGGCATGACCCTTCTAGCAGCATCGTAACGCCTCCTTTGCGACTGTTATTAACGACGATTAACTAACAAATCGCATGGGCTTGGATAAGCCGGTACTTACTTACTATAGTCAGACTAGCGTTTATCTATAGTTGACTTGGGTGACGCTCGTTGTCCACCCCCACGTTAACGAAACGTCAGCAATAACTTTAGGACTGAAAACGCCCAAGGGAGGACCAAGCACGTAGTCGTTTGTTAGGAGCTGCTTATGTCCAAACACCGTGAGCTATTCGATAATCGACGCGAGGCAGGACGCCAGCTTGCCAACGCACTATCCGGCAAACACTATGACGTTGTACTTTCCCTACCGCGCGGTGGTGTGCCGGTGGCCTACGAGGTGGCGATCAATCTCCCATGCCCACTTGATGTGGTGGTAGTGCGCAAGATAGGCGCGCCTGGACAACCCGAGTTTGGATTAGGCGCGGTTGTAGATGGGGATCCACCGCAGGTGGTACTGACACCGCGAGCGGTTGAACTATTTCAACCATCCGAAGATTACCTTGAAGCCGAGACTCAGCGCCAGCTAGAGGAGATTGCCCGCCGTCGCCAAGCCTACATCGGCAAGCGCCCGCCGATAAACGTCAGCGGCCGCCATGTATTACTAGTGGACGACGGTATCGCCACAGGCGGGACCGCCAAAGCAGCCGTTAGAGGACTACGCCTGGCGGGAGTCTCCACGGTGACCCTGGCAGTACCTGTCGCCCCTCAGGCTGCAGTGGATGAACTGGCAACTGAGGTAGACGACTTGATTTGCCTAGCGACGCCTGAGCCTTTTAACGCCGTGGGTATGCACTATCACGACTTCACCCAAACCAGCGATGACGAAGTCATTGCGTTATTGCAGGCAGCGCGTGATTTGTTGAGCAACTAACCTCGCTGGCCACTCGAGGCTATGGCACCAAGCAGTTCAGCCACAGCCATCTCGCCTTCAGGTTCGTCAAATGCCTGGGCCAGCGAGCCTTGTACGAAGCTTAAAAAACGATAGGCAGCTGGCGGTAGGCGGCGCTGGCGACGTACCACAAAGTGCCAGCGACTTTTTAGTGGAAAGCCCGGCAAGGACAGCTCTTGAACGCCTTTGGGGGAATCCGCTACCACGTGGCGGGACAACACCGCCAGGCCCATGCCTGAGGCCACTGCAAGGCGAATCGCCTCGTTGCTGGCAATCTGCTGAGTGGAACGCAGCTCAATGCCCGCACTGTAAAGCCAGGCATCAAAGGTATGCCGGGTCGCGGAACCCGGCTCGCGCAGCAGAAAACGCTCGTCTTTCAAGGCCTCCATGGTGAGGCCTTTCACATCGGCCCAGCGGGATGTCTCCGGCCCCACCACTACCAACGGGTTGCTCAGAAATGGGGCGGCCAGCACATCGTCATCCGAAGGCGGATGACTAAACACATAGATATCATCCTCATGGCGCTCAAAGCGATTGAGCATCTGCTGACGATTACCGATCTCTACCGTGGCATCTACTTGCGGGTTAGCCTGACTAAACGGCCCTAAAAGGCGGGGTAGCACGTACTGCGCGGTGTTGACCAAGCCAATGCTGAAGTGGCCACGGCTGCCACGGTTGTATTCATCCAGATACTGGCTAAACACATCGGCACGGCTGAGTAAGTCCTGACTTAGCTGGTAAAGCGCCTGGCCAACCTCCGTGGGCACCACGCGCCCTTCTTCCTGGCGAACAATGGGTTCACCAACAATTTCCCGCAGACGTTTGAGCTGCTGAGATACCGTCGGCTGGGTCAGATGAAGCCGATTGGCGGTGGCCGTAATCGAACCCGTGCGCACTACGTCGGTATAAACCTGAAGCAATCGAAAAGTTAGTTGGCGTATCTTCATGCTGAGATTATAGATAATTATCTATAACTATATAAAGTTTATTTGTTTTCATCAATTACTAGACATCGCTACAGTGGCTGCCCCCCCTCAAGGAGAGTTGCCGTGCCTGATATTGTGGTCATGTTCTTTGTATTAGGTGTTGTCGCCGGCGTGGTGCGCTCCGACCTCAGCATTCCCAAAGCCGCTTACGACATTCTAAGTCTGCTGTTGATGCTGACCATTGGCCTTAAAGGCGGCATGGCGCTGCACGGCAGCTTAAGCACCTCACTGCTGATCGAATTGGCCGGTGTCACGCTCTTGGGCATCATCATTCCGCTGGTGGTGTTTCCGGTGGTTCGCTACCTGGTGCGGCTGTCGCTTGCCGACAGCGCCAGCCTGGCCGCCCACTACGGCTCGGTGAGCGCCGGGACCTTTGCCGTTGCCTTGGCGTACACCGAAGCGCATGATCTGGTGACCGGCGGGCAAGTCACGCTTTACCTGGTACTGCTTGAACTACCCGCCATCATGCTCGGGCTATTGCTCTACCGGCGCTTCAGCCGCGGTAACCGCAGTGCCACAGCAGCAGAGCTGAATAAAACGTCAGGGCTCTGGCACGAGACCCTGACCAATCGTGGCGTGATTCTGCTAGTGGGCGGCGTTTTGATCGGCTGGCTCTATGGCCCGAATGCCGGTGAATCGGTGACCAGCCTTTATACCAACGCCTTCCAGGGCATCCTGGCGCTGTTCCTGCTGGAGATGGGCCTGGTCGCCGCAGAAACGCTGCGCAGCCTGCGCTGGGGGCACAGCCGCCTGATCATTTTCGCACTGACAGCACCTATCGTACTTTCCAGCTTTGGCCTGATGATGGCGTTCTGGCTTGGGCTGCCCGCTGGCTCCGCGGTGATACTCGCCAGCCTTACCGCCAGTGCCTCTTACATTGCCGCGCCTGTCGCCGTGCGAGCCGCTATTCCAGAGGCCAACATTGGTCTTGCCATGTTGGCCTCACTGGGTCTCACCTTTCCGTTCAATGTGTTGATTGGCATACCGCTCTATCATCAACTTTGGGGGTGGCTGGCGGGGTAAGGTGTGGTGTCCGAGGTAGCGCTGTGATGGCTAACAAGCGGCCGAGAACCGGAGAGCTTGCGCAGCGCCACATAGAATACCGGGGTCAGGAATAGCCCGAACAGCGTCACCCCAATCATGCCGGCAAACACCGCCGTACCCAGCGCCGCCCGTACCTCGGCGCCTGCGCCGGTGGCCACTACCGACGGCAACACCGCCGCCGTGAAGGCGATCGAGGTCATGATGATCGGCCGCAGCCGCAACCGACAGGCTTCCAGGGCGGCTTCCACCGTGCCCTTGCCCTGCAGTTCCAGCTCGCGGGCGAACTCCACGATCAGGATGGCGTTCTTACATGCCAGGCCAATTAGCACCACCAGCCCCACCTGCACGAAGATGTTGTTATCGCCCCCGCCAAACCAGACGCCAATCAGCGCCGCGAGCATCGACATGGGCACGATCAGAATCACCGCCAGCGGTAGCGTCCAGCTCTCGTAGAGGGCCGCCAGCACCAGGAATACCAGCAGGATCGACAGCGGGAAGACCACCAGCGCCGCGTTACCCTGGGTGGACTGCTGGTAGCTTAGATCAGTCCACTCCAGCGCCATGCCTGGGGGCAGCAGCTCTTCCGCCAGGCCGTTGATAGTGTCCATCGCCTGGGCGGAAGAGAGCACGCGGGGGTCGAACTCACCGGCCAGGTCCGCCGCCGGGTAGCCGTTGTAGCGCAATACCGGGTCGGGGCCGAAGGTTTGACGGATATCCACCATGGTGCCGATGGGCACCATTTCGCCCTGGTCGTTACGGGTGCGCAGCCGGGCGATGTCTTCCACGCTGGCCCGATAAGGAGCGTCCGCCTGGGCGATCACCTGCCAGGTGCGGCCAAAGCGGTTGAAGTCATTCACATAGGTCGAACCCAGATAGGTCTGCAGGGTGTCGAACAGCTCTGTCAGAGGCACACCCTGGGCCTTGGCCCTCAGACGATCCACTTCGGCATCCAACTGCGGGACGTTGGATTGATAGCTGCTGATCGGAAAGCCCATCCCCGGCGTTTGCGCAATCGCGCCCTGGAGCTGGTTCACCGCCTGCTGCAATGCCCCATAGCCAAGGTTACCGCGATCCTCGATAAACAGCTGGAAGCCAGACCCGTTGCCCAGTCCCAGAATCGGCGGCGGCATAAAGGAAAACGCAAAGCCTTCTTTCAGGCCGCCAATGCCCTGGTTGATGCGGGCGTTTATTTCCGCAGCGCTGAGGCTGCGCTCACCAAAGGCACTGAGGGTTAGAAAGGCTACCCCGGTGTTGGAGGTGTTGGTGAACTGCAGCGCGTTCAGGCCGGGAAAGGCGATGGCGTGCTCCACGCCCTCGGTCTCCATGGCGATGTCCACGACGTCCTGAAGCATCTCATCGGTTCGCTCCAGCGAAGCCCCTTCCGGAAGGATGACGCCAGCAATCAGATACAGCTTGTCCTGAACCGGGATAAACCCGGGCGGCACCGCCTTGAACATCACGCCAGTGCCCAGCAACAACAGCGCGTAGACCACAAACACCGCGCCACGATGCTTCAGGGAGCGGGCCACGCCGCCCTGGTACTTGTTGGAGCTGGCGTTAAAGAAGCGGTTGAAGGGCCGGAAAATCCAGCCAAACAGCGTATCGATCACGCGGGTGAGTCGATCCTTGGGCGCGTCATGGGGCTTGAGCAGCATCGCGGCCAGCGCGGGCGACAGGGTCAGCGAGTTGATGGTGGAGATCACCGTGGAGATGGCAATCGTCACTGCAAACTGGCTATAGAATTGACCGGTCACCCCCGAGAGAAAGGCCATGGGGATAAACACCGCACACAGCACCAGCCCCACCGCGATGATAGGCCCGGAGACTTCTCTCATGGCCTGATGGGCGGCGGCCTGGGGCTTTAGGCCCTCCTCGATATTCCGCTCCACGTTTTCCACCACCACGATGGCGTCGTCCACCACGATACCGATGGCCAGCACCAACCCAAACAGGGTCAGCGTGTTAATGGAGTAGCCCAGCAAGTAGAGCGCCGCGAACGTGCCGATCACCGATACCGGCACCGCCAGCAGTGGGATAATGGAGGCACGCCAGGTCTGCAGGAACAGCGTGACGACCAGCACCACCAGCAGCACGGCTTCCAGCAGGGTGGCGATCACCGACTTTATCGAGTCATTGACGAAGATGGTGGTGTCGTAGACCGCTTCATACTCCACGCCGTCCGGAAACTGTTCGGACAGCTCGTCCATGGTGGCGACGACCTGCTCGCGAATCTCCAGCGCATTGGCCCCCGGTGCCTGGAAGATCCCCACACCCACCGCGTTGTTGCTGTCCAACTGCGAGCGCAGCGTATAGTCCCCGGCGCCCATTTCCAGCCGGGCCACATCCGCAAGCCTGAGGATCTCGCCGCCCTCACCGCGCTTCAGCACGATGTCGCCAAACTCCTCCACCGTTTCCAGCCGCCCTCGGGCGTTGATCAGGGTGAGAAAGTCACTGTCTTCAATGGGTTCGGCCCCCAACTGCCCGGCGGAGACCTGGACGTTCTGTTCGCGCATGGCGCCGACCACATCGCCGGCCGTCAGGCCACGGGCGGCGATTCGTTCGGGATCGAGCCATGCCCGCATGGCGTAGTCCCCTCCACCGAAGATTTGCGCATCCCCTACCCCCTCAAGGCGTGCCAGACGGTCGCGAACATTCAGCCGCACATAGTTGCGCAGGTAGAGGGTATCGTATTCGCCGCTGGGCGAGGTCAGGTGAACGACCATCAGAAACGTTGGCGACTGCTTCTGGGTGGTGACGCCTTGCCGACGCACGGATTCCGGAAGCCGAGCTTCCGCCTGGCTAACGCGGTTCTGCACCCGAACGGCGGCCTCCTCGGCATCGGTACCCGGGCGGAAGGTGACGGTCATTTGCAGCACCCCATCAGAGCCCGCGACCGACTTGAGGTACATCATGTCCTCGACGCCATTGATGGCTTCTTCCAGGGGCGTGGCGACCGTTTCGGCGATCTCCTTCGGGTTGGCGCCGGGGTAAACCGTGCGCACCACCACGGAGGGCGGCACGACATCCGGGTACTCGCTGATCGGCAGGTTGGGAATCGAGATCAGCCCCACCGCCAGAATAATAATCGACAGCACCGCCGCAAATATCGGTCGGTCCACGAAGAAACGCGAGAAATTCATGGTGGTTTAGTCCTCCCTGGCAGCAATGGCGGGTTGAGCGTCAGCCGCCGGGGCGGCGGGCACCGTTTGAGGGCTCACTTCCATGCCCGGCATAAAGACTTTTTGCACCCCGTTGACGATCACCCGATCACCAGCAGAGAGCCCTTCGCTGATGACCGTACGTTCATCCACCTGGCGCCCTGTGGCGACCGGGCGCCGCTGGGCCAGGTTGTTCTCATCCACCACATAGACGTAGCGGCGATCCTGGTCGGTCAGCACCGCCTTGCCATCCACCAACAGCGCTTGCTCCAACCGCGCGACCGGCATTTCGACCCGCGCAAACTCCCCGGGCCGAATGCGGCCGTCCGGGTTGTCCAGCACCGCCCGGAACTGCAGGGTGCCGGTGTTGGGGTTCAAGCGGTTGTCGATAAAGTCCAGGGTGCCTTTGTACTGGCGCTGCGGGTCGCCGCCCAGCTCGATATTCAGGCTGTTCGACGCGTCACCGGTGAGGAGTGTCTGGCTGGCAAAGGCAGCCTGTTCGTCAGCCTCGAAGTAGACGTGTATCGGATCGATGCTCACCAGTGTGGTCAGCAGGCTCTGGTCGGCACTGGCCAGATTGCCAAGGGTCACCATGGCCCGGCCGGCGCGGCCGCTGACGGGCGCGGTAATACGGGTATACTCAAGATCAAGCTCGGCGGTATCCAGGGCGGCCTGAGCGGCATCCACCATGGCGCGGGCATTGTTCAGCGCCGCTTGACGCTGGTCATGCACCTCTTGAGAAATGGCCTGGCGGCCCAGCAGCACGCGGGCCCGCTCGGCTTCACTTCCGGCCTGGGCGAGTTGGCTTCTGGCCTGGGCAAGATCCGCCTGGGCGGCGCCAACCCGCGCCTGGTAGGGCCGCTGGTCGATCTGGAACAGCAGATCCCCTTGCTCGACCAGTTCGCCCTCTTCAAATGCCACTTCCTGGATATAGCCGCTCACCCGGGCTCTTAGCTCGACCGTTTCGGCGGCTTCCACCCGGCCGGTGAATGACTCGCTCAACACCACCGGCTGGGCGACGATTTCCGCCACGTCGACTTCCGGCGGTGGCGGCGCTGCAGGCGCTGCCGCCTCTTCGCTCTGGGCCTCGCACCCCGTCAGCAAGGCCATCAGCAGCAGAAACGGGATCACCGCCCGGCGGCTTGCCAGGCGGACGCTTTGATACAAACTTCCCATGATGAATTGCTCCAGTGGCTACCGAACCCCGGTAGCAGCGTTCGTTATGGATGTCGCACCGCGCGGGCGGTTGACGATTTACTAGTCGTTTAACCGCTGTCAGAATCGACAGTCATTTATTGTCATCGGGAGGGACGAAGGAGCTGGCATGGACGAGCAGTTGGTTACTCTCTATCCGACGTTACTCACCATAGGCGAGGCGAGCGTGTTCAAGGTAGCGGGTTCCTGCGGGATGATTGCCTGATTCTGTCACGACATTTGAAAAGCGATACGCGGCGGGGCGTCAGCACATCGGCCTGTTTCCGCCCATGAGCGTTATGACGATCTGATGACATACCGCGTGGGTTGTCGGTTTCTGCGGGGTGCTTGCCTGATTCTGCAAAACACACTGAAAATACCTTCGATTAGTGGGGCGAAGGCATATACTGGGAACGGTTAGGGAGGAGAGCCATTGACCGTTATCGCACCTGAGCAGATTACCCATTTCAGTGACAGCCTGCCCCAGCAGTTGGGGCAGGTCGTTCGCCGCTGGTCGCCCCTGGAAGATATTCAGGACACCGCGATTGCCGAAGTTCAACTGGTGCGCGTTGATGCCCCCACCAGTTTTCACTGCGCGGTTTACGAACCCTGCCTGTGTTTTGTCATTCAGGGCAGCAAGACGGTATTGCTGGGAGACAAGGAGATCGTTTACAGCGGTCCGAGCTATATGGCGAGCGCCGTTCACCTGCCGGTCGTCGGACGGATCGATCATGCCACCCCGGAGCAGCCCTTCCTGGCAGTAAAGGTCAGGGTCGATCCTCAGGAGGTAGCCGGGCTGATACTGGAACTGGGCGACAAGGCACCGTCTGCTGGCCATGACGCCATCTGCTCCGAGATGGACTGCGGCCTGAAATCTGCGCCCATGGATGCCCGTATGCAGGGTGCGCTTCACCGCTTGTTAAGCCTGCTCGACGCCCCGGAAGATATACCGGTGCTTTCGCCCCTGGCCCGGCGGGAGCTGATCTACCGGGCGCTGATGGGCGAAATGGGGCCGCATATGCGCCGCTTTGCCGCCTCGGACTCCCAGGCCAATCGGATCGCGCAGGTCATCTACGCCCTCAAAGAGCATTATGCGCAGCCGCTCAAGATCCGTGAGCTGGCGGCGAGCGCCAATATGAGCGAGTCGACGCTTTATCACAGCTTCCGCCAGGTCACCCGGATGTCGCCCCTGCAGTACCAGAAGAAGCTACGCCTGCACGAAGCCCGGCGGTTAATGCTCGCCGAGGGGCTTGAGGCGGCCACCGCCAGCTACCGGGTGGGTTACGAAAGCCCCTCCCACTTCAGCCGCGAATATAGCCGCATGTTTGGCGCGCCGCCACGGGCTGACGTTAGCCAGTTGCGGGGCACGCAGGCAACATCGGTGCCTGCCTAAGCAGCTGGGTGATGGACGCCCGGCGCGTTCTTCTCGAAATGACGTTCGGCGCTAGCTTCACGCCTTGTCAACTGCTTCGGTAGATAGCCGCGGGCGGCATAGGCAGGGAGATTCGGATACTCATTGCGCAAACCCAGCCCATTCAGTCTGCGCAGAACCTGCACCATCAAAATGTCCCCCGCGCTGAACGCATCGTCGAGCCAGTCGGCTTTTCCAAAGCGATTATAAAGCTCGACTAGCCACCACGGATAAGGATCCCCGACGCCAAACAAACGCTAATGCCATAGAGCTTCAGCCGAATAACTTCGATGACAGCCCTTGAAGTCCAGCACATGGAAGCCAAACTAACAAAGCTCTATTGGACTTTCCTGAGCCCCAATCCGAAAAGAGGCGTAGCGTGAGTGAATTCAACATCTCCCTAGCGCTCGTTGGCGCCACAGTACTATTTATTGGGATGGTTTCCCGCCTGCTGAACCGAAGCATTCTGTCGCTGCCCTTGCTAGCATTCCTGCTGGGAGTGTTGGCAGGCCCCGTATTGGGCTGGCTGGACCCTGCCGGCTGGGGCCATGAGATGAAAATCTTGGAGGAAGTCGCTCGAGTGAGCCTGGGGGTCAGCCTGATGAGTATCGCCCTGCGTATGCCGCCACGGTTCGTGTTCGACCAGGGCCGACCCTTGACGGTGATTCTGGCGCTCGGAATGCCCCTGATGTGGCTGATAAGTAGCGGGCTGGCACTAGGGTTTCTCGATGTGGCGCTAATGACTGCGCTCATGCTGGGAGCCTCTGTTTGCCCCACTGACCCGGTAGTCTCCAGTTCAATCGTGACTGGCGGGGTGGCCACCGACAACCTGCCTGACCGTTTCCGCCATACCCTGTCAGCGGAGGCTGCCCTTAATGACGGTCTGGCCCTGCCGCTAGTCATGTTGCCGATTCTGCTGATCAAAAGTTCTGATACCGCGCTACAGGAATGGTTTGTCCATGTTCTAGGCTGGCAAGTGCTGGGGGCGGTTGCGATTGGCGCCCTGCTGGGCTACCTGGCTGGCACGGCCCTGCGCACGGCGGAAGCCCGCAACCTGATCGACCAGCCTTCTTTTCTGGTGACTACTCTGGCGCTGACATTGCTGGCCTTAGGCGCCGCCAAGCTCCTCGGCACGGACAGTATTCTGGCGGTGTTTGCCACCGGCATTGCCTTCGATCAGCGGGTGGACGGCAAGGACCGTAGTGAGGAAAGCGAAATTCAGGAGGCGGTAAACCTGTTCCTCACCCTGCCGGTCTTCATGCTAGTGGGGCTTATGATCCCCTGGTCGGACTGGCTGAACCTTGGGTGGGCCGGGTTGGGGCTCAGCCTGGCGGTGTTGGTGCTACGCCGCCTGCCGGTGATACTGTTGTTACGCCCTGCCATCCGGCTTTGGCGTGACCTGCCGGTAGCGCTCTTGGCTGGCTGGTTCGGGCCCATTGGTGTGGCGGCGGTTTTCTACGCCATGCTGGTCTACCACGAGACCGGCAATGATACGATCTGGGTAGTTGCCAGCCTGCTGGTGGCCGCCTCACTGGTAGTGCATGGCATGACTGCCGCACCCATCGCGAAGTACTACGGCCGTCGTTATGGGGATCAGTTGCCAATAGAGCAGAAGCTCTATTAATCCAGCTCAGCAAGCCTAGCTGTTACAAGGCCAGTTAATAACTTTTCGTCAATTTCCCAGTTGTTAGGTATTTGAAATAAATTTTTCTTAACAACGTATCCTTCGTTTTCAAGCCTGGTCTTAAAGTCCTCCATCACTCTGGCACTCCAAGGGGCAAGCGCAAGATGATCTTTCAACGCCGAAACGCCGAATACGTAATCACTGCCTCTACAAATCTGAGGGACATTCCACGATAGTTTGCAATCCAAGTCAGGAAAATTCTTGAGGATAACGTCAATGACATCTCTGAGAGTATTTCCCTGCTTTGAGTCCAATGAACTCAGGTAATCTTCAACTGAATTAAACTTTTTCGAACTCATGCACTAAGCCTTTTAATTTTAATTAAAACACCCAATTAACTACGCAGTAAAAGCGAAACCACTAGTCGGTTATCGGCCACCCTCGAGCGCCTAGTTAATGAAGCGCCGCCATAATCAGGCCACACATCACAAACATGCACCCCACGCCGACGAAATATGCCATCGTCCGCCATGGCTGAAGCCCTGCCAACAGGCACAAGGTGTGCACGTAACGGGCGCCGGTAAACGTCAAAAAGAGCCAGACCGCCAAGCCTGGCGCAGCACCCACCCACACGTAAGCAACGCCAAGCGCCAGAAAGATGGGGATATTTTCAACATCGTTTGACCAGGCACGCGCTGCCCTTTGTACCTGGGGCAATTCCTCCTTAGCGGCTTCCCTGCCCACAAAAGCGGCATCTTCGGGGATCTTGAAGGTCATCTTGGTGATGCGATGAAATCCTTGATACACCGAAATGGCAAACATCTTTAGAAAAAGCAGCACCGACGCGACGGCGTACCAATACACTGCGTTATCCATTGGCCTCTCCTTGGCTTTTAAAGCCCTCAAGTTCTGCGTATGGATTTCAGAGGTCGTATTCGTCGTGACGACGAGTCCAACCATACGGTTCAGTCTGCGGCCAGCCTTCCGGAGAGTCTTCCCAGGTCTCCTGACGCCCAAACGGGGTTAAGTCTAAATAGGTCCAGAGGCTGCCGAGATATTCGACGCCACGTGCCCCTGTAAAATAACTGCGATATATGGCATCACCGTCACGCAGAAACACACTGGCACCGTGCCTCTCGCCATCATCGGTGGTTACGCCAACATCATAGTTAAAATCGCTTTCGTAAGACGAATACCATGGAATGGGATACGTCCATCCCATCCGCGACCTGTACTGCTTGAGCTTTTCCAATGGGGCGCGTGACACCATCACCAGCGTGGTATCGCGGGCATGCAGATGGGCCGGATGTGTCATGGCATCGGCAACCCAGGAGCATCCGTCACAGCCCGCGCTCCATTCAGGGGCAAACATGAAATGATAGACAATGAGTTGACGACGCCCTTCAAACAGGTCAAGCAAAGACACTGTGCCGTTATCGCCCTGAAACGCATAGTGCTTAGCTACCTTAACCATCGGTAACCGCCTACGCTCTGCATTTAGCGCGTCACGAGCGCGAGTTAGCGCTTTCTCTTTTATAAGCAGCTGATCCAGCGCCACTTTCCACTCTTCTGAAGATACGACACTCGGCAACGGCTGTTTAGTTGTGGTCATTACCAGGCTCTCCTATGTATTCCATGTGCGCCTTCTCATCGCACCAGCACTGACAAACTTCACCAAAGTAGTGAAGACCCTTATGCTGCCAAGCGACGATTGTAGGCAGCTAATCATCAATGTTGTTCATCCACGAAATCATTGAGCCCACCCAAAACGGGCTGCGATCGAATGACCGAACTATTACCTAGTCGTTCGAGAGTGAGCGAAATCGACAAGCTTCGATGTATTTTCTTATTCTCAATGGCCGTCATAAACGGCTCGAGGAACGAGCGGACAGCGTCCACAGAGGGCGACTTAATGGCTTAGTTATTTACTTTGCTACTCTTGCGGGTACACAACAAATGCCAACTTGTTACCCTCCGGGTCACGCACGTAGGCTGCATAAAAACCTTCAGCATACTGAGGCCTGTAGCCAGGCGCTCCTTCCGAGTTGCCACCGTGATTCATGGCAATTTCATATAGTCTGTCAACAACTCCGGGGTCATGAAACTGGAAGGCAGTCATCGAACCGTTGCCAACGCTCGACGTCTTCCCATCAAAAGGATACCCAACAAAGAATCGGGGAAAACTCATATCCTCCACTTTACCGTATGAAACAGATGATTCATCTTGCCAGCATAATTCCAAGTTCATTTCTGCAAAAAGTGGGTCGTAAAATTTAAGGGCTTTTTCCAGGTCTCTCGTGCCCACCATCGTATAAGCAATCATGAGAAAATATCCTCTCGATATAAGTCACGACGATATTGCGTTCATCACCTGCTGCAGCCATTTATTGGGCATTACTCCGCATGGCCGTAACCTCCTTCAGCAAACGCTAGTAGACAGAACCCATTTCCAAAAGGATCGCTCATTGTTGCAAGCCTGCCCCAAGCGTAAGTCTTGATTTCCCCTTCCTGGGAAGCGCCCGCCGACACTGCCTGTTTTACTGCCACGTCTATATCTTCAACAATGAAATCCAGATGTACTGGTGTCCAATGGCGCTTATAGTCACGCTGGTGGGAAGTACCGGGGGCAGCAGCGCTCGCTTCAGGCTGCTCGATCAGATAAATGGGCGCAGGTCCTCCGACCATTTCTGCAACCGTATCGCCAAATAGTCGCCGACTAAGCTGCAAACCAAGCCCACTCTCGTAGAAGGAGATGGCTTTCCCAAGCTCTTCCACATCAATGTTTACGATGAACTGCATACATAACCTCAACGATCTACTTGATGCCTGAAACCAATGCCCGTCAGGATATCCACTGCAATGCCAGTCGTTACCCTCTAGTGTCTCAACAACCCTGACTGGAGTAGCAAATTTTGCGAGTCATATCACCATGTCGCGTCTTATGTAGCGCGCACCCGTGGTCCTAACGCAGCGAAATGAAGACAAGGGGCCGAGTGATCATAACCAGTTCATCGGCAAGGTTCTGATTCATGGTCACTTCCCCAGTTAACGATCAGCTTTGCGGTAATTTTGGAGCAACAAAGCGATAAAAAATTATCCGGCAACAGCGGCTGGCTACATTGCTATCGTTCACCTTCAAGACCCATCCCAAACAGGTAAAATAATGACAACATCAGTATGAACCGAATATCGAAATACGTACTTACCGAAGGACCAGTAACCGCAATGCACTCCCTGCATAGTTTGAAATAGCTGGCTAGCGCAATAGTGGCCCGGCCAGACGCTGTTTCTGCATTTGAACAGCTTCCATCAAGAAGTCCTTCAGGGCGTGAATCTTCACCACGCCTCTAAGATCTGGATGCATCAGAAACCATAGGCCGTATTCAAGTTCGGGGATAGGATCGCTGAGCTGGATAATTTCTGGATCGTTGTCCGCCAAATAACACGGTAGAACGGCTAACCCCATGCGAGAGCGAATAGCGCTGAGTATGCTGACCAAGGTATCAACACGGTAGACGCAGGCCGCCTTCAGTTCATGCTTGGTCATCCACTGGTCTAGCGCTGAATCCTGCAGTCGTGGCCCGGCACCAATCCACGGCTGGCTGGCAAGGGTGTCAATGGAGGCTCCCGGCGTTAGACCAAGGCTTCGATGTCCGTAGACAGCCTGGCCTATCGTTGCCAGGCGCCGACCAATCAGGTTATCCGGCGGAAGGTTGGAGGGGCGAATAGCAACGTCCGCCTCCCTGCGAGTCAGGTTGAACAACTGGTTAGAGACGGCAACATCCAGAACAATGGCCGGGTATTTATCCTGAAATTGCGTGAACAGAGGCGCCAGCAGCCCCATCAACAAAGAGTCCGTTGTAGTGGTATAGATTTCCCCACTGGGCTCCAAGTCGCGACCAGCGACTTTACGCTCCGCGGCCAGTGCGGCCTCATCCATAATCCTAGCCGTATCGGCAAGCTCTTCCCCTGCCAGCGTGGGCCGGTAGCCGGTACGGCTCCTCTCAAAGAGAGTAACGCCCAAGCGCTGCTCAACTTCACCCAGCCGCCGGAAAACAGTGGCATGACTGACCCCCAAAACGCGTGAGGCGCCAGAAAGCGAGCCTTCAGTCGCGATGGCAAGGATGATCTCGAAGTCATTCCACGCCAGATAACTGCGTGTTTTTTGTGTGGTGATCGAAGGCTGCTTGCCCTTTCTTACTGTTCGTTTTTGCAAAGTCCGCGCTCATATTTATGGAATAGCTTGCGTATTAGAACAATACTAGCATCTCCCTAACGCAACAAGATAACCAAAACGTCCTGCTACCAAGGGCGGCGTTATGGAGGTCAGAGGCATGATGAAATCAAAAGAAGTGCAGTCCTTTAACGCCGGTGGTCTATTAACTCACCGGAATAATGTAGACGTTAAAAATAATAGCGTCGACGACCAGGGAACCATCCCATTGAGATACCAAGATGGGATGGGGGGCATCGATATTGAGCAGGTACGGCGGGATCAGCGTCAGGCTCAGCAGCAGTTTATCCGGGCGATCCTAAGACATCTGCGACGCCATCGCTGAGAAGCACCAGGGGTGCCAGTGTAGGCGTGTTCGATACAACCGCTGCTGGTTAAGTTGCTGAGGTCTAGGGGTTGTCTGATCCTGAGTGATTAATTGACGCGGGCACCTCTGGTATCGGTCCGCGTTCGAGATAGGTGCCTAACACCACATAGCTATGGGTTGATTGCACTCCTTTAACCTTCTGAATGCGTGACAGAAGTTTTTCAAGGTTGGCGGGGCCGGAGCAGCGCAACTTAAGGATGAGACATGTATCACCCGTCGCCGTGTGGATTTCTTCCACGTCGGCCAATTGCCGCAGGCTAAGGATGGGCTCCGTCATGCCCCAGCCCTCCGTCAGCACGTGAACGAAAGCGAGAAGTGGGCAACCAATTTTTTCACCATCAAGTTTCGCGACGGTACCCTGAATGACGCCGTCACGGCGTAGACGCTTCACACGCTCGTGCACAGCGGGAGGCGATAGATGAACCAATTCGGACAGTTCGACATAAGATCGGTCCGCGCGCTCGGCAAGCAGCCTTAACAGCATTCGGTCCGTCCGGTCGAGTCCGGACGGGTGTGAGGAATCTTTCCGAATGGCATTCGATTTCATCATTGAAAACCCCGTTTTCAATTGCCTGAACCTTACTACACGCTAGCATAGTGTCGTATGACATGCTGCAAATCAGACATTATGCCTGTTTATATTCGGCATCTTCAGGTGATCGCATTGCTCGCTGCGGTACTTTTGGTCGGGTCAAATGCCTTTGTCCTCAGTCCTCTTCTTTCAGAAGTGGCGGAAGGGCTGGCTACGGAACCCTTTCGTATCACCTGGTCGATATCCGCTTTCGGCGCAGCAACGGCAGTGTCGGCGTTGACGCTTGCGCGGTTGATCGACCACTTGCCGGCCGGGCGAGTTTTGGGTGGTGCCGCGTTAATTCTGGCGCTAGCACAAGCGTCAAGCGGCACAAGCCAGAACTGGCTCTGGCTCTGTTTGTCCCAAGGGGTCGCTGGAGTGGCCATCGGGGTGCTTCTGCCCGGAGCGTATGCGACAGCGGCAGCAACAGCCCCAAAGGGAGCTGAAGCCTCAAGACTTGGGATTGTGCTGACAGGTTGGGCGCTTTCTCTCGTGTTGGCGGTGCCCCTAGCGGCCATCGTTGCTGAACGGGCCGGCTGGCGAATGGTCTATGCCCTTCTAGCTGGGCTTTCAGTTTTAACCGCCATCGGGTTGATGTTTACCCTGCGTGGCGTACACCCTGGCGTTGCGTTACGAACATCAGCTTGGCAGGCAATGCGACTGCCGGGCGTGGCGAAGCTGCTTGTCGTGATGTTTGCCTATATGACGGCCTTTTACGGCAGCTTTGCTTTTTTTGGTGAAGGTGTGCGGCAGGCCTTCCGTCTTTCTACGCAAGGTACCGGAACATTTGTGTTGGCCTACGGGATGGGATTCGGCTTGGCCGGAATCGGGCTGGGCATCGTCACACCGAATATCACGCGACACTATATGATGCTGGTGCTGTCAGGCATTACAATAAGTTATGCCTGCTGGAGTCTTGCGCTTGAGACTCGGCCGACGGCTGTCGCGGCGGCCGTCGTTTGGGGAGCCTTAAACCAAATGGGGCTGAACGCACTGATCGTTTTGTTAAGTCGGTACGCGGCAGAAGCGCGCGGAGCGGTAATGGGCATGAATAGCGCAGTGACGTACTCGGCCGTTTTTGCCGGACCGTTGATCATGAGCCCCATCTATGCCGGATCGGGCTTCACGTCAGTGTCCGCTCTTTCCGCTGTCTTCGTTGCGATGGGTGCTCTGGTGAGCTGGAAAACGGTGTAGTCCTTTTGTAAGCCTCGTTGTCCATTTGACGTTTTTCCGAACAGTACTGACGCCGCGCCCGCAGTGCAGCTACCTACTGGTCAATGACAGTGATAAGGCTCAGAACCGGCGTGACAACCGTTTTTATCAGTTCCGCCAGAGTGGCCATGGGCTACACTGACAATCATCATTGAAGCGAACAGGAAAGCAACTAGCTTTTTCATAACAGACCTCTTTTTTATTGGAGATATTTTCCATATTGCCTTCCGTTGCACTGGAGCACCCACGAGCCTTGTAAGTGTTAACAGCGATTATGCATTGTTTCCCATTGCCCCGACACCAATCGATATAAACGCACCACAAAACTTTTAATTTCAATGGATTAGGAACTATTAAGTCCGATATTCCCGGCAACTTTAAACGATGCGACATGCGCTGACCAAGCTCCAAAGAATCCCACATGGGCGGAATCTACTTTGTCCATCATTGCAACCCATCGATGAGAGGCATAAGGCGAAGTATGGACCATACACTCGAAATCCAGGAAATCCGCAGTCTCACCCACACAGATACGACTTGCCAAGCCTGAGGAATACACCTTCACGCCTGGGCAAGCGAGAAACGGCCGTTCATCTTTTCTTCGCTTGTTTCGGACCCGTGGCTGGAATTTGTCATTAAAATCTATCCGGACCACGAGGGCGAGATCGGCAATAACCAGTTGGTCTTCTCCAACAAGACCGAACGGGACATCATCCTCAAGGAAGAATTCGAGACGATGCTGGGAGATCAGTGCATCAACGTCATCACCGACGAAAAGCCGTCCGGCGACCACATCTTTACCGATGGTGTGATCGACAAGGCCTTTCTGACTTCGCATATCAAGGACATGAGCCAGGCCTTCTACGTGTGCGGCCCGGACCCGTTCAACGAGAGCATCATGGCAGCTCTGAAAGAGCTGGGCGCCAACCCGGACGCGCTGGTGTTTGAAGAGTAGCCGGTCTTGATACGCACTCTGCGCTGAGCGCCTCATTATCAATGCCGGATTACCGATTAACGGCAACCGGCAGCTACGTGGTTAAGCCTCTAGACCGTGCGGATCTGGCGACATGCCGATATCGGAGGTACGCTGTTTGGATTGATAGGGGGCCTGATATCGTAGGACGAGCCGGTATACGTATGATGCTGGTGTAGATCTATGAACCGCGATGGCGGCAGGCAGCCAGCGCAGTATCACATCAGGCGATAGAGATATGCAGACGATTGAGCTAGGTGGAGTCAGCGTACCCCGAATAGGCCAGGGCACCTGGCATATGGGCGAGAATGCTGGGCAGCGGCAGGCTGAGGTCAGGGCGCTGCGTGAAGGTCTCGATCTGGGCATGACGCTAATCGATACCGCAGAGATGTATGCGGAAGGCGGCGCAGAAGAAATCGTTGGAGAAGCTATCCGTGATCGGCGCGATGAGGTGTATCTGGTCAGCAAGGTCTACCCGCACAACGCCAGCACCCAGGGTGTTCAAGCTGCCTGCGAGCGCAGCCTGCACCGATTGGGCACTGACACTATCGATCTGTACCTGCTTCACTGGCGCGGCCAGTACCCGCTGAGCGAAACCGTGGACGCCTTTGAGCGGCTGCGCGAGCAGGGCAAGATTCTGCGCTGGGGCGTGTCCAACTTCGACACTGACGACTTGGCAGAGCTCGACGCGCCCGCTTGCGCCACCAATCAGGTGCTCTATAACCCCGACGCACGAGGCATTGAAGTCGACCTACTGCCCTGGCAAGCACAGCACAACATGCCGCTCATGGCCTATTGCCCGATCGGGCAAGGCGGCGCGCTACTGCATGACGCCACCCTGCAACGCATCGCCGACAAGCACAGCGCCACCCCCGCGCAAGTCGCCCTCGCCTGGTCACTGCGCCATCCCGAGGTGATCGCTATTCCCAAAGCCGTTAACCTGAATCACCTCAAACAGAACGCCAAGGCAGATAACGTCAGACTCGACGACGATGACCTGGCTCAGATCGACGCCGCCTTTCCTCCGCCAACGCGCAAGCAGTCCTTGCAGATGGTGTAAGGCCAGGCCATCAACGGCCCTGCACTGGAGCGATGCCATGCCACAGCCCGCACCACCCAATGCCTGGATCCGCTTTCTCGCCCACCTGCTATTTATTCTTGCGGCGTGGACATTGTTCATCAAATACCTGTTCCCCATTGGCTACGCGCTGGCATACGGCGAGCCCTGGTCGCGGTATATCTATTGGGATCTATGGCCGCTGGCGCACGTCTGGCTAGGCTGGGCGCTGCTCAAACAGCCCCGCTACACGCGCGCCTTGGCGGTGGGTATGTCCGTTATTGAAATCCTCATCATCGGCACCCTGTTTGTGCGCTTCCTCAATGACCCCGAGTGGTCGATCTGGCGCACCAACTGGTTTGTGAATAAGGTGTTTGTACTGACCTGCTTTGTGCTGGTGTTGGCGGCCACGGTGCCGATCCCCAAAAAATGGAAGGAGCGACCGCTATGAACCATCGCATCAAGCATCGCCTCACGCGCCGAGAAAACCTCAAGCTCATGGGGGCCACGCTGGCCGCCATGATGTTGCCAAGCATGCCGCTGCTGGCCAACACCGACGGGATGCACCGGAAGACCCTTGCGGGGAGTGACAAAAAGCTGCCCGTGATTGGCATGGGCACCTGGCGCACGTTCAACGTTGGCAGTGACGAGACGCTGCTCGATGCGCGCACCGAGGTGGTGAAGGCCTTTTTCGAACATGGCGGCGGCCTGATCGACTCCTCGCCCATGTACGGCTCGGCACCGGACGTGATGGGCTATGCCTTGCAAAAACTCGGCACACCTGAGCGCCTGTTTGCCGCCGAAAAGGTCTGGAGCCCCGCCGGTGGTTCCGCCCGGGAGCAGGTGGCGGAGTTGAAAGACCGCTGGACGTTGGATCACTTCGACCTGGTGCAGGTGCACAACCTGACCGACTGGCGCGATCACCTGGCCGCGCTGCAGGAAATGAAAGCTGAAGGCACGGTTCGCCATGTCGGTATCACCACCTCCCACGGGCGCCGCCACGACGAGGTGGAGCAAATCATGTCGTCAGAGGATATCGACTTCGTTCAGCTCACCTACAACATCACCCACCGCGAGGCCGAAAACCGACTACTGCCCCTGGCGGAAGAACGCGGCATCGGCGTGATCGCCAACCGGCCTTACGATGGCGGCAGCCTGATCAAGCATCTCAAGCAGCGTAACGCTGAATTGCCCGAATGGGCCAACGAGGAATGCGGCTGCACAACCTGGGCGGACTTCCTGCTGAAATTCATCGTCAGCCATCCGGCGATCACCTGCGCGATACCCGCCACCACCCAGGTCGAACATATGCGCGAGAACATGCGCGCCGGCCACTCCCCCATGCCCTCGGCCGATGCACGGCAGCGGATGGCTGACTATATCGAGTCGCTATGAACGCGTGGGCAAGCTACCAGGTACAGGACTTTATTCCCTTCACGGCGGAGGTGTACTTTCGCCTGTTGGAACGCATGGGCGAAACCTTCTGGCCGCTGCAATTACTGACCCTCGCCCTGGGCGCCGCCACCCTGGTGCTGGCGCTGAGACACCGCACGCGAATAGCCTGCCTACTACCCGCCCCGCTATGGGCCTTTGTGGCCGTGGCGTTTTTCATTCAGCGCTATGCAGAACTTAACTGGGCCGGGGGCTATGTTGGTTACGCTTTCATCGCCCAGGCCTTGCTGCTGGTAGTGATGGCGCTAACGGGATGGGGAATGGATAACGCAACACGCGCAACACACCCACCGGTTATTATCGGCATCGCCGTCACCCTCTTCGGCCTGATCATCATGCCGCTGGTAGCTCCGCTGAGTGGTGGTGCCTGGCTTCAGGCGGAAGTGTTCGGCATACACGCCGACCCCACGGCGGTGACTACGCTGGGCCTGGTGCTTATCATGTTGCGGGGTTTCGCCCTATGGATCGCCGCCATCATTCCTGCGCTCTGGCTGGTCGTTTCAGGCCTGACGTTGCAGGTGCTGGGTTCGTCGGGCGCCGCTGTGCTGTTCTCTGTGTTGGCGATTGCTCTGATTGGGCTGGCCTGGAAAAGTTTTGAATCCAAACGATAAAGTCATAGCACTGTTGCTTTTGACGCGGAGGCAAAGGCACTGCGTACCGCGCTTAATGTTTGAATTCAGGGGTTAACGGGTCTGTTCAATATTAAGGCGACACTTGAACGGCCAAGCACCGCGATGAGCTAACACAACCATGATGTTTTTCGCGCCTATGGGTGGATCGCATAAGTTAACGTTATGTCTACTTTATCCAAGGTTAGCTGGATATCTCATCAAATGCATGACGTTAGTTTTGGAGGCAGGATCAAAAAGCGTGAGCTTGTGAACATCTGGTGACTATAAGGAAATTTTAATGACCTTATTCAGAGCCATTTTGCACTGTTCGCATTACTAGTTGGAACAGTTCTTGCGGCCTGTTAGTGCTACCGATAGCGCCTCGTTCACGAGCCAACTTTTTATGCTCATAAAGATTAGAACCCGCATAAATCACAAAAGGCGTTCTATTACCAGATTTTCTTAGCTCATGGAGTAGCACATAGCCTTCTTCCGATCCTTCCTTTCTACCCATATCTGAGATAATAATTGCGAATTTTTCATGTTCTAATATTTGCAAGGCTTCTTCGGTAGAAATAGCAAGCTCTATGTGTAAGCCTTGATCTTCAAAAGCTTGGCGCTCATAAATATTATTCTCCGGACAATCATCAACCCACAAAACTCTATTTTTCCATTTATCAGATGAAGGCCTTCTCTTCATTTTCAAAAAAATGTCAACAATTTCATTCAGTTGATCTTTATTGAGCACTTCGCTACCACCAGGTTGCTTTGATATTGCAGCAGCCAATGAAATGGCAGATGAAAGTTGTGACTTCAAAAAGTTCTCTTCATTTTTGAAATCCGATGGCCCGTATAATTTATTATGATGATTGGCGACAAGCCAAAGAAATCCCAAAAAAACCAAGATGGGGAAAAAAACCATAAAATAAATTAGAGGCGTTATGTGATCTGATACATTTTGGCCAAAGCTAACCACCAAAGAAGCAAAGCCATACACAAGCACAATAAATAGAGCAATAATCCCTAAGGGACTTTTGGTAAATCCCTTCGCAGATTCTGAGAATTCCTTGATACTCAATAGTTACTCCTTATGGCGCTTAGCACGGACAAAATGCACCGAGCGAAGCAACAAAATGCTTGAACGCATAGCATGGCTATGTTCAACAATTCCACTAGGCGCATTCAACAATCCCTTCTATTAAATATTCCCATATTACACCTGAATCATATTCCCTGCGCTCAAATCCCGCGGCTGGCAACTCCAATATAATATTGTCAAATCCTGACCAATATCCGCCCCATAGCCGATTAGTATCTTTGAGCATAGAAACTTTATAGGCATGCCTTGCCAATGTAACATGCTCCATATTTACTTTTACAATTCTTGTTAGGGGCCAATCTTTAATTATAAATTTCTGAACAGAATTTAGTGGCCACCCATATTTTGCTGATACAAGCTTACACGTTTCCATATCACCAAAAGCATATAGAGCGGACAACCTCGACGGATATAGCGGGTAATACTTCTCTCGAAACACTTCGGCATCATATTCTATACGGTAGTCATTGATTGCCGTCATGAAGTAAGGAGATACCGCTAGAGCGTCACTATGACAAGGCTCATAGGGAAGGTATCGCACCTTGCCTGCTATGTATTTTTTCATGAATTCTGGATCCGAACATGAAGCTACAGCACCTGAGGAAAATGTCTTAGTGAGATTAAAATTGTGATGAGTAATAGGGTTAAACTGATTGACAAATATATAGAATATGTCAGGTGCGTCTTCGTCAATGTTGATTAATTTCATACATACTCCAGTTCACCCAAACACTTACGAGTGATTTACATAATTCCAATAAACGTAAAAAAAGCATTTATTGAGTTTATCCGTTCACCAACCTTGATTCTACCCCATTGATTTTAATAAAGGAAAAGCTAAGTTTGACATCATATTCGAAATTCACATGCTTACGCGCTCCTCCACTCGCCTCCTACACTCCACCAACGAACAGCTTGACGGGGTGCCGGCGAAATCAGGCTGAAATGGCGCAGGACGTAGTATTGTTTGCTGCCGAGCGCTGGTCCCGCTGAACCTGATCCGGCTAATGCGCTGCTGCTTACTCAAGTTCGCAGCGCGGGTACCAGCGTAGGGATCAAGCGATGGACACGGCTTCATTTCACGCCAGCTTCCGCGCCATTTCCTCGATCTTATTCGCCTGCCTTCCGGATCATTACCACCGGAGGCATCATGGGCTACCGCTTTAATGATCTCATCACCTCCTGCCAGCAAGATTGGCGCGCCCTTATTGAGCGCGATGCTGGACTGTTGCGAAGCACTGAAACGCTGCCGGAAGCACTGCCAAATCCTACTTAACACAAGCACTGCGGAGCTGCATGTATGTCAATTATGCTGAACGATGTAAAACTGCTGTTCGCTGATTACAGAGTTTTGTGTGTATCAAGTGTTAGGTATTCAAAGTCGTTCGATCAACATATCAATAAAGGCGCGTACAGCAGGGTTGGTGCGCCGACTCTGCGGCCATAACGCAACTATATTATGACGCTCTACGCCGAAGTCAGGCAGGATGGGTATAAGTTCACTTCGTCTAACCCGCGGGGCAGCCATGAAACTTGCAGCCATTCCGATGCCTGCTCCTGCGGTCATAGCGGCGATGACGGCTTCGCTTGAGTCAACGATGACAGGGGAAGATGGCACTATCTCAACCTCCCTCTCGCCGATCCGGAACGGCCAGCGAAACATTTGTCCCGTACTTTGGTAACGCAAATTGATCGTTTCGTGCCCCACCAGCTCATCAGGATGCTCGGGAGCACCATACCTAGCCAAGTAGTCTGGCGAAGCGTAGCAAGAGAGCCTGTAAGGTGAGAGTCGCCTGGACAAAAGTGACGAATCCGCAAGTTCACCGATCCGTACTGCAAGATCAATGCCCTCTTCAACCATACCGACGATGTGGTCGCTCAGCCGCAGGTCGATCGCTACCTTCGGGTAGCGTGTTCGAAAATCCGTAATAGCAGGAGCAATCAGATGCAGTCCCAGTGGAAGTGATGTCGCAATTCGTAACGTGCCTGCGGGCTCGGTACGAGCAGACTTGACCACCTGCTCTATCTCTTCTGCTTGGCGCAGCAGCTCTAGCACACGTCCATGCAAGTCGCGGCCCTCGGCCGTGAAAGACAGAGATCGTGTCGTGCGAGTGAAAAGAGAGACGCCGAAGTGACGCTCCAACCGCTGAATGCTTTTGCTTATCGCAGAGGGCGAAACAGACAACGAGCGCGCCGCAGCGGTGTAGCTGCCTAATGAACCGGCGCGTGCAAATGCGATAAGGCCCGTGAGGCGTTCTAATCCAATTTGTTCTTTCATGGAACAATTAAAACGAATCTACGCACCATTATCAACGGCAAGGAACTTTCTTACTATTTGCCATGTAACCATTCATGAGTGAGATTGTGATGAACGACATGATGAAAGCAGTGCAGCTGCATAGTTTCGGTGACCCAGAGGTCTTGCTTTACGAAGATACGCCCCGACCCGCAGTACAAACCGGTGAAGTGCTTATCCAGGTTCGTGCGGCAAGTCTTAACCCACCAGACCTTTACCTGCGCGACGGCTATCGGGCGCTACCTCCAGAATGGCAGCCTAGCCCACATTTCCCGTTGATATTGGGCACTGATGTGTCAGGAGTCGTTGCTGCCGTCGGCGACGGGGTTTCCAAAGTCAGCGTAGGTGACCACGTCTTTGCAATGGTGCGTTTTCCCGAAGACCTGATGACGGGCAGCGGCGCCTATGCCGAATATGTCAGCGTTCCTGAAAGCCACCTGGCGTTGAAGCCAAAGGGCATTTCTCATGTCGAGGCAGCAGGTGCCCCGATGTCACTGCTTACTGTCTGGCAGTTTCTGGTGGATCCTGGCCACAACCGACTAAACCCATTCCAGGCATTCCAGCATGTGCCTGTCCCGCTCGAAGGCAAGGCCGTCTTGATCAATGGAGCTGGCGGTGGCGTGGGGCATCTAGCGGTTCAAATCGCCAAATGGAAAGGGGCACGCGTGATCGCGGTTGCTTCAGGTAAGCATGAAGGGCTTCTTCGTGAGCTGGGTGCTGACGACTTCATTGATTACACCAAGGCAGCCGCCGAAACGGTCGCACATGACGTGGATCTGGTGCTTGACGCTGTGGGTGGTTCGAACATGGGACGCTTCCTCAGCATTATTAAACCAGGCGGCTCGCTCTTTCTGGTCAACCCCTTGGGCTTTTCTGCCAGGGATGAAGCCCACAGGCTAGGAATTACGGTTTCCTCACTACAGGTGCACTCAAACGGAATGCTGCTGGCGCAGGCCAGTCGCTTACTCGACAACCGTACCATTCGGATCGTGATCGACAGTACCTATTCGTTGGCAGAAGCACCGGCTGCGCATCAGCGAGCTATGCAAGGCGGCGTTCAAGGCAAGGTCGTGCTTGTCGTTAAAGAGTAAATTGTTGCCGCCGATCACAGTAATTTCCGGGGTTGAAAGCATCTGAAGCATCCGTTCGGTTTGCTCGATACCGAAGTGTGGCAGCCTCGCAAGATATCTTGCTGATTTGAGGTCACCAGTATAGCTTTCAAAGATTGAAGCGATATCCTCGGGCTTATGGTGCCTTAATGTCAGCCTTTTTGAAGCAGTTATCATATTTGTTGGCTTAACGCCCCAGCTCAGCTGCATCGCTTCTTGGCGGTGGCTAACCTAGCTATTTTTCGACTGTCGCTAACCGCACATACTCTGGCACCCTTTCCTTGAGCAATTTGATGAGTTCGGGCTGCATGAATTCGTAGTGATCGGGGATATCCAGACAGACCAGCGGCTTTCCCTTCAACACGTCCTTGTACGTACTGGCGACTTCATCCTGGTGGTGCTTTTCCATCACCAGAATGATATTGGCCCACTCAATCAAGTCCCGGGAAACAGGCGTTTGCGCATGTGCCCCTGTCCCAGCGCCGATTGCCTGGATACCGGGATAGGCTGAAAAGACATTTTCCTCGGTTGGGCTGCGTAGCCTATTTTCGCTGCAGATGAATAGAAGGTTCATAGGCGCTCCCTGGACACATAGCATAGGACTTTGTGGCAATTCTGGCGCCGCGAAGCGATGGTAAACCGAACGCTGCGCAGTCGATTGTCAAACCTCGTAACGTTCGACATTCTGTACATTAAACATCCCGCGCAGGAACGACATTATGGATGCCATCAGCTACACGGCCGCTAGAACCAATTTAGCAAAAACCATGGAGCAGGTCTGTGAAGACCATTCACCCATGATCATCACCCGCAACAAAGCGCCGTCTGTGGTAATGATCTCTCTCGAAGACTATGAGGCGCTGCAAGAGACAGCCTATCTCCTGGGTACACCTAAGAACGCCCGCCGTTTGTTAGAGTCCGTTGCCGAGCTGGAGCAAGGTGGTGGTCTGGAAAACCAACTTCTTGAAAACGACAGCGCCGGGGCTAGCCCCGGCGCTGATATCGCACATGGCAAAACAAATTGACGGTTAGAAGCGCAAACCGGCCGACGCGGTAAAGGTATCGATCTTGTAGTCGCTGTCGAAGTCGTAACGCTCGTATTCGGCACGGACCAGGAAGGGATCGAAGTTGAACTGCGCGCCGACACCGTAGACCGGATCGGTGCCGTCCTGATCTTCAAGATCAACGCTAGCACCGCCAAGATTACCGTCGACGTCGGTTTCCCACTTGGCCACACCGGCCTTGGCGAAGGCGGTAAACCAGGAAGTGATGGGCAATTGACCGACCAGATTCGCCCCGTAGGCGTTGGATTCCAAATCGGTATTGGCGCCACTATTACCCTCTAGGCGGGTACGACCCAGATCGGCATAGAAGATTTCGGTAGCGAAGTAAGGATTGAATTCGTAGCCGACGAAACCTTTAAAGACGTTGTCTTCGTCATCATCCACATCAAAGTCTTCAGCGCCATCGGAAATGAAATCGTCGACATCGTCGTTGTCGTTCTCCAGCGAGCTAAAACCGGTACCGATGCCCAAATAGAGCCCATCAGCATTGGGTGCGGCGAAGGCCGACGGTGCCGCGGCGAGCAGAGCGGTAGAGGCAAACGAGGCGGTAAGTAGGGTTCTGAGTTTCACGTGTATTCTCCTTGTGACGACTTGCTAAGAACGATTCTATGAATCGTCATGGTATTGAAAGGCGGTCCTGCCTTGACTCACGCAATGTGACAGTCGTTTGATTGACACGTATCAAACATAGGCAGAACACTGTTCGAAAACAAGGAAGATTCGGTTACGGCAGGTAAGTTTTTGTTGGAAAAAGCGCCTCTACCTGGAATCTAGAGGCGCTTCGGTCATCGACTCAGAGCGGAAAACGGTTCGTCTTTAACGTCGGCGATCAGCGGTGCCGGCTAGCGGTGCAGCTTTTGTGAAAACGAAAGGTGTGATGCTTTCTGGCGCCCCCTGCATTGTTATGCCACTACAATGCTAACGACATGGCTCACCACATGCGCAAACGCGTGAGCGATAATCGCTGCCTCCAAGCCGTATCGCCAGAACAGGGAGCCGAACAGTACCCCAAAGACAGCGTTCGCGCCGACGACGAACGCTACCAGGTCAGCCGTCAACGCCCCTACCTGCGCTGCAGCAGCTGGCAGGTGACCTGCGCCAAATAAGAGTGCGCTTACGACAATGGCGAACCACATGTAGACGATCTGTGGCGTACCTTTTCGACGTTGCAGGAGTCGCCACGCCATCCAAACCAGCACCGTCATTAGCCCCCACCGTAAAAGCAGCTCCTCCGTGATACCGCCATAGAGAACCCGGGCGACGAGTGGCACGGTGAACGGCTGCTCCACGTCAGCAAGCTCCGCAGGGGCGTAGCCGCCAATCGCAAAGAGCCCAAGTCCTCCCAGCAACCCACCAAGAAGCCCGGGTAAGAGTTGGGGTCGGAGTGCTACGGCTACCGACTGACGGGTTACCGCTGCCTCAAACGCGGGCGCACTGAGGCCAACCTTCGGTGCAAGCAACACGCCCAACCACACGGCAAGCGCGACAAGTAGCCCGCTCTGCGCGATGCTCGCCATCAAAACGAACCACGAGGGTAAAGGGAGTGACGCGTCGCCCAACACCTGGGGAAGCACCGTGACGGTGAGGGCAACCACACCGAGCATACCTGCAAGGAACAGGAGCAAGCCGAGCTTGAGTCGCGGAAATCTGATGGTGTCAATCATAGTCATAGGCACATCCTGTGGCTTATTATCCCGCGATAACCTTACCCCATTAACTCAACGAGACCACGTCCCGCAGTGCATTCTTGAAGTGTGTAAAGGCGGACGTTTGCTGTCGGCGACTCGGATAGTAGAGGTAGTAACCAGCGAACGGCTCACACCACTCTTCCAGCACACGTACCAGCGCACCGGACGCTATTTGCCTGCTCACTATGTCCTCAAGGATGTAAGCAACGCCGTACCCCTCGGTTGCTGCGGCAACCATCAAATCGCTGTCGTTGAAAATGGGGCCTCGACCAGGCTTAACGGTGAGGCTGCGCCCATCCTTTTCGAAATCCCAAGGCGATAACTCCCCGCTGCGATTTCTGAAACTGATGCAGGCATGCTGGGACAGTTCTGAAGGTTGTTTAGGTTCGCCGTGTTGCGAGAGATAAGAAGGCGCGGCGACAACAGCGACCCGCATCCGAGGGCCAATTGGCAGTGCCACCATATCGCTCTCAAGCCTTTCGCCCAGTCGGATGCCAGCGTCAAACCTACCCGCGATGAGATCCACGAAGTCGTTTTCGACGGAGACTTCGATTTCAATACCTGGATGCTGTCGGATTAAAGAACTCAGCGCTGGCCAGAGAATCGTGTCGGCGGCGTGTTTTCCGGCACTCACCCTGACAGTACCGACCGGTTCATCGCGCTGGCTGGCGAGCAACTTGATTTCGTTGGTCAGTTCATCAAGCGCCGGCGAAAGTTTTGTCAGCAGACGGGCGCCGGCATGCGTAGGGGAAACGCTGCGCGTCGTGCGCGCCAGAAGCCTGATCCCAATGTCTTCCTCCAACCGCTTGAGCGTTTGGCTGAGCGCCGACTGAGTGACGCCCAGCCGCTTAGCGGCGCGCGTAAAACTGCCTTCAGCAGCGATGACGCGGAAAACTTCCAGATCGCCGAGCAGGCTTGGGCGCATTCGTTAGCTCTCCTTATAGACCCTATAACTAATAAGCAGGTTATCAGGATTTATTAGTGAGCATACTATGTAACAACATGACAGATAAGGAGCAACTTATGGCTAGAAACTGGCTCGTCACCGGCGCAAGCCGTGGATTGGGTATGGAGATCGCCCGGGCGGCGCTTGCTGCTGGTGAAACCGTCGTCGCCACGGCTCGGTCTGCCAACGACATTACGGAAACACTTGGACCCAACAGCAGACTACACGCGCTGGCACTCGATATTACGGACGAAGATGCGGCCGTCGCCGTGGCACAGGAGGCAGTGAATAGGCTTGGCACGATCGACGTGTTGGTCAACAACGCAGGCCAAGCACAGCTCGGCTGGTTTGAGACGATCAGCAGCGCACAAGTACGGCGCCAGTTCGAGGTGAATGTTTTCGGCACGATGAACGTAACCCGAGCTGTAGTGCCACACATGCGTGCGCGCCAGTCAGGCCTCATCGTTACCATCTCCTCCGTTAACGGGCTGCTCGCAAACCCGGGAGGATCCGTCTACGCATCGTCAAAATTTGCCATTGAGGGCTGGATCGAGGGATTTGCACAGGAGCTGGCACCCCTCAATATTAAATCGATGGTGGTTGAGCCGGGAATGCTGCGTACGGATTTCCTTGACGACAAGTCAGCCGAGCACGGTGATATCGACGTTCCCGATTATGCAGAAGCGACCCAGCAGTTTCGCTCGTTTATCGCCGCCGCCAACCATAATCAGCCTGGTGACCCGGCCATGCTCGCAGAACGAATCGTCTCCCTCGGCATGTCGAACGAGCCACCCGCCCGTTTCGTCTTTGGTGACGATGCACAGGAGTGGGCCACCGACAAGGTAAATCGCCTCAAAATGGAGATCGAACAATCGGTTAATATCGCGAACGGGAATTAAATCAATGGAATTGAGCCACTTCACGATCCAACGACTCTACCATCCAGGCAGAAAAGTCGACTGAAGGCATAGCGAACAGCGGTATTAATACCGATTAGGCAGCTTGCCCTCTACCTTGAACGCCAGTTCCCCGCAGAGGCACTCCACGGCTATAGCGCTGATTGACATTGGTGTATGCCGCTTTGACACCCAGCGCCTTAAGGCCCGCAACGCCATTCGCCCTTCCAGTCACGCTGAGCGCCGTCGGCCCGGTCATACGTCAACGTCGCCGGCCTTGGCGGCGACTCCCCGCCTTCGGTGGGCTCACCGGTGACCTCAATGTGGACGGTCTTGCCCTTGCCACTGAAGGTTGGAGACTCCGTTATGCCATTAAAGCCACCCGGTGCCGACACGCGCTCCACATAACCGGCAACCTTGACCACCCCTTGCGCCGCATCGGACGACCCCACATTGCCCATGGCAATCAGCAACACTTCTCCATTATCCGTGGTGAACTGGCAACCCAGCTCGCCGGGAAGGTTGGCCTCGCTCATGTCCTCCTCCGTAAGAGCGTTCAGCGTAATCTCGGAACCATCACCGCCCTGGGTCTGCCCCGAGGGAACGGCACTTTCCTGTTTGTCGGAATCATTGGGCGCCTCGGCTGACGGCGAGGTCGACGACGATTGCGCCGCCTCTTCCTCTGTGCCCGAGGACGGGTTCGAGCAGCCGGTGATCAAGGTGATGGCCAGCAAACTTGCTAACAGAGTGACAGCGAGATTTGCACCGCGTTTGGGAAAGAGCATGGTGCCTCCTGGAAAAATAAACACCTACTTTAGAGTAACGCGTACAACCATGAATAATCGCTCCTTGAAAGCCTGTAAAGGCCACTGAGACTCTATCCCGAAACGCATGCTCTGTAGCGGGAAGCGCGTGGCAGCGTTCATGCTTCTGAAAGGCCTCTTGCTGGTACAAGCCGGATTTTCCATCGTCACGCCGGTATCGATGACAGTTGAGGATGAAGTGGTCGCATTGTTCCATCCCTGGTGAGGAGGGTGTTCAATCAGGTAAGTTGATCACCACCATGGCGTTCTGATCGCAGTTATAAGCCTTGAAGCGCGGCATGCTGACCACTCCTCGTCTGTTTTCTCGATCCTGCCAAAACATAGCCGTCAGCGGGGTTTTTCTACAGGCTCAACGTCAAGCGTCAGCCGCGCCGGTCTTTGGCGTCGGCTGCACGCTATTGTTCGGTTTTGTTTCACTATAATCATCAATTTGGCCACCATAGAAGACCAAGTGCTCATGATCTAGGTATTCAATGTGGCGCATATGTATAGACCTACCGAACCACGAAGGTGTTTGCAAACTGTCGGAGAACTTCGGGGTAGCATCAGGCCAAACGGTAGAGGCCACCATGCCGATGATAGCGCCAGGAAGAATGAGAGCAACAATGGGCAATATTAGAACCCATGCCTGCGACCATGAGCCGACGGCCCAATGAAAGAGCCATGCAGAACCGGCGAATGAAGACAGAAAAAGTAGAATAGAAAGCCCAACGCCGAGCCTACCAAGGAAGGGCTTATTGCCCAGCTCTTTAGTCGTTTTAATACCCCTTGGCATCCCAATAATGTCTCCTTCAAGTCTGACCGACTTAGGTCGATCTTCCGTCAATATTTTTAGAAGTGCGCCATCCTCGTAGTCAAGAAAATCGAAATCAATGAGCGTCTTGCTACCGTCATCCGGGTCTTGCTTAAGTTCGACTTGGCAGACCTCCCTACTGACAGCGGTCAAACTGATATCCAGTATTCGGACATTGTCCACCGCGATCTGCAGAGGATTTGCGGAAGCAATATCGTTTCGACGAATCGGTTCCGTTCCAAAGTTTGCAAAACGAACGAAACTAACGTGGACGCCCTTTAAACGCTGCTCAGGTTGATCTGTGGGTTTAAAGACGACATAAATGTCATACCCTTTCTCCGGAGTCTTTACGCTAGCGAGAGGAATTGACCCTGAGCGGTGATAGGCCAGTATCTTCTGTCTTCGATTCTGCTTGGCGTAATAGAGCGCGTATACGAGGCCAATAATGGATGCTCCCCCGCTTACTACACCAAATATTTCGATAACCGTCATATTTGTCTACCAATCTACCGGACGCCTGGGCTCAGCCGCCGGCTTGGAGCGGAGCGGAAAACTGGTTGGCTTGAGCCCTTTGATAGCTGTGGAGCTTGCGACGTCACCCCATCTTCAGTAGCACCCGGGTTTAGAGTCAGAAATAACTTTATCGTGTTTTACCACCAGTTGCTCGGCATAGGCTGACGGTGTCAGCCCTCCAAGACTCTTCTTCGGTCTTTCTTCGTTGTACTCCCGCCGCCATGCCTCGATGACAGCCTGGGCGTGTTGAAGGCTGGTGAACCAATGCTCATTTAGGCATTCATCTCGAAAGCGCCCATTGAACGATTCGATGTAGGCGTTTTGGTTGGGTTTTCCAGGTTCGATTAAAAACAGGGCAACGCCACGTAGATGCGCCCATGACAGCATGGCGCGCCCACAGAACTCCTTTCCATTATCCGTACGAATGGCGCTCGGTAGGCCACGTTGTAGGGCCAGGTGATCCAGAATACGTGTTAAAAACAGTCCGCTAATGGCACGTTCAGGCACGATCGCCACGGCTTCATGGGTGGCGTCATCGACAACCGTGAGGCTCTTTATCACTCGTCCGTCTGCCGTCCGGTCAAACACAAAATCCATTGACCAGACCTGATTGGCAGCCCCAGGGCGACCAAGTGGCTTTCGCTCAGACATGGGAACCTTCTTGCGCTTGCGACGCTTCACCTGCAAGCGAGCTTCCGCATACAGACGCTCAACACGCTTGTGATTGACCGGTTCTCCGGCCTGACGCAGCTTCAGGTAGATCATGCCAGCGCCATAGCGGCGATGCCGGTGTGCCAAGGCAACAATGCGTTCACGCAATGTCTCATTGCGGTCAGGGGCCGGCTGGTAGCGCAATGCACTGGCACTCATACGAATGACACGGAGCGCTCTGCGCTCACTCAGGCCACGTGACACCATAAAGCGCACCACGTCTCGGCGTGCCGGGGCGCTCACCACTTTTTTCTCAGCGCCTCGCGAGTGACCTCCATTTCCAGTAGCGACTCTGCGAGCAGCTTTTTCAAGCGTCCATTTTCGGCTTCGAGTTCTTTGAGTCGCTTGGCATCGGGGACGCTCATGCCGCCAAACTTGCTCCGCCATAGATAGTAACTGGCTTCTGAGAAACCGTGCCGACGGCATAGCTCTTTGATGGGCAGCCCCGCTTCGGCTTCGCCCAGGAAACCAATGATCTGTTCTTCGCTGAAACGCTTCTTCATGTCCAATCTCCTTACCCATAGGATCGGACTCTAAAGTGTAGCGCTACTCAATCAGGGGGTGATGTCGCTTGCTCAAGACTCATTACGAAGCCGATTATATGCGCAATTAATTTGAATAAGATCATCTCTCGATTCAATTTCAGCAAGAAAGTCTCTCAATATTTCCATTTTCCAGACGATACCTAAATCAGACTCAGAATTGATTCTACCACTATATATTCCTAAAAAATGTACCATTTCTTTTTTTGCCTGATACTGCTTTCCTTTGTGATCAACTATATCGCCTACTTTAAATCTGGCGATGACCAAAGATCCAGATTGCCCAGGCCGAGCCCGGCAGTCAATTAGGAAACTAGGGAGTTTTTTATAATTTGTATCTGGTTCTGAGGCAATGTAACCAGTTGACCAAATGGCAAAATTTTCATTCATACCAAATGGAAAACCCAATACATGAACTTGATCCGCTATGCGCCACTTATGCCAATCTTCTTTAGTTTCAACGAAGTGATGAATGGCATTACTTATTTCGGATATAGGTACTGCAACCACATCAACTGAAGCTCCAAATTCCGGATGCTCTACCCATACAGGGCACTCCATTTCATTGTCAGCATACAAATCAAATGCATACCAAACAGGTTCATGAGAGCCAATTATCTGAAATCGAATATTATTGGGAATGCCAAGATTTTTATTAAGAGGCTCTCCTGTTTCTTGGTGTCTCCCAGTTATGTTGTGCCTGTTGGTTATGAAAACAGGGCCTTTTTTAGAGTTGATAAAGAATGCTGTACCGGAAGAGAGTTTTGCATTATCGAAGTACATTTCGATATATAAAACTCGCATTGAATTTGTATTTATTTCCCCCGCAATCTCGGGATTATCTAATTTAGTAGATGTGCTCATCGTCATCCTTGTACAGCTAACAGTGATTCTACGCCCCGCAGCAAAACCTTAATGAACGCGACGGTGCCTTGATTAAGATTTTGCAGCCACCTAATTCGACTCTACCCCATTGATTCTTCTGTTAGCAAAGCCAATTTTGGCAGTATACCTAAAATTCGTATCCCGAACGATTCTCCATCTCCCTCCCCTTGCATCTCCCCCACCCGCCTCCTACACTCCACCAACGAACAGCTTGACGGGGTGCCGGTGATATCCGGCTGAGATGGCGCAGGGCGAGCATTTTTTGCTGCCGAGCGCTGGTCCCGCTGAACCTGATCCGGCTAATGTGCTGCTTAACATAACGAGCAGCACGGGTACCGGCGTAGGGATCAAGCGATGGCCATGGCTAGCTCTCTCTTACGATCGCACGCCACCTTCCGCGCCATTTCCTCGATCTCGCCCGCCTGCCTTCCGGATCATTACTACCGGAGGCATCATGGGCTACCGCTTTACTGATCTCACCACCGCCTGCCATAACGATTGGCGCGCCTATATCGAGCACGATTTTGTGCGCCAGTTGGGCAACGCCACGCTGCCTGAAGCGTCGTTTCGCCACTACCTGAAGCAGGACTACCTGTTTTTGATTCACTTCGCCCGTGCCTACGCGCTGGCGGCCTATAAAAGCCCTACCCTTGCCGATCTTCGCCAGGCCCATGAAGGCTTGAAAGCCATTGTGGATGTCGAGTTGGGTCTGCACGTGGGCTTTTGCCAGGCGTGGGGGATTTCCGAACAGGAATTGGAAGCGCTTCCCGAAGCCAGGGCGACGCTTGCCTACACCCGCTATGTATTGGATACCGGCAACCGTGGCGACCTGCTGGATTTACACGTGGCGATGGCCCCCTGCCTGGTGGGCTATGGCGAGATCGCCAACTGGCTAAACGCCCAGCCATCTACTTTACGCGGCGAGCGAAACCCCTATGACGCCTGGATCGCCATGTACGAAGGCGACGAGTTTCAGGCCGCCATGCACGCAGAGCTTGAATGGCTCAATACCCGCTTAGCCGATGTCCCCCCCGCCCGCTTTGCTGAACTCAGCAAAATTTTCCGCGATGCCACCCGCCTGGAAATCGACTTCTGGCAGATGGGCTTAGCGCTGATAGACCAAGACCTGACAGCTTGATGCAGCACGACAACAACCTATGGAGACCGTAATGACTAAGTCCGTCAACAATAGAACCAGTCACTTTTTAGCCGAAACCGCCCAGGTCGATGCCGCCGCCATTGCGCCGCTGCCCGGCTCAAGGAAGGTTTACGTGGAAGGCTCGCGGCCGGATATTCGCGTGCCGTTCCGGGAAATTTCACTGTCGCCGACCAAAACCACCGGCATCGATGAAGAGAACCCGCCGCTGCTGGTGTACGACACCTCCGGCCCCTACACCGACCCAGAGGCTAACAACGATTTACGCAAAGGCTTACCCGCCCTACGCCGGGCCTGGATTGAAGAACGCGATGACACCGAGTTTCTCACCGGCCCCACCTCCGAGTACGGTAACCGCCGCGCCAACGACCCCACCCTTGCCCAGCTGCGCTTTGATTTAACCCGCACTCCACGGCGGGCCAAGCCGGGTAAAAACGTCACTCAGCTTTATTACGCGCGACAGGGCATTATCACCCCAGAAATGGAGTTTATTGCCATTCGCGAAAACCAGCGCCGCCAGGCGTTAGGGTCTGAAGAAGTGGAGCGCATTCTGGGCCACCAGCATAAAGGTCAGAGCTTTGGCGCCAGCCTACCAGAAGAGATCACACCCGAGTTTGTGCGCGATGAAGTAGCCCGCGGGCGGGCGATTATTCCCAATAACATCAACCACCCGGAAAGCGAGCCGATGATTATTGGCCGCAACTTCCTGGTCAAGATCAACGGCAACCTGGGCAACTCCGCGGTGACTTCTTCTATCGAAGAAGAGGTGGACAAGATGACCTGGGGCATCCGCTGGGGCGCGGATACCATCATGGATCTCTCCACGGGGCAAAACATCCACGAAACCCGCGAGTGGATTTTGCGCAACTCGCCGGTGCCCATTGGCACGGTGCCCATCTATCAGGCGCTGGAAAAGGTCAAAGGCGTGGCCGAAGACCTTACCTGGGAAGTGTTCCGCGACACCCTGATTGAGCAGGCGGAACAGGGCGTGGACTATTTCACCATTCACGCGGGCGTACTGTTGCGCTATGTGCCACTCACCGCCAAGCGGGTCACCGGCATAGTCAGCCGCGGCGGCTCGATTATGGCCAAGTGGTGTTTGTACCATCACCAGGAGAGCTTCCTGTACACCCACTTCGAAGACATCTGCGAGATCTGCAAGCAGTACGATGTGGCGTTCTCCTTGGGCGATGGTCTGCGCCCCGGCTCCGTGGCGGATGCCAACGACGAAGCGCAAATGGCGGAGCTGAAAACCCTCGGCGAGCTGACCCATATCGCCTGGAAGCACGATGTGCAGGTGATGATCGAAGGCCCCGGCCACGTGCCCATGCACCTGGTGAAAGAGAACATGGATAAGCAGCTGGAGTACTGCGACGAGGCGCCCTTCTATACCCTCGGCCCACTGGTCACCGATATCGCCCCCGGCTACGACCATATTACCTCGGGCATTGGCGCAGCGATGATCGGTTGGTTTGGCTGTGCGATGCTCTGCTACGTGACGCCCAAGGAGCACCTGGGCCTGCCCAATAAAGACGACGTTAAAACCGGCATCATCACCTACAAGATTGCCGCCCACGCAGCGGACTTGGCCAAGGGCCACCCGGCGGCTCAGCGGCGGGATAATGCGCTTTCCAAGGCGCGGTTTGAGTTCCGCTGGGAAGACCAGTTCAACCTGGGCCTGGACCCGGACACCGCCCGTGAGTACCACGACGAGACCCTGCCCAAGGACTCCGCCAAGGTAGCCCACTTCTGCTCCATGTGCGGGCCGAAGTTCTGCTCCATGAAGATCAGCCAAGAGGTGCGTGACTATGCTAACGAACACGGGCTAAACGGCGATCAGGAAGCGGTGATGAAAGGCATGGAAGAGCAGGCGGAGAAGTTTCGTCAGAAAGGCAGCGAGCTGTATCAGGAGGTGTAACGTAGCGGCCTAGCGATGGAATGTGGCTCTTGAGTCTTAACAAATCTCGAGAGTCACTTTTTACTTAAGGAGAAGGTAATAAAGAAAACTTAGTGTATTATTATCATTTGCTGATTAATTAGATCAATAAACCATCTAAAACCAAAACTATTCAAGGAATGAGTACACGATGAAAACCCAACTTTCCCTGGCGGTTACCCTGGCCCTGGTCAGCGCAGGCCTGCTCAGCGGCTGCAGCGATGATAAAGAGTCAGCCAAGGAGGCATCGACACTGAGTTATATCCCGGCCGATTCTCCCTACTTCATGGCCTCAAGTGACACCATGCCTGAACAGGAGGCCTTTGATCTCTTTCAGCGCATGCAGCCTATGTCGAGTCTTGAGTCTGATCTGGATGAACTGCGCGACACACTGCCCGAGCTAGAAGACGATAAAGTGCAGCATGCGCTGGGGGCGCTGTTAATCGCCATGGGTGAAGAACTGGTAGGTGTTGAATCACTGGAGGATGTGCATGCCCTGGGCCTGAAGATGAGCCCCCAGGTCGCCTTCTATGGGCTGGGCATCCTGCCTGTGTTGCGCATGCAACTGCAGGATGAAGAAGCGTTTCGCGAAACGCTTCAGCGTATCCTGACCAAGGCAGAGATCACTCCCAGCACGGCCACTACCAACGGCACGGACTACTGGGTGCTGACACCTGAGGCACCGGTCAAGGCGATCCTGGCCATTATTGACCAGCAGTTACTGATATCTATCGTGCCGCAGGACGCCAGTGACGAGTTGATGGCGCAGGTACTGGGTAGCGATTTGCCTGACAGTAACCTCGAAGATTCTGGCGCGCTGGCAGAACTTGAGCAGCGCCATGACTTTACCCCTTATGGCGCCGGGGAGGTCGACTTTTCACGCCTGCTTAATGAGCTCAGCTCTCCTTCCCATGCAGGTACTCAGGCATTGATGGACGCCGTTGAGGCAGAGCAATTGGATCTGTCTGCCTGTCAGGCTGATATTGACCGCATCACCAGCCGCTTCCCCGGCCTCGTTATGGGCATGCGTGAGTACAACCAAGACCGCATGGAGATGAATGTCATTCTGGAAACCGATGAAGAGATTGTCAGCGACCTGCGCGCCCTGACGACCCAGGTTCCAGGTCTCGGCAGCACTGACGGTATGGCCAGCATCGGCATGGGCCTGAATTTACCGTTACTGCTTCAGACGGTTCAGCAATATGCTCAGCAAGTGCGTCAGAACCCCTTCAGCTGTGATGAGCTGCAGGACCTGAACAGCGCCTGGAGCGAAATCAACACGGCGATGAACAACCCGGCCACCATGATGATTGGTTCAGCGCTATCAGGTTTGAGGGCTCGCATCGACAGTCTGACAATGACCAATGGCGAACCCAGCGGCAGCGGTATTCTGACCCTTGCCTCCCCGAACCCTATGGGGCTGGTGACTACCGCAAGCGCCTTCGTGCCTGAACTAGGGGCTCTGGAACTTGAACCAGGCGGAGACGCCAAGCAAATCGAAAGCATGATGCTACCTCCAGAAACACCGGCACTGCATGCTGCTATGTCTAACAATGCCATTGCCCTGGGCGCTGACATCAGCGACCCGGCCTCACTGCAGAAAGCGCTGGAAGCCCCTGCTTCAGAGCAAGACCTACTGCTTCATGGTCACCTGACTAGTGAGTTTTATCATTCGCTGGCCGATGTCATGGAGCAGGTTTCTTCCGACGAGGTGTCAGCGTCTGATATTGACGCCGTCAGGCAGTATGCTGATATCTACAAGAATATGGAGTACTGGCTCCGAGTCGATGATGCAGGGGTCGAAATGAGTTTTTCGGCGGAATTGGAATAAGACCTAGCGGCTATTGCCGCCAGCAATAAAACCCGCTGACGGTTATACAGATGACCGTTAGCGGGTTTTTCGTTTAATAGCCTCGTTGTTTTATGCGGTGCCTGATACTCAGGAAACCTCAAGTGCTACTTTCAGCACGCCGTCGCGCTGATGGGAGAAGAGATCATAGGCATCGACGATGTTCTCAAGCGCGTAGCGGTGGGTGACCATGGGGCCAAGATCCAACCGACCGGCGGCGATGATGCTCATCAGCCGACGCATGCGCTCTTTGCCGCCGGGGCACAGCGAGGTAATGATCTTGTGGTCACCCAGGCCCGCGCAGAAGGCACCCAGCGGAATCGTCAGGTCTTCAGAGTAAACGCCGAGGCTGGATAGCGTTCCGCCGGGTTTTAGTACGCGCAGGGCAGACTCGAAGGTCTGCTGCAGGCCGAGGGCTTCGATGGCAACGTCGACACCGCGCCCACCGGTGAGCTTGAGGATTTCATCCACTACGTCGACCTTACGGAAATCCAGCGTTACGTCGGCGCCCATCTGCTTGGCGATAGCCAAGCGTTCATCCACGCCGTCTACCGCAATGATCATCCCTGCGCCTCGCAGCCTCGCCCCCGCCGTCGCGCAAAGGCCAATCGGGCCTTGGGCGAAGACCACTACCGTGTCACCGATTTTGATACCCCCGGCTTCGGCACCGGCAAAGCCGGTCGACATAATATCTGGGCACATCAGCACTTGTTCGTCGGTCAGGCCATCCGGCACCGGCGAGAGATTGGCCTGGGCATCGGGCACCAACAGATATTCTGCCTGTGCGCCGTCGATGGTATTGCCAAAGCGCCAGCCGCCCATCGGCTTGTAGCCGTGGCTATGGTGGCCGCCATCCTGCGAGGCGCAACCGTCCTGGCAGCCATAGGAGGTAAAGCTCGGGCAGATCGCCCCGGCAATCACCCGCTGGCCTTCCTGGTAGCCCTGAACGTTGGCGCCCAGCTTTTCGATAACGCCCACCGGCTCGTGGCCGATGGTCAGGCCGCGCTCCACCGGGTACTCGCCTTTGAGGATATGCACGTCGGTGCCGCAGATCGTCGTCGTGGTCACGCGCATCAAGGCATCATTGGGGCCGATCTCAGGAATGGGTTTGTCATCAATCTCGATGCGGCCGGGCTCGACAAAAATGGCCGCTTTCATCATGGCAGGCATGGCACGTCTCCTCAGTCGGGAAGTCGAAATTCCTCACCATTACGGCACAGAAGGCAACGCGCCATATTGCGCTGGATCAAGCTTCACGGTGTTAAACGTCAACAGGGGGCCGAAGCCCCCTGTTGGTGTCAGTGTTATACGGCTAGCGTTTTTTCTTTTGGTTCTCCTTGGCCTCACCCACGCCTTTTTGGATGCCGCCCTTTGCCTGTTGAGCTTTGCCTTTGGCTTCGGTCTTGCCGCTGCCGGTAGCTTTGCCCGCCGCTTCTTTCACTTTACCGGCAGCCTTGTTGGCAGCGCCTTTTGCTTTGTCTTCTTTACCATTTGCCATGACAAACACCTCTAATCCGTTAGTGGGGTAATACCACGCCTGTAGTGAATGCTTACTTCATGCGTGGGTTAGTCATCAGCGTAGTCGTTATCGGCAAAATTGCCTCAACTTCTTTTAGGCTGCTGCACTAGGTAAGCGTGTAGGCGCAAAGCGATTAAGAATGAAGTGCAAGCACGCCATCACCAACAGCGTCACCAGTAGCGCTACGCTCATTGACGAAAAACGATAGAGCGCGCTGTAAACGAGATCCTGCTGGGGCCCGAGGGACTGGCCAAATAAAATACCCAGCGTGGTTAGCCCGCCAAAGCCAATACCCGAACCGCCGCCTTCCAGAATATGCTCCCTTGCAAACAGCATAAGGCCCAGCCAGTAGAGCAGCATCACCAGTAAAAAATGATGGCTCTGGGTGTACAGCACCAGCTGCATGGCAAGCGCCAGATTGCAGCCCAATAGCGTGCCCACCGCGCGTTTGCCAGCAGATACTTTGGCACCGCCATATCCCAGTGAGAACAGCACCAGAATGGTCGCCATCTGGGCCGACAGCGAGCCCTGCAAATCAAACACCTGGAACACCACAAAGGAGAGCGTCGCGGTGATCCCGCCCATCAGGGTTTCATGGCGAATTTGCGCAGCGGGCTTTGCGCCTCTAGGCGGTGGGTTGCGAGGTTCCACATCGGGAAACAAGGTGTGCATCAGCATGGCAATCAACACGGCAAGCCCACTGGCGACCATATTGCTGGCCAGCAAATCGCTCAAATCGACGCTTGGGTAACTGGCAAAGTGCAGCAGAATACTTAGTGTGAGTACGCCGTTGGCCCCAAACAAAAACAGCGGGCCTTTGGCCATGAGATAAAAGCGAAACGAGAAGATCGCCAGCACCACCAGCGTCATCACTACGGGCATATGCTTGAGCAGCCCTACGACCAAACTGACTTCGAGCACGTTGATCGAGACGTTAGCCAGAAACTGTCGCACGATATGGCCGTTCAAGATGGGCACCATGCCCAGTAAAAACATCGGGAAAACGGTGAAGAACACGCCGTAATTCCAGCCCATCAACTGGCTGATAATAAAACCCAGTGAGCCTCCACCCGCGATTCGCAAGCATTGGCGCAGGCCGTTCTCCGTTAACCCGGCGGGTCGCTGAGCAGTTGTCTCTATGGCGACGGCACGCTTGCGCTCCAAACGTTTATTGAACGCCATACTCAATACACCATATGAAGCCAGCTGATTAAACGCGCCTGCAGTGCAGCAAACGGTTTAGCCAGCAGGTGATCTCCCGGCACCAACTGCACGGTGGCTCGAGCACCACTGGCGGGTAACGCAGATAGTGATTTGTTTAGCGCCACGTGGAGTCGCAGACGCTGGGCATCGCGCACCCAGCGATCCGTTGTCGGAATATCCGCCAGTTGGCCGTTCGGGGCGATTTGCCCTTCGCCGACGCCTGCATCAAAGGCGCTGACCTTGCCCTCAAACACCTGCCCCGGCCAGCCGTCCAGCACGACCTTGACCGAGTCGCCCAAGCTCACATGGCGGAGACTTTTTTCCCGGAAGTCGGCAATAATATCCATCTTATCAGCCACTAATGCCAACGCCGGCTGACCGGCCTGCACATAGTCGCCCGCCTGCAATTGTAGGTTGGTTATCACCCCCGACTCGGCCGCTCGGACGTTGGTATGCGCCATATCCAGCTGTGCTTTTTTCAGGGCGTTATCAGCCTTGCGTAAGCGCAAATTGGCCTCGCCTTCTTCACCCAACTGCACTTGCAAGCTTTCGATGTCTGCCTGGGCCGAGGCCACCGCCGACTGCGCCGTATGCTCGGCGGCAACCTGCTGATCGTACTGCTGGCGAGAAAGGCTCTGCCGTGCGAGCAGCGCTTCCCCACGACGACGTTCGCCGCGGCGTTCCTCTGCCGTCGCCTCTGCCGACATCAGGGAGGCACGCGCCGCGGCTAGTTCAGCTTTTAAGCGGGCATTGTCTTGCTGGGCTTGTTCGCGATCCAGCTGCGCCTGTTGCAAGGCCACGCGAAAAGGCGCAGCGTCTAAGCGGAAAAGTACGTCCCCTTCTGCGACCTGTTGGTGGTCGCGCACCACAACTTCTTTAACAGGCGCGCTCAGTTCAGGCGCAATGTGCGTCACCGGGCGCATCACCCGCGCTTCCGGAGTGATGGGCATAAAGCTATCGGCGATGAGGAAATATAAAAATACAAGGATAAAGGCGGCAATCGCCACCTTTACCCAGCGGGCAAAGCGTTGTTCGGGGGACATGCGGAACTCATTAGCGTGTTAATGACATCACTAGCTTATCATTTAATTAGCACGCTAACAAATTTACCGTTGTTTGGAGAGACTCAACACCACAATTCCACCCACAACCACCGCCCCGCCGACTAGCTGGCTAGGGCTGAGCATTTGGCCCAAGACGAAGTAACCAATCACTAACGAGGCGACGGGCTCGATGTTCATCACCGGTGCGTTGCGCGCCATATCCAAGCGGGGCACAAAAATAAACAGCATCGAAAAGGCCGAACCATACAACACTGCCAATAGTGTGAGTCCAATCCAGCCTTGACTGTTTTCCGGCAGGCTCATACCTCCTGGGACCACGCCAGCTAAGCCGCCTATGATCATGGCAATGAACACTGTTTGCATCGTAAGCAAGCTACGTAAGGTACTTCCTACCCCTGCCAGCCTATGCTCGGTGGTCCAAAGCGCGCAGGCGAAGGCAAACGCCGCCGTTAAACCAAAGCCGATACCCGCCAACCAGCCTGGGCCCATACCCTCAGCACTGGCAAACCATGCGGGTATATCGAGCACCACAAGTAGGCCGATCAAAATTGTGCCCATTATCAAGCAGCTGCGCAGCGTTGGTCGCGGCCCGCCTAATGCCCAACTGAGCAGCGCCAGTTGGATCGGGAAGGTGTTGACTAGCAGCAAGGCAATCACCACCGGCAACCGCGCCACGGCGGAGTACAAGCAAACGCTCTGCACTGTGATGCAAAGCCCGACGGCGAGCTGCCACCGCCAAGTACCCGGCGGCAGCCAGAGACGCTTTTTTTGAGCGACCACCAAGCACAGCAGGATCAAACAGGCCACCCCGGAACGGGTCAGCACCGCCAGTAGTAGCCCGGTACCATTATCGAACGCTAACCTGGCCGAGACATGGTTGGCCGCGAACATCGTCGCCACCGTCATTAATAATAGGATAGCAAGATGGCGTGGAAGAAAAGACGGGAGCGCAGGGGGTTGCATAGTAACAGCGGGCTCTTTTTGTGATGATGGAAAGCAGTAACGGCATTGCCTAGCATGCCGAGATTTTAGCTAGAAGGCTAACGAGATTAACGAACTGATGGTCAGTATTGCTACATGTTATACTAAGGTCTAACTTTTTACTTTATCTCTTTGTCAAAAAGGCCCTTTATGAACGCATCGGTATTGGTCATTAACTGCGGCTCCTCCTCAATTAAATATGCCCTTATTGATGCAGACCCAAAGGCAGCGCGTCTTGACGGCATTGCTGAGCGCCTGGGCAGCCCCGAAGCACGCCTTAAAGGAAACGACAGCGCCGGTGAGCGTTTTACCAAGTCGTTGCCCGGCGCCGACCATGCCCAGGCAATAAGCGCCATTCTAGACTGTTTGGAAGGCCGCCTGCCTAATGCTGTTGGTCACCGTATTGTCCACGGGGGCGAGCATTTTACCCAGGCAGCCCTGATTGATGAACACGTTATCGCCGCTATTGAAAGTACCGCCGCCCTCGCGCCGTTACATAACCCGGCCAACCTGACCGGTATTACCGCCACACAACAAGTCTTTCCATCGCTTCCCCAGGTCGCCGTGTTTGATACCGCTTTTCATCAAACGCTGCCGCCGCGCGCCTACCGCTATGCGCTGCCCGAGGCGCTTTACACCGAGCACGGCATTCGCCGCTACGGCTTTCATGGCACCAGTCACGCCTTCGTTAGCCAGCGCGCCGGTGAACTGAGCGACCGGGGTGCTGGCGGCTGGCTGACCGCGCACCTGGGCAACGGCTGCTCGACCAGCGCCGTGTGGCAGAACCAAAGCCTGGATACCAGCATGGGATTAACACCATTGGAAGGGGTGGTAATGGGCACGCGCAGCGGCGATGTCGACCCCGGCCTGCACGCGCATTTGCATCGCCAGCTTGGCTGGTCGCTGGATGAAATCGACAAGGTACTGAATAAACAAAGCGGGCTACTGGGGCTTTCCGGCCTAACCAACGATATGCGTGAAATAGAACAGGCCGCCGCCCAGGGCCATACAGGCGCCACTCTGGCGCTGGAAGTATTCTGCTACCGTATTGCTAAATCACTGGCGGGGCTTTCCTGTGCGCTGCCCCAGTTGGATGGTGTCATTTTCACCGGCGGTATCGGCGAAAACTCACCACAGGTACGTCGCCAAGTAATTGGCCTGATGCCGCACTTCGGCGTTGCGCTGAATGACGCAGCCAACGAGGCCACGATTCGCGGTAAAGAAGGCAGGCTGGATAACCCTGATCACCAAGGGGCGCAGGTGTGGGTCATTCCCACGGATGAAGAAGGCCGTATCGCCATGGAAACCCGTCACTGTCTGGAGACTCACGCATGAACACGCCCGCTGATGCACCGCAGGCTATTTTGCTGGTACCCACCAGCCAAGGAGCAGGCCTAACCTCCGCGTGCCTGGGGTTGATTCAAGCGCTGGACACCATTGGTCTTAAAGCGGGTTTTCTAAAGCCATTTATGCAAAAAGAGTTAAATGGCCCCGGGTTGGACCGCTCAACGGCGCTGGCTTCGCGTACATTAAATCAACGACCGCCCTCGCCTATTTCCCAGGCCCGGCTTGAGCGACTGTTGCGCGACGATCAAACCGACGAGCTGATGGAAAACGTGATCGAGCTTTACGATCAGGTCACCCAGCAGGCTTACCGGGACGGTAGCACCTTGGATTTGGTGGTGGTCGAAGGAGTGGTCCCCACCCAGTACACCACCTACGCCACCCAAACCAACACTCAGTTGGCCAATGCATTAAATGCACGCATTATTCTGGTGGGCACCGGCGATTTGGATGACCCTCAGCGGCTCGCCGAAGAGCTGGATATGCACGCAAGAAGCTTCGGCGGCGTTAGCTCCAGCCGCACACTGGGCGGCATTTTGATGCGTATGAAAAACCTGCCCTACGGCCAGGAAGACGATCTTTCCGCGGCACCAGGGAGCATTAAACCCCAGTTGGAAGCCTCACTGCTCAACGAGCTACGCCGCTACTCGCCGTCGCTTGCCACGGATAAGTTTCATCTGATTGGCGTTGTCCCCTACAGCAATGCGCTCAGTGCACCGCGCACGCTGGACGTCGCCAGGGCGCTGAATGCGACGCTGCTGAACGAAGGCGAAGCCGCCAGCCGACGGGTGCTTTCCACCAGCCTTTGCGCCCGCAGTGCCGCCAATGCGTTGCATATTTTCAAGCCAGGTTGCCTGGTGGTCGCGTCTGGCGACCGCGACGATGTGGTGCTGGCCTCTGCACTTGCCACCATGAACGGTACCCGCCTGGCCGGTGTGCTGCTAACCAACGGCTTTATGCCCAACGACAATATGATTGAAATGTGTCGGCCTGCGCTAAAAACTGGCTTGCCGGTGCTGGCAGTCGACACCGACAGCCTGACCACCGCGCAAAACTTAAGCCAGTTAAGCAGTGAAATTCCCATGGATGATTTCGAGCGTGCCGAACAGGTCGCTCGCTATGTTGCTGCTCATATCGATTTAGACTGGCTAAAAACCAATCTTAGCCGTGGCTACACGCATCGGCTTTCGCCTTCCGCCTTTCGTCACCAGCTGGTCAAGCATGCTCAGCAAGCCAAAAAGCGCATCGTGCTGCCTGAAGGCGATGAACCAAGAACCATCGAAGCCGCGATTATTTGCCAGCGGCGCGGCATCGCTAACTGCGTACTGCTGGGTAATCGCGATGACATAGAAGATGTCGCCCGCAACCGGGGATTGACGCTACCGGAGGCGCTCACCATTATTGACCCAGAAAGTACCCGTGCGCATTACATCGCCCCCATGGTTAAGCGTCGACGCGGTAAGCTCAATGAGTTAACGGCTGAGGCCCAACTGCAGGATAACGTGGTACTTGGCACCATGATGCTTCAGTTGGATGAGGTCGACGGCTTGGTGTCAGGGGCCGTCCATACCACAGCCAATACCGTGCGACCCGCCTTCCAGTTGATCAAAACCGCACCGGAATACCGTCAGGTGTCGTCGATCTTCTTTATGCTGCTACCCGAACAAGTGGTGGTCTATGGTGATTGCGCAATAAATCCCGACCCTGACGCTGAAACGCTCGCAGAAATCGCTATACAAAGTGCCCACTCGGCACAAGCGTTTGGAATCGAACCACGGGTCGCAATGATCAGCTATTCAACGGGGGATTCGGGGACTGGTGCGGATGTCGATAAAGTGCGCGAAGCCACGCGCATCGCCAAACAGCGTGCGCCCGGCTTACTTATCGACGGTCCACTGCAATACGACGCCGCTGCCATCGAAAGTGTAGGCAAGCAAAAAGCGCCCGACTCACCGGTCGCCGGTAACGCAACGGTGTTTGTGTTTCCCGATCTGAATACGGGAAACACCACTTACAAGGCGGTTCAACGCAGCGCCCGGGTGGTAAGCGTCGGCCCAATGCTGCAAGGCTTGAATAAGCCCGTGAATGACTTATCCCGCGGGGCATTGGTGGACGATATTGTCTATACCATCGCCTTGACCGCCATTCAGGCAAGCCAGCAAAACGCATAGCGCAAACCGCTACCTCGCAGCATAGCGAGGTAGCGGTTTTAACGGGCAGGACGTTACCGATGGTCGGCTAGGACAGGATACCGAGAATAATCTGCTCGCCGTAACCCCAGAGCAGCACCGTCGCGGCCAGCAACATCTCAAGCACCAGCACGCCGATCGCCAGGGTGGCACTGGAAACGATAAACCCTTGCTCATCAGAAATATCCAGAAAGTTCGGAATTCCGACGTAGAGCAGATAACCCGACCAGCACAGCCCTATCACCCCGGCTAGCAGGCACAGCCATACAATGGGATAGAGGGCGACAATACCGCTAAGTAGCATGGGGGTTGCGACATAACCTGCAAATTTTACGCAGCGCCGACGATTGGGGGGGTCTACAAAGCGTTGGGCCATCCAATGGATAACGTTACCCATGAACAACACGGCCGCCAGAATGACCAGATAAAACACGATACCCGCATAAAATGCATCCAGCAGGTTAAGCTGAATGGTCCGCTCACCGCCAAGTCCCCAGCCGAACTGGGTAGTGCCGATAAAAGAGCAGACAACGGGGACAGCGCTGAGAATCAATACATGGTGAGCATAGAGGTGAAACACCGTTTCATGCTCGTCGTGCATCTGTTTCCATTCGCGTTGAGGATGGGCCATCAGACCCCAGACGTGTGTCAGCATGGGTACGTCTCCTACTGTCCTTATTATTCTAACCGACGGGATAGTCGATCAAACCCACATCGGGCTTACAGACAGTATAGACAGGAGCATTGCACTCCTGCCTAATTTCTGACGAAATTCATAACCAACGGTCTAACAACGGTGGTAACGACAGCAGGCTGGCATCCAGTGACATGGCAACGCTCAACACCGTGATCGCCAGGATTGAAACGCCAAACACGCGCTTAGCCCAACGGACTTCATCGCTACCGTGATAGCCCTGTACGGCCTGATAAAGCCAGTAGCTACCCATCACCAATGCTACGATCAGGTAGCCAACGCCAGCATAGCCGGCCAGTACCAACGCCAATGATGCGGCAATAAACGCAATTATGTAGCCAAGAATATAGCGACGTGCTGACGCAATACCGCGTACCACCGGCAAGACCGGAATTGAAGCAGCGCGGTAATCTTCCATCCGGAAAATAGCAATCGCATAAGAATGCGGCATTTGCCAAAGACAGAAAATCAACAGTAGCGTTAAGGCCCCGGCGTCCAGCTGGTTAGTCACGGCGCAATAACCCACCACTGGCGGTACTGCACCAGAAAGGCTGCCCACCAAAGTGCCAAACTCAGAATGACGCTTCATATAGAGGCTATAGGCCCCTACATAAATAGCGTAACCAAAGCCTGCCAGAGCAACCGTCAACCCATTGGTACCTAGCGCCAACACGGCGAAGCCGGCAATGCCCAGCAGCGTCGCAAAGCACAATGCCGCAAACGGTGTGATACGACCCTGGACCAGAGCCCGCGTACGCGTGCGGCTCATCACCGCATCAATGTCCCGATCAATCACGTTATTAAAGGCACAGCCTGACGCAATCACCAGCGCCAAGCCCACCACCGCGCTCAAAAACAGCAGCAAATCAAAATCGCCGCGGGCGGCTAAAAAATAGCCGCCCATGACTGAAATGGTATTACCACCAATGATACCCGGTTTGGTGAGGGCGAAATAATCGCCCATCTTTGCCATAAACGTTACCCGATGTGCAGATTGAGGTGCAGGTGATGCATGATCCACAACGAACCTCCAACAACCAGGCCGAGAATAATCAGGGTGAAGACGAAGGACATGAAGTTCCAACCTTCCTCTTGCTTAGTGTCCATGTGCATGAACATCACAAGCTGCACCAGAATCTGGGCTATGGCGGTTATAACAATCGTCCAAACGGTGGCATTCATGCTCAACGCACCACTCATTACCACCGAGAAGGGGATAATAGTGAGCACGATGGACAGAATGAGGCCTGTCACATACGACTTTACGCTGCCGTGTGAAGTGGGTGAATCATCCATATTACAGAACCCCCATCAGGTAGACGAATGAAAACACACAAATCCAAACAATATCCAAGAAGTGCCAGAACAAGCTTAAGCATAGGATACGCGGACGTGTCATGTCGTTCAGACCCTTGGTGCGCAATTGATAAAGTACCACCAGGATCCAGATCAGCCCGAAGGTCACGTGGAGACCGTGGGTGCCAACCAGTGTAAAGAAGGCAGATAAAAAGGCGCTGCGATCAGGCCCGTAGCCGAGATGAATGAGGTGCTGGAACTCATAAATCTCCATGGCGATAAAGGCCGCCCCCAGCACGAAGGTGATCCACAGCCATTTCTTGACTTGGTCAACCTTCTCGGCGGTCATTGCCAGCACCGCCATCCCGTAGGTAAAACTACTGATCAACAGTGCAAATGTACCGGCTAAAATCAGCGGTAAATCAAAGATCTCGGAGCCGTCGGGTCCACCGGCCGTGCCCCGAAGGAGCACGGCAAAAGTTGCGAATAGTGTTCCGAAGATCACCAAATCGCTCATCAGGTAAACCCAGAAACCGAACACCTTGATGCTGCCGGTATCGTGGTGATCATGCGTCACTGGATGCGCGTGATCGTCGTGGTTACTTACTGCTTCGCTCGCCATGGTTACCCCTGCATCCGAACCTGTAGATGAGACGCTTCTTCGGGATGCTGCTTGACCCACTCCCGATACTCTTCGAGGCGTTGCTTATGCTCAGTCTCAATACGCTCGACTTCAGCCGCCGGCACGTAGTAATCGATATCGTCATTGGCGACACGGGCGATGAAGGCGACGAACATGCCGATACCACCGACAATCGCCAACCACCAGATGTGCCATACCAGGGCAAAGCCAAAGATCATCGAAAACAGACTGATCACCGGTCCCGCAATGGTATTCCGCGGCATATGGATGTCCTGGTAAGGCCCAGTACCAATTGCTTCACGACCTTCCTGCTTCTGGCGCCAGAAATCATCGATACCGCTGATTTTCGGCAGATGCGCGAAGTTATAGAAAGGCGCAGGCGAAGAGGTTGCCCACTCCAGGGTACGGCCATCCCACGGGTCACCGCTCATGTCGGCATACTTCATGCTATGACGATTCTTGATGCTGACCGCCACCATGATCAGTGTCGATAAGATACCCAGCATGATGATACATGCTCCGATAAAGGCGACGATCATCAACGGCTGCCATTCAGTGGCTTCGTAAGACGACATGCGACGCACGGCCCCATCGAAGCTGAGCACATAGAGCGGCATAAAGGCCATGAGAAAGCCGATCAACCAGCACCAGAAGCTGCGCTTGCCCCACTTTTCGTCGAGCTTGAAGCCAAACGCCTTCGGGAACCAGTAGTACATTCCCGCCATCATGCCGAAGACCACGCCGCCGATGATGACGTTATGGAAGTGGGCAATAACGAACAGGCTGTTATGCAGCACAAAGTTAGCGGCTGGCACCGACAGCATCACACCGGTCATACCACCGATGGTAAAGACGATGATGAAACCGATGAGCCACAGCATGGGCACAGACAGCTCGATGCTGCCGCGGTACATGGTGAACAGCCAGTTAAATACCTTCACACCCGTGGGAATGGCAATGATCATCGTCATGATGCCGAAGAAGGCATTGACGTTGGCCCCCGCCCCCATGGTGAAGAAGTGGTGCAGCCATACGATGAAGGACAGCAGCGTAATCGCAACGGTCGCCCAGACCATGGTGGTGTAACCGAACAATCGCTTGCGGGCGTACGTCGCCACGACTTCAGAGAATACCCCAAAGGCCGGCAGAATCAGGATGTACACCTCAGGATGGCCCCAGGCCCAGATGAGGTTGACGTACATCATCACGTTGCCGCCAAGATCGTTGGTGAAGAAGTTCATCCCCAGGTAACGATCAAGGGTGAGCAGCGCAATCGTCGCGGTCAGAATCGGGAACGACGCGATGATCAGCACGTTGGCGCACAGCGATGTCCACGTAAAGATCGGCATGCGGAACATCTTCATGCCCGGCGCACGCATTTTCAGGATCGTCACGAAGAAGTTGATACCCGTCAACGTGGTCCCTACCCCGGATATCTGCAACGCCCATATCCAGTAATCGACCCCGACCCCTGGACTGTACTCAATCCCCGAGAGAGGCGCGTAGGCCAACCAGCCAGTGGTACCAAACTCGCCGATAAACAGAGATAGGTTGACGATCATCGCACCGGATACAAACAGCCAGAAGCTGAGGTTGTTCAGGAACGGGTAGGCAACGTCGCGGGCACCGATCTGTAGCGGCACGACCAAGTTCATCAAACCGATGACCATGGGCATGGCCACGAAGAAGATCATGATCACGCCGTGGGTCGTGAACAGTTGGTCGTAATGCTCCGGCGGCAGGAAGCCTTCTGCTCCGCCAGAGGCAATCGCCAGCTGGGCACGCATCATCAGCGCTTCACCAATACCGCGGACCAGCATCACCAGGGCCACGATGAAATACATGATCCCGATCTTTTTATGATCGACCGAGGTTACCCACTCGCTCCACAGATAGCCCCACTTGCGGTAGTAGGTAACACCCCCTAACACCACCGCTCCGCCCAAGGCGGTCATGATCATGAGCGATACGATGATGGGATCGTAAAAGGGGATCGAGTCTAAACCGAGTTTTCCAAACATAGTTTACTCCGCTGCCTCCGCGTTCATCGCCATATCGCCGTCCTGCTCTTGATGATCGCTACTGGCATGTTTGTATCCGGTCTCATTAGGCAACACATCAACAGGCTCACCGCTGTGGTAAGTGTTGAGAATGTCGTCATAAAGGGTCGGCGATACTTCAGAGAAGTACTCGACCGGATGATTACGGCTTGGCTTTAACAACTCGAGATAGCCATCGTCGAAGCTTATCGAATCAGAGGACTCTCTCACTTCGTCCACCCACTCATCGAAGCCTTCATCAGAGGTCGCATGCGCTTCAAAGGTCATGCCAGAGAAGCCTGAACCGCTGTAGTTGGTGGAACGGCCTGGGTAAGTGCCTTCCTCATCAGCAACCAGATGAACGTCATTATCCATACCCGCCATGGCATAGATTTGACTGCCGAGATCAGGGATGAAGAACGAATTCATCACTGACGCAGAACTCACCCGGAACCGTATCGGCGTATCCGCGGGGAACGCCACCTCGTTGACCGTGGCAATGCCCTGCTCGGGATAGATGAACAGCCACTTCCAATCCATCGCTACAGCCTGGATTTCAAACGTCTCTTCGTCTTCCTCAGCAATGGACTTGTGCGGATCCAGGCTGTTCGAGGTATACCACGTCAACCCGGCAAGGAAGAGAACGATGACGCACGGAATCAGCCACACCACCACTTCGACCCAGGTGTTGTGAGCCCAATCAGGCGTGTAAGCAGCATTATGATTGCCGCGGCGATAACGCCAGGCAAAGAACAGCGTCATCCCGATAACGGGAAGCACGACGATCTGCATAATGCCAAAGGCTGTCAGAATCAGGGTGCGTTGCTCGGCGCCGATTTGACCCTTCGGGTCCATCAACGCCGAGCTACAACCACCCAGCAGTAAAAATAAAGAAAGCAGCAGTAGAAGACCTGCCGCTTTGGCGTAGAGGTTTTTTCTCATGTTACGACCTCGTCAGGGCTGGGAGGCAAACATTGTGAACAAGCTGCTAAGGTAGCAAGCCAACAAAGTCTCTTGAGCAAACGCAGCCGATAAGCAACCGCTTAACGTCGACGTCTGATCGCGAGAGAGGATCGCTTGGCAGACTATCGCCAAACACAATTACCGCAGACGGACGCTATTCTCGCATCAATGATGCAGAAGAGAAGAGACGATTTGCCGCAGGTAAACGCGGCGGATTTTGCCACGAATGGCCTGCGGCTTAAAGAAAACTTGGCTAATTTAATGAAAACTAAGCTTACGCCACCGTAATAGTCGGCAGGCCGAGACCTTGGTCACGGAGCCCATCACTGAGAAAGGGTGATGCGCCCTCTTCGTCAGTCACTATCACATCAAACTCACTCACTGAGGCAAAATAGGCAGGGCGCACAACACCAAATTTGCTTGCATCTACGACCAATAGACGCTGCATGGCAGCAGCCATAGCTGCCTGTTTAGGCAGCACCTCATGGAAGTGAAAACAACTCACCCCACGCTGCACATCGACACCCGCGGCCGAAATAAACGCCTTATTGATACCCAACCGCTCGATTGACTCCGCCATGCTGTCACTGGCAAACGTTTGCGACGCGGCATAAAACAATCCACCCAGCAGCACCAGCCGTACGTTGGGCAAAGGGGCTACCGCGTTCGCCACGTTTAGGGCATAGGTGATCACGGTGAGCTCGCGATAGCTGCCCAACTGGTTCATTAGTGGCATGAGCGTTGAACCGCAGTCGACAAATAGCGTATCGCCATCCTCTATGAAACGTTGAGCTCGTTGGCATAAGCGGTTTTTTGCTTGGTAATGGCTGGCCTGCTGCTCGGTTAAGTCGTATACCGGCGTAACGCCTGGGGTATGCGCCATGACCAGCCGGCCACCTAACAAGCTAATGACGTGAGGATGGGCATTCACATCCCGTCGAATCGTCATTTCGGACACACCGCACAGCTCAGCCGCATCGCGCAAATGCAGAGTCCCACCGTTTGCTAACGTCTCCTGCAACGTTGCCAGGCGCAACGCGCTTCGGTCTTTCATTGACAGCTTCTCCTGGTAACGGCCTGTTGTACGTTGGATGGGCCTAGGGTTATCGCTGAGCTTATCCCTTTTCACTGAGGGCCTTCCCTATGCTGAGCGAGCGCTCACGGAATTACCATTAAATCAACGACCATTAAACTTTATGTTACCAATTTTTCATTTAATAGACGTTGAAGTGATAAAAGTTGCAAATTGGCGTTAGAAAAATAACACTAAATGTTATAATTTTAACATTACAACTCAATAAAACCCGCTGACTCGGGTCAACGCCAGCCCTCACGTCCGTCGTCGAGGCGGATCAAAACTGCAACTAACAAACCTGTTGAGGCTACCATGACTGCTCGTACTCGTTTTACTACTGCTATTGCATCTCGCGCTTCGCTCACAGCGCTTTGCGCCAGCGTATTAATGGCCGGTACCGCCACTACCGCTAACGCGGACACCTTCGACCCAATTTGGTCATTCGCCAATGTATCGGTCAACTACCTCGACTGGTCTGACGGCACCGAAGACCGTACCGCTGACAATGCGGCGAAAAGCGATTTCATGTTTCTCGAAATCGAAGGCGGCCTGGGCTACGAATGGGGTGAATTTTACGGCTTTTTTGATTTTGAAAACCCCACCAACGACCAGTTCGACGAGGCTAGCGGCGGTAAGGACAACTTTCGCACGGCGGGCAAGCTGACCTCACATATTTACCTGGGCGACAGCCCGTTCTCTATCTATGCACATCTTTACGACTTCCGGGACTACGGTTATGACAGCCGTGAACAGGACCAGATTCTCGGCCTGGGCTACCGCAAGACGTTAGACAACGGTTTGTGGTTCAAGCCGTTTATCGGCGCCGCCCGGGTACAAAGCGACGGCTACACCGGCTCAAACGGCTTTATGGCGGGCTGGGTCGCGGGTTACGACTTTACCGCGTTCGGACAGGACTTTGGCGTCACCAACTGGCATGAGCAAACCTTTGGCCGCGACGATGAGTACCTGGAACAGAACTATGTGGGCGATAAAGCCAACAGCGTAGGCACCAATGGCGCGGTAAGTCTCTGGTGGCACCCGACTGAGCTGGTCACCACCGGCGTCCAGTATCGCTATTCTGATGAAAAGTTGGGCACGCCTGACAACTATCAGAATGCGATGATTTACACCGTGAAGCTCAACCTGCTGTAACACCGCCTAACGCGATGCGAAGGATTTCCCTATGACACTCCTGATGAGCCTGGTCGGCATGGTCACTCTGGTGGCCATCGCCCTGATCTTTTCTTACGATCGCAAGTCGATCCGCTTGCGTACTGTGCTCGGCGCGTTTGGCATTCAAGCGGGTATCGGCGCCTTTGTGCTCTACGTCCCTTTTGGCCAGACGGTACTGCAAACCATTTCGGCGGGCGTCAGCCAGATTCTGGTATTTGCCGATGACGGCATCGAGTTCTTGTTCGGCGACTTGGCCAATGCTGACGAAGTCGGCTTCGTGTTTGCCATTAAAGTTCTGCCGGTCATTATCTTTTTCTCCTCGCTGATCGCGGTACTGTATTACCTCGGCATCATGCAATGGGTGATCCGCATCTTGGGTGGCGCGCTGCAAAAAGCACTGGGTACCTCGCGCACCGAGTCGCTGTCGGCCACGGCTAACATCTTCGTTGGTCAAACCGAAGCGCCCTTGGTGGTTCGTCCGTTTATTGCCCGGATGACCCCTTCTCAGCTATTTGCCGTTATGTGCGGCGGCCTGGCTTCCGTCGCCGGCTCGGTGCTCGCGGGCTACGCCGCCCTGGGCATTCCCATGGAATATCTGGTCGCCGCCTCCTTTATGGCAGCCCCCGGTGGCCTGCTGTTCGCTAAGCTGATTATGCCCGAAACCCAGGATGCCCAGGACAGCGACAGCGTCTCCAAAGTGGAAGAAGAGCTTAAAGAACAGGAAGACAAACCCACCAACGTGTTGGACGCGGCTGCATCCGGTGCGACCTCTGGTCTTATGCTGGCCGCTAACGTCGGCGCCATGCTACTAGCGTTTATCGCGTTAATCGCGCTGATCAATGGCATTTTGGGTGGCGTCGGCGGCTGGGTTGGCTTCGAGTCGCTGAGCCTTGAGTGGATTCTCGGCTGGCTGTTTGCCCCGCTGGCATTTTTACTGGGCGTACCCTGGGAAGAAGCGACGCTAGCCGGCTCGTTCATCGGCCAAAAACTGGTGGTCAATGAGTTTGTCGCCTATATCAACCTGGCTCCCTATATTGAGGGCGAGCAGATGGTGGCGGCCACTGGCCAGGCAATGACGCCGCATACCACGGCGATTCTTTCCTTTGCCCTGTGTGGCTTTGCGAATTTGTCGTCGATTGCGATTTTGCTGGGTGGCCTGGGTAGCATTGCCCCGACACGTCGCAAGGAAATCGCCCGTTTTGGTGTCAAAGCGGTATTGGCCGGTACACTGTCTAACCTGATGTCAGCCTCCATTGCAGGCTTCTTTATCGCCCTAGGCAGCGCCGCTACTTAACGTAATAATAAGCTATATCTCGGGCGCTGCTGTCATATACGGTAGTGCCCGTTTTTTTCCGTTGATAATAACTGTGCGAGATGTCCATGACCGCTTCGATTAACGTGACCCTTGCCGCGCGCCAGGCGCTTTCACTAATGGACCTAACCAGTCTTAACGATACCGATACTGATGCGACCATCGAATCGCTTTGCCAGCAGGCGAAAACGCCCTATGGCCATCCGGCAGCGGTATGCATATACCCCCAGTTTGTGGTGACGGCACGTCGCGCACTCACCGCCCACAAGCTTAGTGGTGAAGTCAAAATTGCCACCGTGACCAACTTCCCCCTTGGCGGTGACGACATCATGGGCGCTGCCCGAGAAACCCGTGAAGCCGTTGCCTCCGGCGCGGATGAAGTCGATGTGGTGTTCCCCTACCGTGCCCTCATGGCAGGTGATGAAGATACTGGCCGCGAACTGGTGGAAATGTGCCACGCGGCCTGCGGCGGCCAGGCGCTCTTAAAAGTCATCATCGAATCAGGCGAACTCAAGGATCCCGCCCTTATTAAACGGGCAAGCGAGTTGGCCATTGAGGGCGGCGCGGACTTTATCAAAACCTCAACCGGCAAGGTGGCCGTCAACGCAACGCTGGAAGCCGCCGAGATCATGCTCAAGGCGATCAAAGCCAGTGGTAAAGATGTTGGCTTCAAAGCAGCCGGTGGTGTCAAAACAGCAGAAGATGCCGCCGAGTATTTAGCCTTGGCGGCCAATATCATGGGTAATCAGTGGGTCTCGGCTAAACACTTTCGCTTTGGCGCGTCGAGTTTGCTGGGTAACTTGCTCAATACGCTGGATGGCAACCCGCGATCCACCACTGAGGGAGGCTACTAATGGCTTCCCAGCACACCTTGCTTCCCCAAGAACTGATTCGCCTGAAGCGCGACGGCCAGCCGCTGCCCGCTGAAGAAATCAAAGCCTTTGTACAAAGCATTGCCGACGACCGCATCAGCGATGCGCAAATTAGCGCGTTCACCATGGCGGTGTTCTTGAACGGCATGAGCCGCGAAGAAGTCGTGGCGCTGACCACGGCTACACGCGATTCGGGCCATGTGATGAACTGGGACTCACTCAACCTACCGGGGCCGGTCGTCGATAAACACTCCACCGGCGGCGTGGGCGATCTAGTATCGCTGGTGCTTGGCCCCTGGGTCGCGGCCTGCGGTGCCTTTGTGCCGATGATTTCCGGCCGCGGCCTGGGCCACACCGGCGGCACGCTGGACAAGCTCGAGTCCATTCCCGGCTACAACCCCTACCCCGCCCCGGAACGCTTCGGCGATGTGGTGAAATCCACCGGCGTGGCGATTATCGGCCAAACCGGCAACCTCGCCCCCGCGGATAAGCGTATCTACGGGGTGCGCGACGTGACCGCCACGGTGGAATCCATCCCGTTGATCACCGCCTCGATTCTGGGTAAAAAGTTGGCCTCGGGGCTTGACGCCCTGGTGATGGACGTCAAAGTCGGCAGCGGCGCTTTTATGCCCACTCCAGAGAAATCCCGCGAACTGGCCAAGAGCATCGCCAACGTGGCCACCCAGGCAGGCACTCCCACCACCGCACTGCTCACCGACATGAGCCAGCCGCTGGCCCCCTGCGCCGGCAATGCGGTCGAGATCGTCGAAACCCTGGCGCTGCTGCGCGGCGAGCGCTCCGATAGCCGCGTCATGCAGGTAACCCGCGAACTGGCGGTGGAAATGCTGATGGCGGGCAAGCTGGCTGCCAGCCGTGACGAAGCGCTAGCCAAGCTTGAAAAAGCGCTTACCTCCGGCGCGGCCGCCGAGGTCTTCGCCCGCATGGTGCACGAGCTGGGCGGCCCCGCCGACTTCATGGAGCGCTCGGATAGTTATTTGGCCACCGCGTCGGTGGTTCAGGCGGTCTATCCCGAGCAGGATGGCATCGTGCAACGTATTGACACTCGCGCCGTGGGCATGAGCGTGGTGGAACTCGGCGGTGGCCGTCTGCGCAACGACGCCAGCGTCGACCATAGCGTCGGTTTCAGCGACATCGCCGAAATCGGCGTTCGTGTCGACAGCCAGCGCCCCATCGCCATGGTGCACGCCCAAAGCGAAGACGCTGCCGCCCGCGCCGCCGATCAGCTACGCGCGGCGGTTACGCTGGGCGAGCAGCCCGCTACCGCCGACAAGCTACTTCAAGACACTTTCCGAGGAGAAGCCTAATGCGCCGTGCCATCGTCGTGGTTCTCGATTCGTTTGGCATCGGCAGCGCGCCGGACGCCGAAAAATTCGGTGACCAGGGGGCCGACACCCTGGGCCACATCGCCGCCGCCTGCGCGCGTGGTGAGGCCGATACCGCCGAACGTTCCGGGCCGCTGAAACTACCCAACATGGCCGCGCTGGGGTTGTTTCACGCCCACCGCGATGCCACTGGCAGCGTTGCCGAAGGCGTTGACCTGCCCAACACGCTGGAAGGCGCTTACGCCCACGCCAAGGAGATTTCCAGCGGCAAGGACACGCCTTCCGGTCACTGGGAAATTGCCGGCGTCCCCGTCCGCTTTGACTGGGGCTACTTTCTCGATAAGACCAATAGCTTCCCGGCTGAGCTGCTCGACAGGATTGTCGAGGAGGCCAACCTTCCCGGTGTAATCGGCAATTGCCACGCCTCGGGCACCGAGATCATCGCCCGCCTGGGGGAAGAGCACGTCGCTACCGGCAAGCCGATCGTCTACACCTCGGCGGACTCCGTGTTCCAGATTGCCGCTCACGAGGAGCACTATGGCCTTGAACGGCTTTATGAGCTGTGCGAAACCGTGCGCGGACTGCTTGAGCCCTACAACATTGGCCGGGTAATCGCCCGCCCGTTTGTTGGCGACGACAGCGCAAGCTTCGCCCGCACCGGCAACCGCCGCGACTACAGCGTTGAGCCGCCGACGCCTACCGTGCTGCAAAAGCTTGCCGAGGCCGGAGGCGAAGTGGTCTCGATCGGCAAGATTGCCGATATCTACGCCCACTGCGGGATCACCCACAAGGTCAAAGCCAGCGGCCACGATGCGCTGATGGAAGCGACGCTTGGCGAGATAGCGCGTACTGCCAAGGAAACCAGCGACCGCCCGACCATGATCATGGCCAACTTCGTCGATTTTGACTCGGTTTACGGTCACCGCCGCGACGTGCCGGGCTATGCCGCGGCGCTTGAGCACTTCGATGCCCGCCTGCCCGAGCTTTTTGCCGCCCTAAACGATGACGACCTGCTGCTGCTCACCGCTGACCACGGCTGTGACCCCAGTTGGGAAGGCACCGAGCACACCCGTGAATACGTGCCGGTCATGGTGCGCGGCGCAGGCTTTGCCCCTGGCCCCATGGGCGAACGCGGCACCTTCGCCGATATTGGACAGACGCTCGCCGACTACTTCGCGCTCGAGGCCATGGCCGACGGCGACAGTTTTTTGCCAAACGCTGCTTGAGTGCGGCTAACAAACGACCAGCACCATAGAGTGCAAGGTCAGAATCAACCCGTAGCGGGGGTTTTTCGCCATGGATGGCGAAAGTAGCGCCCAGGGATGGGTTTACAGCGCCCCCGCGGAGGGTTGTTCGGACCTCCCGTAATAGACATAGGAGCATTTCATGGCGACCCCGCACATTAACGCTGCCCCAGGTGATTTCGCCGATACCGTGCTGATGCCCGGCGATCCGCTGCGCGCCAAGTACATTGCCGATACCTACCTGGAGAACGTTCGCCAGGTGAACGACGTGCGCAGCATGTTTGGTTACACCGGCACCTACAAAGGCCGCGAGATTTCGGTCATGGGACACGGCATGGGCATCCCCTCAGTATCGATTTACGCCAAGGAGCTGATCACCGACTACGGCGTTAAATCCGTTATTCGCGTGGGCTCCTGCGGCGCGGTACGCGACGACGTCAACGTCCGCGATGTGGTCATCGGTATGGGCGCCTGCACCGACTCCAAGGTCAACCGCATGCGCTTCAACGACCACGACTTCGCCGCGATTGCCGATTTTGACCTGACCCAGCACGCCGTAGCCGCCGCCAACGCACAGAACGTGCCGGTCAAGGTGGGCAACATCTTCTCGGCGGATCTGTTCTACAACCCGCAGACCGAGATGGCCGAGCTGCTCAAGCGCTACGGCATTGTCGGCGTCGAGATGGAAGCCGCAGGCCTCTACGGCGTGGCGGCGGAATTCGGCGCCCGGGCGCTGACCATCTGCACCGTGTCGGACCATATTCTGAAAGGCGACTCGCTGTCGAGCGCCGACCGTCAGACCACCTTCGACGACATGATGACCATTGCGCTGGATACGGTGCTGCGCGACGACGCCGCGCACGCCTGAGCGGACAACACCGAGGAAATCGCCATGAGCCAAGTCGCCCCCGCGCTGGTTGAAACACTACTCAAGACGTTGGGCAATGCCTATGCGCCCTACTCCCAACACCCGGTGGCATCGGTGATGGAGACGCCCGACGGCCAGCAGTTCGCCGGCGCCAACGTAGAAGTCGCCCACTACAAGGGGCTGTGCGCCGAAGCGTCGGCGATTTCCGCCATGGCGACCGCCGGGCAGCGCGAGCTTGCCAAGGTCTATGTGATGGGCCCCGGCGAGCATCTGTGTACACCCTGCGGCGACTGCCGCCAGCGTATCCGCGAATTTGCCACGCCCGACACGCAGATCCTGGTGCTTTCCCGCGAAGGCGAGGTGCTGAAAACCTACACCATGGAAACGCTGCTACCCGACGCCTTCGGCCCCGAGCAACTGCCGCCGCGCTAAGCCGTCAGGTACCCCACCACAGACCAGCCCACGGGCTGGTTTTGTGCGTTTATTACTCGTACTCTTAAGCTCACGCTTTTGTTGACGCAGAGTGTGCCGTCAAGAGCACACCACTTCTTTGGAGAACGCCATGGCTGGCCTACTGCCCAACGTCGATCCCGACGGCTTGCTGGAATATTCGGTGGTCTATACCGACCGCTCGCTAAACCATATGTCGCAACAGTTCCAGGGCGTAATGCGCGATATTTCCGCCACGCTGAAAGAGGTGTACAACGCCCATGCGGCGGTGATCGTACCGGGGAGCGGCACCTTCGGCATGGAAGCGGTCGCCCGCCAGTTTGCCGTCGACCAGAAAACCCTGGTGATTCGTAACGGCTGGTTCAGCTACCGCTGGACGCAGATTATCGAGATGGGCCGCCTGACTGACCAGCACAGCGTATTGAAAGCGCGTCGCTTTAACGCCGATGATCCTCAGTCACCCTTTGCGCCGGTACCCGCCGACGAGATCGCCAAGCGCATTCGTGAGGAAAAGCCCGCCGTGGTGTTTGCCCCGCAGGTGGAAACCTCAGCCGGGCTGTTGCTGCCCGACGACTACCTTCGCACAGTTGCCCAGGCGACCCGCGACGTAGGCGGCTTGTTTGTTCTCGACGCGATTGCCGCGGGTACGCTGTGGGTGGATATGCAGGATTTAGGTGTGGACGTGGTGGTCAGCGCGCCTCAGAAAGGTTGGAGCGGCTCGCCCTGCTGCGCCATGGTGATGCTTTCAGAACGTGCCACTGAGCGTCTTTCCGAGACGCAAAGCAACAGCTTTGCCTGCGATTTGGGCAAGTGGCACAGCATTATGCAGGCCTACGAAAACGGCGGCCACGCCTATCACGCGACCATGCCCACCGATGCGCTGCGCAAGCTTCGCGACATCATGCAGGAAACCCGCGAGTATGGGTTTGCCAAGGTCAAAACCGAGCAGCAGGCGATCGGCCAGGAAGTCCGCGCCATGCTGAAACGCCACGGGTTTGTAAGCGTTGCCGCCGAGGGCTTTGAGGCGCCTGGCGTGGTGGTGTGCTTCACCAACGACGCCGGCCTGGTCGGCAAACTTGCCCAGGCAGGTGTGCAAGTGGCAGGCGGCGTACCGCTGATGTGCGATGAGGGCGACAACTTCCAGACCTTCCGCATTGGCCTGTTTGGCCTCGATAAGCTTCACCACACCCAACGCAGTGTCGATAGCCTGGAAAACGCCATCAAGGCGGTAGGCTAGAACTAATAAAGCCCGCTATTAGCGTTAGCGGGCTTTGGCGTGCCTTTTTACCCAACCCAACAGGCGGTCCGACAATACGCGGACACGGGCGAAGAAGTTACATAAAGCCCACGCCGCGGGGCATCATACCCAGGTTGTTTTCGACTTGCGTCACCCCCGGCACATTTTCCGCCGCTACACTGACGGCCTGCTTCTGCTCCAGAGAGTCCACCAGTCCCCACACTTCCACGGCACCGCCGTCCACGATGATGCTGATGTTTTCGGTCCGCACGTCAGTGCTATGCTCGACTTCATTGAGAATAGCTTCTCGAATTGCCCGATCGTCGGTAGGCGACTGAGTGGCCCCCACCGCCGCATTGGCAATGCCTTGCAGTAAATTAGCGCGGCTGACGATGCCCACCAGCTTGCCATCACGCAGCACAGGCACGCGTTTGATATGGTGCTTTTCCAGCAATCGCGCAATGCTATGTAACGGTGTATTTTCCTCAACGGTCAGCGGATCAGGGGTCATGATTTCTTGAGCTTTGCGCCCATGCGACTTCACATACTCGCCGGCATTCTTACCGGCGCTGAACAGCGATAGCCATCCGCCGTGGTCCTCACCGCTGTCGTTTTTCAGTCGGCGCATCAGATCACCCTCGCTGACCATGCCCACCACGCGATCCTGACCATCCACTACTGGGACGCCACTAATTCGGTGCCTAAGTAGCAGTTGCGCTATATCACGCACCTCCGTGTCGGGAGACACGCTGACGACTTTGGGTGTCATAATATCGATTGCTTGCATCATTCTTCTCCTTGCGACGAACCTTGCGATGTCGTCGCCAATGCAGGGTGCATTGCCTATCTTTAAGCCTAGTTCCCTCGTGGACATTTGCCTATGCTGGCTTGAATGGGATGACGCAATACTTGATCTAGCGCAGTTTACGTCTGCACCTATTCGGTATCGCTTTCCTCGACTTTTTCCACCGAAACAATCCCTGAGCGACTGACCACTACCTTCCAGCGGGCAAGATAAGGCTGGTCTTCGCTGCCGGTTTCACGGATCACCAGGTTGAACAGGTGACGGCGTTCGACGGTCTCGCGCACGGCCTGACCTTCCTTGAGCCGGTAGATGGCATGCTTTCCCTTGCTCATCAGACGCGTCAGCATGGAAATGTCCAGCGTCAAACCCTCCTGGGTGTGCTCATAGCCGCTCAAAAATCGCGTCGGCGACATGCGCGACTGGGAACGATAATGCAGCACTACCTCTTCACGCTGAGCGACCGTACGGCGGCGAAGCTGCTGAATTTCAGTGTCCAATGCGGCATAGCGTTTATAGTCGAACCACTCGAGCTGGTGACCGACCGCCACATTGCGGTTGGGGTCGACGTATTGCCGCCGCCACTTGGGACGCCCACGTCGAAGCCAGCGCCAAAGCGTGTTGCGTAGATCATCTTTGAATACCTCGCGCATCGCATAAAGCACCGCCATGGCAATCACAAACAGCGCGGTAATATCGCCCAGCGTATCGCGGAGGCGCAGCACGCCAAACGATACAAAACCCATGACCACGGCGGTGGCCAGGGCTTTGACAGCTTTCTGCTCACCGCCGCCCAGTTCCTGGGAACGCTGTTTCAGGGTAATGGGGTACTCGATTAAACGGCGCAATAAGCGCATCTTATTCGACATGCGGGTGGGGTCATCCATGACCCGTACGGCATTGTAATCCTGTTCGTAGCGGTACTCGGCTTCGCGCTGGCAAATCGCCACAAAACGGCGACGAATCGGGGTAAATTCTCCGCCCCTGGGCATATGGGCCACCAAGGCCAATAGCTGCTGCTCGGTAAACCACGACAGATAATTATCGATATTGGCAAAATATTTATACAGTCGCTCGTCCTCGGGTGGGTGGCGGCGCAGGCGCTTCAAGATGCCCTCGCTTAAGTCGCTCATCTCTTGAAGCTGCTCGCACAGACTATTGATACTTTCTTGATCGGCCTGCTGCTTGTCCTGACCACGGCGGATGTCTCGCGCGCTTTCCAGCATGGTCTGGGTGGTGCGCTCCATTGCGCCTACGTATTGGTATGCGTAAAGGCTCAAACTCAGTCGATAGGAGTCGCTGCCCATCTGGTTGCGAGTGGCCAGGCGGCTATGTACCAACGGCAGGTGATGTTGGTCGCTGTAATAGGTTCGCGACACCTGGATAGCCGAGTGATAAAACGCCTCTTCTGAAATCAGTTGGGTGGACAGGCCCAGTTCACCCGGCACGAACAGATAGACATCCAGCGTGTGAGAGGTCTCCTCCTTTAAACGACGCGAAATACGCAGCTGATAGCTATTTTTACGCTCAACATTGATCAACTAACTAATCTCCTACTTCCCTGGATCTGACGATGCGATAACATGGTACGGCATCGGGTATGGGGAGGACTTGCCTTAATGGGCGCCTAACGCCACTATTGCCCGCTGTTTACCTATTCGTATTGGGAGCTTGGGAATGTCCATGGCCCGTTTTTCACCCTTTGAGCTCGTGCTGTTAAAAAGCCGCAGCCAAGTGGATACGGCAACACTGTTATTGCTGGCCTGGGTGCTTGTGCACCGCCAGCATGTGTCGGAAGGCCAGCGGCGGCGTCGCTTGGCCCAGGTCACAGCACAGTTTCGTCATGGGCATGAGTTAGGCCCGGTCATGGGCATTGCCCATAGCCAGGATCTTCAGGCGATCCAGTTAGCCGCCGAAATTCTACGCAAAGAATGCTCCCAGGAGCGTAGCCTAAGCATCTTGCATCAGTCGATCGCCGTGGCCACCGACGATGGCGAATTGTCGTTAGCTAACCATTATATCCTGCGTTTTTTGGCTGATTTGCTCAACGTGTCGCCTACCACGCTGAGCACTCTGTTTTACGAATTAACCGGCCGCCAGATGGGATCCCCGGAGGATCCCAGCCGTCATACCTACTGGCAACAGCACAACCCAGACTATTTTAGCCAAAAGGCACGCGATGCCGCCGCCGAGAAGCAGGCGCGCGAGGCAGCGGAACAGCAGGCGCATCGACAAGCCCAACAGCGCGAGCAGAAAAAACAACGTAAACAGCAGGAAAAACAGCGCCAACAAGAAGAGGCCCATGCGCGCCAAGAGCATACTCGCCAAGAGCGTGACCGCCAGCGAAAGCAAGATGAACAGTATCGACGCGAGCAGGCCCAGCGGGAAAAAGCGCGACAGGAAAGGACTCGCCACGAAGGCGCTCGAGGGGAACGCCGCCAGTGGCAGCGCACCGCACCACCTCCCGACCGTACGACGCGCGCCCTTGCCGTACTTGGGCTGCCGCCGGGCGCCAGCCGGGGCGACGTGCGGCTTGCTTACCGGCGCATGGCACAGTTGCACCATCCAGATCGCTTCTTTACCGAGAGCGATCATCAAGTGGCGCTGGCATCCGCCCGTTTTCAGCGCATCAAAAACGCGTATGATTACCTGATGCAAACCTACTAAACCGACGCAGCGGCGACCGACGGAATAAAAACACCCATATGCGCGATTTGTATCAACGCCTATCGCTTTCATCACAGGCCAGCGAGCACGACATCCACAACGCCGTGATGCGCTGCCAAAACAGCGCTCTGCGCCAGGATGCGGAGAGTGTGCTCGCAGTCAACGAGCACCGCGATGCCTACGACACGCTACACCATACGCTCAGCGATATTGGCTGCCTGCGCGCACGCTTAGGCTTAACCCATGGGGCGCACTGGCAAGGCGATGTTGCCAATGATTTTTCATTGCCACCCGATCAAGCCATTTCGCGTCATGATGAGCTGGTCGACCGCGTCAGCAACGCGGTCTCTCTGTATAACCGCTGGCGGCGCTGGCGAGGCCCCTGGCTACTCGTCGCCATGTTCGCGACCGGGGCCGGTATCGGCATCATAATGGGTTTTGCCCTCTGCATGGGGCTTGCCGCCGGATAAACGAGCGTCTTGTTTGTTCGCTGTGCGCTGACGTTCATCCTTTTTGATTTCGGCCTGGGTCGGAAGCGGCGCGGGTTTTGGCGGTGTTGGCCTCTCTCTTCCCTCTGGTGTCTCCTCGGCACCGCTGGCCTCATCAGTTGACGGGCTGTTCTCGGCTGCTTCGCCGTCGCCTTCCAGGTTCATGTCCACGCTGCCGTCCGGCGTCAGGGAGCCACCTATCTGACCTTCCATGCTGACACTCAAGCGGGGCAAGCCAAGGTCAACACCGTCAATTTCCATGCGCTGTTTCAGCATCAGATTAAAGGCGCGCGCCACGTCCCACTGCATTTCCGGTGCCGTGCGGAAGCGCATGCGCAGAATGGCACCGCCGTCGTCGAAACTGTCGATTCCCTGCATCTCCAGCGGCGACCAAATGTAATGGCGCATCATCGGGTCTTTGCGCAGTTCCTGGGCGGTTTCCTGCATCAGATGAATGGCATCATCCACTTTCATATCGTGGGGAATGCGGATCCGCATCAGCGCAATACCAAACTGGCGAGACATATTGTGGATCGACTCGATGCGGCTGAAGGTGATGATATGTACGATGCCATCGAGGTCGCGCAGCCTGACGGTGCGCAGGGTTAGGCCTTCGACCGTGCCCGTGTGGCTGTTGATTTCGACGAAATCGTCCACTGCGAGGGAGTCTTCGATCAGAATAAATATCCCCGTTATCAAATCCTGCACCAGCGTTTGCGCCCCAAAACCAATCGCCAGACCGATAACACCGGCACCCGCCAGCAGTGGCGTTACGTTCACGCCTAAGTTGGCGAGCGCGGCGATGAACGCAATAATCAGAATGGTCACGAAAATGACATTGCGAATCATCGGCGTAATGGTTTGCGCGCGGGCCTGATTAACCCGCCGCCCACGGGAGCGCGTCGACGAAACAAGCGCCCGCTGAATTGCGGTATCGGCAAAAATCCATACCAGCCACGACAGTAGCACCGTCCCACCCAGGCTCACCAAGGCTGGGCCGATTTTCGCGCCGGCCAGGCCGCGTTGGCCTAAACCGAACATTGAACTGCCCCACACCTGCATCGACAGCTCAGCGAATACCACCCACGCACAAATATGCGCCAGCACAAACCCAAAGCGCTCCAGCCGTTTACGGTACTGACTTTGCCGGCGGCGATGCCGACGCTTACCCAAACGCTCGGCCTGACGACGCAGCAGACCGGTAATCACCAACGTTAACACCAGCAGGCTGGCAGAAATAATTGAGCGTGCCAGCGCGGTACCCACGTCGCCCACGGTAATAAAGATTGCCAACAGCGAACCGCCCACTAGCAGCAACGCGGGGATATGCCACAACCCGCCAAGGCTGCGGATCATTTCCACGGCTGCACTGGCATCGCGGCGTTGCTTGTAAGGGCGGTTACGAATCAGGTGGCGCACCGGCCTTTTGAACTTGAAGACGAAGCGCGCCGACAGTAGCGCGGCCATCATGTTAGCGAGTACTGAGACAAGACTGGAAAGCTCTTCGCCTAGCATCTCGACGATACGGCTTGAATTTACCGCGTCGCCCAGGGCAATCAGCGCGCCAATCACGAATAGACCACGCAGCGCCTGCTGGTGTAGCAACTGAACGGCAGTAAACCGATGCCCGCGGCTAAAGAACGCCACCACGGTTTCAAACACCACCGACAGTAGCCGACCACAAACGCAAATATAGGCGACCACCAGCACCATGGTACGGCCTGGGCTGTAAGGCATCAGTTGGCCGATCCCGAGGGTAATGGCAAATGCCAGTATCCAGGGCAGTATCCGCCGAAAGAAGTGCACGACCATCAGCCAGCCTTTAGGATCGCGCGGCAAATCAAGCGGCCACTCACGGCGATTGGCAATCACCCGGCCAGCACCAATCATCGCTACCAGCAACGCCACCCATATCAAGGCGAGCACCGCCCCTTCGGCCACCGCACGAATGGACTCCCCTTGATCGGCGCTGCTGACCACGGCTTTCAGTTCCTCACCACCATGCACCAGCTGCCGCGACCACTCCTCGATTGGCGAGCCGCCCGCTTGGGCTTGCTCGCCAATATCGGTCAGCGTGTCAGCCAATGCACCCAGCAAACCCTGGCGAACGATGCCCTCATCTTCGCTCGCCTCTTCTGACGTGGCTTGTAGCTCACGTAGTGAATCCAGTAATTCGTTGCGTCGCTCTTCGTCATCGAGCATCGAGATAACGTCGTCAAGTGACCCCTGGAATTCCTCGCTGTTAACGTCGGTTTGCTGTTCAGACTCATCACCGCCTAAACCGGGCAGCGAAATTGATTGCGCCTGAGCCTGGGTGGCCACGCCCCCCAACAGCACAATAAAAACCAGGCTTAGAACGGTATTAATTAGCCAGTGCGGTCGCACATATTACTCCTGAACCAAGACGTAAACGGGCATTGCCACGCAATCCAATTCTCGTGGCGTGGGCTGAGCGAATATTCTCAGCCCACGTGCGTGACTATGATAGGCTGAGCGCATAAATCGTTCACCTCACGGGATGCCGAGATGACGTTAGATGCGCCACCTAACGGACAGAATGCTAAGGGTCAAACTCGCCATATCGGTGTCGAAATCGAGTTCGCCGGTTTACCACCCCGCGACACAGCCCAGATTGTACGCGAGCTGTTTGGTGGCGAGCTTAACGTGGTCAGTCCTCATCGGCTACTCGTGGAAGGCACACGCTGGGGTAAATTTGGCATTGAACTGGATACCCAGTATGCCCACCCTGATAAGGCGCTACTGGAAGAGAGTCACGAGCAGGACGGCGAATGGGCACGTCAGCAGCACCAACATCGTCTCGAATTCCACCGTAAAACCCGCGCACTGATTGGCGATATGGTGACGGGCCTGGTCCCCACTGAAATCGTTTGCCCACCGGTTCCGTGGAATGAGCTGGAAGATTTAGATGCATTGTTTGAAGCACTTCGTGCCCATGGTGCCAAGGGCACGGATGCCAGCCTGCTATACGGATTTGGGCTGCATCTAAATCTCGAAATTGAACGTAGCGATGTAGATTACTTACTGGCCATGCTGCGCGCTTACCTGCTCTTGGCAAGCTGGCTTCGCGATGAGATTAAAGTGGACATCACACGCGAGGTGCTGCCTCACGCCAACCCTTTCCCAAAAGAGTATGCGTTTAAAGTCTTGAGCAGCCAGTACACGCCGGATATCGATACGCTGATTGACGACTATCTTCATTACAATCCCACCCGCAACCGGGAACTGGATCTACTACCGCTGTTTGCTTATCTGCGCCCCAGCCACCCTCATAAACTGCTGCATACCGAATTGATCAAGCCGCGACCGACTTTCCACTACCGGCTACCCAACGCGCAGCTCTCGGAGCCTCATTGGGGGGCCGCCAAGGAATGGAATCGCTGGGTGGCGGTGGAGCGCCTGGCCGCCTCTCGAGAAACGCTTGCCAGCCGCTGCGAAGACTACATTGCCAAGCATAACCGGCCTTTGATCACTCGCCTGGCAAGCCGCGTTAAACACTGGTGGGGCAGCCTCGCTTCAACGAAACGCTGATATTTTCACCTTCTTTAAGAGTGCCGCTGCATGGTTCGCCCGTTAATTGGCATCACCACTTCCGATGCAAAAAGCCAGCTTGCCTGGTGGTTTGACTGGTTTGCGGTTTGGCGCCACGGTGGCCGACCGCTGCGATTATCACCCTCTCGACGCATGCCCGACCACTTAGACGGGCTGATTATCGGCGGGGGTGACGATATTCAAGCCTCTCTGTATGGGGGGGAAGTACAGCTTGACGTGCGCCTCGATCCTGCCCGGGATGAACTAGAACTCACGTTGCTAGAATATTTCATCCCGTTGCATACGCCGGTGTTGGGCATTTGTCGTGGTGCTCAACTGATAAACGTGCATTTAGGTGGCACCCTGGACCCGGATATTTATACCACCCACGAAGGCTTGAAGCGTCGACGCACTGTCCTACCGCGTAAAACGGTGGATATTGTGGGTGCCAGCCAGCTTCATCGCTTGTTAGGTGTCACTTGGTGCCGCGTCAATAGCCTCCACCATCAAGCTGTCAACCAGGCGGGCCAAGGGATCGACATTGTCGCCCGCGACCGCGATGGCCTGGTCCAGGGTATTGAGTCTCGGGATCACGATTTTCTGATTGGCGTGCAGTGGCATCCAGAATGGCTCATCTTCAACCGCCCCCAACAGCGCTTAATCCGTGCGTTGGTGGCGGCGGCGGAGCGCCATCAAGCGGGCACTACGCGTTGAGAACCGCCAGAGCGGCGTCATAATCCGGCTCGTTTTTCAGCTCACTGACCAGTTCACTATGCAACACGCGGTTATCGGCATCCAGCACCACCACAGCACGGGCGCACAAGCCTTCCATCGCACTATTGCACAGCGCCACACCCCACGCTTCTTGAAACTCGCGATGGCGGAAGGTGGATAGGGTTTCAACCTCGTCCAACCCTTCCGCACCGCAAAAACGCTTGGCGGCAAAAGGAAGGTCGGCGGACACCACTAACACCACGGTGTTATCAAGCTTGGAAGCCAGCTCGTTAAACTGACGGGTCGACATGGCACAGGTCGGGGTATCGACGCTGGGAATAATGTTGAGTACTTTGCGCTTCCCCGAGTAGTTGTCCAGAGTAACATCCTTTAGATCACCGTTAGTGAGCGTCATGGCAGGCGCTACTTGCCCAGCGGCTGGCAAACTACCAGCGACATCCATCGGCTCACCCGCGCGGGTTATCTGTTGCATATCAGGCTCCTAAACGTAATATGGGACTACTACTGCACCTTACATGGGATTTCCCCCGATAGGCTACGGTTTCCGCTTTGCGATCCCCCTGCATAGCGCTTTTCACGTTTACGCTGCGCTAACATGAGAGTCATTAATGCCTGCTTTAGTGATTATTAAAACCGGTGATGCGTTCCCGGAAGTGGTTGAACAGCACGGTGATTTCGAGCAGCTCTTTATACAACAGCTGCGTGAGGCGCTACCTGCTGCAATAACGTTAACTGTGTGGGATGCGCGGGACCAGGTGCCCGCTGTGTCGCCATCATCACTTGCAGGCCTCGTCATTACTGGCTCGCACAGCATGGTCAGCGAAGCGCCACCGTGGAGTGAAGCGCTAAAACCCTGGCTCAAGCAGGCGCTAGTGGAAAACGTGCCGATGCTTGGCGTGTGTTACGGCCACCAGCTAATGGCCGCCGCTTTTGACGGCATTAGCGACTTCCATCCCGCCGGTCGGGAGTCAGGCACCCATTCGGTAAGGCTCACCCAGGCAGGCCAGCAAGACCCCTTATTCAGCCAGTTGCCCGAGTGTTTCCCGGCCCACCTCACCCATGCCCAGTCGGTCATGCAACTGCCGCCCAACACAACGGTACTGGCACATAACAGCCACGATGCTCACCAAGCGCTGCGCTATGGACCACGCCAATGGAGCGTGCAGTATCACCCTGAATTTACCGCCCCGGTCATGCGCGCCTACCTCGAACGCCAGCGAGCAGCGCTGCGCGATCAAGGCGAAGACCCCGACGCTCTTCTCAGCGCCGTTCAAGATACCCCTGAGGCCTCGAGCCTGCTGCGTCGCTTTATGGCGTTTATCTAGTGTGCCATTAGCTAGCGGGCAGGCGCTTTTCGTCGCGCCGCGAGGCCAATCGGTCTGCCAAGCGAGTCGGCTCGGGAAGCTTGGTACGCCCTAAGCAACGTAAAACCCATTCCAGAGACGTTTCGAGGCAAAGACGATGACCAGGCGAAACAAACACTGGTTTCACCTTTGCCCGCGACCTGAGTACCGCGCCAATTATCTCGTTACCGGCAGTTAATGGCACCCAGTCGCCACGCTGCTCACCTACCTCTGCATGCGTCCCATATAGCCAGGATTTGGCAATGCCTATGGTCGGCAGACCCAGCCATAACCCCAAATGCGCGGCAACGCCTAATCGGCGAGGATGGGCAATGCCCTGGCCATCGACCATCACCAATTCAGGCATGGTGTTCAATTTCGCAAATGCCCCTAGCGCGGCGGGTATTTCACGGAAAGATAGCAGCCCGGGAATATACGGCATGCGGGTGGGTTCACGGTGAACCACTTGCTCTACTATGGGTAAGTCTGGTGCAGCATGGGGGTCCCATTGCAAAACCACCACCGCGGCCCGGGTTATCGCACCCCCTTCTTCAAAGCCAATATCGACCCCGGCAATATGGCGTACCGGGTCGATACGGTCGGTAAGCACTAATTGCTTTGCCAGCTTTGTTTGCAGCGCTATCGCCTCTGTGGGCGCTAGGTTCCATTGATGTAGTGATGTCGACATTTTTTCCTCCCTGGAAATAAACAAACGCCAGTGACTAACGTAGCAAAAAAACGCCCCCGCACCTGAAAAGGCACGGGGGCGTTGAGATTTTCTCAGTGGCCGCTTAGCGGCAGCTGATTAATCCTTAGGCGCGTTCGCGGCGACGAATCGGCGCATCACCCTCATCACGACGACGGCGCGGAGCACGCTCAGGCGCGCTGTCTTCACTGATTTCCAGCGGACGACCAGCAACACGGGCACGGGCCATTTTAGTCAAAATGGTGGACGGCAAACCACTAGGCAGCTCAACCACCGAGAAGGCGTTGCGGATATCGATACGGCCGATACGTGCGCCTTCAATTCCACCCTCGTTAGCCAATGCGCCGACTAGCTGGCCAGGCTTAACGCCATCTTTATGGCCAACGGAGACGCGATAACGGGTCATGCCCTCGCTAGGCGTGCTTGACCGCTCACGGCGAGCACCTGGCTTACCGCCTTGCGCGCCATCACGCGAAGGCTTCTCTTTGCGCGGCGCCTGCAGGCGACCGATTGGTGCTTCGTCAGCGCGGGCCATAGCGGAAAAGGCGCAGGCCAACTCAATGGGGTCGTGACCTTCTTCAACAAGGCGCTCAATCAAAGCACGCTGCTCTTCTGCGCCCTTGGTCAAGGAAGCAATGACACGATGATGGAAGACGTCGTCACGGTGAGCACGAATAGCGGCTTCGTCGGGCAGTGGCATTTCGGTCATTTTATGACCGGTCGCCTGCTCCATCCAACCTACTTTGCGGCCTTCACGGAAACCGGCAAAGGTAATCGCGATTCCGCTACGTCCGGCACGGCCGGTACGGCCGATACGGTGGGTATAGGCCTCCGCATCCTGGGGCAGATCGTAATTAATAACGTGGGTGATACGCGACACGTCAAGTCCGCGCGCCGCAACGTCAGTGGCGATCAGCACATCGACCTTGCCACGCTTCAAGCGCGTAATTGTCCGTTCGCGAAGGCTCTGATCGAGATCACCTGACAAACCTGCAGCGTTAACACCGCGGGCGGTTAGCTGCTCAACCAAGGTGGTGCAGGCCGCACGGGTACGTACAAAGACGATAGCACCATCGACCGGCTCAACTTCGAGAATACGTGCCAGGGCTTCAAGCTTGGCACCACCGTCAACACGCACGATGCGCTGTTCAATGTTTTCGCCAGTGGTGGTGCCAGACTCAATCGCCACTTTTACCGGGTCAACCAAGTAGCGATTAACAATGCGCTCGATTTCGGTCGGCAGCGTTGCTGAGAAAAACACACGCTGAGCATCTTTTGGGGTATCGGCAACCACGCGTTTTACGTCGTCGATAAAGCCCATGCGCAACATTTCGTCGGCTTCGTCCAGCACCAACGCAGAAAGGCCGTCAAGCTTCAAGCTGCCGCGATCAAGGTGATCGATAATCCGGCCGGGGGTGCCGACAATCACTTGGGCACCGCGCTTCAGGGCGCCTAACTGTTCACGGTACTCTTGGCCGCCACATAGGATGGCAACTTCGAGACCTTTGAGATTTTGGCCATACTTACTAAACGAGGCAGCTACTTGCTGGGCCAACTCGCGGGTTGGCGCCATTACCAATACTTGCGGCTCGCGGCGAGTGAGTTCTAAACGTGACAGTAACGGTAATGCAAACGCTGCGGTTTTGCCGGTACCCGTCTGGGCTTGGCCCAGCATATCGCGGCCTTCAAGCAGCGCAGGGATAGTTTGCGCCTGAATCGGCGAGGGAACTAGGTAGCCCTGTGATTCAACAGCAGACAGAACGGCAGGCAAAAGAGCCAGATCGCCGAAGCTCGGCGAGGCGACAGAAGTCGAGGTCATTAATCACACCTTGGTAGGCCGGGTTTTCCGGCAAAAAACATCGTAAGCGTCTCTGACTCAGTTAATGATGTGCACTGCAAGGCAGCATCAAAGAACATGGCTCCGCATAGCGGATATCGTCATCAGTGGAGTCGGAGACGCCGGTCGCACCTAGCATCCGGATTGATCACCTTGGTGGCGATTCAATCCGCCGTGGCGACCTTACTGCGCCGATTTCACCCGTTTGGTGAAATGCTGGAGGCGCGCCATCTTCACAGCAATGAACATCTGCATTAGAGAGATGTTCCAGCAAACGTTGCTTCGTTGAGGGCTATTTCTAAAAAAACCACTCAGCAGGCAAACGCTTATCGTCTTGATGGAGGGGTCAACACATGCGAGGAGCGCGCATCCTAACACTGCTATAGGTGCCTGACCAGTTATTTCAGCGCAAATTTTTGAGGCGCTTAGCTTGCACCATGCCATATATGGTCTAGCCTGAAAGGTGCCTTATCAATTTCATGGCACCTCAAGGAGGATCCGATGAACTGGGATCAAGTCGAAGGCAGATGGACCGAAATGAAAGGCAAAGCACGCGCCAGCTGGGGTGAGCTTACTGACGATGAGTTGGATCAAATCGACGGTAAACGCGAGCAACTAGTGGGTAAGCTGCAGCAAAAATATGGCTTGGCAAAGGATGAAGCCGAGCGCAAAGCTGACGAATGGGCAAGCTCTCTATAGCCGTTCAGCTCATGTAAGCACCATATCCTATTTCTCCTCAATACTTCCTATTACCCATTCAGCGATGCTGAAGGGTGATACAGATCAGGTATTGAGTATCGTAGCCACAAGGAGAGACGCTATGCGTAAATCAATTATTTCTACCGCCGTCAGTGCCGCCCTGCTCAGCGGCGTCGCCTTTAATGCCAACGCATCGGATGAGCCCCAAGGCATGTATTCCGCCGATGACCTTATGGATGCAGAGGTTTATCTTGAAGGTGACACCAATGAAGAAATTGGCGACGTTGACGACATCCTGTTGAATGAAGACATGAAGGTCAGCGCTCTGGTGGTTGAAAGCGGTTCTGTACTGGGGTTAGGCGGCCGTGAAATTGTCGTCGACACGGATTACTTCAGCCTAGAAACCGATACCGACGGTGACGATACGGACCATCGTGTCCTCATTAATGCATCCGAAGACGAAGTACAGTCGTTCCCCACTTATGACCGCGACTGGTGGGAACAAACCAAGGCAAATGCCCGTGATGCTTGGGAAAGCACCGAGGAAGGGGTTGAAAGCGCTTGGCAGTCTACCCGAGATGCGGTCGACCCTGACGATGATATCGAAGAAGAGTAAACGTTGTACCGATACCGTTAACCTCATTAAGGGCTAACGTCAAAAAGCCACCTTTAAGGTGGCTTTTTGGTGTCTAACGACCTATCAGGTTTTACGACGTATCCCTTTTCCTGGCAATCGCTCGCGATCATGGGGTCGCCCAAAGTCCAGCGCTGGTCCAACCGGGACGATGCGCGTGGGATTAATGGTATCGTGACTGTAGTAATAATGGCGTTTGATGTGGTCCATGTTCACTGTGTCTGCCACGCCCGGCCATTGATAAAGCTCACGCACATAGTTGGCCAGATTGGGAAAATCATTAATACGCTTAACGTTGCATTTGAAGTGCCCGTAATACACAGCGTCGAAACGTATCAAGGTGGTAAACAACCGAATATCTGCCTCGGTAAACCACTCGCCCGCCAGATAACGATGTTCACCCAACCGGGTTTCCATGCGCTCTAAAGCGTCGAAAAGCGCTTGAACGTGTTTTTCATAAACGCGCTGTTCGGTGGCAAAACCTGACTTGTAAACGCCGTTATTAATATGGTCATACACATCGGCATTGACCTCATCAATCACGTCGCGCAAATCTTCAGGATAGAAATCCAGATCATTGCCGGTCAGCTCATCAAAGGCATCGTTGAGTATACGCACCAGATCGGCAGATTCGTTATTGACGATGGCGTTACGCTGCTTATCCCATAACACTGGGACTGTTACCCGCCCTGTATAGTCGGGATCAGTCATCGTATAAAGCTGATGATGAAACTCAAACCCGTTAACAGGATCGCCGCTGGCCCCTTCATCTTGATGGTAGGTCCACCCCTGGTCGAGCATCAACGGGCTGACGTGAGAAGTGCCAATCACCGACTTAAGCCCCTTCAGCGTTCGCATGATAAGCGTCCGGTGAGCCCACGGGCAGGCAAGCGATACATAGAGGTGGTAACGATCACGCTCGGCGGGATGACTGCTCCCCTCAGCGCCGGGTTTATCGCCCACCCAGTCGCGCAGCTGAGCTGACTCGCGAACAAATTCACCGCCATGCTTCTTAGTGTCGTACCACTGATCGTGCCATTTACCTTCAATCAACAAGCCCATGAAGCCTCTCCTCAAAGCGTTAGCGTAGGATCAGCATACGCCAGAGGCCAGGCGACTCAAGCGGATGTTTTAGCGCTTTTCATTCGACACAGTCGAATCCTCCGGGACGCACTCAGCAACGGCTTGGCGAAGCGCAGCGGCCATGGCATGGGCCGCTGGCCCCGCGCGATCCTGGTCTCGAAAAATCAGTTGAATAGGCACTTCCCGAATACTGCCCGCAGCGAGCGGTAGTGGCTTAAGCTGCCCTTCACGCAATTCTTCTTCAATCCGCGTTTCCGGCATCCAGGCAAACCCCAGGCCGCGTTTGAGCATATCGAGCGATGTATTAAGGTGGCTCACCGTCCAACGCTGCTCGGCTTTAAGCCAGCCCGCATTGGTGGACTGGCGAAGTGCAGAATCGCGCACCACTAGTTGACGATGCTGAGCCAGATCGCGTAAATCCAACGACCGTCCTAAACGATGAAGCACATGGTCAGGATGGGCGACCGCTACAAATCTCACCATTACCAGCGGTTCGCCAAGAAACCCCTGAGCCTCGATACCCGATATCACCATATCGGCGCGGCCATCGTAGAGCATCTCAATGCCGCCATTTAATACGCTTTCAAAAAGCTGCACACGTACTTGAGGATAGGTTTCAGAAAACCGTTCCAGTGCTTTCGCCTGAGCGGCGGCGGGAAAGACCTGATCGATAGCAAGCACCACCTCCGCTTCTAGCCCAGCCGCCAGTCGTGAGGCCACATCCTCTAGTGACTCAGCGCTTTCAATTAGCTGCCGAGCCCGCCGCAGCAGCAACTCCCCCGCTTCAGTTAAGCGGACCTGACGCCCCACAGGCTCCAACACCTGAACCCCAAGTTGCTCTTCTAATTTATGTACCGCATGGTTTAGCGTTGACGGGCTTTTATGTACGGCCTCGGCGGCCCGAGCAAACCCTCCATGGTCAACCACGGCGGCGAGCATCTGCCACTGTGCAAGTGTTACCCGAGACATTTCGATTTCCTCGACGCAAAACAGCGAAACAATCGGCTCAACTTTCGAAAAAACACCCCTAGCATGCCAGTAAATGGCATTGATTACCGTACCCCGAACGAACTATTCTGTCTGGTAATCTTCTCTGGTTATACCTAGCCTCCTTGTAAGCCACCCACACGGCATCGTTTACACTAGGCAGTGTTAGACACGACTTATATAAGCGCTTTACAAAATTCAAACTGCGTCTATATTTCAGTAACCAAACACATGGAAGTGCATATGGCCTTCGGGTCAGCACTAAGCTCTACAAGGATGACTATCGCCTACCGTTACATTTATTAGCAAACAGCGTTCAAAAATAGTAAGGTCTGCATTGTTCTTGCGTATTCAGGCGTAAGTTCCCTTTATGTATGGATATACAGTCTATGCACCCCTGCTATGATGGGGTATTGTCTATGGGTTTATTCGCTTTAGTTACTTTATAATCACGAACTCGGCGGTCTATTTTCCCATGTTGCGAATCCTTCATTCGCTGCCCCGCACGCATAAATTGTTATTGTTACCGGTAGCCACTATGGTTACGGTGCTGGGCACACAAAAATTATTAACGACGTACCACGACCTGAACCAACCCGACGCTCCAATGGAGAGCGTTCTGGTCCCCCTTCCAAGCGATTCTACTCCCGGCGTCCCCTCTTTACACAAAGAACGCACGCCCGTTACTGACGCTATCGACCGCGCCTCCCGCGCGTTGGACGCGACCCGCGAGAACATCCCACTTAGCGATTTGAAGGCGACCGAAATTGTCGACCTGGGTGTTATCGAGGGCGCAGAAGCTGATATTGATGCCCAAACAGCGAACGTGCTAACGCCCGCCTCTGAAGTGCTGAATGCAGCATCAAGCACGGGCTTAAATGACGGTGCATTGCACATGGCCATTGTAGTTGGCACTTTGACCAACGGTATGCTGGACGTGGACGGCACCTCGGCCTCCCAGGTTGCCGAGGCCTCTTCAGACGAATCAGACGCAACGTCCTATGAAGATTACGGTGCTGACCTTTTCGGTGATGTGTCCTTTCTTGACTTAGAGCTCGCGGCTGAAGACTCATATGTGCCTGAGTGGGAAACCCACATCGTCGAATCCGGTGAGACATTTGCTATTCTGGCGCAAGACCAATTAGGGCTGGGTTACAGAGAAGTCCTCAGGCTACTGGATAACGTGCCGGACCCTGAAATGCTGACTCACTGGCGTGCCGGTCACAGCTTTGACTATCAGCTAGACGAAGAGGGTCGTTTACTGTCGCTACGCATGATGAAAAACACCCGAGAGGGTGTGCTGGTAGAGCGCGAAGAGGACGAGTACGCGATTACCGGCATTGAGCGTAAAGGCGAGCCCGTTCAACGCATTTACGCTGGTACTGTCAGCGGTAGTTTTGCCCGCTCTGCCCAGTCAACGGGTCTTAATAGCGGAGCTGTCACGGAATTGACGCGCCTGCTGGAGAAAAAACTCGATTTTCGCCGCGACAGCCGTCGCGGCGATCATTTTCAGGTGCTGGTCGAGTCCGACATGATTGAAGGCGAAACGCTTGACTCGCGCGTGCTAGCGGTTAAATACCAGGGCGAACGCATGGATTTGACAGTGGTCCGCAACGCCAAAGATGATAACTTTTATACCCCGGAAGGCGGCAGCTTAGACCCCGCGTTCGCACGCCGCCCCTTCGAAGGCAATTACCGCTTAAGCTCAAACTTCAACCCACAGCGCAAGCACCCCGTCACCGGACGAACAAGTCCTCATAACGGTACCGACTTTGCCATGCCAATTGGCACGCCTATCACGGCCCCAGCCACTGGCCGCGTTGAACGCATCGGTAACCACCATGCTGCCGGGCGCTACATCGAAATTCGTCACGACAACGGCTACCGCACTCGCTACCTGCACCTGTCCGAACCCTTGGTTAGCCAAGGCGAGCGAATCGAAATGGGTGAGCGCATTGCACTATCGGGCAACACCGGCCGCAGTACCGGCCCCCACCTCCATTACGAAGTCATCGTTGACAACTCACCGGTTAATGCGATGACCGTTGATCTGCCCGAAAACACTAGCTTAGACGGCGACACTTTAGTGGCCTTCCAACGCCAGGCAGAGCCGATGATAGCCGCTCTGGATAGCGAAGAAACAGGCACCATCAGCTTGGTTGATAATGCGCCGGAAAACGACGAATAAGCAGCTAGCTCATTGCCAAAAAGCGCCACTGTGTGGCGCTTTTTTATTTTATGGTCCAACCCCTCCTATGCCGTTTATCCCGATAGCCGCAAGGGCTGGCTAAGCGCCGATTGCACATCCGCATCGTGTCCGTAAATATCCGGCCGGAACTCAACCTCGCCTTCAGCGTTAGGCCAGGCCGTTAAATAGTGCAGCGCAATTGGCACGCGTTGAGGTAACGACACCTGTCGATCATTTTGGCTTCCAGCCATTAATCGCGTTATCTGTGCTGAACTGCCGGTATCCTGAAGTAGCAACTGGGCAAACTGGGTGACACCCTCCACCCTGACACACCCTGAACTCAACGCACGTTGAGACAGTTGAAAAAGCCCTTGCGCAGGCGTGTCATGCAGGTAAATCATATGGTTATTCGGGAAGCGCACAACAACACGACCTAACGGGTTCGCGTTACCAGCCACCTGGCGCAGCATGACACTTCCAGGGCGCTGCCAATCGACATCCTCCGCCTCCACAGGGTTACCGTCAAAATCAATCACCTGGATGTTTTCCTCGTCTAGATAATTAACATCCTCACGCACACGGGGCAGCACATCTTCGCGCAAGATGGTGGGCGGAATAGTCCAACTCGGATTTAAGGTTAAATGGGTAATCGCTGACTGGATCACCGGTGTTGCGCGCCGGGGCGACCCCACTACCACCCGCGTCTGCCAGCGTTCCCCGTTAGGACGAGTGTAATGTAATCGGTAGCCGGCCAAGTCTACCCATACGCCAGGGGCATCATCCGGCCGCCCCCCCATCCACCGGGCACGTTCAAGATTTACCTTGAGTTGCTCAACACGTGATGAAAGCGGAACGTTAAGCGCGCGGCGCGTTTGCTCACCTACCACACCATCCTCCTGGAGCAGATGGCGCCGCTGAAAACGTTTAACGGCGGCGGCAAGTGAAGCATCGAACTGGCGCTGATCAGGGGCTTCGGCGTCTATTTGGGGATAAGCTTGAGAATTGGCGGCTAACAACTGCGGCTCGCCCCAGCGCGTTAACCGCCGCCGAAGCGTCAGTACATCATCATGTTGATCACCAAGCTGCAGCGACTCGTCGCGACGGTCCAGATAAGGAACGCTCGACTGCGAGGCACGCGACTGGAAGTCGGCAAAAGCAGCTCTTAACTGCCGGTACGCCGACGAGTCTGGCCGCGCCTGATCAAGCGCGGCCGCAATATCCAACTGATTCACGGCCTCCATAACCCGCGCCATGGAATAGCCACGCGACGGGCGTTCAGCATCCCACTGAGCAGCTAGCTTGCGAGGGTTCACCTGACCGCGGTTTAAATGATCCAGCGCTTGCAATAGTGCTTGGCTAGCCTGCAATTCAAACGCAGCCTGGGCAGATACGCCCGCTGACTGGCTACGTTCAAACGCTTCCATTAGCGATGCTACCGCGTAGTTGTCAGGGTTTATGCCATCTCGCTCAAGCTCGCGGAGCCCTGCCATAAGCGCTTTTACGCTCTGCGCAGTGGTCCACACGGGTTGATGGTCGCGATATTCATAGAAACGCTCGACCGGCAGCCGCTGGTCACTCGCTGCCAAACGCGCCTGAAGCGCCTCTTGCAACGGTAGTGATGTGTCTGCCCCACTGCTGCCGACCACGCCTACGCTCAGGCAAAGCGCCACCCCTATCGCCCATCGTCTTAATGGCTGCCGCTCGTCCATTGACCTCTCCTTGCGTTACTATGGTCGTCCCGATAATACTGTGTTTTCTTGTTATCATAGCCGGTTAGCGACTGCCTCACCGCTTTCTACTCGCTTTCTACTTTGCAGGATGGACTTAAATGGTGCCATTTTTTTCGTTTCGTGCCTGGCTTATTTGTCTGCCTGCCACGCTTTTCACATTTCCACTCCACGCCGCCACCTTTTTCAGCCAAGTTGATGCCGCCCCACCTAACGGCGTGATGCCGTTACACCACCAACTGCTGCAACTTGCCCCAAGCGCCAGCCCAGAGGCCCTGCGCCTTGCCGCTCAAGCGCTTAGCTGTCGCGACCCTAACGCCGAGCGCTTAGCGGTGATCGATTACTCGCTACCGTCAACCGAGCCCCGTCTATGGGTGTTTGACCTGTCCCAGCACGAACTGATGTTTCAAGAGCTGGTATCCCACGGGCAAGGTTCTGGGGACGCAGAGGCGGAAACGTTTTCCAATATCCCCAACAGCCACCAATCGAGCATTGGATTGTTTAAAACGATGAATAGCTACTACGGACGCAACGGCTATTCACTGCGCCTTGAAGGCTTAGAAGCCAACGTTAATGATAACGCCTTTGAACGGGCCATCGTGATTCACGGCGCCGACTACGTCAGTGAAGCCTTTATTGATCAAACTGGCCGGCTGGGTCGCAGCCATGGTTGCCCAGCGGTTCGCGAAGAAGTGACCTATCCCTTGATTGACAGCCTGAAAGGCGATCACTACGTCTTTGCCTATTACCCTGACCAGGAATGGTTGGCCACCTCCCAGGTCATTAACTGCCCTAACACGCCTTCGCTCGCCCAACGCTAAATAAAAGCTTGAACGTCTAAAACCTAGCACACCCACTCTTCAAGACTGGGTGCAGCCCTATATATTTGTATTAAAAATAGATGCTTATTGAACAATACCAATATAAAGGTAGCTTTTATTTTATATGGGCGCACACCGTCTCACTTTGCCAGATACGCTAAGAGGCTTAAGGGCTAAATAGCTTGCTTGGTAACGGTTAATTGCTGCGATGTGCCATGCTGGTAGCCGCTTAGCAATTTCTTTTACTGCCAACCACACGGGGGGCAAGCCGATGGCTCAACCCAAATCGTTAGACTTAGCATTACAGGGCGGAGGTTCTCACGGGGCTTTTACATGGGGCGTCATTGACCGCTTACTGGCGGACTCACGGGTCGAGATAGAGGGCATCAGCGGCACTAGCGCTGGCGCGATGAACGGTGTGGTCATGGCCGACGCGCTTACGCGGGGCGACAAAGAAACCGCCCGAGAGGCGTTGCACGATTTCTGGCAAGCCGTTAGCCGTGCGGGCATGGCAAGTCCTATTCGACGTTCACCGCTGGATAAGTTGACAGGCAACTGGAGCCTGGAGCATTCACCTGGCTATATTGCCATGGACCTTATGAGCCGCCTGGTCTCGCCATATCAATTCAATCCACTTAATGTGAATCCGCTGCGCGAAATTGTCGCCGAGCGAATCGACTTTGAGCGGGTGCGCCGATGCGAGCAGCTTAAGCTCTTCGTGACCGCCACTAACGTACGTACTGGCAAGCAGCGGGTGTTTCGTCGGCAAGAGATGAGCCTTGAGGCCGTCATGGCCTCCGCCTGCCTACCGTTTGTTTTCCAGGCCGTTGAAATTAACGGAGAGGCCTATTGGGATGGTGGCTATATGGGCAATCCGGCACTGTTTCCACTGATGGAGGAATGTAACGCGCGGGATATATTGCTTGTCCAGATCAACCCCATTCGACGCGATACCATTCCCACCACAGCGTCGAGCATTATGAATCGACTCAACGAAATCACCTTCAATTCAGCGCTAATTAAAGAAGTGCGCATGATCGCTATGCTTAAGCAGGTGCTTGATGCCCAAGGTATCGAGAATTGCTATCAGCAGGCATTGTTTCACCGCATCAGCGGCGAAGGCGCATTACAGAAGCTCTCCGTATCCAGCAAGCTTAACGCCGAGTGGCCTTTTCTGTGCCACCTATTTGAGCAAGGCCGCGCAGCCGCAGACCACTGGCTGGAGGAAAATATTGGCGCGCTAGGGAAGCGCTCCACGCTGGATATCGACGATGTCTAGTTAGACGACAACTCGGCGCCTTCTTCGGCACCAATATAAGTCATTGCGGGTTAAACAATGCCCAACAATGCAGCATATGCGTTGTAAAAAAGCTTACGCCCATCTTTTTGTTAAAGATAAATGACTGATAAAAATAATAAATTTATTTAGTGGCAAAAAATTTGCTTCGTTCTAACCAGTGGTGGTAGGCGTGGACCAGGCCCAACCGGGTACGAGTGCGTCGAACCTGACCTTCAATGGCGAAGGCATGTTCTCGTTAACCAATGACGCTGTGCAATTGATGCGCAGGGTATTGAACTCGTAACAAGACCCGTGAGGCCATCCCATGGATATTCGCAATAAAGCCAACCGCATTCGGTTGCTCAATTTCTCTACGCCGCAAATGCGCGCGTTTCACTTTTCCTGGTTTGCTTTCCACCTGTGCTTTTTTGGCTGGTTTGGTATCGCCCCGCTCATGGCAGTGGTGCGCGAAGATTTAGCGCTTACTCAGACGCAAATCGGCAACACCATCATCGCTTCGGTCGCGATCACCGTGATTGTACGTTTGGTAATTGGCGTACTGTGTGACCGTTTAGGGCCGCGTAAAACCTATTCAGGCTTACTCTTGCTTGGCTCAATTCCAGTGATGGGCATTGGCCTGGCCGATAGCTTTGAAAGCTTTCTCATCGCGCGTTTGGCTATCGGCGCCATCGGTGCGTCGTTCGTGATCACCCAATACCACACTTCTATCATGTTTGCGCCCAACGTGGTTGGCACGGCTAACGCCACCAGTGCTGGTTGGGGCAACCTAGGCGGCGGCACCACCCAGATCGTTATGCCGTTGATTTTTTCCGGCATGTTAATGTTGGGTGTTAACGAAGCGCTAGGCTGGCGTTTGGCCATGGTCGTGCCGGGCGTAGTGCTATTCTTCACCGGTATTGCCTATTGGCTATTTACCCAGGATGCTCCAAACGGCAATTTTGACGAGCTTCGCGCTCGAGGTGAACTCCCGCCTGCCAGCGGCGAGCATGGCGCACTGCAATGCTTTACCGCAGCGGCGAAAGATATCCGGGTTTGGGCGTTGTTTGTGGTGTATGGCCTTTGTTTTGGCGTAGAACTGACGATCAACAATATCGCCGCCATCTACTTTTTTGATAATTTTGAGCTGACACTGGCCACCGCCGGTATGATTGCCGGATTGTTTGGTTTGATGAATATTTTTGCACGCACTCTGGGTGGCATATTTTCCGACTTATTTGCCAAACAAGGCGGGCTAAAGGGTCGCGTACGCTGGTTGTTTATTGCGCTGATTTGCGAAGGCATCGCGTTGTTAGCTTTCTCACAGATGCATATTCTGAGCTGGGCGATTGGTATCATGCTGGTCTTTAGCCTGTTTGTGCAGATGGCTGAAGGCGCTACCTATGGCGTGGTCCCCTTCATCAATAAAAAGGCTCTCGGGGCTGTCGCTGGCATCGTCGGTGCGGGGGGTAACGTGGGGGCGGTATCCGCTGCATTCTTGTTTCGTAGTGAAAGCTTGACCTATCAACAAGGCCTCTTTTATCTGGGCTTGGCCGTACTGGCGTTGGCCTCATGTGTCTTGCTGGTACGGTTCAGCGATGCACAAGAAGCCGAAGAGGCAGCCGCCTACCAGGATGCGGTGGGCGACGACACCGGGGCCGGTGCCCTATCGTTACGCTAAAGCGCCTACTGCGCACTTTCTCTGAAAGTGCGCAGCTAATGGCGGTGAGCACAAAGGAATCGCATTATGTCTTCAGCTCAACAGCTACTGTTAACCGCCAAACGCTGCGATATCGATAACCTGACCCACCTTGCGACAACGTGTGAAATTGTCGGCGACATCAGCCACTTTATTCATATGTTGCAACGTGAACGGGGGGCATCGACTATTTTTTTAGTCTCTCATGGCGCCCGTTTTAAGGAACGCCGCGCCACTTACCGGCAGCATAGCCAGGACGCTGAAGCGATGATGCGACGTCGCCTGGAAGCGTTAAGCCAGGAAGCCCGTCCCCAGGCTGCCGCACGCCTACTACGCCGGATTGCCACGGTATGGTCCGCCTTGGATGAGCTTAGCGCGCTGCGCCACGCCATCGATACGTTTGCGATAACCCCCGATGCGGCGACCCAGGCATTCAATCAACTGACCAGCGGCTTGCTGGCAATTGTCTTCGAAGCCGCCGATACGGCCGTTGACCCCGATATAACCCGCGCCCTGGTGGCCATTTTCCATCTAATGCAGGGCAAAGAATTAGCCGGCCAGGAACGCGCCTGTGGTGCCTTTGGCTTTACCCAAGGGTATTTTGACGATGCGCATAGTGCGCTGCTTAGTCAGTTAATCAACGATCAGCAACGTTGCTTTGATACCTTTGAGGAATTTGCCTCCTCGGAGGCACAGCAGCACTGGCAGCAGGAGTTGTCGCCACGCACGCTCTCGGGTATTGGCCATTTGCGGGATATTGCCTGCCAACGTACCACGCACCCTGAGACACCGGATTCGCTGGGTGAAACTTGGTACGAACTCACCACGTTGCGCATCGACAGCATTAAAAGCGTGGAGGATGCCCTCACCGCTCAGCTCACCGCACTGTGTCATTGTAAGATCCATCAAGCCAGCGCCGCACTGGAAAAAGCCAAAACGGAACCCTGCACTACTTCCCCAGCGCCTTGCGAGCAACTGCTAGCGTTGAGCAGCACGGAGCCCTTGGGTGACTTGACCGCCAGTGCGCTTAACTCACCATTGGGTCGGTCGCTCATTGAACTCACCCAGGCACAATCCAGCCGTTTGCAGGGCTTGAGCGACGAGCTGGAAAACACCCGTAAAGCGCTGCGCGAGCGCAAGCTAATTGAGCGGGCGAAAGGCCTTATCATGGCCCACCAAAACATGACAGAAGAAGAGGCTTACCGCTTTTTGCGCACCACTTCAATGAACCAGAGTAAAAGCATGGCCGACATGGCGCAGTCGATTCTTGACCTCTCCACCATGCTAAGACGCAAAGAAGTAGATCATTGACGCCCTGATCTTTTCGTTTGCAGGCTTATTATTTGCACAACCTCGCTCGATTAGCCATCCTAAATAAGCAGTTATGGTTAATCGCAAGGAGTGCAAACGATGCATAAAGGCGTACTACTTATCACGGGAGCTTCCAGTGGAATCGGTGCTGCTACGGCGCGAGCCGCTGCCAGAGACGGCTACAAGCTGGTCTTAGCTGCCCGCTCAACGGACAAACTCACCGCACTTGCCCAGGAGCTTGGGCCAGAAAATGTGCTGACCTGCGAACTAGACGTTACCCACATGGATGAACAGCACGCCATGGTCGACGAAGCGCTGGAAACCTTTGGCAGGATTGATGCCATGTTTGCCAACGCAGGATGTGGTGGCACGCCAGGTGGCTTTAGCGGCGCCGACCATGAACGCTGGAAAGACATGATTCTCACCAATGTATACGGCGTGGGCTTGACCCTCCAGGCGTGCCTTCCGGCGCTCAAGCGCAGCAAAGGTCACGTGCTGTTAACTGGCTCAGCCGCAGGCCGTGCGACCATTCCGGGCTCCATGTACAGCGCGACCAAATGGGCCGTCACAGGTATCGGCTATAACCTGCGTGAAGAGCTGCGCGGCACCGGCATGCGCGTCACGTTGATTGAACCTGGCATGGTCGACACCCCTTTCTTTGACGAACCCCCAGAGCATGCGCTGGAAGACCGCGATATCGCCAATGCGGTCATTTACGCGCTGTCACAGCCTGCCCATGTCGACGTCAACGAAATTCTGATTCGCCCTACTCCCCCAGTGGAATAACATGTTTCGTAGCTACTTCGCCTTGTAATTCATCGCTGCTGGCCGCATAACGGGTAATTAACAAGCGTGCTAATAATTAGCCGGCACGAAAACGCCGACTTGTTATTAGTCCGCCTCACATTCCGGCTCTACAGGTGATGCATGAGCGAACTAGCGTCTACCACGCTATCCGTATTGGACCTCGCCCCGATTCGTCAGGGCGGTAGCGCTGCTGAAACCTTCCAAGATAGCGTTTCCCTCGCCCAGTTAACCGAACAGTTGGGTTACCACCGCTATTGGCTGGCCGAGCACCACAACATTGAAGGCATCGCGAGTGCCGCGACAGCGGTGTTAATTGGCCATATCGCGGGGCAAACCTCTCGCATTCGCGTGGGTAGTGGCGGCATCATGTTACCCAACCATCCACCACTGGTGGTAGCCGAACAGTTTGGCACGCTGGAAACGCTCTACCCTGGGCGCATCGACCTGGGGCTTGGCCGTGCGCCCGGCTCAGATGGCGCGACGATGCAGGCGATGCGCCGCCATGCCCACGCTGGCGTTGACGATTTTCCGGCCCAGTTAAACGAGCTGCGTGGCTATCTGGCCGAGGCTTCACCTCACCAGCGGGTAAAAGCTGTCCCCGGCCAGGGCACCCACGTGCCGATTTGGCTGCTGGGCTCTAGTGGCTTTAGCGCACAGCTGGCCGCCAAGCTTGGTTTGCCCTTTGCCTTTGCCGCCCAGTTCGCCCCCGGCTACTTGTTTGAGGCGTTGCGCTTGTACCGTGATAACTTCCAGCCCTCCGCCCACCTGGATGCTCCTTATGCCACCGTGGGGCTGCCGGTAATCGCAGCAGAAAGCGATGCCATGGCGGAATATCTGGCGACCACGGCTCAGCAGAAGTTTCTCAATCTGATACGCGGCAAACCCACGGTATCGCTGCCGCCGGTGGAGCAGTTGGACTGGACGCCCATGGAGCGCGCTCAGGTAGAGCAATTCTTAGGCGCGGCGATTATCGGCGGCCCCGATACCGTCAAGGCTCAGTTAAAGGATTTCCAAGCGCGTACGGGAGCCAACGAATTGATGATCAACAGCGATTTCTATGACCACCAAGACCGGCTAAGAAGCTATCAGATTGTGGCTGAAGCAGCTCGATAACAGCACGCCATTGCCGCTCGTTTTTGCCCAACGGCTGCCCATGGCAGCCGAGCCAACCCGAATCACCAGGTAAACAGGACGATGTCTACGCTCACCTTCACCCCGATGACATACGATGACTTCATGACATTTTGGCCAACTTTTCAAGGCATTGTCGCGGCTCAGGAAACCTACGCCATAGAGCCGAATATAAGCGCCGAAGATGCCTACCAGCTATGGTGTAAAACGCCCCGCGCTACGCTTTCGGTCAAAGATGAAACGGGGACGATACTCGGCACCTACTACCTAAAGGCGAATGCTGCAGGGCCAGGTAATCATGTGTGTAACTGCGGCTATATGGTGGCCACCGCGGCTCGCGGGAAAGGCGTGGCCCGGGCCATGTGTGAACACTCACAGCAGCTAGCGCAAAAGCTTGGATTCAGCGCCATGCAGTTCAACGCGGTGGTCAGTACCAATCAGGTGGCAATAGCGCTTTGGCAGCGTTTGGGCTTTGCCATTGTGGGTACGGTGCCTAACGCCTACCGTCACGCCCAACTTGGCAAGGTCGATACCCACGTCATGTATAAAGCCCTTTAAGCATCTATCATTAAACTCATCCGCATCAAGCGCAGCCACCCTCAAGATAATCACCAACGAGTGATTCATCAATCTTGATCGTCGACGCGGCAGCTGCGTTGCCAACATTGTTCCACGGCCTCGGTACCCATGCCATTCAGCAGCGCCACGTTGCGCTCGGGAATCGCCGCCGTATCGCCATAGTAATCAATCGCCTTTTCGACGCTCTCTTCACGCAGCAAATGCACCATGGCATAAGGTGAACGGTTGGTATAGTTAGCAGCATCGTCAGCATCAGCGTCTTCAAAACAGTAATCCGGATGAAACGATGCAAGCTGGTAGATCCCTTCATATCCCTGGTCAATCAGGATGCTTTCGGCGAGCTCAATAAAATCAAGATAGTGATCGAAGCTTTTAAATAGCGTGGGAAACACCAGCAGCGTGGTTTCTGTTTCCGGGTGCTCGTCTAACCAGTGCACCTCAACCATCAACTCTTCCAGCGCTACTTCAATTTTTTTAGAACGCACCACTTCAACGCGTACCGCATCGCACGCCAACTCTCGGCGTGCAAACGGGCATATATCATGTGCCACAATAAAGTGATTCACCCAGTTCAACGTCCGCGCGATGACCGTGTTATCTGCGTCTTGCATGCCTGCTCTCCATCCTACTCGGTTGTCGCGCCCTAGTTTACACACGCCCGCCTAGGCATGTTCCTGATAGCGCTTGAGCGCCACCTGATAGGATTTGTGAATATGGTCGTCCATTAGCGCCCGAGCGGCTTTGCTGTCGCGCTGCAAGGCAAGCTCCACCAGCTCGTGGTGCTGATCATCGAGCGTTTGTCTTACGGTGGGCATCTTCGGGCCTAAGCGACGGTAGCGGTCAAACTGGTCGTGTAATTGTTCGATGAAGCGCAGCAACCAAACCGAGCCACAGGGGGCCACGAGCGCGCGGTGAAACTGGCTGTGCAAGATTTCCCATTCCTCACCTTTATCCAGCGACAAGTCCGCTCGTTTGAGACGATGGGCAGCCGCCAGCAACTCGGCTTCCCATACTGCATCTCCATGCTGAATGGCGCGCTCAAAGGCCATGCCTTCGAGTTCTAAGCGCATATTGGCGATGTCATCCAACTCATTTCTCGATAACGTCGGCACGCGAAAACCACGCTGGTTCTCCTGAATCAACAACCCGTAGGCAGCCAGCTTGTTCAACGCCTCGCGCAACGGGCTTAACCCGACGTTGTAATGCTCTTTAAGCGTGTTGATCGCCAATTTCTCGCCCGCGGTAAAACGTCCGCCGACTAAATCACGGCGTAGCGTCTCATAAATGCGACTGGAAGCCGTGCTGATGACCGGTTGGAGATGATGATTCATAAAAGGTCCTTTTTGGTGTTAGCGAGCGCGTCTTACGCGGGAGAAGTTGACGCCTTTGGAAATACTCGCCTATAGTCTATTTTATACAAGATAATCGATTTTTTAACAGACAAACGATAAAGGCCTCCGCATGCTGCGTTTACATTGGCGATGGAAACCGTCCACATGAACCTACCTCCTTTATTTTGGGCATTTTTTCGCATTGGCATTTTAGGCTTTGGTGGCGGCCCGGCGATGATTCCGCTCGTTCATGCTGAGGTGGTTAGCCGGCATCGCTGGTTAAACGATGAAGAATTTGCCGATGTGTTAGCCATCGGCAATACCCTCCCCGGCCCCATTGCCACCAAGCTGCCTGGTTACGTAGGTTACCGCGTTGGTGGCGTGTCTGGCTGTGTGACCGCCCTGGTAGCCATTATTTTGCCCATGGTTGTCGCCATGATTGCCATGTTAGGCATTTTCAGTCATTACCGCGATGTTGCCTGGATTCGCGGCATGGGTCAGGCAGTGGTACCTGTGGTTATGGTAATGATGGCGCAGTTGACCTGGGATTTCTTTATAAAATCGCGAGCATCTTTAGGTTGGCTCGCCAGCGTCATTATGGCCATGTTGGCGGGCGGGCTCATTTATTGGCTAGGCGTGCACCCTGGCTGGGTAATCGGGGCCATCCTGATCACTGCCTTGCTGCGTCCATCGCGTGAAAAACCCATTAAGGGGTCAGCATGATTTATTGGGACCTCTTTTTGGCGTTTTTTATTCCTAACATTATCGGCTATGGCGGCGGGCCGGCGATCATTCCGCTGATTGAAGCCGAAGTGGTTGGCCGTTATGACTGGATGTCGGCACAAACTTTTGCCGAAACGCTAGCGTTAGGCAACGCGCTACCCAGCCCTATTGCTACCAAAATGGCCGGTTATATCGGCTACGAAGTGGCTGGATTTGGCGGAGCCTTCGTTGCCATAGCCGCCACGGTGATTCCTTCCCTACTGCTAATGCTCGGTGCCCTTGGCCTGCTGTACCGCCATCGCGAATCGCCACGGGTCAAACGCATGAGCCAATGGGTTCGCCCGGTCATCGCCATGATGATGGGGTGGCTAACGCTTGGTTTTTTGCTGGAAAGCATTAACACCAGCGGCACGGCACACACGCTGATCATTGGCGCAATAGCGGCACTTGCGTTGGTCAGATTCAATATCCACCCCGCCTACGTGGTATTGGGGGCACTTGCTTACGGAGGATTGCTTCTCGGCTAAAAAGTGGTATCCGCATATCTCAGAAAACAAAAACCCGGAAAGGATCACGCGCTCACCGTGCCGTCAAAGCTCCGACGGCCATCATCACACCAACCTTAACCATAAAGGTGTAACAAAATGACGCGTTCAAAATTTACTCTACGTTCGACCCTAACCGCCATCGGACTTGTGTCCAGCATGGCCGTTGCCACCACTTCTCACGCTGACTATCCAGAACAGGATGTCCGCATAATCATTCCTTACGGACCTGGCGGCGCCACGGACATCATTTTCCGCCTTATTTCCCAGGAAGCGGAAAAAACGCTGGGCGAGTCCATCGTCCCCGTCAACATGGCAGGCGCAGGGGCGACGCTTGGATCTCGTGACGTGAAAGATGCCGACCCAGATGGCTACACGGTGCTCGGCAGCCACGATACCATTGCTCTCTCAAAGCTTGCTGGCACCGTTGACTATTCCTACGACGCCTTTGAACCCGTTGCCCTACTGACACAGACCATCAATATTCCCACGGCTCACTCCGACCACCCTGTCCAGAGTGCTGACGAAATTGCCGATTACGTGAGCGAGAACCCAGGCGACGTTCGCTTTAGCATGATTCCCGGTTCGACCGATCACTTTTTCTGGGCGCAATTTTTCCAGGAAGCCGGCATTGATATGGATGACGTGAGGCTTGTCGGCTATCCAGACACTGGTGAACAAGTGTCTGCTTTAATGGCAGAGGAAGTCGACTTCGCCATGTTCAATCTGCCTTCTGGTGGTTCTTACTTTGAAGATGGCAGCTTCCGACCTTTAGGCATTGCCCACCCTGAGCGTCTTGAAAGCATGCCCGATGTCGAAACGCTGCGTGAACAGGGCATCGAAATGGATCACTCCACCAGCCGTGGCATTTTCGCACCGAAAGGAACACCGCAGGAAGTCATCGATACCATCGCCGAAGCCTACGGCGAAGCACTGGAAAATGAAGAAGTACAGAGCCGCATCGAAAATGAATTTGGTTCTGTGGTGCAGTTTCTTGCCGGTGAGGACTATCACGAATTCCTTGAAGACAACGAAGCCGCCCTTTCAGCCGCCGCTGAAAACATTGAATTCCAGAACTGATGACGTCCTCCCTGGCCCTAATTCAAGGCCAGGGAGGCCGGGAGGCTTCTATCATGCTAACCCTAACCAAAGACCGCGCCTTGGCGTTGGCGCTATTGCTTATTGTTGCGGTCATGTGGATCGCATCGGGTGATATCCGCCCACCTACCGCTTGGCAGCCTTATGGGTCAGCACTTTTTCCGCGTATTTTATTGGTCGTGATTGGGCTGTTGTCACTATTGATTTTAGTGCGTTCCCTATTGGTAAAAGTGCCTGAACAGGCGGGGCTGGGCACCCGCATCAACGAATGGTTTCAACGTCGACGTACCATACTTGCACTCTTTATACTGTTTGGACTTTATGCAGCACTCCTTCCGTTAGTGGGCTATATCGCTGCCACTATAGGCTTTCTTATCACCTCTTTTGCGCTACTCATGGGCATTGATACACGTCGCAAGTGGGTGATGAACCTCACGATCAGTTGCACCTTGGCTATCGCGATATTTGTGATTTTCCGCTATGGCCTGAATGTCTGGCTGCCCTAATCCGTGGAGTCAATAATGACGAACTTTTTTCTCCAAGCCCTCACTGAGGTGGGCTCACCATCGGTTTTGGGCCTCATACTTATCGGCGTGCTGTTCGGTATCATCGGCGGCAGCATTCCCGGCTTTACGGTCACCATGGCGATCCTGGTAGTGTTTCCGTTCACCTTTGCCATGGACCCCGTTAGCGGTGTGTCGTTGATGGTCGGGGTGTTTGTTGGGGGGTACTCTGGCGGGATCGTATCCGGCGTCATGCTCGGTATTCCCGGCACGCCTTCCTCTATCACCACCGTCTATGACGGCTACCCCATGGCGCAAAAAGGCGAGCCGGGCCGTGCCCTGGGTATCGGCGTAGCGTCTTCCTTTCTCGGCACCATCATCAGCGTGGCGGTACTGGTCTTTTTCGGACCGTTAATTGCCAGCTTCAGCATGAACTTTCGCCCCTGGGAAATCACCGCGCTGATTGTATTCGCGCTAACGCTGGTCGCGGGGCTATCCAATGGTGCGCTACTCAAAGGCCTGCTAGCCGCCGCCATAGGGCTATTGATCACCACCGTTGGCTATGATCGAAACAGCAACCTTCGCTTTGATTTTGGCCTACCTGCCTTGGGTTCAGGGTTTGAAATTCTACCGGTCATGATTGGTATTTTTGCTTTTTCTCAGTTACTTGGAAACATTGAAAAAATAAAAGATGAAGGTCACGACGCTAAAAAAGTCGACACCAATGTCACCATTCCCTACGGCCAAATTATCAAGGACATGGCGGGGCAAAAGCTAAATACCCTACGCTCTTCATTAATAGGCAGTTTAGTCGGTGCATTGCCAGGTACTGGCGGCACGGTGGCTAACTTTTTAAGCTACGACCAAGCCAAGAAGTTCTCTCGTCATCCGGAAGAATTTGGCACGGGTACGCCTAGCGGCATCGTTGCTTCGGAAGCGTCCAACAGCGCGGTGGCGGGCGGTGCCTTTGTCCCCACACTGGCACTCGGCATCCCTGGGGATCTTCCCATGGCGATCATGATGGGCGTACTGATTCTCCACGGCATTACGCCGGGGCCGATGATGTTTGAACAAAACCCGGTATTGGTGGGTGCCATTTACGCCAGCCTGCTGATTGGTGCGGTGGTCATGGTGCTATGTAACCTGCTACTGGTGCGCTGGTTCGCCAAGATATCGTTGATCCCCCAACAGATCCTCGTTCCCGTTGTGTTAATGCTGTGTGCCATTGGCGCTTATGCCCTGAATAACAACCTGTTTGATATTTGGGTGCTGTTTATTTTTGGCGTTATTGGCTACCTACTTTGGAAAGCCGAGGTGCCTCTTACACCGCTGATACTGGGCGTCGTACTTGGCGAAAACCTTGAGCGGCAGCTATTTCGTGCCCTGGAACTCAATGACAGCTGGCTAACATTCTTAACCCGCCCTCTCTCGGCTCTTTTCTTGGCACTGGCCATCGCCTCCATCCTGTTTTCTCTCTATCAGGATCGAAAGATACGGCGTTTAAAACAGGCGGCCCAACAAGAAAACGTTTGATCGTTAAAAGGACTCTGATATGCAACACGATGCACTCTACTACCCCAGCGCCTCGCGACGTATGGCAACGTTCGGTAAACGTGGCATGGTGGCGACCTCTCAGCCATTGGCGGCGCAGGTGGGTATCACTATTTTGCAACAAGGCGGTAATGCCATTGACGCCGCCATTGCCACAGCGGCAGCGTTGACGGTGGTCGAACCCACGTCCAACGGGATTGGCAGCGATGCCTTCGCCATTGTGTGGGTAAACGGTAAGCTGCATGGCCTGAATGCCAGTGGGCCTGCGCCTCAAGCGGCAACCATTGAAAAGCTCAAAGCACTAGGCCATGACGCGATACCCAACCACGGCATGTTGCCTGTCACGGTTCCCGGTGCTCCCGCTGCATGGGCGGCATTGTCTGAGCGCTTCGGCAAGCTGCCGTTTGCTGAGTTGTTAGCCCCGGCCATCGCCTTGGCCGATGAAGGCTTCCCCGTTTCTCCCGTCATCCATCAAATGTGGAAGGACGCCTTTACTAACTACTCCGCCTATGAAGACGCCTCCTTTAAACCCTGGTTCGACACCTTTGCACCCGAAGGGAGAGCGCCGCAGCCCGGTGAGCTTTGGCGGTCTGAAGGTCATGCAAAAAGCCTAAAAGCGATTGCTGACACCCACGCCAACGCGTTTTACAAAGGCGAACTGGCCGACGCCATTGATGCGTTTTCCCGCGAAAGTGGCGGCCTGTTACGCAAGGAAGATCTTGCGGCTTACCAGCCGGAGTGGGTCGATCCGATTAGCGTGAAATACAAAGGCCACGACATCTGGGAAATCCCTCCCAACGGCAGCGGCATGATCGTGCTGCAAGCGCTGGGTATGCTTGAGCGTCTGGGCGAAGCAGGATCGGACCCGGTCGAAACGCTCCACCGTCGTATTGAAGCCACCAAACTGGCTTACGTTGATGGCTTTGCGCACGTTACCGATCTGGATGCCATGCGCCCCACTGTTGATCAGATGCTGGACGATGATTACTTAAAATCGCGTGCCGCGTTGATCGGTGAACAGGCCGTTGACCCCAAGCACGGCAACCCGATCAAGGGTGGCACCGTGTATCTCGCGACGGCCGACAGCGACGGCAATATGGTGTCGCTGATTCAGAGCAACTTTAAAGGTTTTGGCTCTGGCATGGTGGTACCTGGGACCGGCATCAGCCTCCAAAACCGCGGCTGGTCGTTCTCACTCGACCCGCAGCACCCGAATGCACTCGCCCCAGGCAAGCGCACCTACCACACCATCATCCCGGGCTTTATTACCAAGGATAACCAGGCCGTTGGGCCCTTTGGTGTGATGGGCGGCTACATGCAGCCCCAAGGCCATGTGCAAGTGGTGACGGCAATGCTGGAGGATCAACTCAACCCTCAGGCGGCGCTTGATATGCCACGCTGGAAGTGGACCCAAGGCAAGACCATCGAAGTCGAAGCCGACTTCCCCAATCACTTAGCGCTTGCCCTGGCCCGGCGTGGCCACAACATCGTCAAGGTTGCCGATTCCATCAGCTTTGGCCGTGGCCAAATCATTCTGCGCGATGCTGGCACCGGCGTGCTCCAAGGCGGCACCGAGCCACGCACCGATGGGGCTGTTCTTCCCTGGTAATGTCTCCCCCCTAACACTGCCTCTCCGCCGTATTGCCGTTGCAGGCAATCGGCGGTTGGGTGGCTAATTCTCTGCTTATGGCGGGCTTTTGCTGGGTTGAACTGGCTATCCACGGTTAACCATCGCATCATGGCTCTCCGTGTCTGCCAGGTCATTGCCCGTTCTATTATGTCGCCACCCTCGTCCCCCGATGCTTCTTCGTCATCGCCGCTCAGCAGCTTTTTTGGTGTCTTCCGCTATAGCCGCCGGGCGCTCGGCCTGGTGTGGGAGACCTCGCGCTGGATGATGCTTGGCCTGGCGCTGTGTACGCTGGTGGCCGGGGTGCTGCCCGCCGTGGCGGCCTGGGTCGGCCAGTTGATCGTCGATGGCGTGGTCAATGCGATGGACACGCATCAAGCCGCCACCGACCCCAACCTGCTGGTGTCCATCACGCCGGTGCTCAAACTGGTGGCCTTCGAGGCGCTTATCATTGCGCTTATAGCGCTCGCCCAGCGAGGCCTGTCGGCCCAGCAGTCGTTGCTACGAGCGCTACTGGGGCAAAAGGTCAATGTGATGATCCTGGAGAAGGCAGGCCAGCTGTCGCTTAGCCAGTTCGAGGATTCCGAGCTCTATGACCAGCTAACCCGGGCGCGGCGCGAGGCCTCAACGCGCCCTCTCGCCCTGGTGAATAAAACCTTTGGGCTATTACAGAACGCGATCTCGCTGGGCAGCTTTGGGGTCTTACTGGTGCAGTTCTCTCCCTGGGCATTGCTGATTTTAGTGGCCGGTGCCCTGCCGGTGTTTATGTCGGAAGCCAAGTTTTCGGGGGATGGCTTTCGCTTGTTTCGCCGACGCTCGCCACAAAGCCGCATGCAAATTTATCTGGAAACCGTGCTCGCCCGGGAAGACAGCATAAAAGAGGTCAAGCTGTTTGGCCTGGAGAAGCTTTTCCTCAAGCGCTACCGCGATATTTTTACCCAACTGTTTGCCGAAGACCGTAGTCTGACGCTGCGCCGGGAAAGCTGGGGCTTTGTACTGGGGTTGCTTGGCACGCTCACCTTTTACGCGGCTTATGCCTGGGTGGTGATTGAAGCGATTACCGGCGCGCTGACCCTCGGCCAGATGACCATGTACCTGATGGTCTTCAAGCAGGGCCAGGCCGCGCTTTCCGCCAGCCTGACCGCGATCAGCGGCATGTACGAAGAAAACCTCTATCTGTCCAACCTTTATGAGTATCTGGAGCAGCCAGTCGAGACCGCTCCGGGCACTCTGACCCAGGGCGTAATGCCCGGCGACGGCCTGCGCTTTGAGAATGTCAGCTTCGCCTACCCTGGGAGTGCGCCGGTCTTACACGATATTTCCCTGCACTTGTCTCCTGGGCAGAGTTTGGCGCTGGTAGGTGAAAACGGCTCGGGTAAAACGACCTTGATCAAACTGTTGACGCGGCTCTATCACCCCACCGAAGGACGGATATTGCTCGACGGCAGCGATTTGCGCGACTGGAGCACCCAGGCGCTACGCGAACGTACCGGCGTTATTTTCCAGGACTTTGTGCGTTACCAGTTACAGGTGGGTGAAAATCTGGGCGTCGGCGACACCCATGCCTATGAGGATGAGCAGCGCTGGCAGCAAGCCGCTCGGCACGGCATGGCGGATGATTTCATCAGCGCCATGGCCAGCGGCTACCAGACACAGTTGGGTCGTTGGTTCAAGAACGGCCAGGAACTCTCCGGTGGCCAGTGGCAGAAAATCGCCCTTTCCCGCGCCTACATGCGCGAGAACGCCGACATCATCGTGCTGGATGAACCCACCGCCGCCATGGATGCCGCCGCGGAGGCCGCGGTCTTCGCCCGCTTCCGCGAGCACAGCCGCGACAAGATGGCGATTCTGATCTCCCACCGCTTCTCCACCGTGCGCAGCGCCGATCTCATTCTGGTGATCGATCAGGGCCACATCATCGAACGCGGCACCCACGAGGAATTGCTCGCGGCAGACGGCCGCTATGCGAAGCTGTTTCGACTTCAGGCGGCAGGTTACAAGTAGCTAACTAAATTTGACGCTCTCATGAGCATCAGTTATAAGATAAGAGTTGTCTTTTAAAGGCAGCTCTTATCTTTTGTTAACAAGACGTTCTCAGAGACCTCACATGCGCTGGCAAATCCCCGCGACACGAATGAATAAGCTACATCGCATTATGAATAATGCGGTATCAGCCTATTGTTGTCGCGCGCCAGCGATGTAGAGAGAGAAACTGGCCGCGGCAGGTGTCGCGGCCATGCGTTTTATCGTTACCTTTGATACTCCCTGATCGCGATGTTGCCCGGCCTCCTAACCCAGGAGACCGACCCCATGGCAGTAATAACGATTGCCCGCAAACTACTCAACGCCATCAAGCACTCGCGCACGCAGCGTCGTCTTTATGAAGACCTGCGTTTTCATGACCCCCACCTGTTGAAAGATATCGGCTTACGCTGGGAACAGGGTCAACTGGTATCCATTCATGGGGTAGAGGAAACAAGCCAGCGCAACCAGCGCCATCAGGCTGAAACCCGCGACGCCCACGAAAAATGTCCACACTGCGGGAGTAGACTGGCATAGCCAACGCCCCGGCCACAGGAAGTGGCCGGGGCGTCTTACTTGAGGGTGTAAAGGAATTAAAAGGAATGACGGAGATATAGCCAAATCGCCTAGCGTCAATGCATGGCTCAAGCGACTTGGCGATACCCCCTCAGGACCTTGTGGCTTTTAAGGGAATTGCGCCCTTTACGGGAGTAGCTGCCTTTGCCTTTTTTCGGCGTTTGCTGCTGCATTTTAAACATCGGCGTTCGCAGCTGTGCCTGCAGTGCATTATCGCGAATGGAATGTTTCTTCACCGTTATCTCCTAATCGAATGGTTATGACTTATGACTGGCGCTTGCTAACACCGACAACTACGACACCTTGGCTCACCAAGCGTTCCTTTTACCGGCGCCCAAAATCTGCGTCTATTACATTGCAGCTTTGAGCGAACACGCTATCTTAAAAGCTCGCTCAGCAACGATGTTGCTGTCACATTCTTGGGTTGGGGATTCGGGTGACATTTTTTAAACAATTTGTTCGTTGGTTACGACGTCTGAGCGTTGTGGTTTTGGTCTTACTCACCTTCTATTTCACCCTCATGGCGTACCACCAGTTAAAGCCTCTTCCCCCCGGCATTTCCCACGCCAGCCCGGTTTACCAAACTGACAATGTTGAGTTCTTCCGCGACCTGACGCACCACGCGGATGACGAACGGCACGTGGACCAGGAAATTTTTGACCAGGTCGAGCGTATGATCGAACGCGCCGATGACTTTATCGTGATCGATAATTTCATGGTCAATGGCTTGGTCAATGATCCCTCCGAAGATTACCCGCAGTTGAGCGATAACCTTGTTGATCAGCTAGTTCGCAAACGCGACGCCAATCCCGATATGCCAATTGTGTTTATCAGCGACGCGATCAACTCAGGCTACGGCTCCTACCCCGCTGAATGGCTCGACCGGCTGCGCGACGCTGACATCGACGTGGTGATCTCCAACCTGACCCCGCTGCGCGATTCAACGCCGATCTATTCATCGCTTTGGCGTATGGGGCCGCAGTGGTTGGGCGACTTGGGCGGTGAGTGGTGGCCCAACCCGTTTTTAGAGAAGGGGCCCAAGTTCAACCTGGGCGGCTACCTGGATATGTTCAATATCAAGGCCAATCACCGCAAGGTGGTGATCACCGAGCGAACGGCGCTGGTCGCCTCCGCCAATGCCCACGATGAATCCGGCTTTCATGAGAACGTCGCGTTTGAAATCGATGGGCCGATCATCGCCGACCTGCTCGACGCCGAGCAGGCAGTGATTGATCTGGGCGACAGCGGTATTCAATTGCCCAGCTACACACCGCCAGAGGAACCTGCCACCGGGGAATTAAGCCTTCAGTACACTACTGAAAGGCAAACGCTTCACAACGTGCTCGACACCATTGAGCAGGCCGGCGAAGACGACGAATTGTGGCTGGCCATGTACTACCTCGCTGACCGCGAAGTGGTTAATGCGCTGACCGACGCAGCACGGCGGCGGGCGCAAGTTTCCTTGATTCTCGACCCAAATAAAAAGGCGTTTGGCCGTAAAAAATCCGGTTTACCTAACCGCCCAGTGGTTGAGGAGCTCATGGAAAATACCGACGGCGAGGTGCGCGTGCGTTGGTATGACGTCGAGGTCGAGGAGTTCCACCCCAAGATGATGATGCTCCGTCAGGCTAATCAGAGCACGATCATCAGCGGCTCGACCAACTTCACCAGCCGCAATCTGGATAACTACAACCTCGAGGCCAGCCTGATGATATCAGGCCCCAACGATGCAGACGTGATGCGCGAGGTCGATGACTACTTCCTGATGCTGTGGCATAACGAAGGGGGTGATTACACCCTGGAGGCAGATGAATACCAAAACATCCTGTCCGAATGGCAGCGGGTGCTTTACGGCGTCCAGGCCTACCTCAAACTCACGACTTACTGAGGCATGTTAGCGATTAACGCGATGATAATAAGGCCCAGCAGCACGCATAGCCATTGCCAAAATCGCACCGGGTCACGCTCTAATAGCGGTGGCCGCGATTGCTTCAAAGTGCCTGGGCTTGGCGAGCGCAGCTCGAAGATAAATTCCGAAAGCGCGGGATAGCGATGTTGGGGGTTAGGATGCAGCGCTTTTTTTAGAACCTCGTCCACCCAGGCGGGCAGTGCACGGTCTTCGTTGAGCGCGGATTGGTAGGCGAGCTTGCGCTGTGCTGCCCGGGTTCGGGTTTTGGCCACTTCAGTACCGTAAGGCAGCGTGCCGGTCAGCATCTGGTAGGCGATCACCGCTAGGGAATACAGGTCAGACCTTTCAGTGCCCCCTTCGCCCAGAAAATACTCCGGTGCCGTGTATTGCGCCGTGCCGAGAATATCCTCCCCAGCGGCCGCGTCTGCTTCGGCAATTCCCGCGACCCGAACGGCGCCAAAATCAATCAAACGCGCCGTGCCGTGATGGTCGATCATGATATTGTCCGGGCGTACATCCTGGTGGAGCATTTCCAGGCGATGAAAGGCGCGCAAGCCTTTGGCCACCTGCTCGATAATGCCGCGGACCTCGGCCAGATCCGGCTCAGGGTGGTCACGCATCCACTGGGTCAGGGTTTGACCGTCGATATATGCCCAGACGCTGTACAGGTAACGGCGGGGCTTTCGCTGTTCGGGCGCGGAAAGCACATGGGGGTTGTTAATGCGCCGGGCGATCCATTCCTCACGCACGAAACGCTCGACGCTGGCAGCGTCTTCGGCCAGCTCCGTGGATAGCGTTTTCACCACGACGTGCTGATCGCTTTCCGGGTCGTGCGCCAAATATACATGACTACGGGCACTGGCGTGCAACGGGCGTATAATGCGCAGGCCGTCAAGCTCGCTATTGGGGCGAAGCTCAGGCGGTGAGGATAGTCCGCCCAGCACATTGTAAAGCTCATCAGCGTCCCGGTCGGGCAGCGTGTCGATGCGCACCAGTTGAGCCGTCAGGTTGTCATCGCTGCCTTTCTCAAGCGCCGCGTTCACCAACGCCCGGGCAGCCGCGTCCAGATCGGTGGCATTGTCTTGAATGATTAAAGCCATGGCGTGGGGAGACAGCCATTCGTAAACACCATCGGTGGTCAACAAAAACACATCGCCTTCGCTGAGCGATACGGCACGATAATCAAGCTCCAGATGCTGGCTTGCTCCCATGGCGCGCGTTAGATGGCTGGTCTCCCGAGAGGCCCAAAAGCGATGGTCTTCGGTCAGTGGTTCCAGCGAACTGCCCGCCAACTGGTAAATACGGCTATCGCCGACATGAAACAGATGCGCCGTGGCCGATTTAATCACCATGGCGCTCAGCGTGCAGACATAGCCGCGGTCCATATCGTAGCGGTATTGGCTCTGCCGGGTTTGCGCATACAGCCACGCATTGGTGGCCTGGAGCACACGCTGGGCCGCATTTTTAACGCTCCAGGAAGCTGGCGTGGCGTAATAATCACCAAGAAAGCCACCTACCACCGCTTCGCTTGCCTCACGGCTCACCGTGCTGCTGCTGATGCCGTCGGCCAACGCAATGGCAATGCCCTTATGACGCCGCTGGGCGTCGTCGGGCAGATAGGCCCCGTAAAAGTCCTGGTTGCTCGGCTTACGGCCTTTATCAGAGCACTGGCCCAGGGAAATGCTCAGCGTTGCCATACTCAGCAAAAGGCTTTATTGATTTCGAGAGCCGCAGGGCTTGTCGCTACGCGCGTTACCACGCTGCCGACGACGATGACACAGGGTGACGGCAGTGGTTGCGCCGCGAGCATGCTGGGCATATCAGCGAGCGTACCCACTAACGACTGCTGGTCCGGCTGGCTGGCGTTGGCCACCAGCATAATCGGCCAGTCATCGGGCAGCCCCGCGCCACGCAAACCACTACAGATCGCGTCAACCTTGGAAAGCCCCATGTAAAACACCAGGGTTTCGTCGCGCCGGGCAAGCGCCGACCAATCCGGGGTGCCGTCTTCACGGCACAACTGGGCAGTCACAAACCTTAGCTGCTGGGCATGGCCGCGGTCGGTCAGCGGAATGCCCATGCACGCCGCCGCTGAGGAGGCCGCGGTAATCCCGGGGACAATCGTGGCAGGTAGCTGAGCGGCAGCCAGCGCATCCAGCTCTTCGCCCATGCGGCCAAAAATGGCTGGATCACCGCCCTTGAGACGCACCACCGACTTGCCCGCCCTGGCAAGCTTGACCATCAGGGCGCCAATCTCGGCCTGAGGCATGCTGTGGTGTCCGCTTGCCTTGCCCACATAATAGCGCTGGGTACCGCGGGGAATCAGCGCCAGCACGTCGTCGCCCACTAGCCGGTCATAGACCACGGCGTCTGCCTGGCACAGCAGGCGCGCCGCCTTGAGCGTCAGCAACTCGACATCGCCGCTGCCAGCGCCGACCAGATACACATGCCCTGGCTGGCAATCGCCCTTATGCGGCAACTGATCGGCGGTATCGCGGGCGACGCTTCCGAGCCTAGAACGGCTTGGATCTAGACGGTTCACGAGCCGCGCCAAGGCATTACACCATTTCATAAGCGGAATTTTGCTTAGCGCGCGCATTGGGGCGCTCCTCTTCAAGTAACGATTTCAATTCGGGAATGCAACTGCCGCACTGGGTGCCGCAGGCAAGGCGTGCGCCCAACGCTTCAACGCTGGTATCGCCTCCCCGAATGGCCTCAACAATAGCGGTTTGACCTACCTGATGACAGCTACAGATAACCGGGCCGGTATCCGCCGCACCGTCATCGCAGCCCGCTAACAAACGCCGACGATGGGTATCGTCGATGTGGGCGTCGTTAAAACGCGCTTCCAGCCAAGCGAGCCCAGGTAGTTCATTGGGCGGACCTACCATCAACCACCACTTAAGCTGGCCATTTTCCACACCTGCCGCGCGCAGGCCACCCGTGGCGACGTCTTCGCACCAAAGCGCTGGCGACGTGGGCAGCCACGCCGCCAGTGAGGCAAACCAATCGTTGACGGCCGTCGCACCTGCCAGTTGCCAGCGTTGGCAGCCGCGCATGGGGATACGGGTCCAGTAGTCGCTTTCGCACCACGCAGGGTGCCCCGTTGGCATAGCGCTAGCGTGGTCGGCAACCAGCAACGTTGCCTCCCAGGCAGGCGTTAATGGCACCAGCGCCACTGCTCCGTGCTTGGCTTCAGGCTGGCCGGAAATCGGGTCCATAATACGCTGAATCAACGCGCTGCTGCGCGCATTTTGGCTGAAACAGTCGGTCCAGTGAATAGGTACGAATACTTCGCCGCGTCGCTGAGCCTTAGATACTCTGGCGCGTGCCAGGTACTTACCCGTCGCGGCAGATAAAACGGCAAGTGATTGATCTCTAATACCCGCCTCGGCAGCGTCGTCAGGGTGTACATCGATAAACGGCTCGGCGCGGTGGTTCATCAACCGCGGCGAACGGGCGGTGCGCGTCATGGTGTGCCACTGGTCGCGTATTCGCCCGGTGTTGAGACGCAGCGGATACGCTGGGCTGAGCGCTTGCTCGGGCCCCCGCGGGGTAATCGGCAGTAGCTTGGCGCGTCCATCGGGCGTGGCAAACTGGCCATTCTCAAATAAGCGCGCTGTACCTTTAGGGGCCTGGATATTTACCGGCCATTGAATCGGGGCAAGCGCGTCATAACCGTCACGGCCCAGCCCGGCAAGCCCCGAAATATCGAATAGCCGTTGTGTGGTACTGGCGTTTTCAAAGCCGGAAAGGCGTGCGTGCTCGTCAAATATTTGGCTCGGGTGAGCGTAATCAAACGCCTCTGTAAACCCTAGCCGCTTGGCAACATCGCAGATGATTTGCCAGTCGTGGCGAGCCTCACCGGGTGGCGGCAACATGCCACGTTGGCGAGAGATACGCCGCTCGGAATTAGTCACCGTGCCGTCTTTCTCAGACCACCCGGAAGCCGGCAGCACAATATCGGCGTAGGGCAGCAGATCGGTATGCGCCGCACACTCCGAGACAATCACCAGCGGGCATTTTGCAAGCGCCGCGCGCACGTGGGCCGCATCGGGCAGGCTTATCGCAGGGTTGGTGGCCATCACCCATAGCGCTTTAATTTCGCCGCGCTCAATGGCGTCAAACAGCTCAACGGCTTTGTAGCCGGGGCCATCTGGCAGTTCGGGCACCAAGTTATCGGTAGCCCAAAAACGGGTGACTAAGTCACGCGCGCCGGGGGTATCGTAATCCATGTGCGCGGCTAGCTGGTTGGCCAAGCCGCCCACTTCGCGCCCGCCCATGGCATTGGGCTGGCCGGTGACCGAGAACGGCCCTGCGCCGGGCAGGCCGATTTTGCCTCCCGCCAAGTGGCAGTTGATGATCGCATTGCACTTATCGGTACCGCTTGAAGACTGGTTGACCCCTTGGGAATACAGCGTCACCACGTGTAGCTGGCTGGCAAACCAGTAATAAAAGGTTTCCAGACGCTCGACATCCACATCGCAGGCTGCCGCGACCTCGACGATGGAGCCCACCGTTTGTTGCGCAGTCTTTAATGCCTCGTCAAACCCCTGGGTGTGACGCTCCAGGTAGACGTGGTCCAGCTTGCGCTTGGCCGCCATCCATGCCAAAAGCCCGTTAAACAGTACCGCGTCGCTGCCGGGTTTGATGCCCAGGTAAAGGTCGGCTATCTCGCAGCTATCAGTCACCCGCGGATCGATCACCACCACACGCATCAACGGGTTACGCTCTTTGGCGACCTTGATGCGCTGGTAGAGCACCGGGTGGTTCCAGGCTAGGTTGGAGCCTACCAACACGACCAGTTCGGCCTCTTCCAGATCTTCATAGTTGCAGGGCACCGCATCGGCACCGAAGGCGCGCTTGTATCCTGCCACCGCCGAAGCCATGCACAGCCGCGAATTGGTATCCAGATGCGGCGTGCCCAAAAAGCCTTTAAACAGTTTATTGGCAACGTAATAGTCTTCTGTCAGTAACTGGCCGGAGAGATACGCTGCCACACAGTGATGACCGTGCTCATTGCGCAATCTGGTTAACCGGTCGGCGGTAGCGCTTAATGCCTGATCCCACGAGACCTCCTCGCCATCCACGCGGGGGCGTGTTAGGCGGCCTTGATCACCTAGCGTTTCGTGCAGCGCCGAGCCTTTTACGCACAGCCGCCCATAATTGGCGGGGTGCTCAAGGTCGCCCTCCACAGCGCTCAGCTTGCCGTTATCCGCCACGGTCGCGTTAACGCCGCAGCCGACACCACAGTAGGGACAGGTCGTTTTGGCTTGATGCATGATCACTCCTTGGCAGATTGCAAACGCCGCCCATAAAAAAACGCCCAGGCTGCTAATCGCTTGCGCAGAATTCGCAAAAGTCGATCAGCAGGCTGGACGTCGTTGCCACAGCGAGCACCGTCAAAGGTGCCAAACGTATTTTTTAACGGCTACTTATTGTTTAACGGCTTTCTTGGGGTTATTCGCTGCCATTGCTTTTAATGAACGCAATACAATGCGCGATTGTTCCTTGTACTTGGTTAACTGCAAACGCTAAGCCGTTATTCAAAAAAATCACAAATAATTATTAAAAAACAATATTTTAAATAAAAACCACAGCCCATCTCAGACATTTGCTACGCCGCTGACGCCCCGCGCTTGTGTGCTGAGAGTGCAATCCAACACCTCATGCGCACCAACAGCGTGCATAGGCTCGGGGAAGTGTCTAACCAGGTTCTTATAAATTTCTATTCAAAGACATGAAAAATAAAGCAAAAAAAACAATATCCCAGGATTGGCCGTCGATTTGCAGCTATTGAGTATATAACTTGTTGGCGGCCAATGGCGGCGGCCACGCGTTAACCAACGTTACCGGGCAACGACGCCCCTGACCTTGTTCATCCTGCTTGCAGGAAGCGCATGTGTCAGGGGCGTTTTTGTTTGGAGCAAATCGCTATCACGCAAGATGAATAGGAGCCACCCATGGAAACCTTTCCCCGGTGCTCACTCGATGACCACTTGGTCATTATCGGCAACGGCATGGCCAGTCACCGATTGGTGGAAGCCCTGGTCAATGCCCCCCAACGCCCTAAGGTAATTACCGTGATTGGGGAAGAGCCGGTGCCCGCCTACAATCGCATTCTGCTCTCCCCACTGTTAGCTGGCGACATGCAGCACAATGCGCTAACCCTGCGCGACGCTGACTGGTACCGGGAAAACGGTATCTCGCTACGTCTCGGCGAGCGCGTCGAAACCATCGATCGTGAGAACCGTACACTGACAACCGATGGCGGGCACACCATACGCTATGATCGCCTCGTGCTGGCCACCGGCTCGCGTCCGACGCTTCCCAAGGTGCCGGGCATAGCGCTAGATGGCGTGCACGGTTTTCGTGATTTAGACGACGCCGCTGCGCTTGAAGCCATTGCCCAACAGGGCGGCCATGCGCTGGTAATTGGCGGTGGCCTGCTGGGTCTGGAAGCCGCCGAGGGGTTACGCAAACGCGGCCAGGGGCTAGACGTTAGCGTTTTACAGCGCAGCGACCGGCTAATGAACCGCCAGTTGGACGCCACCGCCGCCAACCTGCTGAAAGCCTCACTCGTTGAGCGCGGGCTCAACATTGTCACCCAAGCGCAGTTGGCAAAACTCGAAGGCGACCCTACCGGCCGCGTCTGCGCTGCCGTGCTGAATGACGGACGTCGACTGCCTGCCGACAGCGTGATTATCGCCGCTGGCATCACCCCCAACGCCGAATTGGGGCAATCAGCAGGGCTCACCACCGACCGTGCGATCAAGGTCGACCGCCATCTCACCACCTCCGACCCGCATATTTTTGCCCTGGGCGAATGCTGCCAGTTTGAGCAGCACACCTATGGGCTGGTCGAGCCCATTTGGCATCAGGTCAAGGTATTGGCAGCGGTGCTTTGTGGCGACGCGGGCGACGGCTACCGCGAGGCACCCACCGCTACCAAGCTCAAAGTCAGCGGCGTTTCGCTTTTCGCGTTTGGCCCTACCGAGGCCTCGCCCGAGCATGACGAGCTTCGCTACCACGACCCACAACGGGGCGACTACCGGCGCTTATTACTGCGCGACGGCCGCATTGAAGGAGCCGTGCTCTATGGCGACACCCAACACGGCCCCTGGTACTTCGAGCAGGCGCTGGCGGGGAACGACCTGAGTGCCTGTCGTCAGGCGCTGCTGTTCGGCGCCGCGGATGTCGAGGTGCTACGTGAAGCGGCATCTCAACTGCTCCCTGATCCTTCTGGACCCTCTTCTAAACACTCTTCTCATACAACGTCGGAGGCGGCTTAAGCATGTCTACCCAACAGCAGCTTATTATTATTGGTAACGGCATGGTCGGCCACCACCTGGTCGAGCAGCTCGTAGATAACGGCGCTCTTGATCGCTATCAGGTCACCGTGTTTGGCGAAGAGCGTCATCGCGCCTATGATCGCGTCCACCTTTCGGAATATTTCAGCGGCCGCGATGCCGAGTCGCTCGCCCTGTGCGACGCCGACTACTACGCCACCAGTGGCGTCACGCTGCGCACCGGCGAAGCCGTGACGCACATTGATCGCGACCAGCAGGAAGTGGTGACCGACCAGGGGCGCTACCCCTACGACCAGTTGGTACTGGCCACCGGCTCCTATCCCTTCGTGCCGCCGATTCCCGGCAACGACCGCGACGGCTGCCTGGTCTACCGTACGCTGGATGATCTGGACGACATCCGCGCGGCGGCCGAAAACGCCACGAACGGCGTGGTGGTCGGCGGCGGCCTGCTCGGTTTGGAAGCGGCCAATGCCCTACGCGGTTTGAACCTGGATACCGCCGTGGTGGAGTTTGCCTCGCGGCTGATGCCGATGCAGGTGGATAATGAAGGCGGCGAATTGCTGCGTGAAAAAATCGAAGCCTTGGGCGTGCAGGTGCTTACCGAGCGGGCCACCCAACGTATCGAAGACGGCGACGCGAGCCGCCACCGTATGGTATTCCAAGACGACAAGGTGCTGGAAACCGACCTGATTGTGTTCTCGGCGGGCATTCGCCCCCGCGACCAGCTGGCCCGGGACTGCGACCTGGAGATCGGCGAGCGCGGCGGCGTGGTGGTCGACGACCAGTGCCGCACCAGCGATCCCGCCATCCTGGCGATCGGTGAAGTCGCCCTATGGAACCAGAGCATTTTCGGCCTGGTCGCCCCCGGCTATCAGATGGCCAAGGCGGCGCTCGCCACGCTGACCGACGGCGATACCCGCTTTAGCGGCGCAGACATGAGTACCAAGCTCAAACTGCTCGGCGTGGATGTGGGGTCGATTGGCGATGCCCACGGCAATCAGAACCCGGGGGCGCGGATGTTCCGCTACCTCGACCCGCTCACTCAGGTGTACCGCAAGATGGTCGTCTCCAGCGACGGCAAGAAGCTGCTGGGGGCCATGCTGGTGGGCGATAACAGCGCCTACGACACGCTGCTGCAGTACTATTCAAACGGCATCGAACTGCCCGACGAGCCGGCCTCATTGATTCTGCCGCAAAGCAGTGGTGCCGCCCCGGCGCTTGGCCCCGATGCCCTGCCGGAAACCGCCACTATTTGCTCCTGTCACAACGTCACCAAAGGCGATATTTGTGCCACGATTGACGGCGGCGCGGTCGATTTGGCGGGTGTGAAAGGCGAGACCAAAGCCAGCACCGGCTGCGGTGGCTGCACGGCGCTGCTCAAAAGTGTCGTGGATCACGAACTCGAAGCCCGCGGCGTGGAAGTCGATAAATCGATTTGCGAGCACTTCGCCCATACCCGCCAGGGGCTTTACGACATCGTGCGCGTAGAAGGCATTAAAACCTTCAGCGAACTGATCGACAAGCACGGCAATCCTGAGACCCACCGCCTGGGCTGCGATATCTGCAAACCCGCCGTGGCCTCGATTCTAGCGTCGTGCTTTAACGAGCCGATCACCGACGCGGCGCATGTGCCGCTGCAGGATACCAACGACACCTTCATGGCCAACATGCAGAAAAACGGCACCTACTCGGTGGTGCCGCGGGTTGCCGGTGGTGAAATCACCCCTGACAAGCTAATCGCGCTTGGCGCGGTGGCCAAGAAATATAACCTCTACTCCAAAGTCACCGGCGGCCAGCGCATCGATTTATTCGGTGCCCGCCTGGAAGACCTGCCGGATATCTGGAGCGAACTGATCGACGCCGGTTTTGAAACCGGCCACGCCTACGGCAAATCGCTGCGCACGGTGAAGTCCTGCGTCGGTAGCACCTGGTGCCGCTACGGCGTGCAGGACAGCGTCGGCATGGCGATCCAACTGGAGAATCGCTACAAGGGCCTGCGTGCGCCGCACAAGATCAAGTTTGGCGTTTCCGGCTGCACCCGTGAGTGCGCCGAAGCGCAGAGCAAAGACATTGGCATTATCGCCACTGAGAACGGCTGGAACCTGTATGTGTGCGGTAACGGCGGCATGCGCCCACGCCACGCCGAGCTGTTTGCCACCGACCTGGACGATGAGCAGCTCTACCGCACCATTGACCGCTTCCTGATGTTCTATGTGCGCACCGCAGACCGCCTGCAGCGTACGTCCGTATGGCGGGAGAACCTCGAAGGTGGCCTGGATTACCTGAAAGAGGTGATTCTGGAAGACAGCCTGGATATCGGCGACGAGCTAGAGCGTCAGATGCAAACTGTCATCGACAACTATCAGTGCGAATGGGCCGATGCCATCAGCGATCCGGAAAAACTCAAGCGTTTCAGAAGCTTCGTCAACGACGAGCGCCCGGACCCGTCGATCATCATGACCAGCGAGCGCGGCCAACTTCGGCCTGCTTAATTAAGCGACGCTTTTCACTGAATAAACAATGATCAAACAACGAGGCATCCCATGACCGCAACGGCAATGAAAAAAGAGATGGATAACGTGAGTGTTGAAAACAGCAAGACCTGGCAAAAAGTCTGTCACAAAGCCGACCTGGTGGAGTTTTCCGGTGTGGCCGCCTGGCTGGATAGCGGCGCCCCCCCGGCCCAGGTGGCCATTTTCTATTTACCAGGCCATGGCAACGAGCTTTTCGCCCTCGACCATCACGATCCGTTCTCCAACGCCAACGTCATTGCCCGGGGTATTGTCGGCGATCTAAAAGGTGCCCCAGTCGTCGCCTCGCCCATCTATAAGCAGCACTTTCGTCTGGAAGACGGCCAGTGCCTGGAGGATGAGGACGTCAAACTACGCACATGGCCAATTGAGTTCAAAGGCGATGAGGTATGGATCGAGGGGTGATGGTTAAGATGATGAAGGAAGGCAGGGAGCTGCCTTCTTCCATCGCGTTTTCATATGACCATCCGCGAATTAACGGTTTTTCCGATATAAATCGTGAAAGTAAATAATCAGCATCACTGCCCCACCCACTCCTTGGCTAGCGTGCGTTCTTCAGGATCGTAACGGTACACGGTGATACCGCCATCAAAAGCATGCCCGGTGACCAGCAAGTTCGCATCAGGCGCGGAGTCGATACTCAGGTTGCGGGAGTAATCATTCACTGAGGGAAAAGGATCAGTGCCCAAATCAAGATACGCTTGGGGCCAGGGGTTGCCTGCCTCGAACAGACCGGCATAGGTTTGGCTAGTGCCATCACTGCTATACTGGCTGTAACCAATACGCAGGAACTCCTCGCTGCCCTTGATAAAGGCAGTGGCAATGGTCGTTGGCGTAGCTAGCGGACGATAAACGCCGTGCTCATCAGGCTTATCTTTTCTTGGAACATCAATAAGTTTACTTTTATCCCAGTACTCATCCGTTGCCAAACCTTCTGGAACATCTTCTAGGAAAACACCACTGAGGTAGTCAGCCATACGGCGGCGCTCTTGTGGTGCATTTGTATCCCAGAAAAAACCCAAAGTATTCTCATCACCACTGACCACCCACTGCCCATCGGGGCTGATAGTGGCATCTACCTTAAACGAGTTCCCTGGTAGCATGGAAATAGGCTCAAACGTGTCAAGATCCCATAGCGTCACGCCCGTATAGTTGCTGAATCGACGTTCAGGTGCGACTGCAGGCACCTCGTCGACGCTTGGGCTTTCACGATCTCCCACCCCTGCTGATACGAATTTACGCCCCTGCTCAGACAGCGTTAGTTTCAATATCTTTCCCGACCCTTTAAAACTGGGAGAGACACCATCTTGCATGACCGGCTTCATGGCGCCCCCGTGACCATGGAAGATGTTCCAGTCAATATCGGAAGCTAAATAATCGGAAAAGGTTGAGTCCATCACATGCCCGTAGGTGGGAAAGTGTTCAAACTCTTCAATCACCTCGCCATCGACGCCCTGCACGTACACCGCATCATTCTGATCCAGCCATAGGAATGCATTTCCCCTTTCAATAAAGTAAGCGCTGTAGATATTGGCTTCATTGGAAAGCACTTCCCGTTTTTGGTCCTCGATATTCCACAGCACTAGCGCACCATCTTTGTGGGCAGAGATCACATAGCGACCATCGCTGGAAACGCTTAGCGAGGTCACCGGCTCCAGGCGACTAAGCGTGAACCAGAGCCAAGCACCAGCGGCCATGACCACCAGCATGATAATGACCAACTCACGGAGGCGGTGTCTAGCGCTCGCGATGACGCTTGCCAGCATTACTGCCCTACCCACTCCTTGGCTAGCGTGCGCTCTTCCGGGTCATAGCGGTACACGGTGATACCGCCATCAAAGGCATGGCCGGTGACTAACAGGTTGGCATCAGGCGCGGAGTCGATACTCAGGTTGCGAGAGTAGTTATTGACTGAGGGAAAAGGATCCGTACCTAAATCAAGATATGCCTGGGGCCAGGGGTTGCCTGCCTTGAACAGGGCGGCATAGGTTTGACTAGTGCCATCACTACGATAATGGCTATGGCCGATGCGTAAGAACTCCTCACTGCCATTGATAAAAGCAATGGCAATAGTCGTTGGTGTAGCTAACGGGCGATAAATACCATGTTCATCAGGCTTTTCCTTCCTTGGGACATCAATTAATTCACTGGCATCCCAATAATCTTCTTCTGGTAGCCCATCTGGCAAATCATCTAACAAAACACCGCTATCATAGTCAGCCATTCTGTGGCGTTCTTGAGGTTCATCCGTATTCCAGAAAAGCCCGATGGTATTCTCGTCACCGCTGACCACCCACTGACCGTCCGGGCTAACGGTGGCATAGGTTTTGGATGAGTTGCCCGGCAATTTAGCTACGGGTTCCAAAGTATCAGTATCCCATAACGTCACCCCGCCGTAGCTGGAGGAAAAACGAAAATCGTCCTCTTCCCGTACCGGCGGGGAGTCTTCGAGTTCGCCACCAGGACTTCCCGAGCCCCCGGAGACGAAAAACCCGTCGCCCATAGAAAGGTTCAAGACTTGCCCGGTGCCGGTAAAGCTGGGGCTTTGGCTATCAAGCAAAACGGGGCGTAACGCATCGCCATGTCCATGGTAAATGTTCCAGGTTTGATTACTGGAGAGGTAGTCCTGTCTATCAGCGGACATCACATGCCCATAGGTCGGGAAGTGCTCAAATTCCTCAATCACCTCGCCATCGACGCGCTGCACATAAACGACATCATCTTGATCCTGCCATAGGAATGCATCGCCTTCGGGGATAAAATAGGCACTATAAAGGTTCGCATTATCAGACAGTTGCTCTCTCTTCTTGGCGTCTATATCCCATAGCACCAGCGCGCCGTCTTCGTGGGCAGAGATCACATAGCGACCATTGCTAGACATGCTTAGTGAAGTAACCGGTTCAAGCCTTGTTAGCATCATTACGCCGTAATAGGCCAAAGCCAATACAGTGCCAACAACTATTACAAGAGCGATTATTTTTTGCTTATTCATAGCGACCAAAACGCGATGCCTCCTTGATCCGATCAATAATCCCTTCCTGATAGCTTTTCTCAAACACCTCATCGCTAGGAATTTTCATTCCCGAGTGATCAAATAACCATAGTGTCTGGTCGACGAAGTCGAATTCTTCAGTACCTAATTTCCTTCTAATAAAAACATTATCAGCACGCACCACACCAAACCCGACACTCCCCAGCGCTGCGCGCGGTCCTCTCCCCGCTCGCCAATTCCTGCCTACCAGCCACTCCAGGGTATCGATATAGGAGGCGGCGCGTTCTTCGCTCACCACGGCATGGTGGGCGAGCGGTGCCAACAGGTCATAAGTGGGCAAGGGGTCGGCGCTGGCGATTGCCTCACGCGCCTCCTCAATCGCCAGCTTTCTGAATGCCTGCCAAGCCCTTGCAGCGTGCTCCTTGCCATAAGGATCAGGGCCAACCGGTATGGGTGGAGGCACAGGAGGTTGTACCGTATCGTCCGGTGCCTTATCGGTGTAGTAGCGGATTAAGGGCGTCGACAGGCCAGCGGGGAATACCCACCACTTTTTACCGTAGGCGCCTCCCGCCGAGCCGATGAGTTCATCCAACATATCATCGGCACTGAATAGCTCTTGTGCCCACACTGCGGTGGGGCTGATGACTTCAGCTACCTGTTGCCAGAAGGAGCGGCTATCCTGCGGCGGCGGCCCGAGGATGCCATCTTCCTCGGAGTGCAACACCACTACCTTGCGCACCGCCTTGTGGGCGTCGGGGAAGACGCCCATGCCCAGCGGGTGGCTGTCCTGAGAGGAATCATTGACGAGCGCGTTATCGGCAACCGCTGGCTGCCACAGATAAATATTGTCGATCCATTGGTGGCGCTCCTGCTCACCGAGAATATTGAGTGCCGTGAGTACCACGCGCGCGCCCAGCGAGTGGCTGATGATATTGATGGCAATGCCTGCTTCATCAAGCTGTTCAAGCAAAGCGACCAACCGCCGCCCTGCTGCCATCGCATTGAGTTCGGCCTGGAAGAAGTCGACGCTGCCCGTATCGCCAAACCAGGCGATGCCCACCATGCGGGTGTAGGGTCGCCAGTCTTCTTCGGTCATCCCCGCCGCACGGTTGAGCTGATGCTCCATGTGAACGAACCAGTTGTAGGCACCACTGCCGTTACAATACGCCTCACGATATTCATCCGATCCATTTTCGGTCGGCGTATGATAGAGATTGTTGGCTATCTTGCCTCTCGTGACAGGTACTTGGATATTTACCTTGTCGATATCTTGAAGAATGGTGGCGCTGCTGGCCGTATGGGCAGTGGTTAATAACGGTTTAGCACTGATATCGCTGCGCTTTTCCCAGGAGGCAAACGACCCGTACTGACCCAGTGGGACATTGTAGCCATGCAAGAACAGCGTGGCGTTGTTACCCGCCAAACGCAGCTGTTCCAGTTGCTCGTCGCTCAGTAAGTCGGCCTCGGGTGAGGTCATTTCATCGCGCAGATTGAGGCTGATAGGCGGAGGCAGGTAGGTGGCCTGGATCGTCGTTTCATCCATGGCAATATCGACTTCCGGAGGCTCCGCCGCTGCTCGACATGGTTCCAGCGGCTTATCGTCGACCGCCACCAGGTGCTGACCATGGGCATCCATTAGTTGCCAGGCGACCTTATTAGGCGCCGCCCCTTCATGACGACTTGCGCCCTCGGCATCAATGGTGGCGGTGATGGTCTTTCCGGCAGAATCAACTAACTTGACGCTTGTGCCTTCCGGTAGATAACGCCCCAGCGTATCGCGATGCACAATCAAGACGGTAACGCCCACGCTACAGTGGGCAGGCATCGTGACACCTGACAAGCTTGTTCGGCTGGGCTGTAATCGCGGGGGCGAGAGGGTTTCGGTCATCGGGGGTCACCATCGGTTTCTGCTAAAGGAGCTTGCTCATTGACCAGCGTTTGCAACTCATCCAGCAGTGCTTGCCGGGAACCCTTATGTGCTTTCAGTTGCTGCATATGGCTTGGCGAGAGCGGCGTACGATAGTCAGACGCGGCAAGGAGGCTGCACCCTTCCCAGCGCGCAGATTCCGTCGTAAAAGGCAGCGCTTCCATTTGCTGGAGCCATTGCTGCGCCAGCGAAGTTGAAAGGCCATGATCACTGGCCAACTGCTGGCAGAACGCTTGATCACGGGTCCGTTGCAGGGCCTGTTCGTGGTCAGCTGTCAAACTGAACTTGCCTAGCGGTTCATCCCCAGGCACTGGCGACTCAAGCCGCCATGCCTCACCGTTGGCAACGCCACTTATGGCTTTGATGGGCCCTAGCAACGCGTGCGTTTCGCCCTCGGTCAATGCCCCGGCCAATCCGCCGTATAGCCGCGAATCAGCATAGCGAAACAGGGCGAGCGGCCCCTCTTGGCGGTCGACATGAGTTAATTGCCGGTAATGCGCAGCGACTTCCGCCAGGGTTGCATCGCTATACAGTGCGATCGCGGCGCCCTGCTGTACCCAACGTGATGCGGCATCATGGGCGCTAGCCGTTGAAAAGCTCATCAGGATTGGCCCTTGTTGCGCATGCTGGGCGTAGGCCGTTTGCAAATACAGCTGCTCGTAGGCGGGGCGTTCGTCTATTTCGAACATCTGTTGTAACAGCTGTGGATAGAGAGCTAAGTCAATCAAATAAAAGACCGATAGCGACGGCGTTCTTAGCGACATGGGCATTGATCCCCCAAAGCACAGCGATCAACACTATCGTTATTGCCGTCCTTCAGCCGTTGGCATACCTCAACCACCGCGGCACCTTGCAAGGCAGCCGTCATCAGTTGGTCTTGCTGCAAGGGGGCAATACGCTCATGGCGCTCGGTTGCTACATGCCCTGGCAATAGGGCATCTATTACCGCCTGCCCACTTCCCACACCGGGGCTACCCCCAGAGTTGATCTTGACCTGAGCACCAACGATGGTAATCCCGCTAGGATCAAGTTTGACGAAGCTTCCCCCGGCTTTGAGGGTGATTTCGGCCCCGGCATCGATCACCGTTTTGCCGCCTGATTTTTGATGCACTTCCCGTCCTGCTTCCAGCAGGTGCGCTCGGCCGCTCTTCTCGTGGCGGGAGCCGTCGATTATCAGGTGGTCGTCGCCGTCTACCTTCGTATGGCGGTTGTTATGCACCGTGTGGTGATCGTCGTTGTCGATCTCGCTGATGCGGTCGTTATGCACCTTGAGGTGGCTGTCGCGGCGGATCTCTTCGCTGCGGTCGTTGAGCGTGAGCAGCTCTAAATCTTTCTGGGCGTGGAGCCAGATTTGCTCTTCCCCGGCTTCGTCTTCAAAGCGCAGCTCGTTGAAGCCGTCGGCCTTGTGGCTTTGGGTGCGTAGTACCGTGCGGGTCTTGTGTTCCGGCAATGGATACGGCGCGGTATTAACGGCGGGGTAGGTGCGCCCGGTGATTAAGGGCTGATCCGGGTCGCCTTCCAGAAACGAGACAATCACTTCGTGGCCGATGCGCGGGATGGCGATGCTGCCGTAGCCGCCGCCCGCCCAACCCTGGGCAACCCGCACCCAGCAGCTCGCCGTTTCATTGGGTTCGGCGTAGCGATCCCAGGGGAACTGGACCTTGACCCGACCGTGCTCATCGCAGTGAATCTCTTCGCCGTCGGGGCCGACCACGAAGGCGACCTGGGGGCCATCCACCCGTGGTTTTGGGTTGGGCGTGGCGCGCCAGGGCGCATCGCCGGGAATCAGCGTGACCTGGTTGTGATAACGAGTCATCCCGGCAGCGTCACCCTGCGTGATGCCGTCCTCTTCCAGCGCCTGGGGCTGCTCGCCGACGTGGCGTACTTCGATGGCCTGCCAGTCGCGGTTGAGGCTGTCGGTGTCGTGGTCGGTCAGCGTGAAACGCAGGCCGGGGGCCAGTTCTGGCAGGTCGCTTTCGGCACTGGCGGTAATCGCCTCGCGGCGCAGCTGTTCCAGGCGAATGCGGGTAAAGGGTTTGCCGGAGGCATCCTGCTTATAGCGGCCGGGGTAGTCGTAGTGTTCGTAATCGACCTGCTGTCCATGGTCTTCTACATCACGGCCCAGGTGGTCGTGGAGCTGTGCATAGGCGGGATTTTTAAAGCTGTAGTCTTTTAGCGTGGCGGATGAACTCGCTACCCGGGCGGTGTGGCTGAGCTTGCGCACATGGCGCATGGGAGCGGTGCCTCCGGCACGGCTGTGATAGCTGCGCTCGCCGAGGCTAGTGAGTAGCTGCGGGTCATCGGCAAACACCAGCCGATGGGCGCCGCCGTCGCTTGCTTCAAACTCATGGAAATAAAACAGCCCCTCTTCGGCGGCCAGGCGCTCGATAAAGGCGAGGTCGGTCTCGCGGTACTGCACGCAGTACTCACGTTCGGGGAGCTCGCGAGTGACTGCAAAGGCCACGTCGCGGATGCCGCGCTCGTCGCACAGGGTATTGATGATGGTGAGCGGGTCGACTTTCTGGAAGATCCGCGAGTTGTGGCGCAGAGAAAGCCGCCACAAAGCGGGGCGCAGCACCAGCGAGTAGAAGGTGCGCCGGTGGCCTCGGTCGCCCCGGCCAAATTCGCTGACAATGCCGTGCACCCGGCGCAGCGCTTCGCCGTCCTGCCAGATGGTTAATGACGCTTCACGATCCAGCAGCTCGACGGCGTCCAGGCTGCCATCGCGGCTGGCCAGGTTCAGCGCCAGCTCGAAGGGTTGGGAGAGCGATTCGCGGTGGGTGAAGTCGATCACCGCCACGTCATCCACCCCCGGAAGTGTCAGGGTGAATTGCAAACCTGTCTTATCCGCCCCCAGCCTTTCAGACATAATCCCGCTCCCTGGATCGTTATCTGCTAATGAGAAACGATCAGAGTAGCGGCACCAGAAAGCAAGGCAACCCCTTCACTGCACAAAGGGTTAATATCTTACAAACCATGTCGGCAATCTCTTACAAAAACAGCCTTTAAAAGCGCCTTTCATCCAGAAGAGGTTATTTAGCCTTCATTTTTTGAGACAACCCATGATATTGCTATGCTTTCCCACTTTTTGTTAGGTAGGCATCGGAGCAGAAACGTTCGTGAAGACAGAATCCAGAACTTTAGCCTTTTCCGCCTTGATGGCACTGCTGATCGGCTGTGCGGGCATTGCCGCGACGCTGGCTTCCAACTCCCAGGCCATTTTGCTGGACGGGTTATTCAACCTTATCTATTTCAGCGTTGCGCTGGTCACCATCAAGGTCAGCAAATTAGCCAGCCGCCCGGACAGCGAGTCTTACCCGTTTGGCTATAGCTACTTTGAGTCGCTGGTAAACCTGTGCAAGGGGCTATTGATTCTAGGCGTCTCGATTTTTGCCCTGGTGGATGCCATCGCGGCGCTCCTCAGCGGAGGGCGTGAGATCGCTGCCGGGTTAGCGGTACTTTACGCGCTATTTGCCACGGCGGTGTGTTCGCTAACGGCCTGGGTCATGCATCGAAGCCAACAACATGTACACAGCCCATTAGTGAGTGCGGATAAACTCAACTGGGTGGTTAACAGCGTGATTTCGGCGGCCGTGCTCGCCGCGTTCTGTTTGGTCATGCTGTTCGAGCAGCTAGGCTGGCACACAGTGCTGCCGTATGTGGATTCGGTGTTGGTGATCGCTGTCGTACTACTTTGCCTCGGCGTGCCGGTGAGAATGGCATCTCAATCGCTGCAGGAACTGCTCAATAAAAGTCCTGAAGAGGCCATTGCCGAGCCGGTTCGCCAAGCCGTCGCACGGGCACTCGCCGACACTGACACGCAAGAAGTGCGCGTCCGTATAGTGCGCCCAGGACGGTTACTCTATGTCATGGTCCATGTGGTGCTCCCCGACACGTCGCCCAATGCCTCCATTACTCAACAAGACGCCCTGCGAGCGCATATTGACGAACACGTGCGCCGTTACTACTCACCGGTGATTTGTGACGTGGTATTTACCGCCGACACCCGATGGGCCGCGCCCTCCTGCGGGCTGTTGGTTGAGACATCCCATTAAAATACTCAACCATCCGCATACCCCGGCTCATGCGCGTGACTTGCTGACCGCTTGACTAGCCAACCGGCCACGCTGACACCGGCCAGCAACACACCACCGAACAGCGTTAATGCGGCTGCATGACCGGTGGCATCAACCAGCACACCCGTGACCACCACCGGCAGACTAAATCCTATATAGGCCATTAAAAAATAACCTGCGCTCGCCTCGTTAGGTACGTCTTTAGCGACAGCCAGCACGCCGCTTAGTCCACCTAAATAAATAAACCCGTAGCAAGCACTGCTGGCCGCAAGCGTGCCCGCTAATACGGCTACTAGATAGCCTTCAATAGCGCCCCATGCGATCAGTCCATATGCCAAGGGTAAAATACATAACCCAAGCGCTGTCGCGCGATGTGGCGTAAGCTTTCTCGCCCAGGGTTGAAACAACACCCCACCGCTGCAAACGCCGAAAGTAGCGAAACCACTCCAAGCGCTTAATCCGTGTTGGTTAAGCGTGGAAGGTAAAATGGCGATCACCAAACCCACCGTTGCCCAAGCCAGTAAAATCGCCAACCCATAGCCTAGCGTACCGTGCGGGTAAGCCGGCAAACGCCACATGGCACGCCCGTTAGAGCGGACTGTTTCATCTGGCAGAGTTATGACCATCACCAACGCTAAGCCAGCAGCACATAGGTAAAGCCACAGGCTGGGTGGTGTGACACTTGGTGCAAAAAGGATAAACACGCTGGTCACCGCTGCCCCCAAGCCAAAGCCCAATGCCGTGCTGGCCGTCACATAATGCGTGGCTTTCTGATGAGCGTGACGGCCTACCAGCATTTGCATATAGCCAGACGCGATAGCCGTCGTAAAAGCGGTGCCAATGCCCAGCAGAAATCGTGCAATAGCAAGCGCCCATAGCCCCGGTGTCACTAGCGTTAGCGTGGTAGCGACTAGGCACAATAGAAGTGTCAGAAGGATTAACGGCTTACGCCCCACTCGGTCGGCTAGCCCGTTAAGCCCCAGCAACACCGGCATGATGCCAGCAACGTAACAAGCAAAAGCAAGCGTTGTGGCCCCAACACCCAGGCCATCCTGCGCTGCCAGCGCGTCATAAAGCGGTGCTTGTAAATTAACCGCCGTCGTAATCATGCATAACGCGAACGACAGGCAGAACGCTGGGTAACGGTTCATGGCATTATTCCTCTAGGCGCAATCAATCGAACCGTTACGCTCGCAGCTCTGCTGGCTAGCAGTAAGGTACACTTAGCCGCAATTACCAAGACACTGTTTTGCCGTTTTCATGAACAGTTTAGGTGGACAAGTTTGTTATGAGATTCTCGATTAACCGCCGTGCGCCCATCTCCGTGGCTAAACAGCTTGAGGTGGAAATTCGCCAGTGGATACAGCAGCATGCAGCGACAGGCGGGCGTCGCCTCCCTTCGATACGCCATTTAGCAGCAACACATAACGTCAGCCGCAATGCAGTCATTGAAGCTTACGAACAGCTGGTGGCATTAGGGCTTGTGCGCTCGCAACCTGGCTCGGGGTTTTATGTGGCAGATAACGCGCTGAAACTGGTTCAACCCGCGTCATCAACGCCATTGGAAGAAGTGACGAATGGCTTATGGGGCGTGTTTAACACCGATGAACAGTCATTGAACCTGGGCTGCGGCTGGTTACCTAACGATTGGCGCGAAGGAGAAGACCTTACTTACGCCATTCGCCAAGTCACGCGCAAGAGCCGTTCAGGTATTTTCGAGTACAGCACACCGCAAGGGCCCCAGGTACTGCGTTATTTGATCAAGGAGCGCCTTCGCACCCTGGGGATTAATGCTAACGAACAGCAAGTTGTCACCACCGGCGGTGGCAGCCATGCGCTTGATTTATTAGTGCGATTATTGCTGGCGCCTGACGATGTAGTGTTTGTTGAATCGCCGGGCTATTACAACTTTTTTGGTTTGCTGCATTTGCAACGGGTTCGCGTTATTGGCGTCCCTCGCTTAACCGATGGGCCAGACATCGAGCGATTGACCGACCTACTCAAGCAATACCGCCCTAAGCTGCTCTATACCAACAGTGTGTTTCATAACCCAACGGGAAGCACATTAGCACCCGCCATTGCCCACCGTGTTTTACAACTTGCTGACCAGTACGATTTTCAGATTATCGAAGACGATATCTATGCCGATTTCCAGCAAACGCCGACACCACGTTTAGCGACGTTGGATGCTCTTGATCGTGTGTTCTATCTGGGTAGTTTTTCAAAAAGTCTATCCTCTTCACTGCGCGTCGGGTTCATCGCCGCACCTGCCGCCTGGGTTCAACGCTTGGTCGACATCAAGATGCTAACCAGCATTTCTGCGCCCCATTTTGCAGAGCAGGTAGTCACCATCATGCTACAAAATGGCAGCTACCGAAAATTGACTGAACGGCTGCGTAGTCGGCTTTCCAACCAGATGTCTATCGCCCTGACCCAGTTGAAGCAGGCCCAATGGGAAATATTTACCGAGCCAACAGGCGGCATGTTCATTTGGGCAAAGCCGCCTGCCTCGCGGCTCGATACAATCGAGGCAACAGCAAAGCATTGCGGGGTTACACTTTCGCCTGGGCATTTATTTCTGCCAGATCATCAAGCCACCTCTTGGTTACGCCTCAATGTTGCTTACATGCAGGATCCAAGAGCCAAGGCGTTTATCGAGGCCGATGGCCAGGAGTGAACTAGAAAGCGGCCCGCAGGCCGCTAAAAGTCACTATTACGTCTGAGGTTCTACTAAAACGTTATGAATCCCGCGCTGGCGGATTTGAAGGCGCTTCTGGCTTGATCGGCCATACATCGTCATCAACGAGTTCGGGGTGTTTGAGCACCGAGGGGTCGAAGACCGGCTCTTTGATGCCGTCCCGACGTTGGCGCTCGTAATCTTTCAGCACCGACACGGCGATTGGCCCCATGATGAGAATGGCAAACAGGTTGGTAGTAGCCATCAGCCCCATCGCCAGGTCGGCGAAGTCCCACACCACGGTGAGCTCTGCTACCGATCCAATCAGTACCATGGCTATGATAATCACTTTAAAGACGTTGACCGCTTTTTGCGCATGGCGGCGGAACAGGTACTCGATATTCACCGACGAAAACGAGAAGTTAGCCAAAATTGAGGTGAAGGCGAAGAAGAAGATCGCCAAGGCGATAAAGATTTCCCCGAAGCCGCCCAGGTGATCGACCATAGCATCCTGTGTCAGTTGAATGCCTTCGATGCTATCCCCCGCTGATTCAGACAGCAGCCGCTCGTATACGCCGGACAGCAGGATCACCACCGCCGTGCAGCTACAGATCACGATTGTATCGACAAACACACCAAACGACTGCACCAGCCCCTGGGCGGCGGGGTGTTTTACAGTCGCCTGGGCGGCAGCGTTGGGCGTCGACCCCATACCCGCCTCGTTGGAAAACAGACCGCGCTTGATGCCGTTTTCCATCGCTGCCTTGATCGCGTAGCCCGCTGCACCACCCACGGCGGGACCAAACCCAAAGGCACTCATCACGATCAGCGAGAGCATATCGGGTACAGCGGAGATATTGGCAATTAGAATCCACAGCGCCACCAGCAGATAGGCAATCGCCATCACCGGTACGATTTTCTCGGCGGTACGCGCCACCGATTTAAGGCCCCCATAAATCACACAGCCCGCCAAGATGGCGATCACCACCCCCGTTAACCAACTGGGTACGCCAAACGCCCCGCTCATGCCCTGGGCAATGGTATTGGACTGCGCGGCATTGAAAGCAAGGCCGTAGGCGATAATCAAAAATACCGCGAACAGCGACCCCAGCCAGCGCCATCCCAGGCAACGCTCAATATAGTAGGCAGGTCCACCACGAAATACGCCATCTTCATTGCGGTGTTTGTAGACCTGGGCCAGCGTGGATTCGATGAAAGCAGTGGCGAAGCCCACCAGCGCGGTCACCCACATCCAAAAAATCGCCCCTGGGCCGCCAATCCATAGCGCTAGTGCCACCCCAGCGAGGTTGCCGGTACCAATACGCGCGGCCATCGATGTAGCAAACGCCTGGAAGCCGCTAATACCTTCGCCAGCCCCCCTGGCGGTTACCGTGACACGAGCCATGTGGGCGAACAATCGAAACTGCATACCACGGGTGATAACCGTAAACCACACCCCAGCCCCTAGCAGCAGGTAAACCAGAATATAGCTCCAGATAAAGTCGCTGACCGGCATCATGACGGCATAAAGGCCATCACGCATCGGGCCTACTATCGATTCGAGGATTTCCATGGCCATGCTCTCCAGATTACTGAATAACGGCGGGAAGTGCCTTACCCCGCAAGCGGGCGGTAGTCTAAATGCGCGCTCTTATTCGAGTCTAGCCAGTTTTTATCCTTGTCGCATCGTGGTCATTCCCAAGACTTACAGGTCCACCAGCCAATCTGGCTTAAACAGCGGCGGGCTGAATTCATCAGGATAGCCGCCGGGGTTTGCCACGACCCGGGTGCCCCGATAATAGCGGTCGACCGGCTCGTGGACATGGCCGTGAATCCACAGGTTCATGTGGCCCATCAGTTGCGGTAGATGGGAGGCAAAGGCCGGCGATAATGCATCGCCCTTGTACTGGTCGGGTATGCAGTCACGCATCGGCGCATGGTGGCTGATCACCACCTTGGGGCCATCAAACGGCTCGGCAAGCGCCTCCGATAGCCAATCCAACGCTTCTTGGTGCAGGGCGCTACTGGCCTCGGGGGTCAGGGTGATGCCAGGGGCGGATTCGACAATGCGGAAATCAGGCATAAAGCCTTTGGCTTTCGTGACGGTTTCTCGCGGGTTGCGCGTCGGGTTATCCGCGTAAAGCGCAAAGTCGGTCCATAGCGTGGTGCCATAGAAACGCACGCCATTAAGGGTGACGGCACGATTGTCCAGAAGCTCAATGTCGAGCCGTTTGGCTTCGTGCGCCAGTTCCTCACGCAACAGCGGCAAGCACGTGCCGTAAAACTCATGGTTGCCGGGTACATAAATAATTGGCGTTTCAGGAAAGCGCTGACGAGCCCAGGCCAAGCCTTCGCATTGACGATGAATATCACCCGCCAGAATCACTACATCGGCCATCACCTCCGGCAAAACACGGTCGCCATTAAAAAACTCCAAATGCAGGGTCTGATAAAACGCGCAAGCGCATCCGCTTTCTCCATGCTAAAGCTCAGCGCTCACCTGGTCGATAAACGCTTGAATACAATACTGGTGTAACTGATATCGGCACTCAACATGACTCAGCAAGTCATCATTAACACAGCGCGCCCGCCATATATGCCGCAGTCCAAAACGAACGTTTGAAAAATCTTTGCTGCATCGCAGCAAAAGCGCTATACTGGTTATGTTGTCCGAATAGGAGGGCCACACACATGTCTTCATTCAATTTATGCCCGACACGAGATAGCGAAGTGCTCAACTTCTGGACGCAACGTGCGCATTTACAGCGCGCGGCCAGTGAGGCCCTCGCGGATTACTGCGAGTCACTGACGTATTGCTAACCTCGTTAGACCAAAAGATTGTCATCGAAGCCGAGCTGTTGCTCGGCTTTTTGATTTTATAAAAGCTTTCCCGCTCAAACACCTGGGTGCCTTAGGCCAAAATTGTAAGCATATGCTTACAAACGTAGGCATAAAGACTACATCTTAAGCACTAGATTGATCGGTCAAAAGCTCTTAATATCGTTTTCTCGCTAAGCAATATAGCGGCTATTTCTATAACAACACGCCTCCCTTCCCACCCAGGAGTTGACGCCATGCCGTTACCCAGCAACGCCGCCGACGTTGATGTATTCAACGTATGGGCTGCACGTGCCGAGAAACAGAACGCTGCGTTTGAGGCCATCGCCGCCTATTTGCGCTAGCCACCCAACGCCTCGTAATGAGGCGTTTTTTATAGCCCCGCGAGTTCCGAATGCTCGGTATCGGTCAACTGGGCTAAGAAGGCTTCTTGCAGGATATACATCCGCTTTACGTCGCGATAACGACCATTGATGAAAAACTCCTGTACCAGATGTCCCTCCTCCACAAAGCCGCTTTGTTGATACAAATGAATGGCTTTGACGTTTTCCACCGCCACGATCAAAAACACCTTGTGCAGGTTGAGAATAGTGAACGAGTAGTGCAGCGCCTGGTAAATCAGCGTGCGCGCAAAGCCTTTTCCCTGATAGCTCGGTGCGATGATGATCTGAAATTCCGCGCTGCGGTGGATGTAGTCAATCTCGATCAGTTCAACCAGGCCGATGGGGTTGCTGCTGGCGTCTTCGGCCACAAAGCGGCGCTCGGCGTTATCGTGAATATGCTTGTTATAAAGTTCTTCCAGTTCATCGAAGGACTCATAAGGTTCTTCAAACCAGTACGACATAATGCTTTGGTTATTATTGAGCTCATGCACAAAGCGCAAATCATTGCGCTCTAGCGCCCGCAGATGCAGCGTGTTTCGCATGGTGATCTCTTCCCTACGACAGGTAATAGATGTCAGCCAGTAAGCAAAGCTAGGTGAACGCCTACCGACTGTTTAGTGTATGGCGTTTAAATGAAAACAGCTCAGCCAGCGGATGCGTTTTACCCTCAATCAATGCGCGCAGCAGTTTTGCTCCTATCATGCTGTAACTAATACCGTTGCCGCCATAGGCCATAGCAAAGTGTACGCGCGGGCTGAGCGCATCGTGGGGGCCAAAAAAGGGCAGGCCATCCTCGGTCTCAGCAAAGGTTCCTGCCCAACTGAACGTCGGGTTGATCGTCAGGTCAGGCCACAATGCTTCTACTTTGCGCGCCAACCCTTGAGCTTTTTCCAGCACCCGAGCATCCCGCCGCTCGGGAAGGTCCTCCTCATCATCGTCGCCGCCTATCAGTAAGCGTCCATCGCGTGTCGTACGCATGTAAAGGTAGGGGCGCTGAGATTCCCATATCATGGTGTGACGAAGCTTACCGAGCGCCTCCGGCGGCAGCGGGTCGGTAATAAGCGCATAGCTGCTGCGATTAACCGCCACCGATTCGGGCAACCAGGCCTGCGATTCATATCCTGCCGCCATCACCACATGCTGGCAACGCAGTGTGGCGCCATTGGCAAGCGTCAACGTGACGCCTCGCTCGTCACTCGACATTTTCTCCATTTGCGTGCGGTCATACACTTCGCCGCCACGCTCGGAGACCTGAGTAAACAGCTGATACGCCATACGATAAGGATCCATGCTGGCTGCTAACTGGGTAAGAATCGCGCCCGGCGCCTCAAAACCGTACTCCGCCAAAACAGTCTCGCGCTCCAGCCAAGTTGCTTCGAAGCCATGCTTTTGCCGAAGCGCCAGCTCTTGTTTAAGTGACGCCACATCGTTATCGCTACTGGCATAGTAAAGGCTTTGCTGACGCTCGAAATCCACATCCCCCATCCCAGCAGCCAGGGCTTCGAGCTCACCAATCGCTTCAGCGCAGGCGCGATAGGCACGCACGGCATCGGCTTCACCGTAGCATTTTGCTAGCTCGGTCATGTGAGTATCAATTTCATACTGCAGCAAGGCCGTGCTAGCGGCAGAGCTTCCCCACCCCACATCCCGGCGCTCAAGCACCACTACATGGTGACCGTGACGGCTCAGTTCATCAGCGATTAGCGCGCCGGTAATGCCGCCGCCAATCACCACCACTTCGCTCTCGTGATCGCGGGTCAGCTGAGGAAAGGTTTTAAGTAGGCCATTCTTGACCGCCCAAAAGGGGTAACCACTTTTCAGATCCATCTGATTGCCTATGCCAGTTTGACTTGCAGTATGCTGTTAACCATAGATGGTTCCTGTGAACTTGCTTGATAAAGCCTGCTTAAGTAGTCGCCCTTACACAAAAAAGGAGATGCGCATGATTGATTTACGCAGTGATACGGTGACCCGCCCTGCCGACGCCATGCGCAACGCCATGATGGCCGCGCCGGTAGGCGATGATGTATGGGGCGATGACCCAACGGTTAACGCGTTTCAAGAAAATCTGGCCGAGCAGGCGGGCAAGGAAGCCGCGTTGCTCTTCCCAAGCGGCACGCAAAGCAACCTGGTGGCGCTCATGGCGCACTGCGAACGCGGCGATGAGTACATTGTGGGCCAGTCAGCCCATACCTACCGCTATGAAGGCGGTGGTGCAGCGGTTTTGGGCAGCATCCAGCCCCAGCCAATTGAAAACGCCGCCGATGGCTCGCTGCCGCTGGAAAAAATCAGCGCTGCTATTAAGGCCGATGACTTTCACTTTGCGCGCACGAAGCTGCTGGCGTTGGAAAATACTATCGGCGGCAAAGTGCTGCCCGAGGCGTATGTACTAAACGCCACTGAACTGGCCCGTGAACGCGGCTTGGCAACGCACCTGGATGGCGCAAGATTGTTTAATGCGGCGGTCGCCACGGATACTTCGCTCAAGCAGTTGTGCGTGCCGTTTGATAGCGTCTCGCTGTGCTTCTCGAAAGGCCTGGGAGCGCCCATCGGCTCGGCACTGGTGGGCTCGCAAGCATTGATCGACCGCGCTCGTCGCTGGCGTAAAGTCGTCGGTGGCGGCATGCGCCAATCAGGCATTATCGCCGCTGCCTGCCAGCATGCATTAGACCATCACGTAGCAGACCTGGCCGACGATCACCGCCGAGCGGCGCGCTTGGCCGAAGGCTTGGCAAAGCTGCCAGGGGTCGAAATTACTTCCCAGGCAACCAATATGGTATTCGCGCACTTCCCCGATCAACACGTTCAGCCACTTTCCACTTGGCTTAAAGAGCACGGTATTTTGATTGAGCTACTCTACGCCACGCGCTTTGTCGCACATCGAGATATTAGCGATGCGGTTATCGATAAGGTCATCGCGGTAATGGAAGCCTATTTCAGCCGGCATTAAGCGCCAGGTGCACGGCGATCCCGGCCATCATCAAGCCAATCAGGCCATCGATAGTGCGCCACGCGATAGGTTTTGAAAGCCAAGGCGAGAGTGCAGCGCCACCCCAGGCCAGCAGGCTAAACCAGAGGATAGAAGCGGTAGAGGCCCCCGCCACAAACACACCGGCGCTCTCCTGCTGGGCGCCAATGGCGGGTATCAGCAGCAGCGTATCCAGGTAGACCTGTGGATTGAGCACGGTGACGGCAAGGGTTGCGAAAATCACTTTGATTAAACTGCGCGCCTTGCCCGCTTCGGCGCTTAGGCCCTGCCGACCGCTAAAGGCTCTGAACAACGCCTGCGCCGCCAGCCAGCTCAAAAACACCACGCCCACCCAGCGCATAACTTCCATAGCGCTGGGCATCGTCAGCAGGAAGGCGCTCACCCCAAACATTCCCGCCGTGAGCAGAATAATATCCGCGCTGATGCAAAGACCCGCCGACCACCAGTGATACTCGCGACGAATCGCCAGCCCCAGAATGTAGGCGTTCTGCGCCCCAATCGCCATGATAATGCCGCCACACACCACCAGTCCGGTGATATAGCTCTCCCACATTGCCCAGCTCCCAGCGTCAGAATAAGCGTCGTGTTGATAAATCCTGGCACTAAGATAAAGGGCGGCTAGGATAACTAAAAATCATCCTGCTAATGGGGCATTAGTTTTTCTTATTAAAAAGACGCTTCATACATTGCCAAAATCAGCCGCCGATTGCGCTGATGGCTGGTTAGCCATTACGCTTTCACCCATTCACCCTTGCCACCGCATCGCGGCTGGCGGCTTCACGCTGTTCGCCGGTGAGTTCGACCAACTGGCCCTGGCGCATTTCCAGCAGGCGGTCGGCCTGGTCGAAGTAATGATCGTCGTGGCTGATCACCACCAGCGTCTTGCCCAGCGCCCGCAGTTGGGGCAGTAGCTCACGGTAGAACACCCGCCGGAATTGCGGGTCCTGATCGGCGGCCCACTCGTCCAGCAGCAACAGGTCGCGCTGCTCGGCCACGGCCAGCAGCATTGCCAGTCGCTTGCGCTGCCCTTGTGAAAGATTGGCGTTGGTGACCCGGTCGCCGTCAAAATCGAGCTTGCTATGCATACCCAGTGCCCCCAGCCACTCTTCCATCAGCGCGGGGTCCGGAGACTCTCCTGCAGGCCCGATCAAGCGATCAAACAGGTGCAGGTCGGTATAAATAGCCGAGATGTGCTGGCGATAGGTTGTCCAGTCCTCCTCCTGCAACGGCCTGCCATCGACGCGAACATAGCCGCTTTGGGGCTGATAAAGCCCGGTTAAGAGTCTTGCCAGGGTCGACTTGCCGCTGCCATTACCACCGATCAGAAACACCACCTCGCCACGCTTCAAGGTCAGATCGAGAGGACCAATGGCAAAGCCCGGCCGCGCCTCTTCCTCGGGGTATCGATAGACGACCTGATCCAGCGCCAGCGTTTGCCATTCATGGCGACGGGATGAGTGCCCGAACGATTCGTGGTGTTCGGCCAGATCGAGCGCACTGATTTTTTCGAACGCCACCCGGGCGTTGATCAGCGGCGGAAAGGCGCCAATGGCTTGAATAAGCGGCGCGCGCAAAAACAGAAGCGTGAGCGAAAAGGTAGTCGCCACCTGGGCCGACGACCAGCCCAGGCCGTTGGCCAGGAAGAACACCACGCCGATGGCGCCCAACATCATGATATTGAACCAGTTCACAGCACTAAGATGGTAAGTATCGCCGCGAATAATCTGGTGCCGATACTCTTTGGCGTCGGGGGTATAAACCTCGCGGTAAAGCCACTCGGCACGGTCGCGATTGAGCGCCAACTCTTTACGCCCCTCGATCACCGACTGGTAATCCGCGTAGAGGCGGTCTTCTGAATCGCGCAGCTTAGCCATATGCCGATAAACCTTCGCCACCAGGCGCATGCCCACCAGGATCGTGACAATCACCCACAGCGCTGTGACCGCCAACATGGCAGGCGAGAGCCAGGCCAAATAAAGGGTAACGCCCACCGTCAATACGCCACCCTGCACCAGCTCTGGCAAGCGCACAAAGGCGACGGTGATATAACGCACATCGCTGGATAGGCTGGCCAGCAAACGCGGGCTGCCAATCTGCTCGATACGCTCGATATCGGTATCCATAATGCGCTTGATCAACTGACCCCGCAGCCGATAGACGAAGTGGTGGCCCAAAGTGGTCAAGGCTAGTTGCGATGCCAGAGTAATCGTTAGCAACAGCACCACCAGGCCCAGAAATTCCGGCAGGACGCGCCAGGGATCAGCAAAGGTGCCCAGCATCCGGTCATTGATATAGGCAATGACCCCGATGCCCAGCCCGGCACTGACCAGACTAAGCACCACCACGGCCACAAAGGGCCAGCGGTAATCACGCCAGACAATCCTCAACAACTCCATGAACCAGGCTCCTTGGCGCTTAGCAGCGAGTTAGCGCCGACGCTTGGCCGGCTTGTTTTCTGGCTTTAGCGGGCAGCCGCCGCACAGCGGCTCGCCAGGCAGCCTATACTTGATGCAGCACAGACGCCGCACGCGAGCGGGACTTTCACCGCCCAGTTCCAGATAGCGCACCGGCTGATAGAGCGGGTTGCGGCGCCCACCAGGGAGCGTCCTAGTGTCGAGATAATCCAGCAGCGGCCCACACGCGCCAATGAAATCAGGGTGCTGGGAGCAGGTCTTTCCCACGAATTCCACATAATGGCCGAGATTGCTCCAGAACACCTTGGGAGACAGCCCGGAAACCTCGGACAGCGCTTCGATAAGCGGCGCACAATGGTCATCGAACAGGGTACTGAAGCGTGCCTGGAGCGCTTTGGAGGCCAGCGGCACACCACCATGGGGCAGCCAGATACGCACAGTCTGGCCCTTATCACCCAGCGCCAGCCGCAGCTCATCTCCACCCAACGGCAGGTCATAACCCAATAGCAGGTTGGCCACCAGCGTCGGGATCGAGACACTGCTGAAATAATACTTTGACCATACCGAGGCAACAGCCAGATAGTCGGCATCGTCACCGAAGCTGTGGCCGTAGCGCGTCAGTTGCTCACTTAAGAAGTTTCGATCCAGCAACGCAGAAGCCGCCAGAGTTGGTTCATCGGGTTGACCAAACACGGGGGCCTTCATCTTATCCAGCGGCGGCTGACGGTAAAGCGTCAATAACGCCTCCGCAGGATCCACCGAAGTCCAAAGTCCGCTCGGTTTGGTCGCCACATTACTCATAGCCGCCGCAGCCCCCACATAAAGTAAGCGCCGCCAATCAGAGAGGCGACCAAGCCGGCCGGTATCTCGTAAGGAAAAATGATCTGACGGCCGACCCAGTCAGCCAGCACCATCAGCAGCATGCCGATCAATGCCGCCCCAAGCAGGTGCTGCCCTGCGCGGGAGAAGCCCACCAAGCGCGCCATATGGGGTGCCAGTAAGCCAATAAACGACAGCGGCCCCACCACCAGGGTGGCACAAGCAGTTAACAGCGCCACCAGTAGCAGCAGTGCCAAACGTGCGCGGTTGAGGGTTACCCCAAGCGCGCGCGCGGTCGGCGCGCCCAGGGGGAGAATATCCAGCCAGCGGGTAAAGGGCAGCGTGACCAGTGACAATACGGCGGCAACAACCCCAACCACCACCGCATTGGTAATATCCACGTAGTAGGTGGAACCCGCTAGCCAGGCGATAACCTGCTGACCGCGGGGGTCGCCGCCCGCCAGCATTACGCTGCGCACAGCGTCAAACAGCGCGCTGATCGCCACCCCAGTGAGCAACAAACGCTCGGGCAGAAAACCGCTTTTACGGTTGATACCCACCAACACCAACAACGTCGCGAAAGCGCCCAGGGTGCCTACCCCGATCAGCATCATGTTGGTCGGCGCGGGTAACAGAAAAATCCCCAAAATCAACGCAATAGCACAGCCACCGCTGATACCTAATACTTCAGGGCTGGCCATGGGGTTGGCCGACAGGCGCTGAAGAATCGTACCCGCCACCGCCAGCATCAATCCGCTGGCCGCCGCCGCCATCACGCGGGGCAGGCGCCACTGCATCACACTCCAATCGTTTGGCGGCAGCCAATACCAGCCATCAACGCCCTGGCCAAACAATAAGCCAAGCAGCGTGGCGCCTAGTAACGCGAGGATTAAACCGGTGGCCAAGCGCGAAGGTGCAGGATGGCGATGGGCAAAAACGCCCGCGCCTTGCGGCGGCCGATCGCCCTGCAGCTTCAAGCGAGGAATCAACCACATCAGAAGCGGCGCCCCCAGGGCACCGGTAATCGCCCCGGTAGGAATAAAGGCCGCCGCCATGCCTGAGAACTGCTGCAGCAATAGGTCCGTGGTGGCCAACAACACGGCCCCCAGCAGCGTCGACCAAAGCAGCCTAGGCGCTAGCCGGCGCGCTCCGGCCATGCGCACGATATTGGGCGCGGCCAAGCCGATAAAACCAATGATCCCCACCACGCTGACGATGCTGCCGGTAATAAACACCGCCAGCCCCATGCCCGCAAAACGCAAGTAAGCAAGCGATACGCCCAGGCTTTTGGCGCTCGCGTCGTCCAACTCAAGTACCGCCAGAGGGCGCAGCAGGAACCAAGCGGCCACACAGCTAATCGCCAGCCGTGGCCAGAGTATCGAGACCCCGTCCCAACCGTTTTGCGCCAGCGACCCCGCGCCCCAAATCAGCAGCCCTGAGAGCGCCTCGTGGTTAAACAGCAAAAGCGCCGTGGAAAGCGCTCCCAGGTACAAATTGACCACCAAGCCCGCCAGCACCACCACGATAGGCGCTAACCCGCGCCGCCAGGAGAGCAAGAAAACTAATCCTACCGCCAGCGCGCCCCCCAGCAAGGCGACCCATTCGCGTCCCACCACTAATAAGCCAGGGGCCATTAACGTGGCGGTCATCAGTGCCAGATTGGCGCCCGATGCCACCCCAAGCGTCGTCGGCGATGCCAACGGGTTACGCAGCACCTGCTGCATCAGCACCCCCGCAAGCCCCAGACCGCCCCCGGCTAGCAGCGCGATTGAGAGGCGCGGCCACCAGGCGTAATGCAGTAACAGCTCATCCACGTTCTCAAAAGAGGGGGCCACCAATGCCTGCAGGCCCAACGCAAAACCGCCCTGCCTCTGTAGGCCCAGCCAAAACAGCACTACCATGGGCAGGCTAAGCAATAGGCAGGCTTTTGCGGGCGACATGCCCCCCACTCGCTGAGCAACTTGCGCAGCACCTAGCATAGTGGGCACCCTTTTGTGGTGACCGGGGCGTTCACCCAGCGGGACGTGATAGGCAGCAGAATCATTGTCTTAGCCTTACTGTGTTCTGGAGGTTAATAGCTGAATTATAGATAGCGATTCTAAATGATAATAATTAGCACTACAATTGACTCCTGATATAAAGGAGACCCGCACCATGGCAGCCAAGCCGAGCTATCAGCTTTTTGACATCACCCTTGCGAGGCGTACCCAGGTCAGCGCCTCGCTCGTCAGGTTTACCTTTACCGGCCCAGACGTTGGCCACATGGCGACCTACGCCCCGGATCAGCGCGTCAAGCTGTTCTTCCCCGAAGGTGGTGGCAGCCTTGATCCACTGTTCGAGATCGCCAAGCTGGAAGAGCACGACTGGTACGGCGCCTATCGCGCTCTACCGGATGCCCAGCGGCCCTCTGCCCGCACTTACACCATCCGCGCCCTGCGCCCGGAAAAAGCCGAGGTGGATGTAGAGTTCGTGCTCCACGGCGACAATGGACCCGCCTCGCGCTGGGCAATGCGCGCCCGCCCTGGCGACCGCCTGGCCATGACGGCCCCCGACGCCAACGTGGAAGGGCCCAAGCTGGGTTACGAGTGGAAGCCACCCCTGGGTGTGCGCCGTATTCTGATCATCGCCGATGAAACCGCCCTACCCGCTGCGGCGGGCATTCTGGAAACCCTCGATGACCTGCCGCTCAAGCCCAGGGTCGAAGCGCTGTTCGAAGTACCCCGCAGTGACGACGTTCAGCCGCTGCCCCAAGCCGCCAAGCTGCACTGGCTAGCCCGCGATGCTGACCCCGCCTGCCAGCACGGCGAGCTGTTGATGAGAGCGCTGCACGACATTGATTTGCATAAGGAAATTCAAGCACTGGGCGGCACGCCTGCTAACGCTACTACCAACGACCAAAGCGACAATGAGGACGGCCCTCTCTGGGAACCCGCCACTCTGGATGACAGCGCGCCCTTCTACGCCTGGATCGCCGCTGAAACCAAAGTCGCCATGAAGCTGCGTCGCTATTTAATCAACGAGTGCGGGTTACCCAAGCAGTACGTCACTAGCATGGGCTACTGGCGCAGGGACAAGGCCAATGGGTAAAGGCGCAGCAAACAGCACAGCGCTCAACAGTGATCACCTAAGCAAGCCAGCTCAAACGTCTATTGGTTGGCGAGACAGCCCCCGCCACTATGGTCGCATAAGCCGTGCGCTGCACTGGCTGACCGCTGCGCTGGTCACGCTTCAGTTTACTGTGTTGCTGGCTTGGCGGGGAATGGGTGAAAACGCTATCACACTGTTGTTGGCGAGCATTGGGCCTCATGGCTCATTGGGCTTTATGCTCCTGATAGTGACTCTGGTGCGCCTTGGCTGGGCATGGGTCAACCGCAAGCAACGCCCGCCTCACCCGCCTGGGCTGGGTGGTCGCTTGGCGCGCCTTGTACATATCACCTTTTATGCGCTGCTGCTGATGCCCCAAGTGGCTGGGCATCAGCAGTCCAGGCTCGGCGGCGCTGGAGATCGCCTACCTCAGTCTGGGCCGTTCTTGTTGCCTTTTGGTCCCAGGGCGCCAAGCTCGAGTTCTGGGATATCGCCGCGGGCATTTGATTGCCCGAGGAGCAGGCTGCACCGTAACCAATCTCAATGGCGAGCCGAACCCTGAAGAATGGAATAGCGTGATAGCGACACACCCGGATCACCATCATCAGTTGCTGGCATGTTTACGAGCCTGCTGATAACCGCTTACATGCGTTTCTAGCTGCCCTATCTCCTCAGCCTCTCGACCTGGCCGCCATGCCGGGCAAGACCTAGCCGTGATCGTTCTTTTCATTTTTTGTTTAAAAATGAGAACTATTAGCACTAGAATGGAACCATTGTCATTTAACCAATCGCCAGGAGTCATTCATGTTCGAGGTCAAAGGCGCCACCTTTGAAATCAATGGCAAGCCGCTGCTTCAGCCTATTGAGCATAACTTCCATGAAGGCAAGGTATACGGCCTGATTGGCCACAATGGCTCGGGCAAGTCGACCTTGATAAAACTCATGGCCCAGCAGCAGCCCACCAGCCAGGGAGAAATCTACTTTGACCAGCGCCCGTTGAGCGACTGGGGCAACCGCGAGTTCGCTCGCCAAGTCGCCTACCTGCCTCAACATCTACCCAGCGCCGAGAGCCTGACCGGGCGTGAACTGGTGTCCTTTGGGCGCTACCCCTGGCATGGCCTGCTCGGGCGCCACACCCAGAAAGACAAAGACGCCATTGACCGCGCCATCGCCCTGACCCATACCGAAGACTTCGCCGACCGTCTGGTCGATACGCTTTCCGGCGGCGAGCGCCAGCGAGTCTGGCTGGCCATGTTGCTCGCCCAGGGCAGCCGTTTTCTGCTCCTCGATGAGCCACTTGCAGCGCTGGATATCGCCCACCAAATCGAAGTCTTGGCGTTGATTCGCAAGCTGTGCGATGAGCTAAACCTCGGGGTGATTATCGTGCTGCACGATATCAACATGGCCTCGCGCTACTGCGATGAGCTGATGGCGCTGCACAGTGGCCGCCTGCTGGCCTGCGGTTCCCCCAATGACATGATGTGCGACAGCACCTTGGAAGCGATTTACGGGCTCCCCATGCAGGTGATGAAGCACCCGAACGGGGAGCACAATATCGCCGTGGCGCAGTAAATTAAAACATTCTTGTATGACTCAGGTTGTGTCTGTGCACCGCTGAATTTCATCCGCCATCTGGTTGAGCAGCGCGTCGTAAAGCTTGGGGCCAGGCGTTAGGTCAACGCCCAGGGGGTCCATAACGCCGATATAGGTATCGGTATCGCCAAAGACCGAATCGACAATTTGCGGATTAAACTGCGGCTCGCTGAAGACGCACTGAATGCCCTCTTCGTTGACCAGTGCTTGAATGGCCTCGATGCGGGCAGGGCTGGGTGAGGAGGCATCGCCGATGGAAATCGCGCCCGCTGCCGACAGATTAAAAGCCTTCTCAAAGTACTGGTAGGCGTCGTGGAACACGATAAAGCGCGTGTTTTCACTGTTGCCTAGACGCTCATTTATTGACTGCTCAAGCGCTTCGAGTTCTTGTTGACTCCTTGCCGCGTTGTCACGGTAATAGTCCGCGTTTTCAGGGTCCAGCTCGCCAAGCTGCCGGGCAATGGCGTCGAGCCAACGCCGCGCGTTGTCGGGGTCCATCCAGCCATGCGGGTCTTGCCCCTCGTGATGATGGTCATGACCATGGTCGTGATCGTGGTCATGGTCATGGTCGTGGTCGTGGTCGTGGTCGTGGTCGTGGTCGTGGTCGTGGTCGTCAACCACATCAAACGTTGCCCCTTCGCGATAGGCAAAGGTGTTGATGTCGGATACGCGCATCAGCTCCAGGTGCTCGGCATCGTCTGCCAAATTGGTAATAGGGCCTGACAGCCAAGGCGTCAGGTCAGTGCTTACCCACACCACCAGGTCAGCATTATCCAGCGTTTCTGCTTCCGAGGGGCGCAGTGAATAACCGTGGGGCGATGCACCGGGCTGAATAAACAGCTCGGGCGATCCACGATCCCCCATGACCTTGGCGACCAACGAATGCACCGGGGGGATATCCACCGCCACACGGGGAACATCGGCCACGGCCGTCAAGGGAAGGCACACCAATAGCGGCAAGGCGTAATGTGCAAAGCGATGCGTCATTGCTCTCTCCTAATGGTCAACAGCAGGTAAATAATCGTCTTCTGGCCAGGCACTTAGGTCACGCTGACCCCTAGGCGCCTCTCGCAAAATATGTTATAACATAACAATTAATACGTAAGCCAGAGTTAGCCTGCCAATGCCTCAACCGATTACCGCTAGCGATCCCCTTTTACGTGCATGCCAGCTCAACGTGCGCATCGGGAAAAGACCTATACTTGAAGACATTCACCTGGCGCTGCACCGAGACGAGATCGTCAGCCTGATTGGCCCCAACGGCTCGGGGAAATCCACGCTGGTCAAAACCTTGGTGGGCGCCATCAAGCCAACATCGGGTCGTGTGGAGATCGGCGCGAAGCTACGTATCGGTTACGTGCCCCAGCGGCTGCATCTGGACCCAACGCTACCCATCACCGTCTCGCGCTTCATGAACCTGCCCCGCCGCCATCGCCGTGACGATGTGCATCAAGCGTTATCGAACGCGGGCGTCGAGGCGTTACACAATGCGGCGATGAGCCAGCTTTCCGGCGGGCAGTTGCAACGGGTGCTGCTGGCCCGCGCCCTCATCAACAGGCCCGACATCCTGATTCTCGACGAAGCCACGCAGGGGCTCGACCACCGAGGCATCGCCGATTTCTATCAAAAGATAGAAGAGGTACGCCAGTCCTATCGCTGCGGGATATTGATGGTTAGCCATGACCTGCATGTGGTGATGCGTACCGCCGATCATGTGCTGTGCTTGAACGGCCGCATTTGCTGCGAGGGCAAACCCGAGCGGGTTGCCTCCTCCCCAGACTATCAGGCGTTATTCGGTGAGCAGACAGCGCAAATGTTAGCCCTGTATCGCCACCATCATGAGGAGGCCGTCCATGCTGGATGATTTCATGTGGCGCGCGACCTTGGCGGGCCTTTTCATCGCGCTTGCCGTCGCGCCCCTCGGCTGCTTTGTGGTCTGGCGGCGCATGGCGTACTTCGGCGATGCAACGGCTCACGCCGCCATTCTTGGCGTTGCGCTGGCGTTGGTGTTTAACATTTCCATGTTTGCCGGGGTATTAATGGTCGCCCTCACCATGGCGAGCTGCGTCACCTTGCTGAGCGGGCGCGGCTACGCCATGGATACCCTGCTGGGGGTCATGGCCCACTCGGCTTTGGCAATTGGATTGGTTGCCGTTTCGTTTATCTCAGGTGTGCGTATCGACCTCAGCGCCTACTTGTTCGGCGATATTCTGGCCGTTGGCAAAAATGATTTGTGGGTCATCGGTGGCGGCACCTTACTGGTGCTGACGTTACTCGGCTGGCGCTGGTCGGCGCTGCTGACCGCCACGCTCAGCGATGAGCTCGCCCATGCCAGCGGCATTCAGCCCCGCCGGGAGCAACTGGTGCTCACGCTTTCCCTCGCGGTGGTGGTTGCGGTAGCCCTCAAGGTCGTCGGGGTATTGCTGATTGCCGCGTTGTTGATCATTCCCGCCGCAACGGCACGGCCCTTCTGCCGAACCCCTGAAATGATGGCGCTGGTGGCGGCGGGCATTGCGGCTGTGGCGGTCACCTCGGGGCTTAAAGCGGCTTACTTCTTTGACACCCCGACCGGCCCGACCATTGTCACCCTGGCCGCTGGATTTTTCCTGCTCTCGACGATGACTATGCAAGGAGTTCGTTATTTGTCACATCGCTGATCAGGTCAGATGGTTATCCCAGCGGAGTGCCAGACTGGCAAGCAGTTCAGGCGCTGCCAAGTCAGGCGTTACCCGGTAGAGCCCGCCCTGGCCGGAGGAGACCAGAAAGCCGCCGTTGCCGTCGCAGCGGGCGCCGGCGGCGTCGGGCAGCGCCAGGTTGGCAACAAGCTTGCCTTTGGCGGCATCCAGCAGCAGTACTTGGTTACCGCGAGGGGCAGTCACTAGAACGTTATCAGATACACGGCTAAACGCCACGCTGGCTATGTAGTGATTCAGGCTGGCAGTCACTTCGTCGGGCAGCGGCAGCTCTGAGAAGCGCCCAGCGGCATCCAGACGGCAGATCAGCGGATGGGTCTCCCACTCAGGGCCTTCGAACTGATAACCCGCAATCACCGTGCCGTCCGCGGACACGTCCAGATGACGGCAGCTTAACTGGTGATGCGAGGGCCCGTGGCGGGCCAGAATTTCGCCGCTATGGCGATCCATCAGCAGCAGCGCCGGGGCCATGGTGTCCAGATTGAGTTTTACGCGGCCGTAGTCAGGGTGGGTCTGAATGCCGCCCAAACCAATCACCAGAGTGTCACCATCCGGCATCAGCCGCAGCTCGTGAGGGCCAATGCCCTCCAGTGACATATCGCGAACATGGGCGTAGTCATTGGCCGCATCGTAAACCCGCACCAGACCGGCGCTGTCCTCCAGGCGATTGGCGGTGACATATAGGTAGCGCCCGCTCAGATCGAACACCCCGTGGCCGTAGAAATGGTAGCCCTCTCCCGCGGCAATGGTGTGGGCTAATTGACGGCTGTCGCCATCGATCACGTGCATCCGCGTGCCGGGGCGGCGGGCGAACAGCACCGCCTGGCGAGAATCCGGCCGTAAGCAGCCGCCGTGGCAGCGTTCGGGCACTTCGATCATAAAACGGGCCTGGCCATCCAGCGCCACCCCGGCAATAAAATGCCCGCCATTGGCGTCATCCACCGCGCTAAACAGCCAATCCACTTCCTCACGAGCGGGCAGCGCCCAGCTCAGCGGGGTCAGCGCCATGGCGACACTGCCCAGCCCTGCCTTGAGTACCTGGCGTCGCTGCATGGTTCAATCCCCGTCGCTGGAATTGAAACCGCGCAACAACCCCAGTTCACCAGCGATCTCGTTACCCAGCAGGTGGCGTAGCTGGCTGATGTCGAGGTAGAGCGACTGCAGGCCGCGAAATGCCTCATCGTCTTCAAGAGAGGGCACCAAGCCCGGCGGCAACTCGCGGGCCTGGGCGAGCGTCTTGTCGAGCTGATCGCGGAACGCCTCGGCGAGGGGCAGCGCATCGGCCTCGCGCAGCAGCGCGGTGAGGCCCGGCAGGAAGCCGGTACGCAGACCCTCCAGGCTACTCGCTACCAAACGAACCGATTGTTCACTGCGCCACGCTTCGGCCAGATAGCCATTAGCAGAAGCGCCTTTGAGGCCCATGGGCTCACCGAGGCGTTTGTCTTCGAGCTGCTCAAGGGTCTGGATGGCGCTGGCCAGGGTAGTTTCGGTGTAGTCAGAAGTTTCAATATAGTGCTCACCAAAGGCCTGCCAGTCGCGATGCAGCGCGTTTGTGGCATCCGCGATATGCGTCGTGATGGCCTGCATCAAGTCGCAGGCGGCAGGATCGCTAAGGGCCTGCTCGCCCATGGCGTCGTCATAGAGCAAGTACTCAAGGGCGGGGAAGCCCTGGATCGCCACGCTGTCAGCGGCGATATCCTGGGCATTCGGCGCGTCGGCTGCTTGCAGCCATCCGCCCACTTTGCGGCCCACCAGGTTTTTACGATCCGGCCAGAACTGCAGCTGCCAGCCCCGGCTGTTCTGCTCCACCGGGCCAAACTGGATAAAGCGCACTGCCTGCCAGGCCTGATAGGCACTCAGCCAGTCGTTTTCCAGCCGCTGCCTGTGCGACTCATCGGGGGCTTGGCAAAAGCGCGTGGCGCTAGCCTCCAGGCGCTCGGAGGCGGCACTCAGCTCGGCGTACTGCAGCTCCACCGCGCCGTGCCACATATCCCGCGGCGTGGGAGCGTCCGAAGCAAAAGAGAACGGCGCGGCCAATAGCGTACAGGCCAGCACCCCCAACCGTCGAAACGCAGCCATCATCTAAACTCCTTGGCAATCAAACCTTTCAACCATTCAACGACCCTTACAGGGATTCAAGAAAACGAATGAGCTCAGCACGCTGATCCTCGGGCAAGTCACGATAGCTTTGTGCGGCCGCTTCCGCCTCGCCGCCGTGCCAGAGAATCGCCTCTTCCAGCGTGCGAGCACGGCCGTCGTGAAGGAACCCCGCCCGGGGATTAACCGTTTGCGCCAGGCCGATACCCCACAGCGGCGGGGTGCGCCATTCGCGGCCGTCGGCCTGGAACTCACTGCGATGATCCGCCAGAGCGTCGCCCATATCATGCAGCAACAGGTCGCTATAAGGCCATATGATCTGATCCGCCAGCGCCGGGCGTTCAGCATCCGCGGCGGTGCGATGGCGCGGCGTATGGCAGCTGGCGCAGCCCAGGGCATTGAACCGTTCGGCTCCCTGCTGAACCGCGGGGTCATCCAGGTTGCGGCGCATCGGCACCGCCAGGCTGGAGGCATAGAAGGTCACGAAGTCGGCCACGTCGTCGCTCACCTCCGGTGTACCGCCATCAGGAAAGTCATCGCAGCCCTGGCTCGCCATGCAGTCGGTTTGCGGCACCAGGCTGGACGTCAGCCCCATATCGCCAGCAAAGGCGTGCATGCCCTGCTGTTCGATGCTGGGCTCGCCGGCTTTCCAGCCGAAGCGCCCCATAACGGTGCTGCCCGTACGCAGATCCCAGACCTGATTGGCACGCCCGGAAATACCGTCGCCATCGGCGTCGTCAGGGTCGGCGGCGGCCAGCAGATCGGCTTCGGGAATCGCCGCCAGCAGCCCCAGACCAATCATCGGCGGCGCCAGCCGGGGCGAGGTCTGCAGATCCTCGGGCAGCTCGCCGTAGGCGGGCTCGGCAATCGAGTAGAGCGGCTCCTTGAGCGTCACGCTGGTGCCATCGGCAAACGTCACCTCCCGTGGACGATACGCGATCACCAGCTTACCCTCAGGATCGGCACCGCTAATCGCCGCGGTTTGTAGCTGCAGGCCGTAGTTGGGCACGGGGAGCGCGCCGCGCTGTTCCAGAACCTCGGGCTCTGCTTGCTGAGCAGGCAGCGAAAGGCGCAGAAAAAGCGCAATGGGACTCTCGTCCCCTGCCGGTGGATGCCCCCGACCATCTTTTATATGGCAGCCCTGGCAGCTATTGGTATTGAGCAGCGGCCCCAGGCCATCGCGCGCCTCAGTGCTGGCAGGGGCCGCCACCCAGGGGTTACGGAAGAAGCTGTTGCCGACGCTGAAATCCAGCCGCTTGGTCATCGACATATTACCCAGCGGCAGCGAATAAGCGTTGTGGTCGAACTGCTCCACCGACCCATCGCCACCGCTCATGGGCGTGGTCTGAATGGGATAATCCTGGGCAGGTGATTCGGCTGCCTGCGCAGGCATTGCCATCAGCACCAGCAGAAGACCGGTTAGCAAACACCGGCTTGGCGAGACACGGAATAAGCGGTACATGGTGATACCTTGAGACGGATGGCATGAGACACGAAGCACGAAAGCCGCACGGTGACGAGGCAACCGGCGGCTCGTGGGCATCAATAGGTTGCGTTAAAATTGATGGCCTGCGTCATCCGGCTGCAGCGACGTCACACCCAGCTCGCCCGCTGCCTGTTCGATGGAACCGGTTTGCGCTACCAGGGTGAGAATCGCGTCGTTGATCAGCTCGCTGCCCGCTTCATTGCCCGGCGCGATCATCATGTCAAACGCCATCGGTGAGCTTTCCGCCTCGGCCGCCTGCTTGATCGCATCGAGGCGCGCCATCGTGGCGTCGAGCTGCTGAGCAAGGGGATCGGCAAGCTCGCTATCGTCCTGAGCCAATAGGTCTTGCAGCGAAGGCCCCTCGACCACGCTGCCGTCAAGGCGCTGGTAGGTGCCGGTGAAGATATTCTGAATACCCTGACCGTTGTAGTAGTGGGAATTGTGAGTGTTGTCGCTGAAGCAGTCGTGCTCATCCTCGAACGAATTGGCTTCCAGCGCCACCTTCAAGCGCTCGCCTGCCAGCTCGCCCAGCGACAGCGAGCCCATGCCGAACAGCATGCGACGCAAGCCTTCCTGGTCACTCTCCGCCAGCAGCTCCTGGCGGTAGTTATCCTCAGCATCCGGCGCCCACTGGGCCACCATCCACTTAAGGTCGTCGACTAACAGATCGGATACCGCGTCCAGGTAAGTGCGACGACGGTCGCAGTGGCCATGGGTGCAGTCGTCGCCGGTCTGAAAATCACTTGCCGGTCGCTCGCCGCTGCCCGCCTCGAATCCGTTTAGATCCTGCCCCCAGAGCAGAAACTCGATGGCATGATAACCGCTGGCGACGTTAGCTTCCGAGCCGCCGATTTCATTCAGGTCGGCGAGGAGTTCTGGAGTGATCTCGCTGACGTCCAGGCTCTCGCCCCCAACTGTGATTTGCTCATTGGCGATGATATTGGCGGTAGCGCCTTCGTTACCCAGCTCATGCTGGTAGTCATCACCTTCCACATAATCGATCATGCCCTCATCCAGGGGCCAGGCGTTTAGCTGGCCTTCCCAGTCGTCGACCACGGCATTGCCAAAGCGGAATACTTCGCTCTGCTGATAAGGCACCCGCGCCTGCCGCCAGGCCTGCCTGGCGGCTTGCAGCGTGTCGGCGCTTGGGTTGGCAAGCAATTCGTCGATACGCTCGTTCAACACCTCGGCGGCGTTGAGCGCATCGGCGTAATTGGCATGGGCCAGGTCGGCGTAGTGGTGCACGACAGCATCGGCGTTGACCGAGTCGCTGGCATTCACGGCGAAAGGCATCAGGGCGCTAAGCGCAATGATGCCGACAAGGGGGCGACGAAGCATAATGGCGGGCATGGCAGTGTCCTTTAGGCGATAACGTGACGGAAGGTCCGCAAAAGGTACTTATGCAAAGAGGTCTGCCGTACCTTCAACTGAAATGTAATCCATTAACTTTTGACATTCAATCTTATTTGATACCTGATCACGGCCGCTTATTTGTTTAATCTTGCCTTTTTGCTTAACGTCACGGCTTCATGCCTTGGGAACACCGTCATGCTGGATTATAAATTACTCAAAGCGCTGGCAACCGTGGTGGAATGCGGGGGGTTCGAACGCGCTGGCGACGTGCTGGGACTGTCGCAGTCGGCCGTTTCGCAACGGGTCAAAGCCCTCGAAGTCCGTCTGGGGCAGCCCGTGCTGATCCGCCATCCTCATTTGGCGCCCACGCCGGCGGGGCAGCGGCTGTTGACGCACTACCAGCAGGTTCAACTCCTTGAACGCGACCTGCGCGGCTCGCTTCCCACCCTGGACGACTCGGCACCCCGCCTGCGGATTGCGATCAATGCCGATAGCGTCGTGACCTGGTGGGCCGATGCCATCGCCGATATCTGCCAGGCCGAAGGGCTGTTGCTTGACCTGGTGATCGAAGACCAGGACGTCGGTCTCAAGCGCCTGCGCGATGGCGATGTCGCAGCATGCCTGTGCGCGACGCCTCATCCCATCGCCGGCGCGCGCTGCCTGGCATTGGGCGACATGCATTACCACCCGCTTGCTTCGCCCGACTACGTGGCGCGCCACTTTCCCCATGGCCCCAGCGCAGACGCTTTCCTTCAAGCACCCGCCATTGTCTATGGCCCACACGACCAGCTGCAGCACCAGTTTCTTGCTCAATGCGGCTACCACGGTCGCTTTCCCTACCATCTATGCCCTTCGTCGGAGGGGTTTATTCGTCTGGCAACAGCGGGCATTGGCTACGGCATGATGCCGCAGCTACAAACCCATGCGCTGATGGATAGCGGCCAACTGGTCAGCATTGCGCCTGGGCAAACCCTGAGCGTCCCGCTTTATTGGCATTATTGGCGGCATAGCGGCACCTTGGTGCAGCGGCTCACCGACCGGCTTTCGAGTGTCGCCTTGAGCTAGATCATCCATTTTTCCCCATGCCGTCGCAAAACCCTTCTACAATTGCGTTAGCCTTGGAGGATGGGTATCCCAACAGCGAAAGGCTGAATTATCGTTGACGCAAGCCATGTCATTAAAACGTCGCTGATGCCAAAGTATCTTAAGCTTCCTTTGTTTTTAAGCCATTGTATGAACAGCATCGTGATGACGCCATACACAGAGGTTTGGCGATAATAAAGAAATACCCCGGCATCAGTAGCAGCTTAAAGGGACATCAGCACGGGGTCAGAAGAACATAACCAAAGCGACCCCTTATGCATACACGGGTTTTACCTTTAAAGGTTTGTGTGGGCTTATTTGTGCTGTTCGTCGGTTGGGTCGCCTGCTGGCAGCCTGCTTTCGCCTCGCTTTCCACCTCTCACGATCAGTCTCGCTATTCATTAACCAGCCACACCCAGCTCTGGCACAGCGATGAGTCGCTTACGCTTAACGAGTTGCTTGAGCGCGACCCTCCGTTTACTAGAGCTACTCACAAAAGTGACTTAAATTTTGGTTACACGCCCAACGACATATGGCTGCGTACCCAGATCGAGAACCCAACGGCGCATTCCCAACATTGGATTGTTGAGTTTGAATACCCCTTTTTGGATCGTGTCACACTGAATGTTCTGCGCGAGCATTTTAGCGAAAGCATGATAAGCGGCAGCGCTGTGCCCAGAGAGCAACGTGCACTTGCCCATCGCCAACCGGTGTTTCCATTAAACTTGGCGCCTGGTGAAACCGTCACGCTGTATGCACTGGTGAACGCGGCGGGTAGCAAAATGCTGAACTACAACCTGCTATCCGAGCAGACGTTCTTCCAACAAAACGACCGGCATAATTTTTGGTTGGCCACCTATTTCGGCATGTTGCTGGCTCTTGGCCTCTACAATTTGCTGTTATTTTTCGGCCTAAAAGAGCGCGTATTTCTGTATTACTCACTGTTTGCGTTGGGCTTTACCGTCGCTATTCTCACCTTTAACGGTATTGGCACGCTGATGTTCTGGAGCGCACTTAGCGAAAACACATCTCGGCTGGTTGCTATTGGGTTTACGTTTGCGTCCACCATGGGCACGCTGTTTGCTCAGAGCTTTCTTAACACTAAAGGCTTCACTCCCCGCTGGCACCGCGCGCTGAATTATTTTCGCGGCTACTGCTCGCTCGCGCTCTTAGCAACCCTGGTGCTGCCTATTCAGCCTGCCCTGCGCCTGATGGACGTCACCGGTTTTATGGCCGCTCTACTGATGCTGATCTGCGGGATTTACTGTATATCGCAACGTGTGCCCAGCGCGCGGATATTTGTCCTGGCCTGGTCACTGTTTTTAGTCGGGGCCTGCGTGTTCGCGCTGCGCAACCTAGGTATTTTGCCCGCAAATTTTATTACCTTGCACGGCATTCAAATTGGTTCCGCCATAGAAATGTTGCTGTTGTCATTTGCTCTCGCTGCTCGCTTTAATAAGCTAAAACGGCAAAAAGAACGTGCCCAGGCGGATATGCTGATGACGCTCAAACGCCAGGAAGCCGTGCTGGAACAGAAAGTCGCCGACCGTACGAAAGCGCTTGAGCTTCTTGCCACGCGAGACGTGTTAACCGGACTGCTGAATCGAAAAGGCTTGGCCGACTGTGCCGCAAAAGCGCTCAAACGCAGCGAGCACACGGGGCAACCGGTGGCACTGTTTATGCTTGACCTGGATCTTTTCAAGCCGATTAATGACCAGTATGGGCATGAAGCGGGGGATTTTGTGCTGCAGCAAGTGGCCAGGCGTATTGAGCATTTGGCACGTGCCCACGACCATTGTGCCCGCTTTGGTGGCGATGAATTCATTATACTGCTCGAAGGCATCGCCGATCATAATACGCTCAATGAGATACGCCATCGCTTAAATTCGGCAATTCGCGCGCCCATTAAACTACCCTGTGGCGAGCTGGTCAGTGTCGGCGTGAGTATTGGCATGAGTGTTTGCCAGGGCGACAATAAAAGTTTAGAGAGCCTGCTGCGGGAAGCCGACGGCCAAATGTACGACGTTAAAGCCCGCCGAACCGACAGCGGCATTCGCTATGGTTCGGCTCAGTCTTAATCAAATAGACTCATGCGCGTCATCACGCTATCGCGCTTGATGCGCCAGTGATAAAGCGCCCCCAGCACATGCAGCGTGGTCAATACGATAATCGCCCAGCCAAGCCAGCCATGCCAGACGAAGAGTTGCTCCGACAGCGCCGGATGTTCGCCAATGAGGCCAGGCAAATGCCACTGGAAGAACTCCACGGGGAAGCCACCGCTGGCCGTTGCCGCCCAGCCCAACAGCGGCATCACCACCAGCGCCGCATACAGCAAATGATGCACGCTGGTGCTAACGATGCGCTCGAAACCATTCAGGGGCGGATCGTGGTCGGGTACCACGAACGCAATCCGAGTGATAATACGCAGCGTCATCAGCAGCAATATCGTCACTCCTAGGGTTTTGTGGCTGGTATACAGCACATTGGTGAGCCCCGTCCCGATCAGCGAGACTGTTCGCTCAAAGCCCAGAAAGCCCAGCGTCAACCCGCTTGCCAGCGAGAGCAGCGCCGCACCTGCCACCAGCCAGTGGAGCACCCGGTGCGGGTAAATATAGTGGTCCAACTCATGCATGCTTTGCTCCTCTGCACCCGCTCAAAAAATCATATATGTGGGCTTAGTTTAGCCAGTTCTAAGCGGCTTCGCTGATAAAGCCGCCCTCTATCGTCAACGCTTACCGTTTATGGCACCCAAGCATCTATTGGGGCTGCCAACTGTTCGCGTATCAGTTCGCCCAGCCGCCGAGCGGGTTCCGATGGGCGATGCGGTGCACGATGTAACGCCAACTCAATCATCGGTAAGGACGGCAACCCGCTGGCCTCGTCGAGTGGCCTTAACAGCGGCGTCAGCATGCTCCGTGTGACCACCACGACGGCCAACCCTGCTGTGACAATAGGCGCCAACCCCGCCATGGATTGGCTGGTGTAGGCGACGCGCCAATCTCGCCCGGCATTTTTCAACGCCTCCTCGGCTATCTCACGAAACACATCCGCGCCGGGTGAGTAGAGCGCTAATGGCAACGGGTCGGTTAGCGATGGCTGCTGGTTGACACCCACCGCCCATATCAAAGGCTCTCGTCGAATGACCTCGCCTCCGGGCGAATTGCGCTGCCGGGTCACCAGCGCCAAGTCCAGCTCGGCACGTTTTACCCGCTCGACCAAGTCCCCGCTGGTACCACACCGAACCTGCAACCCCACTCCAGGGTATAGCTGGTGAAAGTAGGCAAATACCGATGGCAGCAGCGATGCGTAATCTTCGGGTATACCCAGCGTCAGCTCACCCCCCACCTGCCGCGCCTGCATGTCGCTCCAGGCTTCGTCATTGAGAATCAACAACCGGCGCGCGTGGTTGAGCAACCGCTCTCCGTCCGGTGTAAAGCGTAGCCGACGCCCCTCACGCTCGTGCAGCGTTAGCGCTAACTGGGTTTCTAAACGCTGTAACTGCATGCTCACGGTTGACTGAGTGTAGGCCAAGCGCTTAGCAGCAGCCGTCACGCTACCGGTATCGGCAATCGCCACGAGCGTGCGTAGCAACGTCAGATCCAGCGTAGGCGCTCGCATACATCATGATCCTTGATTAAAACGATCAAAAAAGATCGATATTGTGATGTGTTTTGGATGAGTATGCTGTGCAGGTCACTTCAAGGCAAGTCAGGAGATCGTTTATGCATCCCGTAAATCCACTCGTTGTGTTTCCACGTAGCTATAGTGTTGGCGCGGCGTTGGTAGCCGTGATGCTTTGGAGCGTCGCCCCCCTTCTGGCGGATTACGCCCGCGCAACGCCGCCGTTACAGCTCACGGCGCTGACACTATTAGCGGGCGCGTTAGCCACGCTTCCATTGAGTCGGCGGGTGAATGTCGCGACCTGCGGCCGCGTTTGGCAACTAAGTATCTGGCTGGGTATTCCGTTATTGATCATCGGTGCGGTCAGCACCTATTTTATCGGCATGCGGCTGGCTCCCGCTGCTGAAGCGGCATTGATCACCTATACCTGGCCGGTGCTGTTTGTTCTGCTCAGCCAGTGGAGCCGGTTTGGTCGTTTGCGGATTGGCGGATTGGTGGGCGCATTGATCGCGTTTTCCGGTGCCGCCCTGCTGTTGATACCTCAGGCGTCTGGTGGCGGCGGAGATACCGCGCTAACCGGTTATGCACTCGCCCTCTTGGCGGCATGCTGCTGGGCGCTTTATTCATGGCTTAGCCAGGTGGCTCCGGTACCGCTGACGCCCTTGCTGCCACGCTTGTTGCTGATTGCTTGTGTCATCGCCGTAGCCGCGAGTGCGTTACTGGAAGGCCACATTGCATTGCCCAGCAGCGAAGCAGTGTTGACCGGCATGGCATTAGGTCTGGGGCCTTACGGGATCGCGATGGTCGCGTGGGATAAAGCGCTGCGCTGGGGACATACCAGCTTGGTCGGCAGCCTCGCTTACGGCGTGCCCATTTTAGCAGCGCTGCTGTTGGTAGTGGCCGGAATGAGCACGCTGGATTGGCGGCTACCCGTCGCGGGCGCACTGGTTGTCGTCGGTTGCCTAAAAGCCAGCCGTTAGTCTCACGACACCAGGACGTATTTGATCAAAGCCGCCGAACAGAGGCGGCTTTTTCAATCATTACAGCTCTGGCTCACCTTCACTTGGCTCGGTGCGGGCGGTGAGTTCAAACAGACCACTCGCGGTATTGCTAAAGCCCCTCGCTGTCACCGTGTAGGTGCCAGGCAATAGTTGCTCAGCAATTCGCGCATCCGTACCACCTGCGCTGTCATCATCGCTTAATGAAACGCCGTTACCGTTGACATCGAGGTAGGTATCAAAATCGGTGGAGCGCATTTCCAGGGTGACATTAGACGTTTCTTCGAGGGTGAGCTCGTAGGTTAACTCTTCACCGCTATACCATCCATTGAGTGGCTCATCGGGCGTCAGCACGCCCGCGTTACGCAGTTCAATATCACTAGAAAGCTCGCGGGGTGTCAGCGCTAGGGTAAATACACCTTCGCCTTCACCGTAAGCAGAACGTGCGGTTAATTGATACTCGCCTGGGGCGAGAAAATCAGCAATCCGTGCATCCAGGTTGCCCGCGCTATCGTCATCCTCGCGATAGTAGCCATCTGGGCCCTCCAACACCAGGTAGGCGTCGAACTCGTCGGAGCGCATATCAATGTCGTACATACCCGCCTCTTCAACCGTGAACGTATACTCGCGTTCATCGCTTTGCAGCCAGCTATCCAGAGGCGAATCCAGTGTCAAGGTGTGCGTATCGCTGAGTTCAATACGACGGCTTTCCAGGGCGAAGGGGCCATAGCTTTGGGCGTCTGCCCCACTAACCACCAACATATAATCACCGCTTTGATCAATGCGCTGGCGCAACGTCTCGCTGGCACTTAGCAGTTGCAGTTGGTCATCATAAAGTGCCACCACGCCCTGAAGTGCGCCATCCAGCGAGACCTCAACTAGATCGTCTTCATCGAGAGTGATCATATAGCGCTCAAAGCGGCTGCCATCATTGCCGTTAAGCTCGCTTTCAGAGGTCACTTCGCCTCTTAAGCGCTCCCCCAAAGTAGCGCGCTCAAGGCCTTCCAGTGCGGTCGGTTCAGCACCCTCATCGCTGCTTTCTGATGTGGGTGCCGACTCAGGCGAGTCGCCGGGCGTAATAGCCTGAGCGGCCAGAAAGCCAATTGCACCGCCGCCGAGGGCAATTAACAGATAACTAATGGGAGAAGATTTAGCCATGAGCGCATCCTTGATCCAGTGGCAAAACAATCATTGGGTTGAACTCGATAGTATAAGCGCATCCTGGCCTCGAATGGGGCTTTGTCTAATCTGACTTTGTGTTTTTTATCCACAACCATGTTGTTAGCAATACGGATAAGCCGCTGAATTAAAAGGCGCTGCATCTCCTGGTCAATTTAGGCAAACGTGAAGCTAACGGCACCGATCGTCTGAAAGCTTGCCCAATATGGCAGACGACGTTACTATCACATAGCCAATTTGGCACCTCATCGATGAATGCGGCACCCGCGACACGACACACTGAGGTACTCCTATGGGAGCTATCAAACGAACATCAATGGCTTTTTGTTTCGCCATAGCCATATTCACCACGGCAGTGAATAGCGCTCTGGCCCACGACTCAGCGGCAGATACGCAAGAAGGCGTTGCATCTTTCTACAGTGACCGTTTTCAAGGAGCGACGACTGCTAGCGGCGACGCTTTTGACCAGCAGTCGCTTACCGCCGCACACCCCAGCCTACCTTTCGGTAGCAAGGTCCTTGTAAAGCGTCCCGATACAGGCCAAGAAGTCGAAGTGCTGATCAACGACCGCGGCCCTTATGTTCAAGGACGTATCATTGATCTGTCCAAAAGTGCGGCGCGTGAGCTTGGCATGCTGAGCCGTGGGGTTGCCCCTGTCATGGTGACGCGGCTTGATTAAGCACGCATGCTTGCTTACCCGCTATTAGTTTTACCGGTTTTTTTCAAGCTACTTTTTTACAGACAACGGGCGCTCAGCGCCCGTTGTGCTTTTCTAATTCCTTTGTCACGGTTTGCGACGAACTATCAAGCACGCTAACGGTCTTTATTGAGCACGGAACGTTATTCTCAATGCAGTCGCAGGAGGCCACATGCAATCTCGCTTTTTCACTTTGAGCCGTTACCCGGAAGGACGCCCCGAACGCGAGCTTTTTCAGTTGGAAACCCAAACGCTGCCTGAGCTGACCCCGGGAGAGGTCCGCATACGCAACCGCTGGCTCTCGGTCGACCCTTATATGCGTGGCCGGATGACAGGCTTACATACCTACGTGGCACCGTTTGAATTGGGTAAACCCATGGAAGGCGGCGCGGTTGGTGAAGTGATTGCCTCCCGCGATGAACGCCTAAAAGAAGGCGTTTTGGTTGGCCATATGGGCGGCTGGCGTGATATTGCCCAGATTTCCTCTGAGAGCGTTCAAGCACTGCCCGACTTTGGGGTTGCCGAACAGGCCTATCTCGGTGTGCTGGGAATGCCGGGTATGACCGCCTGGACGGGGCTTAATCGCATTGCTCAATGCCAGCCTGGCGATAACGTTTTAGTCAGTGCCGCGAGCGGTGCCGTCGGTTCACTGGCGGTTCAATTGGCAAAAGCAAAAGGCTGCCACGTGGTGGGCATTGCTGGCGCGGCCAATAAACTGGCCTGGCTAGAATCGCTTGGCATAGAACCGGTGAGCTACCGCGACCGAAATGCTCAACAACTTAGCGATGCCATTCAACTGGCCAGCCCCAAAGGCATCGATGTGGTGTTTGAAAACGTTGGCGGTACTTGCCTGGAAGCTGCCCTAAGCCAGTTAAACGAAGGCGCACGGATTGCAGTTTGCGGCATGATTGATAGCTACAACGCCAAAACGCCAATGCCTGGCCCTAGCAACCTTGCCCAACTCGTAGTACGCAAAGCAAAAATGCAGGGCTTTATCGTGACGGACCACTGGAAGTACTATCCGGATTTCCTCAAGGAAGTGGCCCCCCAGGTAGTCGCAGGTAAACTCGACTATAAAGAAACCGTCAAAGAAGGGCTTGAAAACACCCCCGACGCCTTCCTGGCACTGTTTGATGGCGGCAATACCGGCAAAATGCTGGTCAAGCTGGATTGACCCCACTCTTAACGCTTATGTTGTGTCTTTTAAGCCGCGCTTGGCCCGCAAGCGCGGCTTTTCTATTTGTTCACCAGGTCACTATACTTAGAAGTACTAAAAATCATTAGACCAACGGCGCATTGACTCTTAAAATAGTTAGCAAGTTAAGCGTTTTGTCACGTTAGTAATAAAGCGCCCGCAGGTCGGCGACGATCAAAAATTAAGTAAAGGGGATCCTTCATGGAAGAACGCAAGCGGGCCAAATGGCCCGCCATAGTACTTGGTTTATTGCTCATCATCGCAGGCCTGGCCTTGGCGATTGGTGGCGGGCAGCTACTTAGTCTGGGGGGCAGCGCTTATTACTTGATAGCAGGCGTCGCCATCATTGCCAGCGGCGTATTACTGATACTGCGCAAAGGTGCTGCCTTATGGCTCTACGCGCTGATTTTATTTGCCACCTTGGGGTGGGCCCTGTGGGAAGTCGGCTTAGACTGGTGGCAACTTGTCCCCAGGGTGGCTATTCCGTGCTTGATTGGCATTGTGCTGCTACTTCCATGGTGGCGCAAACCTCTTAACTCGCGTGGCGGCAGTTTGGCATTGGCGCTAAGTATCTTAGTCGCGATTGGGGTGGCAGTGGCTAGTCAGTTAAATGACCCAGCTAGCGTCGAAGGCACCATCGACACCCAGCGCGGCGAGCACCAGGAAACCGTTAACCCGGCCCAAATCGCCGGTGACGACTGGCCCGCTTACGGCGGCACCAACGCAGGCACGCATTATTCCAGCCTTGACCAGATTACGCCGGATAACATCGGTGAACTGGAAGAAGTTTGGCGTATCGAGACCGGCGACGAAGCCGGCCCTAACGCACCGCCGGAAATCACCAACCAGAACACGCCATTAAAGGTAAACGATAGCCTTTACATCTGTACCTCGCACAGCCGCGCAATGTCGCTGGACCCGGAAACCGGCGAGACCAACTGGTCCTTCGACCCGGAGATCAGCACCATGGGGGCGGATGATTTCTCCGGCTGGGCACATATGACCTGCCGTGGTCTCGCCTATTACGATGCCGCCAGCTATTCAGATAGCGACACCGACAACGACGCTGACACCAGCAACGCGCCTGAGCTATTTAACGACCGCGATAACTTCGATATCGATCTGGCATTTCTGCTGTTTTTGAGCGCTGGCAATACCGCTGAAGAAAATAGCACACCCAGCATGCCTAGCGCTGCCGACGTCATGTGCCCGCGCAGGCTCTATCTGCCCACCGCCGATGCACGCCTGATTGCACTTGACGCCGATACCGGCGAACGCTGCGACGCCTTCGGCGACGCGGGTGAAGTCGACCTAACGCGCAATATCGGCGACTTTGACCCCGGCGGCTACTATTCCACCTCGCCCGCTACGGTGACTGAAGACCTGATTATCCTCGGCGGTCACGTCACCGATAACAGCTCTACCGATGAACCGTCCGGCGTGATTCGTGCCTTTGACGTACACACCGGCGAACTTGTCTGGAACTGGGACAGCGGCAACCCCCATAACACCCAGCCGCTTGACGACGGCGAAACCTACACGCGCAACTCACCCAACGTTTGGGCGCCTATCAGCGTCGATGAAGACCTGGGCATGGTTTATCTGCCCATGGGTAACGCCACGCCCGACCAATACGGTGCCAACCGCAGCGCCAACGACGAAACGTACAGCGCAGGGCTGGTGACTCTCGACCTGGAATCTGGCCAGGTGGAATGGGTGTACCAGTTTGTGCACCATGATCTCTGGGACATGGACACGCCCGCCCAGCCGGTGCTGATTGATCTTGCCACCGAGGAAGGCACCCAGCCTGCGGTCATTCAGCCGACCAAACAGGGCAGCCTTTACGTGTTAAACCGCGAAACCGGCGAGCCGATTGTGCCCATCGAGGAAATTCCGGCACCGTTGGGCGCCGTTGAAGGAGACTGGACGTCTGAAACGCAGCCCCGCTCGGCGCTTAACCTGCTCCCCCCACCGCTCACCGAGCACGATATGTGGGGCGCCTCACCCTTCGACCAGATGATGTGCCGTATCCAGTTCCGCTCGCTGCGCTATGAAGGCCAGTACACACCGCCCTCGCTCGAAGGTAGCATCGTCTACCCGGGTAACGTTGGCGTGATGAACTGGGGCGGCGTCGCGGTGGACCCTGAGCGCCAAGCGTTATTTACTGGCGCCAAGTACCTGGCCTTTGTCTCCACGCTGATCCCCCGTGAAGAGGTCGAGGAAGGTCAGGGCTCGGCTAGCGAACAGGGGCTGCAAGTCAATGCAGGCGCGCCCTACGCGGTGAAACTTGGCCCACTGCTCTCAGTGCTCGGCTTACCCTGTCAAGCGCCCTCATGGGGTGATGTGGCGGGTATCGACCTGCAGGAAAGCGACGTTGCCTGGAAGCACCGCAACGGCACCACTCGTGACAGCATGCCCTTCGATTTGCCGATTGGCTTTGAGGTAGGCGTGCCAGCACTGGGCGGCCCGCTGACCACTGGCGGCGGCGTTTCGTTCCTGAGCGGCACGCTGGACCAGTACCTGCGCGGCTACGATATCACCACCGGCGAAGAGTTGTTTAAAGCTCGACTACCGGCCGGTGGCCAAGCGACCCCGATGACCTACACCGGTGAAGACGGCCGCCAGTACGTGGTCGTCACGGCGGGTGGTCACGGGACCTTTGGTACCAAAATGGGTGACTACGTGATTGGCTACGCGCTCCCTGAGTAGCCAGACAACCTTTTATAGGTGACTCAATAAACGGGCGGCCCTCATTGTTAACACTGGGGCCGCCCGTTTTTTTGCTTATGACGTTTTTAAAAACTGATCTCTACCCCGCCATAAACACTGCGCCCCGGCGCGGGTTCGTAGAAACGGCCAAAGGTGCCGTTTAGGCGCACGTTGGCATAATGCTCTTCATCGAATAGATTACGCACGCCAACATACGCATTTAGCCGGGTATCGCTTCCCAACTGCCAGCCATCTCCCATGCGCAAGTTCACCAGCCAGTAGCTATCGACCTCCGTTGCGTTGGCATTGTCCGCCACCATACCGCCCGTGTACTGGGTTTCCAGCGTGGCAAAGCGCTCATCAAGGCCTTCCCAGGTTAGCTGGTTCACCCAGGTTTGCTCGGGCAAGCCAGGGATGCGATTGCCATCAAAGCGCTCCGAAGGCGTGGCAAACTGGTCAAACTCGTAGCGTGCCAGCGTTAAGGCGCTATCCAGCCGCCACTGATCGGCTACCTGCCAGCCAAGTGCCAGCTCAATCCCGTCACGGTCGGTATCGCCAGCGTTTTGGTAGAAAGTACGCCCTCCGCTCTCTTCTTCGTAAGGCACCAGTTCATCATCCACGCGCACCGAAAACAGCGTGAGGTCATAATCCATTGCCAAAGGCGCAACGTAACCACGTGCACCGACTTCACGGTTCCAGGCTTTTTGCGGCTCAATGGCCGCGTTAAAACCACCACCCGCCGGGTTGGCAAACTCTGAAAACGTGGGTGTTTCAAAGGCGGTACCTGTATTCACATAGACTTGATGCTGCGGGCGGTAGCGATAACTCAGCCCTGCAGAGCCACTCCACTCGTTAAAGGTTTTTTCTCCACTTTGATCGCCACCTTCATCGTCCAGATAGCGGTCATCTATTTCTAATTCCACCCGGTCAAAGCGCGCGCCCAGAGACAACGTTAGCTGATCGCTCAACGCCAAGTCGCCCTGAGCGAAAGCGCTGGTCGAGGTTGCCGTTTGGGTTTCTTCGGCCGCCTGCTCACCGACGACGCCTTGAGGGTTCACGTCGTTGCGGAAACGCTCGTCATCCTGTTGGGCCACCTCTAAACCTGCGATATAGCTCAGCGGCAAGTCGCCCAACGTCACCTCGTGGTGGTACTCAGCGCTCGCGCCCAGGTAATCCCGCTGATAGCCCAGGCGGCTGTCGCCGACATAGGGCAGTTGCTGCTCAAAATCACGCTGGGAGATAAACCCTTTAAGGTAAAGTTCGCCAGGGCCTGCGGCCAGATCTTCGTACTGTAATCCCAGCAGTTGCTGGTCCACGTTCTGCCCGGCGTCAAGGGCGAGCGAATTCGGCGCTGCCTGATCGCGGCCTTCTGCCACTTCGCCCGCGTTCAGTGCACCGGGATCTTCCGAACGTGGGTTATCTAATAGATTGATGATGGCGGTTAATGCGCGTTCGCTGCCCAGTTCACGGCGCAACTTGGCATTTAATAGGTACTTTTCGGAAGAGCTTTGCTCGCGATAACCATCAACATTCAGCGCTGAAAGGCTAACGTGGTGCGACCAGTCCCCTTGACGCCCGCCGGTTTGCAGGGACGTTTTACGGTAGCCATCGCTGCCTACTTCGGCGCGCAGGCTTGTACCGGGGTTATCGCGGCCGTCACCAGTGGTCACATCAATCACGCCACCCGCTGCGTTGCCGTAGAGCACCGACGACGGGCCTCGAATCACTTCGATACGCTCGGCGCTGTCTAAATCAATCGCATCCAACTGCGCCTGCCCATCCGGCAGCGTATAGGGAATACCGTCAACCATGATCGTAATACCGCGCACGCCAAAAGGCGCGCGGGCCCCGAAGCCACGAATGGCAATCCGTTGGCCTTGGGCGAAATTATCGCGGTTTTGTAAAAACACGCCGGGCACCCGCACCAGCGACTCATCCAACCTAACGCGCTGTTGGCCCTGGGCGATGGCGTCTCTCTCCAACGTGGAAACGGCGGCAGGCGTCGCGTAAAGCTCACGGGCAAGACGGGGAGCCGTTACCTCAAGCGTGGCCATTTCCGACTCATTCGTCTGCGCCCAACTTGGGCCGGCCATTAAGCCGCCTGCCACACAAACCGTGGTGATGGTGAGTCTTTTCACAGGGGTCCCTCCCGGGGTAGTGATAAACATGTGTATAACAATGATGTATAACCAGACGGAACGATTTTGCGCAGCATGCGTCACAGCACTACGTTGGCCTCGATAGAAGCGCTGACTGTGTCTACACTTGTAATGGCTTTTGCTACCGCTATTGCAAAAGCGCTTGTTATCGTTCTTGTATAAGCACCATTCAAGTACTTATTAAAGTGCTCATGTGCGCAATGACGAAAATGGACATAAGCACTAATACCCTGAAAGCAAAGGAGGCTTCATGGCGTTTACCGCGACTGACCCGATCAAAATGATTTTTGCGGTCATTTTACCGCCCCTCGGTGTATTCTTTGAGGTGGGTCTTAAAGGACATTTCTGGCTCAACATCATCTTGACGTTGTTTGGCTTTGTGCCCGGCATCATCCACGCGTTTTACGTGATATTGAAGCACTAGCTTTTCCCTTGGTAACGATTAAAAAACCGCCTGAGCCTGCGCTCAGGCGGTTTTTTTATATTCAGCTGAGGCCCGCATGCCGACGCTGGTGCAATGCATGAACCTTTTCATCCCACCCGGCTACCGGCCCTTCTACCGTAAGGCCTGGCACCACCTGTTGAATGGATAAGGTCGCCACCGGCGGCGGTGCCACGCCTAGCTCAGCGAGCCAGTTGCTCAGTTGCTTTGAGGAACTGGCGTACACAATACGCCCAAGCCCTACCCAGCCATGGGCCGCGGCACACATCGGGCAATGCTCCCCGGAGGTGAACACCGTGGCCTGCGCCCGCGCCTCTGGCGTCATGTGCTGAGCGGCCCAACGCGCCAGGGCGAATTCAGGGTGCTGAGTGGAATCGCCGCCGGCAATGCGGTTGCGATCCTCAGCCAGCACCTCGCCATCGCCACCGACCAGCACGCTACCAAAAGGCTCATCCCCGGCGTTTAGCGCCTCTTCAGCGAGCGCCACGGCCCGTTCAATGAAGGGTATTTCTCGATCATCCATCTTGGCAGCTCCTGTCTATTTACGGGCCTTTCATTTACGAGCCTTCTTTCAACTAACTGTTCGCTGCCGCCGACGCTTCGCCAACAGACTGCTCGCTCAACTGCTCGCCTTCGCTGCGGGCGATAACCGACGTGCCGACCAAATCTCCCGTGACGTTCAGCGCCGTGCACCCCATGCCGACCAGAGCATCAATGGCGGTTAACAGCGCGACGGTTTCAATCGGCAGCCCCACCTGGGCAAATACCGTGGCAATCATGATAATGCCGGCGCCGGGCACCCCTGCCGTGCCCACCGAGACCAACGTCCCGATCAGTACAATCTGCACCATGCTGATGAAATCCAGCGGTGCGCCAATCACGTTGGCCGCAAATACCGCTGATATCGCGATACGAATCGCCGCACCATCCATGTTTAAGGTGGCCCCAAGCGGCAGACTGAAGCCATAAATACTTTTGGAAATTCCCAAACGGCGAGCTGCATTGACCGTGATGGGTAAGGTGCCAGAACTACTTTGGGTGGCAAATGCAGTTAACATCGGCGTGCGCGCCTCGCGGAAGAAGTTGCGTAGTTTCACCCCAAACAGACGCATGACACCGCAGTAAATCAGTAGTTGAGCACCCAGCGCGATGTACAGCACAACCACCATATCTCCCAACGATAGCAGTGTTTCCAATCCCTGCTGACTCACCGTTTCGGCAACAATCGCAAACACGCCTATGGGCACGTAGTGCAACACCCCAGCCATTACGTTGAGCGTGACTTCGTTGAGCGACTCAATTACCTCATACAGACGCTCGCCCATGGCATGCTGGCGCTCTGACTGGCGCATTTTGAGCAGCGCAATCCCAAACACCAGCGCAGTAAAAATAATCCCCAGCATATTGAGTTCGGAGAAGGCACCGATAATATTGTTCGGCACGATGTTCAGCAGTGTATCGACAACGCCTGGGTTTTCCGGCACCGAGAAGCTGGCATCATCATCCAGCGTCATCCCGCTGCCTGGGCTAAACAGCGACGCAACGGTTAAGCCCACCATAATCGCCAGCGCCGAGGACGCCAGGTAATAGCCGAGCACTTTTCCGCCGATGCGACCTGCACTGCCCTCCCGGGATTGGTTAACGCCCACCATCAGGGTAAACAACACAATGGGCACGATCAGAAACGTCAGCAGCCGCAGCAGCAGGTCACCCAGTGGCGCCAGCCAGGCCGCCACTGTCTCGCCGCCGACAAGCCCGACAACAACCCCAAGCACCAGCGCGATGGTGACGCGTAAAATCAATGACGCCTCAAAATAGGCTTTCCATATGCGTTTCATTGCGTGTCCTTTAACAGGATTGAATATGTTATTGATTTTAACATCATAAGCACGCTCATTATTATATCAGTAGCGCTCGACGGTCTTGCTGTAAACCACAGCATTGCTCTTCAATGACATGTAAATTACCTCGCCTACGGTTACCGGCATCGTGGCCAAACAAAGGCAGCCGCCATCACCACGAGAGGAATATATATACTTTACGGCTAAACCTCCCACATTCACCCCTTTAAGCAATAGGATTAGGCAAAAATTTAATAGGATCGCCGCTATTGCCACTTGCTGCCGCTCGCTAATCTTCTCCAGGTACTTATCCCCAGTGCTTATTTCCAGTGCTTATCAATAAGAGGATTATCAAATGGCGGTTACAACTAACCCTTCATCTACACCCTATCCATCAAAAGTTGTCTTATTAACCGGTGCCAGCAGCGGTATCGGCGAAGCAACGGCTCGCTGGCTTGCAGGCCAAGGGCACCGTCTCATCATCGGCGCACGTCGTACCGACAGGCTGGAAGCACTGACCAAGACTCTGCGCGCAGAAGGCGGCACGGTGGATTATCGAGCGCTGGATGTGACTAACCTGGAGGATATGCAGGCATTCGCGGATTTCGCTATCAATCTGTATGGCCGGATTGATGTCATTATCAACAACGCGGGCATTATGCCGCTCTCACCGTTGGCATCGCTTAAAGTCGATGAGTGGAACCGCATGATCGACGTCAACATTCGTGGCGTACTCAACGGTATCGCTGCCACTCTACCCATCCTGCAAGCTCAGGAAAGCGGACAAGTGATCAACGTATCCTCTATCGGCGGGTTCACCGTCGTCCCAACCGCTGCCGTGTATTGCGCCACCAAATATGCCGTGCGCGCCATTTCGGATGGGTTACGCCAGGAAACCGACAATATCCGTGTTAGCTGTGTTTATCCCGGCGTGGTGGAATCAGAACTGGCTAATACCATTACTGACCCAGAGGCCGCCGAAGCCATGGTGACGTATCGTCAGATTGCCCTAAAGCCCGAGGCCATCGCCTCCGCCATTGCGCATGCTATCAACCAGCCCGATGACGTGGATACCAGCGATATCGTCGTACGACCTACCGCGAGTCGTTAATCCAGCACCAGTCAAAAGCTCAGCGCCTATAAAAATAATTGCGAAACCCTTTGACCTAATATCCAATCCATGACACTGTGTCGTCAGTGGTTAGCAAGCAGCATGGTTTCAGAAGTGTACGATCTTTATTCGGCAGCCTGACATTGTATTCCTTGTTTCACCCGCTACTTCAATCTGGGTAATACCAGGAACTTTATTAAGGCGCTATTGCGCGAAAGGATCTACATCATGGCAACTGGCACAGTTAAATGGTTTAACGACACTAAAGGCTTCGGTTTCATCGCTCCTTCTGACGGCGGCGACGACCTCTTTGCTCACTTCTCTGAGATTCAAGCCGACGGCTTCAAATCTCTTCAAGAAGGCGCTAACGTTTCTTTTGACGTTACCCAGGGCAAGAAAGGCCTACAAGCCTCTAACATCAAGCAAACTTCCTAACATCCGTTAGCAGTTTGTCCGAATCTTCGGATTCGACCCCAAGGCCCGCTTATGCGGGCCTTGTTGTATTTGGAACATACAAACATTGCGTTTAACGCCCGCTAAACGCGCGCCCACCGCACGATACGCACGTCTACCGTTAAGGTGATTGACCTAAGCACAGCCGCTTTCTCACGACCTTCTGTCGTGGCGCGATAAAAATGTGGCGTCATCACCAACAAGTCAGCAATGGCTTCCGCATCGCTGAGCGTCAGCGCATAGCGCAAGGCCTCTACGCCCAACTGCGTGAACCCCTCTGGCCACTCAGGCTCACTAAAACGCTCTGCCTTTAACGTCGGATAGATAATATCGCGCAATTCGCGCAAATGACCCGGCCCCGCCTCAACCTGAATTAACACACCGCCCGGTTTGAGCACACGAGCAAATTCCCGATATACCGGGAAACCGAACATGCATAGCACGCAGTCGAGCGACGAGCTCTGCACGGGCAAGTTGGCGTTACTGCCCACCACCCAACTGCTTTGCGGTGTCTGCTTGTTATCCTGCTTAGCCGCCGCCTGCACCGCCCATTTGGAAATATCCAGCCCCATCAGCGCCAACGGCTTCTCGCGCGAAACCGCATTGGCCAATGCCCTAAGGTAATAGCCGTCACCACAGCCGGCATCCAGGCAACTAAGCCCCGCGTCATGGCTCGTTTCATGCTTGGCATGTTCAAAAACCGCGAGACTCACCGCGTCGGCGATAGGTTGGTAGCACCCGGCATTAAGAAAGCGACGTCGCGCGGCCACCATTGTTTTGCTATCGCCAGGGTCACTGGAGCGCTTGTGCTGAACGGGCAGCAGGTTTACATAGCCTTGCTTGGCAATGTCGAAGCTATGCCCCGCTGAGCATCGCCATGCACTGCCCGACGGCGTTAGCGGTTCGCCATCTAACGGGCAGGCCAGCGCCTGGAAAGGAGAAATACTCATGCCGATAGTGCCTATATAAGAGAAGTGCCGAGGTGCCCGGCATGGTAACCCACACTCGCAAAAAAGATAGCGGTTGGTTAAGTAGACACCTCTTAATTGATAACGATTTGTATTAATTTTTACAACATGCCATCATTTAACCCTATAAAATTCCTCGCTGGCCATTCTGCCAAGCAATTTTTATCGTTAAGTGAAGTTAAATGCCGACAACTACTGCACATGGCAGCAAGGTGCTATTCAGCGTGCTACTAGGCACCTTTACCGTAAGCCTTAACAATAGCGCCCTGAACCTTGCCGTAGCTGAATTGATGACCACGTTCAATGCCAGCACTACCCAGGTGAGCTGGGTGGTGACCCTTTTTATGATCACCATGGGTATGACCATGCCGCTAACCGGTTACTTAGCCGGAAAATTTGGCCGTAAACGTATTTACCTGCTAGGTCTTTTGGGTTTCCTGGCCGGTTCTAGTCTGGGCGCCATGGCTCAAAGTCTAAATGGTATTATTCTCGCCCGAGGGGTTCAGGGCATAGCGGCCGGACTAATGATTCCGCTGTCGCTATCGCTAATTTTTTCGGCCTATCCCTCTCATCAACGTGGCAGAGCCAGCGGCATATGGGGAGCTGCCGTTATGATTGCGCCCGCCATTGGGCCAACGGTTGGCGGGCTATTGCTTGAAATTAGTCACTGGCGAGCGTTGTTTTTAATGAATATCCCTTTTGCACTGCTTGGTCTGCTGTGTGGCTACCGCTATCTAACGACAGAATCCTCCAACCAACCGCGCCGATTTGATATAGCCGGTTTTACGCTGATTACGCTTGGTCTGGGTGCGGTGCTGTTTTCGCTTAGCTGGGTGGATACCCTCGCCGACCTTCTGCGTTTCCAGATAATCACCCCGCTGATAATCGGCGTGTTGGCGCTACTGAGTTTTGTTCATGTTGAGCGGCATCATCCGACGCCCTTGCTTGACCTGTCACTTTTCACTCATCAAGGCTTCCGTATCAGTGTCGTGCTCGCCTGCCTGCAATCCGTTATTCTGTTTGGCTGTATTCTGCTTGTTCCCTTGTGGATGCAGAATGCGCTGGGATTTAGCCCACTAACCACAGGCGTGGTGTTTTTGGCCACCGCGCTCGCCGCCGCCGCCTGCTCCCCTGTTGCAGGACAGCTGATTGACCGCTACCCGCCCCAATGGTGCATGAGTATCGGGCTGATAGTTACTATTGTGAGTCTGATAGGGCTTGGCATGCTGACGCCAGCCACGCCGGTCTGGGTGATTGGCGCCTGGATGGGAATGCGCGGTGTTGGCCTGGGCTGTGCCTACCTGCCTGCCACCACGGCTGGCATGAAAGATCTGCCTGAATCGAGTGTTGCCCAGGCGTCGGCGATGAACAATATGTCACGTCGGGTAAGCGCTTCTGTGGGCATTGTTGCCCTGTCGATCTACTACGACATAACAGTCAACGCAGCGCTTAATCAGGGAGCCACCTATACCGAGGCTAGCGCCTCGAGCCTTCACCAGGCCTTTTTTGCCCTGGCCTGCATCGCCGCGCTCTGCTTACCCCTGGCGTGGCAGTTAGGTCGCGTGATTCAGACCACCCCAGATGCCAGGACGATATGCAGTCAGTGATCTTACCTCGACTCATCATGAGTATTGTCGCCTCAGCACTTATGGTGACCGGCATACTCTCTACAGCGACGAGCGCGGCAGCCAGTGCCGTCCGTGCTGATAACACCGAAACGGCTTCGCGCAGCACGCCAACACGCATCGTTACGCTTTACCAGGGCGCCACCGACAGCGCTATTGCTCTTGGGCTGACGCCCATAGGCGTGGTCGATTCCTGGCTGGAAAAGCCCATGTACCGCTACCTGCGCGACGCGCTGGCGGGCGTTGAGCATGTGGGGCTGGAAACCCAGCCAAACCTGGAAAAGATTGCTTGGCTTGATCCAGACCTTGTCATTGCCAGCGACTTTCGCCACGCGCGAATAGCATCATTACTCACCGCCATCGCGCCCACGGTATCTGCACCTACTGTGTTTGACTTCAAAACCACGCTTAAAATGGTGGCCAATGCCACCGACCGCGAAGCGCAAGCGAATGAGCTGCTTCAGCAATGGGATGCGCGGGTAGTCGATTTTCGCCAGCAGATTGCCACCAAGCTTGGCAGCGAGTGGCCTCAGAAAGTGGCAGTGGTGCGTTTCAAGAGCGACCACGTGCGCATCTACACCAGCGGCTTTGCGGGCTCGATTTTAGATGAGCTGGGCTTTGAGCAACCCGATACTCTGCAAAGCCAAGGATGGGGAATGAAGCTCTCCAGTACTGAAAATATTCCGGTGATGGATGCTGATGCCATCTTTATTCTGCTTGAACCGGATGACCCGGCGATTGCGGATAATTACCAGCATTGGGCGTCTCATCCCCTATGGCAACAACTTTCAGCCGTACAAAACGATCGGGTGTATGAGGTCGACCCGGTCAGTTGGATGATGGGTGGCGGCATATTAGCGGCCAATGCCATGCTGGATGATCTCTTCGCCCACTATGGCCTGTCGCAACCCGAAGCGGCGCAGCCGCACGTTTGTCTACCCCATTTCATCGACCATGTGGAGCCCTTTCCATGCTAAACAGCGTCAGCGCAAAAGGGCTTGGGCTTCTATTTGGATTACTAATGGCACTGGGCGCTTTCTGTGCCAGTGTCATGTTAGGCACCACCGCTATTGCCTGGTCATCGTTATGGGCCGCACTTAATCACTATGATCCAACCAACGTAGCCCACATCATTCTGCTAACCGAACGCTTACCCCGCGCGGTGATTGCCGCACTGGTGGGAGCAAGTCTCGCCATTGCCGGCGCGCTAATGCAGACCGTGACGCGCAACCCACTGGCCTCACCAGGCATTTTGGGCATCAACGCAGGCGCGATGTTTTTTGTGGTGGTAGCGGTGTCGCTACTGCCGCTGCACACCCCCGCGCACTACGTCTGGGCCGCGCTTTTGGGCGCGCTGGTCGCAGCCGTTCTGGTGATGGTACTTAGCCGTGGTCGCCATGGCGAGCTCTCCCCCCTGCGGGTTGTACTGGCAGGCGTTGCCGTCACGGCGATGTTCGTATCGTTCAGCCAGGGGCTCCTGGTGATTGACCAGCAAAGCTTTGAAAGCGTTCTTCAGTGGCTGGCGGGGTCGGTATCGGGGCGTGAACTTTCCGTCGTCATGCCTCTGCTGCCGCTTTTTGGCGGGGCACTTTTGCTCTGCGCGCTGCTGGTACGCCACGCCAATGCGCTGCTGCTTGGCGATGACATGGCCACCGGGCTTGGCATGCAGGCCACCACCATCAAGCTACTTTTGGGGCTAATCGTGATTGTGCTGGCGGGCAGCTCCGTGGCCCTGGCGGGCATGATCGGCTTTGTGGGTTTGATTGTGCCCCATATGGCGCGTGGGCTGTTTGGCATCGACCACCGTTGGCTGCTGCCCGCCTGCGCCTTGCTGGGCGCCTGTTTGTTGCTGCTGGCCGACTTGGCCTCGCGGTTTTTAATGCCGCCCCAGGAGATTCCGGTCGGTGTGATGACGGCGCTGATTGGCACCCCCTTCTTTATTTACTTAGCACGACGCAAGATGGTCGCCCAATGAGAACAAGTGCAGCGTTAACCCACAGCAGCGCAATAAAAAACGCAAGTAATCGCTTACTTAGAAGACTGCTGCTACTAGGTCTTCTATTAGTGGCCAGCGCTACGCTGTCGCTGTGTTTAGGCAGTTTTCCCACATCGTTTACGCAGGTGCTGCGTGCTTTGGCAGCGCCGCAAAGTAGCGATATCGCCTTTATTATCTGGGAACTACGTCTTCCGCGCATCGTACTGGCGATACTGGTCGGCGCTGCCCTGGCAATAGCCGGGGCGATTCTGCAGAGCATTGTGCGCAATCCGCTGGCATCCCCCGATGTCATCGGCATAACCAGCGGTGCAGCGTTTGCCGCCGTGCTGTTTTTGGCACTGCTGAGCACCCCTCTGAGCATTCATTGGTTGCCCGTTGCGGCCATGCTGGGGGCGCTGGTAGCGGCCCTCGCGGTGATTGGCCTGAGCTGGAAAAACGGCATCAGCCCATTGCGCATGGTACTGGTGGGTATCGGTCTGGCAGCCGCCATGGGCGCTGGCACCACGCTGTTGATCGTGATCAGTGATGACGCTGCCGCCATGACGGCCTACGTATGGTTGACCGGCAGCCTTTATGCAGCGCAGTGGCAGGATGTCCAGGGCATGTTGCCGTGGCTGCTAGTCACGCTACCGGTTTGTCTGACCCTCGCCCGTCATGCCGATGCCATGGCGCTTGGCGACAACGTTGCTGAAGGCCTTGGCGTGGCTATTGTGCGCAGCCGACTGGCGCTGCTGACCTGCAGCGTGGCGCTGGCAGGAGCTGCCGTGGCCTTTGCCGGTGGCTTGAGCTTTGTGGGCCTGATTGCGCCCCACCTGGCGGCCAGGCTGGTAGGCCGTAATCTGGCACGGCTAGTGCCCGCGTCAGCGCTGGTTGGGGCACTAATCGTGCTCTACGCCGATCTGCTGGGCCGGGTGGCCTTTTTACCCAAAGACTTGCCTGCAGGCATCTTCGTTGCTGGGATAGGCGCGCCCTTCTTCGTTTATCTACTGCACAGAACACGCTACCAGAGGCGTTAAACAGCCGTCTTGTTCACGCTCAAGAAAGCTTATCGATCAGCCGGGAGAGCCATGTTCCATATCGAGCCTCGTAAGGTCACACTGAGTGCCAAACAGCACTCTCGCTACCGACATCTGGCCACGTCAACCTTGGGTCACTTCACCGACTTTGGCGCCATTACTTCGCTGATGCCCCTTCGACGCCCTGAGCGCCTGCTAGGCACAGCCTTAACGGTCAGGATTCCCTACGTGGATGGCAGTATTATCCGCGAAGCGCTAAACATGGCCTGCCCTGGAGACGTGCTGGTGATTGATGTCTCCGGCGACCACCAACGCGCCTGCTGGGGAGAGTTTCGCGCCTATGCGGCGCTACGCAAACAACTGGCAGGTGTGGTAACCAACGGCGCGGTCACCGACTGGGACGCATTGACCCAGTTAACGCTGCCGACATACGCACGCGCCGCAAGCCCGCTGACAACCAGGGCGCTGGAGCTGGAAGGGGAGCTCAATACTCCCGTCGCTATCGAGGGTGTCACCATCAACCCCGGTGATCTGGTCGTGGGCGATGACGATGGATTGTTTATCATTCCTCCCCATAGGGCTGACGCGCTGGCAGATGCAGCGGAGGCCAAGCAGGCTCAGGAGGAAGAGAAGCGCCATGCGCTGAAGACGGAGTTTCCTGAATGGTTTCGCTGACTGGTTTTACTGACTCGTTTACATTCGCTTAGAACGCTTTACTTAATATCAGGGCGGTAAAAAACCGCCCGATATTGATCGGGCGGTTAATCACTCTCAGCTCTCCGCCACTGCCTCATCTTTGATATCAACCGCGTGAGAGGCTACGCGTCTAAAGGGATTACAGGTGGCGCTGGTTCCAAAGGGCATGCTACCCGGCCCGCCGGCACGCTCGATAATCGGCGCAATAAGGCGTTTGTAGGGCCATTGTTCCCGATCGAACAGCTGCTCTCGGAGCATGTCACGATCGTGTTGCTCAAAAGGCAGCGTATTGATCTGCTCTTCAAGGCGCGTAGCCATCACCTGCCAAAGGTCGCGTGCAGAAAGACGATAATAGTTGGCAAGATTGTCGATGATTGCGCGAAGATTGACCTGGATGGCCAGGGTCTGCAACCAGAACAGTAGGTCTTCGAGGCTATCATGATAGAGCGTATTGGCATGTCCCGGCTTGATGCGATAGCACGGGTCCTGCATGCCATGCTGCTCCAGGCGTTCCACGCTAATACGCAGCGAGTCGTGGTCGCGCAAGAGCAGCCCATGGCACTGGCCTTCCTTGAAAACCAGTACGGCATTCTGGCCATGCACCTCTGCCAGCATGCCCAGCCGCAGCATGCGCAGGTTGATGTCGAAGAAACGGTTGCAAAGCTCCCCAAATAGCCGTATCACCGTTGCCCCACTCGCCTCCAGGCCCCGCTGCGCCAGCCAGTCATCAAACACATGATGCTCGTTGGCCGGTAGCGGCGTGCCCAGCGTGGCCATGGGAACCAAACGCACGCTGGGGTCTTGCAGTAGCGTGCCTGGATAGCTGCGTACCATGGCCGACAGGTGGCGTGGCGCCTCATCAAACAGCGTCGCCTCTTCCGGCATATAGGCCCACCACTTGCTCTCGTCGCAAAGGTAAAGCCTCTCGCCAAGCTCGGCATCCAGCTGTATGGCTTGCTTTAGTAGCCGTTCGCTAAGATCACCATTCACCATTTTGACGGCAGGCAGATAGCGAGAGGCTCCCAGAGAGTGGATCGCCATGGGCAGCTTCAGAAAATGGGGGCTTGCCGTTGTCGGAGCCAATGAACGCAGCGAAGAGGTTGCAAGCCAAGGCTCGGTAACCGCTGAAAGCGAAACGCACTCGCCTGCATCAAAGGCTTCCTGCAGCCAGTGAGGTAGCGCATGCTCATGCTGCCAAGGGTGCACGGGGATGGCGGTATGCGTGTGCGCTAACCCTTTTGCTGCCATCTCACGCTCCAGCGCCTGGCCATGCTCATCGCCTGCCAGCCATTGAATCGGGGCAGCGCAGTTCTCGTTGACACCCGCCCCGGTGATTATCCGGTTGGTCTTGATCGCTACCCAGCGCAGTTGGATCGGGTTATTGAACTCGGCCATATAGGCGCGATATTCCGCCTCACTGAGCCCTTGCTTGGCTTTTGCCGTGGGATGATAGGGCCGGTCCAACAGCGATGCCCACTGCTCCATGACGGCAAAGTGTCTGGGCGTGGTTAACTGGTGCAAACCGTGCGTTTCCACATGGTGATCCACAGAGCTTTCAGCCTGCCAGAGGCTGTCGGATAGCGCTTGAAGGAATACCAACTGGCCCTGTGTCAAGGACTGGTCGCCGTCGGTTATAGCGCAAAACAGGCGCCGAGTGACCTCCACAGGATCCAGCGGCTGCCCCTGGCGGGTTGCGTGGTTTAGCAACATCACCGGTGTTTGCGGTACCCTCTCCCATGCCTGGGTAATACCAGGCTGCAGCAGCATGATCACGCTATGCTGTTGATCCTGGGGCCAGCGCCACAGCCGCTTTGAAGCGTCGTTCTGACATGTCTGCAACACGGGTAGCTGGGTGAGCAGCTCTGCGGCTTGCGCGATGTTGATCCACTCGGCATTAAGCTTATCCAGCAGGCCTTCCACCAGTAGTCCATCTACCAAGGCCTGCATGATCAGCTGCTGGGAATAGCGTTTGGCATCAAGGGATTGCATGATAGAGAGCTCCAAAAATTATGAGTGCGGATAGTTGGCGAGAACGCATTAAACGGATCACGACGTGGGGGCCCTGACCTCACCGAGGCGCGTTTGCAGGGCTCGAAAGGCAATCCCCCGCTCATCGCCCAACATGAAGGCGCCAACTCCTTTTGCTCGCCATCTCTCCTGCGCTTTCGGTTGGCGAAGAAAGGCGCAGTAGGGAATCCCCTGATCACAGGCCACGCGTTGGACCGTTTCCAGCGCATTGATGACCTCGGCATGCTCTGGCTGCCATGTCACCCCAAGGGACTGGGAAAGGTCAGCCGCGCCCTCCAGCACCATATCGAGCCCTGGCACCGCACAAATTTCATGAATATTCGCCACACCGCGACGGCTTTCCAGCATGGCGATCAGCATTACTTCCCGGTTCGCCTGAACGACGTAGTCCGCAAGCGAGCTTTTGCCAAACCCGCCGGGGCGTCCGGCATTGAGGCTGCGCTGCCCTTCTGGCGCGTATTTGCAGGCGGCGACAGCCTGGGCCAGGGTATCGGCATCTTCCACATTGGGCAGCACGATACCCTGGGCCCCGCCATCCAACAGGCGCAGCAGTGTTTTGGGGTGGGCATCGGCAACGCGCACCAGCGGCGTCAACGCGTAACTTTCGGCGGTGCGAATCATGTGCTCGATGGTTTCCGGGTTGATCAACACGTGCTCGGTATCGATGACCACGAAGTCAAAACCGGCTTCACCAATCAGCTCTATCGAGGCTGCCGAAGGTATCGAAGCCATGACACCGTAGACTTCCCGGCCTTCGCAAAGCGCCCGCTTGAGTCGGTTGGTTCTCAGCATGGCGCCTCCTCCATTTCGGCGTAAGCGGCCAGAGGGTTGGGGACCTGCTTGACCTGTGGCCGTTCATCCCCAAACAGGCGGCGTCGGGTAAGAGCTTCCACTTCCCATTCGGGCGCAAACACATCGAAGCACTGGTAGCGCTCGGCGTGCTCAGGATGAGCGCGCTGGTACTCTCTGATGACGCCAGCAGTCATTGCCCAGAACCGAGACTCCTCCAGACTGAAATGACGCTGCAGGAAAATCGCCATTTCGGCCAGCGCAATAAAGAAGAAGGCATCACAGGAGTAGTCGCGTACGGCGGCCAGATCGTCGGTCACGATAAAGGAGTTGCGATTAAGGGCAGCATGGCTCGCAGGCACCGGCTCAAGCACGGGGGCCAGTTCAGGCCTGGCCAGTTGGCCGGTACTAAAACGTACACCATCGTGGAAATCTTTTAGCGCCACTCTGGTCGGCCAGCCGTCGCGATGAATGACCAGGATATTCTGGCCGTGGGACTCCATCCCGATACCTTCGGCAAACAGCAGGTGGATAATCGGCAGCGTAGCCACGTGAACAAGCTGGTGCGTCCAGGCCTCCAGCCCATGATTTGCTATCCAGGGTTCAATAAAAGGGGCTGTCGGCTCGCCGGCTGGGTTTCGCATCTGCTGGCTCAGCCCGTTGAAGGGCACGGCCTGCTCGCCAGCCTGCAAAAACTGGCTGATATTCTGCCGCCAGATAGCACCGACCTTGCCATAGATATCGTGGTAGCGCGTTCGAGGAAAGGCGCGCTCATCTAGAGCCACGCCTGCCACTTCACCCAGGATCACGAAGCCCGCCGCTTGGGCAGTGCTATCGGTGTCAACAAGCTGCTGAAGCCACCGGGTAATGATCGGGCCGTTGGTCACAGTATGACGAGCCAGAATTCGCGTGCTTGATGTATTGGTAATGCTCATCGCCAGCTTGAGATAGGGCTGGCGGGTATCGTGAGGGGCGAGTGTGCGAATTGATTGCTGTGGGCTATAGGTCATCTCCCCGGCGCCAAGCAGCGCGATTTCACCTTTGGCAAGCTCTGGATAGAGCGCAGGCACCAGCGCATTCTCCCACTGCCATGGGTGTACCGGCATCAGCACCACCTCGGTACGCGCCAACTGTCGCTGCGTCAGGTACTCCTTCAGGCTTGCCTGAACGCGAGGGCCAGCGTACTGCTCAAGACTTTCAACAGGCAGTTCTCCCTCAACTCCACCCTGGTGCGCCAGCTGGCGGGGCACCGCCAGCCATAGCACCTGAAGCGGCTGGGCAAACTCGGGGCCATAGCGCTGATTATCCAGCAGCGAAAAACCAAGTCGTGACTTGTAGCAGGGGTGATAGCTATGCGCATCGGTGAAGTAGTGCTCCAGGGCGTCCGCATCCAGCGATTGCGGTGCTTCGGGGCAAGCCGAGAGCGAGGCCGAGGATTGAATATCCTTGATCAGAGTCTGCTTCAGCTCGTTCACGAAACCGGGCTGAATCGCGCCGCCGCCCAGCACACTCTCAATGTCGTCGATAAATTGCTGCAGGCTGGTGGGTTCAGGCGCCCCGTTTTGCGGAACGATGGTCAGCGAGGAGTGCTCGAGCCGGATAATCTGGAAGCTATGGCACAGCCAGCCGTACACTTGATAGCAGCGGTTACCCAGGGTGATAGTGAAGAGCGTATTGCCGGCAAACGCTGGATTCGACGCTGGCGCTACCTCATAACGAAGTACATCTTCAAACAGCAACGTCTGCAGGAGTTGACCAACTACGCGCTGTTCGATCCGCTGATGATGGCGCCAGCTGGCTAATGAAGCGAACGGTGTCGCTGGCGCACCAGATATGCATTCATGCGATGACATGGGGTACCTTCAAAACATAAATAATGGGTTAACTAAACAGCCTGCTCACTCCACCGGCTCGCTCTGCACATGCGACGCCTCGGGAGTGGGACTCTCAGAGACGTGCCCGACGAAAATTTGCTCAGGCCGGGGATGGCAGAGGAAATCCGCGTGGGAGATGTTGTAGCCATAGGCGCCCGCCAGCGGCAGCACCAGCAGATCGCCAATGGCGACACCGCGCAGCGGCTGATGCCGACTCAGCACATCCTTGGGCGTACATAGCTGACCGACGACCGTCCACGGCCGGTACTCTGCCTGGTTTGGCTGGTTGGCGCTGCGCGGAAGGTGAATGACCGGATGATCGTGGGCTTGAGCCGCCGGCAAACGAAACTGATGGGTACCGCCACGACAGACCAGGAAACCTTCTCCGTGGCTAATCTTGGTATCCATCACCTCGACTACGTAGTAGCCACAAAAAGCGGAAAGAAACCGGCCGATTTCAAAGCGCACCAGCGGCGGCTCGTGCATAGCTTCCAGTTGCTGCTCAAGCGACCTGCACAGGTCGGGCCAGTCAAACTGCTGCGCTGGCTGGAGGTAGTTCACGCCGATACCACCTCCCACGTTAAGCTGGGTGAGCTGCTCGTGCTTGCTCGCTAACGCTCGCCAACGCGGCCAGCACTGCAAATAGAAACTCAATAGCCGTTGATGCCGCTGCTCACATTTCTGATGCGACATGGCATGGATATGAAAGCCGCGCAGCGATAGATTGGGCGCACTATCCACGGCGGTAACGGCCTCTGCCAACTGCGCTTCATCAATACCAAAGGGCGAGGCGGTGCCAGCCATTTTCAATCGGCTTGAGAGTTCATCCGGCAGTGTGGGGTTGATGCGCAGCAGCACCGGCTGGGTGCGCTGGAGCGATGCCGCTATCGTTTGCAGGCGAGTAATTTCGCCAATGCTTTCGATATGAAAGGCCTCCACCCCTTGCAGCATCGCATGGCGCATGTCGGAGTCTAGCTTTCCAGGCCCTGACAGGACCCACGGGCGCGGCGTTGCGCTGTTGCAGGCGCGCTCAATTTCTCCACCGGATGACAGCTCAAACCCATCGACAACAGGGGCCAGCGTATCAATGATGGCGGCTTCGCTATTGGCCTTTATTGCGTAGTACAGCTCGACGTTTTCAGGCAGCGCTGACTTGACCGCACGGCCATGGGCGGCAAGCGCAGGCAGGTCATAAAAGAAGGCCGCCACGGGGTCACTGCATTGCCGCTGATGCTCTTCAATGGCAGCAAGCACGTGAACAGGCATCGTGGTCTGCTCAGCCATAAGCCACCTCCTGCCTCATGACCCGGTTTAGCTGCCATGGACTAGGCAGCAACACGTACTCGGCCTGGCGGTCGGGCTTGGCCATCAGCCGCAGTTTGAAGTTGGTTTTACACGGCAGGCTGCCCCCCTTCAGCAAGGCGTCCAGCTCGGGCGCCGCTACATCCAGCGTTTTCCTCACGCGGAGCAGCTCTTCCAGGGTGTCCTCCCATAGCAGATCGGCCAAAGCCGGTCGCTGCCAGCTTAGAGCGAGGATCGCCTCGGCAATATGGTTGACCAACAGGCAGTAGGCGATCCGGCTCCAGCCCTGCTCGCGGCTGTAGATCATCGACGCCTCAACGCGAGGATCAAGGGCTTCGCCCGCCAGCCAGTCAACGCCCTTGTCACTGGTCAGCTTGACCCCTTCAAAATCTCGCAGCAGCATTTTTTGCGGTTCGCCAAGTGCATGGATCAGCACACAGTTCTGTAGATGCGGCTCCATGACGATGCCATGCCGAAAGAACAGCCCCATAACCGGGGCCACCAGTGTGCGTAAATATGCCTGGAACCAGTGCCGCACCCGGCGTTCCGTCGGTAGGGTTTCCTGCTGGGCGGAGGTCATCGCGCCATCAATGAAGGGCAGTATCATTGGCGCCAGCCGTGCATCGCGGGCAAACAGCGTTGCGCTTAGCAGGCAGTTCTGTGAAGCGTAGCGCTGGCAGAAGTTCTCCCTCAGAATCACCCCGGTCTGTTCACGGAACCAGCGCTTCTGCTCCTCATCACCGTTTACCGGTTGCCAGTGTATGGTGGCGGGCTCCTGTGCCACGTAGAGCGCTTCCAGCGCGTTGTCTTTGCGCTGAAGAAGTCGATGCATGATGCGATCAATAATCAGCGTGCTTTCCTGCTCGTACCAGGCATTCTTGCGCACACAGTTGGTAATACGGACGTTGAGCGAGCCTTTTATGAACCAGGGTTGTTCATAGACATACCAAGTGCGCATGGAGGCAGTCGGAGCAGCTTGCCAACCCGTCTTGCCAAGATCGCCAATGACGCCCTCCTTTATCATCTCGGCCACCCTGGCATCCTGCTTGAACAGCGCCGCCTGAACCGGATGCATGCCAAGTACGACACGCTGGCTGTTTTCTGACTTGCGCTGATCCGCCACATACGGGAGCACCTCCAGTGCGTTCATTCGGTTGGCCTGGGCATTCAACCCGTCAAGCGGAAACGAAAACTGATGCAAGGCCGTAGTGGCGCTGAACTCCGGCGCATAAGGGGGCTTATCCTGCAGCAGATGGGCAGGCCACTGCCTGGCCTTTGGGGTTGGATGATTGGGGTGACCAAACCATAACCCCTGCTCGCTGCTGCGGTAGTCTTTCAGGGGGTCGAGGCTGGGTTGCTCAGAAGCATGGGCGACAATCGAGGTCATGACCTCCTGGCTCTGGAGTATCTGGTCAACCAGCTCACCATTGGGCGAACCGTCCAGCCACTCGCAGTGCTCCAGTAACGCATTGACCAAACTTGCCATGCCAAGCACTTGCCATTGAGATGCCGCGCCAGCTCTGGCGTAGATGTCGGAGAGGTAGTAATGGTTTCCGATGCTTGAGCGCCGGTCGACCATCACCAGCAGGGTGAGGGTTGTGGACCACTCAATCAGTAAAGGCAGGCCATACAAATGCTCAGGCAAACCTTTAAGACAGTCTGGCCAGCGATAGGATAGCGTACTATCGGGTATTGCCACTTCCTTGATAATACAGTTCAGCAACGCATGCATAGAGGCATGCCGACTGATCTCTCCAGGTAAACGAGAGTAGTGTGCGTAGCTCATATGGCCCCCGCAAAAATGTCATCCTTTTAAGATTCATATGCCGCATGGCATGTGAATCCGCGCGTCCGTGGCTAGTCACTTTGCGAAGTTTTTTAGATGTGGTGTTGTGCTTATCGAATGAGTTAAGAGGAGTAAGAACTACCGCCAATCTACCGGCGGTAGTTCTTTATTGCTGAAAGCCCTACATTTCAGAACGTCAACGCTTAGAAATCCAATTGATAGCCCAGCGTGAAGGTGCGCCCACGGCCGGTGAAGTAATACTCATCACTGATCCGCGCCGACTGGGAGTAATAGGTCAGATAGTCCTCGTCGGTGAGGTTTTCGACACCCACCGAGACCCTACCGGCTGGCAGGCGGTAACCCACCGAGGCATCGACCAGGCCATAGCCCTCGAAATCGAGGTCGGGACTATCCACACTACGATCGAAGTAGTAAGTGCTTTGTAAACGGCTCGATAGCCGGTCATTCCATGTGGCGCTCCATCCCAGCTTGAGCGTATCCGGTGCAATATTGATCCCGGTTAGGTCAGTGTCTACACGACCGTCGCCGTCCTGGTCGGACTCACCTTCGGCATGCGTATACGACAGCGACAGGTCGTGATTATCGGTCACCTGCATATCGCCAGTAATCTCAACACCCTGAATTTCGGTCTTCTCACGGCTGCCTACCCAGGTACCATTCTGCTCTGTCAGGCGCTGACCATAGTCGGAATCGGATTCAAAGTAGCTCAGCTCCAAGCCATAGCGGTCCCAGTCGAAACGCGCACCGATTTCGCGGTTGTCGGTGACGATGGGCTGCAGCTGCAACAGGTTATCCACGTTCTGCCCCGGCGTATCGATACCTCGCAATACCCGGCCGACGTCGGGCATGCCAAAGCCTTCCGAGTAGTTGGCGTAAAGTTGCGCCCAATCAGTAGCTTGATAGGTTAGGCCGGCGTTCAGCAGGGTTTCATCGAAGCTCGGCTTACCGCCCTCGACGGTCACGTTATCCTGGGTAACGTTGCTGCGGTCGATGCTTTGGTAAGTGCCCACCTCCAGGTCGGCGTGCTCGTGGCGGACTCCAGCGTGAAGCGTGAGCGGCTCGGCCAGTTCAAACTTACCCTGCAAGAACGGCGCAATATTATCGAACTGGCTTTCCGGCACGTAGGTACGCCCGGTTTCCACCAGCATCTGACGCGTCTCATCGCGCAGTATATCCAGACCCGCTGTCAGGCTAAGACGGTCGTCCAACATGCCATCGCGGTTCACAGTGAACTTGGCACCGACCTTGTCAGATTCATTACGCGTTTGGTCGTATTGCGTGTCGCCGTTGCTGTCCAGGTAAGGGAAAAACGGTGTAGTGGCAAAACGGGCACGGAAGCGCTGGTGATACACCTGAGCATCCACCTCGTTGCCCAGCCAATCGGCATGGGAATAGGCCAACCGCGCCTTTGTGACCTCGTTGAAGCCAGGCGCACCATCTCGCGTGCCCCTTTGCGCGGTAGAGGGAACACCCGCATCGCGATCACCCGCTACGGGCACATAGTCATTGCTTTCTTCCAGATCAAAATGGTTAAGCGTCAGCTCGAGGTTCTGGTTGTCGTCTATCCAGTAACCCAACTTACCGAATAGATCATAGCTTTCAGAGTTTTGCAGTTCACCTGGATAGGCAATGCCCACACGCTGGTCGTTGCCATCGTAAAACGAGCCGCGCTCCTGGCGCGTAGCGGCGGCGACAAAATCCCATTTTTCGTGCTGACCGCTGACCCGGTAGTCCAGCTTATGGCCGAATCCATCAGACTCGAAGTCGTCATCAGTGGTCAGGCGCACACCCGCATGCTGGCTAATTCCCCCACCCTCGGCTTTACGGGTCACAAAATTGATCAGTCCACCCGTTGCACCCAGGCCATGCTCAGCGCTGGCACCATGAATTACTTCGATGCGCTCGACCATGGAGAGATCAATGGTGTAGCTATCCCGCGAACTATCCCGTAATGGATTGGACTGTGGCACCCCGTCGACCAAGAAAGCCGCATCGCGGCCACGAAAGGTTTCCCCGGCGTTTGAGAGCTTTTGGCGGCTGGGGGAATAGGAAGGAATCAGATTACTCAAGACCTGCCCCGGGTCCTCGGTGATCGCCATTTGTTGCTCGATCTGCTCCCGGTCAATGACCGTCACGCGTTGAGGCGTTTCACCTTCATCGCTACGACTGCGGGTCGCGGTGACCACCATGGCCTCGCTTTCCTCCGAAAGACTCTCGCTCTCGGCATTAGTGGAAGCCTGTTGTGCATGCACTTGGCTTGTTGCCACCAAACTGACAAAAGACAACGTCGACCAGAGCGCGCTGTGTTTCTTGGAATGCATCCTCATTATCCCCTTCTTGCTGTTAGACACCCTTGCTAATACAACTCATAAACAAATGAGAATGAGTACATTATGCATAGAAGAAGGTTTCCCGTCTACCTTGGTGCAACAGCACGTTGCTAAAAGGGCAATAGTCAATCACAGCGAGATATGACCGGCGGCCTGTTAGCACCTGCCAAGCACAGTAAGTCATCACCAACCTGCTCAATAACATTGAAAATGAGAATATTTTGTCTTACGGTGCGACCTGCGTTGATGACTGGTGAACCCTATCCATGCCCTTTTCTTTACCCCCCCATGCCCGTTTAACGGGGGACAACCTTTATGCTGGCTACGAATCACGTCACGTGCTCAATGGCGTGAACCTGGCGGTGGCAGAGGGAAAATTGACGGTACTGCTGGGCCCTAATGGCAGTGGTAAATCAACGCTGTTAAAAACGCTGGCCCGAACGCTCACACCCAGCGCTGGGCATGTGTATCTGGATGGCAAAGATATTCACCGTCGCAACACCCGCGAGGTGGCAACGCAGTTAGGCATCCTTCCTCAGGGCCCCATCGCGCCAGAGGGACTCACCGTGAATCAATTGGTGGCCATGGGGCGTTTTCCTCACCAACGACTATGGCAGCGCGACGCGCGCAAGGATGCCAATGCCATTAGCGAAGCCATGGCGTATACCAATGTGACGGATTTTGCTGAACATAGTGTTGATACACTTTCCGGCGGACAACGCCAACGCTGCTGGATCGCGATGGTGCTAGCCCAACAGACCGACTTGATCCTGCTCGATGAGCCCACTACGTTCCTGGATCTCAAGGTTCAGGTCGATCTATTGGAACTGCTTTCCCGCCTCGCGCACGAGCACGGTCGCACCTTGTTATTGGTCCTCCACGACCTGAATCTAGCCGCCGCCTACGCCGATCACCTAGTGATGATGCGCGATGGCCGCATCGTGACAAGCGGTACGCCCAGTGAGGTATTTACCGCTGCAAACCTCAAGCACGTTTTTGATCTGGACGCCCACGTTATGTACGACCCGGAAAACGGCCGTCCGCTATGTATCCCGCGTGCCCGACCTGCTTCCAACACCAAGAAAGCCAGCCAGAGCCGGGGGGCCTTATGAGCCATCGCTTATGAATCATCACTTTTGTGCCGACCTGAGTCGCGAGCAGGGAGACCCACTTGCGGGCAGCGCCGCCCATGCTGAACGCCACCTGTTGATTAGTTGGCCCCGCTCGAAATGGCAGCGCAAGCTGCGTCACGCCAGCGATATGGACGATACGCTCAAACAAACGCTGGATGCTATTGCGGATAACGGTCTGCGCATCAACCTTATCCAGCAATCGGGCATGGATACGCACCAGCATCAGGTGTTTCTGATGCCCGAACGACGGCGCTTTCGGGTGGCACGGCATCAGTTAGGAAGCTTCTTAACCGCCCTACAAGCGGGCAATCGCCTGGCTCGCTGGGAGCAATTTCCGCTCAAAAACGATCTGGTGCTCTGTTGTACTCACGGCAAAAAGGACAAATGCTGCGCGAAATACGGCTATCAGACGTACAAGGCGCTGGTAAAAGCCGTTACCGAGCATCACCTGCCGTTCGAGGTATGGGAAAGCAGCCACCTGGGAGGCTGCCGTCTCGCCGCCAGCCTTATCCTGCTCCCACAGGTGCGTAAATACGGGCGTATTAGCCCCGACCAGACGCTGCCCTTCTTACACGCCGAAGCAAAAGGTCAGCGTTACCTGCCCGGCTACCGCGGTGACTCCCGCCTCACGCCCGTCCAGCAGTGTAGCCAACTGGCGGCGCTTACCCATTTAAGCAGCGATGACGAGCAGCCCCACCTCACCCTGCGGAACGAAACAGGCGACGAGCAGGAACGCTGGCTACACTGGCAGTGGCAACGCAGTGACGATCAGGGTGAGCTCAGCATACGCTGCCAAGCCACCACCATCATGCGCGTGGATACCTGCGCCGACCTTGAGCAAGGCCCCACCGAAAGCGTTATTTGGCAGGCGGTTGAGGTGACGTGTGGCGAAGCGCTAAGCGGCCCACTCTCTATGTCCTCACACCCGCTGTCATCATAAAAAAAACCCGGCGATTAAGCCGGGTTTTGATCGTGAATCCATAGGTTACCAATTATATTTCAGGCTGCCCACGACGCTTCGGGATTCACCGTAGTAGCACCAGAAGTCAGATTCGCAACTCGCCACATATTCTTCATCAGTGACGTTGTTGACGTTGATCTGTGCCGTCCAGCTATCATTGATGTCATAGCTCGCCATGGCATCGCCCACGGTATAACTAGGCACTTCGATGGTAGGTCCGCCTGAGCTTTCACCGACATGTCGAATACCAGCGCCAACTTTCAAGCCATCCACGGCAGTGCCTTCAAAGTCATAGTCAAGCCATGCAGACGCCATATGCTTTGGAATCAATGCCGCACGATCGTCATTAGCGTCACGCGCATCCGTATAGGTATACGCCGCCGTCAGCTTGAGCGAATCAGTAATATAACCAACCCCCTCAAGTTCAAGCCCAGTCGAAGTTCTCTCACCCTCTTGGGTTTGATATCCCGCAGGCGTGGTAGCAAAAGAATTCGATTCTTCAATGTCGAATAATGCTGCCGTTACGTATCCATCCCAGTTAAACGGTGCATATTTGACCCCCAACTCCCACTGTTCACCTTTGATTTCCTCAAAGACGGCACCGGTTAGGTCAGTTTGCGCTTCCGGTTGGAACGACTCGCTGTAACTGAGATAGGGGTTCAGACCATTATCACCAAGATACATAACGCCACCAGACAAGGACGTTGCGGTCTGAGTTTCATCTACCGTTGTGTTCTCACGCTCAGACTCGTTTCTGACATCAGCACTATCGTAGCGAACGCCACCCAATAAAACCCAGCGGTCATCAATACGTAGTTGATTTTGAAAATACAAACCCAGTTGATCCTTATTGATCTGGCGCTCTGTCAACTGATCATTCGGGACTGGCGCAATATCGCCCTGGGGATTAAAAATATCGACAACATCATAACCAAAGCTATCGAACTCTTTACCATCAAGACTTAGGTCTTGGTAGTCCACCCCAAATAGCAAGGTATTTTCAGTGCGGTCGGTGTACCACTTGCCCACCATACGGTTATCAATTGTAAAACTGTCTATCTCACCATCACGCTGCAAGTGACCTCGAGAAGCAGTCTGCCCATCGCCGGTTCCTCCTAGCACATAGGTGCTGCGAAGGTTCAAATCGAGATGGCTGTAACGAGTATTCTGCTCGAATTGCCAAGTGTCATCGAGTTGATGCTTGAATTCGTAACCTAGAGTGGCCTGAGTACGTTCATCCTTATCGTAGTCGGGCGCGCCATAGTTAGTTTGCGGGTCTACCTTGCCAAAAGGGGTATCGTCTACCGTACCGTAGGGAAGTTTAAAGGAGTTGACCGGAACGCCATCATCTTTCTGGAAACTGGACAGCAGCGTTAGCTGCGTATCATCGGAGAGATCCCATTCAAGGCTCGGCGCAAAATAGTAACGCTCGTTGTCGGTGCCATCCAGGTCACCATCTCGCTCCTTGTACAGCCCCACGAAGCGGTAACGTACATCTCCGCTCTCTGTAACCGGTCCTGATGTATCAATGCCCAACTGACGATGATCACGGTTGCCTGCCTGGATCTCGAACTCTCCACGGGGCTCATCGGTCGGACGCTTACTAACGGCATTAATCATCCCACCTGAGGGCGCTTCGCCATAGAGAATAGATGTGGGGCCTTTAAAGACATCCACACTCTCAAGGCCATAAGTTTCAGGCAGCCACTGGTAATACCCAGTGCGATAGAGACGCAGGCCATCCTGATAGGTTGCCTGATCAAACCCACGAACCTTGAACCAGTCAGTGTTGTTATCTGACCCCATAGTGGCCAGACAGCACGCCAGACCGATAGCGAAATGTCTCGTCTAGCTGCTGGACATTACGATCATCTAGCTCTTCACGATTCACAGTAGAAACGGGGCGAGGGGTTTCGACTGAAGGCGTATCTACCTTCAACGCCGTGGCGGTAACCACCGTGGTGCCGTTATCAACGTTATCTTCTTCTTGGGCAAGCACGGCGAGCGGAGCTATGCAGAGCATACCACCCAGCGATAAGGTCAATGAACGTCGCACTGCGGCAGCGAGTGGTACGCGCGCGAAGGGAATAGGGTTCCGGAGCATGAAGAGGGCCTCGAGGATGCGAAGGAAGATATAATTTTATTGTAAAGCGAATGATACGAATTTTTATTACGCTTAACAATGGGAACTAGGTCTTAAAGGCCCACTAGCTTTATTGGTAGATTAGAACGTCTCTCGCATTACTCAAATCGCATCGCTCTCAGAGCTCGGCAACTGGAGAGAAACAAGCTCTCGATGACGCTGCCCCCAACCGGGCTGATCAGGAAGGAGTAATGCGCGGAAGTCGGTTGATGAAAGCGGCCGACTAAACAAAAAGCCCTGGGCACCGTTGCAGCCTTGGGATTTGAGCTGGTCGTGCTGTGCTTGAGTCTCGACGCCTTTCGCAATAACCCGCAATGCCAAATTCTGGCCTAGGTTGATGAGCGCCTTGGTGAAACTGGCATTTCCTGGATTGTCGAGCATGTCATTAATGAAACAGGCGTCGATATTAAGCGTATCAATTGGAAAGCACTTTAAGTGCTTCAGACTGGCACTCCCAGCGCCGAAATCATCAATGGCGATACGTATTCCCAAGCGACTCAACTCGGCTAACGTTGATATCGCAACGTCAACATGATGATGCATTAAACTGATTTCGGCCACTTCCAGTTCCAGGTAACGTGCTTCTATTCCTGTCTCAGCGAGGATTTGGGTAATACGGGCGGGCAGTGTTTTGTCGCTTAATTCAATGGCCGACATATTCACCGCTATGGGCACAATCTCCACGCCCTCCTCGCGCCACGCTTGTAACTGACGACAGGTTTCGAGCAACACCCATTGGCCGATCGGTATGATGAGCCCGCAGGCTGCTGCGACAGGAAGAAATACCGAGGGCTGCATGAGCCCCAGTGTCGGATTGCGCCAGCGAACCAGTGCCTCGGCACTACACAGGTACCCGGTAGCGATATCTATCTTGGGCTGAAAGTCGAGAAACAGGCTATTTCCCTGCAGAGCCAACTGCAATTGGGACTCAATATGAGTGTACTGCACCATCAAGGCGGTCATATCAGCCCTGAACATCTGGTAGTGATTAACACCGCTATTCTTTGCATGATACATGGCTGTATCGGCATTATTCAGCAGCGTATGGCCATCGATGCCGTGGTCAGGGTAGAGGCTGATTCCGATACTGGTGGTAACGTTTAGCACATGGTTGCCGATATGGTACGGCTTGGCTAACGCAGCAAGAATTTTCTCGGCAATCCTAGCGGCATCCTGTGGCTTTTCAATTTCGCTCAGCAATACCACGAACTCATCACCCCCCTGGCGGCAAACTGTGTCCGTGTCGCGAATACATTCACTGAGTCGCCCCGCAACCGACTGTAACAGGCAGTCGCCTATGGCATGGCCGAGAGAGTCGTTGATGGCTTTAAACGCATCAAGATCCAAGTATATCAAGGCGACCTGATGGTTATGCCGTTTTGCCAGCCCAATAGCCCGCGAGAGACGCTCCGAGAGCAGAACACGATTGGCTAACCCAGTCAGGCCATCGTGTTGGGCCTGATAGGCCAGCTTCGCCGACTGGGTAGGTGACTGGCAGGCATCATGAAATACGATCACGGCACCTGTGACACAGCCGTTGCGGTCATGAATAGGCGCAGCCGAATCCTCTATCTCCAACTGACTTCCATCCTGGCGAATCAACACGCAATCCATGGCGAGCCCAACGGTACGGTTCTCTTCCATAGCGCGCAGCGCCGGGTTGGTGGCCGTCTTAAGCGTCTGCCCATCAATTAACGTAAAGACCTCAGCCAAGGGTTTGCCGAGCGCCTTAATGCTCGACCACCCGGTCAGTGCTTCAGCGACTCGGTTCATATAGGTAACCCGACACTCAAGGTCGGTCGTCACGACGGCATCGCCGATCGAGTTTAACGTCACTTGGGCCCATTCGGTGGCGGCCTGCAGGGCAGCTTCAGCATCACGCAACCGAATGTCGGCATGTTTTTGCTCGGTAATACCTTCAAACGTCTGAACGTCATCTTTTTGATAGCTGCCGTTCTGCATAGTCGCTCCCCTTCATGCGCAGGGCCTCTGTTTTAAAACTAGGCCTCTTACTTTTTAATCTTCTGAATGGCGTTTTCCGCTGGTGATTATCGATGCTTTTTTTCAACCATAAGGGGGTTACAAGCCCTTGCTCTGTGCGCAAGCGAACGCATGGCGCATTTTTCAATGCGGTCATGCCCAAAGCGTCGCTATCCCTCTCAATAGGCACTATTGCTCATTAAATGCACAACAGATAGCCCGAATGGGTGAATGACACTAGAGCGGTATTCGGTATTGACGATATTAGAAAGGAGGCGCTGCGTTCCCTGCAGCGCAAAGTGCAACATCCTGTTTAGGCATGTCCGTTGCCGCACTTAGGATGCATACTAGGAAATACAGCGGCAGCTGACCGTGCGCTGGCGAACATGGATGATGAAATATTCACAAGGCTACATTTGTCTAATATAAGAACGATTTGTAAACCCGCTCACTCCCAGCTATGTGCGGTAGCGTACAGAGAGCCCCCCTAAGTAACCTATACTGAAACTAAATGTATCTCCCGACTGGGGGCGATACTCCCAGGTGCCTATCACGGCTACCTATGCAGACAATTCGCGTCATGCTCTGCTCAACCGCTGGGGATTAGGAGAGGTGTCGATGTCTGAACCGCAGGATTTTCACCAAAATGCGTTGCTTAGGTTACTGCCAAAAGAGGAACTAGGACGTTTGTTGCCCCATCTTGAAAAGGTGCCATTGGTGCTGGGGCAATCGCTGTGTGAATCCGGTCAGCAAATGAGCCATGTCTACTTCCCACTTGATGCCATTGTCTCCCTACTCTGTGTAATGGAAAACGGCGCCTCGACGGAAATCGCTGTGGTGGGCCATGAAGGCGTAGTGGGTGTCTCGCTGTTCATGGGCGGTGAGACCACACCCAGCCGAGCGATCGTGCAAAGCGCTGGGAAAGCGTATCGTCTTAAGGGTCAGGTACTAAAAAATGAGTTCTACCGCGCCGGGCCGATGCAACGGCTGCTGCTACGCTATACCCAGGCGTTACTAACGCAAATGGCGCAGACCGCGGTATGTAATCGCCATCACAGTGTTGACCAGCAGCTATGTCGCTGGCTGCTGCTCAGCCTCGACCGGCTATCGGGCGATGAACTGGTCATGACTCAGGAGTTAATCGCCAATATGCTGGGCGTTCGTCGCGAAGGGGTAACCGAATCAGCCGGCAAACTTCAGAAGGCTGGCTTGATCTCTTATCATCGTGGGCGGATTACCGTGACCAACAGGCCCGGGCTTGAAGCGCGTGTTTGCGAGTGTTACTCGGTAGTTAAGCGCGAATACGACCGCCTGCTCAATCAACATGCCGTGATATAAAGGGCTGAAAAGAGCCAGTTAACCAGAAGTAACGTTTACCGATTTGTGTACGCTAGCGTGCCGACGCTTGGTTCACCCAATGTTAATATGAAGATGGACCGTCAGAAGATCGATGACGGCGTCTCGATCTGCAGCCGACATCAAAATGATTAATACCGTCATTGTGCCGCTTGCCAGGTTATATAACCGGAGAGGCACATGACGTCTATTTTGCACGTTTCCGATGCCAATCAACTGCTAGCTAAACTACCCACGGTCGAGCGGGATGCCTTTATGAGCGCCTGCGAAACCGTGGCGCTAACGTTTGGCGAAGTACTGGTCCAGCCCACAGAAGCCGTCAGCCACGTTTATTTTCCACTCGATAGCTTTATTTCACTGATCGTCATCCTTGACCCTGACAATCGCCTGGAAGTCGCCATGACGGGGCGAGAAGGCATGCTGGGAAGCTCCCTGGTGCTAGGCATCGACGAGGCACCCTTGCTCGCCCTAGTGCAAGGCGCGGGCTCGGCGCTTCGCATGAATGCCGCCAGCTTCCAAGCGCTTCTACTGAGCAGCCCCGTATTGCATCAGCGGCTGAAGCACTACCTTTACGTCGTCATGAAGCAGCTGGCCCATTCAACCGCCTGCATCCATTTTCATCAGATAGAGGCCCGCCTCGCCCGCTGGCTGCTGATGACCCAGGACCGCGCGCGCACTGACCAATTGAAACTAACCCATGAGTTTCTCGCCATGATGCTCGGCGTCAGACGCGCCGGCATCACCATGGCGGCGATCGCCCTGCAGACGCGCGGGCTGATCGGGTACCACCGCGGCGAAATCAAGGTGCTCGACCGCGCAGGCCTGATCGGCGCCGCCTGCGAGTGTTACAACGAAGACCGTGCGTTGTATGCGAAGATGATGACGCTCTCACCTGCGTAGTCCTGACTCTCTGAGTCTCGTTCGCCCGCCTGCCGGATGACATATGGATCACCTGCTCAGGTGTCGTTCTGCACCAGATTTTTCCAGGCATTGATCATATAAACCTGCCTTCAATAGCATCAAACAGACGTTATTTGTTCTGCACCGTTCATGACCGAAAAGTCTGTCACGCGGTATCCGTCACGTATCTATTACCATTGCTGCCACAAGAGTCGACAACTCAGTTGTTTGGATACTCATTATTCCCTGCCCTTCCTGCCAGCAACTTAAGAATCAACAGCGCGAACTGCCTGCCGGTTTCCTCATCCTCCAGTAGCGGCATGGTGAGCTTTTCATGGTCGTTCATGGCATCCATCACGGCGTCCGTTACGCGTTTTGGAAACAGGCCGTGCATTACCTGGTGATCATCGTGATGGTTAATCTGGGCCATTACGGCGTCATCACGTTCGATGCGATCAGCTATCCCGTTGGCGAAGTGCAGCTTGTCTTCATCGCTAATATCAGCGCCATACAGGTCGTTAAGCCGTTCGATAATCTCATTGAGCTGCTGGGTTTCTGGATCGTGAGGTTTGCCAGAGCCAACCTCTGTAATCGGCTTCAGTCCATAGTCGCCTTCTTTTTCGCCTAGATTTAGCTGCTGCTCGGCGCGCTTGGTTAACCGGTAGCTATCCAGCGATAGCTCACTTACGTCGAGAGGATCACCTTCCAACAACCTATCAATGCGAAGCAGCGGATGGAGATGCTTGGCAAACACACACAGTTGCTCCAGCTCGGCGTCATCAAAGGAAATGATTTGACTGAGGAACTCATAAGTTCGCACGAAGCTTTGCAGGTTCTTGCGGAAGAGATCGAGCTCGTCACGGGTTTTGCCTGCATCTTCCAACTCCTGATCGGCACGCTTACTTCCTGTTTCATCGCCATTCTGCTCGGCCTGGCGGCGTTCCTCTTTCCATATTTCCTGCTGCTCTAGGATCACTTCATAACGTTTTTTGAAACGATCTTGAGCAGGCTTGCAGTGGTAACTCAGGCGTGATGATGGAGCTTTGGGGTCGAAAAAAGCGGTAGCGAACGCCTCCACCTCGGGCCAGTGATAGATGCCACTGGCGTCCAGGGTGCGCTTGATGTCATACACCACCTGCGGATCTGAGACATCGGCCAGCGTTGCCTTGCGATAATAGGGCGCAAAGGCCTCGAGTATGTCCTCCGGCTCGTTGAAGAAGTCGAGAATAAACGTCTGCTTGCCGGGGAACAGCCGATTGAGCCGCGAGAGGGTTTGCACGCAATCCACGCCCTGTAGCTTTTTATCTACATACATTGCGCACAGCTTGGGTTGATCAAAACCGGTCTGGTACTTGTTGGCGGCAATCATCACATTGAAATCGTCGGTGTCGAAAGCATCCGCCAAATCTCGCCCACGCAAACCTGGGTTGAGTAGCTTGCTTGATTCACTCACCTCTTCAACGATCACTTCATCAGGCAGCACCGTACCCGAAAAGGCGACCAGCGGGTGCACATCGGTATAGCCTTTTGATTCCACGTACTGCCGCATAGCGAGCTGGTATCGCACCGCTTCCTGGCGACTAGCGGTGACCACCATGGCTTTCGCTTGGCCATCCAGCAGATGACGCACGTTGGCGCGATAATGCTCCACAATGACTTCTACACGCTGGGCAATGTTGTAAGGGTGTAACCGCACCCACTTGGCCAAGGTTCGCGAGGCCTTTTTGGCGTCCACCTCCTGCGCTTCTGCATCCGGGTGTGCGAGCTTCCAGGCGGTACCGTAGGTAACGTAATTGCGCAGCACATCAAGGATAAAGCCTTCTTCGATTGCCTGACGCATGGAATAGAGGTGGAAAGGCTCGGGCTTGTTTTCCGCGCTCGGCGGCAAAGCTGGGTCGGCCACGCGACCAAACAGCTCCAGCGTTTTGGCTTTGGGTGTCGCCGTGAAAGCATAGTAACTAATGCTTTCGCTTGGGCGGCGCGAGGCCACTGCCGCATCCAGCATCATCTCCGCGCTGATGTCTTCATCATCACCCGCCATTTCACCTGCGGCGGCCAGCAGCGCTTTGAGCTTGGTGGCCGAACTACCGGTCTGCGAAGAATGTGCTTCATCCGCTATCACCGCGTAGTGGCCCTCGGCAAGCTGAGGGCGCTTGTCCAGTGCATCAAACAGCGCCGGAAAGGTCTGGATCGTGACAATGATGATCCGCGTATTATTGGCAAGCGCGTCCGCCAACTGCTCTGATTTGCTCTGGTTACCCACATCGCGGGTAATGGGACACACCACACCATGGGCATGCTCGAACTGGTAAATGGTGTCTTGCAGCTGGCTATCAAGCACCGTGCGGTCGGTCACCACAATCACTGAGTTGAAGCGCTTTTGCTGGCCGCTTTCGTCGTACAGGTTGGCAAGCTGATGGGCCAGCCAGGCGATGGAGTTGGACTTACCCGAGCCTGCGCTGTGCTGCACCAGGTAGCGCTGGCCCGGAGGTTCCTGATGAGTTGTGGTCACCAGTTGATTGACGACTTCCCATTGATGGTAACGCGGAAAAATAAGCGTTTCTTTTGTTTTTCGACGCCCGTAAAAGTCTTCACTGGTTTTCTTTTCAAGGTGCAGGAAGCGCCCCAAAATCTTGAGCCAGGCATCCGGTGAAAACACGCGCTCCCACAAATAGGTGGTCGCATAGTGGTTCTCGTCTTCCAGCAGTGGGTTGCCCGCGCCGCCACCCTCAGTACCTTGGTTAAAGGGCAGAAAGAAGGTGTCTTTACCCGCCAGCTTGGTAGCCATCGCCACCTCGGCCTGGCTGACGGCAAAATGCACCAGCGCGCCGCGCTTGAACGCCAGCAGCGGCTCGATCTTGCGGGTGATCGGGTCTTTCAGCGGGCGGTCGTTACGATACTGACGCTTGGCGTTTTCTACCGACTGCTTGAACTCGCTTTTCAGCTCCAAGGTGGCTGTAGGGATGCCGTTGACGAACAGCACCAGATCCAAACGTGGGTTATAGCTTTGGCTGCCCTGGCCTTTTTCTCGCGCATGCGGCGAATAAGACACCTCCGGCACCACGCGCAGGCGATTGGCGCGGTAGCGGGCAAGTGCTTCGGGGTTCATGGCGTGGTCAGGTTTGAAGCTGCACAGGTCAAACGTTACTCCCGGCACTTTGAAGCCATGGCGCAGCACCTCAAGCGTGCCCGCTCGTTCAAGCTCGCGGACCACCTTTTGGATGAACACTTGCTCGGATGCTTGCGGGTTGGCCTTGCAGAACTTCTCCCAGCGCTCGGGCCAGGCATCCTGCACATAGCCCAACAGATCTTCAGTGTAGAGCGCTGATGTGCGGTCGTAGCCAGTGGCCGTGCCCACCCGCCAGCCATCAGCGGCCATGGCGTCAATGATGTCCTGCTGGAACCGGCCTTCCCTGCTGTCCGCCACGATAAGCACCCGAAGTTTAATCAATGTGCACAGACTACAACGAAGCCGAACAGAATGGAAAAACGGGTTCTACTACCCTTTCCCCTAAGGCGTTGATTTTTAATTTTATGATCATCTGCCACCTTTTCGTCAGTGACAATAACTAAATTTTGGTTAATATACGCTTGGCTTCGCTTCGGTTAACTTCGGATAACAAGAAACGGCAGTCATCGTAACGCCCTTATGGCAATTGATTGAAATATGACAGCGGGTGGAAACTCGCTTATGGAGTAAAAAATGGTAGGGAACATGACGTTTAAAGGGATCGGGAAACTGCTATTGGCGTTTGTTGCGCTGGCGCTTATCACTGGCTGTGCTGCCAAAGCGCCCTCTTCAGAGAATTTACAGAATGAACTTCAGGGCTTTAAGTTACCGCAACAGCCTCATGCTGATGAAGGCATGGTCTATGTGGTTCGCCCAGAGATGACAGGCACGTTGGTTCGCTTTAATGTTTTCTTGAATGACCAAGAAGACTCATCCGAAGTCGGTCATACACGCGGCAGTGAGCACATTTACTTTCCCGTAGAGCCCGGTCAACACACCATTTATTCTAAAGCAGAGAACTGGGCATCCGTTGACGTAGACGTATCGCCGGGCGAAACGGTTTTTATTCGCCAACACGCGAAGATGGGACTTGTCATGGCGCGCAACTCATTGTCATTGCTGGAAGCGATGGAAGGTGAGTATTTTGTTAAAGAGACCAGCCCCGGCACGATGATCAATCGCTAATCATCGTGACGACTCGGAACCCCGCTATATAGCGGGGTTTCTTATTTGGTTTCAGACACCTAGCGCATTAAGCTCATCACGGCTATAAACCCGCCCATAGCGGCTGATGAGTCCCTTAGGTCCTAGCATCGTTAAACTAACAATCGGTGTGGCGGTTTTAGCAAAGCTATCCTCCAATGCTTGCTCCTGCTGTGCCAATGTAAGTACACCAATCCGTTCCGGCGTATAATGCTCGCCTAGTTCCATGAGCAAAAACTGAGTCCAACCGGGGGTGAGACGCACACTTCGGCCGCGACGGTTTTCTTGGGTAATGGCTTTAACCTGGGTTCGTTGGCCGTCCTCTTCCAGATCAAAACCGGGGTTTTAGCTACCTGACATCATTGAGGGCTGTTGGCCAAGCGCTTCTAAAAAGCGGAGCCCAATAAACTCACCTATACGGCCAATAATGTTGTCGTTACCGCCAATACGCTCAGGTACTGCGCTCCCTAATGCCAAAATGGCTTGGCGCGCCTGGAGGTAATGGTCAATCGCTCGCTGAATCTCGGCATCGCGGTGCTGCTGGGGCTTATCCATCATCGCCCTCATTTGGCATTGATGCCGCAGCATTGACCTGCTGATCTTGCCAATCAGCATAGGTCTGCCCCGTGGCCTCAACCTTCCAATCAACACGACCGTTAGCGGCCCGCCCTGCGACAGCGGCGGCGGCCGAGCTGGGGCTCGTGAAGCCATAGTCACGCGTGAACGTCTTGAATCCATTACCATCGTCCATCAGCACACCTTCATCGCAAAGCTGCTTGTAGAGATGCCGGTAGTTGTGCTTAAGGTCTATCCATTCTCCCCTGGCGAGAGAACCCTCTAGAACGACAAATTCACCTTCAACCTCTTGAGCGTAGGCGACAATATTTTGTCTTTTAACTTCCATCTTCAGCCTAGGGCTTACTGAAACGCTTTGGTTTGGCTCTCGCTCTGTGGGTGCTTGACGCTCAAGGCCAGGACTTGATGAGATTTTTGTAGTGCTGCGTAAAAAATCCAGACCAAGAACGGGAAGTACCGTGCGAACCTGCTCGACAAAAAAGGCCATATCAGCACGATCAGATTCTGGAAGTCCCACGTACTCATGTGACGTACCGTTGGCTAGCTTACAACGCCCAACAGCACCCGCTTTCTGTATCAGCAAGCTCTCCAGGTATTTCACATGAGCCTTGGTCAGGTTCTGGTCTTTACTCGTTATAAGACACACCTTCTCCCAAAAATCCTTGCCTCCCTTATCCTCCGGTCGATTGTGCTGTTTAAGCCGCGTAGCAACATCATCGCTTTCACCGATATATACCAAAGGGCGTAAATCTCCCTCTGGATCCGTGCCGACTAAGAAGTATATTCCGGTTCTCCCACATTCGGGGCGCTGAACTAACTCGCTGAGCCTGCTGCGCGGACCTGTAAGCACATGCCCTGTCCAGTTCATAATTTCAGCGGTAAGCAGGCCAGTAGGCGTGCCATCCACTAGAAACAGCCGAATGCTGCGTCCCTGTGTCATATCAACTCCGTTAGTGCTAGCCGCTTTCGCCATTTTGCGAATTGGCTACACACACTGCTTGGAATCTCAGCATTGATCAATGACGAGTCTTGGCCTGCTGATTATCCTCGGAGGCTGTGTCGTCAGGATTGTGCGGCGCGTCCTCACCAATGAGAACGGGCTTACCTTCCTGCCAAAACACCGCGTATTGGCCCAGGCGGCGCTTGCGCTCTAAGGTTTCGGCCACGGCTGTGCGAAGGCTGTTGAGCATTTCCTGGGTATCGGGTGAAAGTTGGGTCATGATTTTGCCTCCTGGGAAAGCGCGTCAAACAGTGAAGTATTAAACACTTGACGGTGATTGCCATGCTGCTCGAAAACCGGCTCTGGCTGGTCTTGGTCATTCATGAAGCAACGCGCACGGCTGACCAATGGCGCGTAAAGCGTCAACAAATTATTCAGGCTGCGCGGGAAACGTCGCTGAATATCTTTGAGCGCAATATTGTGGCCGCCGTGAGACACACGCTCAGCAACGCGCAGGCGTGACATCTCAACAGAGGGTAGCGCCAAATACACTAGCTCAACTTTCCAGCCTTCGGCTAGCAGGCGCTCAACTAGCCGTGAGTAACCACGCCCCGAGAGCGTAGTTTCAAAGGCAAAGTCTTCTCGCTCATCAATCGCTTCTTTGATCTCGCGCAGGAAGATACGGCTGGCCGCGACAAGATCCCGTTCGGGTGCAAACGGGGAAAGGCCGGCGGCAATCAAGTCAGCATTGATAAAGCGTGTACATTGGGCGACTTGCGGCAGATAGTTGAAGGCAAAGGTCGTTTTGCCCGCCCCGTTGGGGCCGGCCACTATCCAGCAGACGGGCGCTTGGAATTCATTTGGCAGGGTCATACCAGCTCCGTTTGATTGGCCTCTCCAGCAGCCACCACCGACCTCGCTGACGGCTGCCAGCCACGTACGTCGATTTTGCCAGTGACGGCGGCAGAGATTAGGGCGGAGCGGCGTTCTTGGAGTAAATTAATAGTATTTATACCCTCTTGCATCAGATCATCTAAACGAGCAGCCTCAATAGCAAGGAAATCAAGCACTTTCCGTTGCTCTTCAACTGGAGGGAGCGGCAATTGACAAGACATTACGCTACTTGAAGATATTGATGCCAAATTCGTGCTTTGCTTGGAATAAAGGTAAAAGTAAGCGCGAGCCGCATTGGAGCGAGTGAACATGGAGAGCCAGTGAGGCAATAAATACTGGTTCGGCCGAATGGCAAAAACATGATTTTGGTGAAGGCAATCAGTAATCTCTCCATTCCAAACAGTACCACGGCCAAGTTTGTCGTTATCTCCACCTTCATTCATCAATACATCACCTTCTTGAAGGCGATAGCGGTCTACCTCAGAAACAGCAACTTCTACTGTTTTAACCGTTGATAGAGCAACATAACCGTCTTGAACATTCGCTACACGAAGATAGGGAAGCTCAACTGTTAGTGTTTCAGCGTCATAACTCTTGCCCTTAGCGATGCCTCCTTGAATCGTTGCATACCAACGAAGTGGACCAACATCCCAATGAGCCGGCACTTCCCCCAGCCACTCCACTCCGGAGTCTTTCATTGGGACACTGGGATCGAGCCCTTTGGTAACAGCATGGGAAATCACCGCCTGGCGTTTTTCCTTGAGCAGCTCGATCAGGCACTGCTGTTCTTCCACTAAGGCGTCGATGCGGGTGGTTTCGTGGTAGAGGAAGTTGGCGATTTGAGTTTGCTCTGAGCCTGGGGGAAAAGGTGTAGGCACTGACGCTACTTTTTCTGCAGTAAAGTGAGCAATAGTCGACTTATTACAGAGCACGTCAACGTAGCCCTTTTGCTTAATAGCGAGCATCCAATAGAAAAGGAAAGACGAGCAATTATTCGCATTTGACCTTACCCTATTTATTGAATTTTGAATGTGATAACCAGGGCCATTCCTCCATAGTGCTGGACGACCAACATCGCCTCCTTCGCTGATTAATAAATCTCCATACTCAAGAGCTAACTGACGCGCTTCGGATGGGCTGAACCACATTTTTCTTACATCTTTAAAGTCAACTCCCGTGGGTTGTATATTAGCAGCACGCAAATATGGAAGAAGTTGATCACTTTCCTTTTTGGGCTCTGGCTGTAGCATTTTTCCTAAAACAACGTCGTGGCCACGCTTCAAAGCTGTAACTTCCCAATGCGCTGGCACTTCCCCCAGCCACTCAACGCCGGAGTCCTTGTACTCGGGATAGGCTGGGTAGCTCATGCCGACAGCTCCTCGATCATCTGCTTGATACGATCAGTACAGGCTTTGAGGTCGGCGTCGATTTCCTCCAGCGGGCGCGGCGGCGTGAACTGATAGAAGTGGCGGTTAAAGGGTATCTCGAAGCCGACAATGCCAATGCGGCCATCCAGTTCGTCGCGCTTGTTTTCATCGATCCAGGCGTCGGGTACGTGGGGTTTGACCTCGCGCTCGAAGTAGTCAAACACCGATTCGTTGTAGGGCACGTTCTCGTTATCGCGTAGGCCAGTGTCTGGCTCAGGTTGTCCGTTTTTGTCCAGGCTTATATCGGCGTCCGCATCACGCTCGGAGAGGGCATTGAGAATGGCCTTCTGTACGGGCGCGCCAACTTTTAAGCCTTCAGCCTTTAGCGCCGCGTTAAGCGCTTTGGTAAACGCTTTGCGGTTGGTGTAGCGCTGTTCACCAAGCTGTTTGCAGGCGGCCTTGAGCGCGGCTTGCTCGCCGTCATCCAATTTCTGAATGGCTTTTTCGTCGTCCAGCTTTACTAGGCGTTCTTCGCTGGCTTCGAAGTTCAGGCGCAGCGGCCGCTCGACGGTAATCCGCCGGTATCCAAAGGTTTCAATAGGGAAAATTTTACTATTGTCGCTATCTTCAAAGGCGCCGTAGAGCCGCACGATAGCGTCAATATCTCGATCGGTGATGTACTGGCGCTTGCTGCCCAGCGACTTGCGCATCTTGCTGGCACAGCCGGTGGAGTTAATCAGCTGCACCTTGCCCTTGCGCTCGGCAGGCTTGTTGTTGGAGAGCACCCATATATAGGTGGCAATACCGGTGTTGTAGAACATATCCGTGGGCAGGCCGACGATGGCTTCTACCAGGTCATGCTGCAGCAGGTAGCGGCGAATTTCGGACTCTCCACTGCCTGCGCCGCCGGTAAACAGCGGCGAGCCGTTGAGGATGATGCCAATGCGCGAGCCCCCGTCTTGCCGGGTGCGCATCTTGGCCACCAGATGCATCAGAAAAAGGAGCGAGCCATCAGAAACTCTTGGCAAACCGGGGCCAAAGCGGCCATCGTAGCCGCGATGCCTATGTTCGTCAGTCACCTGCTTTTGTACTTTTTTCCACTCAACGCCAAACGGTGGATTGGAGAGCATATAGTCAAAGCGCTCGCCCGCCAGCTGGTCGCCAGATAGCGTGTTGCCCAGCTTGATCCGTTCAACCTCCTGCCCTTTTACCAGCATGTCGCCCTTACAGATGGCGTAAGACTCAGGATTAAGCTCCTGGCCGTGCAGCGAGACTGTCACGTTCTGGCTGACCTGCTGAATGTACTCGTCGCTCTCAGAAAGAAACCCGCCGGTGCCGGCTGTCGGATCATACACGGTGACGATGCTGTTGGGCTTGAGCTTGGCTTCTTGCCCGGTAAGCACCAGAGACGTCGTTAGATGAACGATATCGCGGGGCGTAAAGTGCTCCCCGGCGGTTTCGTTGGAGCTTTCGGCAAACTTGCGGATCAACTCCTCGAAAATGCCGCCCATACCGTGATTGCTAACGCGCTGTGGGCTTAGATCTATCGCCGCGAACTGCAGCACTACTTTGTAGAGCAGATCATTGGCGCTGAGCTGCTGAACGAAGCTTTCGAACTCGAAATGCTCGAAAATCTCCCGCGCGCTCTGGCTGAACGACTGCACATAGCTCATCAGGTCGTCGCTTGTTTGGGTATCGGAGAGCGTGCCCAGGGATAGCGGCGAGGCATTGAAGAACGGCTGGTCCGCCGCGCGCAACAACAGCTTCTCACGCACCGCTTCCGGCTTGTTTTGGTGCTGCTCGGCAGCCTGCAATACCTCGGCTTTGGTGGGCGCGAGAACACACTCCAAGCGGCGCAGCAGGGTAAACGGCAGAATGATGCGCCCATACTGCGATTGCTTGAAATCGCCGCGCAGAAGGTCAGCGACCGACCAGATAAAGGCCGCTAACTGGGAGTGACTTTCCGTGTTCAAGGTACTTCCCCACGCTAAGTAAATATTCGTTAATTGGCGAATATCATACACGCCAACCTGTGCGGTAACAGCCAGGAAGCGCAAGCGAAAATAAAGGAAGTAAGATGGGGATCAAACGAGCAGCAGGGAAATACAGACCAAGGGGCTCATAATCCCCTGCTTTAAGAATTAGCACATAGAATGGTGGGCCCAGTAGGACTTGAACCTACGACCAAGGGATTATGAGTCCCCTGCTCTAACCAACTGAGCTATAGGCCCGAAAAGCGTGCATATCATAGCGAATGTGGTGGAGCGAGGCCAGCCCCTAGTTAGGCTATCTTGCCATTACCGCGGCACTTTTTAAGGGTTAGCGGGTCTTGAGGGAAGCCCTTTTGAGAAAGGCCCTTATAAGGAGATACGCTTTGAAAGCATTGATGGCGCTTTTTTCGCTGCTGTTGGCGCTACCGGCGCAGGCAGATTGGCAGTTGGACCCTGACCGCTCGAACGTTCAAGCATCGATTACCCAGTTGGATGGCGATGAGCCGCAAACCCATCACCATCAGGTTCGCGACCTGCAGGGCGATATTTCCGCCGATGGAACGCTGCGTCTGCCACTCAAGCTCAGCCAAACGGATATGCTAACCCGGATGGGCGAACTGCCCACCTGGGCCGAGATGCTGGCCAACACCACGTTGGTCACGCTGGTGGCGCAAATGCCACCCGAGCGGTTAGACGAGTTGGATATTGGCGAATCGCTGGTCGAGACGCTGACCTTCCGGCTACAAAGCGATATGGTCAACCAGGAAGAGACTGTCCCGCTTCGCTTCACCCGTGAGGGCTTGAACGAAGTGCGCGTGACCCACGCCGAGCCCATGGCGCTGGATGGCCGCGCGTTGATGGCCAACGCCACGCTGCGCAGCGTGCTCTCGATGCTAGGTTATAACGAGATAGACGAGCACGTGCCGATCACGCTGGATGCACGGCTCGTTAACCGCTAACGGCTTCAGCATCGCCCGCCAGCGCCTCGCCGGTTTGCACGCGCCATTGGGCCGCGTAATGGCCATTAGCGGCGAGCAAGCTTGAGTGAGTGCCGCGTTCGGCCACTTGGCCTTTTTCGATCACCACGATCTCATCGGCGTGCACAATGGTCGAAAGCCGGTGAGCAATCATGATCACCGTGCGGCCGTGGGCAATGCGCTTGAGCGAGCGCTGAATGGCGGCTTCGGTTTCGTTATCCACCGCGCTGGTGGCTTCATCCAGCACCAAAACCGGCGGGTCTTTAAGCAGCGCCCGGGCCAGTGAAAGCCGTTGGCGCTGGCCGCCGGAAAGGCGCACGCCCCGCTCCCCTACCGGCGTTTCCAGCCCTTGGGGCAGCGTTTCAATAAAGCTCCACGCCTCGGCGGTTTTGGCGGCATCGATAATCGCGGCGTCATCCGCATCCGGCCGGCCGTAGGCAATATTGTCGCGAATACTGCCTTCAAACAGGTACACATCCTGGCTGACCAGGCCAATCGCCTGGCGCAGCGAGTGCATGCTCACGTCCGTTACCGGCTGCCCGTCAATCAGTACCCGCCCGCTTTTGGGGTCGTAAAAACGCAGCAGCAATTTGATCAGCGTCGATTTACCTGAACCGGTCGCACCGACCAGCGCCAGGGTATGCCCAGCTGGCGCGTGTAAATCCACCCCATCAACGCCCACTTCACTGGCGGTGTAGTGGAAGCTTACCGACTCGAAGCGCACCTCACCTTTAATGGGCTGAACCAGCGACGTGGTGCTGTCGTCTTTAACCGTAATGGGCTCTTCCAGCAGATCGAGAATGCGTTTGGTGCTGGCCATGGCGCGCTCAAATAGGTCAATCACCTGAGCCAAGCCGGTCAACGGCCACAGCAGGCGCTGGGTCAAAAACACCAGCACGCCGTAAGCGCCCACGTTCAAGGTGCCGTTGAGCGCCATCATGCCCCCCACGGTAAAGGTGGCCAAAAAGCCCGCCAGAATCGCCATACGAATAACCGGGATAAACGCCGAGCTCACCTTGATCGCCCGGCGATTGGCATCCACGTAGGCTTCGCTGGCATCGCGCAGGCGCTCGGCCTCGCGGTCTTCGCTGGTAAAGCTTTTAATCGTGGCGATACCGCTTAAGTTATTGGAAAGGCGGCTGGCCAAATCGCCAACCTTTTCGCGCACGTCGCTGTAAAGCGGCCCGGCTTTGCGCTGGAAGTAAAACGCGCCCCAGATGATCAGCGGAATGGGCGTAAACGCCAGCAGCGCGATCAGCGGCGAGAGCACGAAGAAGACTGCACCGACGGCAACTACCGTGACGCCCACCTGAATCAGCGAGTTAGCACCACCGTCGAGGAAACGCTCAAGCTGGTTAACGTCATCATTCATCGTGGCAACAAGCTGGCCGGAGCTTTTCGACTCAAAAAACGCCATATCCAGCCGCTGGGCATGCTCGTAGGTGTCCTGACGCATATCCGCCTGAAGCCGTTGGGCCAGGTTGCGCCATAAAATCTGGAACAGGTACTCAAACAGCGACTCCCCCGCCCAGATAAAGAACGTCAACACGGCGAGGATGGTGATCTGCTCTTGAGGAGCGTCGAAGCCCAACCGCGCCACAAAGCTTTGTTCCTGATTGACCACCACGTCGATCGCCACGCCGATGAGAATTTCGGGGGCGATATCGAACAGCTTGTTGATGATCGAGCAAACGGTCGCGGCGATAATCCGCCGCCGATAGCCTTTGGCATAGCGCAGAAGGCGCATCAAGGCCTGAAAGCTCTGATTCTGAGAGCGGGCCTGAGAACGGGGCGTAAAAGAAGCCACGAGCATTCCTTACTGAGTGGTTATGGGTCGAATGATGTGGCCTATCGTACCACTTTCCTATTTACCAAACGTCGGCTTAGGGGCTTGGTTTGGGCACAAGGCTTAAGAACCGGCACGGCGCACGTTGGCCAATAAGGGACTGCCGGTATCTGGGTCGATAATCAGCGTGCAATCTACCTGATACAGCTCGCGCACCAGCGCTGGGGTAACGACCTTTGCAGGCGCCCCTTGGGCGACAACCTGCCCTTCGCACATGGCGATGAGATGATCCGCGTAGCGGCAGGCGCTGGCTAAATCATGCAGCACCATCACCACGGTGCGGCCTTGGCAGGCAAGGTGGCGTACCAGCTCAAACACTTCGATCTGATGACCCAGGTCCAACGCCGAGGTCGGCTCGTCGAGCAGTAACAGCGGTGTTTGCTGGGCGATGGTCATGGCAATCCACGCCCGTTGGCGCTGCCCGCCGGAAAGCGCTTCCAGCGGACGCTCGGCCAAGGATTCAAGCCCGGCGGCGACAAGTGCGTACTCGACCACACGCTGGTCCTCCGCCGACCATTGGCGCAGCCAGCCCTGGTGAGGCTGGCGGCCAAAGCGAATCAGCTCGCTGACCGTCAGCCCTTCCGGCGCCACGGCCTCTTGCGGCAACAGCGCCAGTTGAGTGGCGAGCTTACGGGCGGGCAGGTGTTGGATATCCGCACCATTCAACAGTACTGCCCCACTTTCCGGTTTGTGCAGACGCGCTAGGCCCGACAGTAGCGTGGACTTGCCACAGCCGTTGGGGCCCACAATCGCGGTGACCTGGCCACTCGGCAGGCTGACGTCCAGCGACTCAATGACGCGCCGAGGGCCATAACTCAGGGCAAGCGATTCGGTGGCAAGCGTGGGGGATGGCTCAGCATGCGTCATGCGTAACTCCGTTGCGGGCGCATTAGTATCCATAATAACCAGGGACCGCCGATGACGGCGGTGACAATACCGACAGGGATTTCAATCGGGGCCAGCAAAGTGCGCCCGGCGAGGTCCGCCAGCACCATCACCAGCGCGCCTGACAATAGCGACGCCACTAACGGTACCTGGCGCGAGCTTGCAAGGGAGCGGGCAATTTCAGGGCCGATCAGCCCGACCATACCCACTGGCCCTGCCACCGCAACCGCCAGCGCCGTCAACACCACCGAGAGCAACAATACCTGGAAGCGTCGCGCTTTAACGTTAACGCCCAGCCCACAGGCCGTTGCATCTTTAAAGCGCATCAGCGATAGCGGACGCGCGACGACCCCCGCAGCGACCACGCCGACGATAAGACCGCCCGCTAGCCAAAAGACGGCGTCGCCTGGGCGGGCGTTGAGCGACCCGACGGTCCAGGGGTAGGCCGCATTGGCGGTATCAATCGCCACCCGTGCCAACATCAATTGGGTGACGGCACCGAATACCGCGCCGACGCCAATCCCCGCCACGATAAAGCGATAGCCCTGCGTGCCACCACCCGCCACGAGGCCAAAGGTCAATGCGGCTGCGGTAGCAGCCCCCGCCAGCGCCATGGCCGACGGGGCCAGGGAAATGCCCATCCCCACCACCGAGGCCACGGCAAACGCCGTGGCGCCATTATCGATACCGATAATCCCTGGGGTGGCCAGTCGGTTGCGTGCCAGGGTTTGCATCAGCACCCCGGCAAGCGCAAAGGCAGCCCCGGTTAAACAGGCCGCTAACAGCCGGGGCAGGCGCAGCTCCTGCACGGTAAACACGTTGATCATCTCGCCCCGGCCAAAGAGCGCCGGGACAACCGTGCTCGGCGCCAGCGTCATACTCCCAAGCCCCAGGTAAAGCACGCAGGCGACGAGCAGCGCGACCCACAACCCCGTATTGACGGTCAGTCCGCGGCGCTCAATCAGCACACTGCAGGCATTGCCACGTGGAGAGCGCCACGCCACCCGCCAATAGCCTGACGGTGCCGCTACCTCAGCCGCAGGGTGCTGGGTTAACAAGGCCGGCGAAGAAAGATCAGTTGCGTTCGATTTCATGGGCATGCAACGCCAGAGATTATAAGGAGGGTAGCCGCCGGGCGCGCACCACCGCGACCAGTACCGGAGCACCGCATAGGGCGGTCAACACGCCAATTGGCAGCTCTGAAGGCGCCACTAACACACGCGCAATGATATCTGCGGCGAGCACCATCAAGGGGCCGATCGGCAGGCAGAACCACAGCGTGCGGCGAATGTCCGGCCCGGCGATCGCTCGAGCGGCAAACGGCACGACCAGGCCGACAAACGCAATAGGACCGGCAATCGCGGTGGCAGCGCCCACCAGTACCGCCACGCAGGCGACGACCAACCAACGGATCAGCCCTGGATGATGTCCCAGCCCTGACGCGGCCCGTTCGCCTAGCGCCAGCGCCGCCAGCGGGCGGGCCGTAACAACCACCAACACGGCGGCCACCAGCATGCTGGGCAACATGGCGACCACATCATCAAGGCGTCGTCCGGCGAGACTGCCGATGACCCAGAAACGGATTTCATCCGCCGCGCGCTGATCAAACAGCAGCATGAGGGACGTCAGCGAGCCAAGCAGCCCGGAAAACGCCGCTCCCGCCAATACCAGCCGCACCGGATCGCTGCCCACACCGTGCACGCGGGTGACGCTAAGCACACATAGGCAGCCGACCAGCGCTCCCAACTGGGCCACCGAAATACGCAGCGTGGCCGCGCTGGCCCCCATGACCAAGGTTAATGCCACGGCAAAGGCCGCGCCAGCGCTGACCCCCAACAAGCCGGGTTCGGCGAGCGGGTTACGCGAGACGGCCTGGAGCAGCGCCCCCGCCACTCCCAGGGCCATGCCCACGATAATGCCAATCAAGGTACGCGGCGCGCGCAGTTCCCATACCACGAAACTCGCATCGTCATCCTGACTGCCGGCAAGCACCGCCAGCGCACGCAGCGGGCCGACGTCGCCTGCGCCAATCAGCAGGCTAACGAGACTCACCGCCACGAGGGCGGTGAAAAGTAGCGTCATATGCGTTCGTTGACGACCAACGTTTAACGACATCACGGCAACAAAGCGGCTTCTACATCGTCAAGAATCGCCTGCGCCGCCAGCGGGCCGTTGGCGCTGGTCCACAGCTGACCGTTCACCGGCACCACCTGCTCGCGCTGGACCACCTCCAGCCGGGTAAAGGCGCTGCTTTGCTTGGCGGACTCAAGCGCTTCCTGGCCGTCTTCATTGAGCGTGGCCAGGAACAGCCAGTCACCATCCACCTGGGCAAGGTTTTCAAGGCTTAGCACATCGCTATGCACGCCGCGCTCGCCCACCAGCCCCGCGTCTTCGACGGTCAGGCCGACGTCGGCCAGCAGACCGGCGGTAAACAGGTTTTTCGACATCACCATCGGCCCGCCCGGCATCCAGCGCACCACAAACGCATTTCCGCCCACACCGGCTTTTTCCAGGTCGCTTGCCAGCGCCGCGGCACGCTCCTCAACGGCGTTGATGGCGTCGTCAATGGCCTCCTCACGGTTCAATGCTTTACCGTAAAGCCGTGCTTCATCCTTCCAGTTATCCGGCGCCAGCGGCTGACTCGGCGGCACCACCGTGGGCGCAATGCGTGATAACAGCTGATATTGCTCTTCAGCAAGCTGAACAGGCGCGAGGATCAAGTCCGGGCGCTGCTCAAGCACCGCTTCGGTGTTGATTTCGCGTACCACTCCCATGATAGCGGGCCGCTCATCGCCCAAATGCGCTTCCACGTACTCGGCAACGTTGTCGCCACCACGCGTGGTGACCGCCCCTAGCGGCGTGATACCCGCGGCCAATGAGGCATCCAGCGCCCCCTCGTACAGCGTGACCACTCGCTCCGGCGTACCCGTTACATCCACTTCGCCGAAGGCAGTATCGAGCGTACGCGCCTGAGCGGCACTGACCAAACAGACACTCAGTAGTAGTCCCACAATGCCATTGCACAATGATGTGGCCCGCATAAGGTGTCCTCGCTGTTGAAGTAGCGCAGAATAATAACGATTATCAAAAGCACTTGCATCAATATTACGGCGAATACTGCGTTCGACGCAACGCAACGCAACGCTCAACTGCATCGCTCGCTCTACCCACATCGTTCCAGCTTACGCAACGTCATGTTCCAATCAATTGCCTCGCATTTGGGAACTTTTGTTTTTAGACTCTCCATCTCATTTGACAATGAATATCATTAATAATCTAATTGCTTTACCAGGGGGTGCCCATGCCACGCTTTACTCGCACCGTTTTGGTCAGCGCCATCGCGCTCGCCGTATCGTCCACGGCGGTTTACGCACAACAAAGCGACCAACTGGATAACATCGTGGTGTCGGCCAGCGGGTTTGAACAGACGATGGTCGATGCGCCGGCCAGTATTTCGGTGGTGTCTCGCGAGGAACTGGAGCGCAAACGCATCACCAGTGTTGCCGATGCCCTGCGCGACGTTGAAGGCGTGGACGTGGGCGGCCAGGTGGGTAAAACCGGCGGTCGGAACATCAGCATGCGCGGCATGCCCAGCGACTACACGCTGATTTTGATTGATGGCCGCCGCCAAAATACCGCCGGTAGCGTAACGCCCAATGGCTTTGGCGAAACCTCCACCAGCTTCTTTCCTCCAACTTCCAGCATTGAGCGCATTGAGGTGATTCGTGGGCCAATGTCGACACTTTATGGCTCTGACGCCATGGGCGGGGTAATTAACATCATTACCCGCAAGGTCGACCGCGAATGGACCGGCTCGGTTGGCGTTGAGAATACCTTCAACCAAGACCGCGACTTTGGCGATCGCCGTGAGATTAATCTTTATACCAGCGGTCCACTGGTGGAAGACACCCTAGGTTTACAGCTGCGCGGACGCTTCTATGAGCGCGACGCATCTAATTTAGAATACAACGATGAAAATGGCGACCCTATCGAGGTCAGCCAACGCGGCCCCAGCCCGGTGGAAGGCGATACCTATAACCTGGGCGGCAAGCTGACCTGGACGCCGACTGATGATCACGACCTGTGGCTCGACGGTGAAGTCAACCGCCAGCGCTACAACAACGACGAATGCCAGTTAGGCACCTTGGATGGTCGCACGCGCAGCTGTGAGCCTGACCCCGGTGTCGCTAACGGTTATGCCGACGAGCTACGTTTTGAGCGTGAGCAAGTTGCTATTGGCCATACCGGACGCTTTGCCTCAGGCACCCTGGAGTCCAGCCTGATGCGCAACACCACCGAAACCACCGGCCGCACCATCCCCGGTACGGCGGGTGAAGCATACGCAGGTTTTCCTGGAATCGTTGGCGGTGACCCGCGCGAATTAGAAACCACCAACACGGTGCTCGATAGCAAATTCACCATGCCGCTGGGCGATCATATGACCACCATAGGTGGCCAATGGATGGATTCGGAGTTGGACGACGGTTTAGCGGGCGAGACATTCGAGCAAACCACTACCGCCCTGTTTGCCGAAGACGAATGGATGCTGCGCGACGATCTGGCGCTTACGCTCGGCGGGCGTTACGACCACCACGATGCCTTTGGCAGCCAGTTCAGCCCACGTGGCTATCTAGTCTGGAACACCACTCCCAACTGGACGCTAAAAGGTGGCGTGAGCCGCGGCTACAAAACACCATCGCTTAACGACTTACACGACGGTATCAACGGCGTAACGGGCCAGGGCACCATCCTTACCATCGGCAACCCCGATCTCGAGCCAGAAACCAGCACCAGCAGTGAAATCGGTGCGCATTACGATAATCAGCAGGGCTTCACTGCCAGCGCGACGCTGTTCCATAACCAGTTTGACGATAAAATCGCCAGCGGTAACGACAGGCAGGTGACCAATGACCCCTTGATTCCTGACGGCGTTTACAGCCAGCAAGTCAACGTCGACGAGGCGATCACCCAAGGCGTCGAGCTTTCAACCGCCTACCAGTTCAACCCGGACTGGCGCTTAAACGCCAACTACACCTACACGGATAGCGAACAAAAAAGCGGCGACAATAAAGGCGAACCGCTCACCGATACGCCCGAACACTCGGTAAATGCCACGCTGCGCTGGCAGGCCACCGACAAGCTGGATGCCTGGCTCTCCGCAGAGTACCGTAGCGAGCGTTACCGCTCGCGCACCGCGCCTCCCGGTCCGCCCGTACCGCTTTTCGATGACCTGGGCGATTTTAAAGCCTACTCGCTGTTCAACCTCGGCGGTAATTACGCCGTCTCGGATAACCTGAACCTGAGCGCCACCATCTACAACCTGTTCGACAAGGACTTCGTCGACTATCGCTACTACGGCGATGGGGCTGGCTATGGCAACGTTTATGCCAATAGCGAAGAAGGCCGTCGCCTGTGGCTCTCGGCACGCTACGAGTTCTAATCGGTTTAAGCTCGCTACTGTTTTGATGTTCTTCTTCAGCCCTGGCGATTGCCGGGGCTTTTTTGATCTTGAGATAGCCACCGTGGCGACCACAAGGCAATGTCTGCTAGGTTATTGTGCCTTGGCAACGGGTGCGTGCTGGTAATGACAAGGAGTTAATTCGTTGGAAAACTTACTTAATGGCTTATCTCCTTTCGTATTTAGTCTACTGATAAGGACATCCTTTAAAACATATGCCGGAACGTCACTTTGCCAGTCTTTTAAACTGGGTGTTGACATTGCTGGCCTTCCATTTGATTTGGCAGGCGCTGACCGGTTAACCCTCAGTTTGTTAACGCGTCCCTCCGCAATAGCAAATCACAATAATTTTCATTCAACTAAATCCCTGGCATAATGCCGCTGTTTCCAGCATTGCGGTATCCACCATGCATGATTTCGACGAACTCAAAGCCTTTGCGGAGGTGATGGAGACCGGCAGCCTCACGCTCAGTGCGCGCAAGCTGGGGTTAGCCAAATCAACCCTAAGTAGGCGTATCAGCCATTTGGAAGCGCGCCTGGAACAGCCGCTGCTGCGGCGCCAAGCCAACCGCCTGTTGCCTACCGAGGCGGGGCTTTTATTCCATCGCTACTGCCAGGATATCCTGGCGCTGGCGGAACGCAGCCATGAGGCGCTGGCAGAGCTGCGTGAAGATATAAGCGGGACGGTAACGCTCGAAGTTCACTGTGCCCTTGCCAGGGGGTGGATGGGCCAGATCATGGATACCTTCATGGCACGCTACCCTAAGATTGAGCTAACGTTGCGCACGCGGGAAACGCCGCCCAGCTCGCTCAATAGTCACTGTGTTCATGTGTGCCTGGGGCAGATACCGGAAAGCGGCCTTCATCAGGAGCCGCTCGGCATGCTGACCCGAGGCCTCTATGCCAGCCCGACTTACCTCAGCCAGCAACCGCTGCTTGAGCATCCTCGTGATCTTGCCGGCCACCCTTGGATCGACCTGTTGGGCACGACCCAGAATGGTTTACTGCTGCACCACGAAAGCCAGGGTACTTACCACTTTTACCCCCCACGCTCGCGTTTAAGGGTGGATCTAACTGCACTTCACCTGGATGCTATCGCCCGTGGCAAAGGTATCGGCTTGCTGCCTCATTGGCTTGCCGACAAACGCGAAGCGCATCACCCCGGCGAACTTACTCCCTGTCTACCCAACTGGCAGCCAGCGCCGTTACCCATCACGTTGCTCTATGCTTACGGTTACCAGCCACGGCGCGTGAAGGCGCTGCTGGCATTTTTACGCCAGCAAATGCCCCACCAGTGGCAGCATAACGGTGTCGCGGCTTAGGTTTTCTTTCCGCGACTTGCCAGTTAGTCCGCTACCTATTCACAATAGTCGGCCACTCATTGCCAAGGACGCGCCCATGTTGGCTGAACTCTTTGCGGTAATGGCGCCCGTATTGGCGGGCGCTGGCTTGGGATTTACCTGGGTGCGATTGGGCCATCCCTATCCGGTCGATTTTGTGACCCGGCTGGTCTTCAATATCGGCACACCCTCACTGGTGCTTGCCTCACTCGCCGGGGCGGAAATCGACGCCAGTACCTTTGGCCGCACTATGCTAGCAACCGCGCTGGTGATTACCTGCATGGCCGGAGCAACGTTTTTTGTCGCCAAGCTGTTACGCCGCGACTGGCGCGTGTTGTTATCTCCGATGATGTACCCCAACACCGGCAACATGGGGTTGCCGGTCGTGCTTTACGCCTTTGGTAGTGCCGGTTTTGTGTACGGCATTACCGTGATGGTCACGGTATCGCTGTTTCAATTTACGGTCGGCACCATGCTGGCCAGTAGGGGGAATCCGCTCAAGTCACTGGCCAAAACGCCAACGGTCTACGCGATCGCCATTGCCATGGCACTGTTGCTCACCGAGACCGAGCTGCCGCTTTGGTTGGCCAACAGCGTGGATTTGATGTCCGGCTTTACCGTACCGCTCATGTTGATCACCTTGGGAGTATCCTTGGCTAGCATTCAGGTCAAAAGCCTGCGCTCGGGCCTTGGCTTTTGCTTGGTGCGTATTCCGCTTGCGGCAGGTGCGGCCTGGCTGATTGCCGATTTAATAGGGCTCCCCCCGCTGGCCCAGGGGATTTTAGTATTGCAGATGAGCATGCCGGTAGCAGTGTTTAACTACTTGTTTGCCCAGCGGGCCCAGCGCGAACCGGCCTATGTGGCCAGCCTGGTGTTTTGCTCGACGCTGCTGGCGCTGATTTATTTGCCGATACTGCTCGCTTGGCTGATGCCATGAGTTGATAACATAAAATAAGGAACCTCTCGCGTCAGAAAGCGTCTCTGCTTGACGTGCCTAACGATCGTCACTTTCTTGGGAGAGCCCCCATGCGTCGCTTATCTACCCCTGCGTTGCGTCAGCGCTGGTTGACCGCCGCCCTCTTCGGTTTACTGAGCAGTAGTGCCTCTGTCAGCGCCGCAGAGATCGTAGAGGAACGTATCGAGAGCGATCAAGTGGCCTTTTCTATCGAGAAAATTGCCGGCGGCCTGGAGCATCCCTGGTCGGTGACGTTTCTACCTGACGGTCGCTTTTTGGTCAGTGAACGGCCAGGACAACTGAGCATCATAGAGGCTGATGGCGGCGAACCTCGCGCACTGGACGGATTACCCGAAGTAAGCCAACGTGGCCAGGGCGGGCTGCTGGATATCGCCCTGCACCCTGAGTTTGGCGACGGCGAACACGACTGGATCTACTTCACCTGGAGCAAGCCCGATGGCGATAACAGCCGCTCAGCGCTATCGCGGGTGAAATGGCAGGGCGACGAACTGGGTGACGTCGAACACCTATTTGAACAGGATCGCGCCTCATCACCCGGTCGTCACTACGGCTCACGGATTGCCTGGCTGCCCGACGACACTCTGCTGATGAGCATTGGCGATCGTGGCAACGAGCCACCCCGCGCCCAAGCCGATGATGATCACGCGGGGTCTACCCTGCTCCTGACCGATACCGGTGGCGCGCCTGACGACAACCCTTTTGTTGACGAACCCGACACGCTGGATGAAATTTACACCCAGGGCAATCGCAATATCCAAGGCTTGGTGGTTAGACAAAACGGTGACCCGTGGGCGACCGAGCATGGCCCGCGCACAGGCGATGAACTGAACCGGCTGACGGCGGGCGATAATTACGGCTGGCCCGAGGTCAGCCGGGGGAACGACTACGCGACCAACGAGCCGATTGGCGAGACGTCCAAGTCCGGCATGGTCGACCCGGTGCACGTCTTTGAGGGGCGCTTTGCGCCCTCGGGGCTTGCGGAAGTCACCAGCAGCGCTTTTGGCGAGTGGCAGGGCCAACTGCTGGCCGGCGGACTGGGCAGCGAGCAGCTGGTCAGGCTAGCGCTTGAAGATAACCAAGTGGCCGCCCAAGAAGTCATTCTCGACGGCGAACTCGGCCGCTTGCGCGATGTGCGTCAGGGGCCTGACGAGGCCATATACTTGCTGACCGACGCCGCCGATGGTGCCCTTTATCGCTTACGTCCCGCCGAGTAGCGGGCAGTTCGCTTATTGATGTTTCATAACCCCGGTTAACGCATGCGTTTACGAAATTTAATTATTCTGACGGTCATCGTCCCGCTATTCGTTATTTTGGTGGTGTTTAGTTTGGTGGCCATTAAGTCGCTGGAGGATAACGTTCGCTCCAAGCTGCAAAACGAAGTCGACATGATTACGCATGCGCTGAGCACCACGCTTGGCTACGCCGTTTCTCGGGAAAACGACGCCTCACTTGAGGAAGCGCTTGAAGCGGCGTTTTCCTTTCACCGCATTTATGGTGCCTATGTTTTCGACACCAACGGCCGTGAAATTTATGGCCTCGGACTGGGCCGCGAGTTGTTCAGTCGTGAGGAGATTCAACAGGCGATTGAGGGTGACGAGCTGCACAGCGACTACCGGCAATTTGAAGGCTGGACTTACTATTCCGCCCTCAAACCGTTGCGCACACCAGATGGCGAGGTAAGCGGTATACTACAAGTTAACCGCTTAAACACCGGCATCGAAAACTATACCGGCTTTCTCAGCATTGTCGCCGTACTGGTGTTTGTCGTAGGCGCGGCCGGGATTGTTTTGAGTATTTGGTGGGGGTTTCGGTACTATATCGAACGGCCATTGAATCGCTTGTTATTGGTAATGCAGCGCGTAGAGGAAGGGGACCGCGGTCAGCGGGCCAATATTGAAGGGCCTGCAGAATACCGGCGACTGGCCTCAGGCCTTAACGGCATGCTGGATGCCATGGCCGAGAAAGACCACGATATAGAAGATCGTCAACAGCGTGAAATCGAGCTTGAAAAGCGCCTGCGCAAATCTAAAAAACTTGCCGAGCTTGGCGTACTGGCCGCTGGGGTCGCTCATGAAATCGGTGCGCCGCTGACCGTGATCAACGGCCAGGCCCAGCGGCTGGCGCGTCGCGACGTGATTGGCGATGACGAGCGATCTAGGCTAGGCCGCATTCGCGGTGAGGTTGAACGCATCGTCGAGATTGTTCGCCAGTTGATGGAACTGGGCCGCCAACATAACGTGGAAAAAGACCAGCAACCCTTTGACGAACTGATACACAGTGCCAGCGCTCTAGTAGAAGAGGAGCTTGAGCCACGTGGGGTACATCTAGAAACCACCCTACCCAGCCCCACGCCAACACTACTCGCCAACGGGCAACAAATTGTTCAAGTGTTGACCAATTTACTACGTAATGCAGCTCAGGCGGACGGCGTTCGCCTTATTCGCGTTCGAGCTGAACAGATGCAACACGAACTCCATGTCTGGGTTGAGGATGACGGCCCTGGCATACCAGCATCACATCACCAGCAGGTATTTGACCCTTTCTTCACCACCAAACCTGTCGGCCAGGGCAGCGGGTTAGGACTCTCTATGGTACATCGAATTATCAATGATCACGGCGGCACAATCGGCGTTTTCGACAGTCCCTTAGGCGGTGCAGGTTTTGAAATTACGCTGCCGCTTTATGACACCACACCTGCATGAGGACCATGTTTGTGAAGCACCCGGAGCATTTTTTACCTTTGTTGGTAGTGGAAGACGACCACGCGATACGTGAGTTGTTAGAAGAGGAATTGCAAGACGCTGGATACACTACCCACGGGGTTTCCAGCGCAGAGGATGCGATCGCCCTACTCAGCCATACGGCGGTCTCTCTCATTATTACCGATGTGCGCTTACCCGGCATCAGCGGCATCCAGCTACTCCAACAGCTACGCCATGAAGGGAGTGAGCTGGGCATTATTGTGATTACCGCCTTCGGCACCATTGACCAAGCCGTTGAGGCACTGAAGCTCGGGGCAGACGATTTCTTAACCAAGCCATTGGATCTTGACGCCGTCCGCGAGTCGGTATTTCGAGTGTTGGAGCGCCAACGCTTGGCGGTTTCGCACGCCGTAGAGGCCGGTCATTTTCACGGTATTGTCGGTAAAAGCGACGCGATGCAGGCACTTTTTCATGATGCCTCACGGCTGGCGAAAAGTGATGCGCCGATATTACTACTGGGCGAAAGCGGTACCGGTAAAGAACTCCTGGCGCGGGCTATTCACCAGGAAAGCTTGCGTCACGATGCCCCTTTTGTCGCGGTGAACTGCGCCAGCATTCCCGCCGATCTAATGGAAAGTGAGTTTTTCGGGCATGTTAAAGGGGCCTTCACCGGTGCTAACGACGCCCGACAGGGCCTCTTTCACAGCGCCCAGGGCGGGAGCCTGTTTCTCGACGAGATTGGTGAGATGCCGATCAATCTCCAGGCCAAGTTGCTGCGCGCGCTGCAGGAAAAAACCGTGCGCCCGGTGGGCGGTGAACGCGAGGAACCCGTCGATGTGCGGATTATCGCAGCCACGCACCGTCATCTGGAAAAGGAAATCGAGCAGGCCAACTTCAGGAGCGACTTGTTCTACCGCCTGGAAACCTTTTCGCTGCGTATCCCCCCGTTGCGCGACCGCGGGCCCGACATCGAGCATCTGGTGTTCAGCCTGATCGACAAGCACGCTGACGCGCAACACAAACAAATCGAGCAAATTGAACCTGATGCGCTTCACTGCCTGATGCACTACCCCTACCCAGGCAACGTACGCGAGCTTGAAAACGCCATCATGCGCGCTGTCACACTCAGCGAGGATGGCACGTTACGCCATCAGCACTTGCCTGAACGGCTGCGCGAACAACTCACCCAGGAGTCGGCCCAAACGACCGCAACACTTACCGGCGAAGTGCTGCCTACCACTCAGATGCCGGCCGCCGCAGCCACTCCCTGGCCGAGCTTGGAAGAAGTTGAAAAGCGCTATATCCGCAAAGTCTTGGAAGCCACAGGTGGCAACAAACGCCGCACTGCCGAAGTGTTGGGCATTGCCCGACGTACCCTTTACCGTCGTCTGGAGGATAACGAAGAACCCTAGGCGCAGGGCGACTCCAATCACAAAAAAAAGCCCCCGCGGGCGCGGGGGCTGAAGGGATGATAAACCGTGGGAGCAGCCGCAGGGAACAAACAGCTGAAGCGGTTTACCATCGTAGGGACACTGGAAATCTCTACTACACCATTACTTGCATGTCTTACTCGCCGGAATTTTCCTCTTCATCTTCATCGCTTTCAGCATCTTGCGACTCGTCATCATTGCCGCTGTTTGCTAGATCGCTTGCATCTTCACCATCACCTGGCATGGGATCCGTACCGTCACCAAAACCAGGGTCTTCAGTGGTATCACCTGCCAATGGCTCCTCTTCCTGAGCTGACTCGTCAGACGTTGAATCACCTTCCATACCTGGCTCATCGCTGGCCGATTCTTGCTCAGATACATATTGATCATCTTGTGTCGCTTCTTCAGCAACTTCACCATCTTGCTGTTCTTGACTGCTTTCCTCTGGCACTGCCGTACCATCAGCTTCTTCTTCCTGACCACAGCCTACTAACAACAAACCACTCAATAACAAAGCCGCCCAAGTGCTTGTGTGACTGCTCAAACGATGTGATGACTTCACACGCTCACTCCATTTTCCATTTAAGTCTTTGCCACCCTGTGACGTGCCATTGGGCAACAAGTTCACACATCGCAACCTTACTAGCTGATTTTTAGACAACCCTTGGCGCTAAGCCGTTGGCACTGCGTTTAATTTGCTATCCAACATCTATGATCAGCTTGCTACTGCAAAATGGGCGCAAATTGCAAAGGTTATCGGCAATAAGCATACATACAACATGCCAACACTTTTCATAAATATAAAATATCTTTTTAATCAAAAACTTAAAAATAAAATAAAGCGATTAAAAGAGCATTGCTGCTGTCGAGCAGTGGGTAAAAAATGACACATGAGGCGCTATGCTGCCGCCGTAAGCGAGGCGTTGTGACACACCTAGGCCACTTATGTATAATAATTTATAATCCTTTTAGCACCTCATCTCCTCTTTCTTCTTATGAGTGACGGTGTTCGCTGGCCTTACGGGCAGCTTTTTTGTGCCCGAACAGGCAGCACCCTTACCGCTCAGCTAACAAAAGGCATCGCCGATGGACGAGACACGCAACGTCAAAATTCAGGTGCGAGGCGTAAGCAAGGTCTTTGGCAAACAGCCCAAAAACGCGCTTGAGCTTCGTGACCAGGGCTTGAATCGCTCTGAAATTCTTGAAAAAACAGGCCAAACGCTAGGGCTTTCCAACGTCTCCTTTGATGTCTACGAAGGCGAATTGCTGGTCATTATGGGGTTATCGGGGTCGGGTAAATCCACCTTGATTCGCTGCCTGAACCGGTTAATCGACACTAGCGAAGGGGATATCGTCATTGATGACGAACACATCCCAACGTTGAGCACTAAAGAACTACTCGAGTGTCGTCGTCGGCATTTTTCGATGGTATTCCAGAATTTTGCCCTTTTCCCACATAAAACGGTGCTGCAAAACGCTCAGTTCGGTTTGGAAATCCGCGGTATCGACCCAGCCGAGCGGGACAAAACGGCACGGGAATCACTGACCCAGGTTGGGCTGGATGGCTGGGAAGATGCCTACCCCAATCAGCTTTCCGGCGGTATGCAGCAGCGGGTTGGCTTAGCCCGGGCACTGGCTAACGATTCAAGCGTGCTATTAATGGATGAGGCTTTCTCGGCGCTGGATCCTTTGATTCGTAAAGACATGCAGCAAGAACTCTTGCAATTGCAGTCCAGAATGCAAAAAACCACCGTCTTTATCACCCACGATTTGGACGAAGCGCTTAACATCGGTGATCGCATTGTGCTGTTAAAAGACGGTGAGGTGGTGCAAATTGGCACCCCCGAACAGATCTTGACCCAGCCCGCCGATGACTATGTGCGTCGCTTTATCGAAGGGGTTGATCGCTCGCGTATTTTGACCGCTGAGAGCGCCATGCGCCCAGTGCGCACCACTGCTCGCGAAAGTGATGGTCCGCGCACCGCGCTCCACCGCATGCGTGACAACAGCGTTGACTCCATTTACGTGACCGACCGTGACCGTAACCTTCTAGGGCTTCTGGAAGCAGAGGAAGCGAGCCGCGCCGTCGCAGCGGGCGCCGATACCATTACCGATTACTTAACCCAAGACTTCCGCAAAGTCTCTCCTGAGGAACCGCTACAGAGTCTGTTCTCCATGTTTAGCGAAAAAAGCTTTCCTATCGCCGTGGTCGATGATCAGCAGCGGTTGCTCGGCGTAGTGGTAAAAGGGGCGGTACTCGACGAACTAGCGCGGGCAGGAGATAAATAATGGACATTCCAAGCATTCCGTTAGGTTATTGGATTGAAAGCAGCCTTACCTGGCTAACCAGCGAATATTCATTAATCACACGTGCCATTTCGCGAGTTACCCAAACGGGTATCGAAGGCCTCAACACTGGGCTTTTATGGCTTCCTGAATGGGCGCTGTTGGCGCTTGTCGCATTACTGTGCTGGAAGGCGGCGTCTCCGCGATTGGCCATCGGCGCCGCGGCAGGTTTCGCAGTGATTTGGAACCTGGGGCTCTGGGACCCCATGATCGAAACCCTCACGCTGGTGGTGATTGCCACTCTGGTGGCCGTGGTCATTGCCATTCCGGTGGGCATTGCGGCCGCGCTGTCCGAGCGTTTGTACCGTGTCATTATGCCGGTACTGGACTTTATGCAGACCATGCCCGCGTTTGTGTACTTGATTCCAGCTATCCCGTTCTTCGGTATTGGCTCGGTATCGGCAATTTTTGCTACGGTGATTTTCTCTATGCCGCCGGCAATTCGCTTTACCACGCTAGGGATACGTCAAGTACCCGTTGAGCTGATTGAAGCGGCCGACGCCTACGGGGCGACCCGCGGCCAGAAACTTATCAAAGTGCAGTTACCGCTATCGCTTCCCACCGTTATGGCAGGGATTAACCAAACGATTATGCTGGCGCTTTCCATGGTCGTTATTGCCGCCATGATCGGTGCCGATGGGCTGGGCAGCGAAGTTTGGCGTGCCATTCAACGCCTGCGTCCGGGCGACGGCTTTGAAGCCGGTATTGCGGTTGTTATCCTGGCCATGGTGCTTGACCGCTTGACTCAATCGCTAAGCAAATCACGCCGTTAAAAGCCTTTACCGACCTTATACAACATGGCGTCACAAGGTGGTTAACACTTGCACAGCATGGGATACATGCCCATGCTGTGAGTGACACAAAGAAAGCACGATATTGTTTGAGGTAGCCATTGCTGCCTCTCTACCCAAGGGAGCAAGTGAATGAAAACTAGTATGTTGAATCACCGCATCCGTCTCGCCTCGTTGGCACTCGCTTCCAGCGCTGGCCTTGCCGCTGGCGGCATGGTTCAGGCCGACGACAAAGGCACCGTTAACTTGGCTTATGTCGAGTGGTCGTCTGAAGTCGCATCCACTAACGTCGTTCGCGCTGTGCTTGAGCAAGCGGGCTACGAGGTCGACATGACCTCACTGTCTGCCGCCGCCATGTTTCAGGCCCTTTCCACCGGCGATACCGACGCCATCGTAGCCGCTTGGCTACCAACCACCCATGAAGATTACATGGAAAGTGTCGGCGACAACGTTGAAGACCTTGGCCCCAACCTTGACGGCACCAAGCTGGGCCTCGTGGTTCCTGAAGATAGCGATATTGATTCCATCGCCGATCTTAACGACAACGCCGACGACTTTAACGACGAGATTATCGGTATTGATCCTGGTGCGGGCCTGATGTCCCTCACTGAAGAGGTCATGGATACCTATGATCTTGAACTACAGCTACGCAGCGGTAGCGACGCTACCATGGTCGCGGCACTTAGCAACGCTATGGAAAACGATGAGGATGTCGTCGTTACTGGCTGGACCCCCCATTGGATGTTCTCGCGTTGGGATCTGAAGTATTTGGAAGACCCCGAGAACGTATACGGTGGCGCGGAGCAAATTCACACCGTCGTCCGTGATGGCCTGGAAGATGACATGGCAGAAGCCTATGCCATTCTTGATGCGTTTGAGTGGACGCCTGAGCAAATGGGCGAAGTCATGCTCATGAACCAGGAAGAAGACAGCGACCCTTATGAAAATGCTAAACAGTGGGTCGAAGATAACCAGGACGTGGTCGAGGAGTGGCTCGAGGGCTGATTATCATTCCTGGAGATCGTCATGAGCTGGTGCGTATTGACGCGCCAGCTCACTTGTATCTATCTCGTCTGAACCATAGCGATGACCGGCATATATTTTGATAATGTTGATCATTTCAAAAGTACAGTAAGGAGTCTGCCGTGTTTAATAACATTATGGTACCCGTAGACCTTGCCCATCTGGATACGCTTGAACCTGCGTTAAGCATTGTGGCGGACATGGCCAAACAATATGACGCACAGATCACCTATGTCAGCGTTACGGCCAATACCCCCACCAGCGTCGCTCGCACCCCGCAGGAATATGAGCAAAAGCTCGACGCTTTTGCCCAGGAGCGCCATCAGGTGCATGGTCAGCCGGTCAGCATAAAGGTCTATAGCTCGACCGACCCGATTGCCAATGTTGACGACTTGCTAGTCAAGGCTATCGATGAAATTGGTGCAGACCTGGTCATAATGGCGACGCATTTACCACGCCACCTGGACATTGTGATGCCCTCTCATGGTGGCAAGGTAGCCACGCACACTGACGCGTCTGTCTTCCTCCTTCGTGTGACCCAGTAAATCGGCATACCGTTCTAATTGTTAAGGGAGCAACTTTGTGGATAACAAACCGCAAGACCAATCGCCAGATGACAAGGCCCCCTCGGAAGGTATTCCCGCCCCAGAGGGGCCTGCCAACCTGATCGATACCGATTACGTTATCGGCCAGGACAACATCACCACCACAACGATGGGCGTGAACCTCGACCTGCATGGCAAGGTTTTCACGATTTCCTCCGTCGTCATACTGCTCTTCGTGATCCTCACGCTGGCCCTGCAAGACACCATTGCGCCAGTTTATGACGCCGTCTTTGGCTTTCTAACCGGCAATCTTGCCTGGTTTTTTATTCTGGCAGCCAACATTTTCGTCATTCTGTGTATCGGCCTGATTTTCTCTCCATTGGGTAAAATCCGTATCGGTGGGGCTGACGCCAAACCCGACTTTACGTATATGGGCTGGTTCTCGATGCTGTTCGCGGCAGGCATGGGCATTGGCCTGATGTTCTATGGCGTGAATGAACCGCTGACCCATTTTGGCACTTCCCTGGACGGCGACAGTTGGGCGCCGCTGGCCGGTGCTGAAGGCGACGAGGCCGGGGCAGCAACGCTTGGCATGGCCGCAACCATCTTTCACTGGGGCTTGCACCCTTGGGCCATTTATTCCGTAGTGGCATTGTCATTGGCGCTATTCGCCTTTAACAAGGGACTCCCCCTTTCCATGCGCTCGGTGTTTTATCCCATCCTGGGTGAGCGTGTGTGGGGTTGGCCCGGCCACGTGATCGATATCCTGGCCGTGTTTGCCACGCTGTTTGGCCTGACCACGTCGCTGGGTCTGGGCGCGACGCAGGCGGCCGCCGGTTTGAGCTACCTTTTCGGCGCGCCGGAAACCGACGTGACCATGATTCTACTGATCATTGGCATCACGATGATTGCGATTTGCTCCGTCATGGCAGGTGTCGATAAAGGCGTTCAGCTACTGTCCAAAATCAACATTGCCCTTGCGGCATTACTGTTGTTCTTTGTCATTGCCGTGGGCCCGACCATGTTGATCGCGACCGGCTTCTTCGAGAATCTGGTCAACTACGCCACGCATTTACCGGCACTTTCCAACCCATTTGGCCGCGAAGACGCCAACTTCAGCCAAGGCTGGACGGCCTTCTACTGGGCCTGGTGGATTTCCTGGTCGCCGTACGTCGGCATGTTTATCGCCCGCGTTTCGCGCGGCCGCACCGTACGCGAATTTCTCATCTCTGTCATGCTGGTGCCCTCGACGGTATCGGTACTGTGGATGACCACCTTTGGTGGCACGGCAATTGATCAGTACGTTAGCCAGGGTATTGAGTCCGTCCGCGATGCGGGTCTCGACCTGCAGTTGTTCATGATGCTCGAACAGTTGCCGCTATCGCAGATCACCTCATTCCTTGCCATTGTGCTGGTCATCGTGTTCTTCGTGACGTCTTCTGACTCGGGTTCGCTGGTGATCGATTCAATTACCGCTGGCGGTAAAGTCGACGCGCCGAAGCCACAGCGTTTGTTCTGGGCGATTATCGAAGGCGCTCTCGCCATTGCGCTGCTGTTGGGGGGTGGCCTTACTGCCCTGCAAACCATGGCCGTCTCGACCGGCTTCCCGTTCACGTTCATCCTGTTGGTGGCCTGCTATGCCATCATCAAGGGCTTGATGAGCGAGCCAAAAGCGGTCTAACCATCGTTGATGGCAGTAAAAACGGGCAGCCACCTGGCTGCCCGTTTTTTTATGCCTGGACGTTGATCAGATCAGCTCCACAGCGCCCCCAATGGCGTCGTGGGCTCGTAGTGGGTGGCGATCTGCGCCTGGAGCAACTCGGCCGTTGCCAGGGCGTCGACCAGCGCGTGGTGGCCTTGATAGCTCGGCAGTCCATAGCGACGCCGGCTGGCATCAAGCCGGATGGACACCGGCGGGCGCCCTAACCAGCGGCGAAACCGTGCCCAAAGTTTCTGACGGTGCAGGCGCGCCTCAAGCGACATTGTGTCGATCATCGGAAACATAACCCCCTCTCCGCGGCGCGCTTTAATAGCCGCATCCAAAAAAGGACGCTCAATATGGCGGAAGTGGACGACCACAATCCGCCCTGCCAATGCCGCTAACAAGGGGTCGAGAATGTCTTCGATATCCGGAGCGTGGGCAATCTCAGAGTGGGTGATGTGATGGAAGGTAATGGAAGCTTCATCCAGAGGGCGCGGCGGCTTCACTACCCAATAGCGCCGCTCAGCCAGCTTAATGCGATCTAACGAAAACGGCACCAATCCGATACTAACAATGGCATGGCGACGCTCATCGAGCCCGGTGGTTTCCATATCCAGAGCGACCATAGGCACGTCGCTAATTGGCGTATCAAGGCTGGGCATCGGCGTGGCAAAGAAGCGCTGAATGGCCGGGTCCTTGGCCAACGGCTCACGCTTATGCATGTACGCCACCCAGTCGGCCTGGCTGATTTTTCGACGCGGGCGAATAAACGTCATATTAGCGTCCCGCTCGGTTAGCCGGCACCGGATAGCGGAACTTCAGGAATTTTTGCGCATTGTTAAGCACCTGAAAAGCATCCTTGAGTGTGTGTCTTTCACTATCAGCGACGTTCTCCGGTTCGATATTATTGTCAGGCTGGCGCTCTTCCTGAAGGTCAATCATTTGGTGGCGCAACCGCGACATGCACATGAACTCGAAAGCATAGCTCAGCTTGTCGCTCATACCGGTCGCCAATAGCTGGGTATTGGCAATCGCGTCCAGCCGCTGAAAGGTGTTCTGCGCCTTGGAACCGCAGGCCAACGCATGTACCCGGACCAAATCGACCATAGGCGCCGTGCCGCGACGCTTCAGGTTGATAGAATTATTATGCTTGCCATCCTTTTCCATCACGAAGGTGCGGAAAAACCCCAGCGGCGGCGTACGATTCAGGGCATTACGGGCCATGGCCGCCAGGAAGAGCGGCGACTTGGGTGCCTGTTCGGCAATCAGGTCCTGAAGCGCTTCCACAAACAGGTCTTCGCCGTAGAGACTATCCAGATCAAAGAAGATCGAGCTATGCAGCAGTCTTTCCGGAGTCGGGTTGGCAATCCAGTCGGTAAAATAGCTTTTCCACACGCTCAGCGGCTGCCGCCACTGGGTGTTGGTGGCCATGACGTCGCCTTTGCAATAGGTATAGCCGCAGGCATCCAGGCCATCGCTGACAAAGGTTGCCAGCGCCTTGAAGTAAGCGTCGTGTTCCTCGGGAATAAAGTCATCCGAGAGTATCAGCGCGTTGTCCTGGTCAGTGACGATGCTCTGCTCGTTGCGCGCCATCGACCCGTTGACCATGAAACAATAATCAACCGGCGGCGGGCCAAGCGATTCCTCGGCGAGCTCCAGCAGGCGACGGGTAAAGCTGCGCCCAATGGTCGACAGCGCACTGCCCACCATGTGCGAGTTGGCGCCTTCCTGAACCATGCGGACAAAGGCGGCGCTCACATCCGGTGCCAGACGCGCCAGGCCCTCGACGTTCGACTGGTGAAAAATGTTGCTCACCAGGTAAAGTCCGCTGTGGGTTTCGTAGCGGATAATATCGGAGAGGTGCACCACTCCCATCGGCCGCTGACGGTAAAGCACCGGTAGATGGTGAACATTGTTGCGCAGCATGGTGAGCATCGCCTCATAAATGGAGGCGTCCGACTGGATTGTGATCAGCCGTGGCGATACGACGTCTCCCACCGGGGTTTGCGGCGAGAGCCCTTCCGCCACTATCCGGGTACGAAAATCGCTGTCGGTTAAGATGCCGCATACCTGCCAGGTGTGCCCTTCGCTGTCCTGAAAGCTGTAGCGGGGATGGGTGCTGCCCTCCTTGAGCACCAATACCGCCGACGCCTGCGACTGGCTGACCTGCTGCGCCGCTTGCTGCACCGTAGTGGACTCTTCCACCATCACCGGATAGCGCGTCACCAGCTTGCGAATCCGGGTGACCATCATGTCGTTGGCTTTCTTTTGCTGCTCGGCGGCGGTTTCCAGGCGCGGTCGTTCCAGCTCGACGAAATCGGCAAAGTGGTCGTCTTCTTCGCACAGCTTTTGGAAGACATCCAAGGGAATGAAATAAAGCAGAGTGTCTTCGATGGCCCGGGCAGGGAAACGCACTTTCTGGTTGCGCAACAGGTTGAAGTGGCCAAAGATATCGCCCTCACCCAACCGGTTGTAGAGCTCCCCCTGACGCCGGTACACCTCGACCGCACCGCTGCGGATATAGCACAGGTCGGTCATTGTGTCGTTGAGCGTGAGAATTTCCGTACCGGTTTTGAAGTAGCTGACTTCGACCCGACTGGCGATTTCGTCCAGCAATTCGTCTGACAGCCCATCGAAGGGCGGAAACTGCCCCATATGCTGGCGTATTTCTAATAGCTCGATGTCCATGCTCTCTCCTCACGCCGCAATAATCGACCGTCCAACGCCTGTCCCTGTTGCGGACATAATGGTTAGATTGTGGCGCGAAGCCTAGGAGGCGTAAAGTCTAGCGAAAAAAAAGCCCAGCGCTGTTGCGCCGGGCTTTGGGAACCGCTACGAAGCGGTGTCATACAGCGACGTTACAAACAAGTGCAACGTTTAATGACTGCTTACGATTCAGCCATTTCCTGAACACGCTCCATCATTTCAGGATCTTGCTGAATGGTTTGACCAATCTCGTTGAAGGTATCAACATCTAGGCCGCTATCTTCAACCACTTCGATCATGCGGTCGTTGGCTTCAGTGCGAACTTCCTCTTGGGCTGACTCGTCGTCAGCTTCTTGAAGACGCTCGGTATAATCTTGCGAGATAGTCGCGATTTCCTGTGAAGCTTCAGCGAATTGCTCGAGTTCTTCATCAGAGAAGTCTTGAGCTGGCGCCGATTCTTGCTGCGTAGACATAGAATCCTCAGTGGATTCTTGATCTTGCTGGGCGTGTGCAGTGGCCGTCATTAGGCCAGTAGCGAGCAGTGCGGCAGAGAACAGAGCAGTCATACGTTGCATAGAAAGAAACCTCATTAACGCGTTATGAATGTGCTTACTGTGACGCGGGTGAATCTACGAGGTTCAATTTTTCGCGTAAAAGTTTGTAACAAAATGAACATTACGTAAACAGCCTTCGAGCCCTATTGAGAGATCTATGAATATAGTCCCGCCATTTATGCGTCAACGAGACGCCGCATCACTCGGATTAATGGCTATGCCAGTACTATTTGTATTGCTTTGGAGCACGGGGTTTATTGGCGCCAAATTTGGCCTTCCCTACGCGGAACCCTTCACCTTTTTATTTATCCGCTTTGCGCTGACGGTGATGCTGTTAACGCCACTGGTATGGATGCTAAAAATTTCCTGGCCTTCATCACCTGCGTTATGGACGCACATCGCTATTTCAGGCTTGCTTGTACATGGCACCTACTTAGGTGGCGTCTTTTATGGCATCGCCCTCGGTATGCCCGCGGGCCTGGCCTCATTACTAGTGGGCTTACAACCCCTGCTCACGGCAGCCTGTGCTGGCCCACTGCTGGGCGAGCGCCTGGCTAAGCAGCAATGGCTAGGATTAGGCCTGGGTTTGCTCGGCATTAGTGCCGTGCTGGGCAGCCAGTTGGAGCTGGGGCAGTCGTTATTCAGTGGCTTCGGCCTGGGCGCTTTGTTGAGCGTGCTGGCCGCTTTAATGGGCATTTCGCTGGGCACGCTTTACCAAAAACGCTTTTGCACGCGTATGCCACTGCTTTCGGGAGCCGTTATTCAATACCTTGCAGCGGGCGGGATCTTAGGCATCGGAGCATTGCTGTTTGAAACCCGTGAGGTTACTTGGTCGCTCACGTTTGTCTTGACGCTCAGCTGGTTAGTGCTGATTCTGTCGATAGCCGCTATTTTGCTATTGATGGCGTTAATCAAACGAGGTGAAGCATCGCGGGTTGCGAGCCTTTTTTACTTGGTGCCCCCCGTCACTGCGCTACAGGCATGGTGGCTATTCGATGAGCGACTTTCCTGGATAGGGCTTGGAGGGATGCTTATTGCCATTGTTGGTGTAGTGTTAACGGTACGCAAACCCGCTGCTAAAGCGTCACCCACATAATTAAATTGAATTCCCTAGGGCTTTGTATGGAAACGTCTGAACAACATTGCGCCCGCGTGAATGGCCGCTGTAACCGTTGCGATAACCCGGTCCCCTTTGCCTTTACCATGGCCTTTCAACCCATTGTCGATGTCACAGCTCGGCAGGTCATTTATTACGAAGCGCTGGTTCGTGGTCCCAACGGAGAGTCGGCAGGGTCGATACTGGGCCAGGTTACCGATGATTTACTCTATCGGTTTGATCAAGAGTGCCGAATAAAGGCCATTGAACTGGCCAGCGCACTCGACATGCAAGCACGCCTGTCGATCAACTTTTTGCCTAACGCGGTCTACGAACCGGAAGCGTGTATTCAAGCCACGCTGGAAGCCTCACAACGGGTTGGTTGGCCTACCGAGCGGCTGAATTTTGAGATCACTGAGACAGAGCGGGTCAATGATCGGCAGCACATGCGTAACATTATCGAAAGTTATCGGGCGATGGGCTTTACCACATCGCTTGACGACTTCGGTAACGGCTATGCCAATCTGGATCTGCTCACCGATCTGCGCCCGGATACCCTGAAGATTGATCGAGAAATCGTTATGGAGTGCGATAGCGATAAACGGCGCCAGGCGATCCTACGCAGTTTAGTCGCCCTGGCACAGACGCTGGGCACTCAGCTGGTTGCTGAAGGCGTGGAGACTCGTGAGGAATCACGCTGCTTGCTGACGCTGGGCATACCGGTTCAGCAAGGCTACTACTTTGCCCGCCCCCAGCTTGAAGCACTACCGGCTATCGACGCTGCATGCTTTGATTAATCTGAATGGCGGCGATGCCTCTGTCTCCCGTTGAACGCCACCGTTAAGGATCGGGGGCGACGTGCTGCAAATACTCAGGCCCGCCTAAGTTTCGCATCTGCTGGCGCACCCATTGGCTACGCTGCTCTACCTGAGGGTCAGGCAGCGCGGCGCTACGCGTTAACGGACTGGGTAAAATCGCTGCAAGCAAACTGGCCTGACGCTCAGTGAGTCCACTGGCTGACACGCCAAAATAGTGCTGAGCGGCCGCCTCTAGCCCAAACACGCCGGTATCCCACTCGGCCACGTTCAGATAGACCTCTAGTATTCTCTGCTTACCCCAAATCAGCTCGATAAGCACCGTAAACCACGCTTCAAGCCCTTTGCGCACCCAGCTTCTGCCCGTCCATAGGAAAACATTTTTGGCCGTTTGTTGGCTGATAGTACTGGCCCCCCGCAAGCGCCCTCCTTCACGGCTGGCTTGCAAGGCACGGCGTAGCTCGGCGATATCAAAGCCGTGGTGGTGAGGAAAGCGTTGGTCTTCAGCGGCCATGACCGCCACCTTCGCCGAATCGGAAAGTTGTGACCAACTCCGCCACTCCCGCTGCAGCTGTATCGGTTCACTGTTCACCCAACTCTGGATTTTACGCTCCACCATGACCATAGAACCTGGTGGCGGCACCACGCGAAATAGCATCACCAGGCTCACCGACACCACCACAAACAGAAACACACCACGCCAGACCCACCACCATAGCAGGCCTGCCGAACGACGCAGCGTGCGCTTCAACATGGACGCCACCTTATCGCTTTAACAAGTGATCAGCGTGGTAACGCAGGTGATCATCGATAAAGGACGCAATAAAGAAGTAGCTATGGTCATAGCCTGGTTGCCGCCTAAGGGTGAGCGGGTGATCGTGCTCTTCACACACCTCCTCCAATCGCTCAGGCTTAAGCTGCTCCTCAAGGAATTGGTCGGCTTCCCCCTGGTCGATAAACAACCGTTGGCGCGAAGCGCCGTTGGCCACCAGCTCACAGGCATCGTATTGACGCCATTTTGCTGGGTCGTCACCTAAATAGCTGGAAAACGCCTTCTGTCCCCACGGACAATTCATGGGGTTAACAATCGGGGCAAAAGCCGATACGGAGCTAAAGCGCCCCGGATGGCGCAGCGCCAAAATCAGTGCGCCGTGACCGCCCATCGAGTGACCGCTGATCGATTCGCGACCGTTCACCGGGAAATGCTGGCGGACCACCGACGGCAGTTCCTCGATCACATAGTCATACATACGGTAGTGCGGCTTCCATGAGTCCTGGGTGGCGTTGACGTAAAAGCCCGCGCCAGAGCCAAGGTCATAGCTGTCATGCTCGCCGGGCAGATCAGTACCTCGTGGACTGGTGTCAGGGCACACAATGGCGATACCCAACTCCGCAGCCAAACGATGCGCACCGGCTTTCTGCATAAAGTTTTCATCGGTGCAGGTAAGCCCCGACAGCCACCATAATAGCGGCACGCGTTCCTCTTCGGCCTGGGGCGGTAAATAAACCGCAAACACCATGTCGCAGTCCAGCGCACGGGAGTAGTGCCGGTAGCGTTTATGCCAGCCGCCGAAACTACGGTTGGCCGAGACGAGCTCGAGGGTTTCACTCATGCTCATGGGCAAGCTCCTTTAAAGCAGCAAGCGCGGCGGGAACCCCCGCCGCGCCCTTTATTGTGCGCACTATCATACTCAGTAATGCAGTACGGTACGAATACTCTTGCCTGCGTGCAGCAGGTCGAAGGCCTCGTTGATCTTCTCAAACGGCATATCGTGGGTAATAAAGTCGTCGATATTGAGCTCACCGTTCATATAACGCTCAACGTAACCCGGCAGTTCAGTACGACCTTTTACGCCACCAAACGCCGACCCTTTCCAGACCCGGCCGGTGACCAGCTGGAACGGCCGCGTGGAGATTTCTTCACCGGCACCGGCGACACCAATGATGATCGACTCACCCCAGCCTTTGTGGCAGCACTCCAGGGCGGAACGCATGACATTGACGTTGCCGATACACTCAAACGAGTAATCCACCCCGCCGTCGGTCATATCGACGATCACTTGCTGAATCGGATCGCTGTAGTCTTTGGGGTTGACGAAATCCGTGGCGCCGAACTGCTTGGCCAGCTCGAATTTGTCGGGGTTGACGTCGATCGCGATGATCTTCGACGCCTTGGCCATGGCCGCCCCCTGAATAACCGCCAGGCCAATCGCGCCCAGACCGAAGACGGCGATCGTCGAGCCGGGTTCCACCTTGGCGGTATTGAGCACTGCGCCAATACCGGTGGTCACCCCACAGCCCAGCAGGCAGATCTTGTCCATCGGCGCTTCCTTGGAAACCACCGCCAGGGAGACTTCCGGCAGTACAGTATATTCGCTAAACGTGGAGGTGCCCATGTAGTGATGGAGCATCTTACCGTCAAGTGAAAAGCGCGACGTACCATCCGGCATCACGCCTTTTCCCTGGGTAGCGCGAACGCTGCCGCACAGGTTGGTTTTACCCGATAGGCAAAATTTGCACTGACCACATTCGGCGGTATAAAGCGGAATCACATGGTCGCCGGGTTTCAGGCTGGTAACACCCTCACCAATTTCTTGAACCACCCCGGCCCCTTCATGACCCAGCACGGCGGGAAAATTTCCTTCCGGGTCCGCGCCGGAGAGTGTATAGGCATCCGTATGGCAGACGCTGGTCGCCGCCATTTTAACCAGCACCTCGCCGGCCTTGGGGCCTTCCACATCAATCTCGACCAGCTCTAAGGGCTTGCCTGCTTCCAGTGCTACCGCAGCACGTGACTTCATTCCATTCCTCCTTTACAACCTATTTCCGCGCGTTTCAGCGCGGGCGTATGATTTACTCTTTGTCTGACGTGAGCGGATGATACTCAATGGGTAGCCACTGATAACCGTCACCGTCCTCGATAATATGACCGATACCCGGGAACGGCATATGTGCGCCAGCGACCCAATACTTGTCGGTGACCGCCTCTTCGAGTACGGCTTGGCGCGCTTCAATCGCCTGCGCCGGGTCAGAATCAAACTCGATGGCTACCGTGGGGTCGTCGAACTGAATGCCGTAACTATGAACCACATCGCCCCATACCAACATGGCGTCATCGTCACCGCTCAACATAAAGCTGGTATGACCCGGCGTATGTCCGTGAGTATCCTGAGCCACAATGCCCATCAGCATCTCGTCTCCCGGCTCGAAGGGGGTAAAGCGATCATCTTCCAGATAAGGGGCGACGGCGTCCTGAGCCATTTCGAAAAAGGCTCGCTGGCCTTCATCGGCTTCTTCCGCACGCGACGCACTCAGCCAGAAATCGGCGTCCTGCTGGCTGGCCCGCAGCTCGGCGTTGGGATACACAGCCTCACCATCGTTGGTTAACCCGCAAACATGGTCAGGGTGAAGGTGGGTCATCAGAATGGTATCAACGTCTTCTGGCTGGTAGCCGGATGCACGCAGATTATCTTCGACATGCCCAAGTGTCGGACCAAAACAGGCCGCCGAACCAGCATCCACCAGGACGAGGTTTTCACCGGTATTAATCAAAAAGGCGTTAACGGCAGTTTGCACGCCGTCTTCGGTGTCAATGAACAGCGCATTCAGATGCTCACGAATATCGTCTTGTCCCTTCCCCTTTAACAGCTGGGTTTCAATCGCGGTATAGCCGTCGTATAGCGCCGTGACTTCATGGTCATCGACCATCATCCGGAACCAACCCGATACCTGTTCAGGCCGTTGATCTGGGGCCGCTGCGGTACTAAGCGACACCCCAATAGTCAGCAGCAGCGCTGCCTGGCCTACGCTTGGAATCCATAAATGCTGAGACACGCATCACCTCCTGGATTGAAAAACGGGCACGCCCGATGGATCGAGCTTGTCCACGATAGGTAGCCACTCGCTTTACAAAGCTAGTACACAACGCTCAGGTTAATGACAGTGTAGGTCAGCTAGGCGACAGGGATAAAGCGGGATACACTCATAAGATTATTGCCACTGTGCAACAATTCTCTTCACTCGGGAAGCAATATGCAGCGCTGGGACCGAATCGAAGCCTTTATCGAAGTGGTGCGCCTTGAGAGCTTTTCTGGGGCAGCGCGCCACCTAAAGGTGTCGACCTCCCACATTAGCCGACTGATCAGCCAGCTGGAAAACCAGTTGGGCGTACAATTGCTATATCGTACCACTCGACAAATCCGCCTGACCGATGCCGGGGCTATTTATGTCGACCACTGCCGACACCTGTTTGACGGCCTGCGCGATGCCGAACAGGCACTCAGTGAGCAGCAGGCGAAACCCCATGGCGTCTTGAAGCTTACCTCAGCGACGACCTTCGGCGAGCGCTACATCGCCCCGCTGGTCAACGACTTTCAGTGCCTGCATCCGCAGCTCGATGTTCACATGCATTTTACCAATCGCCCGGTTGAGCTGATTGACGAAGGGTTTGATATTGCGATTCGCATGGGGGTGCTCCGGGATTCAAGCTTGATCGCGCGACGGCTTTGCAAGCGACGCGAGTACATTGTTGGCTCCCAAGCCTACTTTCGCCAGGCGACACGCCCGCATACGCTAAGCGAACTGAGTCAACATCGCTGCTTGGTGGGCTCGCGCCCCAACTGGTTGTTTGAGGTCAATGGACAGCAGCGTGAAGTGAAGATTGCCGGCTGCTGGCAGGCTAACTCGGGGCCTGCTTTACTCGACGCCACGCTAAAAGGCCTGGGCCTTGCCCAACTGCCGGACTATTATGTGGCACCTTATATTGCCAGTGGCGAACTGGTGGCGGTGCTCGAACCCTTCCAACATCACGACACCGGCGTTTGGGCCGTCTACCCTCGCCACCGCCACCTATCGCCCAAAATACGCCAGCTGGTAGATTACCTTGTCGCACATATTGGCAAGGTGCTACCTGACACTCAATGGCGCTAACCGGCCATCTGCGCTGACTTGATCGCTTGCACGCAAACACTATCGGCGTGCGATCATAGAAAGGTGGCGATACAATGAACGTTCATAATCGAATGTTTGCTAACGCGCGCCTTACCTGACGCTATACGATACAAGGATGCTATATGTCTGATGCCCCCCGTGCTTGGCCGCTTGGGTTCCGCACTACATTGATCAAGGCCATTCTATACGTGCTGGGGATTGGTGCGATTGCCCAGGGAGCCTACCTCGAAGCGCTCTACCTTCCCGAGGTGCGCTTCAGTGAGCTTGGTTTTACCGAGCTGACCCAAACCCTCACGCTTGCCGTAAGCTGCGGCCTGCTGCTGTACGTACGCCATGTCCTCAAGGTGTGGCCCACGGTGACGCTACTGCTGCTGGCGTTTATCGGCTCGTCACTGGTTCGCGAACAGGATGCCTTTCTTGACCAGTACATCGCTGACGGTACCTGGCAAATCATTGTCTCGATCATCGTGGTGCCCTCGTTGATCTGGGTCGTCATGCATCGGCGCCGCTTTCTGGACGAGTTCGTACATTACAGCAACTCGTTTTCTTTTGGTTTGTTTACCGCCGGGGTATTGACCACTTATATTTTTTCGCGTCTCTACGGCCGTCAGGATTTCTGGAAAGCGGTTCTTCAGGAACATTTTGTGCGGGAGTTTAAAGATGTTGCCGAGGAAGTGGTCGAACTGCTGGGCTATTCCCTGATCCTTATCGCCATGATTGAGCTGATGCTGCTCGCCCGCCGCGTACATAAGGCGCGCCTCGAACGACCTTAGCGCGCTTGGTTAATCCCCATAAAAAAAGCCCGCCGTTCTATGAACGGCGGGCTTTTTGCTGACGCTGAAAACGACTGTCGTTACTCGTCGAGGAACGAACGCAGCGGTTCGGAGCGGCTGGGGTGGCGCAGCTTACGCAGCGCTTTGGCTTCAATCTGACGGATTCGCTCGCGCGTTACGTCAAACTGCTTACCCACCTCTTCCAACGTATGGTCGGTATTCATATCGATACCAAATCGCATACGTAGCACTTTGGCTTCACGCGCCGTCAAGCCGCCCAGCACGTTACGCGTCGCTTCGATAAGCCCTTCACCGGTGGCCATATCGATTGGCAGCAACATGGTGCCGTCTTCAATAAAGTCGCCCAGGTGCGAGTCATCATCGTCACCGATTGGCGTCTCCATGGAGATCGGCTCTTTGGCGATTTTGAGCACTTTGCGAACTTTATCTTCCGGCATTTCCAGTCGCTCACCCAGCTCTTCAGGCGTCGGCTCGCGACCCATTTCCTGAAGCATCTGGCGGGATACACGGTTGAGCTTATTGATCGTCTCGATCATGTGTACCGGGATACGAATGGTGCGCGCCTGGTCGGCAATCGACCGGGTGATCGCCTGACGAATCCACCAAGTGGCGTAGGTGGAGAATTTATAGCCACGGCGATACTCGAACTTGTCGACTGCTTTCATCAAGCCAATGTTGCCTTCCTGAATCAGATCCAGGAACTGCAGGCCGCGATTGGTGTACTTCTTGGCAATCGAAATCACCAAGCGCAGGTTAGCTTCCACCATTTCTTTCTTAGCGCGGCGGGCTTTCGCTTCACCGATCGACAGCTTGCGATTGACTTCTTTGAGGTCGGCAACCCTGAGCTGCACCATGTCTTCTTCAAACGCAATCTTGCGCTGAGAGCGGGCGATGTCGGCGCGCAACGGCTCTAAACGATCCGCGTACTTAGGCTGCTCGGACTGGAACGCATCAAGCCACTTGGGGTTTGATTCGCTGCCCGGAAACGACTTAATGAACGTTTTGCGCGGCACCTTGGCTTTTTTCACGCACAGCTGCATGACCGCTTTTTCTTGGGCACGCACCTGCTCAACGCTGATGCGCACTTGACCGACTAGACGCTCAAAATGCTTGGGCACCAGCTTGATGGGCGAAAACAGCACTGCCAAACGCGCTTGCTCTGCTTTCACCTCTGCACTGCCACGACCATGCTTGGCAAAGGCAGCTTCTACAGACGCATTCTGCTCACGGATCTGCTCAAAACGCGCACGCGCCTCTTCAGGATCCGGACCACCTTCGCTGGCGGTGGAATCATCGTCCTCGTCGTCGTCGCCTTCAACGTCGTCATCCGCCTCAGATTCAGGCTCTGGTTCAGGCACTTCAGCTTCAGCCACGCCAGGAATGCCCTCATCAGGGTCAATAAACCCAGAGAAGAGGTCGGACAGTCGGCCTGGGGCTTCCTCGTCCTGGGTCGCGTCGTAGGCGTCCAAAATAGAGGCCACGGCACCGGGCAAATAGGCCAGCGCCGACATGACTTCGCGTGTGCCCTCTTCGATCCGCTTGGCGATTTCAATTTCGCCTTCACGGGTCAAGAGTTCAACCGTGCCCATCTCACGCATGTACATGCGCACGGGGTCGGTAGTGCGACCGACGTCGCTTTCCACGGCGGCAAGGGCCGCAACGGCCTCTTCCGCAGCGGACTCGTCCGTGGAGTGATCCGACATCATCAAAGTGTCTTCATCTGGCGCTTCCTCAACGACACTGATACCCATGTCGTTGATCATGCCAATGATGTCTTCCACTTGATCCGGGTCGGCGATATCCTCGGGTAGATGGTCGTTGACCTCGGCATAGGTCAGGTAGCCCTGTTCCTTGCCGCGCGCGATCAACTCCTTCAGACGTGACTGCTGCTGCGCATTTCCAGCCATAGAAACCCTATCTCGACGAAGAAGAATGAAGCACCTTAAGCGCTGATGTACAAACCTAACAAGCCGAACAGTATAGCGCGATCGGCCCGAGTTTTTCCAGTTTGTGTATTTGCGCTGTCATTCAGGTGTGTTAGGTTGATTGGTTAGCCACTTTTTAGCTTATGGCTCTTACCTTGAGGCGGCACGGCGTTTTTTCAACCCGCCACCTATTACGTTAGTGCTGCCGCTGCGATAGTTCCATTACCAAACTCGCCAGGCGCTGGCGCTGTTCCTTATCAAGTTTTTGCCCATCACGCTCTTGCGCCAGCAAGGCGTTATATTCCTCACGCGGCGATTGCTGACGCTGAACGTGGCTCAGGTGCGCCACCAATCCTGATAGCTCCGTTTCCCGCGCCGACTTTGGAATCAACAATTCCCGCTGGGCAAAAGCAGCAAGCTGAGCGCCTTCGGCACTGCCTTGAAAGTGCGCCAAAATCACCTGGGGACTACGATAACGACCGGCCCGTAAGAGCGCCAGCAACTCACGGCACAGCCGTACTTCATCGCTTTCAGGCACATCGCCACCCGGCAACCACGCATCGCTCTCAGGCAGGCTCGCTACTAAGCCAGGCTCGTGAATTAGCAGCTGTATAATCCGCCCTACCGGCGTCAGTGCTTGTTCACGTGCTGGCCGCCTAGCAGTTGCCCGCTCCTCCTTGGGCCGACCAGCAGCGCTAGACGACTCAGCAGGCGCTACGTTCGACTGATGCTGACGTGCGGTCGCCGCGACTCGCTTTTCAAGCAGTCCTTTCAACTGTTCTTGAGCCAAACCGCTACGCTTGGCTAACGCCTCAAGCATTAACGATTTGAGCATGCCTTCGGGCACTTTGTTCAATGCTTCAAGCACTTGGCTGGCAAACCGTTCGCGGCCTTCGACGGTATTCAAATCGCGCCCTTGCGCCGCCTGTTCGAAAAGAAACTCAGACAACGGCATCGCACAGGTGACGCGGTCCTGGAACGCCTCAGCCCCTTCACGGCGCACCAGGGTATCCGGGTCATCGCCTTCCGGCAGAAACAAAAAGCGCGCCTCTCGGCCATCAATCATCATCGGCAGCGCGGTTTCAAACGCTCGGCTTGCCGCCTGTCTACCTGCACGGTCACCGTCAAAACAGAAAACCACACGACTCACCAGACGAAACAGACGACTCAAGTGATCTTCTGTGGTCGCGGTACCCAGGGTGGCCACGGCATTATGAATACCGTATTGCGCTAGCGCCACGACATCCATATACCCCTCGACCATTACCAACTGCTCAAGCCGATTGGACGCCTGGCGAGCTTCATAAAGGCCGTAAAGCTCGCGCCCTTTATGAAACACCGGCGTTTCGGGGGAGTTAAGGTATTTGGGCTGATCGTCACCCATTACCCGCCCGCCGAAAGCAATCGTGCGTCCGCGCAGATCGCGAATGGGGAACATCACCCGGTCGCGGAAGCGATCGTAAGTACGCCCTGTGTCCTCACGGTGGATCAGCAGCCCGTACTCAACCTGAACGGGTTCGCTAATGCCACGCTCGCTCAGATGCTGTTTGAGCGCCTCCCAGCCCCCTGGCGCGTAGCCAATGCCGTAGGCATTGATGACATCACTTGAAAGGCCACGTTCGTGCAAATACTGCTGGGCACCGCGCCCTTCCTGCATTTTCAGCCGTTCGCGATAAAAGCTGGCGGCCAGTTCAAGCAGGTTGACACCCTCTTTGCGCTTCTTCTCACGCTGCTGAGCGCGGGGGTCGTCGGCACCTTCCCGGGGCACTTCAATCCCTAGCCTACCGGCCAACTGCTCGACCGCCTCGGGAAACGGCAGCTTGTCGTACTCCATCAAAAAACGCAGCGCGTTGCCGTGCGCCCCACAGCCAAAACAGTGATAGAACTGCTTGTCGGCGCTCACCGTAAACGACGGCGTTTTCTCTTGATGGAAAGGGCAAAGCCCTGAAAAGTTACGGCCAGCTTTTTTTAGCTGCACGCGCTCACCAACCACTTCCACCACATCAACGCGGCCGAGCAGGTCGTCGATAAAACGCTGTGGAATTTGGCCAGCCATGGAAGCAGGCATCCTCGCCCAAAGGGACTAATTGGCGAATCTAATGTCATCAGGCACACACCCGATCACCTTAGACACGCTTGGGTAAAACGCAAAACAAACGGCCACCTAAGTGGCGGCCGCTTGGCATCCCTCTTGGAACACGCTAGGCGTTAGCTAGCGTATTCCGGTACGGATCAATAGAGCCGTTCGAAACGCTTTTGCTCACGCTGAATCTTCTTGGCGTGACGTTTTACGGCAGCTGCCGCTTTGCGTTTACGCTCAGCAGTCGGCTTCTCGTAATGCTCGCGACGACGTACTTCAGAGAGAACGCCGGCTTTTTCGCAAGAACGCTTGAAGCGACGCAGGGCGACGTCAAACGGCTCGTTATCACGTACTTTTACAGAAGGCATTAAGCACTCACCTACCTTAAGGAGTCTTGAGTTCGGATAGTACGCGCACCGTTAATGCATGATTGCCTATAAGGTGCACGACCCAGTTTACAGCGCACAGTAGTCTAGTCTTGCTTGGCACGCTTTGCAAATGCTTGCGCCCACCCTGCGACGAGAATGCTAAACTACGACGACTATTTTTTGACAGAGTTATTGTCCTATGCGCGTACTGGGCATTGAAACGTCCTGCGATGAAACCGGCGTGGCGATTTACGATACGTCACTAAGCGGCGGCCAAGGGCTGCTGGCCGATGCACTTTACAGCCAAATTGCCATGCACACCGACTATGGCGGCGTAGTGCCTGAATTGGCTTCAAGAGATCATACACGCAAGCTGCTGCCGCTCATTGAGCAGGTTTTGAGTGAGGCCAACCTGACGCGCCTCGACCTTGATGGTATCGCCTACACCGCTGGGCCTGGGCTGGTCGGCGCGCTCATGGTCGGCGCGAGCACTGCCCACGGAATGGCACGGGCCCTCGGCATTCCGGTGCTTGGCGTTCATCACATGGAAGGCCATTTATTGGCCCCCATGCTTGAAGACGAGGCACCTGATTTTCCGTTTGTCGCGCTGCTGGTCTCTGGGGGGCACACCCAGTTAGTAGAAGTAAATGGCCTGGGTGACTACCAACTACTCGGTGAATCAGTGGACGACGCCGCCGGGGAGGCCTTTGATAAAGCGGCCAAGATGCTGGGCCTGGCCTATCCCGGCGGTCCCCATGTCGCCGCGCTGGCCGAGCAAGGTAATACAGATCGTTTTCGCTTCCCCCGCCCGATGACCGACCGCCCAGGGTTGGATTTCAGCTTTTCTGGCTTAAAAACCCATACCCTCACCGCGATTCGACAGCTGGAAACAGCAGGCGAGCTGGATGAGCAAGCCCGCGCCGACGTCGCCCGCGCGTTCGAGGATGCCGTGGTAGATACGCTAGTTATTAAGTGTCGCCGGGCGCTGGATCAAACCGGACTTAAGCGGCTAATCGTAGCGGGCGGCGTAAGCGCCAATCATCGGTTGCGCGAGCGCCTAACCCTTGCCTGCGACAAGCGTCAGGCAAAGGCCTATTATCCCCGCGGACGCTTTTGCACCGATAACGGTGCGATGATTGCTTACGTGGGCGCACAGCGGCTGGCAGCGGGCGAACAAGACACGAGCGGCATCATGCAAGCGACGCCCCGCTGGCCGCTGGCCAACCTCGCACCGCCTGCCGCCTAGTCTGTTAAAAAGGCGGCTCTTCACCGCGCTTAAGGCGACCAATATTGAGGGCATGGCGGGCCAGCACCAACAGGCTGAACCCGCCTACCACCCATATATATGATGGTGCTAACCAGCCACATACCAGCGGGGCCGCCAGCGCACTCCAAAGCGAGGCTAGGGCTGCCGTTCTCAGCCGCCACGCGAGCAGCGCCCAGATCAGAGCGCTGATAAGCGCCACCTCAGGCACCAACACTAACAGCACGCCGAACGCACTGGCCACCGCCTTCCCGCCCCGAAACCCATGCCATAGCGGAAAGCTGTGACCCAATAGCACGGCCAGCCCAACCAGCCCCTGAAGCCATACGGGTAAGCCCAATAGCTTTACAGCGAGCACCGCTGGCATGCCTTTCAATGCATCCAGCAGCAGCGTTGCCGCCGCTAGGCGTGCGCCATACAAGCGCAGCACGTTGGAAAACCCGGGGTTGTGTGAGCCGTGCTGGCGGGGGTCGGGCACCCCCGCCAAGCGGCAGACGCTAAGTGCCGCTAACCAGCTACCACTGACATACCCCATCACTATCCATATCATGCCATTATGCTCATTTTGGCTACCCAACCGACTGTTGCTAAGCGTTTTGCTCACGTACAATCGCTCGCTCGTTGTATTGGGGAAGGCCCATGGACCGCATTTTCATCGAAGCGCTTGAGGTCGACACTGTTATAGGTGTCTACGACTGGGAGCGCACTATTCAGCAGTCACTGCGTTTAGACCTAACGCTGGCCACGGATATTCGCTCGGCGGCGGCCACAGACGAACTTCGCCTGACGCTAGACTACGCCGCCATTTGTCAGCGTATTCAGCAGTTTGCCGACACTCACCAGTTTGCTCTAGTAGAAACCTTCGCCGAGCGGCTTGCTACCTGTCTGCGCAATGACTTTCCCATCAGTTGGCTGCGCCTTATCGTGCGCAAGCCGGGCGCCGTGCCAAAGGCGGCCAGCGTTGGCCTTGAAATCACCCGGGGCACCCTAGAGGCAACTGGAGAGCCACTGCCATGAGCTTAGTAACCGTTAGCCTGGGCAGCAATATTGAGCCTGCCCGGCATATACGCTTATGCCTTGATGCGCTGGCCGACACCTTCGGCTCGCTTAAAATTTCCCGGGTGTTTGAGAGCGAACCCGTTGGCTTCAAAGACCGGCGTAATTTTTTCAACTTAGTGGTGGCCTTTCAGAGCGACTGGACACCCGGTGAACTTCAGGCCTGGGCCAAACAGCTGGAGGCCGAACATGGCAGAACGCCAGACATGGCAAAATACAGCGCACGCGCGCTGGATATTGACCTACTGACCGTAGGTGACATGTGCGGCAACGTTGACGGTATCGCTCTGCCACGCGCCGAAATTTCCCACAACGCTTTTGTTTTACAGCCGCTGGCCGAACTATTGCCGGCCAGCTGCCATCCGCACTGTCGCACACCCTACGCAACGCTTTGGGCGGAGTTCTCTCTGGGTAGTCAGCGCCTATGGGCCATTGACTTTGAATGGCGCGGTGTGTGGATATCCCAGGCAGACCCGCTGCCACGCCAAGCACTCGCCCGATAACTGGTCACTGTTTAGTTAAGCGTCTCTACGATGGCTTGGTAGCGGCGCTCTTTAAGTGCGGTACCTAGTGCGGCTCCCTGGTAGCCTTCTTCCATAAGCGCCTTGGGGCTTACCTGCTGCGCGGCCTGCCATGCCGCCTTCAAGACCCTAACATACGGCGGGGCCAACACCGCCACCAGCACCAATTGGTCGTTTACCTGGGCGGGCTTACGCCAAGCATCCAAGCGCTCCAGCCAGTGCGATACCGCTGATGCACTCAGCCCCTCCCCCAACAAATGACGGGTCAGTGCCACATGGCGCGCTAGCCGCGCCACCGCATTTGGCAAACGTAGCCGCTGGGCCAATGACTCACGCTGGGTCTCACTTAATGGCGAGACCAAAAGTCCATAGCGCCAATCAGCGCTGGATAACGCATCGCTATTCCCCCCAAGCGCCATGGCGTCGAGGCAGTCACTGAAGACACCGTCGACAAGCTCTGGCCACCAGGTGGAAAGCGCATCGCACTGGTCAAGCGTAATGAAATAGCTTGCCGGCTGCGCTTCGCCCAAGGCTTTTTCGGTTTCTAACCACACTCGCTCAGCAGCCAAATAGGCTAACTCGCCGCTGCGGCTGACATCGCCCATCAGCGCCAACGTTTCCGGGGCGATAGTAAAACCTAGCGTCTTGTAACGCGCCAGAAAGCGGGCCGTGCGTAATACTCGGAGTGGATCTTCGCTAAACGCTTGCGATACATGGCGCAGTTTGCGCTGTTCAATATCCTGCTGGCCGTTAAAAGGGTCAACCAGCGTACCGTCAGCCGCTTCCGCAATGGCGTTAATGGTCAGATCGCGGCGCAGCAGGTCCTCTTCTAGCGTCACATCGGCGCTGGCGACCACCTGAAAGCCAGCATAGCCATGCCCCGCTTTTCGCTCGGTACGCGCCAGGGCGTACTCCTCGGCGCTATCGGGATGGAGAAACACGGGAAAGTCACGCCCGACCGGCTTGAATCCTCGCTCAAGCATAGCATCGGGGGTAGCGCCCACGACCACCCAGTCGTTATCGTAAACCGGCCACCCCAAAAGCCGGTCGCGGACGGCGCCACCTACCCGGTAGACGTTGAGCCCGACAAGACGTGGGTCGTTACACGGTGATGTCATGACGCCACTCCTGCTGACGCGCGGCTGGGCACGCGAGTCCGCTCGCCGGTCGCCAGATTAAGTGCGGTCAGCTCGCCTCCCCAAGCACAACCGGTATCCAGGGCATCGACACGTACGCGGGCATCGGGTGTATCCCCCGCGAGGGCCGCCCAGTGGCCGAATAGCAGATGAGGGTCATCGTCACGCGGGAACTGGAACCAGGGCGCAAACCCCACGGGCGCGCTATCCAGGCCCTGATTGGCGGTAAAATCCAGACGTCCTTCGGCGTCGATAAAGCGCATGCGGGTTAGTACGTTGACCACGCAGCGTAGGCGCTCTAAACCGTCAAGCGTATTGTCCCAGCAGTCGGGATGATTACCATACAGCTGGCTCAAAAAGTGGCCCGAATGCTCCCCGGCTAATGCGACCTGCACCTCTCTCGCCAGCACTTCCACCTGATCAAGCCCCCACTGGGGCAGCAGCCCCGCATGGGTCATCAACTGATTGCCGTCTCTCACCGCCAACGGCTGGCCCTGCAGCCAGTCGAGCAGCCGTTCGCAATCGGGAGCCTCAAGCACCGCCTGCAGGCTGTCGTTTCTTTTGAGCTTACCCCCGCCCCGCGCGGCCACCAGCAAATGAAAATCGTGGTTACCCAATACGCAGCGAACGGCACTGCCCAGGCGTTCGACTTCGCGCAGGCAAGCGAGCGAATCAGGCCCGCGATTGACCAAATCGCCGACCAGCCAAAGCGTATCGCGCTTGGGGTCGAAACTGAGCTTCTCCAACAGTGCCACAAATTCGGCATGACAGCCGTGCAAATCACCGATCGCATAGATACTCATGCGGGGGCCTTATAAAAAAATACGTGTGGCTGATACTAGCATCTCAACGCCTGCCTGCGCCTGCCGTTAAACATTCCCGACAGGTCGTGACGTCGCAATATAACTGGTGCTAACGACCAACCTGAACCACTATAAAGACAGTGGGTAACGCGGTTTAATCATCGCTTAACCGCCAGAGTCACCTATCGTCTCATGCTACCGTTAAGGACAACGCTACCGACATGCCCATTGATCACACCCGACGCGAGCTAATGCGAGTCGCGGGCCTCGCTGGCATCGGCGCGCTGTTGCCTGGCGCAACGCTGATCCCTGCCAGCCAGGCCGCTGCCAACCGGGTTTCCCCACCATTGACTACTGTAAAGGTTGACGGCTGGCTGCTACGCGCCAGTGATCGCTAATGTATAGCGCTTTCGAGACCATCAGCGATGCGGTGGATGTCTGCATTATCGGTGGCGGCGCCGCCGGGATAGCCATGGCGGTTACTCTGGCCAAGCGGGGGCATCACATTCTGCTCTGCGAGGGAGGCGACGCCAGCTACAGCGAACGCTCCCAGGAAAACTACCGGGGGGACATTGTCGGCGATGCGTACCATCCACTGGAGACCACCCGGCTGCGTCACCTCGGCGGATCGACCAACCATTGGGGCGGCATCTGTCGCCCCCTGGATGATTATGACTTCACCGCCAAGCAAGCAGCCAGCGAGACAGGCTGGCCCATAAATCACGCCGTTCTCAGCCCTTATTTAAACGCTGCCATGCGCCTGCTTAGCCTGGAGCCTGTGCCGCCAGACCAACGAATTGAGGGGGCAGGACTCAAGCGCACCCATTTTTCACTTGGCCCTCCTACGCGCTTGAAGGAGAAATACGCCGCCACGCTCAGCGAGTCGACTAGCCTTGAATGCTGCCTGACGGCCAACTTGGTCGGGCTAGAAACGCAAGATGGCAAAGTGACTACCGCTACTTTCAAAAACTACCAAGGCGACTCTCGTCAAGTTCGCGCACGCTACTTTGTAGTCGCCTGTGGCGGCATCGAAAACTCACGCTTGCTGCTGTGGTGCAACCAACAGACACAAGGGCAACTGATTCCTCAAGCTGACTCACTGGGGCGCTACTGGATGGAACATCCCCACGCCACGGTGGGCAAGGCGCTGCTCTTTGAACCCGCCGCGCTGGGCTTAGACAAAGACCATACTGTTTTTCTCTCGCCCACGGCGCCTTCCATTAGCTCACGGAAAATACTTAACTGCGGCCTGCGGCTACACCGCATGAACACCGAGGTTACCCAACAGCTGATTGACGAACTCGCGGGCCAAGCACCGACGCTAGCGGGTAGAATGCGCACCTGGCAAGCCCAGGGGCGCGTGATGCATGGCGCCATGCTAAGGGCCGCCTGGGAGCAGGAACCGCGCCATGAAAACCGCATTGAGCTGAGCGATGAACTGGACGAGCTTGGCGTTCCACGCAGTCGGCTGGTATGGCGGCAGTCAGATCTGGATCGCCGCACTATTCGTGAAAGCCTGCAACTGTTGGGAGAGTATCTACGCGATCACGATGTGGGAAGGCTACAGATGGCTGAATGGCTAGCTGAGACGCCGGTGCAACTGCCCACCGAGGGCGAACTCGCCGGACGTCATCATATGGGCGGCACGCGGATGAGCCTTGAAGCCGAGGAAGGTATCGTTAACCCCGACTGTCGACTCTTTGCCCAGGAAAACGTTTACGTGGCGGGCTCCAGTGTTTTCGCGAGTGCTGGTCACGCCAACCCGACGTTAACACTGGTGCAATTGGCGCTGCGCCTCTGCGACCATTTAGAAAGCAAACTGACGAAGGGCGTCTAAGGCAACCGGCCTAGTGGAGCTGATGCGGTACTGCCAATCTGAACGGCGGGATCGCCACTTCAAAGACCCGCTGGGTCGACGTATCGAGCAAGGTATAAACCCCCTCCATGACACCTACCGGCGTTTGCAACATGGCACGACTGGTGTAGCGAAACTGCTGGCCTGGGCCGATCAACGGCTGTTGCCCCACCACACCCTTGCCGCGCACTTCCTGATACTCACCCCCGCCCTGAGTGATTTTCCAGTAGCGAGCCATCAGTTGAACGCTATGCGGGCTGTTATTGCGCACGTTGATGGTATAACTGAACACATAACGCGACTCTGCCTCGCTGGATTCCTCGGTGCGATACTCGGGTGTCACCGTGACGTCAATCGCAAGCTCGCTCACAGTGTTTTGCTCCCTTCATCTGCCGCCACACGGTTGGCAATCGTCACGAACTCGGCCACCGTCAGCGTTTGTGGACGACGCACCGGGTCAATGCCCAGATCTTGTAAAATCTCAGCACTGACTCGCCCTTTTAGGTTATTGCGCAGGGTTTTGCGTCGCTGACCAAAGGCTAGCTTAACCAGATCAAAAAGCAGCGCAGGGTCATCCGCGGTATGCGGCAATACTGCGTGGGGCGTGAGGCGCACGATGGCCGAATCCACATTAGGACGTGGTACAAAGGCCTCAGGCGGGACAATAAACAGCTGCTCAACTTGGCAGTAATACTGCGCCATCACCGATAAGCGCCCCCAGTCAGGGCCGCCTGGCTCGGCCGCCAACCGCTCCACGACTTCTTTTTGCAGCATAAAATGCATATCGGCGATGGCATCGCCCATGGTCAGCAAATGTACAATCAGCGGCGTTGAGATATTGTAGGGCAGATTGCCCACTACGCGTAGCGCAGGCCCCTCGCCCCTCAGCTTGGTAAAATCAAATTTAAGCGCGTCGCCTTCATGGATAACAAAATCGGGATAGTTAAAAAACTGCACGCGCAGGCCGGGAATCAAGTCACGGTCAAGCTCGACAACCTCCAGCGCACCGGCGGCTTCTAACAGCGGCTCGGTGAGCGCACCTTGGCCAGGGCCAATTTCAATCAGGCGGTCGCCTTCACGCGGGCCAATGGCACGCACGATGCGCGAAATAATCCCGAGGTCACGGAGAAAATTCTGACCAAAACGTTTGCGAGCGCGATGTTGCTGGGGCGCGTGAGACATCTAACACGATTCCTTGGGGGTCGGTCGTTGGGCAAAAGGCCTGAACTAATCCATCGTTGGCACGCGCAGGTTTAACGAAGCGAGGTGGTACGCTGATCGGCGAGCCGTCGCGCCAATGATAGGGCCACCTGTAGGCTGCCGGGATCGGCAACGCCTTTGCCCGCGAGGGTAAGCGCTGTGCCATGATCTACTGAGGTACGCACCAGGGGCAGGCCCAGCGTAATATTAGCGGCCTTGCCAAAGCCCGCGTATTTTAACACTGCCAAGCCTTGATCATGATACATGGCCAGTACGGCATCGACATTGGCTAAATGACGTGGCGTGAACAGCGTATCGGCAGGAAAAGGCCCCGTGATGGCCATGCCTTCCTGGCGCAGCGCGTCGAGGGCGGGAATAATGATATTCAGCTCTTCGCGCCCGAGGTGCCCGTCTTCACCGGCATGGGGATTCAAGCCACATACCGCAATACGCGGCGTCACCAACCCAAACTGATTGCGTAAATCGGTTTCCAGTAAACGGCTGATACGCACCACGCGCTCAAATGTGATGGCGTCAGCCACCTCGCGCAACGGCAAATGAGTGGTCACCAGGGCAACACGCAGGTCGCCGCTGCCCTGCCAGCCTGGGGCCTGCGCATGCAGGGCATTGTCGGTTGCCAGCATCATGACCACCTCGTCAACGCCGCAAGCATCGCGCAGCCACTCGGTATGTCCGGTAAACCCGGCGACGCCAGCCTCAATGATCACCCCTTTGTGCAGCGGCGCGGTGACCATGGCTGCCGCCTGCCCCGATCGGCAGGCATCCACCGCGAGCGCCAGGGTCTCGAGCACATAATGACTGTTCGCTGGGTTGAGCGTACCGGGCACCGCGGGTGCCTTCAGCGCAACCGGCCAGACCCGCAGCGTGGGCGCCTCCGGTTCCGACAGCACTTGCCCAGGCGTCGCTTCGACGATCGCTACCTTGAGCGATAGGGCCTCCGCGCGCTGACGCAGCATACGCGGGTCGCCAATCGCCACGATGCCACTCGGCAAAGCACCCCGCGCGGCCAGCATCAGCACAAGCTCGGGCCCGATACCAGCGGGCTCACCGGTGGTAATCACCACCGGTGGTGCATGGGCAGGTTTCATTAAAGGCGGATATCAACAAAGGCCTGCGAGCGGATTTGTTGCTCCCAGGTTTCCAGCTCTTCATTGGCGCGGCGCTGAAAAATGGCTTGACGCGCCTCCTCACGCTGGGCTTCTTGGTTCGCGCCCTGCCCACCCAATTGGCCCACCTGCGGGCCGATCATACGATCAACCTCGCTCTCGCTGACATTGACGCGACTGCTGACCTGGCGTTGCTGAACCTGTCGCATGAGCATTTCACGGCGCACGTTATCGCGTACGCTTTCCAGCGTCATACCGTCGGCTTCTACCGCATCGGCAAACTCCTCAAGGGTCATGTTATTCGACTCGGCAATCGAACGAACTTGCTGATTGAGTTCTGTGTCATCGATGCTGATATTGGCGTCACGGGCCATTTGCAGTTGAATTTCCTCAACGATCATGCGCTCCAACACCTGCGACTCGAGCTGGTCACGCGCGGGGAGCGACTCACCACGCGACTCTGACTGACGCTCAACCTGGGTCACACGGTCATCCAGCTCGCTGCGCATGATAACGCCGTCGTTGACCACGGCGACCACCCGGTCAAGTGTCTGGCGCTCGGCAGGCGCCGAAGTTTGGGCCTGAACACTTAACGGAACGGTCGCCGCCATGCCCAGGGCCAAGGCGCTTCCCAACGCAAGCATGTTGGCGCGGGCAAGCAAGGTCTTTCTCATCTTCATAACGTCGTCTCTGTCAGTCGCCATTCAAAAGGCTCATTTATAAAGGCGTCGGGCGGAAACCCGGAATAGATTGCTCAATGTATCCATCGGCGTTTTGGCCAACGCCGCCTAAACCGCGGAATACGAAGCGCAGGAAAATGCCGCGATCGTTAAAGTCATCGTCGATTCGCGCGCTGTCGTTGTCGTCGATCCATTCGCGCCACACCACCTGCAGACCATAACAGCAGTCACTCCACTGTACACCCGCCAGCTGTTCCAGCGCGCGCTCATTGGTTTGATCGTGAATGTAACGGCCAATCAGATCAATCTGCGGGCTGGCTTTCCACGCAAAGGAAAGGTCCCATTCTTCACGATTGTAGTTGCGAAAGCTGTCATCACTCGGCTCTACGCCAGGGTCAAAGTCTTGGATTTCCCAACGGTACCCAAGGTTCAATACGTGGCCTTCTGGATGACGATAGCGCACATCCACGGTGGAGCTTTCGGTACGATCAAGGTTGTCGTCATAAAGCCATTCGTAGCCGGTGCTCCAACGATCGTTAATCTGCCAATCGACCCGGGTAACCAACGGTGAACGATCACGGGTAGCTTGGTAATAACGCTCATCATTCGTGCGGGGCGGTAGCGTATCAGCATCACCTTCAATATCAATCCGGCGCTCGTCGAAGTAGACGCTTTGCCCAACGCCAACAGACAGCCGGTCACGGCCGGTTTCGTCTTCAAGCAGCCGCGACTCAATCCCCAGCGACAGCCGGTTCAAATCACCCACCCGATCAGCCCCGGAGAAGCGTTGAGCAGACCATAGCTGATTCCAGGAAAAAGGCTGCTCGCGGCTATCGAAGTCGGGCAGCTCGCTTTGATCAGTACGCGGCACATAGGCATAGTTCAAGCGCGGTTCCAAGGTTTGGCGGTATTCGTCTCCCCCCAGTTCCAGTTCGCGTTCAAACACTAAACCGCTATCCACCGAGGTCACCGCAATACTGCGGCTTGGCGATTCACTGTTCTCGGTCGTCCGGTTACCGTAATCCAGCTGGTAGTCGGTATGCCAAAGCTCCGTACGCGGTTCGATATACCCCCAGGGGCGATCAAATCGCCAGCCAAATGCCGGAGTTAAGTGCAACCGACTACCCGTGGCCGCCTCGCGTTCAATCACTTGTTGCTCGTCCACGTTGCGCCAGAAATAGGTCGCGTTGGAGCGCCACTGGCTATAAAACCCGCTGCCCAATTGCCAGTTGGCGTTGGCACTTAAGCTCGGCAGGCGATAGAACGGCTTATCGCGGTCATTGAGCGGGTCGTCTAAACGCTGAAACCCTTGCGCTCGGGCATCGAGCTGCCAACGCTCACCACGATAATCGACCTGGGCCAAGCGCTCCATATTGGTGCGGTCATTGCTGCCAAATTCGCCGCCAAAGTCATCGAAGTAGCGCCCGTCACTGGCGGCACCGTAACGTAGTTGATAGCGGCTACGCGGATTAATTCGCCCGGCATGCTGTGCTTCAACATACCAGCGGTGCTCACCTTCGTATCGCCCTTCTGAGCCGCCCGAACCGCCTTTATCGCTGTTTAAGTAGCCTGCCTCCAGCGTGCCTGCGCTTTCTTCAAACAGGTAGCGGAACTCGCCGTTCAGCAGCAGGCCATGGTCACTCATCCAGCGCGGCGTGATCGTCGCATCGCGGTTGGGCGCAATATTCCAGTAAAACGGCTGGGTATAGTCGACGCCGTCGCTCGAAAAACCTAGCGTGGGGGTTAGCAGCCCGGTATGGCGGCGGTCATCAATCGGGAAGCGCACCCAGGGAACGTAAAGAACGGGCACGTCTTTAATTTCCAGACGCGCATTGCGTGCAGTACCAAAGCCTTTGGCTTGGTCCAAGCGAATATCGCTACTGACGAGATTCCAGGTATTTTCCCCAGGGTCGCAGGTCGTAAAGCGGGCATCCTGAAGGCGGTATTGGTCTTTTTCCAGCTGCTCAAGCTGAAGAGCCTGACCACGCAGGTGCTGGTCATACAGTACAAAGTGACTGTTATCTAACCGAGTGCGGTCTTCATTGAGCATTAGCTCGGCGGTATCGCCACGCACTAATGCGGTGCCATCACGCAGCGCAATATTGCCCTCAGCGTTCACCCGCTCGCGATTAGCGGGCATGGAGGCCCGCTCCGCTTCCACTTCTTCGTTCGCTCGCCGCAGCACCACGTCGCCACGCAAAATAGTTTGGCCATCGGACGCGTAATCCGCTTCGCTAGCCTCTGCTGCGAGCGTTTCGGGGTTGTCTTGCTCTGCCAAGCGGTAGCCGGGCATTACGTAACGTCCACGGCAAAGCTGGGTGGCCGCTTCTTCCTTCCCCCAAGGCTTCCAGTCCAACGCCTCCGCCGAGAGCGGCTCGCTCTGTGCCACCGCGGAAAAGGAGGCGCTGGCCAGCAAACTCCCCATCAATGTTTGCGCCACTGGCACCGCGCGCGAAAATCGCTTGCCCATGTTCGTTATCCTTGGCATCGAGAATCGGTATTATACAGTCCGCATCATGCCCGACCAGCCAGGAGCTTGCATGTCTTCATCGCGGATTAACGCCCTTATTGCATGGGCCGCGCATCAAAACGGCCTTCCCGTAGACGCTATTTCTCTCGCCCCGGCCGGAGGCGACGCCAGTTTTCGGCGCTATTTCCGGCTCTCGCTGCCTGATGACACCACCCAGGTGGTTATGGATGCCCCGCCCCAGCAGGAAGATAGCCAGCCTTTTGTGACCATCGCACGCCGCTGGCATTGCGCAGGACTACCGGTGCCCCAGGTGCATGCTGCTGACCTAGAGCAGGGTTTTTTACTACTGGACGACCTGGGTAGTACCCCATTGCAGCAATTATTTACCGATGATGCGCGTATCCGAGGCTATCACAATCAGGCGCTATCGCTGATTGCCGATTTACAAAATCGTGTTTCCCCAGAGACGCTGCCCGTTTACGACACCGCATTATTGGGCCGGGAACTTGATTTATTTCCCGAGTGGTGTCTGACCGCATGGCTCGGCCTGGCGGTGCCCGACAGCTGGATGGCACTGCGTTCTGAGCTAATTGACCAGGCGCTTGCTCAGCCCGTTGTCTGCGTGCACCGCGATTTTGATGCCATGAATTTAATGGTCCACGACCAACGACTTTTCATAATCGACTTCCAGGACGCCGTTGCAGGGCCGATCAGCTACGATGTTATTTCGCTGCTGCGGGGACGCTACCAGCGTTTTAGCGAAAAACAGTTTACGGCCTTCGTTGATGCGTTTCATAGCCAAGCCCAGCGCGATGGTCGTCTCTCGCAACGCTATGACGCTGCCACTTTCCTCCATCAGTGCCAGGCGATGGCCGCCCAACGTACCCTGAAGGTGCTAGGCATTTTCTGCCGCCTTACCCTGCGCGACCACAAAACGGGTTACCTTGCGCGCCTACCCCACTTTCTTGATCATCTGGACGATAGTCTGGCCGGAATACCGGGCCACGACGATTTTGTCCACTGGGCCCAAGATACGCTGCGCCCGGCGATTATCGCGCGCTTGAACGAGACAGACGTATGAAAGCAATGATTCTGGCCGCCGGCCTCGGTAAGCGGATGCGACCGCTGACCGACCACTGTCCAAAACCCTTGTTACCCGTCGCCGGAAAGCCGCTCATCGTGCATCATTTAGAAAGGCTTAAGCACGCCGGCATTGACCAAATCGTGATCAACGTAAGCTACCGAGCCGAACAGATCATAGCGGCATTAGGCAACGGCCACTCATACGGCGTGTCCATTCAGTGGAGCCGTGAAACCACTCCATTAGAAACCGGCGGCGGCATTCATCAAGCGTTGCCATTACTCGGTGAGGCCCCCTTTTTACTCATCAATGGCGATGTTTGGTGCGAGCACCTGCCCCATGCAGAGGCACTGGCGGAGAACGACCTTGCGCACTTGGTGCTAGTGGATAACCCTGAGCATCATCCCGACGGGGATTTTGCCTTGCGCGACGGGCGGGTGTATCAAGCCCCTGCCCCGCGCTTAACCTTCGCCGGGATCAGCCTGATACGTCCTGCGCTGGTAGCGGATCAACCCGCGGGCGCCTTTGCCCTGGCACCGCTGCTTAAACACGCCATCGACAGCCAGCGCGTCAGCGGCGAACATACCGCACAGCATTGGGTCGATGTTGGCACACCCGAGCGGCTCGCCGAGCTGGGCACTTATCTGCAACACCGGATAGGGACATGATGACAGCCGAATACCTGGAGACTGCCGTTGCTACCACGCCGCTAGTCGCGGTGTACGGCACCCTCAAGCGTGGTTTAAATAACGCCCACTGCCTGTCCAAGGCAGTCTGGCTTGGGGGCGACACCAGCACAGACTTGACCCTTTACGACATTGGGCCTTACCCCGGCGCAAAATGGCAACCCTCGCTGGGTATTTTGCTGGAAGTATATCGCGTGACGGCTACCCAGCTTGCCCAGCTTGATGCCCTGGAAGATCATCGCCAGACTGCCCCCCAACGGGGCGAGTACCAACGTCAACTGCTAGCCACTCGTTTCGGCACCGCCTGGGTATATATTTACAATCCAGGCGTTGACGGTTGTTTAATGATCGCTGAAGGCGGCTGGCCAACCTAATGAGGCAGTGCGCCCCAGGCAAGAGATGTTATGCTGCGCGACTTACCTTAGTCGCCTAGAGTTAGTCGCTTGGATGAGGAGAGCAACGTGAAAGCACGGGTAAAATGGACAGATGGTCGCCAGTTTGTCGCCGAATCAGGCAGTGGGCACAGCGTGGTGATTGATGGCCCGCCGGATCATGGCGGACGCAACACCGGGCCACGGCCAATGGAAATGCTGCTGATGGGCATGGGCAGTTGCACGGCGTTTGATATTCTGAACATTCTCGACAAGGCCCGCGCCGACGTCACCGACTGCGTGGCAGAACTCGACGCTGAACGCGCCGATAGCGTGCCCTCGGTCTTCACCCGCATTCATGTGCACTTTGTGGTCACCGGCCGCGCACTAAAAGAAAAGCAGGTTCAACGCGCCGTGGAGCTGTCAGCGGAGAAATACTGCAGCGCCTCGATTATGTTGACCAACGGTGGCGTTGAGATTACCCATTCGTTCGAGATGGTCGAGGCGTAACCAACCCATCATCGAAAAGCGTTCACGCTAGGAAAAACCACGTAAAAAACTTACTCAGCCGGATGCATCACAGGCCTAGTGCGGGCATAATACGCCCGCTTATTGAGCGCCTACGATTAACAGGTGTTGGATTGAGTGCTCATCACCATGCGTTGTTAACGCATGATCGGTTCCGGCGTTGGCTCGTCGGGGTGTTTTCATCTGCCATAGGGAGGCTCGGACGTGTCAGATAATCTCCGACTCCACGGGTTTAACAACCTGACCAGCTCGCTAAGCTTTAACATTTACGACATCTGTTACGCTAAAACCGAAGAGCAGCGTGCGGCTTATATCGACTACATCGATGAGCTCTACAATGCCGAACGTTTAACGCAGATTCTTAAAGACGTGACCAACATCATCGGCGCGCATGTACTGAATATTTCGCGCCAGGATTACGAACCCCACGGCGCCAGCGTCACCATTCTGATTGCCGAACATGAGCTGGATGAGACAGACCCCGAGCAAACAGAGCCGGGACCAGGGCCGCTGCCTGAAACCGTGGTGGCTCATCTGGATAAAAGCCATGTCACAGTACATAGTTATCCAGAATCTCATCCGGACAACGGTATCAGCACCTTCCGCCTGGATATTGATGTGTCCACCTGTGGCCATATCAGCCCGCTCAAGGCGCTGAATTATCTGATCCACAGCTTTGACTCTGACATTGTGACGATGGACTACCGGGTACGCGGTTTTACCCGCGATGTGGACGGCAAAAAACTGTTTATCGACCACGATATCACCTCGATCCAGGACTACCTGGCCGAAGATACCAAGCACGCCTATCAAATGATTGATGTGAACGTGTACCAGGAAAACATGTTTCACACCAAGATGCTGCTCAAGAACTTTGAGCTGGATAACTACCTGTTCGGGACCTCGCAGCGAGATATCACCTTCGAGGAGGCGCGCGATATTGAAAGCCGCCTGCGCAAAGAAATGCTGGAGATTTTCTACTCGCGCAACCTCGACTGACCGAGGCACGAAACGCAAAAAGGCCGGCTTTAATTGCCGGCCTTTTTTTATGTCTGAATAACCAAAACCAAGGCTAATAAACCCCTGGCTCGCCTTCCGGCCGCGTTTTAAAACGCCGGTGCAGCCATAAATACTGTTCGGGATGCTGACGAATGGCCTGCTCGATAAACGCATTCACCCGCGTGGCATCGGCGACCTCATCGTTGCTCGGATAGTTTTCCAGCGCAGGCAGCCACTCGTAGGTGTAGGTGCGGTTATCCGGGTTACGGTAGAAAATCAACGGTACCACTTGCGCCCCGGTCATCCGGGCGATTTTAGCGGTCAGCCGCACCGTTGCCGCCTGCTGGCCAAAAAACGGCGCGAACACGCTGGCATCGCGGCCAAAATCCTGGTCGGGTGAATACCATACCGAATACCCGGCTTTTAGCCGCCTGACCACGCTACGAAGATCGTGGCGATGAATCATCTGGTCAAACACCCGCAGGCGGGCGCGAGTCATAAAGCGGTCGAACAGCGGGTTATTATGCGGGCGGTAAACCGCATCCGACGTGAAAAACAGCGAGTGTAGCGCACCGCCCAAATCCAGCGGCGAAAAATGCACGCCGATAATCAACACGCCGTCACCTTGTGCCTGGGCCCTGGCAAGATTCTCCTCACCGATACACGCCACCCGATGGCGAAAATCCTCAGGGCTTCGGCACCACGCCACGGCGGTTTCCACCAAGCCAATGCCATTGGCGATAAACGTTTGTTTAACCAGTTCCCGCTGTTCCGCCGGGCTTTTTTCCGGAAAACAAAGCTTGATATTGACGTCGGTGATATGTCGACGGCGTTTGGCAAATCGCCATGCCAAGCGACCAATACCCGAACCGATAGCAATATTCAGCCGCCAGGGAAGCCATGCTGTAACGTACATCCCCGCTATCGCCAACCAAGTTAACCAAAAGCGCGGATGCGCAAACGAGCGTGAAGAAGATGAATCTGCAGATGATCTCGACATGCGGTTAGCCATTTATACAAAAGCGCCATGATAGCGGCGTGGCACGCGGGGCAACACCCCTGTGAGTAGGGTATAGCTGATGGTATCGCAGCTACGGGCGACCTCGTCGACTGACAGCACCGCGCCGTTGCCTGCACGCCCCCACAACACGACTTCGCTACCAATGGCCGCATCGGCCACGCCGCTAACATCCACCGTGAACATATCCATGGACACCTTACCCACCAGCGGGCAGCGCTGGCCATTCACCAGCACAGGTGTGCCGTCCTGGGCGTGGCGGTCATAGCCATCGCCATAGCCCCCGGCCACCACCGCGATACGCGAGCGACATGGTGCCCGCCAACGACCGCCGTAGCCTACCGGCTCGCCTGCCTCGACATCGCGCAGGGCAATGATTTCGGAACGCAGCGTCATCACCGGGCGAAGCGACTCGGTCGTTGGGGTCGTGGTTTCCAGCGGATTGCTGCCGTACAGCATGATGCCCGGCCGGTTCCAGGCGCCGTGGGCCACCGGCCAGGCAAGCGTGGCAGGCGAGTTAGCCAGACAAAGCGGTGCATTCAAGGTAGTGGAAAGTGTTTTTAATACCGCCATCTGCTGCTCGAAATAGCGGCTATCGGCGGCATCGGCGGTGGCAAAGTGGCTCATCAAATGCAGCGTTCCTGTCTGGGGTGCTTCGTGAAGACGCTGCCAGATAGCGCTAACTTCGTGTGGCGAAAACCCCAGCCGGTGCATGCCCGAATCTACCTTGACCCAGACCGGAATCGGCTCGCGGGGCGAAAAGGTTAGCAATGCTTCCACCTGCCAGGCGCTGTGCACCGCCATCCACAGCCGGTGGCGATCTACCAACGCCAATTCGTCGGCGCTAAAGATGCCTTCCAACAGGATAATCGGCGTGGTGATACCGCCTTCGCGCAGCGCCAGCGCCTCTTCCAAACATGCCACGGCAAACGCCGGTGCATCGGCCGCCAGAGCGCGCGCGCAGTCAAGTGCCCCATGGCCGTAGGCGTTGGCTTTGATGACCGCCACCGAGCGACTGTGAGGCGCGCATTGACACGCCAACTGATAGTTGTGACGCAGTGCGTCTAAATCAATATGAGCCACCAGCGGGCGCATGTCATTTCTCGCTTGTTGCTTACCAATCGGGGTTAATCATTATTGCTAAATAAAGTCACCGGGCACATGGCCCGGTGCTGGGGAATTAGCGATGCCAAAACACAAGATCGCTAGCTTTCAAAAATCGACGATAACGACAGGCCCTGTTTCTCCAGTGACCGGCGCAGCTTTTTAAGCGCTTCGACCTGGATTTGGCGAACACGCTCGCGGGTTAAGCCAATTTCAGCGCCAACTTCTTCCAGGGTGGCCGCTTCGTGGCCGCGCAAACCAAAACGCCGCACGACCACTTCGCGCTGCTTCTCATTGAGCTCGTCGAGCCAATGATCAACGTGCTCTTTAACATCGCCGTCAACCAGAGAGGCCTCGGGCCCGTGGTCTTCCTCGTCGGTCAGCGTATCAATTAGCGGTTTGTCGCTTTCGCCACCCATGGGGTAATCAACCGAGGAGACACGCTCGTTAAGCCCCAGCATTTTTTTGACCGTCCCCACCGGCTTGTCGAGATGCTCAGCGATTTCCTCCGCCGTGGCCTCGTGGTCAAGCTTTTGCGTCAATTCGCGGGCAGCACGCAAATAGATATTAAGCTCTTTAACCACGTGGATCGGCAACCGAATGGTGCGGGTTTGATTCATCAGCGCCCGCTCAATGGTTTGCCGGATCCACCAAGTGGCATACGTTGAGAAGCGGAAACCGCGCTCGGGGTCGAATTTCTCGACGGCCCGGATGAGACCTAAATTACCTTCTTCAATTAAGTCCAGCAGGGTTAGCCCACGATTCAGATAGCGGCGGGCTATTTTCACCACCAACCGCAAGTTGGACTCAATCATCCGCGAGCGACCCAACGGGTCACCCTTGCGTGCCAGACGCCCGTAGTACACTTCCTCTTCGGGCGTTAATAGTGGCGAAAAGCCAATTTCATTGAGGTAGATCTGCGTGGCATCAAGGCTTTGATGCTGCTGACGGTCCTCGCGCCCTAACGCTTTTTCAAAGGCATCTTCGGCGGCGGCTACTTCATCACCATCGTCAAGTGCTTCTTCCACAGCGTTCAGGTCTACTTCCTGTAGATCTTTTTCCAGCATACTCATCCGTCTTACCCCCGTTATATCGCCTATCCGCCCTTAAAAAAACCAAATGGGGTCAATGCTGCGACTCCCATCGTTATTGTTATATAAAGCGTTAACGTCGTTACCTGTCGTGATGGTCTTGGCAACACACGTGTTCATAGCTGATATCGGTTAGCGTGACGGCAGAAACTCCAGGGGATCTTGAGGCTGGCCTTCGCGGCGAACCTCGAAATGCAGCCTCGCATCTTCCGCGTCACTATCGCCCATGGAGGCAATGACCTCGCCGGCTTCCACAACATCATTCTCGCTGACATTTAGGCTGTCGTTGTGCGCATAAGCGCTGAGAAATTCATCGTTGTGCTTGAGCAGAATGAGGTTACCGTAACCGCGCACACCACTGCCTGCATATACCACAATGCCAGGTCCAGCGGCTCTCACAGGTTGCCCCTTTTCTCCTGCGATATCAATCCCGGCGGTAACGCTATCGCCTTGACCGAATTCACCCACGACCTTGCCCTCACTCGGCCACTGCCAATCAATGGTTTCGGCCGGTGTGTAAGTGCGTCCGTCGCGGTCAGGTGCCGATTCATCGCTTTCGGCCGTATCCTGTTCGGGGGCTTCTTCAGGTTCCTGCTCGGGTTCCGATTCGGGTGTCGGCTCCGCTTCGGTCTGCTCGGTTTGGCTTGGCTCTGGGTCAGCTTCGGGCGCCGATTCCACGTCCGAGGCGGTTTCGGCCGTAGCAACTTCTTCACGGCTATCATCAGGTGCAGCCTCGGCCACTTCCTGCGACGCTTCCACGGCGTCACGCTCAGCGGTGCGCTGATTTCGCTCAATGGCCGTTTCATCGGGCAGCAACCAGTCCATCTCCTGATCGCCGCCACCTGAAGATGACGCATCGGGTGCCAGCCCACGGGCGACTGCACCGCCTGAAGACCCATCCGAAGATGACGCTGTGTCACTCGAAGACGATGGTGATGACTCGGCACCCTCTCGTAGCGCCAGCGTCTGACCAGGTTGAATACGGTAAGGAGGCTCAATGTTGTTTAGCGCGGCAACTTCACGATAATCAAGGTTATGCTGCCAGGCGATGCCGTAAAGCGTATCGCCTTCTTTTACCTGGTATTCAGGGGTGCGCTCCACCGCTTCGCGGGCATCGCTCAAATCGCGCACCTGCGGCCCGCCGCCCTGCTGATTGGCACAGCCGGCAACAGCTAACGCCAGTGCGGACATCATTACTATCTTACGCATGCAAAGCCTACTCCTTTTCAGCAGCGGAGGCGGTCTGGGGAGACATGGGCGGCGTGCGCCTAAGGGCACGCCGATGCAACAGTACAACGAGTAGTGCACCAAACGCCATCAACGCTATTACACCGACTAATTGCGCGGATTCACCTGTTAGCTGCGCATAATCGCCAGGCAATAAGTAGCGATGTTCCAACGGGATCATCTCACCATCACCACCCAGTTGATAACGCACCAGTTCACGCCACGGCCAGAGCACGGGGAGCGAACCGACAATAAAACCTAACAATAACTGAAGCGTTGAACCACGATAACGGCTTAGCAGCCAGGTAAGCACCCGTGAAAAAAGCCCAAGGCCAATCAGGCAGCCGCTACCGAACAGCAAAATGATGGCCATATCAAAGCTGCGTATCGCTTCCATCACCGTGCTGTAAAGCCCCATCGTCAGCAGCAAAAAACTGCCTGACACCCCCGGCAGCAGCATCGCGCTTATGGCGATACTCCCGGCTACCACTAATACCAACGATTCGTTACCTAACGTTGACACCAACGGCATCAGGCTTGGCAACCATTGCGCCAGCAATAGCCCGGCGCCCAGGGGCACCATGTAGCGCAGCTTGAAACGTGTACCCGTGTCACCTACAACGATGGCCGACGCGGCGACCAGGCCAAAAAAGAAGCCATCCAATAACAGTGGATACACCTCCATCAGCCATAACGCCAAATGCGCTACGCTTAACAAACTTACCGCAATGCCGGTGAGCAGCGGCAGTAAAAAGGCTAAATTCAAGTGCTGGCCAAGCCCACGCAAACCGCCTCGACGCAAGGCGCCAAAGGCGCTTGGGCCAAACTGTTTGATGGTTAATAACAATTCTTCATAAATGCCGCTAATAAACGCAATAGTCCCGCCCGACACGCCCGGCACCGCATCCGCGGCGCCCATTCCGGCGCCGGTTAATAACAATCTTACGGGTTGACGCTTCAATCGACCACTCCTTGCAATAATGGAACAAAACGTACCGGCTCAAGGCGGCGTTTTTCAAACGCGCTGCCGACGCGTTTTATCTGGGTCAGCCATTGGCTGCCGTCTGACGCCTCTAGAGGCGCAATCAATACACCGTCTGGACTTAGTTGCTCCAGAAGCGGCTCGGGCAACGTCTGCGCACAGGCGGTCAACAAAATAACGTCAAACGGCGCGGCGGCGGGCCATCCTTCCCCACCGTCAGCGACTGCCAATGACGCCCGGGCCCCCAATCGGCTGAGCCGAAAGGCGGCACGCCGGTGCAACGCTTCAATGCGCTCAATGGAAAACAGCTTATCGACCAGCCGAGCCAGAATAAGTGTCTGATAGCCAGAACCAGTGCCTAGTTCCAATACGCGACTCGGCTCGGCACGCAAGACCAGTTCGGTCATCCGGGCGACAATGAGCGGCTGAGACAAGGTCTGGCCAAACCCGATCGGCAGCGCGGTATCCTCATACGCGCGGTGGGCCAGCGCCTCATCCACAAACAAGTGGCGCGGCTCGTTGGCCATGACCTCCAGCACCCGTGCATCACCAATCCCTTGGCGCATCAGGCGTTGAACCATGCGGTCACGGGTGCGCTGCGAGGTCATTCCCGTACCGCGCAGCTCTTCCGGTGACAGTTTAGGCGAATGCATCCAGCCAGTCTCGAACGTCGTTGAGCGCCTGATGGCGCGTTAAATCCGTTTGTAGCGGTGTGATCGACACAAAACCCGCCTCTACGGCTGCAAAGTCAGTATCTTCACCGTCGTCGGCATTGGCCGCCACCGGGGCAATCCAGTAACGCGTGCGTCCACGCGGGTCTTGAACGGCCAACGGCTGTTCCGCCGGGCCGCGATAGCCGAGCCGCGTCACTTTGACGCCTTTCACCTCGCTCCAAGGCACATCGGGCACGTTGACATTGAGCAACGTACGCGGCGGCAGCGACAACTGATCAACCGCCCCTACGAGGCTCGCAGCCAAATGGCCGGCCGTGGCAAAGTGCGTTTGACCGCACAGTGACATGGCAATTGCCGACATCCCCAAATTACGCCCTTCCATCGCGGCGGCGACAGTGCCTGAATACAGCACATCGTCACCCAGGTTGCCGCCGTGGTTTATCCCGGAAATCACCAAATCAGGTTTTTCATCCCAGATGCCGTTAACCCCCAGGTAGACACAGTCAGCGGGAGTGCCATCGACGCTATAGAACCCGCTGTCCAAGGCGGTCATCGCCAACGGGCGCGACAGCGTTAGCGAATTGCTTGCCCCGCTACGGTCACGATCCGGGGCAACCACACGCAAATTAGCGTGTTTGGTCAGCGCATCGTAAAGCGCCTTAAGCCCAGGCGCATGAACACCATCGTCGTTGGATAGCAGCAAACGCCGCATGGGAATCTCCTTAATTGATGACACCTGCCCTGCCCGCCTCTTTAATCAGGCGACGCGATCAGTTCGCTGACCACCGCAGTGGCGAAACTGCCGCGGGGCAGCCCGAATGAGAGTACCACGCTCTGCGCTTCTCGGTTTAGACGCGGCTCGCTCAAACACATTCGCAGCGCCCGCTGCCCGCGCTTGACGCCGCTGCGCAGCAAGCCATCGCACAGTGTTGGATATCGTTCGAGTAACGCGGCCTCATACTCGCCCGCCGCCTGCTGGCTGATATTGCCCACCCCCCATAAGGGCCCTGTGGGATGCAGATCAAGCGCGTCGGCACGCGAGCATAGTGTGGCGTCCACCTGGTCAACATTGAACACGCTTTGGGTGCCCTCAAGCATTAGGGTATCGCCGTTAACTGGCTGTTGCCATTGATTTTTATCTACCCTATCGCTAAGCAATTCATTAAATAAAAAGCTGCGCGCGGTGGATAGCAAGATGCCATGTCGGTCATCGCGCTTACGCCACCCGCGCGCTAACAAGGCTTCCGCGCGTTGCAGATTGCGACCCGCTGGCCCGAAACGCTGCGCACCAAAATAGTTGGGCGCGCCCTGCTGGCACAGTGTCTGCCAACGCTGGCTAAAGTCATCCGCCTCCACCGCCTCACCGCTAAGCCGCAGCTGAAAGCGGTTATAGCGATGCACACCGCGCTTTAACTTGCGCGGATGGCGGACGCACTGCAAAACGCTCACACCGCTATCGGTGAGGGCCTGGACTAAATCTGGCGGAGCCTCTTTACCTGGCAAATGCACGCTCAACCATTGACGGGTGACGGCAACGCGGTCTTTCATTCCCGAATAGCCAACGTCACGGGTCCCAACACCGCAGCGCTGACTGAGCAACTTGACGACCTCCAGGGTCGTCTGATTGCGCTTTTCAATATTTAGCCAAAGGTGTTCGCCGTGGCCTTCCGGGGCGAAATCCAGCACCTCGTCGACCAAGAAGTCGTCGGGCGCCAGGCGAAACCGGCCCGGTTTTGGCGGGCCTAACGTCGCATCCAGGCTGCGCTGCCAGCGGGGTAGTTCAAGCATGAGGCGTCTCAAGCGGGCTAAGCAACACCACCGCCTCGGCGGCAATACCCTCTCCGCGACCGGTAAACCCCAGCCGCTCGGTGGTGGTTGCCTTAACGTTCACTTGGCCCATGGCCACACCAAGGTCTGCCGCGATTGCCTCGCGCATGTCACCCACAAAGGGCGCCAATTTGGGTGCCTGGGCCATCACCGTGGCATCAATATTGACGACGTTATACCCCTTGGCACGCACCAGCGCCATAACCTGACGCAAGAGGTCACGGCTATCCGCGCCTTCCCATGCTGGGTCGGTATCTGGAAAGTGATGACCAATATCGCCCAGCGCACAGGCACCCAGCAGCGCATCGCTTACCGCGTGCAGCAGCACATCGCCGTCGGAGTGGGCAATAAAGCCGTGATCAAACGCCACCTTCACACCACCCAGCATCAGGTGATCGCCAGGGCCGAACCGATGGACATCAAATCCGTGACCAATTCGCATTAAAGACTCCTCTGGGACGTCTCGCGTTGTGAAGTAAGAATCGCGGCCGCCAGGGCCAGGTCGTCAGGGTGCGTCACTTTAAGGTTATCCCGGCGTCCGGGCACTAACTGCGGGGCATCGCCCAACGCCTCCACGGCGGAGGCTTCATCGGTGACCAGCGTATTGCGCTTACGGGCCTCGCCTAGTGCTCGGCAAAGCTGACGATAGCGAAACCCTTGCGGTGTGAGCGCGTGCCACAATGCGTCCCGGGGCTCGCTACGCAGGCTGGTCCCGGTTGAGCTGGCGCGTTTCATGGTATCTGCTACCGGCATCGCCAGCAGCGCGCCTGCCGCGTGGCTTTGCACGGCTTGATGGAGCGCTAGCAGGTCGTCGCGGGTCACACAGGGGCGGGCAACATCATGGATAAGCACCAGATCATCATCCCCCGCGCCGATGGCATTGAGCGCATTGAGCACGCTATCCATGCGCTCTGCGCCGCCGGTGACACGCTGCCAATCGGCAAACGGCACCCACTGTTCTGCAAACCAGCGGTCATCGTCGTCCAGGCAAAGCACCAACCTGGCCTCAGGAAACGCGCTGTGTAGACGCTCTAACGTATGCGCGAGAATCGGGCGGCCCAGCAGTGGGAGATATTGTTTGGGTCGATCCGCCGCCATACGACGTCCTTGCCCGGCAGCAGGTACCACCAACCACAAAGGGCTACTCATCGGGCTGCTCCGGGCTAACCACTGTACTGGCGTTAATGCCAATCAACTCTTCCTCAATGGCAACGCCCGGCACCCAAAAGAACTGCTCGTCAGTACGCACCATGCCCATATCACTACGCGCGCGTTCTTCCACCGCATCCAGGCCATTTTTAAGATCGGTGACTTCTGCTGCCATCCTGGCGTTGCGCTCGCGAAGGGGCACATTTTCTGCCTCTTGCACGGCGACGCGCTGCTCAAGCTGCTGTAAGTCGCGCCAGCCACCATCGCCGAGCCACAGCTGATATTGCAGCACCCCCAACACCAGCAGCAGCGCGAATAATAGCCATCTGCGCATGACCGCTCTCCTTTGTGTGACGATTACCCAGGGTTATTTAAATAAGTTATGCAGGTACGTTATGCGGATAAATTGGCGCGCATTATGCCATTAAGCCGACCCGCCAGCGAGTTGCTTTCATTTATACGGTAGCGCGGTGAATGCCGCGTCACGGTAGGCCGCCACCTGCCGCCCTTCATCACGGCAAAAGGTTGCCACCGCGTTAGCTAGGCCAGGATGGGCAAGGTAATGCAACGAACGAACACGCTGCGGTGCAAATCCACGCAGTAGCTTATGCTCGCCCTGCGTTCCCGGATCAAACAGCATAAGCCCTTGCTCAAGGCAGTATTCGATGCCCTGGTAGTAGCAGGCTTCGAAATGCAGGCAGTCGGCCATCACCTCGCTACCCCAGTAGCGCCCATAAAGCGTCTGGGTGCCCTGGAAGTAAAGCGCCGCCGCCACGGCTCGCCCGTCAAGGTGCGCCTGTACGAGCAGCAGCGACTCAGACATATCACGATAAACGCGGTTGAAGAACTCTTGTGTCAGATAAGGCGGCCGACCGCGCTCCTGATAGGTGATCGCGTAACAACGGTAGAAATGTTTCAGTGCAGCAGGGGTGATCTGTTCGCCGGACAAACGCACCATCTCTAGGCCCTGTTCGGCGACCAGGCGGCGCTCGCGCTTGATCATCTTGCGGCGTTTGGAGGTCAGCGAGGTGAGAAACCCATCGAAGTCCCCGAAATCTCGATCACGCCACTGAAACTGCACACCCTCGCGGCTAATCAGTTCGGGGCACTGTGCCTGCCACGCCTCGACTTCCTGGGTATCGGCAAACAATAAATGCCAGCTCGACAATGCCTGGCGCTGGCACTGCGCTTGCCAGCCCTGAGCCAGCGCGGCATAAACCGCCTGAGGATTGCTATCCTGCGCGATCAACGCGCGCGACCCAGGCACCGGCGTAAACGGCACCGCACTCAGCGCTTTGGGATAATAGTGGCCGCCAGCCCGCTCAAAGGCATCGGCCCAGCCCCAGTCAAATACATACTCGCCATAGGAATGATGTTTCTCATAGAGCGGCATGGCACCTACCAGCTGCGCGCCCTGCCACACCGTTAAATGGCAAGGCTGCCAGCCGGTTGCCGGACAAACCGAACCGCTGGCCTCCAGCGCATGTAAAAATGCATGACGTAAAAACGGCTGGTCGGCATCCACCAGCGCATCCCACTCGCGGGCCGACACGGCCTCCATGGCGGATAACACCGCCACTGATAACGACGCTGGCATGGCATCTCCCAAACATAGGGTTGGCATTAATTAAGCTACTCTACACTATGCTGACCCGTTACCCTGCTAGGATAAAGGCGCGTTATTTAACGCCATGATCGGCCTCGCGCCCTACGCCAGGTCCACCAAGGAGACGCCATGACCCGCCACTTGAACGCCTGCCTGGAGACCCAGCGCCGCGCTTGTCGCCTGTCGCCTTACCCCTCCTTGACGGAGCGTCGCGATCAGTTGGCTCGGCTCGCGCTAATGACCAAACGTCACCGACACGCCATCATTCAGGCCATCCAAACCGATTTTGGCAAGCGCAGTGACATTGAGATTCAATTGGCCGATATCCAGCCAGTGCTGGATGCCGTGCGATACGCGCGACGGCATCTCTGGCATTGGATGCGCCCCTGGCGGGTCAGTATGCCTTGGCGTCTGTTGCCTGCACGAGCGCGCATAGCTCCCCAGCCACTTGGCGTGGTGGGTGTTATTGCCCCCTGGAACTATCCATGGAGCCTGGCCTTGATGCCGGTTATCGACGCCCTCGCAGCCGGCAACCGCGTGATGCTCAAACCCAGCGAGCTGACACCGAACACCAGCGCCTTGCTTAGCCGATTGGTAACCCAATATTTTAGCCCGCGGACGCTTTGCGTGATTGAGGGGGACGCTACCACGGGCCAGGCATTCAGCGCCTTGCCATTCGATCATTTAGTGTTTACCGGCTCGACCAGCGTGGGCCAAAAAATCGCCCTGGCCGCTGCCAGCAACCTAACGCCAACGACGCTGGAGCTAGGCGGCAAAAGCCCAGCATTTGTGGCAGGCGATGCCGACTTTACGCGTGCCGCGGAAGCGATAATCTTCGGCAAAGGCATGAACGCCGGACAAACCTGCATTGCTCCCGACTATGTGTTAGTGGAAAGCCGCCATATTGATGCACTAACGAGCGCATTGAGCCGGGCGATTTTAAAACAGCGCCCCTCGGCGCAAGATGCCACCCAGCCGCTAAATCATGCCCACCACGAACGCAGCGAAGCGATGCTCGCCGAGGCACGCAACCACGGATGTCGAATTATTGATCATGGCAGCCACGCGCCCGCGCTGATCATCGACCCTAACCAGGGGCTTTCGGTAATGCGCGAGGAAATTTTCGGACGTAGCCTGCCGGTTATCAGCGTCAAAGATAGCGACCATGCCATTGGGTATGTCGCCGAGCGGCCGCATCCCCTGGCGATCTATGTATTTACCCACCAGCGCGAGCAACAGCGGCAATGGCTGAATGCCAGCCAGTCCGGTGCGCTGGTATTCAACACCACACTTTTGCACCACGCTGTGCCGGGACTACCGTTTGGCGGCGTTGGCGCCAGCGGCCACGGCGCCTACCATGGTCGGCACGGCTTTAACCGTTTCAGCCATTTACGTGGCGTGTTTTATCAGCCAACGCATTCGCCAGCCACTCAGCTCTACCCGCCTTATCGGCGCTGGCTGTTGAAACTGCTGCGTCTGGGTTAAGCAATCCTGCGTTTGGCCGATATAGATAAATCAGATGTTTTATCGCGGAGCGGCCATGCCAGCGCCAGTACCCCCCAATAACGAGCCGCAGCGACTTGCCGCGGTGCATGCCTTGTATGTGCTTGACACGCCCGCAGAGGAAGCCTTTGACCGGCTGGCGCAGCTCGCCCGGGAGCTGTTTGACGTGCCCATTGCGCTGATTACCCTGCTTGATGAAAAGCGCCAGTGGTTCAAGTCGAACCTTGGCTTCAGCGCCCGTCAAACCCAGCGCGACATCGCGTTCTGCGGCCATACAATTGCCGCCGACGGGCCGCTGGTGGTTCCCGACACGCGTCTTGACGAACGCTTCAAGGACAATCCGCTGGTCGATGAAACGCCGCATATCCGCTTTTATGCGGGCTATCCGCTGCGCCCCCATGACCAGTTGGCCGTGGGCACCCTGTGCCTGCTCGGCCACCAGCCCCGCGCGTTCAGCGAGCGCGATCTGGGGCTTTTGGAAAGCCTCGCAGGCCAGGTGGAAGAGCTGCTTCGCCAGCACAGGATGCGCTATACCCTGGCGCAAACCACCCGCCGCTACGAGGCGCTGTTCAACGAAAGCGCCACCGGTATCGTGCGGATCAATCGCGACGGCACGGTGCTCGGCATCAACCCTTTCGCACTGGCCCTCCTGGGCTACACCCAGGAAGAAGTGCTCGGCCGTAACGTAGGGATGCTGACACCCTCTGAACTGCACGACCAGCATGATACCTTTATTGCCCGGTTTTTAGCCGGTGGAAGCCCCAAGGTGATCGGTCGTGGTCGCGAAGTCGAGGCGCAACACAAGGCCGGCCACCGCGTGCCCGTCCACCTAGCGGTTAACGCCATCGACGATGAGCATCACCAGGTGGCGGAGTTTATCGGCATCCTGACCGACCTGAGCCATGTGCACGCCGCCAACCAGCGCATCCAAAAAGAGCAGAGCCTGCTCAAGGTATTGCACCAGGGGATTACCGACTACCAGGCGCTGATGTCGGGCAAGCAGCTGTGGATATTTTTGACGGAAGCCCTTAGCGAGCTCACCGACAGCGACCATGCCTTGATCGGCGAAGTGGTGCCCGGCGACACCAGTAATGCGCTGAAGCTTCATGCCATTAAAGGCCCTATCTGGGCTCCCGAATCGCGTTATCACATCGAGCAACTGCTCAGCGGCGAAATCGTGCTCACGAACCCAAACTCGCTGTTGGGACGGGTCTTTGCCCGGGGTGAGGTGGTGATCGACAACGATGTCAATGAGCATACCCAGCGCAGCGAGTTCCCGCTGGGACAGGTGCAGTTTGATAACTATCTGGGCGTGCCCATGTTCAGCAGCGGTCAACTTATTGGCATGTTCGCCATCGCCAACAGCCGCCAGCCGCTGAATCAGGCGCTGCTGGACTGGCTACAGCCGTTCACCGACACCTGCGTGCTGCTGATCAACCTGTACCGCCAGATGGCCGAGCGCGAGCAGGTTCTGCAGGACCTGGCGACGGCCCGTGATCAGGCGGAACACGCCAACCAGGCGAAAAGCGACTTCCTGTCGTCGATGAGCCACGAGCTACGCACCCCGCTGAATGCCATCCTGGGCTTTGCCCAGCTGCTTGCCAGCAACACTCGCACGCCGCTCAACGCCAAGCAGCAGCGACAGGTCAGCCAGATCGAAAAAGGCGGCCAGCACTTGCTCAGCCTGATCAACGACGTGCTGGATCTGGCCCGGATCGAGGCCCGCCAGCTGTCGCTTTCCATTGAATCCATTTCGCTTGCCGGCGTGTTCGACGATGCCTGCAGCACCCTGGAAGCCAGCGCCGATGCCGCGGGCATTACCCTGACCTGTACACCCCCCGATACCCGCTGGCAGGTGCATGCCGACTACACGCGGACCAAGCAGGTCCTGCTTAACCTGCTGTCCAACGCCATCAAATATAACGTCGCCCATGGCCGTATCGAGGTCAGCGCCGAGCACCAGCAGGAACATATCTTAATTCGTGTGCGGGATACGGGGCCCGGCGTCGATCCCGCCCGCCTGGAGGAGCTGTTCGAGCCGTTTAATCGGCTCGACGCCGAGCACAGCCGCGTGGAAGGGACGGGTATCGGCCTGTCCATCACCCGCGAGCTGGTCACACAGATGCACGGCCAGATCGGGGTCGACAGCCAGCCGGGGCAGGGCGCCACCTTCTGGTTCACGCTGCCGGTGGCGACGTCGGCCGCCGCGCCATCGCCACGCGAAGTTCAGCCCGACACCCCGGCAGCGACGGCGTCATCGCGCACGCTGCTGTATATCGAGGACAACCCCGCCAATCAGCGTCTGATGGAAGACATCGTCGACGCGATGGAGGGCATGACCCTGCGCATCGCGCCGAGCGCCGAGCTTGGCCTGGACATGCTGCAGGCCGAGATACCCGCCGTGGTGCTGATGGACCTGCACCTGCCGGGCATGAGCGGCTTTGAGGCGCTGACCCGTCTGCGCCGGGACCCGCGCTATCAGACACTTAAAGTGATCGCCCTCTCGGCCAATGCCCTGCCCCGCGATATCAGGAAGGGCCTCAACGCCGGCTTCGATGGTTATCTGACCAAACCGATCGACATTGCACAGCTTTCCGAAACCCTTCACCATTTGCTGGGAGCGCCCACCAGGCAGGAGCCATGAAATTCCACTACAAACATGTATTGGTTGTTGACGACAATCCGGTCAACATCGAGCTGATGCTCGACCTGCTCGATGACCAAGGCTTTGAAAACAGCCACGGCATTAGCGACCCTCGCGACGTGTTGGGATACTGCCAGCAGCAGTTACCCGACCTGTTGCTGCTGGATATTCGCATGCCCCACCTGGATGGCTATGCGGTCATCGAGCAGCTCAATCACGCCTTTGGGCGCCAGACACCACCCATTATCGTGCTGACCGCGCAAATCGACAACGATACCAAGCAACGTTCGCTGGCCCTGGGCGTACGCGATTTTATCACCAAGCCGTTTCAGCACGCCGAGGTATTACAGCGCATTCACAACGTGCTGAGCGTCGAGCACCGCTTCCGCATTCGCGACCAGCAGGCCGATTCCCTCGAGCGCATGGTGAACAAGCGCACCCGGGAACTCAATCGTCAATCGCGTACCGACCCGATCACCCAACTGCCCAACCGTCGCGGACTCAGCCAGACCCTCAGCGAGGCGGCCGCATTGCGCAGGCCCACAGGGCTGCTGTTTATCGCCCTGGACCGGCTGGACGATGTCATTCGGCTGCATGGCTACCGGATCGCCGAGCGACTCCTCGGGCACATTGCGCAGCGCCTGGACGAATGCCTGAGTGACGCCGAAACTCTGGGCCTTTGGGGCGGCAGCGAACTGCTGGTGATCAGCGAGAGGAATGACGACGATGAGCTACTGGCGCTGGCCCACCAGCTGATGGCCGTATTCGAACACGACCAGCAACTGGATGACCTGCTGCTACCGCTGGCGGCACGGATCGGCATCAGCCGTTCGCAGGGCGCGTTTGATACCGAACGCCTGGTCCACATGGCCGCCCTGGCGCTGCCAGCCCCTCAAAGCTTTGCGGTGCAGTGCTACAGTGAAAATCTCGAGGCCCAGCAACGCCATCGGCTGCACGTCCAGCAGGCCCTGCGCGGCGCGACCGAGCGGGGTGAAATGTCCCTCGCCTTCCAGCCCAAACTATCGCTGATGGATCAGCGCATCGTCGGCGCTGAAGCACTGCTGCGCTGGCATCACCCCGAGCTTGGGCAGATCTCGCCGGGCATGTTTATTCCGCTGGCCGAAGCCAGCGGGGATATTTTCGCGATTGGCGAGTGGGTGATGGAAGAAGCCATGCGCACCATCACCCAGTGGCGCGAACAGCAGGTGCTGGGCAACAACTTCCACGTGGCGGTCAACGTGGCGGCTCGCCAGCTGGCACGTCGGGATTTCGCCGACGGTCTGTTACGCCAGTTGGCAGCGCGGCAGATTCCCACCCACTTTTTCGCTATTGAAGTCACCGAATCCGGCCTGATGGGCGACATGCAGAACGCCCGCCAGCAGCTGGCGCGGCTCAGCCAGGCGAATATCGCCGTCGCCATCGACGATTTTGGCACCGGCCATTCCTCGTTGGCGTATATTAAGACGCTGCCGTTTTCGACGCTGAAGATCGATCGCGCCTTCGTGATGGACCTGGAAGAAAGCGATGTGGACCGCCAACTGGCACGTACCATTACTCAGCTTGCGCATAGTGTAGGCTGTGATGTAGTGGCGGAAGGCATTGAAACCTGGGCCCAGGCCCAGTACTTACGCCGTATTGGCTGTGAAATCGCCCAGGGCTACTATTACTCACGCCCGCTACCGGCCGACGACTTTATTGATTGGTGCGATCATTGGCAGTCGCACTTGCCACCTACTGCCACGGAGACCGTTTAATGGCTCACGACTTGCTTAACCGGATACGCGAACGCTTGGAAGACCTTAACCGCTCGGAGCGTAAAGTCGCCAATGTGATTATCGACGACCCGGCGGCGGCAACCAGCCTTAGCATCGCAAGCCTAGCCCAAGCGGCGAGCGTCAGCGAGCCCACGGTGAACCGTTTTTGCCGTAACTTTGGCGCCAAAGGCTATCCTGATTTCAAAATCAAACTAGCTCAGAGCTTAGCCGGCGGTACGCCCTACGTGACCCGCGCGGTTGAGCCTGGCGATTCCGCCACCCAATACACCCAAAAAATCTTTGGAGCCACCATTGCGGCGCTGGATGAAGCCCAGCGTGAAGTCGACATGGGCGCCGTTGAACGCATGGTGGACTACCTGACCCAGGCCAAACAGATCCACTTTTTTGGCCTGGGCGCGTCCGGCGCCGTGGCGCAGGATGCCCAGCACAAGTTCTTTCGTTTTAATCTGCCGGTAATGGTGCACATCGATGTGTTGATGCAGCGCATGATTGCCGCTGCCTGCCACACCGGTGATGTGGTGGTAATTATTTCCTACACCGGGCGCACCCGTGAACTGGTCGACATTGCCCGCGTCGCCCGCGAATCAGGCGCCGTCGTGCTCGGGATTACCGCGCCTCAATCGCCGCTGGCCCAGGAATGTACTGCGACCCTTGAAGTCGCCACCCCGGAAGACACCGACCATTACATGCCGATGACCTCACGCGTCATTCAACTGACGCTGATTGACGCCCTGGCCACCGGTGTGACGCTAAGACGCGGCGAAGACTTTCTGCCACACCTTAAAAAAATCAAAGATAGCCTAAGGGACACGCGCTTCCCCGTTAACAAAGGCAATTAAGCTAAAGATAACAGGGGCGTTTAATCGTTCATAGCGACGGAGACGGTAATCTCGACCTTTAGTTCGTCGGCCGGCATCGGTGCGCATACACAGGTACGTGCTGGGGCGTGACCTTCGGGTACCCATGCGTCCCAAACAGCGTTCATTGCCGCGAAATCGCTGCCGTCTTTGAGGTAAATCGTGGCGGTGAGCAGCTGTTCACGCGACGCACCTATATCGTTCAATAAAGCGTCTACCCGCGCCAGCATGCTTTCAGTTTGCGCCGTGATATCGGCGTAACGCGCCTCTGGCCCGGCGACCTGACCACACAGATGGGCCACGCCCTGATGTATGACCGCACGGCTCATGCGTGCTTTGGTATCGTGGCGTTTAATCGTCATTGGCTTCCTCGTTATCGTTGAATCAACTCGTCATCAGGCGGCAAAAGTACCATGCCCGCTGGATAAGCACTATTCGGCACAGTCGATGCACTTGAGCGCTAGTGGATCGCTTTCCAGGCGCTTGATGTTAATCCACTCGCCACACTCGATACATTCGCCGAAGGTGCCTCGCTCAAGGCGCTGTAATGCCCCGGCAATACGGGTCACGTTTAGCTGGCGACGCTGCTCTTCAGCTTTGGCCATCGCTTGGCCTTGCAGTGCATCCATGCGTGATAGGCGCCCGACCGAGGTTTGGTCCAACGTTACCGTATCCCGGGCTCCGGCGCTGCTTGCGCTTTCGTCGATCAGCGTTTCGCGCAGGGTGATTAAACGCCTTTTCATGGCTTCCACATCTATGCCGGGATGGTTCATCACCGTCTCCTTATAATCTGCTGTTACACTAAGGGGATTAATACCTTACGAGCGCTCCCCTCCGCAGCTTTTTTCGCAAAGGATACTGCATCATGGGCTATCGTACCCTGCTGCGTGACCACCGTAGCGTGTTGAGTATCGCCTTTTTGGCGATGTTCAGCTCAAGCCTGGGACAAAGCTTTTTTGTTGGGCTCTTTCAGGCACCGCTGGCCGAACATTGGCAACTCAGCGCTGGCCAGTTTGGCACGGCCTATACCGCCGTGACGCTCGTCGCGGGGTTTGTGATGCTGTATTACGGCCCCTCCATCGACTGGATATCCCCCCGCCGGTTTGCGATCACCGTGCTGCTCGTTCTATTAGGGGGAGTCGCGCTGCTGACGCTTTCGCCCTGGTGGTGGCTGGGCGTTCTGGGCTTGGGCCTGGTGCGATTATGTGGGCAGGGCATGCTCACGCATCTCGGCAACACCCTCGCCGCCCGTGAGTTCACCACCCAGCGGGGCCGCGCCATGGGCCTGGCAAGCTTGGGGATTCCACTCGGTGAAGCACTGCTTCCACCACTCGTAGCGGCGACATTACTGTGGCTAAGCTGGCAGTCCTTCTGGTGGTTGCTGTGTGCCCTACTGGCCTTGCCGTGGCTATGGTTACTGCAGCGTGTGCCCTGGTCCAACGCGCCGGGCAAAAAACCCCAAAAACGCGACGCCACCGGACCGAGACCATTTCGCGAACCTCGCTTCTGGGCATTGTTGCCGTTGCTCATGTCGCTTCCAATCACCATGACGGGGCTGTTTATATACCAAGCGCAGCTGACCGATGCGCTGGATAGCTCGCTGAGCATCTATGCACTGGCCCTCACCGGCATGGGCGTCGCCAAGTTGCCCGGCGCGCTGTTGGGGGGCCGCTGGATCGATAAGATTGGCCCGGTGCGTTTAGCCCGCGTTTACTTGCTCCCCTATGCAGCAGCAATGCTGTTTGCCGTTTTGGCTGGCGGGAATGCAAGCGTTTGGGCGTTGATGGTAGGCGGCGGCTTGGCCATGGGTGCCCAAGAGCTGATTGCCTCAGGCTTGCTTATCAAGCTTTGGGGTATTGAACACTTGGGCCGCGTGCGCTCAGCACTGAGCGCCGCCATGGTTTTTTCCACCGGCATCGCCCCGGCTGCCATTGGGCTAGCACTCAGTGCTGGTCTGTCGTTTACCGTTATTTTGAGTACGATGCTTGCGTTTATTGTCGCCGCTTGGTGCCTTGCACAGCGCGTACTGCAGATAGCTAGCCAAACGGCGCGCGTCTAGCGCAAGATCAGCACCGGCATCTGGGCTTTCCTCAACATCGAGGTCGTGGTGCTTCCCACCAGCAGGTGGCGAATGCGCGAATGGCCGTAGGCCCCCATCACCAGCATATCGATGCCATGCTCTTCTTTATAAGCGCGCAGCGTTTCTTCAACGTATCCCGCCCGAATCGCGCCCTCGGCAACATGCCCCGCGCTATCTAACGTGGTCAGGGCCCAATCCAACTGCGAACGATGTTCGGCAGTTTCTGCACCGACAATCACCACATGGCAGGTCACACCATTAAACAACGGGCTCTTGGCCAGCATCTCGATGCCTTTGCGCGCCGTTTTACTGCCATCAAAGGCCATCATGACCTTCTCAGGATGGGTAAATGCTTTAGGTACCATCAGGATGGGCCGATGCATTTCACGCACCACGCGCTCCAGGTTAGAGCCTAAATGCCCGCTGGCTTGATGAGCCGTTTCGCCACGTTTACCCACCACAAGCAGGCGTATGTTATTTTCCTGTTCGACCAGGGTTTCTACCAGCGTGCCGTTGCGCTGCATGGTTTCGGGCTCCCCAATCCCCCCACCAAGGGCACGCTGTTTGGCATCATCCAGCAGAAGTCTGCCTTGCTCACGGGCCAACTTGGCGCGCTGCTCTTCGATGTCAGATAGCTTTTCCAGCAAGTGCTCTCGCGTACCTAGCCCAAGATTACCAGTCAGATCAGGCTCCGACGTTTGCGGGTGGTTATCAATGACATGCATAAACGACAGCGGGGCTTCGAGTCGCTTGGCAGCCCATACCGCATAGTCACAAACACCTGCGGAAAACTGTGAGCTATCAATGGCCGCTAATACTTGGTCAGTCATGGCGTGCGTCTCCTTGTACGGCGGGTCGGGGTGGTTGTTGTTATTCAAATGCCTTTCTACACGAAGTCATTGACCGGTGACAGCGACTATCCGTTCGCAGCAATGTTTAACGCCATCGCACCCGCTAGCCCGCATGGTAAGCTTGTCGACCATTCGATTGCATTGTTGGAAGGGGAGCGTTCGTGGGTATTGGCTTGGGCAGCATTGCGCTGGTGGCGGTGGGCGGGGCAATTGGCGGTATGGCCCGCGTTTGCGTCTCCAACCTATTCGCCAAATGGGTAGGCAGCACATTCCCGTGGGGTACTCTGGCCGTTAACCTGTTAGGTACATTTGCCCTTGGTTGGCTGGCGGTATCACTTAATGAAGGTAGCACTACGACGCCAAGCGCTCCCTGGCTAATTATCGCCATCGGGCTACTGGGCGGTTTTACCACGGTATCGTCCTTTAGCCTGCAAACCCTGGGTTTATGGGAAAACGGCATGGGTGGCAAGGCTATCGCCAATATCATCGGCACGCTGACCCTCGGCGTTGCGGCGTTCGGATTAGGGGCGTGGTTGGCGGGTGGAGGCCTATGAAGACGCTTACCACCTATGCCGCGGTAGGCCTCGGCAGCGGCCTGGGCAGTGCATTGCGCTATGTCATCTCTGTATCGACAATGGGCGCATTCGGTAGCGCCTTCCCTTGGGGCACGCTATTGGTCAACCTGGTAGGCGCTTGGCTGATTGGCTGGCTCGCCGCCCGTTTTGCCCGTGCCCCTCATACACGCATGGCACGCTGGCAGCCTTTCTGGGTGGCCGGTTTTTGTGGAGGGTTCACCACTTTTTCTCTGTTTAGCTTAGAAGTTGTCACCCTCGCCCAAACCCACTTAACCGTCGCGTTGGTGTATACCGTCGGCAGCTTACCGCTATGGCTTGGAGCGGTTTGGCTTGGGCAACGCTTCGCCTCCAGACGTTAAGCAAACCTATCCTGATCCTTACTTAACGGTCACCCGTTTAGGGCCGTGTCTGCTTTATTAGCCGCGGCACCCACGTTAGGTACGCCACCATACCCAGCAGCTCAATAAGCGACTGCATAACGATGACTACGACTGCTGCTGCCCAGATATCAGGCAGCGCAATCGCCAGCGGCAGCACCACAAAAGAATTACGCGTGCCGAAACTAAACACCAGCGTTCGGCCGGAGGCAATGGGAAGTCGAAACAGCGTGTGGAGTATCTTGCCGACAAGAGCCGCTGCGAGCAGATACAGCACAAAAATCGCTGCCACCTGCCACAGCGTTTCATGTGTCTCGACAATCAGATGAACCTGCGAAGCAGCAATTAAAAATACCACCGCTGCCAGCAAGGGCACGGGTAGCCAGCCCATCACATTGACGCTTCGTTGGAGCAAGACGGAGCGCTCGGCCCCTTTTTCAGTCAGCCAGGCTAGCAGAAGTGGGGTGAGAATGAGGCCGGCAAAGGCTGGCAGTAACTCGCTCAGCAGATGAGCACCGACGACTTGTTCGCCCATTACGGCGGTAATATAAAGCGGTAACAACACGATCTGAAGCAACAGCAACACCGGGGTTGCGGCGATCGCCCTGGCACTGTCTCCTCGCCCAAGATGCGTAAAACTGATAAACCAATCGGTGCAGGGCACCAACAACACCAGCAGTACGCCGAGCAGCACCGCACCCTCTAACTCAAACAGGGTAGCCAGCCCCCAGACGACCAGCGGCATGATAATAAAGTTGCCCAGCGCCAGCGCACTCATAAAGCGCCGGTCTCGAAACGCCATGGAGATATGCAAAAGTGGAATTTGAGTAAAAGTGGCATACAGTAGCAAGCCGAGTAGCGGCCACAGCGCCACCTCCCACGCCTGAAGCGCCTGCCAACGCCCCCCTATGCCAATACCGGCAGAAATCGCTATGAGATATAGCCAAACTTGATACTTTTCCAGTGTTTCACGCATCAACACGTCATATATCCCGCTGTCCGTATAAATGCAGGTGACGGTAACACGGAAACTATTATGCTTTTACATTCCCCGCTAGCTAACGCGCGCGTAGCCCCCTACTACCCCTTGTTTACTGAGCACGAATTGCCAAAGCTGTAACTCGCGGGCACGGAAGGCCCCGGCGCAGCTAAGTAAATAGTAGCGCCACATGCGATAGAAGGTGTCATCAAAGCGGCCACGAAACGCCGGCCAGTTGGCTTCGAAGTTAGCATGCCAGGCCATTAGCGTTTTATCGTAGTCACTACCGAAGTTATGTACATCTTCAACGACGAACAGCGATTCTGAGGCGTTAATAATTTGCCCCAGCGTCGGCAGCTCCCCATTAGGGAAGATGTACTTATCAATCCAGGGGTCAGAAGGCGTACTGAATAGATTTTTACCGATGGTGTGGAGTAGAAAAAGGCCACCATCTTTCAAACAACGGCTCGCTACTTCCATGTACTCGCGATAGTTTTTATGCCCCACATGTTCGAACATGCCAATACTGACGATGCGGTCAAACTGCTCGGTTTCATCGCGGTAATCCTGCAGGCGAAACTCGACCGGTAAGCCACTTTTCATTAGCCGTTTGCCAAATTCCGCCTGCTCTTTGGAGATGGTTAACCCCACGCATTCGACCCCGTAATGCTCAGCGGCATAGGCCATAAAACTGCCCCAGCCACAGCCGATATCGAGCACCCGCATGCCGGGCTTCAACCCCAACTTTCGACAGATCAGGTCGAGCTTGGCCTCTTGAGCCTCATCCAGGTGGGTGGCTTCTTTCCAGTAGCCGCAGGTGTAGGTCATGCGTTTGTCGAGCATAGCGGCGTAAAATTCATTACCCAAATCGTAATGTTTTTCGCCCACTTCCCAGGCGCGCTTGGCGCTTTGGCGATTAATCAGCCTGGAGCGCAGAGAATGATAAACAAGCTGGGTGGGGTTTATACGCTGGTGAAGCTGGGCGCGCATCAGGCGATAAAAGAACTGATCCAACGATTCGGCATCCCAATCGCCATTCATATAACTTTCGCCAAGCCCTAGGTTGCCTCGCGAAAGGGCGCTATCGATAACGCCTGACGCTTTCAGTTGGATATCCCATGGCCGGTTACCGTTAATCTCGATATCCGCCTGTTTTAATAAATCAGCGACGAAGCGATGGGAGGATAAGCGCTCGTCAAAAACCACGCGCTTTTTTTCTAAGGTGGGTAAGTTCAAGGTAACACCCCCACTATGCCTATGAGTGAATTGGTAACACCTTGCCCTTAAGCATAGAACCATCTACTACGTTAGGTGAAGTATCTTGTCCTGTGATTCGCTGAACATGGCAAAAAAAGCCGGCGCGCTCGATAAGGAGGGCCGGCTTAGGGGAACGACTTAACGCAATATCAGAACGGGAATATTGCTCTTGCGCAGCATGTCGGTGGTGGTACTGCCCACTAACAGGTGGCGTATGCGCGAATGGCCGTAGGCCCCCATGATCATCATGTCGATGTCATTGTCTTTGGCATAGGCATGCAGTGTTGTTTCCACTTCGCCGGCGCGAATCGCCCCTTCGGCCTCGTGGCCGGCCTCGCGTAACGTGGATAACGCCCACTCGAGTTGCGAGCTGTTCTCGCCGGTATCGGCACCGACGATGACCACATGGCAGGCAATGCCGCTGAACAGCGGGCTCTTGGCGAGCATTTCAATGCCCTTCCGCGCCGTCTTGCTGCCGTCGAACGCCATCATGACCCTTTCCGGGGTTTTGAAACCGCCCCGGGGCACCATCAGAATCGGCCGATGCATCTCACGCACCACGCGCTCGAGGTTTGAGCCCAAGTGCCCGCTGGCCTGGTCAGCGGTTTCGCCGCGCTTGCCCATGACCAGCAAACGCACATCATTTTCAAGCTCTACCAAGGTTTCCACCAGGGTGCCGTTGCGCTGACGTGTCGCAGGTTCGGCGATGCCGTCTTCAATGGCACGCGCCTTGGCCGCTTCGAGCATCAACTTACCTTGCTCGCGATTTATCTTTGCGCGCTGCTCATCAAGGTCAGAAAGCTCTTCCATGAGCTTTTCCCGCGCGCCAAGGCGCAAGCTACCGGATAAATTGGCGTCTTCGGGGGGTTGCGAATGGTTGTCCACCACGTGAACAAACACCAACGGTGCATCCAGGGCTTGGCTGGCCCAAGCCGCGTAATCGCAGACGCTTTCTGAAAACTGAGAGCCGTCGATAGCGGCTAGCACTTGACCGGACATTGAAAATTGATCAGACATTGTGCACTCCTTGCTGGTTAGTGGCCGCCCATGAGTTTTTCCACCGCGACGGGGTCGTCATGCACGGCGTAGCGGTCGACCACAGTGGCACTGGCTTCGTTGAGGCCAATCAATTCAACCTCGGCACCCTCACGCCGGAACTTGATCACCACGCGGTCCAGCGCCTGCACGGCGGTAATATCCCAGAAGTGGGCACGGGAGAGATTGATGGTGACCTTGTCGATGCTTTCCTTGAAATCAAACGCTTCGATAAAGCGCTCGGAGGATGCAAAGAACACCTGACCCACGACCTGGTATTCGCGCTCGCTACCTGGGGTTACTTCCGTCGAGCCGATGTACATGATGTTGCCGACCTTGTTGGCGAAGAACATCGCCGCCAGCAGCACGCCCACGAAGACGCCAATGGCCAGGTTGTGGGTGCCCACGGTGACCGCCACGGTCGCCACCATCACAATATTGGTGCTCATCGGATGTTTCTTCAGGTCGCGAATCGACTCCCAACTAAAGGTACCCACCGACACCATGATCATCACCGCGACCAGCGCTGCCATAGGGATCTGCGAGACCCAGTCAGCGAGGAACACGACCATCAGCAATAGCGCCACACCGGCAATCAGGGTCGAGGTACGCCGACGGCCGCCGGATTTAACGTTGATCACCGACTGGCCGATCATCGCACAGCCCGCCATGCCGCCGATCAAACCAGAGCCGATATTGGCGATGCCCTGGCCTTTGCACTCACGGTTTTTATCGCTTTTAGTATCGGTCAAATCATCAATGATCGTCGCGGTCATCATTGACTCTAATAGCCCAACGATCGTCAGCATTAACGAATAAGGTAGAATAATCATGAGCGTTTCGACGTTCAGCGGCACCTGCGGCCATAGGAACACAGGCAGGCTATCGGGCAGTTCACCCATATCGCCGACGCTGCGGATTTCCATACCGGTGATGAGATACACAACGGTAAGTACCACGATACATACCAACGGCGAAGGAATCGTTTTACCGATCACCGGCACATAGGGGAAGCCGTAGATAATCGCCAAGCCCGCGGCTGTCATGGCATAGACGTGCCAGGTCACATCGGTCAGTTCCGGCAGCTGGGCCATGAAAATCAGAATCGCCAGGGCGTTCACAAACCCCGTCACCACCGAGCGCGAAACAAAACGCATCAGGTCGGCAAGTTTTAGATATCCCGCAATAATCTGTAGTACGCCGGTCAACAGCGTGGCGGCCAGCAAGTATTCAAGGCCATGCTCTTTGACCAGCGTAATCATCAAAAGCGCCATGGCCCCCGTGGCGGCCGAGATCATGCCCGAGCGCCCGCCGGTAAAGGCGATAATCACACAGATCGCAAAGGAGGCGTAAAGGCCAACCTTGGGGTCAACCCCCGCAATGATAGAGAAGGCAATCGCCTCGGGAATCAGAGCAAGCGCCACCACGATACCCGCCAGGGTGTCGCCCTTGAGGTTCGAGAGCCAAGACTGTTTAAATTTTTCGTACATGCGGGGTCCATAGTTGAGGGTTAACGACAGGCCGCACGCGTTGGGCGTAAAACGCCCAACAGCAGCACGTAAAGCGCTTGGGTCATACAAGATGCTGCTTGAGAGATCGACGTACGCTGACGCCAGGACATAGCGAAGGCGGTATGCAAGGATACCGCCAGGCGATGACAGCCGGGTGAAGGTGCCATACGCAAGAGATAGGAAGGGAGACCTAGGGTGGAGTCATCAGCCCTGAGGTGGCAAATGCCGGTAACATCATAATAAGAGTCACTGTGTTGACACGCATATTAATCAATAGGGTCGCCAGCGGCACGTCAAAGGCCATGGCAGAAGGCGCAGGATTTTAACAGTAATTTTACGACGCTGCATCCGTCGTTCACTCAAAGCGAGCTTTGACAACCATCAGTAAAGCAGCATGTTCGACCACCGCAGGGTGCCCAACCTGACCGCTTTGGCGTACCATTACAGCGAGAATATCGACTGATCGAGTCCCAACTTTCCACGTTGAAGCGGCAATCCGCCGAGCAGAGGAGCAGTAAATGAGCCATTCCATAGCAGTGATCAAAGGCGACGGTATCGGCCCCGAAATCATGGACGCCACGCTACGCGTGCTAGACGCCCTGGATTGTGGCTTGGAGTACGAATTTATCGACGCTGGGCTGGGCGCATTGGAAAAACACGGCACGCTGATTCCCCAGGAATCACTGGATACCATTGAGAAACATGGCATTGCGCTCAAAGGTCCGCTGACCACGCCGATTGGCAAAGGCTTCTCTTCCATCAACGTTCAGCTTCGCCGTCATTTTGACCTTTACGCCAATGTGCGCCCCGCCATCAGTTTTCCCGGCACGCGTTCGCGCTACGACGATATCGACATGATCACCGTTCGGGAAAACACCGAAGGTGCTTACCTCGCCGATGGTCAGGAATATACCGATGATGGCGACACCGCGCTGTCGGTCATCAAGGTGACCCGCAAAGGCTCCGAGCGCATTGTGCGTTACGCCTTCGAATTGGCCAAAAACAATGGCCGCAAGAAAGTCACGGCGGTGCACAAGGCCAACATTATCAAGACCAGTTCAGGGCTCTTTCTGGAGGTTGCCCGGGAAATCGCCGAGGAATATCCCGATATCGAATTTCAGGAGATGATCGTCGATAACGCTTGCATGCAGCTGGTCATGAACCCACACCAGTTCGATGTGGTAGTGACCACCAACCTGTTTGGCGACATCATGTCTGACCTGTGTGCGGGTCTGGTCGGCGGGTTAGGTCTGGCACCGGGCGCCAACATTGGCGAAAAAGCGGCCATTTTCGAAGCCGTGCACGGCTCCGCACCGGATATCGAAGGCAAAAAGATTGCCAACCCCTGCGCGCTGCTATTAGCCGCTGCGCAAATGCTCGACCACCTGAACATGGACGAGAAAGCGACGGCTATCCGCAAGGGGATTCGTGACGTGCTGGAAAATCGTCGCGATATGGTCACCCCCGATATGGGCGGCACCGGCACCACCGATACATTTGCTGAAGCACTGGTAGATTACGTCGGCCGGTAAGTCAGCTTCCGCTCACCGGCCGTTACCGAGGACCGGTGAGCGGAATCGATAGCCCAACAGACGCATCGCGTTAAGCGTCACCAGCACGGTAGCACCGGTATCGGCCATCACCGCGACCCACATGCCGGTGATGCCCAGCACGGTCGACACCAGAAACAACGCCTTGAAGCCCAGCGCTAGCGCTACGTTAGTCTTGACGTTACGCAACGTCGCCCGCGACAGCGCTATTAGTTCGGCAACCCCCATCACGCGATTTTTCAGCAATGCTGCATCCGCGGTTTCCAGGGCCACGTCAGTACCGCCGCCCATGGCAATCCCCACATCCGCTGCGGCCAAGGCGGGAGCATCATTGATGCCGTCACCGACTTTACCCACTGGGCCAAGCCCTTGCGCCTGCCAGTCGCGTACGCGCTGGGCTTTGTCCTCGGGCATCAGTTCGCCCTCGGCGTCAATACCAAGCTGCTCACCCATCGCTGCCACCGTACGCGCGTTATCACCACTGAGCATCACCACGCTAACCCCCAAGCGGTTAAGTGCTGCAATCGCCGCGGGCGTATCCTCACGAGGCTCGTCGCGCAACGCCACAACGCCCAAAGCACACTCGCCATCCAGCAGCAGAACCACCGTTTTGCCCTGTGCCTCAAGCGCAGCAATGCATGCCTGCTGGGATTGAGTGCCTCGCCAGTGGCGCGGGCTCACCAGGGTTAACTCGCGACCTTCAAACTGACCGCTGACACCCTGCCCGGCCTGGGCTTGGCTTTCAGACGCCCTGCCCAGCGACAGGCCCAGCTTTTGGGCATGCTGCACAATGGCCTTCGCCACCGGGTGATTGGAGTCCTGCTCCAGCGCGGCGGCCAATCGTACAATTTCTTGCTCACTCGGCTCGTCCCAGCCTTCCACGTCGGTCACGCTGGGCGCGCCTGCCGTCAGGGTGCCGGTTTTATCCACGGCCACGCGCTGGAGCTTACCCAGCTGTTCAAGTACGGCGCCGCCTTTGATCAACAACCCACGTCGTGCTGCGGTTGAAAGCCCCGCAGCAATGGCCGCCGGCGTCGAGATCACCAGCGCGCACGGGCAGGCGATTAACAAAAGCGCCAATGCCCGATAGACCGACTCGGACCAGGCAAGCCCGGTCAGCCAGGGCGGCACCACTGCCACAAGCAACGCCACCCCCACCACCAACGGCATGTACCAACGGGCAAACCGGTCGATAAAGCGGGCCACGGGCGCTTTTGCGGCCTGCGCCTCTTCTACCAGATGAATAATCCGGGCAATGGTATTGTCGGCGGCGCCACGGGTTACCTCTACCTCTAACGCCGCGTCGAGGTTGACCGTGCCCGCCCAGATATCCTCGCCGACTGCCCGTTGCCGGGGAACAGACTCGCCGTTGATGGGCGATTCGTCGAGGTGCGACGCCCCCGTTACAATTCGCCCGTCGCAGGGCACGCGATCCCCCGGTCGCACCAGTACCCGCTGACCAGGCGTTAACGCATCCGCCGGTACGTCGCGGATGGCGTCGCCCTCAAGTAAGCGAGCCGTTGAGGGGGCGAGGTTGGCAAGGGCCGCAATGCGCCGACGCGCCTGCCCGGCGGCTACGCCTTCAAGCAGCTCACCGACGGCAAACAAAAACACCACCACCGCGGCCTCTGCTGCGGCCCCAATGGCTAATGCTCCCAGCGCCGCAATGGTCATCAGCATTTCAATGGTCAGCGGATTGCCCATGCGCAGCGCGCGCCAGGCGGCCTGCCCGATCGGCACCCACCCGACCAGCGTGGCCAATATGAATGGCCAGGCCCCTACTTCTGGCAAGCGCCAGGCCAACAGCCACGCAATCACCAGCAAAGCGCCGCTGACCAATACCAGCCGCCCTTTTGCCGAGCCCCACCAGGGCGGCGTCGAGGACGCCGTGGGCGAGGCGTCCACCACGGGGTAGCCGATTTTTGCAAGCGTTCGCGACAGGGCGTCGTGGTCCAGCGCTTGACCGACATAACCGGTCACACTTACCGTGCCGCTCATGCTCGAGGCGCTGACCTGCTCGACCTGGGACAGCCCTTCAAGTGCAGATTCCACCTTGCGCTCGCAGCCGCCACAGTCCATTCCCTGAACGTTGAGACGGGCGGTGTCGCGGGTGTCTTGCTGGCGAGTGGTCATGGCATCATCCTTCCCGGTCGGCTATCGTGTGTCTAGCGTAATACCTGTAGTCACTAGAGGTTCAAGCCATGACCCGCACGCCCAAGACCGACACGATTGGCATCGGTGAACTCGCCAGCCGGACTCACTGCAAACCTGAAACCGTGCGCTATTACGAGCAAATTGGATTGCTACCCGACGCCTTGCGCAATGAAGGCAACCAACGGCGTTATAGCGAGACAACGGTGCAGCGTCTGATGTTTATTCGCCATGCACGGGATTTCGGCTTTTCGGTGGACGCCGTGCGCGAACTACTCGATATGGCCGATCACCCCACACGGCCATGCCACCAGGTGGATAGCCTGGCACGGCGGCATCTTGCGGAAGTGGAGTCGCGCATTCAGCGGCTGACGGCACTGCGCGACGAGCTGCAACGCACGGTTGCGCAGTGCGACGGCGATAGCGTCGCACAGTGTCGGATTATTGAAGTATTGAGCGACCACCGGCTATGCGCCCATGAGACCGCCCACGGCGGCGCCGAAGCACTGCGTTAGCGGCAGATAACGCTGTTAGGCCCCCAGCCATACATCGAGAAACAGCATGATCACCAGGCCAATCGCCAGGCCAAACGTTGCCTTCTTCTGATGCCCACTGCGGTGGGTTTCAGGGATGATTTCATGGCTAATGACGTACAGCATGGCACCTGCGGCAAAGGCCATCCCCCACGGCAACAGCACCTGCGAGACGGAAATAATACTAGCGCCGAAAAGTCCCCCAATCGGCTCGATTAATCCGGTAAGTGCCGCAATCGACCACGAACGCGCCCGGGAATAGCCCTCTCCCATTAGCGCAATAGCAACGGCCAACCCTTCCGGCATATTTTGCAGGCCAATGCCTATCGCCAGGGGCATGCCACCTTCCAGGCCGTTCGCGCCAAAACCGACGCCCACCGCCATGCCCTCCGGCAGGTTATGAATGGCGATGGCAAACACGAACAGCCATACGCGCCGCAATGCTGCGGCTTCGGGCCCTTCTCTTCCCTGCTGAAAATGCTCATGGGGCAAGCATTCATTCAGCAACGCAATCGCCCCCATGCCCAGCAAAATGGCCACACAGACAATCGCCGCGGGGACGGGGCCACCCGCGTAATAAATTTCAGCCGCATCAAGCGCTGGAATAATCAGCGAGAAAAACGACGCCGCCAACATCACACCGGCGGCGAAGCCCAGCGAAAGGTCACGAAATCCACGGTCTGGGGTTTTACCCAGCAGTACCGGCAGCGCGCCAACAGCGGTCAATGACCCCGCAATCAGGCTACCCAAGAAGCCTAATAAAAATGTATTTTCCATGCGTCAAGATGGCCTTGTATCAGAAAAGACGTCATACGCTTGCAGGGTCAACGCTAGCGTAACCCCCGCAGGATATAGTCGACGGTGTCTTGCGCTTGTTGTGTTGAGGCCCCGCTCTTCATTAAGAGTCGCAACCCCGACATGGACAATGTCAAAAACTGTGCAGCGCTTTGCGGATCGCGCGCCTCAGCAATACTACCCTCACGCTGAGCACGCTTGATCACGTCATGAAAGAAAGCCGTAATGCTCGCCACGCTATCGCGAGCGGTTTGCGCGGGCAGTGAATCCTCACCGCCAAGCTCGGTGGCGGAATTGAATAACAAACAGCCAAGCGATGCCTGTTCGCTCTGAGTATCGGCGGCTGACGTCAACAGCTGTTCAACAAATGACCACGCATCTGGCGAGGCATTCAACTGTTCGGTCAGGTTCGCCAGCAGTTCTTCACGATAATTTTTAAGCGCCAGCAAAAATAGCGCCTCTTTATTACCGAACGCTTGATACAAACTGCTGCGGGACAACGCCATGGCGTCAAGCAAATCCCGCATTGAGGTGTGATAGTAGCCAGAGCGCCAAAACGTTTGAATGGCGGCCTTTAGCGCTACCTCTGGCTGATGCTGTAAGGGTCTGCCGATGGTCATTTACACCACTCTTGGGCCATATATCCCACCCGCGGATGGGGGGAATCACTATATGTGGATAATTTAACATGCTGCGAGGGGCATTGTGGAGCAGATGCCATCAGTCGACTAAAAGCCACTCCAGCTTGTTGGTACCGGCGTTGGAAAATCGATAGTGTTATTTTTGAACTATTTGTTCCATAATTATTGAGTCGCAATGCAGCCAAAGGCGTATCACACTTTGCTCAACCCGAAGGAAGTTGGAATGACCGATTTTCAGTTACATACCGTCAATAGCGCGCCGAAAGCCGCACAGGAAAAACTTCAAGCAGCAGAAAAGAAGATGGGTTTTCTACCCAATATATTTGCCATAATGGCGGAGCCACCCATCCTACTCGAAGCCTATCTGACACTGGATAGCATTTATGCCAAAACCCGCCTAAGCCCGTGGGAAGCGTCCGTTTAACCAACCGGTCTCCCCAGGCCCCACTTGGGGAGATCGCAAAACGTAAGGGAAGAATGTGTCTTTCACTGCTGATCAAGCGGCCACGCACTTCACGGCACTACGCCCCCGACTCGTTGCCTTTGCGCGTTTGCAACTGCGCGACGCTTCTCTTGCGGAAGACATCGTTCAAGACGCCATGCTGACAGCGTTTGAAAAGCGCGCCTCTTTTGAGGGTCGCTCTGAATTCGAAACCTGGGTGTTTGGCATTTTAAAATTCAAGCTTCTTGATCAACTTCGTCAGCAGCGTCGCCAGGGAACTTGGCATCCTATCGATCAGGATATGGACGACGACACGCTTGATCGATTATTTCAGCACAATGGCCATTGGCAGCCCGCCGCTCGGCCTAGCGCCTGGGGTGAGCCAGAACATGTATTAGAAAATGAACGCTTCTGGCAGGTATTTGATGCCTGTTTACTCGCCTTACCGGATACCATCGCGCGGGTATTTGCATTGCGTGAATTAATGGGGCTTTCGACTGATGACATCTGTAAGGAAATCGGCATTACGGAAACAAATTGTTGGGTTATCTTACACCGTGCACGGTTACGCTTGCGGGAGTGTCTGGGACGTGACTGGTTAAGCCGTTGAGGAGTCTGCCATGATGATGTGCCGTGAAGCCACACGCTTGATGTCACTAAAGCAAGACAGAGCGCTCACCTTTCGGGAAAGAACAGCGCTACGTTTTCATCTTTCCATGTGTGGTCCCTGCCGGGCTTGCGCGCGTCAGTTCGATCTGCTGCACACCATTGGTGAACACCATCCTGCTGCGTTGAAAACGCCACCGACAACCGATGACTAGGAGTCACGCTATGCGTCCACTTAAAGGCGCTGTGGTTATCGTTGGCTCACTGATCTTCAGCAGTTTGGCAATGGCGGATATCTCGTTAACACCCAATCAAATCATGTCCTGGCCCACCCGCAGCTTTGACGGTGAGACGCGCTACAGGATTGTCGAGAAAGACGGCACCGAGGTGCTTGAAGCCCAGTCGCAGGGCCAGGCATCTGCCCGCTATCTGGAGCGCGAAATCAACCTCGATGAAACACCCTACCTGCATTGGTGCTGGCAGGTTGACACCACCTATCAAGGGCTCAACGAGACCACCAAGGCGGGCGACGACTACCCTGCTCGCGTCTATGTGGCGCGCAAGACAGGCCTGTTGCCTTGGCAAGTTCAATCCGTCAACTATGTCTGGTCATCGACGCAGGACGCAGGCAGCACCTGGACCAATGCATTTACCGACCGCGCCGAACTGATGGCCCTGCAAGGCGGGACCTCGAAGGTGGGCGAATGGGTCGCCGAGGTACGCGATGTCCGTGCCGATTTTGCCGCCCTGTTTGATGCGTCGGTGACAACCATCGACGGCGTCGCCTTGATGAGCGACGGCGACAACTCAGGCAGCAACGCCACAGCCTGGTTCAGCCAGATGGGGTTCTCAGCAGATAACAAAACACCCCACTGCCCCTAGAAACTGTCTATTGAGTCTCCCCCAATCTCGCTTTCGTAACGTCTGCATATTGGCAGGTATGCGCTATTGGTCGCATCAACAGAAAATAAGCATACAAAAAATATCTGTTGATTATTTCTTGTATAGGATTTATACAAGAAATAAACTTATAACGCCCACTTCCTCCAGGCGAATCAGCACATACCGGGATTGACAATGATGATATTCAATAACAGTAATAACGCTCATCGACGTGCCTTGATGCACCACACTGCCTGCATTGCTTTTACCCCTAACGGCACGATTACCGACGCTAGCGAGCGTTTCTTGGCGGCGGTGGGCTACACATTTGATGACATCAAAGGCCAGCACCATCGCATGTTTTGCGCTGAAGAAGACGCCAATACCAGGGCGTACAGCGCTTTTTGGCAGGCGCTGGGCGAGGGAGAAAGCCGTCAAGGGACGTTCAAGCGAATCAATTCCCAGGGCGAGGAAATCTGGTTGGAAGCCACTTACTTTCCCATTCATAACCGCCGAGGTCGTGTGATCGGCGTGTTCAAAGTAGCCAATGACATCACCGCCAAACACCAACAAGCCGCGCATAAAGACGCTGTACTTCAGGCACTTAACAGCTCTATGGCGGTTATCGAATTTTCCCCTGAAGGCGTTATACGCCGGGCGAACGCTAACTTTGAGGCGGCCATGGGGTACCGTGAAGCGGAGATTGTGGGCGCGCATCATGAAATGTTTTGTCCGCCCACGTTTTATCAGGCTCACCCACATTTCTGGGACGAGCTGGCAGCAGGCGATTATAAGCAAGGCAAATTTGAACGTCGCAACGCCCAGGGCCAACGCGTTTGGTTAGAGGCCACCTATAATCCGATTCAAGACGCCAATGGCCGCGTAGTAACAGTGGTGAAGTTTGCCACCGACATTACCCGCTCAGTGGCAGAGGCAGAAGGTGCCAAACGCGCCGTGGTCTCGGCGCAAAGCACGTCCACTCAAACCGAACAGATTGCCCAAAGCGGACTCAATCATTTGCAAAAAGTGATAGACGACGCCCAACAGTCCGCTCAGGCGCTTGCGGAGGCTCAGCAGTTGGTATCTGCGCTTACCGAACAGGCAAAGAGTATCAACACCATTACCGAGGCCATTGCCAATATCGCCAACCAAACCAACTTGCTTTCACTCAACGCCGCCGTGGAAGCCGCCAGAGCGGGTGAACAGGGCAAGGGGTTTGCGGTAGTGGCCAATGAAGTCCGCCTTTTGGCCAAGGGTTCCAGCAATGCTGTGGAGGAAATTACCCGCGTGCTGAAAGACAATACCGATCTGGTAGCCCGTACCACGCAAACCATGCAGCGGGTGATCGAACAGGGCAAGTCCAGCCAAACCAGCGTTACCGAAATAGAAAAGATTGTTAACGAGATACTCAGCGGCTCGCGCAATGTCTCCCAGTCCATTGAGCAGCTTGCCCTTGAGACCTCAAGTTAGCCGCTCAGCCTAAGCGCAAAAAGCCCGCGTAAAAGCGGGCTTGATTTACCTCTTGGCAGCATTTAGCGCAAAGTGGTTTTACGCAAATACGGCAGAATCGTCTCGTATTCGCCAAATTTTTGCTTGGCGTCTTCATCAGACACGCTGGGCGGAATAATCACGTCCTGACCGACGGTCCAGTCAGCCGGTGTTGCGACGCCGTGCTTGGCCGTGGCTTGTAATGCGTCCAAGGCACGCAGAATTTCAGCAAAGTTACGCCCGACGGTCATCGGATAGGTCATCGACAGTTTGAGTTGCTTATCCGGCCCGATGATAAATACTGAACGCACTGTGGCGCTGTCGGCGGGGGTTCGGCCATCCGGCAGGTAGGCGTCTTCCGGCAACATGTCGTAAAGCTTAGAGACGGCCAGCCCGTCGTCGGCAATGATCGGGAAATCCACATCGCTGCCGCTGACGGTTTTAATGTCGTCGCCCCAGCGTTTGTGGTCTTCCACGCCATCCACTGACACCCCGAGCACCTTGGTATCGCGCTTCTTCCACTCATCGCTTAGCGTGGCAACGGCACCAAACTCGGTGGTGCAAACGGGAGTAAAGTCTTTGGGATGAGAAAACAGGATCGCCCAGCTATCGCCAATCCACTCATGGAAGCGAATCGGTCCCTGGCTGGTCTCGGCTTCGAAATCGGGAACCACTGCATTGATACGTAGTGACATGCTTTCCTCCTGTTGGGCCAAAGCCCTAATGCTTTATGTGTCTTTCAGACCCTTCACTATAGAACATAAAGTACTAAGCAAGCCAACAGGGAAATCGCTCTCACTAACATCATACCAAAACGCCCGGCTATCAAACCAAGGGCCGTCGATGGTGGTAAGTACCGTTATGCTTAAGCGTTATCGGGCGTATTCGGCTTGGCCTCTTCCTTTCTTTCTCGTTTGACCCGTTTCAACCACACCTGCTTGGCGTAGCTTCGCAGGTTATCGACATTATCGGTTTCATCAACAATATCCTGACCGAGTATCGTTTCGATAATATCTTCCAGGGTGATCAACCCAACAAAGGTGCCATGTTCATCGTAAATTACACGCATGTGCAGCCGGTCGTGCAGCATTGAGGCAAACACTTGCTCAACATTGTGTGAAACATCCACGCTGGCGATGGGATGCATCAGCTCCTTCATCGTTTTGGTTTCGTCTGCATGGTACATATCCGCCTTATGCACATAGCCAAAGGCTTGTTCGCCGTTATCCATCACCGGGAAGCGGGTAAAGGGCGCATCGCCGTAGGTTTCATCAAATTCTGCCACGGTGAGGTGCGGCAATACCGTTTGGCAGACGGTACGTGGTGTCATTGCATCATTAACGGGAATATCGTGCAGGTTAAGCATATTGGTGATGGTGCGCGCCTCATCGGCGTCCAGCACCTTTTCTTCCAGCCCCACCCGCGCAAGCACCTTAATTTCGTCGCGCAGATCCACGTCGTGTTCCGACTTACCCAACCGGCGCGTGATCATTTCTGACATCCAGATAAACGGCAGCAATATAATGATCATAATATTCAACAAGCGCGGCAACATCGGAGAGATGCCTCGCCAGTAGGTGGCGCCCAGCGTTTTGGGAATAATCTCGGAGAGTACCAAAATCAGCATGGTCATAACCGCTGACACAACGCCGATGGAAGACTCGCCAAATACAACGGCTGCCTGGGCACCCACAGCGGTCGCGCCCACGGTATGCGCAATGGTATTAAGCGTCAGAATGGCCGCCAACGGACGGTCGATGTTGTCTTTCAGTTTGGTTAACGATGCGTGCAGCTTGGGCTGTTCTTCTTTCTGCTTGGCAATGAAGCTAGGCGTAACAGACAGTAACGCCGCCTCCAAAATAGAACACAGAAAAGAAATCCCGATAGAAAGTACGGCAATTGTAATGAGAAGAGCCATGAGAGCCTAAGATAATGGGTGGTCAGGAGTTTATAGGGGCACGGTATATCAATGTCAATGGCGATCTAGCGCATCGGCGTAAGGACAGTTGACGCTGCGTTGGTTCAACCCCTCAAAGACGATGCCACATCTATATTTCCCCTGACCTTTGACGCCTATACTAGCAGCCTTGCCATCGTACGTAGGGCCTCCCCAGACACAGGACAACTTGCGATTGACTTTGCCTCGCCTCTACCTTCGCTTGTTATTGGCCGTGACCCTTCCACTTATCCTGGTAACGTCCACTTTATTACCTGTGCTGCATATGCACATGGAGACGCGCCTGAACGGTATTCAGGCGGAGGCAAAGGCTGTTTTAAGGGTTGGAGAAGATGCCTTAGTCCGCGACATCAATGAAACACTTAACTACGCGCTGGCCATCTCAGAAATGCCGACCCTCCAGCAACAGTTATCCTCTCAACCACCAAGTATTGATCACTTGTTGTCGCATAGAGACCCATCTCAGTTGGCCACGTTTTTAAGCACATTAATCAGCCATTCCCCCCGCTACAGCAAGCTTGTACTGATCGATAACCAGGGCAACGAAGTATTGCGCGCCCCCCAAGGAGCTAAAACCGACCCGCGCTTTGGCTACCACAACCACGCCCACACCGATTACTTCAAAGGAGCCAATGAACTATTTCAACGAGACATATATATATCGCCACCAGGGCGCAACTTGCAGTATGAGCTGTTAAGCGGGGAAATGATTCCCGTGGTTAATGTCACCACCCCCATTTTCGATGCAGCGGGTGAACGTCAAGGGGTCGTGCTGCTCAGTCTTAATTGGCAGCACCTTACCCGCTCGCTCTATCAGTCCATGCAGATTGATCCCAAGGCTAGCGTGCTACTGGTAGACGCCCAGGGACGATGGTTACTGACCCAGGACACCCAGCAATTCCCACATATTTCGTTTGGTGATAATTTCGCAAGCGCTGCCGGCGAGTCATGGCCGTTAATCAGACGCCAAGATGAAGGCTATGTGACCTTCGATAACCACTTGCTGGGCTTTCAAACAGAAGATATACGCACACAACGCTACTCGGGCTTGGCCGGGCGTATATTTAGCGACAGCGATAACTTGCCTTGGGTGCTTGGCGTGAGCCTACCAACGCCCAGTTGGAAATCATTATTCAAGCAAGAAACCACCGTGCTGTGGTTTTTGGGGCTTATTTACGCCACGGCTGTGGCTTTCGGTGTTTATTGGGCGTTTAGCAGCCATCAACAACGCAAGCTTCGTAATAATACCCAACGACAGGCCGCTGAAGTGCGCGATTTATACGAAAACGCACCCTGTGGCTACCATTCGCTTAATGAAGACGGCATCGTCATCAAAATGAACCAGACCGAGCTGAACTGGCTCGGTTACTCAGCTAATGACGTCATCGACCGGCGTCACTATCGGGAGGTAATCTCCCCTGATACGCGTGACGCTTTTGATACGGCCTTTGCTAACGTCAAAAACGGCAAACAAGACGAAGCAGAATGCACCCTCACCACCCGCGACGGAGGCTGCCGCCACGTGGTGATCCATGCGTCGGGTTATCGGCACAAGGGGCGCTTTATCCACTCAAGGGCTACCGTGTTCGATCTTACCGAGCGCAAGCAACTGGAAGAAAAGTTGCGTGCCCAAGCGATGACTGACCCGTTGACCGGGGTTTTCAACCGCCGCTACTTGCAGGCCCAAGCTGCGATTGAAATGTCTCGCGGGCTTAGACACAACACACCACTCTCCCTTATCGCCATTGATATCGACCACTTCAAACTTATCAATGACGAATACGGACACGATGCCGGCGATGAAGTACTAAAGCACTTTACCCACGTGATGATGGGGCTATTACGCCAGGAAGATTTGCTATGCCGAGTAGGCGGCGAAGAATTCGCCATTCTGTTGCCCAACACCGCGATTGCCCAAGCATCGCAAATCGCGGAACGCATACGAGCCACTATTGAGAACACGCACGTGCCGATCGAGCATGAAGGCGGTAAGCAGACGCTGCACATTACTGCTTCTTTCGGGGTGACCCATATCTCGCCTCAGGAAACCACGCTTAAGGCGGCACTTAAACGTGCCGATACCGGCCTTTACGAAGCCAAAGAGACCGGGCGCAATCGCATTGTGATCAAGGAAAATTAACCGCTCCAACGCTCTGCTTTGGGCTTTACCGGTGCTGGAAGCGTTTAGCGTCGCTGCTCATTAGATCACCCGCTTACGTATCATCGCTGAAAGCTGTTCAAAGGCTATTACCATCACCAAAATCACCAGGATAATGGTGAGCGCCTCATCATAATTGAACAACCGCATGGCAGCAGCAAGTTCCACGCCGATGCCACCCGCCCCTACCAACCCCAGCGTCACGGCAGAACGCAGCGCTTTTTCAACGCTATAAAGACTTGTCGCCGTCATCGAAGCAAAGGTTTCGGGCAAAATCGCGCCACCAATAACAGAAAGACGCCCTGCCCCCGTGGCGGTTAGCGCATCTGAGGGGCCTGGGTGAACTTCCTCGATCCGCTCAGAGAAAAAACGAGCGGCAAAACCAATGGTATCGATCATAATCGCCAATACCCCAGCCATTGGCCCCAGACCTACGGCAACAACAAAAATCAGCGCCCAGATAAGGTCTGGAATAGTCCTCATGGTGGCAATCATTAGCTTGACCACATTACGTACCCATGGCGATGGCGTGGTATTGCGCGCCGCCAACAGGGCAAACGGTAAGCTCAGAATGACGCCTACAACCACTCCCACGATCGCAATATTGAGCGTTTCAAACATCGCCCAAGCAATGGTATCCAAGTCTTTAGGGTTAGGCGGGAACGCACGGCCAATAAAGTGAGCGAGGTTCACTGCCCCCTTCAATAGCCTTTCCAGGGTGATCTCTGTCGCCATTACTCCCTGAACGAATAACGCGATGAAAATAATCGCCAATCCCCACGCAAAAGGGGAAGGCGCTCGAAAACGTGGCGGCATATTTGCCATAAAACGCTTAGATTGCATGGAAAAATTCCCCTCAGGCCGCTGTGACAGCTTGCTCAACGGACGATTGTCGTGTCTGGCTGTCGACTCTTACGTCGCCTTGGTAAAGTTGCCGCATGGTTTCGATATTGATGGAGGTGCGCGGCTCGTCAAGCTCAATGCGGCCAGCCTTCATCCCTAAGATTCTGTCACCATAAGCACTGGCAAGCTCTAGCTGGTGAAGAGAGCACAGAACGGTGAGCTTGTGCTCTTGAACGACTTCTATTAAAAGATCCATGATTTCGCCGCCGGCTTTTGGATCCAAGCTGGCAACCGGTTCGTCGGCAATAACAATGTCGGCGTTTTGCATGAGGGTACGGGCAATGGCGACTCGCTGTTGCTGCCCACCGGAAAGCTGCCGACAGTTTGAGCCCGCTTTATCTTCAAGCCCAACACGGGCTAAACAGCTCATTGCTCGAGTGCGCATATCATCACTGGCCAGGGGTGATAACGTTTGCAGTAATCCAAACCGCTTTTCGCCCATCGCGCCGTTTAATACATTTTGAAAAACACTCACGTTTTGAACCAAATTAAACTGTTGAAACACAACACCCACACGACGGCGTACATTTCGCAACTCTTTTTTAGACAAACTATCAAGTGACGTTTCATTAACTTTAATTTCACCTGCATCGGGTTTAGTCAAGCCATTCAAACAGCGTATCAATGTTGACTTACCGCAGCCGTTAGCACCTAATAAAATAACGCATTCGCCTTCCTCTATTGAAAAATCAATACCCCTTAATACATGGGTAGTGCCATAGTGCTTTTGCAATCCACTCACATTGATGACGCTCATTGCGGTACCTCTTTGCATACTACAATACTATTAAGCGATCGCTTCTCTACCGCCTAAAATTAAAAATGGCACTTCCATGTGCCATAAAGAAACAGTAAGCGAGAAACTACTTTTACAGATACGGATCAATACCGATTAGAGGTCAATACCCGCCGCTTCATAAGCTTCGCGAATCACTTCGTAGTCTTCAGAAGTGCGTCCAAAACCCATTGAAGAATCACGATTAAGGAACTTATCTTCATTACGCTCGGTAGAAATCAGTGCGTCCCAGAGCTCGTCGGCGTTAGCTTCGAGCGTGTCGCGAAGCGCTGTTTTGCATTCCTCTGCAAGGGAGCCGCGCATGATGACCGGGTCACCGGGCAACACATCACTTTCGGCAATAACGCGGTATTCACCTTCCGGGTCCATGGCCTCGATTTCTTCAATATCACGGTTGCCGCCACCCATGGCATCAACATCACCATTTACCAAAGCGGCAATGCGGGCATCGCCTGCCATGATGATTTCCATATCACGCTCAAGGTCTAGTCCAGCATCCACCAACATTTTGCTGGGGAAGATGTGGCCGCTGGTTGAGCCGGTATCTTTAAGCGCAACCCGCTTGCCTTCCAGATCTTCAAGCGACTTGATGTCGCTATCAGCGGGTACAAAAAAGCTGCTGCCGTAGTGAGGGCGCTCAATGGCAAAAAGAATTTCGATGTCGCCTTCACGCTCGAACAGCACGAACTCGGACGGGCCGCCAAAAACGAGATCTACGTCGTCATACTGCAGCGCGTTGCCTGCTGCCGTGCGGTTACTGAGACTAAACATTTCCAACTCAAGCCCAGTGGTTTCTTCAAATGTTTCTGCAAAGGGGCCGAATGCCTCTTCCAAAGGTCCCATGCCTTCAATCCCGGTATCCGCCATGCGAATAGGATTGGGGCATACGTTGCTGAGATCGTCATTGGCTTGAACCGAAGTCGTTGCCAGCATCGAGGCCGCAGCAGTGGTTGCCAGGGCAATTAACGTTTGTCGCATGGAACTATCTCCTGGTTGATAGGCAATTAAAATTCGTAGATCGCGCCGACTTCAAACTGCGTGTCGATATCGCCAACGGCATCGTCAGCCGGATCGTAGCTACCGTATTCGCTGTAGACGACCAGGTTCTCAACCACGTCGTAATTAACACCGGCGGCAAACTCGGTACGATCATCACCTTCGTCCGGATCGACCTGCTGCATGGCACCGTAGACACTACCCTGACCGTAGTTATAGTTAAGCGAAGCGCCGTAGAAGGTGGTGTCGTCACCCTCAGAAGAGCCTTCCAGGTTCTCTTGAACGCTCATGCGCGCGGCGGCATCCAGGGTTTCGGTTAGCGCAACGGAAGCCCCAAGGCCATATACCGGCTCTTCAGTGACCCACTCACCGTTAACTTCCTGCTCCTCGGCACCACGATCATCAACACCGGCATGAACCGCCCAGTTATCAGCACTGTATTTGACGACGCCTGCCAACCCCGTTTCATCTTCGCCTGAGTCACTTTCACGGTCGCCGCGTACACGTGCCTGTAACTCGAACGTGAAGCCGTTAAAATCGGGACTGAAGTAGGCAATCAGGTTGTCCTCCTCCATCACCGACTCTTCACTCAAGCTGGCCGTTTCAAAGGGATCGACCAAATCGTAGAAGGCGTTGGTGTAAATACTATCGAAGCGCCCGGCGCGTACTTCACCGAAGTCACCAATTAACCCAGCAAAGGCTTTATCAGTTAATACATCGCCACCAGATTCATTGGCATCATGTTCAAATTCAATTTCAGCGTAACCTGACATTCCATTGTCGAAACGATGCACGGCACCAAACCCGATGCTAGAACCATTATCTTCATAGCCCGATGTGCTTTCTGTAGAACCATCGGTATCGGATATTTCATCGGCGGTGTTGTACTTTAATTCGATGGCACCAAAGAGTGAGAGTGTTGTCTTATCACTCACTTCAAAGGTTTCTGCTTGGGCAGTGGTGGTGGCAGCCGCAACAGCCGCTACAAGTGCGAGCTTGGAAAAAAGATATTTCATAAGTTCCCCAGAATATCGACCGCAGAAGTCAAAACTTCTTCATTTAAAGGTATTGAACCCAGCGAGTTCGAGGAACATATTGAAGGTTAAAAATGAACGAAGCATTTCCCTAAAATTACATTTATATAAAAATTAAAAAACACCAAAAAAAGCCATTAACACAACTATCCTACATATTAATTAATGAAAAATTACACTTAAATAAAAACGCCGAGCCTATTAAAAAGGCTCGGCGTTCTTTAATGCTTTACTTGAAAAGTATTATGCAAACACTTGAGTCCACTCACTGCGTTTGGCCAGCAGGCCTTTCGCAAGTTCCTGCGCGCCTTCTAGGCTGTGGCTTGCCGCCCAGCCGCACTGCATTTCGTTGCAGGCGGGTACTTCGGTGGCTTCCAACACATCGTTGAGCGTTTTCTCAACAATGGAAACCACATCATCGTAGTCATCGTGGTTGATCATCGCGATGTAGAAGCCTGTCTGGCAGCCCATCGGGCTGATGTCCACCACTTTGTCGGAGTGGTTGCGCGACTTCTCGGCCAACAGGTGCTCCAACGAATGCAGCGCTGGCATGTCCATATGGCCTTTATTAGGCTGGCAAATACGCAGGTCGTACTTATGAATACGATCACCGTTCTGGCCTTCTTTGACATCAGCTAAACGGATGTAGGGCGCTTTTACCTTGGTATGGTCCAGGTTAAAGCTTTCGACGTTCATTTTTTGCTCGGCCATGTTGGCACCTCTCCGTTTTGCATGTTCACTAAGGCTTATTGTACACCTTTACGCTACACCTTGGGTGCGTCGAAATTCCAAGGCTCGTCCGTGTAAACACATACGTTGGCATCTTCGATATCGCCATCGGGCGATTCAACGTGCAGAGCAAAGAAGTCTTGGATTTCCTTGCGCTGACAGTGGGCTTCGAACTCTTCACGACTGGCCCAGATCTCATGAAAAACAATTGGGTAACTGGTGCCTTGGGCGAAGGGGTTATCAATCTGCCGCGTCACAGTGTAGTGGATGCAGGCATCTTCCCGATGAGCATTCGGCTCTAACGACTGAAGCGCTTTGAATACCGCTTCTTCTTTGCCCGGTTTGGGTTTAAAACCAGCAACACAGTAGATTTTTTCTGACATGCTTTTATCCTAGGTCATTGAACGCTTGGCTATTATGCGCTTGGTCACGCTTCCTGGACAATGTTTAGCCATTTTACTGAGCGGCGCTTTCCGCCACCTCGCGTAGCACGCCCGCCACGTTGTCAAGAGGCAGGTCGCACTCCGTCAAGCCGTGACGTTCAGCCAAGTAATGAGGATCGTTCCACTCCAGACGCACACCATCGTCGGTTTCACGCACTACCATTTTTTGCGGAAGATCCAACGCAACACTGCCCTGGCATTGCATCATCGGCGTACCGGCTTGGGGATTACCAAAAATAAAGGTCGTGGTTGGAGGCAGTTCGAGGTCATTATTGGCAGCGTTTTCAGCATGGTCCACCGTGGCCATGACGTTAAGTCCTTTATCATCCAAGGCGTCATTGAGCTGCTCAATCACTGTGTCGAAGTCAGTATCGCTCATTAAATGCTCGATTCCCTTATCACCTGCCGCGAATAGCGGCTGGCTCAACACACCACCTACTGCTGCCATGCCGATCAAAGCTGAAATACGCATAACCTCTCCTTATCCTTGTTTAATTGGGCGGGTGATTTATTTGTTCAAGCGTTCCGCCAATGTTTCCAGGTCGGTAACCGTCATATCGGGTTCGATCCCCCAGGGATCGAAGGGGGCATCAGAGCTGCGCCGCACCCAGGCGCTGCGCAGGCCTGCATGGGTTGCCCCGATGACATCGAAGGGATTGCTGGAAATCAGCCACGTTTGTTCCGGGCGTGTTTCCAAGCGCGTACGTAAAAACGCGTAAACCGCCGGGTCGGGTTTAAAGCGCTTCACCTCATCGACGCTAATGACGTCATCCATGTGCTGGTCCACGCCTGCGCGTTTCAATAGCGCCGATACGGCGTCGGCCGTGCCATTGGAAAACGCCACGCAGCGCATACCGGCATCGCGAAGCTGGTCGAGAGCGGGTGCCACATCTGGAAACGCGGGCAATTCTGCATACACCGCCATCAGATGATCATAGTCATTCTCTGAAAGCCCGGTTTGTAGTGCGCGGTCGGTGAATACCAGGGCTTCGCGGGTACACTCTGAAAACGCAACATAGGCACCCATCAAGCCGTGCCGGAAGCTGTATTCCAGTTGCTTGTCGCGCCAGCGACGCGCAAATTCGGCCGCTTTATCCGGCGTTGCCAGGCGCTTTTCCAGTTCCATCTTGACCCCTTGGGTATCAATTAGCGTGCCGTATACATCAAAAGCCAATACCGGTGTCATCGTTAGCGCCTCCACTTGCTGCGATTGCATTGTCTGAGACTAAGCGTAGCGGGCTCGCGAGAAACCTCCACACCCCCTTATCAACGGCTTTCGGTGGGTTAAACTTGCCAACCACAAAACAAACAATCATGATTATCATTAACGAATAAAATACTCTCTTGATACATGACGACGCCCAGCACACATTTATTACTCATTGATGACGATCCCGTATTAGGCGAACAACTGAGGAGCCTGCTTAGCCAAAGAGGTTATCGGGTCACGCAGTGCCTGAACGCAGAGGAAGGCTTAATGCGTGTTCAAGTGGGTGATATACACCTGCTGCTACTGGACGTACGTTTACCCGGTATGAGCGGCCACGAACTGTTGGCCGAGCTTCGCCAGCACGCTTCCATGCCGGTCCTCATGCTAAGTGCCTGCGGTGCCGAAGAAGAACGTATTCAAGGATTACAGAATGGTGCCGACGATTATCTGGCGAAGCCCTTCCACCCGCTGGAGTTGACGCTACGCATTGAGGCCCTGCTGCGACGCATCACCCATATGCCACCTGCGTCTAACGCCAGGCACCTGGCCATCGACTCGCTTTGGCTAGATGGCAACGCAGCGTCCCTTCACGTTGCAGGGCATAGCGTTGAACTAACGCCACTCCAATTTCGCCTGCTTTGGTTACTGGCCGACCATAAAGGACAAACACTGAGTAAATCCTATCTATACCAGCGTCTATTCCAACGCGAGCACAGCCCCTATGATCGCAGCCTGGATATGCACATTAGCCGTATCCGTCGCAAGCTGAATAGCGCCGGTTTTGACGCTCGGCGCCTGCAAACCCAGCACGGCAAAGGCTATTGCCTGCAATGAAACAGCGCCTGCTGTGGAAGCTGTGCGGTGTCGTAGCACTGGGCGGTATCGCGCTGGTGCTTAGTACATCGCTGCTGGAAAAGTGGGCCGAGCGTCAAATGAGCGTCATAGCCCCCCATCATCAACGCACCCTTGCCGACTGGGGAACAAAGGCAGAGGCGTTGTACACCGCAGGCGATATGCAGGCACTGGGCGAGTGGCTAGATGCCCTACAAGCGCAGGAGGACACCTGGGCCGCGGTGGTCACCTCCGATGTCACACCGGTCGCAGGGGGAACGCTGTCCGCACAGTTTAAGGAAGGCTACCGCCTGGGGCGGCTGATTGAATGGCCTATTCACCTGTATTTTCCCGACAATCCGATCATGGATATCACTTTTGAGGGGGGCCATCGCCACTTTTTAATCACCCTACCCCAGCGCATGCGCCCGGGGAGCCACCTTGGCCTCGTCATCTGGTGCGTCAACGGGCTCATTCCACTATTGACGCTGGTGGCGATTGGCTGGCTGCTATACCGGCATATCATGGGTCCTTTGCACTACCTGCGAGACGCCACCCAGGCGCTAACCGATGGCAACCCCCACCCCACCACCCACGCTACCCAACGGGACGATGAGCTAGGCGAGCTGGTGAAGCGCTTTGACGGCATGGCGCAGAAAACCCAGGGGACCATTACCCAGCAACGCCAGCTGTTGGCCGATCTTTCCCATGAGATCCGCGCCCCGCTCACGCGGCTAAGCCTGACCATTGATCAAATGCAAGCGCTGCCCATCCCAGTTGCGCACATCAAACGCCTGGAACAAGACAGTCGGCAGATGCGCGAACTGGTCAATGATGCACTGACACTGGCGTGGCTAAGCCATGAAGCGCCCAGGCTGCAACATGATCATTTTGACCTGGTCGATTTACTCGATGCGCTGATCGACGATGTGCGCTTTGAGTATCCCCATCATCAATGGCATGTCGACCTGCCCGACAGCGCACCCCTTCACCACTCAAGCCAGCGGGCGCTGGGCCAGGCGCTTGAAAACCTGCTACGCAATGCCTGTCACTATTGCGGCGAACACGGCACGCTAACGCTTTCGCTTTGCCAATGCGGCCCTCGCTACGCGCTCACCCTGCGCGATAGCGGACCCGGGGTCGCGGAAGAGCAACTCGCGCATTTGTTTACGCCCTTTTTCCGTACCGCAGAAGCCCGCCAGGCCCGCCCCGAAGGCACGGGGCTGGGGTTGGCACTGGCCCGTCGGCAAATCAATGCGGTAGGTGGCCATATCACCACCCAGAATCATCCCCACGGCGGGCTTCAGCACACCATCTCGCTACCCATCAACGGCGCTGAATAGCGTCATTTGTAACAGTTGTAAAAATGCTAGCCAGCGATTGCGACTCAAACGAGAATAATAATCATCTATAAAAATGTCTTTGGGAGCACTTTGTCACTATGCACCACTCCGCCCGATTTTTGCGCCACCCGCTTAGCTTGAGTATTGCGGCCCTTATGAGTGGCACCGCACTGGCTCAACCGGATACATCGCTTGATCCTCTCCAGGTAGTCGCTGAGTCCCTCAACAGCAGTGATAGCGTCGTTGAAGAGGGCACCCTGGAGCGTTATCAAGCCGACGACTTGGGCGACATTTTTGATCAGGATCCGCAGGTTAATGTCGGCGGTGCGCTAGGCATTGCCCAGAAGCTGTATCTGCGCGGTATTGAAGACCCCTTGCTTAACGTGACCATCGACGGTGCCTCGCAAAGTGGCAGCCTGTTCCATCACACTGGGCGGATCGGTGTCGACCCCGCTTTGCTAAAGCGCGTTGAGGTCAGCGCGGGGGCTGGCCGCGCCACCGATGGGCCGGGTGCATTGGGCGGCAGCGTGCGCTTTGTCACCAAAGACCCGGATGACCTGCTGCGCGACGGCGAGCGTTTTGGCGGGCTAATCTCGGCGGGAACCGGCACCAATCCGGAAGGTCACCGGGTCAGCACCACACTGTTTGGCCGTTTCAACGACCAGTGGAGCGCCATGGGGACACTTGTAGACCGCGACCATCAGCGTTTTGAAGACGGCGATGGAAATAAACAAGCCGGGACCGACGCCCAACAGCAACTGGGACAGTTTAAATTACTCGGTGACTTCGCTGCCCAGCGCTTTACGCTGAGTCACGAAATCCGCCAGGACGAAGGCGAACGTACCCAGCGCCCCCAGTGGGTAGTAAGCGGCTTCAACCCGCTTTACGCCTTGGATGGGGAACGCCAGACCAGCACGCTGAATTACCAGCTTCGCCCCGAGGGCCAGGCGTGGCTCGACCTGGAAGCCTCGCTCTACCACACCACGGCTGATGTCGAACAGAATGTTGCCGACCGCTGGGGGCGCTATTTAGGAGAGTCCGAGTCCACCGGTGCCAGTGTTGCCAACACCTCGCGGGTGGGCAGGCATCAGGTGACTTACGGCGTTGATTACCGCGACGACGACGTCACCGCCGGCTACGCGGACAATCCTGAGCAGGAGCACGAAAGCGGCGAAGTGGCGGGCGTATTTGTCCAGGATGACATCACGCTGACCGACCGTTTACGCTTGAGCGCGGGGGCGCGTTACGACCGCTACCGGCTAACCGATAACAGCGGCCTGTCCTATCGCGAAGATGATATAAGCCCCAACCTGGGGGTAGAGTGGGATATCACCGATAACGTGATGGTCAACGCCTCCCACGCCCGCGCCTTCCGTGGCCCCAAAGCCCACGATGCCTTCAAGCTGGAAGGCGCAAGCAATGCCATGGATCTGCGAGGCGAGCAGGCGCGCAATAGCGAAGTGGGCGTGCAGTTTACCCAAGGCCCATGGGAGCTCAACGCCGAAGTTTACCGTTCCACGATTGACGACGTGATTTCCGACCCGCTCGGCGGGCCCATACGCTACGAAAACGTCGGCGACCTGGCCTCTGACGGCTTCATCCTAAGCGCCAATTATCAATGGCAGGCGTTATCAGCAGGGCTCAGCTTCCACCGCAATGATGTCGACCTCAATGGGCAGCCACTTACCGTTTATGAATATAACGGGCTGGGCAATACCATGGGCGATACCTGGACCGCTAACGTGGACTACCAGGTGAATCCCCATTGGCAAGTAGGCTGGCGGAGCCAGTTTGTGGAAGGCATTGACGATCTTGAAACATCGGTGGGCACTATCGACAAACCCGGCTACGGCGTACACGATGCCTATGTTCGCTGGCTTCCCACACGCGATGAGGATTTGGCCATTACGCTTACCGCCAACAACCTGTTTGATAAGCAGTATCTTGACCATGCCAGCAATGCCGATTACCAACATATCCCGGGCTATGAAGGCATTGTCGGACTTGCCGAACCCGGTCGTGATATTCGCCTGGGCGTGAGTCTTCGGTTTTAAGCCTACCGTGAAACGCACAGCGCCCGCCTAAAAATGGCGGGCGCTGCCGTTCAAGCAGGAAAGTACGACTTAAACCGTAAACGCGGCTTCTTGCTGGCCGGTTTTCAGATCACCCGAGCGAGTAAGTTCATCGGTCACGCGGTCGATGGCGCGCTTGGCACGGCCAATCATGTCATCTACTTCGCGACGATTGATGGTCAGCGGCGGCGCGAAGCCAAGAATATCGCCCTGGGGCATGGCGCGGGCAATCAGGTTTTCTTCCATGGCCGCCGCGGCGACTCGTGGGCCGACCTTGAGCGCCGGGTCGAAGTGCAGGCGCTGCTTGGCGTCTGGCGAGAACTCGAGTGCCGCCATCAGGCCAACGCCGCGCACGTCGCCCAGCAGCGGGTGGCCTTCAAAGGTGGCCTTGAGCTGCTGCTGGAAGTAGCCGCCAGTTTCCGCCGCGTTGCCCACCAGGTTTTCACGCTCGATGATCGCCAGGTTGGCAAGCCCGGCGGCACAGCCAAGCGCGTGGCCGGAGTAGGTCCAGCCGTGGCCGATGGGGCCGTATTCGCCGGTGCCCTGCTCGAGCACCTGCCAGACCTTCTCACCAACGATCACGCCGGACAGCGGCTGATAGGCGCTGGTGAGGCCCTTGGCGATGGTGACCAGATCAGGCTTCATATTGTAGTGGTGGCTGCCAAATTCGGAGCCAGTACGGCCAAAGCCACACACCACTTCATCGGCAATCAGCAACACATCGTATTTGGCCAACACCGCTTGGATAGCCTCCCAGTAGCCTTCCGGCGGCGGGACGATACCGCCAGTGCCGAGCACCGGCTCGCCGATAAAGGCGGCCACGGTATCTGGACCTTCTTCCAGAATCATCGCTTCCAGCTTGTCGGCACAAAAAGCGGAGAACTCAAGCTCGGTCATACCGTGCTGCTCGGCCGCCCGCAGGTAATAGTGCGGCGCTTCGGTATGGCGAATGGTATCAATCGGCAGATCGAAGTGGTCGTGAAACGCTTTCAAGCCAGTTAACGAGCCAGAGGCGATGCCGGAACCGTGGTAGCCGCGCATGCGCGAGATGACTTTTTTCTTCTGCGGGCGGCCCAGCACGTTGTTGTAATAACGCACAATCTTGAGCTGGGTTTCGTTGGCGTCCGAGCCGGACATGCCGTAGTACACCTTGGACATGTTCATACCGGCGATTTTCAGAATACGCTCGGATAGCGCAATTTGCGGCTCGTTAGAATGGCCCACGTAGGTATGGTAGTAAGAGAGCTCTAGCGCTTGCTTGTAGATCGCTTCTGCGACTTCGGTGCGACCGTAGCCGATGTTGACGCAGTAAAGCCCGGCGAAGCCATCGATAAATTCGCGCCCGTCCTTATCCACGATGTTAATGCCTTTACCGCCGGTGATCACCCGGCCCGGCGAATCGCCGTGGGCGAAGTCACGCAGGTGGGTAGAGGCGTGGAAAGTGACTTTACGGTCGCGTTCGATCAAATCCTGATGCAAGCTCATAGCGTTCTCTCTTATCAATTAAGGACATATCGCCCGACAAGTCGGACTCCTACAACCCCCATGCTTCAAAGCCATTGTAGGAGCCCAACTCATTGGGCAATTGACGTGTTCGATGCTGTTTATCACCTTGTACACTGGGTGATAACGTCGAGGTTAGCTTCCGGACACCGAACCCAAGGCACCCAGGCAGTAATACTTCGTTTCCAGGTATTCATCGATACCCGTGGCGCCGCCTTCGCGGCCAAGGCCAGACTGTTTCACGCCACCAAACGGCACCGGCGGACCGGTCATTTTTACTGAGTTGACACTGACCATGCCGTATTCCAGTGCGCGCATCAGCTTCCAGATGCGGCGGATATCGTGGGTGTAGATATATGCAGCCAGGCCGTACTCGGTATCGTTGGCCATTTTGATTACTTCATCATCGGTGCTGTAGGCCGTAATACCGGCCACAGGGGCGAAGTTTTCTTCTCGCCACACTTTCATTTGCGGCGTCACACCGGTCAGCAGCACCGGCATAAAGAAGTTCTCGCCGGGCGCCTGGCTTTGATCACCTGCGATCATGGTGGCACCACGTGACACCGCGTCATCGACAATCGCGGCGGCTTTTTCCACCGCCTGGCGATGGATCAGCGGGCCAAGATCAATTTCGCCATGCAGGCCGTTACCCACAGTGAGTGCGGCCATGCGCTCAGTGAACTGTTCGACGAATTCATCGTGAATGGATTCGTGCACCAGAATGCGATTGGCGGCCAGGCAGTCCTGCCCGGCGGTTTGGAACTTGGCGGCCACTGCTGCATAGGCGGCTTCTTTGGGATCCATATCCGGCCCAACGATAAACGGCGCATTGCCACCCAGTTCCAGAGAGAGCCGCTTGACCGTGTTGGCGCTTTGCTCGATTAAAATCCGGCCCACGCGGGTAGAACCGGTGAACGACAGCGCCCGAATACGCGGCTCAGCACACAGGATCTTGGAGACCTCTGCCGGGTCACCCAGCACCACGTTAAAAATGCCTTCAGGAATACCCGCCCGCTCGGCAAGTTCCGCCAGTGCCAGCGCCGAGAACGGCGTTTCATTGGCCGGTTTAACAATCACCGGACAGCCCGCCGCCAATGCCGCAGCGGCTTTGCGGGTAATCATTGCCAGCGGAAAGTTCCACGGGGTAATCATCGCTGCAATCCCCACCGGCTCTTTGATCGTGCCAAGCGACGCGTTGGGGATATGGCTGGGAATAGTTTCGCCGTAGGTGCGCTTGCCCTCTTCGGCAAACCAGCGCACGAAGCTGGCGCCGTACTCCACCTCACCACGGGCGTCGGGAAGCGGCTTGCCCTGCTCCAGCGTCATGATGGTAGCGAGATCTTCCCGGTTGGCTTGAATCAGATCATACCAAGCCAACAGTCGCTCGCAGCGTTCGTCAGCGCGCAGCGCCCGCCAGTTTACGAAAGCGGCTTCAGCGGCATCCACCGCAGCGGTAATCTGTTCGGCTTCCAGCAGCGGAATATGACCAATGGCTTCGTTGGTCGCGGGATCATGCACTGCCTCTTCACGGCCACCTTCACCGTGGGTCCATTTGCCGTTCACGTAGGCGTACTGGCGGAACAGGCGCGGGTCTTCCAGGCGTTTGGCGAGCGTGGTCGATAGTGTGGTCATAGGAACCTCCCCTGGCTGACGCCCACTGAGGGTGACAAACCGTTGTTCGTTTAACATTGAAAACGACGGCCTCGGCCTTCGTGATTCGATGTGTCTAGCCTAGGGGAGATCGCTCACGAAGTGTTTTTGAAAGCGAGGTCATAACGTGCATTTTTTTTGGGAAAGCAGGCTTAAAAGGCCATTTTTTTCTTATGATTTAACCATCATTAAAAAACAATAACACCTACGCCAGCGGGCAAACTATTGCCTAGTGCAAGCAAGTTATTGCCCCTCCCGAGCAATAACTTGCCTATTAAAAACGGTGTGCTTATAAATTTGAAATCGAAATAAAAATCACCTATAAAGCTAACTCTTTAAGGGTCTTCATCATAATTCATTAAGGATAAAGTTATGAGCACTGCCCAGTTCGATAAGATGATCCAAGACTCGCAAGAAAAAGTTAACGCTTCTAAAGAGAAGATATCTTCGATTACTTCGACGATGGAAGCAGCGCGAGAAAAAATCGAGACAGGCGATGAGCTAGGTTTCGACATCGAGAATGCCACCCTTGACGACGTTCAAGCCCATTCAGAGCTAATGAACGCGAATATTGCCGAGCTTATCATGGGCTTGGACGATACGACGGCGACTTTCTCAAAAGACTTCGATGAAATGCGCTCTAAGTCGGGCTGGGAGAGCTTCGTTGGTTTTTTCAGCAAAGGAAAATCTGAGTCGCTACGTCAAGAGCGAATTCGTAGCGCTAATATCGACGATAAACTCCAAGATCTGATTTCAAAATCAGACATTATCGTTACACTTCTTCAGGACCAGTTGGAAACACTGAAAGAGCAGCAAGACAAGGTTCAACAAAACCTATCGGCAACGCTGGATGATCGAGAAGCAACGGTACAAGAGCTGGAAGCGGTACGCGCTGAACTACTGGAACTCGATCCAGGTATTGTTGAGCTGGAGAATAAAATCTCCGTGGAACAGGATGCGACTGCCAGGACGCGCCTCGAAACTGAATTGGCGGCCATGAATGAAAAATACAATTCGCTGGTGCAATTAGAGCAGGTCAAGATCGCAAAATCTCAGACCCTTGAACGGTATGTTGAAAAGGGCAAAACCTGGGTTGATAGCTTGCAGAATCAGGCTGCTACCCAAATGGTATTGATCAACAAGCTGCAGACAGATACCCAGCAGCGCGTCGTGCTTTACGATGCTTTGACAAAGTCACTCAAAACCGCCCAGCAGCAGGAAGTTGCTCACCGCATCAACGAAATCGGGGTCGAAACTGATAAGGAAGCCCAAACCGCGATGGCAGGCATTGGTGCGGCTACGAACAAACGCATGGCCGACATGATGGAAGCACATGAAGACAGCATGGTATTTGCGCGCGACATTATTGAGAAAAAAGCCAAGGCTGATGAGCGCTTTGCTCGGCGTTTCTCAACCATCGTAGAAAAACACGATAAAAACCTTTATGGCGGCTGACCTCGCTACCCCTTTTCCGGTTGCTAAATAGCGATCAATTAACACATCAGATGCTTTACTCATCCACTGTGTTGATTGGCGCTCGTGGTCAATAAAAGGACGATCGAGAGCAGCCCAGCTCTCGGCAGGGACACCCAATGACTGAGCTTAGCCGCGACCATACTGACTTGGCAGACCCCTTTGCCTCACGCCGCTATTTTCGTAAGTTCGAAGATATTATCCATTATCTGTCTAGAACGGCAGTCACACTGCACTCAGAAGGCAAACTTACCAAATCCAGTGCCAAGGTCCTGACAGAGTATCTTGTTCGACTGAACCATACCTTTAAAGCATTGAGCATGAAATACCTGCTCGTCGGCAACGAGCAAAGCCCTCTGCTGGGCAGTTTAACTATGGACAAACGGGATAGTGGATTTCCTGTAGCCTCAGAGCTGTTAACCATGAGCAACGACGTTCATCAAGCAGCCCTGCATCTTGCCAACTCACCTTCCGCGAAGGCTTTAAAGAAGCAGATGCTTCACACCATCCTCACTGAGCGACAAACACCAAGCAAACTACAGTTTGCGCTATCGCAACGCTTATATTACGAGGCGCTGATAAAAGGCGACTTGTTTTGGGCACAAAACGATCCAACTCTCATCGAGCAGGGCACGAGCGAGACCGGACGCCGCCAGTTTCTGATCCACTGGGCGGTTTACGACTCTCAAATCAACCTGCCCGTCATCTACTTGGTAGAATTAGAAGATAGTGGCAGAACCCCTTTGCTTGAGGATCAGAGCCGCTGGCCACAGGTACAGGCACACCTAATGTCGCAATCACTTGTGGGGTTGAAGCTACTGACCATTGCACAAGGCTTCGATAAGGATTTTCGCGACCTACACCCCAAACAGCTGTCTCGCTACCACATTGGCCCAATGTACTCATCGGCTTATACCGAGCAGTCGGGTCCGCTACGCCAAGTGCTTGAGCAAGCAGCAAGCCAAGAGGGTCAGGATTGGGCGCTCGCCTGGACATGCGAGCAATTAACCAGCGAACAAGTACGTGAAGAGCGCGCTGGATGGTTCAGCAAAGTGGAACGAGAGGTCTTCGCGCTGGATCCTTTTGGCAGCCGCGGGGCAGATACCGGCGCCTCGCACACACAACGCGCCATCATACTGCCACAGCACCCCTTTCAAGTGCTTACTGAACTTGATCCCCCCGGCTTTTTGGATGTGCGCAAATTTGTGGTCAGCCCCAAGGGCCAAGTATTGAGTTTCTAAGGTCCAGTTCAGTACACCAAATTTACCTGATAAATGCTCACCGCTTAAGCAGCATCAATGAGCACCAAAGGTAGCGGAGCAATGTCATTGGGGCTGGATAGCCCTACATACGAGGATGTCATGAGTTTTACTAGCGACCAGATGGAACTGCGCGAAGAGGATATTCGCAAGCATTACGGCACTGCCACCGCCATGCTGGAAGGCATTGACCATACGCCACGGCTAGCCAAACCTGAAGCTTCAGGACAACCAACCGCGCCAGAGCGCTCACCCGGCATCAGTCAGACACGCCGTTTACGCTCTACCACTCCGGGTTTGGTGACCCGTTCAACCGCTCGACCTGAAGGCGTCCATTTGCGCGCCCGTATTGAAGCGTTTGAAACAGACGACCCGCTTGTCTCGCCACTCCAAGCCACAGCGCTTCACCAACTCCGACGGGCATTGGCCATTGCATTGGCGGTTGGCGAAGTTTATGCAACCTCATCCGGGCTTGCCGAGCTGAAACGGGCTAATTTAGCAGGTACGTTGAATACGGAGCGCAAAGCTGAATTCACCCAGCTACTGGCAGGTGAAGCGCTCACCGTCGTGCATGTCTTTGCCAATGCTACCGCTTTCCTGATAGCGCCTCATACTAGCGACGCCACCGTCGAAATTGGCGAGGTAGCCGAGCTATTGACCGATAATGCGTCGCTTGCTCTGAATGGCGTGCTATGGGAAATCGACCAAAAGCTTGCGTGCCATGCCAGCAATGAGAGCCAATTAACAGCAACGCTTAGCGCCTTCGCCGAACAATGCATGGAAAAAGTCGCGCTGCGCGCGCAAAGCGCTCCAAGGCTTTCACCCTTTAGCGACGCCGTTTGGCGCATAGAGGCTGACGATCTGACACTGCGGGGATTCGAGCCGGCCACCAAAGCAAAGTCCCCAACGCTGACCATGGCCTTCAAAAAACCGCATGAGGTAGTGGGCAACCACATAGCCAAGTATCAGTCTCTGCGGCTCGCCAAAATGCTGATGGCTTACGATTTCGAGCGACGCTTAAATCCTTTCGCGGAAATGGGCGGTTTCATCTTCACGTTTATGGGCGACGGCAAGCCAGGAACGGGTAAAACCACCTTGATTCAAATGATGGCGGGCCTCCTGCACGACTACTGCCAAGTGGCCGGCTATCCATTTCGTTATCAGAACTTCGGCATCGACAACATAGATAGCTACCAGGGCAAGTCTGGTCAAAACGCCAAAGCGTTTATCAGCAACCTGATGGACCCAGGCGTTATCGGCTTCGGCACCGTTGATGATATCGATCAGATTGCAGGCAAGCGGGGGGACCGCCAGTCTTCGGCGGGGCAGCAGGAGGTTACCGCCGTGCTGATGGATGCCTTCGCGGGTGCCAATACGGTTGTCCGCGGCAACTGTACTTTCGGTATGTTCTCCAACTATCCCGAAAACGTCGATGATGCCTTGCGGCAGCGTTCGGGCGCACGTTTTTTGGTCGATGGGCCGCAAACACGAGAAGATTACATTGACGTTCTCCACCTGCTGCTAGGTAAAAACCACCAGATTCCTTTGGGCGAGCATGACCTTTACGCCGCTCAGGAAATCCAGAAGGCGGTAGCTCAATCTTTTCAATCACATAGCCGTCCCCAGGAGGAGACCTTACTGGCGGTGTTTGATCGCGTCCACTCTCAAATAGGTGAACTTGATACCGTCGCCAAGCTCGGCACTTACTTGAAAGCAATTCAGCAGGCCGACGAACGGTTCACCGGGCGTGCTATTAAAAACATCACCGATGCAGTCAAGGTGCGCTCGATGGACTTCGAGCTACCAGATGAGTGGATGGAAAACCCAGAGCTATTTCTGTTTAAGGATTACGTTACTAAATCCAACATGATTGACGAACTGAAAGTGCCCATCACCACAGATATGGTGCTACAGGAGATTAACCGCTACGCCGACAGTGAGTTCCGCTATGCGGGTAAATCCGATGCCGCCGCCATCGAAAGCATGGTTCGCGATTTAGGCCTTCAGGAAGCCGCGCGTAAGCGTTACCTGGAGGGGCAGAAAACATGAAACGCTTGATTGAAAAGGGGCTGATGTTTGGCAACCTCTTTCATGTCGGCTCTCAGGCACTGGTCGAGCGCTATGGCCGTGCGTTGCTGCACCTAACGGGGAAATCCACCTCCCTGCGCGAGTTTCATATCGACATCTCCGGCTACTCACCGGAGATTGGTGATGAGCTTGAGGATCACTACTACTTGAACCATGGCGGCGTTAATCGACAGTTCATTCTTCTCACGGTTGAACAAAAGTATTGCCCTTTGCTAAACGCCCAATTTTCCACTAACCGGGACATCTTGCGGCGGTTTATTGATGCCAATGAACAGCAACTTTTTGCTCTCACGGCCACCGATGCTGTGGCGGGAGAGCTGGAAAACTCGGTATTGGGCGTCGATGTGCCTGAGCAGCTGTTTGATATTCGCCGCATTATTGTCGAAGCCGACACGACTACGGGGACCATCGCAGAAGCGGCACGCTTAGAGACGCTTATCGAGCGCTTCATGGAGGAAGAAGATAGCTGGTTTGATAGTCATTTAATCGATGACATGGTCGAGACCGTCAAACGCACCGGCGATATTTCGCGCAATCCAGTACGCCTGGCACATGAGGTATTTGAGCAAAAGAACTTCTGGACGTCGCATTTTGGTGGCCTCTACCTCTTTCAGGATATAGGCAGCTCGGCATTGATCGCCAGCAACGAAAAGCCGCTAGGAAAGTTCCCTGTCAAACAGACACTCAGCCTAGATGAACGTAAAAAGATAGGCCTGTTTTTACAAGAAAATAAACTCGCCGAACCGATTATCAAAGGGCGGAGCGATCAAGAAGTCGATATTCTTCGTCAGAAAACGACGTTCATACTGGCTGATACCTTGACGGATAAAGGGGTGGACGTAACCGGCCTCTCCTATAGCGACATGCGACGTCGCGCCTCACGGTATGCAAACGAACTGCCCGATGAGTACGACGGACTAGCGGCCATGCTGCGATGGGCAGAGACACGCGGCGCCAAACCCAGAATCGAGATGGAGCATCCCAGCTATTTCTACCTGCTGCGTGCCACAAATACGGCTAACCGAGATCTAGTCAATATGCTATTGGCGGAGCTATCGCCTCTCGATACCCGCCAGTTATTTATCTGCCATAAAAACGAATTCTATCGCCGATACCGTACGTGGCCAGAGGCGAAAAAAGCCTACTGCAGTGACTTTCTTTCACGCGAGTATGCGACTGATAAAGCAGGCGCACGCGCTTACCTGTTCGGCGCAGAATCGGTGTGAGCCGTTGTGTGATTGGCAGCCAATAACACCACCCAAAAGCTCAGCGGAGGAGCCCCCATTGCTTCCCTTCATGCGACTCGTTCTGACGTTCGTTGTGACGCTTTTCATTCTATACAACGCGCTCGCAGCCTATATGCGTTGCAGTCAACGCTTGGCGTTACAAAAGCGCTGGAAGCGTGAAGCTCCGCTGCTTAGCCGAAACGCTTTTATACGACAAGGTTTGCAGCAATATGACCGCTCACTGCGGCGCAAGTTGATTCACTTGGTCTACGTTACGCCGCCGAGTGCCGTCTTGCTTATCCTCTACGTCACCAATTACATGTGAGGCGACCCCAATGGTCTATGTGAAATGGTTTTTATTGATTTTTTTCTGGACGCTGTTCGGGGCGTTTTTACACTACAGCTTACCCAAGTACGATGTCGTGCGTATTGTTAATACTCACGAGGAACGTATCGATCTGGATGACTGGACACGTATCTTCTGGTCTGACCCAACCGCCCAATCGAAGCGATTGATGAACCGTGACGTGCAATTCATCCAGGGTATCCGTGGCAATGGTCGCACCATTGTTTATCGCAATGAGGATACCGGCTGGGGCTGGCCCCCCTATTTCAAATTCGATACCGCCAATCTTTATACCGAGGCCAGCGACCTGGTCTCCACAAAAGCAGACCCTCAGTGGGTCGCCATCAAGTATTTTGGTTGGAGGAGTATCTTCTTTTCCATTTTCCCCAACGCCATTTCAATTACGCCCGTCGACGGACCTGAGGAAAAGCCCTTCAACTGGTTCACAACATTATTTCTGATTACACTTGGGACCGCCTCAGGGTACGGTTATTACCGCTGGCGACGCTTTCGTCGCGAACGTCTATCGCCCGTTTTTGAAGAGGTTGGCGATAATTTAAATGCCGCAGGCGATGCCTTTTCCAGGAAACGTAACCGCTTTCAAGCATGGCTTGATACCTGGAAGACAAAAAAACGTTAGGCAAGATCAATCGCTAAATTTACGCAAAATCGTCAGTATCAATGCCAATGGACACACGCTTAACGGTTTTGGTGACAATATAGGTAAAGTAGCGTTCGATACCCGCATCAGAGACCAGCCATTTATCCATCAGTCGCTGGTAGCTATCGATGGTGCGGGTTTCGAACTTCACCAGGTAATCCACACCGCCGCCTACCGCAACACACTCAGTAACTTCTGGGGTTTGCATGACCAGCGCTTCAAAGCGGGTGAAGCTGTAGGCGTTGTGCTGTTTAAGCTCAATCTGCACCCAGACGGGGTTGCGTGGCACCAGCACCTCGGCGTCGATGCGTGCACTGTAACCCTGGATGACCCCGGCTTTTTCCAGCCGTTTTACCCGCTCCCAGCAAGGGCTGACCGAGAGGTTAATTGCCTCAGCCAGTTTCGACTTGGTGATCCGCCCATCGCGGGAGAGAATGTCGAGGATTTTCAGGTCATAACGGTCAAGTTTCATCATGCCAAATGTCACGCCTCCAGGCGTTCAACAACATCGGCAACCACCGCCAGGGTGTCCCCCATATTGATTAACGAGGGCGCGCGGCGAGCCATCAAGACGCCATCTCGCTCCGCTTTATAGGCCACAGGCGCCGTACCGCTGCGGGTCATGTCGTATACATAGGCAATGGTCTGGCCTTTCTTGACTTCGTCACCCAGCGCCACCAGCAGTTCGAGCACGCCAGAATGCTGGCTCTGTACGTAACAGCTGGCGTCGGGCATATCGAGGTATACCTGACCGCCTGCGGGCATTTCCACCTCGCCTTCCACTAGGCCGTAATGGACTAAAAAGTTGCGCACGCCTCGCTCTGTGATGGCGATGCTTTGGGGCGTGGAGGTGCCACCTCCGCCAAGCTCAGTGGCCACAAACACCTTACCCTGCCGTTCGCAGGCGGTATCGAAGAGTTTTTCGGCATCCAATTCAAACATCACCATGGCGTAGGGGGCGCCAAAGGCTTTCGCGCCTTCCAAAGCGGCTTGCTGCTGGGCTTTGTCATCCAGCACGTGGGACGCACCAAACGGCAGAATATCCAACGTGCGGCCACCGGAGTGCAGGTCGAGCACCACATCGCTCATCGGCACCAACACGCGGGTAAAGTAGTCGGCAATTTGCGAGGTAACGCTGCCGTTAGGGTCGCCGGGGAAGCTCCGATTGAGGTTGCCTTTATCCAATGGCGAGGTGCGTTTACCGGCCATCACCGCTGGCGTATTCATACAGGGCACAATAATCACCCGTCCTGTGACGTCTTGCGCTTTAAGCGTCGAAGATAGCTTCAACAGTGAGGTAATGCCCTCGTACTCGTCGCCATGGTTGCCACCCGTGAGCAGTGCCGTGGGGCCTTCACCGTTTTTGACCACGGTGACCGGGATCATCACCGCACCCCAGGCGGATTCATCAGTGGAGATAGGTAACTTTAAAAAGCCGTGCTGCACGCCATCAGCGTCTAAGTCCACGGTGGCCGAAATCGGACTGGGCCTTTGTTGGCTGGAGGGAATCGTCATGGTGTCTTCCTTTTACTTAACAAACAGCTGGCGTGGAAAGTTGGCCAGCGTTTCGCAGCCGCTCTCGGTGATTAAGATGCTTTCGGTAATTTCCAGGCCCCAGTCCTCCACCCATAAGCCGGGCATAAAATGAAATGTCATGCCGGGCCGCAGAACGGTGTCATCCGAGGGGCGCAGGCTCATGGTGCGCTCACCCCAATCGGGGGGATAGGAAAGCCCGATCGAATAGCCACAACGGGCGCCACCACGGTCAAAACCATATTTATCCATGGCAGCACCCAGCGCCATGGCAATATCCGCCGTGCGGTTGCCCGGCTTGGCCACCGCCAACCCGTTATCAATGCCTTCGAGCAGCGCCGACTCTGCACGGATAAAATCCATTGGCGGCTTACCCAGAAATACCGTACGCGACATTGGCGCGTGATAGCGCTTAAATACCCCGGCAATCTCAAAAAACGTGCCTTCGCCTTCACGAAACGGGGTATCGTCCCAGGTTAAGTGCGGCGCAGCGGCGTCTTTGCCGGTGGGCAACATGGGCACAATGGCAGGGTAATCCCCCCCAAACACTTTGCCGTTTTCATCGACAAAGCCTTCAATGCCCACGCGGTATATCTCTGACACCAGCTTGCTTTTGGGTAGGCCGGGCTCAATGACTTCCAGAATACGTGTATGCATGCCTTCCACAATTTTGGCGGCCGTGCGCATATAGCTGATTTCTTGCGGTGATTTAATCGACCGGCACCAGTTCACCAGAGCGTTGGCATCCATAAAACGCGCATGGGGCAGCTCGTGCAGCAGACTCTGGTAGGCTTTGGCGGAAAAATAATAGTTATCCATTTCCATGCCGACAACGCCTGTATGCCAGCCGCGGTCGGGCATGATCGACTGGGCCAGATACTCCATCGGGTGCATGTCCGGATTCTGCACATAATAATCCGGATAGTAGGTGATGTTATCAGGGTCGATCCAGCAGGTGCGCAGCGCGCCATTGGCGTCCATACGGCGGCCAAACCACACCGGCTCACCCTCTAAGCCCACCAAAACGCACTGGTGCACATAAAACGACCAACCGTCGTAACCGGTAAGCCACGCCATATTTGAGGGATCACTGACGATCAATACGTCAATGCCCCGACCGGCCATTTCAGCACGCACCTTCCAGAGGCGGTTAGCATACTCTTCACGGGTGAAGGGCAGGGAAACCTGAGTCATCGGGCAATTCGCCATTAAAGATCACTAAGAACCAGCGCTGCTTTTATCATTAAGCGGCGCTGGGCCGCAGGATCGACCTGGCCACCGCCACAGTAGGCCCGCCAATGTCGTCTTGAGCCGATACTAGCACTCACCCTTGGTTGCCGGTCAAAGCCTTTATGACAAAATGTGCATACGGCAGCATAATTTGCACTAAGCAAGTCGACCACGGCGTTCATCGCTTATCATGATAGCCTGAGAGAAAGATCCGCTAGCGAGAGAAGCCGTCATGAAGATTGTTGTGCATATTGATGAAGCCGAGCAGTGGCAAAAGGCGTTGGCTGATGCCTTCCCCGAGGCCCAGGTGCTGACCAGTAGCGCGCCAGCCGAGGAGCGACAGAACGCCGATTACCTCGCCGTCTGGAAAGCCCCTGCGCACTTGATCAAGGAACAAACTCAGCTAAAAGGCATTATCAACCTCGGTGCGGGGGTCGACTACCTGCTTAAAACCCCTGGCCTGCCAACTGACGTGCCCATCGTAAAGCTGCGCGATGCAGGGATGGGCGAGCTAATGGCGGATTATGTGCTGTACGGGGTACTGCATTTTTACCGCAGCATGGACCGCTATGCGCAACAGCAGCAAAGCGCCACTTGGCAACCCCAGGCGGTGGTCGAAAAATCCCAGTGGCCGGTGGGGATACTCGGTTTGGGTTCGATTGGCCGCTATGTGGCCAATGCACTTAACCAGGCAGGATTCCCGGTCCTCGGCTGGAGCCGTTCGCCTAAACATATCGCTGGTGTGCAGTGTTACCATGGTGATGACGGGCTTAGCGAGTTACTTGGCCAAGTGCAAACGATCGTGACGATTCTGCCCGATACTTCAGAAACCCAGCATATTTTAAACGCCGAACGACTTGCCCAATTACCGCCGGGTGCCAGCGTTATTAACCCTGGCCGGGGAAGCTTAATTGATGAGCAGGCACTGCTAGAAGCGCTAGGTAAAGGCAACCAATTGAGCCATATCCGCGGTGCATTGCTTGACGTCTTCGAAGAAGAGCCGCTACCCGGTGATCATCCGTTGTGGCAGCACCCCAAAGTTATTATCACGCCGCATATGGCAGCCCCCACGCCACTCGGCGCCGCCATCGACCAAGTCATTGCTTACGTGCATGCCTTTGAAGCAGGGGATTCCGTGACGACCATCGACCCCGAGGCGGGGTACTGAGCGCTGAAACACTCGGATTGGCATCTTGTTCATACCGATAAGGGATTATTAACCTATTGGAAACGAAGGAGAAACGCTTCATGACGTCCTCCCTCCATTATCAACGCCATGACGCGCTGTTGGTGGTCGATATGCAACGCGATTTTTGCGAAGGGGGCGCCCTTGCGATTAACGGCGGTAGCGCCCTGGTGCCCGGCATCAACGCCGAAATCGCCACAGCCCTAAACGCTGGTGCCAGCGTAGTAGCTTCCCGCGACTGGCATCCAGTGGACCATATCAGCTTTACCCACCGAGGCGGGCCCTGGCCGGTCCACTGCGTTCAGGATACCCCGGGGGCTGCATTTCACCCCGACCTCACGCTGCCTGACGAGGTCATTCGCGTCAGCAAAGCCACGGCGTTTAATGCCGATGCCTACTCGGCGTTCGATGGCACTGGGCTTGGCGATTATTTACGCGAAAAAGGCATCAAGCGTGTTGTGGTTTGCGGCCTGGCGCTGGATGTATGTGTCCACGCCACAGTACTTGAAGCCTGCAGAGAAGGCTTTACCACCCTGCTATTAGCAACGTTATCCGCCGCAGTCGACCCTGACGCGATCGAGCGTTGTTGCAATGAGATGCAGGACGCTGGGGCCGGGGTACGCGCATGAATGAACCGTTATCGTTGAGCGTTGCAGACGACGAGTTGGCGCTATTAACCGACCTTTATCAACTAACCATGACTCAGGCGTACTGGAAAGAAGGGGTGCATGAGACGCCCGCCACCTTCAGCCTGTTTTTCCGCAAGCTCCCCTCATCGCGTCGGTTTATCCTCGCCTGCGGCCAGCAGCACGCGGCGGCTACGCTTAGCCAACTGCGCTTTAACGATACGGCGATTAAAAAACTCGCCTCGACCGGGCGCTTTGAGGACGATTTTCTGAGCTGGCTGTCGAACTGGCGCTTTTCGGGGGACATCTGGGCCGTACCCGAAGGAACGCCGCTTTTCCCGCATCAGCCGCTGCTTGAAGTAGACGCCCCCATCGCCGAGGCACAGCTGCTTGAGAGTCTGGTCATGAACCTGGTGCAAGTGGAAACGGTGCTCGCTTCCAAGGCCGCTCGTATCGTGTGGGCGGCAGGAGGTCGGCCGGTAGTGGATTTTGGTATGCGGCGCGTACACGGTATTGACGCCGCCGTGCGTGGCGTCCGTGCCTACAAAACCGCCGGACTAAGCGGCACCAGTAATGTGCTCGGCGGGCTGCGTCATGACTTACCTCTAAATGGCACCATGGCGCACAGCTATATTCTTGCCCATGACGATGAGCCATCGGCATTTCGTGCATTCGCTGGTCACTATCCCAACACCACGTTACTGGTCGACACCTACGATACGCTACAGGGCGTCAGGCATGTGATTGATATGCTGCGCGAAACACCAAACTTATCGGTTGGCGCCGTTCGCCTCGATTCCGGCGATCTCGGTACTCTTGCCAAGAGTGCCCGCGCGTTACTTGACGACGCCGGTTTCACCACCATCAAGATTATTGCCAGTAGCGGCTTGGATGAACATGGCATTGCCGAGCTTATTGCCCAGGACGCGCCGATCGATGCCTTTGGTGTCGGCACCCAAATGGGCGTGTCGGCAGATGCGCCGGTGATCGACCTCTCGTATAAACTGGTCGAATACGCTGGAAAGCCGCGGGCTAAACACTCTCCCGGCAAGCTTAACCTGCCGACACGCAAGCAGGTATACCGTCACCAGGATGCTGCTGGGCAGTATATCGGCGACACGATTGCTCAGCGCGATGAAACCGGCATCCCCGGAGAAGCCCTGCTACGTCCGGTGGTTCAACACGGTGTCGTCGTCCCCGATGCGATGGCGCAAACACAACAGGCGACTTCTCGCGTTGCGGATGCATTACCTCGCTTCCCTGCCTCAGTGACAGCAATAGAGAAAGGCGAAAGCGATTATCCAGTGAAGCTGAGTGACGCCCTGAAACACCTATCGTCCACGGTATGATAGCGCTACGCTATTCAATTGGCTGGACCACCGCTTGTCAGGGAGACTCACTATGCGATGCGCCCTATCTCAATATCGTCACTACCCGCGATGCGTTGTCGCTGCGACAACACTTTGCCTTACAGGACTCATCGTATCCGATGCCAGTGCGTCCAGTACGGCACTCACCGCGCCGCAACCCTTCGAGGCCAAGTACCGCTTGAGCGTGAGTGGTTGGCCAAGTGCCACTATTACCCACCACTTAAGTAAGGCGGATAGCCACTGGCGTAGCGATATGCGCTTCTCAATTGCGGTCGTTAGTGGCGAGGAGCGCAGCCGTTTCAGCGTCGCGGACGACAGCACCCGCGCGCTGCTCTATAACAGCCGCTACTCGTTGTTTGGCATCGGCAACGACTACCAGCTAAGGGAAAGCGAGCTTACAACACTTGACCGGCAAACCGCCCTATTCGATCTTTCCCGCCGCGCGGGCAAGGAAAACTGCAGCGAAGAGGCGCCTTGCGATCTTCGCTTCCTCGACCACGAAGGGGAAGAGGAACACTACCAGTATTATGTGGATAGCCAAGCACCGATCAGTGTTCCTGCCGGTGAGTTTGACGCACTGAATGTGGTCATGCTGAATACAGAAAAAAGTAATCGCGAGCTTCACTTAAGCTTTCATCCAGACTGGCCTGGGCTTGTGCTATCGGCTCAATACATCAAAAATGGCGAGCGTGAAACGCAGATTGCCTTGACCGAATTCAACCCAGACGGGGGCGCAACGCCTTAAATGCTTTCTGGATTACTGATTGTCCTGCTCCCGCTGCTGGTGGGTTACTTGGTGCGGGTTCCCTCGTTACGCTGGCAGCAACGTATCAACCATGCCGTTAATAGTGCCGTTTACATCATCCTACTGCTGATGGGCATCAGCCTTGCTGGACTTGAGAATCTTACTAGCCAACTTTCCAAGTTGGGCGGCAACGCCCTGCTGCTATTTAGCATTACCACGCTGTTTAACTTAACAGCGCTGTGGTGGCTATCGCGCCGCGTGGCTCTTAAGGCGGGTAATTCACCGGTGGTAAAAGATGCCCCTACTAGCAAGCTCGCCGCGATGCAAGGCTCGCTGCTGTTGGTCGCCGTGGTAGCCGGCGGCGTTATGTTCGGACTGCTGGCTGGCCCTCACCTGGGTGAAGCGCTGTTCACGACGGCGGACTTGTTGGCTGAATGGGTACTGTATTGCCTCTTGGCGCTGATCGGCTGCCAGCTGCGCAACTCGGGCATGCCGCTCAAGCAGATTCTGCTCAACCGCCTGGGGCTGGCGATTGCCGTCACGCTGGCGCTCAGCTCCCTGCTGGCAGGTCTACTGGCCGCCCCGCTACTCTCGCTAAGCTGGAATGAAGGCCTCGCCATGGCCGCAGGCTTTGGCTGGTACTCGCTTTCGGCCATTCTGATCGGCGACCAGCTAGGCCCGCTAATGGGCGGTGTGGCGTTTTTCAACGACCTGACCCGCGAGCTGCTGGCATTCATCCTGATACCGCTGGTCATTCATCGCCACACGGCATTGGCGATTGGCTATGGCGGTGCCACTTCAATGGACTTCACCCTGCCCGTGATTCAACAGCACGGCGGCGTGGCCTGCGTGCCCATCGCCGTGGTCAGCGGGTTTATTCTCTCGTTACTATCCCCGCCGTTGATTCTGTTTTTTCTGTCGCTGTCGGGTTAGCCATACCCGACAATCATTGATCAGTATGACAGCACTCCCCCCTTACCGCGCTTTTCAGACAATGTCGCAGTGCAAGACCCGATAGCCCGCGGCCAAGTAGAACGGTGAGCTTTGCCAGGGCGGCTTCCAGCGTAATATCGCCGCCCGCGATAACACCGGCCTGATTGAGCGCGGCACCGGTGGCGTAGGCGCCCTGCACCACCTCACCCTGGGCACACTGCGTCACGTTTAGCAGCGCGACGCCACGCTCGTTGGCCGCTTTCAGGGCGTCAAGCAGCTCGCCTGCAAAGCTGGGCGGGTTGCCAACGCCGTAGCTGTAAAGCACCAGGCCTTTAAGACTCTCATCAGCCAGCAACGCCTTGGCACGGCGCAGCGACATCCCCGGATGCAGCGGCAGTACCGCGACCGCCTCGTCGTCCACCGTGATAGGGGCGAAGTTCGGTATACCGCTCAGCAACGCTGAGGGCTGGGGAAACCTTACGCTGATGCCTAGCTCCGCTAGCCAAGGGAAGTTGGGTGAGTCGAAGGCATCCAGGCCTTGAGTGCGCACCTTGCGCGCTCGGTTACCGCGCAGCAGCCGGTCGTGAAAGGCCAGGCTTACTTCGCAAGGTGTCGCGGCATGCGCCGCCAGCTGCAGCGCGCTGACGACATTATTCAGCGCGTCACTGCGGGGCTCACCCAGTGGAATTTGGGAGCCGGTGAAGATCACCGGCTTGTTCAGCGCACCGAGCATAAACGACAGCGCCGCGGCGCTGTACACCATGGTATCGGTGCCGTGGAGCACCACAAACGCATCGTAGTGCTGCCAATGGCTTTCCAGTAGCGCCACTAGGCGGTTCCAGGCCTCGGGCATTAGCTCAGCGCTATCCATCAGCGGCTGCATTTCAATCACATCAAACGCCGGCAGCCGATAAGGATCGCCCAGGGCCAAGTGCGCGGCCAGGCGTTCGGCCAGCCCCGCGCAGGGCACGTAGCCTTGTGGCGATGGCTGCATACCCACCGTCCCGCCGGTATACAGCATCAGTACGCGGGGCATGGACTCTCCTTGCCTTATCGTTACAACCTGGATGATTGCTTACTTCGCAGGCGCGCCTTCCAGGCGCTTCTTTAATGCATCAGCCTCTTCAGGGTCCAGCTCCCAGGCTTTGGGATCCAGGTCGAGATCCGGGTGCTGGTTGGCATCAAAAATCGGCTGCTTGATCCCCTGACGACGCTGCCCATCGAAGTCTTTCAAAATGCGCAGGCCGTGCATGAACAGCATGATCAGCGCAATCAGGTTAACCACGGCCAGAAGCCCCATGGTGACATCGGCAAAGCCGAACACGGTGCCCAAATCGGTGGTTGCGCCCCAGCACACCAGCAGCACGATGGCCACGCGGAAGGCGTTAAACAGGTTCTGGTTATCGCGGCTGAAGAAGTTGAGGCTGTTCTCGCCCAGATAGTAGTTGTACAGAATGGTGCTGAAAGCAAACAGCAGCAGCGCCAGGCTGACAAAGGTGCGACCCCATTCGCCCACATGGTCGGCCAATGCGGCTTGAGTTAGCGCAATGCCCTCAACACCTGCGCCCGCAGCGGGGTCATACGCACCGCTGAGCAGGATCAAAAACGCCGTAGCGGAACAGATAATCACCGTATCGATAAATACCGAAAACGCCTGCACGATGCCCTGGTTGGCAGGGTGCGGCACGTAAGCAACCGCCGCCACATTGGGCGCACTGCCCAGGCCCGCTTCGTTGGAGAAAAGGCCGCGCTTCAGACCCATCATGATCGCCGCGCCAATACCGCCGCCAATCAGTGGTTCAAGGCCGAAGGCACTTTTCACAATCAGCGCAATCACGCCAGGTATTTCGGTAATATTCATGGCGATGACCAGCAGTGCGACAGCAATATAACCGATGGCCATAAAGGGCACTAAAATCTCGGAAATACGCGCAATACGCTTGATACCACCGAAGATAATCAGCCCGACCAGCATCGCCAGGGCAATACCGCTATACAGCACCGGCACGCCGAAGGCGTCACCGAAGGAGGTTGCCACCGCGTAGGATTGCAGCGCGGTAAAGGCAAAACCGAAGGTCAACAGCAGCAGTACCGAGTAGAACGCTGCCAGCCAGCGCCACTGTTTACCCAGCCCTTTAACGATGTAGTAAGCAGGCCCGCCGCGATAGGTGCCGTCACCGACGGCCTCTTTATAGGTCTGCGCCAGGGTGCACTCCAAAAAGCTGGTGGCCATACCCATCAAACCCACCAGCCACATCCAGAAAATCGCCCCTGGGCCGCCCAGCGTAATCGCCACCGCCACGCCTGCGATATTGCCGCCGCCTACGCGACCGGCCACCGACAGCACCAGCGCCTGGAACGAGCTTAGATGGCCATGCTTGTTGCGCTTAAAGGCTTGACCGGAACCCAGGATACGAAACATCTCACCGAAATAGCGAAACTGCACAAAGCGGGACGCAACGGTAAAACCGATGCCAACCCCCACCAGCAGCACTAGCAGAACCTTCCCCCACAGGAGGTCATTGAGCATATCGAGCATGTGATTCTCTCCGCGTTTTTGTATTAGCGTTATGTTGGAATTGGCGTCGTTTGCTATCGCGCGTTATGAATTCGCGCCGCGGGGAGTGTTTTAACAAGCCTGGGGCAGGATTGAATTTGGCGCAGCGGTGCAGTTGTGTGCACTCACTGCATCACCGGGTGCATCAAAGTGCATCACCCATAAAAAAACGGCGCGCCTCCGTTAAAGAGGCGCGCCGTTTGATTCGCGATCTGTTAATAGCTGGGTAGTTTACATATCGGCAGTTGCCGCCCGTGCCGCGTGGAGCTTCTTATAGCTTTCGATCAAGCGCTGGTGGCGCTCAAGGCCTTCGAGCTGCATGTTGGTCGGCGTTAGACCGTGGAAACGCACCTCACCGCTTACCGAACCCACTACGGCCGCCATGGTCGCCTCGCCAAACATGCGCTGGAAGTTGTGCAGGTAATCACCCAATTCCAGTTCATCATCCAGGACAATTTCCAGCACTGCGTTCACTGCCTGGTAGAACAGGCCGCGCTCGACGGTGTTGTCGTTGTACTGCAGGAACATCTGCACGCAGTCCAGCGCCTCTTCATGACGCTCCAACGCTAGGTAGACCAACAGCTTCAGCTCCAGGATCGTAAGCTGCCCCCACTCGGTGTTCTCATCAAACTCGATCCCGATTAGCGTGATGATATCGGTGTGGTCGTCCATCTGGCTGTCTTCCAGGCGCTCGACCAGATCGGTGAGTTGATCGTCATCCAGGCGGTGCAGATTGAGAATATCTTCGCGGTAATCCAGCGCCTTATTGGTGTTATCCCAGATCAAGTCTTCGATCGGGTAAACTTCCGAGTAACCCGGCACCAGAATACGGCACACCGGCGCACCCAGATCCTCGTGCACCGCCGTATACACTTCGGCGCCCAGTTCCTCAAAGATATCAAATAGCGTTTCGGCCTCTTCTTCGTTGCTGCCGGAGAAATCCCATTCACTGAATTCAAAGTCCGGCTTGGCGCTGAAGAAGCGCCAGGAGACCACACCTACCGAGTCGATAAAGTGCTCAACGAAGTTGTTCGGCTCGGCAACCGTTTGCGAATTAAAGGTGGGCAGCGGCAGATCGTTCAGCCCCTCGAAGCTGCGGCCCTGGAGCAGCTCGGTCAAGCTGCGCTCCAGCGCTACTTCGAAGCTTGGGTGGGCCCCAAAGGAAGCAAACACGCCGCCGGTGCGCGGGTTCATCAAGGTCACGCACATGACCGGGAACTGCCCGCCCATGGAGGCATCTTTAACCAGCACTGGAAAGCCCTGGGCTTCCAAAGCGTTGATGCCTTCGACAATGCTGGGGTATTTCGCCAGCACCTCCTGCGGCACATCCGGCAGAGCCAACTCCTGCTCGAGGATTTCCCGTTTTACCGCCCGCTCGAAGATTTCCGACAGGCACTGCACCTGAGCCTCCACTAGCGTATTGCCGGCGCTCATGCCGTTGCTGAGGAACAGGTTTTCGATCAGGTTGGACGGAAAGTAAACCGTCTCGCCATCGGACTGGCGCACATAAGGCAGCGAGACAATACCCCGGTCTTCACGACCGGAGTTGGTATCGATCAGATTGGAGCCACACAGCTCGCCTTCCGGGTTATAGATCGCCAGGCAGTGCTCATCAAGAATCTCAGCGGGCAGTTCATCATTCGGGCCCGGCTTGAACCACTTCTCATTGGGGTAGTGAACAAAGTCGCTACCCGCGATCTCTTCACCGAAGTACTGGTCGTTATAGAAGAAATTGCAGCTCAGGCGTTCGATAAACTCGCCCAATGCCGAGCAAAGCGCGCTCTCTTTGGTGGCGCCTTTGCCGTTGGTAAAGCACATCGGCGAGGCCGCGTCGCGAATATGCAGCGACCAGACATGGGGCACGATATTGCGCCAGGAGGCGATCTCGATTTTCATGCCGAGGTCGGCCAGAATCCCGCTCATATTGGCAATGGTCTGCTCGAGCGGCAGGTCCTTGCCTTCGATATAGGTGCGGCTACCTTCCGGTGCGCCCATCAAAAGCGCCTGGGCGTCTTCGTCGATATTCTCGACCACTTCGATCTGAAACTCGGGGCCGGTCTGAACGACTTTCTTCACCGTGCAGCGATCGATGGAGCGCAGCATGCCCTCGCGATCCTTGTCAGAGATGTCCTCCGGCAGCTCGACCTGGATCTTGAAAATCTGCTTGTAGCGGTTTTCCGGGTCGACGATATTGTTCTGCGACAGACGGATGTTCTCGGTGGGAATATTGCGCGCGTTGCAGTACACCTTGACGAAGTAGGCGGCGCACATGGCCGATGAGGCCAGGAAGTAGTCAAACGGCCCAGGGGCCGAGCCGTCGCCCTTGTAGCGAATCGGCTGGTCGGAGGTGACCGTAAAATCGTCGAACTTGGCCTCCAGGCGGAGGTTGTCGAGATAGTTGACTTTGATTTCCATGAGCGGGCGTCCGGATAGATAAATGTGCTAAGGGCCTTGGGGCCATAGGCTGATGGCGGCCATTATCCAGTTTTTTACCCGGTTCGTCTTGGCTTCTGACACGGGAAACTCAGAAAGCATAGAGAACTATGCTTATCGCTCGCTGGTTGGCTTTACAGCATCATGTCCGTAAATTTGTATGGTAGAACAGCAAAAAGAGCACGCACCACAACGGCGCGAAGATAAAACCAAAGATCATCGCCATCATTACAAAACCATCAATGGCCTGCATAAAATCTAAGAAATACAGCCCTAGAGCTCCAACGCATGCAGCAACAATATGCAAACCAAAACCTATTGGAATGCCTACCCAGATACTAAAATTCGGTTTCCTAACTATACGTATAAGTATTGGCAAAGCTAAAATAATGAAAGGAGGAAGCCCTAAAACCCAAGCACCAACGGCCACCATGGTACCGAAAGGCACGATCGGAAGCAGCGGCAATGTAGTAACCAACAGTGTTAAAATCAGTGCTTTAATAAATGCACGGGGTTGCGCTTTATTTTGTTTCACTTCTTTGCACTCAGGACGAATATTCATCTATATATTATTTCCTGACAAAAACGGCAGCGCTTCCTCAAGCAATAGTTCGGGGATCTCCTCGGCGATATAGTGGCCGCAAGGGAGCGCTTTGCCGTCGACTTGAGTGGCTACCTTGCGCCACTCTGCTAAGGCATCAAAGCAGGCTTCAATGGCCCCTTCAGCGCCCCACATCACTTTTAATGGGCAGTTAAGTTTTAGGCCCGCGTCGATATCTGCCTGATCATGCTCCAAATCAATCGTGGCGCTGGCGCGGTAGTCGCCGCAAATACCGGTGGCGGTACCAGGGAATGATAGGCAGCGCTCGTATTCCGCTAGCGCTTCAGATGAGAAAGGCGCCATACCGGCACTGCGGGCGCCCATCACGCTTTTCAGGTATTGAGCGGGGTCACTCTGAATCAACATTTCCGGCAGTGGCTGAGGGCGAATCAGGAAAAACCAGTGCCAGTAGCTACGCGCAAAGGCCTCGGTGGTACCCCGATACATGGCAAGCGTAGGGGCAATATCCAACAGCACCATACGTTCGACACGCTCAGCGTGGTCAATCCCTAATCGGTGGGCGACCCGCGCGCCTCGGTCATGGGCTAATACTTTAAATCGCTCAAAACCCAGTGCGCTCATTAGCTCAGCCATATCGGCCGCCATGGCACGTTTGGAATAATTAACGTGTTTGGGGTCGTCGTCGGGTTTACTGCTGTCACCGTACCCGCGTAGATCCGCCGCAATTACCGTGAAGTGACGGGCAAGCGTTTTCGCAACTTTATGCCAAATCACATGGGTTTGCGGGTGGCCGTGGAGCAGCAGTAGCGCAGGGCCACTGCCGCCCTGTCGAAACGCGATCTCGACGCCGTTAACCTGGCGTTTATTTTTTTCAAATCCTTGAAACATGGCGTGCTCCTGGCTTACTGCAAAAGCCTTTTGCTGTGCATGTTGGTGATATAACAGGCTCCCTTATAGCATAGCTTTTTACGCTTTGAGCCTCGATGGCAAGGGTTGCCCGGCAAACGGGAAAGCGTTGCACTCTGGGGCGTGAACCATCACATTAGGCAGCCACGACACCAAGAGAATCGAGTCACCCCATGCATGACGATTTTGTGGCCAACCTGCGCCTGCTATGCAGCTACTACCCGTCCATTGCTGAGGTTTGTCGGCGTTTAACGATCAACCGCGCTCAGTTCAACCGCTACCTGAGTGGGCGCTATCGTCCCAGCCACGCGGCACTTCAGCGCATTTGTCACTTTTTTGGTGTCACCACTGAGGACATTGTTCTTGCCCATCACGATTTTCGTGCCCTGGTACAAACCGGCCAACTAAAGTCAGAAGCATCCCCAGCAACACTGCCTTGGCCTAACGCGCTGGTGCAACGCGGCAGTGAAGGGATGGAGCGCTATATAGGCCGCTACTTTGAGCTGTATCATTCGATGTCCCGACCGGGGCAGTTAATGCGTACCCTGGTTTGCCTGGAAAAGTGGGAGGGTGGCGTCGTTTATCAGCGCACCGAGCGGATGCAGACTGCTCCCGACGCCCGCCCGTGCCACAATCGCTATGTGGGCACCGCGGTTAAGCTTGCGGATCGGCTATTTTTGGTCGACCACGAAACCCTCAATGGCCATGAAATCACCCAGACGATTCTATTTCCGAGCTTTCAGAGCCAAGTGACGCGTTTAACCGGCTTAAAAATAGGCGTAGCGGATAACAGCGAGCGCATGCCCTGCTGTGTTCGGGTAGTGTATCAACGCTTGGATGAGCAGATCAGGCTACGTGAAGCGCTGGCACAGTGCGGTTTAATAACGCTGGATGACCCTTCACTTGATGACGCCCTGATAGCCGCAGTTCAAAACGATGTAGCCACTCATGAGCATCACTTTCGTGCTCGCCACTAACTAAAAGCGCAAGTGGACTGACAAGCGCTAAGCGGGAGGCACCAGCACCTGCTGGAATAAAATCGCTTCAAATTGCTCCATCGGCACCACCGACTTAAGCGTCTTGGCTCGCAGAATCGCCCCCTCCCAGCCTGAGAGAATAAAGCTGGCGAGAGCGTCAGCAGGCACAGCTGCGCTTAGTTCGCCGGCTTCCTGAGCGCCCTGCAAGCAGCCTACCAAATGCTGCTCCCAGCGCTGAAAAACGCGGTCTAAGGCATCGCGAAAGGTATCGCTTTGCCCGGAAAGTTCCTGGCCAAGGTTACCGATCAAGCAGCCGGTGGCGTGATCACAGTTGCACATGTGCTCACGTCCGGCAGCAAAATAGCGCCTAAGCCGCTCAAGCGGTGGCGTCGTGGAATCTTCCAGAAGCTCGGCAAGCTGTGCGTCGTAGGCAGCCGCAAATTGGTCAATCACCGCCAGGCCAAACTCCTCTTTGCTAGAGAAGTAGTGGTAAAACGAGCCTTTCGGTACGCCGCAGGTTGTCAATACGGCATTGATACCTGTGGCATTATAACCGTGCTGGCCGAACAATTCGGCACCGGTCTCAATAAGTTTGTCGCGCGTAGCGGTGTTTTTCATAACATTAAAAGTAGACCAGTCAGTCTATTATTATCAAGTGAAGCGTCAGCCCAAAAGCCCCTCACGCCACGTTGCAACAATATCGACGCTTTGCAAAGCGAGTTGCACGCAATTTACACATTGCTTACCTAATCGCTGCGTGACGATAGGTGATGCTAGCATGATACGCCCCTATCGCTCTAAGTTTCGCTTTCCGCCAATGGATGACCCGCGACCATGACATACCGCCGCTCTTTCTCAACTTCGCAGCATGGTCGCATCCGGCTGAGCGCCGTGGCCGCGCTGCTCGTTCTGATTGCAGGGGTTACGTTAGCATGGTGGATCGTGACCCAACCCCCACGTATAGAGCGGCAATCGCCACCTGAGCCGACGCCACCGCTGGTCGATGTGGTCAGCGTATCATCATCCGCTCGGTCACCCGATTTGCAAGGCTATGGACGCGTTGAAGCGGAGCAGGAAGCCATGCTCGCCAGCCGGGTCGCCGGCCAGCTAGAACGATTCGCCGACGGTGTGCTGCCCGGCCAAGTGGTGGAACAAGATGCCCCCGTCGCCTATATCGACCAAGCCGACTTACAGTTAGCCCTTGAAGACGCTGAGGCGCAGTTAGCGGATGCCGAGGCGCAGCTCGCCTTAGAGCAGGCCGAGCAGCAACGCGCTCGCAGTGAGTACGAGTCGTTTGGGCGTCAACTCTCGGCGGAACGCAGGGCCTTGGTGCTGCGTGAGCCACAGCTGCGTCAGGCCCAAGCGCTGGTGTCCCAGGCACGCGTCGCCCGCGACCAAGCCGCACTGAATCTGGAGCGGGCCACCCTGCGCGCGCCCTGGCGAGCCATGGTGCAGGAGCGTCTGGTGGGCGCTGGCAGCCTGTTGAGCCTGGGGACTGAGGTGTTGCATTTAGTAGGCGTCGAGCAGTTTTGGGTGCGCGCATCGCTGCCTGGAGAATGGCTTTACTGGTTGAAAGAAGGCAGCCGTGTAACCTTGACCAGTAGTGGCTGGCCTGATGATGAACAGCGCGAAGGCGCGCTGGTGTCCATGCTTCCTGCGCTTGAAGAAAACGGCCTGCAGGCGCAGCTTTTGATTGCCGTTGATGACCCACTCGCGCTGAACACAGAAGGGCCCGCCCTGCGCCTGGGCGATGTTGTACGTGCCTCATATGAAACCACCTCTAAGCCTAATCTCATCGCCCTGCCCTCCGCCGCGCTACGGCCTGGCGAGCAGGTGTGGTGGGTCGACGACGATAACCGCCTGCAGCGCAGCCAGGTCACGCTAGCCTATCGAGGCCAGGAACATGCGCTGGTCAGCAGCGGCCTGGCCGATGGCCGACGCGTCGTGACGGCGGGGTTGGCACAGCCAAGCGAAGGCCAGCAAGTACGCATACGGCAACGCGACGACACACCCTCAAGCGACAGCGAAGGTGACACCTGATGCTGCGTAGAGGCCCCCTGGCGTGGATGGTCGACCACGGCGTTGCCCCGAATCTGTTGATGATCCTGTTTATTGTTGGCGGACTCATGGCTTCGCTTGCCATCAAAAAAGAAATATTCCCGGAATTTGAAACCGAAGTTGTCCAGGTCACCATTAACTACCCGGGCGCCACACCGGAAGATATTGAGCAAAGCCTGCTGCTGCCCGTTGAAGCGACTATTTCCGACGTCGAGGGCATTGATGAACTGACAGCCAGCGCCAGCGAAGGCAGCGCCAACCTGAGCGCCACGCTGGTGGATGGCATCGACGTAATGCGCGCGTACCAGGATATCCAACAGTCGGTTAACGCGATCACCACCTTGCCCAGCGCTGCTGACCCACCCCGCTTCACTCTGGCTGGGCGTACACGCAGCGTGTTGAGCCTGCAGGTTTACGGCCAGACCGACCTGGGGACGCTGCACGATGTCGCAGAAAATGTCCGGGCGGAGCTACAGGCCACCGATGGCCTTTCCCGTGCGGAGCTTTCCGGTAACCGCGACCGGGAAATCCAAGTGCTACTGGATGATGAAGCCATTGAACGTTACGGCCTGGATCATCAGGCACTTGCCAGCATCATTGGCGAGGAAGCCTTAGACTTAGCCAGCGGCCAGTTGACCACCGACGAAGGCGAATGGCTGATCCGCTACCAGGGGCGCCGCAACAGCGCCGATGCCTTCGCCGAATTGCCTGTTCTTACCAGCACCCAGGGCGCCCCGATTAAACTGGGCGATATCGCCAACGTGCGCGAGGGCTTTGCCGAAACCGACCGTGAGGAATTCTATAATGGTCAGCCTGGCCTGTCGGTGGACGTTTACCAGATCGGCGATCAAACACCGACCAGTATTTCAGAGGCGGTTAACGGCGAGCTTGAACGCCTGCGCGCTGGCTTGCCGGAAGGCGTTAGTCTGGATATTTCCCGCGACAGCTCAGAAGTTTACGAAGACCGGCTGAGCCTGCTGCTGAAAAATGCCTGGATGGGACTGGCTCTGGTGCTGGTGCTGATGGCGCTGTTTCTGGAAGCCCGACTGGCCTTCTGGGTCACATTGGGCATTCCCACGGCATTTTTAGGCGCGATGCTGTTTCTGCCCTGGATCGGCGTGTCGCTGAATATGATGTCGATGTTCGCGTTTATTATCGCACTGGGCATTGTCGTCGACGATGCGATTATCGTTGGTGAAAATATCTACAGCTATCGCGAAGAAGGCTACTCACTGCGCGATGCGGCCGTCAAAGGTGCCCGAGAAATTGCCACGCCGCTGACGTTTGCGATACTTTCCAACATCGTCGCCTTTTTACCGCTGTTGTTTTTACCCGGTTTTCTAGGACTGATTTTTGCCACCGTGCCCGTTGTCGTGATTACGGTATTTTTAATTTCCTGGGCCGAAGCGCTATTTATTCTACCTGCGCACCTGTCCCACAGCCGTAAACCCCGCAAGACTCCCCTTTGGCAACGCCCGCTGGAAGCCCTACGCCAACGCATGCAGGGCGGGCTGCATCATTTTACCTATCACCAGTTCGAACCCTTTTTGCAGCGGGCGCTCAACGTACGCTGGCTGACCGTCGCGCTGGGTATCGTCATATTGCTGGTGACGCTTTCCTGGAGCATGAGCGGACGTCTTGGCTTCTCGCTGATGCCACGGGTCGAGTCCGACCAAGTCCAGGCCACGGTCACGCTGCCGATTGGCACCCATATCAGCGTCAGCCGCGAACTGAGCGATCAGTTGCTTGAAGCGGCCGAGGCCTTAAGCGAGCGGGAACCGTCGCTTGAATTTTCCAGCTCACGCAGCCGCCTTGACGGCGAGAGCCTTGAGGTTCGACTGGATATCGCCCGCGACAGCTTGGCTGAGTGGCCGCCGTCGCGTATCGCTCGAGAGTGGCGCACGCTCTCCGGTGACCTGCTGGGCGCGCAGTCGGTTCGCTTTGAATCAGATGTGGGCGGTCCAGGCAGTGGAGCGGCACTGAGCCTGCGCCTCTCACACCCCGACACCCAAGTCCTTGAAGGGGCGGCCAGTGAGCTGGCTGACTCGCTAGGCAACTACGGATTAACCGACATCGACAGTGGGCTTGGCGATGGCAAACCCCAGTTGGAAATGCGCCTTTCATCTGAAGGGCGCTCATTGGGCCTCACCGGAAGCGACCTGGCCCAAGCCTTACGTGGGCCTCTTCAAGGCGCCACCGCGCTGGAGCAGTTTGTCGGCCGCAGCGAAGTCAGCGTCGAAGTAAAACTGCCCAGCGATAGCCGCAATAGCTTGAACGAGCTCTACCGGCTGCCGGTGCGCACGCCCGACGGGCTCAGCGTGCCGCTTTCCAGAGTCGCGGACATATCGCTTAGCCAGGCTTCCAGCGGCATTGAGCGGATTAACGGCCGGCGGGTGATCACCGTCACTGCCGATGCTGAAGATGACCTGCCGATCAACCAGGTGCTTGCCACCTTACAAACTGACGTTTTTCCCGACCTGGAAAGCAACTGGTCAGGGCTCGATGTCACCATGGGCGGGCGTCAGCAGGATACCGCCGACAATCTTGCCACGCTGCGCACGGCCATGTGGCTAATGATCGCCGCACTTTATGCCCTGCTGGCGATTCCGTTTAGAAGCTACTTGCAACCCTTGCTGGTGATGGCCGCCATCCCCTTTGGTATCGTCGGGGCAATTGGCGGGCATATGCTGATGGGCTTTGGCCTGTCGATCATCAGCCTGCTGGGCATGCTGGCGCTTTCGGGGGTGGTGATCAACGATGCGCTGGTACTGATCGATTACGCCAACCGCAAGCGCCGCGAGGGCATGGCCGCCCGCGAAGCGATTGTGGCGGCGGCCACCCGGCGTCTGCGGCCGATCATGATGACCACCTTGACCACCTTTCTGGGGCTCGCACCGATGATTCTGGAGACCTCCCGTCAGGCACGCTTCATGATCCCCATGGCCATCTCGCTGGGCTTTGGCATGCTCTTCGCAACGCTGATCCTGCTGATTCTGGTACCTTGCCTCTACCTGAGCCTCGAGCATCTGCGCGAGCGGTTTCGCACCCCGCCCCAGCCCCATTCACCAGGAGTTCGCTAATGCCGCCTCCCCTCTCACGCTCGACACTGGGCCGTTTCAACTGGCGCTTCTCGCGGCTGGGGCTGAAGCTGTTCATGATCATCCTGAGCGTCAACGTGGCCATTTCCGCCGGGGTCTTTCTGGCGGTCTCGTTCAGTATCGACCGGGGGTTTCTTGAATACCTCAACCAGGCCCAGGAACGCCGCGCGACGCTGCTGGCCGACAGCCTGATCAACCGCTGGGAGCCGCAGGAAAGCTGGGCATGGCTCGAGCGCTCGCCGGAACGCTGGCCGATGGTGGTACGCCATGCCCTGGGGCAGGAACACCGCGACCGCCCAAGCCCGCTGGGCGAGGCACAGGACTTCGTGCTGCGCGATCCCCAGCAGCAGTTCATCGTGCCGCCCCATAACGGCCAGGAAAGCAACTGGCACTGGCTGCCTCTGCGCAGCGATGGCGAGCTCATCGGCGAGCTGGGGTTTCGTCCGCCCATGCAGGTCATGGAACGCATGGAAAACCGCTTTCTCGAACGCCAGCAGCGTAACCTCATGATTATCGTGGTCTCGCTGGGCGTGGCGTCGCTGCTGCTGGCCGGCGGGCTGTCGTGGTGGCTGGGCCGGCGAACCCGTGCCCTGGCCATGGCCACCCGACGCTTGACCGAGGGCAATTATCACAGCCGCCTGCCCGAGCGCGGGCGCGATGAGCTGTCGCGGCTGGCGAAGGACTTCAACGTGCTGGCCGCCACCCTGGAAGCCAGCCGCAACGCCCGGGCGCGCTGGGTCTCAGACACTGCCCACGAGCTGCGCACGCCGCTTGCCGTGCTGCGCGGTGAAATCGAAGCCATGCAGGACGGCATTCGCCCGCTGAACCACGAAAGCCTGGCGTCACTCGCCCAGGAAGTCGATCAGTTGGAACGCCTGGTCACCGACCTGCGCCTGCTCTCACAAAGCGATGCCGGCGCGCTGGATATCCAGCTGGCGCCGCTAAACCTGAGCGACTCCCTCGCCGGTCGCCTGGAAGACGCCGACCGCTGGCTTAACGACAGCGACCTGAGCCTAACCCGGCAGATCGCGCCGGACGTGATGATCCGCGGCGACGCCCAACGCCTGCGCCAGCTATGGGATAACCTGCTGGACAACAGCTGCGCCTACACCGACGCCCCGGGAAAGCTTGCGGTCACCCTGGCCCGCGAAGGCGAAGAGGCCGTGGTCACCTGGCAGGACAGCGCCCCCGGGGTCCCCGACAGCGAGCTTGTGCGCCTCACCGAACGGCTGTACCGGGTGGAAGGCTCGCGCAACCGCGCCAGCGGCGGGAGCGGGCTTGGGCTCTCCATCGCCAGCGCCCTGGCGAATGCCCACGACGGCAGCCTATCGGCCTCTCATTCGACGCTGGGTGGGTTATGCTGGACGCTACGGTTTCCGCTGTTAAACGATCAATAACGCCGGTCCTTTTCTTCAAGCGAGCTTGCCCTATGAATAACGCCTCTTTACTGGTCGTGGAAGATGAACCCAAAATCGCCCGCCTGATGGCCGACTACCTGACCACCCACGGCTTCGAAGTCACAACACTCGACCACGGTGACCATGTCCTCCCGTGGCTTACCAAGCAGACCCCAAGCCTAATTCTGTTAGACCTTATGCTGCCCGGCAAAGACGGCTTGACGCTATGCCGCGAGATTCGACAGCAATGGCCGCATATCGCCGTTATTATGGTGACTGCCAAGGTTGAAGAAGTGGATCGCCTGCTAGGGCTTGAGTTAGGGGCCGATGACTACATCTGCAAACCTTTTAGCCCCCGCGAGGTTGTCGCCCGCGTCAAGGCAGTACTGCGACGTAGCCAAGCCGCGGCGGAGAACGCCCCACAAGCGGTGAGCAACGCGCTGGTAACGCTAGACGAAGACGGCTGGCAAGCCCTCGCCCAAGGACAGGATCTGGGACTGACCGCCGTCGAATTCCAGCTGCTGCGGGTGATGATGCAGGCCCCTGGGCGAATTTTCAGCCGCGAGCAGCTGATGGACCACATGTACCGCGACAACCGCATCGTCTCGGAGCGCACCGTGGACAGCCACATCAAAAAGCTGCGCAAAAAAATCCACGAAGCACTCCCCGAGCAGGAAATTATTCGCTCAGTTTATGGGGTCGGCTATAAGTACCAGCCCGAAGGCTAGGCCCCACGGCGATTCAGGTCAGGGCGCGACCTGCTGGTTGAGAAACGCAATCCCCGCCTCTATCGCGCCGCCGCGTAGTAGAAAGCTCGCGAAGTGACCGCGTCCGTGCAGCAGATAAAGCTCGCTCTCAATACCGTTGTCGATCAGCGTTTGATAAAAGTCCTCGCCATGGTCGACGGGTACTAACCTGTCCCAGGTGCCATGAAAGATAAAAAACGGTGGCGCATTGGACGTTACCTGACGCTCGGGGGAAGCGAGTCGGTAAGCCTCATTTTTCTCAGCGCGGGTACCACCGATAAAATCGACCACCAAGCGCCCGTCATCAAATTTGAGCAAATCGCTGGGTAGACCACCGACCAACACTGCGGCCAAGCGAGCGTGTTCACCGCCATGGGGGCTTGCCAGCGGTCCTTCCACCCCGGCCAACGCCAGCAGGCTGACCAAGTGAGCCCCCGACGAAAAGCCCACGCCCACGATGCGCTGAGTATCGACTGCCCAGGCATCAGCGTTGGCATGAATCCAGGCCATCGCCTGCTGTAGATCGTGTAACTGGGCAGGAAAGCGATAGGTCGGCACAAAGCGGTGCTCGATATTCACCGCCACATAGCCCTGCGCCGCCAATTCCTCGGCAATGCCCTGCATATCCTCGGGGCTGCGATTACGCCAGCCGCCACCGTGAACAATCAACGCTGCCGGGCGACGCGCCTGGGTTGGCGTATCGGGCAGATAGACCTCGGCGTTGAGGGTCTCGGGCCACGCATCGGGGGTATACGGCATGGGCGGGAGACGCGTATAAGGCGTCGCCTGCTGGGCAGCAGCGTCAACCTCGTTGGCGGCCTCACCCTGGCTGGCAAGATGAGTAACCCCACAACCGCTCAGCAGCAACGTCAAGACACTAACCCCACCGAAGCACTGCAAGTACTTCAACAGCGATTTATTCCGCATAGCCATTCGCCTCATGGGCTTTCTCCTCTGATGAGCCCCCGCCCCCCAGCAAGCTTACTAAGATCATGATTGTTGCACACTCCCTGCAAAGGGTTTGCACCCGCTCGGGCAATACTGACATCGTCAACTCACCAGGAGATACGCTATGACGTTGTCACTTCGTCAATTTGTTGCATCGGCACTGTTCGCCACTGCCATGCTGCCCTTAGCCATGACCGCTCAGGCGAACCAACACGGCGGCGAGAAACATGGGCCAGAACGAGAACGCATGCAAGAACACCGTCAGGACATCTACCAGCGCGCGGAACTTAGTGACGATAAGCAGCAAGCGCTGGACGAGGCTCACGCAACCTTTCGTGATGAAATGAAAGACGTCCGCGAAGCCCACCAAGACCGGATGGCCGAAATTCTCACCGAAGAAGAGCAGGAAGCGCTACGCAACGCCATGCACGAAGCCCGTAAAGAATACCGTGAAGGTCACGGTAAGCATCATCATGGGGAGGAACAAGACGCCGAATAAACATGTTTATTTAGCGTTTACCACACTGCTAATGCCCGGCTCTGCCGGGCATTTTTTGTTTCTAAACTGGGTAAATAACTCGATTTACACCCTCAATATCGTGCGTATATCTAGCATAGAGTCGACATAGGGCTGACACACAGACTTGAAGACGGGTGTTAAAGCGCGTATTTTATTTGAACGTTCATTCAAAATAAAAAATTGCCTGAATCGCTCGCTTCATTTTGTCTAACAATAGGAGTCCGCCTACATGGCGAAAGACAACCCAACCCTTCCCTCCCGGGACCGCCTTAACCCCGTGGTATTCCACGGCAGTGTGGCGGGTATCGTGATCTTTCTGGTACTTACCATGCTCTTCACCGAGCAGGCAGGCGCCTTTTTTGATGCTGGCCTTGCCTGGGTGAGCACCACTTTTGGCTGGTACTACATGCTGGCGATCGTCGCGTATTTGGTATTTGTCGCGCTGATTGGCATGTCGCGCTACGGCAGTATTCGGCTGGGGCCTGACCACTCACGACCAGAGTTTTCGCTGCTCTCCTGGTCGGCCATGCTGTTTGCCGCGGGTATCGGGATTGACCTTTTATTCTTCAGCGTCGCCGAACCGGTGGCCCACTACCTGGCACCGCCCGACCTGGAACCCGAAAGCCAAGCCGCGATGCGTAACGCCGTCGTTCAAACCTATCTGCACTGGGGGCTCTCCGGTTGGGGGCTGTACGTGTTGATGGGTATGGCGCTGGCTTACTTTAGCTACCGTCACCGCTTACCACTGGCCATTCGTAGTGCCCTTTATCCGCTGCTGGGTAAACGGATCCACGGCCCGATTGGCAACGCAGTGGATATTACCGCCGTGATATCAACGGTATTTGGCATTGCGACCAGCTTGGGCATCGGCGTGATGCAGCTCAACTACGGCCTGAACTATATGTTCGACGTGCCGGAAAACCTGACCGTGCAGGTGTTGCTGATTGTGCTGGTAGTAATCCTCGCCACCATTTCGGTGGTCACCGGGGTGGAAAAAGGTATCCGCCGCCTGTCCGAGTTCAACATGCTGCTGGCCCTTGGCCTGATGCTGTTTGTACTGTTTTCCGGCGACACCTTGGTGCTACTCGATAAAGTGGTCAACAACGCAGGCGACTACTTCTCGGGCTTTGTGGCGGCCAGCTTCGACACCTACGCCTTTGCCGGTGACGACGCCCAAGAGTGGAAAATGTGGTGGACAATCTTCTTCTGGGGCTGGTGGATCGCCTGGACACCCTTCGTTGGCCTTTTCCTAGCGCGTATCTCGCGCGGCCGCACGATTCGTGAATTTGTTGCCGGGGCGCTGTTTATTCCCCTGGCCTTTATGATGGTGTGGATGTCGGTGTTCGGTAACAGCGGCATTGAATTAGTCGCCAACCAGGGCGTTGCCGAACTTGGTGAACAGGCACTTAACACACCACAAACCACCCTTTACACGCTACTTGAGCACTACCCGTACGTGGGCATCAGCGCTGCTGTTGTCACGGTGCTGGGGATTGTGTTCTTTATCACGTCAGCGGACTCCGGCGCGCTGGTACTGGCCAACTTTACGTCTATTCTCAGTGACGTTAACCACGATGCGCCGGTCAAACTGCGTATTTTCTGGTCGGCGATTATCGGCCTTATCACCATTGCCCTGCTGATGGCGGGCGGCTTGGAAGCCCTGCAAAGTGCCGTGGTGATTACCGCCCTGCCCTTCTCGCTGGTGATTTTCGCCATCATGGTCGGCATGGTCAAAGCCCTCAAACTTGAAGGCAGCAAAGCCGATGCGCGGCGTATGATTGCCGGTGGCGCCCCAGGTGGCGACTGGAAGGAGCGCTTGGATCGCGCCCTGGATACGTCTAACCGTGCGGGTGCCGCCGCGACAATTGAACACTCCATTCGCCCGGCAATGACGCAGTTTGCCCAGGAGCTTGAAAGCCGCGGACAAACCGCTAACGTCACCGAAGAGAACATTGAGGGTGAATCACTGCCCAACCTGACGCTGCAAGTCGACTTTGGCGCCGCCACCAGCTTTGTCTATCAGGTATGTCCCCACCGCATGCGTACGCCTAGCTTTATTCCGGCAGATGACGATTTCTACGTGCGATTGGATGTCTATCTTGCTGAAGGTGGGCAGGACAAGGACCTTAACGGCTATACCCGAGGTCAGGTAATTGGTGACTTGGTAAGCGAGTACGAACGCCATCTGCACTTCTTGACGCTGGCCGGTCATCAGCAGGCAATGCCCGGCACCATCGGCGAACCGCCGGAAGCAGCTAACTTGGGCTGAGCTAGATACTCAGGATGCAACGACGGGGGAGCCAAGAAGCGCCCCCGTCGTGCTATTTCTACCAGTCTAGCCGCCACTTTATCCTCAGCCGGATGGAAGTGACTCGTCCTGAGTGGAAAGATCAGTGGACTTATTCAAACAACCTTCATCTGTTGCTTGCCCCGGATAAGCCGCATGATCAGCGGGACCAGGACGACGAACAGCGTCATCGCGATGATAACCTTGGAGGTAGGACTCATCGCCAGCACCGAGAGATCGCCTCCTCCGATGCGAAGGGCCAGTCGGAGATTCTGTTCGGCGAAGCCTCCCAGAATTAAGCCCAGTACTACCGGTGGCAGCGGGAACTTTAGCTTCTCCATGAAATATCCGATTAAACCAAAGCCCAGCATAAGGTAGACATCGAACATTCGCCCATTAATCGAATAGACCCCTACCACGACCAAGGCGATGATGATGGCGCCGAGCAGTGGCCGAGGCAGACGCAACACCTGTGCGAAACTGTTCGTGGCAAGTGCACCACCAAGGAAAATCAACAGGATGGCAGCGAACAGGAACTGCCACATAAAACCAAATACGATTTCCGGGTTTTCACGGAATAGCATCGGTCCAGGCTGCATGCCATGAATCAGTAGTCCACCAAGCATTACCGCCGCAACGGCCGTCCCCGGTATCCCGAGCGTCAGAGCAGGGATGAGGGCCGAGGCGGTATCCGCATTATTGGACGTCTCTGATGCCGCGACACCTTCGGGCTCTCCCGAGCCCCACTCATCGGGATTATGGGAGGCACGACGCGCCTCGTTGTAGCTCAGAAAGGCCGCCATCGAGCCTCCCGCACCCGGCAGGATACCGATGAAGACACCGATCACCGAAGACCTCACCCAGGTTTTCCAGTATTTGAGCATGCCAGGAATCGCTTTCCATATGCTGATCGTATTGAGACGGCCGGCATTGGAAGCATCGATATCCTTAATCTCTTCCAACAAACCAATTGCCGGAGGTAAGGCATAAAGCCCCACTAACAACACAACGATATTGATACCATCTAGCAATTCCAGATGACCGAAGGTATATCGGTCATATCCCGTTATGGAATCAGAACCAATCAAGGAAACAAAGATACCGAAACAAGCGCTTATCAGGCCCTTAAGAACATCTCCTCCGAGTAGGAAAACTATCGCCGACATGCCAAAGACTGCCACCCAGAAGACTTCCGCAGGGCCGAACAGCAAGGTGACCTTTGCCAAGGGGGGAGCCAACAGCATCAAAACCAGTGCCGAAGCGATACCTCCAATTGCTGAAGACACCACCGCAACTTGAAGTGCATACCCCCCCTCGCCCTTCTGCGCCATGGGATAACCATCGAAAGTCGTCGCCACGGCGGCAGGTGTACCCGGTATACGAAGCAGCACAGCAGGGATCGAGCCGCCATACATGGCACCGTTATAGATCCCGGCCATCATTCCGAGTGCCACCAGCGGATCCATTCCAAAAGTGAAGGGAATCAGGACAGAGATCGCCATGGTGGCACTGAGTCCCGGAAGGGCACCAACGCAGATGCCAGCAATCACGCCGATTACGACAGCGGCTATATTCCCAAAGGACAATACCGCCGGGAGCGCATCGATAAGACTTCCGTACATATAGCCCCCTTAGCGGATAAAGAATTCGGGGGGCAAGTCTTGCCCCATGAGAAGCACAAAGATGATTGCCAATCCGCCTGTAAAAATCAGGTCGGCCAATAGCAATCGCTTGATATGTCGATAGCCAAAGCACCAAGCAACCGCCGGAATCATCATTGCCGTGGTCGTATAAAAGCCTATTAGCGACACGCCTAGAGAATAAGCAAGGATGGCAAAAGTAATGCCGAAAAATCGCCGCTTATTCACAAAGACTTGATAGCGATGCGCCATAGAGCGCCCATTCCTGATATTAATGAGCGTACGAAGCACCATGAGTAACGAAAGCACAATCAGCGCTCCCAGCATGGCGATCGGCAACACAGAGCTCATCGGCGGCATATCCAAGGCAAAAGTCAGCAAGTAGGATGCCCCTACAATGACAACAAGCCCGACAATCAAGTCATGATGTAGGCCGCGCACGCTCTTTTCGCCTGAATATTCATTCAAATTTGCTCCCGATAACGAACCCTGATCTTTTGAGTCAGCGTCACGATAATCAGTATCTCTCACGTCTTCACTGTTGGCATTATCTGGTCTGCTCATGACGTCTCCTCTATTCTTGCTGGCATGAGACTTAGGCTGCAGCGCCACCAAAGGCGCCACAGACCACGCTTGGAACAACTTATCGGCCGACATCTCCGCTAAGAGATGGGTAATAGACCTAAACTCGCGGGTTGATTGCGTTTTATGTAAAGTCTCATCACTTCCAGGGAGAGTCTTCCCAGACGCGTTTTGCCAGCTCGAACTGCTCGGCATTGAGTTCACGGAAATCCTCTCCCAGGGTCAGTTCCACTGGATTGCCTGACTTCTCCATAGCCTCCTTGAACTCGGGGTCTTCGAAGGTCTTTTCAAAAGCGGAGAGCAGCTTTTCCTCGACATCGGCAGGAAGACCATCAGGGGCCACAAACCCCCTTAAAGCACCATGAAAGAGGTCATATCCCTGCTCGGAAAAGGTCGGAACATCTTCCGCCAGCTCATTACGCTCTTTAGTAGCAATGCCAACTACGTTCAGTTCATCACGGAAATTGACCACCTCGGAAAGATTAATAATACCCATGGTGACATGCCCGCCCATCAAGGCACTTCGTGCCGGAGCTGAGCCTTCAAAGGGTACGATGGTATATTCGGCATCGGTCTCCTCGGTGAGTCGGATCAGGAAGAAGTGATCATCACCACCGAGGCTAGACATGCCCACAGTGACCGCGCCAGGCTTTTCCTGTGCGGCTTCGACGAGCTTATCCATGGTATCGATGTCGCTATCCTTGGGAGTCACGATCACATTAGGATCGTTCACGATATTGGCCAAGTACGTGAAGCTTTCCGTGTCGTAATCAGCATCGCGATCCTGCGTGCGAGCCATCACACCAGGCAGGTTGTAGGTGCCGATCGTATAGCCATCCGGATCGGCCTCGGCCACAGCGGTAATACCAATCTGACCACTGGCCCCCGGCTTATTCTTGACCACAACAGAAGCATCATTACCCAGATACTCTTCCAGGAACGGCCCAATAGTACGGGCCATTACATCGGTACCACCACCGGCCGCAAAACCGACGATCACCTCGATTCTATCCTCGGGGTATTCGGCAAATGCCTGTGTCGAGGTTGCAGCAGCTACTAGGAGAGCGGCGGCGATACTCGGAATCTTGATTGTCATATTTTTATTACTCCCATTAACGTTGAAAGTGATTTCGAGGAAGCTATAGCCTCAAGCACCCAGTAAAAAATACAGCCCTGCTAAATTAAAGCGAATACTTCTTCACGGAAGATTTAAAATTTTTAAATCTATTATTATCGATGCCACAGATCGTCTCGAAGCCCGTCAGTTCTGGGGTTGCGGCAACCCGCTCTTATATACGCTCATAAGTCAGCGTCCCTGAGATACGACCAAAGGATAATGCCACTGCCACGGAAGTCACCTACTCGCACGGTGCCGAACGAATACGCGGGTTGGTAGATCATGGAGTCGGCGCCACATTGCTATCTGCTGATTACTTACTCGCCTCATGACGCAAGACCGGACTCAGCACTAGCACGATCGCCAATACAAGCAGGCAGGCAATTGCGAAGACCTTACGCTCGGATACCGTATCGGCAATCATGCCGATCGACATCGCGCCGAGGGCAGGCAAGCCACGGAAGATCATCGTATAGAGCGACAGCACCTTACCCCGAATTTGATCGGGCACCTCCGTCTGCAAGACAACCTGGGTGCAGATTCCATTCGCAAGGATCACCCCCGATAGAAATGTCAGCGCCACCAAGGCCACCCACAGAAAGTTACTGAGCAGAAAGCCCCCGCAACCCAGCACTCCGGCCACCGCGAAGCCAAGTGCGAGCGTCAAGTGACGGCCACGAGAGAGCAGCACCGAGGCCACCACTGCCCCGATCATGGCCCCCGCTCCCTGCGCCGAGGTCATCAGCGAGAAGGCTCGTGCCGCCATGGCGTCGCTCAGGGCCAAACTCTCAGCAAAGGTAGGCAACAACTCGAAGATAGGCCGAAAGCACAGCGCCAGAAACGCGAAAAGCACCAGGAGAACTTTGTGCCGTCTGGTCAGACCTCGCCATACCGTCGACCAGCCGTCTTCCTCGCCCTCGCCCCTTGATGGGGCTCTTGTCCTGGCCGTCTCCGGCCTTGCAGAGGCAACGCCAGTTTCCTCAGGAGAGAGGCTTCTTGAGTCCGCCCTACGCCTGGACAACCGCGAAAGGATCAACGCAAAGATCAAGTAGCTGACTGCATTAAAAATAAAGATTGCCCACATAGCATGCAGTGCGATCGTGACGCCACCCACTGCGGGCCCCAGCATCCGTGCCAGATTGAAGACAACCGAGTTCATTGCCACAGCACCCGGAACGTCGGGCTGAGGCACAATACCGCCTACAACCACCATACGCACGGGATGATCAAAGCCATTCACTACCCCGGTGAGAGTCGCCACAGCCAGCAGCATCGCCGGATTGAGCAGTCCGGTCAGGGTCGCTACTAACATCATGCAGGGCGGTGCCAATGACATGACCTGCAACTGCCTGGCCAAGCGCAGGCGGTCCTTTCGATCCACCAGAGAACCAGCAAAGGGCGCCACGATCACCGAGGGCAAAAGGTCGGCCATTGCCATCAGTCCCAGCATGAAAGTCGACTGCGTGATGTCCCACGCGAGCCAGAGCAATACCACGCGCTGCCCCCACGTGCCCACTACCGACGCAAAATTGCCGGCGAGGTAAGCACGGAGTGGAGCATGGGCCAACGGAGAGGCAGCCCGAGGCAGGCGCAAGGTATTCAGTCTCCAACAAATGCACAACCCGAGGCTTCCAGCGCCCGATTCACCCAGGTGCGGTCAATGGTACCCGCCTCAATTGCGGCCATTTGTTTCTCCTCCGCCGCGCCTTTGGCCTTGGCCGCCGCCAATACCGCCTCGAGGTCGACGAAGGGAACTGACAACACGCCATCGGAGTCTCCAAGGATTAGGTCGCCGGGTTCGATCACCATGCCGCCGAGGTTGATCGGGGTATTGATCTCCCCCGGTCCGTTCTTGTAGGGACCGCGATGCGTCACACCCACTGCATAAGTCGGCAGATTGAGCTCGCGGAAGGCGTCAAGATCACGTAATGCACCATTCAGCACAAAACCGGCCACGCCCCGCTTGATGGCCTGGGCCAGCATCAGTTCACCCATCAGCGCATTGGTCATATCCCCACCGGCATCGCAGACGATCACGTCACCCGGCTCTGCCATATCGATTGCCTTGTGCAGCATCAGGTTATCGCCAGGCCGCGTACGCACGGTCAGCGCCGGCCCGGCTAGCACACCTTCGCGATGCATCGGCCGCAACGCTGGCCCTCCGGCGAAGATGCGCGACATGCAGTCGCTGACATTGGCGACCGGCAGTGCCGAATAGTCGAGGACGGTCGGCGCATTGACTCGACGCACACGTTTGAAGATTCTGTTACCGGTGGTCATCTGGCTCTCCTAAAGTCTTGTTATGGGTTGCAGCGAGTATGCGCGGCCACACTGCGGCAGCGTTTGCGGCCGTCACTGCTCTGCAGTGGTCGACAGGTTGCGCAATCCGGAAACGTCATTGACCAAACGGTCTGGTGGCAGCGAGCGGCCTGCGAGCAGTTCGATGATTCCGCCAACGGCGAGCATACCGACGCGGGCACCGGCTTCCTCGGTAACACCGCCAATGTGCGGGCTCAGCACCACGCGCTCGGAGCACATCAGCGGACTGACTTTACTGGGTGGCTCTTCTGCAAAGGTATCCAGGCCCGCCCCCGCGAGATGGCCATTCTCCAGCGCTTCAAGCAACACCTCCTCATCGATCAGGCCACCACGCGCCGTGTTAATGACATAGCCGCCACGGGGTATGAGACGCAAAGTTTCGGCGTTCAATAAATGATGAGTCTGTTCGGTCAAAGGGCAATGCAGGCTGACAATATCCGACTCTCGCAGCAGATCTTCCAGATGCTCCGCCCGCCGGCCTCCCATGGCGGCAATGCAATCGGACGAGGCAAAGGGATCGAAAACCGTTAACTCGAATCCCAGTCCATCAACGACCCGAGCGGTGGCTTGGGCTATGGCACCAGCCCCGATCAGCCCCAGCCGCATACCCGCCAGTTCCCGCCCCTCGAAATCAGGCTTCTCCCAGCGACCGGCACGCATGCCCTTATCAAGCGGAACGATCTGCTTGACGGTGGCAAAAATCAGCGCAGCGGTATGCTCGGCAACCGAGACGGCATTCGCCCCGGCAGCACGCAACACCTGTACGCCCTGGGCCGTTGCAGCGCTGACATCAATATTGTCAACCCCCGCACCGTGCTTGGAGATCACCCTCAATGATTTCCCCGCTGCCGCTGCCTTGGCAGTAAACTGCCCCATCCGGGAAACGACGCCTACAGGATCGTGACGTTCGATATACTCTTCCAGCGTCCCCTCAGAAGGATAAGCTGGAGTGTGTATGACGGTGTAACCTGCAGACTCGGCCATTTGCCGAGCCTTATGGGCTAAGTGAGGGCCTGTCACCAGAATCGACTTTTGCGTCGCCAAGCCTGAATCCTCCTTTGTTAGTAGAAGCAATCAACCAGCGGGCCATAAGATGTCCCCAAAACAGATTGCCTTAAGTGCTATCATCAAAATACAGGAAGATTTTATTTATTAAAGCGAATAAAACTTTCCATAATATTAAGATTTACTTCACAAAGGGGCGGATACATGGATACACGCCAACTACGTACTTTCATCGCGATTTCTGAACACGGCACCTTTGCGCGGGCAGCCCAGGCAGTAAATCTAACTCCCTCAGCCGTCAGTCAACAGATTCATGCACTAGAACAGGAGTTGGACACCCCTCTTTTCAATCGAGCTTCACGCCCGCCAAGCTTGAACCTGCGTGGGTTGCAGATGCTAGAAACCGCAAAGAAAGTACTGAGCTTGGTGGATGAAACACGAGGTGTGCTTTCTGAACGCCGTATGACCAGCACGCTCAACATCGGCTCAGTACGAACCAGTACCATCGGCTTACTGCCGCGTGCCATCGTCGCACTACGTAAAGAATATCCAGAACTCAATGTAAATCTGCGCGTTGGCATGTCTTCGTCGCTGATTAGCGACGTTAATGCCGACAGGCTGGACCTCGCGGTAGTAGCGGAACATTCCAGTGTATCGCGCAACATGCTCTGGTCGCCGTTCATCCGAGAACCACTGGTGGTTATTGCACCGCCCGGCACCCCGGAAATGCCTGTCAAACAACTGCTGGAGGAACTTCCCTTCGTCCGGTTCGGAAGCGACGTGCCGTTAGCCGCTCTGATCAACAACGAATTAGCCCGCTTGGGGGTCGAAATAGAGGAAATAGCCGAAATTGATACTATACCGGCCATTGTAGAGTGCGTAGCAGCTGGGCTTGGTGCGGGGATCGTGCCAGATATCGCCGTGCGTGAGAACGGGCGTGACATGCTGACACTGCCATTCGGCGATCCTCAGGTTTTTCGCCAGATTGGCGTGATTCACCGGGCTGGATCGGCCAAATCGGAACTGCTGGTAGCGATGCATAACAAGCTGGCCGAAATGGCTGGCGAGTTCGGTATCTTCCGGAGAGAGCCTACCTAACTCTTTTTTCACAGCACCGACTTTACTGGCGAACCGCCGGAGGAAACTACTCAGCCTTCCTGATAGGGCATAAGTTCTGTAAACAACATCCTGTTGTGCGAACTAAACGGTAAGAGTAGCGTAAAGGTCTGATTTCCGTAACGCCCAAGAGACTGCACCCATGTCCCGCCGCCATCACACCAAGGAATACGTCTTTCCCATGCCCGGCAGCGCGCTCGTCAGCGCCTGGCGTGAAGGGTATACGCTGGCCACATTAAAGCGCGATGTAATGGCGGGGCTGACGATTGGCGTGGTAGCGGTCCCCCTATCGATGGCACTGGCAATTGCCACGGGCGTGCCGCCCCAGCATGGGCTTTACACCGCCATCGTCGCGGGGGCAGTGATTGCCTTAACCGGTGGTTCGCGGTTTAACATCTCCGGTCCCACGGCCGCCTTTGTGGTCATTCTATTTCCCATTGTGGCCAACCACGGTCTGGGTGGACTGCTGATTGCCACACTAATGGCAGGCGCCATTTTGGTGGCGCTGGGGCTGTCGCGGCTGGGCAGCCTGATTCAGTACGTTCCCTACCCGGTTATCCTGGGCTTTACTGCGGGCATCGGCGTGGTCATTGCGCTGCTGCAACTGCCTGACTTTCTTGGCTTAGCTGGCGTGGAGCTAGGCGATAGCACCCTGCACAACCTAATGCTGATTGGTCAAGCGCTGCCCAGCCTGTCGCTAGCAGAGGTCAGCGTCGGGCTTGTTACCTTAGCAACGCTGCTGATCTGGCCCCGCCTGAACACGCCAATCCCTGCCCCACTGGTTGGCTTGGCGCTGGGTACCCTGGCCGCAGCGCTGCTGCTGATGGGTGGCGTTGAGGTCGATACTATCGCCTCGCGGTTTAGCTGGGAGTTCGAAGGTCAAACCGGCAGCGGCATTCCACCCTTTGCGCCTAGTTTTAACGCACCTTGGCATTTTCCAGGCGCAGATGGTGCTCCACTTGAGATCAACTTTGCTCTGATTCAGGCACTGCTTGGCCCGGCACTGGCGATTGCACTACTGGCAGCGATTGAATCGCTGCTGTGTGCCGTGGTGGCGGATGGACTAACCCGCACACGCCATGACCCTAACGCTGAGCTAATTGGCCAGGGGCTGGGCAATTTAGTCGTGCCCTTTTTTGGCGGCATTACCGCCACGGCGGCACTTGCCCGCACGGCAACTAATATCAAAAGCGGGGCTTTCTCACCTATCGCCGCCTTGGTGCACTCAGTGGTGGTATTACTCGCTGTAGTCGCCCTGGCGGGGGTGTTGGGATATGTACCCATGGCTGCACTCGCCGCCCTGCTATTTATTATTGCCTGGAACATGAGCGAGGCGCGCCACTTTTTGCATACGCTAAAAAGTGCCCCCGCCAGCGATGTATCAGTGCTGGTAATCTGCTTTGCGCTGACGGTGGTTTTCGACATGGTCATCGCGGTGGCCGTGGGTATTGGCCTAGCGGCAGCACTATTTATCCGCCGTATGGCACAGCTGACCCATACCCAGCGTTTAGATCCGCCCGATTCTGACCAGCACTTCCCTCCGGAAGTAGCGCTCTACAAAATCAGCGGACCGCTGTTTTTTGGCGCGGCCGAAAAGGCCATTGCCACGCTGCGGGTAATTGATCACGGCGTTCGGGTTGTCATTTTGGATATGCGCGATGTGCCAAGCCTGGATACCACCGCCATGGTGGCGCTGGACAGCCTGCGCCGGGAACTAGGAGAGCAAGACGTAGGCGTTATTTTTGCTGGGCTGCCGCCGCGTATGGCGCTAAAAATTAAACGCGCGGGCATTAAGCGCGAAGCAGGTAAGTTAGCGGTCGTCAGCAATCTAGCCCACGCCGAGCGCATGACACGTCGCTGGCTGGGTGATAGAGCTACTGTGAGTGCTGAGTAGCAGATAGGAAATGGCAAGCTTGCAAATAAAAAGGGGAAGTGTCCTTCCCCTTGTGTCGCACCCACTAAACAGCGATCAACTCGCCATATCGAGCACAATACGGCCTTCTATTTTGCCGTCGATCATGCGCTGGAAAACGTCGTTGATATTATCCAGCGTGTCGGTTGCCACCGTGGCCTTAACCTTACCTTCGGCGGCGAAATCCAGGGCTTCCTGCAGGTCGCTGCGCGTGCCGACGATAGAGCCGCGAATGGTAATACCGTTAAGCACCGTGCTGAAAATCGGCAGCGGGAAATCACCGGGTGGCAGGCCATTAAGCACCAGTGTACCGCCACGGCGCAGCATGTTTTGCGCTTGATCAAACGCCTTCGGCGACACCGCTGTCACCAAGGCACCGTGAGCACCACCGATGGTTTTCTTCAGGTAGGCCGCTGGGTCAGTTTTCATGGCGTTGACGGTTACCGTGGCGCCCAACCGCTCGGCCAGGGCTAGCTTGCCGTCATCGATATCCACCGCAGCAACATTCAACCCCATGGCTTTGGCGTACTGCACCGCCATATGGCCCAGGCCACCAATGCCCGAAATCACCACCCACTGGCCGGGGCGGGTATCGGTCATCTTCAAGCCTTTATAAACCGTCACTCCCGCACACAGTACCGGAGCTATTTCGATAAAATCGACGGCATCGGGTAATCGCCCTACATAGCCCGCATCCGCCAAGGTGTAGTCGGCAAACCCGCCGTTAACGCTGTAACCGGTATTTTGCTGGGACTCGCAAAGTGTCTCCCAACCGCCCAAGCAGTGCTCGCAGTAGCCGCAGGCCGAATAGAGCCAGGGTACGCCGATACGATCGCCCTCTTTGACGTGGGAGACACCTTCCCCCACCGCCACTATATGCCCAACGCCTTCGTGCCCTGGAATAAACGGCGGTGAGGGTTTTACCGGCCAATCGCCGTGAGCAGCGTGTAAATCGGTATGGCAAACGCCAGAGGCCGCCACTTGCATCAACACTTCGCCCTGCTTAGGGCGAGGTACGTCAACTTCTTCAATGACCAGCGGCTGGCCAAACTTACGAACGACCGCCGCGCGCATTGTGCTATCCATGATACAACTCCTAATAGTTTCCGATATAGCCGTTTAACAACGACTCATATTGATAGAGTCAGCGTCCAGGGAACTGACACGACCGCCCGGCTAATGCCGGACGGTGTGGCTTGCTATAGTAGAAAAAAGCTGACGGCTTAGAAGAAGCCCAGCGGGTTGATGTCGTAGCTGACCAGCAGGTTTTTAGTTTGCTGATAGTGCTCAAGGGCGACTTTATGGGTTTCGCGGCCAACGCCGGATTTCTTGTAGCCACCGAATGCCGCATGGGCTGGATACTGGTGGTAGCAGTTGGTCCATACACGCCCGGCTTGAATGCCGCGCCCCATACGGAAGGCGACGTTGATATCGCGGCTCCACACGCCCGCGCCCAGGCCAAACTCGGTGTCGTTGGCGATTGCCAGCGCTTCCTCTTCGTCTTTGAAGGTAGTCACCGCCACGACCGGGCCAAAGATCTCCTCCTGGAAAACGCGCATCTGGTTATTACCCTTCAGCAGCGTGGGCTGAATGTAGTACCCGCTATTGATGCTGTCGTCCATGGTCTCTTTATTGCCACCGGTGAGGAATTCAGCACCTTCGTCGCGGGCAATATCCATGTATGACATGATCTTGTCGAACTGCTCCTGGGAAGCCTGCGCGCCTACTTGCACATCGGTATCCAGCGGATTACCGCGCTTGATGGTTTTGGTGCGCTCGATGACCTTGGCCATGAACTCGTCGTACATGCTCTCTTGAATCAGCGCGCGAGACGGGCAGGTACACACCTCGCCCTGGTTAAAGAACGCCAGTACCAAGCCCTCTACCGCTTTATCAATAAACGTCGGTTCGGCGTTCATGATGTCGGCGAAGTAGATGTTGGGCGACTTGCCGCCCAGCTCCACGGTGGAAGGAATAATGTTTTCCGCCGCACATTTCAAAATATGCGACCCCACCGGGGTTGAGCCTGTGAAGGCGATTTTGGCGATGCGTTTGCTGCTGGCCAGCGCCTGGCCCGCCTCGGCACCAAAGCCGTTGACGATGTTCAACACGCCTGGCGGTAGCAAATCACCGACCAGTTCAGCCACTTTCAAAATCGAAGCCGGCGTCTGTTCGGCGGGCTTGAGCACCACGCAGTTACCCGCCGCCAGTGCAGGCGCCAGCTTCCAAACCGCCATTAGAATCGGGAAGTTCCAGGGGATAATCTGGCCCACTACGCCCAGCGGCTCGTGGAAGTGATAAGAAACCGTGTTGGCATCGATATCCGCCGCCGTGCCTTCCTGCGAGCGTATGCAGCCGGCAAAGTAGCGGAAGTGGTCAACCGCCAGCGGCAGATCGGCGTTCAGCGTTTCACGCACGGCTTTGCCGTTGTCCCAGGTTTCGGCAACGGCAAGCATTTCCAGGTTTTGTTCAATGCGGTCGGCGATTTTCAGCAAAATATTGCTGCGCTCTTGCGCCGATGTTTTGCCCCAGGCAGGGGCGGCAGCGTGAGCCGCGTCCAGCGCTTTGTCGATATCTTCCGCGCTTGAGCGGGGGATTTCGCAAAACACCTGACCGTTCACCGGGCTAACGTTATCGAAGTATTGGCCCTTCACCGGGGCAACAAATTCGCCGCCGATGTAATTGCCGTAGCGTTTTTCAAATGACACCAGTGAACCAGTGTCACCAGGATTGGCGTATATCATTATTGAGCTCCTGCGTATTATGATTATTAAAAGGTGCTCATGCAGTGTTGGTCAGATGGGCGCAACGCGATATACCCCGTTGGCAGGATGCGCCCTCATCCCTTGGTAGGAGACGCCATGTATTCGTTATTGGTGGCAGACGATCATCCGCTATTTCGCGACGCGCTGCAGGTCGTGGTCAGCAGCGGCTTGCCGAACAGCCAGCTGTTGGAAGCCGATAGTCTCGCCGCCGCGATTCCCCTGATCACCGAGCACGACGGCCTGGATTTATTGCTGCTGGACTTGAGCCTGCCAGATGCGGAAGGCCTCGACGGTTTAACCCGCGTGCGCGAGACCTACCCCTGGCTGCCGGTGGCCATTATTTCAGCGCATCAGGAGCGCCAGTTAGTGTTGGATGCCATTAGCTTGGGTGCCGTAGGCTATATTCCCAAATCAACGCCTAGAGAAGCACTGCTCAACGCGCTCACCCAAATGCTTGAAGGGCAACTATACCTTCCCGCCGAGGTCATGCGTCGTCCACCGACGACCTCCCCTTCGCCTCAAGCCAATACACCTGAAGCCGCCGAGCGCTTAGCGGGAGAACAGCTCGCTCAGTTAACCGACAAACAACTGTCGGTATTGCATTGCATGACCCAAGGCATGTCGAACAAGCAAATTGCCCGCGAACTAAGCATTGCCGAAACCACGGTTAAAACCCATGTCTCGGCCATCTTGCGCAAGCTGGGGGCCACCAGCCGCGTACATGCCATTGTGATGGCGGGCGAAGCTAACCTGCCGCTTTATATGGCCAGCCGAACGGTGCGTTAAGCTCTACCGCTATGCGGGGGTTAAAAGGCTGACTAGCAGCATACGCAAGCGCATCGGTTTTAATGGCTTCAATAAACAGTGCATGCCCGCTTCACGGGCGGCACGGCTGAGGGTTGCATCATGATTGGCGGTAATTACCACCGCCGCGAGCCCTGGATAGCGACGGCGCAGTCGCGCCGCCAGTGTCAGCCCTGTTTCGCGGTGCTCACCCAAATGATAGTCAACCAATAACACGTCAGGCGTCTCGCCATCACTGGCCGCCTCTAAGGCACTTGCTGTCGCCGCCGCCCGCACCCGACACCCCCAGCTACCCAGAAGCGCTTGCATTCCGTCGATAATCGCTGCGTCGTCATCAATCACCCACACCACGCATTCAGCAAGTGGAGACGCAGGATTGTCGTATGGCTGAACGGCGGTCGCCGGTACACTCCCCTGGGCTGCGGCTGCATGGGAAGAGGCATAGGGCACGGTGATCGAAAATAACGCTCCACGCCCAGGCTTTGAGGCCAGCATGACGGGCTGTTCGAGCATGGCACTAATACGATCAACGATCGCCAGGCCAAGCCCTAACCCGCGACTATGCTGACGCTGAGTATTATGAGCGCGCTGAAACTCTAGAAAAATCGCCTCACGCTGCTGCTCGGCAATCCCTGGGCCGGTATCACCCACCATAATTTCGACGCCCTCGGCACGACGACGACAGCCCAGTAGCACATGGCCGTGCTCGGTATAACGCACCGCGTTACTCAAAAAATTACGAATCACCCGCGCCAGCAGCGCCAAATCAGATTCCACCACCACACGCGACGGCACGTAATGCAAACTCAAGCCGCGCACAGCAGCAACCTGGCGGTATTCTTCCGCCAGTGCGTCCAATAAGGTGCTCACCGCGAACGGTGCTTTATCGGCATGCAGCACTCCAGCATCCAGACGCGAAATATCCACCAACGTGCCTAAAAGCCCTTCGACATCTTTTAGCGAGCGTCCCACATGGCCAACCAGTGTTTGCGAGGCTTCGGGTAAGGGATGCGTTTCCAAGGCACTGACGAACAAACGGGCTGCGTTGAGTGGCTGAAGCAGATCGTGGCTGACGGCGGCGAGAAATTTGGTTTTCGACAGGTTGGCAGCTTCGGCTTCTGCTTTCGCCGCCTGCAAATGGATGTTGGCCTGACCCAATTCGTCCAAGGCACGGTGCAGCGCATCAGTGCGCTCCCTAACCTGTTCGGCTAGCAATACAGAGCGCTCGAAAGCGGCATAAGGTGCGCCATCCGCACCGCTACCTGATTCAACACGGCTCATCAGTGCCTGACACACTTTGCGTAGGCGGCGATTTTCTTCGCGTAAGGCAGCGCTGCTAAGCGATGCGTCGTCACTTGCCGAGAGTTGGAAGAGTGCCAAGGGCCACCCCTGTAAACGTTTGATTCACATGCATGCCGTGGTGCTGCTCACCGTAGGTGTTAAAACCCACCACCCGCGACTGGCGCAGCAGTGTCGACGCCTGCTCGACATGTTGGACGGCCTCAAGCTCCATGCGGCGTAAGAAACAGTCACAGCCAATCATTAGCGAGGGTTGCCCCAACCGCGCTGTGACGCCTTGCAGCATGTTGTTGAGATCGTCAAGCAAAGGCGCAGGCTGCATGGCAGTCAGCACGATGCCGTTTTCCACCGCACAGTAAAAGCTTAGGCTACCATCGGCATTGGCGCGTTGAATGGAGCGCACGTAATGCTGCCCACCCAGTTGAACCGCAAGCGGATGGCGTGCAAATACGCTAGGCCCTAAGGTGTGAGGCTCAATCCCCACCAAGTCGGCGTAAACCCTGGCCGCAGGCAGTCCGTTTAATTCCATCACACGGCGACGCTCGCGATCCGCTTCGGTGACCACCAGTTTATGGCTAAGCGGCATGAGGTGGTGAGTTGAAAACACTTCAAACGGCAGGCACGTGTTGATCATCACCACCACGGCGGCGCGGCTATGAAAACGCCCTCGGGCATAGACGTGGGTGTGGGCCAAGTGATTGTCGTCTCCGGCGGAACCGCCGAAGCTGGGTATGCGCCCCAGGGCAGCGTCCAGCGTTGCCAGTACCTGCTCTTCGCGGCTTGAAAGCCCATCCAGTAACGTCAGTGCAAAGCTATGCTCGTTAACCGGGGCCAGCGCCTGACGACGGCAGCGCTCAATCAACCCATCGACTAACGGCTGAGCATCGCTCAGCGCGAACCGGTCCAGGTCATCGACAAGCGCCGTTTCAAGAGCGAATACTCGCCGATCAAAGCCAATCGCCACAATGCTGCCGCGATCATACCCCTGGGGAGTAATCTCGCCTGCCGTGGTACAACCACTGACAGTTACCGTTGGGAAGGCGCTGACCAGCGCGGCCGCTAGACCCTCTAAATCATACTCGGCGCTACAGAAAAAAATAATGCCGCCAAGGTGGTCATGGCTGAGGCCCTCAGCCAGCGCTTGCACTGCCTGCTTGGCGTTTGCCGACCGGCTGGCTACGACAACGGTGCCGTGATTAGCGGGGTAAGTGATCACGTTGCCATCGCTCTAACGCAGGGTAGGTGCGCGCGGAGGTTTGGCGCAGCACGCTAAAGGCGTTGCTCAGTTCGCTGGCACAAGGCGTTTCCTGCCTTGCCAAGACTTCTAACTGCTTGGCATGCTGCGCCACCTGCTGCGCGCCAATACTCAGCGCTTCTCCACGCAGTTGGTGGGCCAAACGGACGATCTGTTGGGTCTGTTCAGCCGGCATTTCCGCCTCAAGCCCGAGGTACGTCGCCAATTGGGCAAGATAATCTTCAACTTGTCGGTGATAGAGGGCTATGAGCTGACGCAAGTGATCCTCACCGAGGGTTTGGTAAAGACTGCTTAACGTGTCGTCATTCAGCAGACTTTCGCCGTTTGTAGGCCCAGTAGGCCAAGAAACCGTCTCGGTTTCGGCATCACCTAGTTGAAGCGCTAGAACATTGCTCAACGCGGCGGTGGATAACGGTTTGGTAATATAATCATTCATCCCCGCCTGCAGGCAGCGCTGACGGTCATCTTCTACACCGCCTGCAGTCATCGCGACAATGGGCACCTCGGCCAGCCAGCCGCCTTGAGCGCGTAGTTTTCGGGTAACCTCCAGCCCGTCTATGTCAGGCAGTTGAATATCCATAAAAATCAGGTGGAAGCGCTGAGCAGCGGTCATCGCCAGCGCATCGTGGCCATTTTCTGCGCAGACGATGTCGCAGCCTAAACGCGACAACAATTCAATGGCGACTTTACGGTTGATGGCATTGTCTTCCACCAGCAGTAACGAGGTCCTAGGGAAATGCTGCTGAGCAGGCAGTGAGGGCAGCGGTGAACGATGGTAAGGCTCTGCCTCTATTAGCGGTAGTTGACAGCTGAAGGTGCTGCCCTCGCCAAGTTGGCTGTCAACGCTTAGCTGCCCATGCATCGCCTCACTTAGCC